>RCUL01000003.1_pt1 | contig 392371 bp, 356 predicted proteins | sample 2167521 | NCBI WGS metagenome assembly RCUL01 (sample SAMN09932745, study PRJNA488358) | compost metagenome | feature: garden; material: soil; isolation source: compost soil in acetic acid-enriched culture | place: Germany: Experimental Botanical Garden Goettingen | collected 2016-01-27
ACGCTTATCGGCTGTATCTTTTTAAAGAAACATCCCAAAAATCTCTTCTTGGAACCTAACCCCGCTGCGATCAGCGAAGCCTTGTATTGTAGCACCGTTTTCACAGTGTTTGCAAAAGAATTTTAAAACCTTCTTTTGCTTCGCCGTAACGTCGTCGTTAGCAGCGAAGACCGCAATTCTAACCTGACTTTTGACACCCGTCAGGGAATTCCCTAGAAATTCCTGCACCCGCCTTCCGGCGGGTGCTTTGCAGGCGCAATCAGGCAGCCAAAACAGCCTGCTCCAAAGCATCAACGAACAGCGCCGGGACATCACAACCCGTCTGCTGCTGGATCTCCTGGAAGCACGTTGGGCTGGTGACGTTGACTTCCGTAACCTTGTCACCAATCACATCCAGCCCCACCAACAACAAACCACGCTGGGCCAAGATAGGACCCAGTTTTTCAGCGATGGCTTTATCGCTGTCGCTCAAGGGTTGCGCCACACCTTTGCCACCCGCTGCCAAGTTACCACGCACTTCATTGCCTTGAGGGATGCGGGCCAGGCAGTACGGAACGGGCTTACCGCCAATGATGAGGATGCGCTTGTCGCCCTCAGCAATCGCAGGCAAGAATTTTTGCACCATGACGCTGGTGGTGCCTTGCTGGTTGAGGGTCTCGATGATGGAGCCTAGGTTCATGCCGTCAGCGCCAACCCGAAAGATGCCCATTCCACCCATGCCATCCAGCGGCTTCAAGATGATGTCTTGGTGCTGGGCGTGGAAGGCACGAATGTCTTGGGGGTTGCGGGTGATGAGCGTGGGCCCCAGCACCTCGGGAAATTCCATAACCGCCATCTTCTCAGGGTGGTCACGCAGCGCTGCTGGCTTATTGAAGACCTTGGCGCCCTCTCGCTCCGCCTGTCCGAGCATGTGGGTGGCGTAGAAGAACTCGCTGTCAAAGGGAGGATCTTTGCGCATCAGCACGCCGTCAAAGCCGGCCAAGGGCTGCCGCTCCACCAATACTTCTTCGTACCAATCTTGAAGATCACCCGTTAAACGCAGCTGGCGCACCTGCGCCATGACTTTGCCACCAACTTGCCAGCTGATGTCTTTAGGCTCCGTCGCAAACACGGTGTGGCCCCGCTTTTGCGCCTCGCGCATCATGGCAAAGGTGCTGTCCTTTTTGGTGTTGAAGGTATCCAGCGGATCGGCAACGAAAAGAAATTGCATGGCTTGCAGGGGATAAACCCGTTCAGTGAAAAACAGAAAACGCAGCGTTACTTTGTACGCCAAGGGTTGTACTGTTGCACAAACAAGGCCAAACCACCGGCAACCACGCCCCAAAATGCAGAGCCAACCCCGGCAATCACGATGCCGCTGAGCGTGACCAAAAAGGTGATGAGTGCGGGCTCGCGGCTGCTTTCTTGCTGCAACGCCACGACCAGGCCACCACCGATACTGCCCAGCAATGCCAAACCCGCAATCGCCATGACCAGCTCTTTGGGAAAAGCTGCCAGCAAACCCGCCACAACGGCACCAAAGATGCCGATCACTACATAGAACAGCCCGCACCACACTGCGGCGGTATAGCGCTTGGCTTTGTCGGTATGCGCCTCTGGCCCCATGCACATGGCGGCGGTAATGGCCGCCAAGTTGATGCCAAAGGCACCGAAAGGCGCGAGCAGCAAGGTGGCAAGTCCCGTCATGCCCACTAATTTAGAGATGGGCAGGTCATAGCCAGCAGAGCGAATGACCGCGACACCCGGCAAGTTCTGCGATGCCATGGTCACCACAAACAAAGGCAATGCCAAGCTGATGCTGGCCTGCCAAGAGAACACGGGTGCCGTCCACACAGGCATGGCCAATGACCACTGCACTTGCTCCCACTGCATCAGCCCGCGGCTTGCGGCGTAAGCAACACCTGCCAGCAGCGTAGTCATGACGGCATAGCGTGGCAGCACGCGGCGCGAGAGCAAATACACCACCAGCATGAGCAACACCAAAGGCAGTGCGGTTTGCGCCGATTCAAACACCTGCAAGCCAAACCGGGCCAGCACACCGGCCAGCAAGGCGGCAGCAATCGATGCGGGAATACGATCCATGAGCTTTTCAAACCAGCCGCTCAGACCAAACAGCGCAATTAGGGCCGCGCTGACCATGAAGGCTCCGACGGCCTCGGCCATCGAGAAACCGCCCGTTACGCCTGCTGCCGCCAAAACGGCCGCCCCGGGCGTAGACCAAGCCACCATGACCGGCTTGCGCAAAATGAGTGACGGCACCGCGCAGCACAAACCAATACCCCAGCCCAGCGCCCACATCCAGGAGCTGATTTGTGCAGGAGTGGCCCCAAAGGCCTGCGCCGCCTGAAAGATCAAAGCCACCGAACTGGTGACACCCACCAGTACTGCCACAAAGCCAGCGCTCAGGGCGGAAAGGCTGAAGTCTTTAAAAAATTGCATAGTTGGACATTGTGCGCAGACCAGCGGCTGTACGCCATAGCCGCAGGCGCACCGCAGCACGCAAGCCATAAAAAAAGCGCGGGGCTTGCACCACGCGCTTTATAAAAGAAGAGCTATCAGCGCTTGCTATATATAGGTTTCAAATAGTTTTCTATTTAAGACCTAAGCTAAATAAGCGTTAACAGCTATTGTTTTGCAGAACCACCCGCAATCACACCCTAGCGTTAGTCGTACACCTCGGCGTCAGGGTTGGTCGCTTCCAGCTCATAGCTAGCAGACAGCATGGCCAGGCGTGCAATCACGCCATACATGTAAAAACGGTTGGGCGCGCTGGCACCGGGGTGCATGCCGGGCTGGGGCATGTGGGTGCTGTGCGCAAAGGCCAAAGGCACATAGCTGGAGCCGGGCGCGTTCAGGTTCTCATCGACACCACGCTCGGGGTGCATGCGATAAAAGCCCCCCACCACATAGCGATCCAGCGTGTACACCACGGGCTCGGCCACGGCATCGTGCATGCGCTCCGAGGTTTGAACGCCCTCCTGGATGATGACGTCCTGCACCATCTGGCCATCTTTGATGATGCCCATCTTGTTGCGCGCTTTCTTGGTCAGCTCATCGAGCTCTTTGGCGTCGCGCACTGTCATGACGCCCATGCCGTAAGTGCCGTTGTCCGCTTTCACGATGGCAAACGGCTTTTCCTTGATGCCGTATTCCTTGTACTTGCGGCGCACCTTCGTCAGCAGCGCATCTACTTGCGCGGCCAGATTGTCCATACCGGTGTTTGCACCTTCGGTGAAGTCCAGGCCTTCGGCTTTGGCAAACAGGGGGTTGATCAGCCAGTGGTCAATACCCAGCAACTTGCCAAAACGCTTGGCCACTTCTTCGTAGCTCTGGAAATGACGGCTCTTGCGGCGCACGCTCCAGCCTGCATGCAATGGGGGCAGCAGGTACTGCTCGTACAGCTCTTCCAGAATACCCGGTGCACCGGCCGACAGGTCGTTGTTGAGCAAAATGGTGCACGGGTCGAAATGCTTGAGCCCAATGCGGCGCTTGGTGCGAATCACCGGCTCCAGCAGCACGGTTTCGCCATTGGGCAGCTTGAGCTCTGTGGGCTTTTTGATGTCCGGGCTGATCGAACCCAAGCGCGCATTCAACCCAGCCATCTTGAAGATGCGCTGCAGTTGTGCCAAGTTGCTCAGGTACGAAGGATTACGGTTGTAGTTCTCCGGAATGATCAGGAGGTTGCGCGCCTCGGGGCAGATCTTTTCGATCGCCGCCATGGTGGCCTGCACTGCCAAAGGCAGCATCTGGTCGGTCAAATTGTTCCAGTTGCCGGGGAACAGATTGGTATCCACAGGTGCCAGCTTGAACCCCGAGTTACGGATATCCACCGAGCTGTAGAAGGGCGGCGTGTGCTCCATCCACTCCAAACGAAACCAGCGCTCAATCGCAGGCATGGAATCGATGATGCGCTGTTCTAGCTCGTTAATCGGGCCGGTCAAAGCAGTAATGAGATGTGGAACCATTTATGTCCTCAAACGACGGTGGTTGTGTAATTGTAGGGAGTCACAATAAAATTAAGTACTAACCCTTATTCCCCGAATCATACGCATGTGCTCACTCACCTTCTCCAGAATGCCGGAGTTAGCAGTGCCAGAAAGCTCAAAATCTCAAGCCTTCCTAGCAACATACCTAAGGTGCAAACCCAAATTTGCAAGTCTGTCAGCGCCGCATAAGAGGATGTTGGCCCCACAGCCCCCAGCCCCGGCCCCACACAGTTCACACTCGCCACAACAGCTGAAAATGCCGTGAGCGGATCCAGATCGGTCAGCATGAGCACCATGCTCAGCAGCACAATCGTGCCGCCATAGACGAGCATAAAGGCCATAACCGCAAAAATCATGCGGTTATCCACAACGCGCCCGCCCATTACAACGGGTTGTACTGCGCGCGGGTGTACCAGTCTTGTCAGCTCACGCCGCGCCTGACTGAACAAAATCAACATGCGCATCATCTTGATGCCGCCGCCCGTCGAGCCCGCGCTGGTTGCCATGCCTGACAAAATCAACATGAACACCGGTGCAAACACCGGCCAGGTCAAATAGTCTGCCGTTACAAAGCCGGTGGTGGTTGCCACGGACACGGTATTAAACATCCCGTAGCGCAAAGCATCCAGCGGGCTATATATGCCCTTGACCCACAGCAGCAGCGCAACAAACAGACCGCCTACCAGCAGCACCCCGACGGTGGCACGCATTTCAGGGTCACGCCAGAACCCCCGCCAGTTGCCTTTGCGCATGGCCACAAAATACAGGGCAAAGTTGCAACTGGCTGCCACCATGAAGACAAAGGTAATGCCTTCCAGCAGCGGTGATTTGAAATACGCCAAGCTGGCGTCATGGGACGACAGACCACCCAAACTCACCGTGGTGAACATATGCATCACGGCGTCCAGCGGTGTCATGCCTCCCAGCCAAAATGCCACAAAGCAACTGACAGAGAACACTGCATACACCCCCCACAGCCCCTTGGCTGTGCCGGTGATACGTGGTGTGAGCTTGGTGTCTTTGACCGGCCCTGCAGCCTCTGCACGAAACAGCTGGCTGCCCCCCACTCCCAGCAACGGCAGGATGGCCACTGCCAAGATCAAAATACCCATGCCACCAATCCATTGCAGGAAGGTGCGCCAGATATTGAGCGACACCGGCAGCGCATCCAGATTGGACAGCACCGATGAGCCCGCTGTAGTCAGCCCCGATACCGCCTCGAAATAAGCGTAGGTAAAAGACAGATCCAGACCGAGTTGATTGTAAATCAGCATCATGGGCAAAGCGGCGCTCAAAGGCAGGCATACCCAGACCAAAGTCACCAAAATCACGCCATGCCGCGGCTGCAACTCTTGCTTGTGGTGGCGCATGCAAAACCACATCAATAGACCCAGCACCACCGTGACTGCCATGGCACTGGGCCACGCTTGCCACATGCCATCTTCTAAAAACCAGGAAGCCGCCATCGGCACATTCATGCTGAGGGCAAAAAACACCAGCAGCACGCCCAAGACGCGCAGAACTGGAAAGAGGTCTCGCATGGAGGACTCCTGCGCTTAAAAGAAAGTGGCGCTCACGCGGAACAGGCGCTCAACCTCCTGCACCAACCGCTTGTTGGGCAGAAAGAACACCACATGGTCATTGCTTTCAATCACCGAATGGCTGCGCGGAATGATGACCTCGGGCTCCACCCCATCCGCCTGTGCGCGAATGTCTTCGGTATCCGGCAGGCCGCGAATGATCAGGCCGATATGCACCTCGGGCGGCAACTTCAAATCGCCCACCTTGCGACCCACCACCTTGGAGTTTTTGCGATCTCCGCGCGCCACAATTTCCAGCGCTTCGGCCACGCCCCGGCGCAGGCTGTGCACGGCCTGCACATCGCCCTTGCGCACGTGGGCCAAAAACTCACCCAGCATGGCCTGCGCGGGCGACAGCGCAATATCAATCTGCGTGCCGTGCATCAAATCGGCATAGCTGCGCCGGTTGATCAGCGCCAGCACACGGCTGGCCCCCATGCGCTTGGCCAGCAGGCTGGCCATGATGTTGTTTTCGTCGTCTTCCGTCAGGGCCAGAAACAGATCGGTCTCTTCGACGTTTTCTTCAAAAAACAAATCCTCATCCGTGTGACTGCCCTGCAGCACCAGCACCTCGCTGGGCAACGCCGCCGCCAACTGCTCGCAGCGCCGGGGGTCGTCTTCAATGATTTTGATGATGAACTGATCAGACTCTGCCGCCAGCTCTTGTGCCAATTGCAGGCTGACTTGTCCGCCACCAGCTATCAAAATGCGCCGCACTGCCCGCGCAGGCTGGTCGCTGGGGCGGTGAAAGGCATTCAGTACTTCTTGCAAATGCTCGCGGGCCGCCAGCACAAAGACTTCATCGCCCGGCTCAATGCGCGTAGCACCATCGCAGCGCACAAAACGGTCTGGTTCGTCGGCAAAACGGCGGTAGATGGCCACAACGCGCAACCCCAGATCTGGGTTGTGCAGGCGTAAATCTCCAATGCGCATGCCGACTGCGGGTGCCCGCGCACGGGCGCGCACTGAAGACAGACACGCCCGTCCACCGGCAAACTCACGCACCTGCAAAGAGTCGGGGTACTCAATCAGTTTGCGGATGTATCGGGTCAGAGAAGCCTCAGGACAAATGATGGCATCTACGGCAAAGCCATCGGTCCCCATCAAGGGCTGGTTCACGTCAAAACCTGATGAACGCACGCGCGCCACTCGGGTGGGAATGCCAAAGACCATGTGCGCGATCTTGCAGCACACAAGGTTGGTTTCATCCTGGGCAGCGCAGGCAATCAGCAAGTCGGTATCTGCCGCGCCCGCCTCGGCCAGTACCTGCTGGTCAATGCCATTGCCCACCACGCCACGCAGATCAAAACGGTCTTGCAACTCGGCCAGCCGCGCTGCATCGGTATCAATCACTGTGATGTCATTGCGCTCAGAGACCAGACTCTCTGCCACGCTGTAACCCACACGCCCCGCCCCCAAGATGATGATCTTCATGCCACTTTTCCGTCTTGCGCCGATGGCCAAAGAAAAAGGCAGCCGAAGCAGCCTTCTGGTTTGGAGCCTTTAACTGCGAACGTCGCCTTCGCCCAGTACCACGTATTTAAGGGATGTCAGCCCCTCAATGCCCACCGGACCACGCGCATGGAATTTGTCAGTGCTGATGCCGATCTCTGCGCCCAGACCGTACTCAAAGCCATCGGCAAAGCGTGTGCTGGCGTTGACCATGACGCTGGCCGAGTCCACCTCGCGCAAAAAGCGCTGGGCATGTACATGGTCGCGAGTGAGGATGGCCTCGGTGTGACCGCTGGAGTACTGGTTGATGTGCGCAATGGCCGCATCCACACCGTCCACCACCTTCACGCTGATGATGGGGGCCAGGTATTCCTCGCTCCAGTCCGCCTCGGTGGCGGGCACCAGTTTCAGGCCCTCCACGGCCTGCAGCATTGCCAGCGATTCAGGGCAGCCACGTATCTCAACTCCCTTGGCAGCAAAGATGGCGCCAATCTTGGGCAAGAAAGTCTGCGCCACCGCACGTGCCACCAGCAAGCTTTCGGTGGCATTGCAGGGGCTGTACTTGTGAGTTTTGGCGTTGTCGGTCACCTTCACCGCCAGATCGATGTCGCAAGGGTCGTCCACATAGGTGTGGCAATTGCCATCCAGATGCTTGATGACCGGCACCTTGGCTTCGCGGCTGATGCGTTCAATCAGGCTCTTGCCACCCCGGGGAATGATCACATCCACATAAGCGGGCATAGCAATCAATTGGCCAACCGCTTCACGATCGACAGTAGCTACCAGCTGCACGCCGTGCGCGGGCAAACCGGCCTCTTGCATCGCCTGCGCCACCAGCTTGGCCAAGGCCTTGTTCGACTCAATCGCCTCGGAGCCACCGCGCAATATGCAGGCGTTGCCGCTCTTGATGCTCAGGCTGGCCGCCTCAATGGTCACATTGGGGCGGCTTTCAAAAATCATGCCGAACACGCCAATAGGTACACGCATCTGGCCCACGCGGATACCGCTGGGCTGCTGCTTCATGCCCGAGATTTCGCCAATCACATCAGGCATCAGCGCCAGTTGCTCGCAGCCCTGGGCGCAGGTTTCCAGCACCTTGGGCGTCAGCCGCAAGCGATCCACCATAGGGGCAGCCAAGCCGTTGACCATGGCACGCTCCAGGTCTTTGGCGTTATCGATCTGCAAAGCTTCTACGCTCTCGCGCAGCAGGCGGGCCAAGGCCAGCAGGGCTTTGCTTTTGGTAGCTGCATTGGCCCGAGCCATTTGGGCTGCAGCCACTTTTGCTTGCAAACCCAAGGTTTGCATGTATTCGGCAATGTTCAGCGCATTCATGCCGCCATTCTCGCTGAGAAGTGCGTGGCGTTGCTCAAACAAGGATGCGCCACTGGTTCTACACTGCAGCCACACCACCATTGCGCAGGAAACACCCATGACCGCCGAGACCAACGCCATTGCTCAGCTCCAAGCATTGCAAGATGCCTTGGTGCGCCTTGAAGATGGCAGCATCAGTGCCTCTGCCCTCAACGAGCAAGCGCGCGCCTCACAGGCACTGCTTGCGGCGCTGCCCGAGCGCTACGGCCCCGTGCTGCTGCAACTGCTGGACCGGCTGGAGTCCAGCGCCTTGTTTACCGAAGAAAGCTGCTCTTTCAGTCAAGCTGATTTACACGAGCACTTGCGCGGCTGGCTGGACAAAGCACGGGCACAGCTAGGTATGTAAACCACAGGTGCCAGCGTTTGCTAGATATGCGCCAGCAGTCTATTTGATCAAAACTTGATCAAAAAAAGGCAGCCTCAGCTGCCTTGGATGTACGAAGGAGTCGGTCAATCCTTGGGGTCAACCGCAGCGATGATGCCGCCGCCCAGGCACACCTCGCCGTCATACAGTACGGCCGATTGCCCAGGCGTGACGGCCCACTGTGCCTCGGGGAAATCCAGGCGAAAGTGGCTGTTGGTTGATGCGCTCGCGATGACAGCAGGTGAATCCGGCTGGCGGTAACGGGTCTTAGAGCCATAGGTGCCCGCAACCGGCGGGTGACCGGCCACCCAACTGGCGCTGTCAGCATCCAGACGGTGCGACAGCAGCATCGGGTGGTCATGCCCTTGCACTACGCGCAGTACGTTCTTTTCCATCTCTTTAGCCGCTACAAACCACGGTGCGTGATCGCCCTCGCCGCGGGCTGCACCCTTTTCCTTGACACCGCCAATACCCAGGCCCGAACGCTGGCCCAAGGTGTAAAAGCTCAACCCCACGTGCTTGCCCAGGCGGCGGTTGCGGTCATCCAGCATCCAGCCCGGCTCTTTGCTGATGTAACGGTTCAAGAACTCGCGGAAGGGGCGCTCACCAATGAAGCAGATGCCGGTAGAGTCTTTCTTCTTGGCATTGGGCAAGCCAATTTCTTCAGCAATCCGGCGCACTTCGGTCTTGCACAGCTCGCCCACAGGGAACATGGCCTTGGACAACTGCGCCTGGCTCAGGCGATGCAAGAAGTAGCTTTGGTCCTTGCTGTTGTCCACGCCCTTGAGCAACTCGAACAGGCCGGTGCCCGCATTCTGGCGCACGCGGGCGTAATGGCCGGTGGCTATTTTGTCGGCACCCAAGCGCATGGCGTGGTCCAAAAACGCCTTGAACTTGATCTCGGCATTGCACAGCACATCAGGGTTCGGGGTACGCCCGGCTTGGTACTCGCGCAAGAACTCGGCAAATACCCGGTCTTTATAGTCAGCGGCAAAGTTGACGTGCTCAATCTCAATGCCCAGCACATCGGCCACGCTGGCCGCATCCAAGAAGTCTTGCCGGCTGGAGCAAAACTCGCTGTCGTCGTCATCTTCCCAGTTCTTCATGAAGATGCCGACCACGTCGTGCCCTTGCTGCTTGAGCAAATGGGCAGTCACTGCTGAATCTACGCCGCCGGACAGACCAACGACTACACGGTGCTTAGTCATAGCTTGAAATTATCTCTGGGCACCCACTTATGCGTGCGGGTGCGGGTTTAGAGCCACTCTTAGGGGTGTTCGGGCTCGTCTTGGCTCAACGCATGCACGATCTGGCGGTTGCTGTAGTCCGATGAGCGCTGGTACAGCGACAGGCCAAACAGCGGCAGCACCCCAATCAGGTGGTCAAAAATCTCGCCTTGAATGCCTTCATACTCCACCCACACCGTGGTGTTGGTGTAGCAAAACAACTGCAAGGGAATGCCTGTGGGCGAAGGCTCCAGCGTGCGCGCCAGCAAAAACATGCCCGGGCCCTTTGCAATGCGCGGATGCGCCAGCAAATACGCATACGCATAGGCTTTGAAGGCCGCCAAATTGGTCACCATCTCTGGTGCAATCGCCTGCAGGGGCATGGCGTGCTCTGCCGACTCAGGCTGGGCCAGCAGCCCATCGCGCTCATTCCAGTAGCTTTTGAGCAAGTTGATGCCTGTCAACGCCCTGCGCTCTTCGGCGGTCAGCAAATGCACGGTGGCGGCATCAATATGCAGCGCACGCAGAATGCGGCGGCCACCAGCATCAAACATGCCACGCCAGTTTTTAAAGCTTTCGCTCATCAGCTTCCACGTGGGAATGGTGGTGATGGTCTTGTCCCAGTTCTGCACCTTGACGGTGTTCAGTGCAATCTCCACCACAAAACCGTCCGCCCCAACCTGAGGCATTTCAATCCAGTCGCCCACGCGCATCATGTCGTTGGACGACAGCTGCACCCCAGCCACAAACGACATGATGGTGTCCTTGAACACCAGCATCAGCACGGCCGACATGGCACCCAGCCCCGAGAGCAGCAGCAGCGGCGAGCGATTCAAAATACTGGCCACAATCAGCAGCGCACCCAGCCCATAGGCCAGCAGCTTGGCCAGCTGTACATAACTTTTGATCGAGCGCGACTGCGTGGCCTTGGGACCATCATGGCGGTCATGGGCCTCATTGATCTCGCTGAGCAAGGCCGTGAAGGCGCGCACGATGTGATAGATGGTGAAGGCCGCTGCCGCATTGCCGATTGCGGTGGTTGTCGTAGCTGGCAATTGCTGCACCCAGCCGATACCCAGTTGCACCACCACCGACGGCACAATCTTGGCAATGCGCACCAGCACATGGTCGTGCAGCAGAATTTGCGCCCAACCCAGTGGCATGGTGTTACGCCACATGCGCACAAAATGAAACAGCACGCCCTGCGCAATAAAGCGCGAAACGATCGCCAGCAGGGCCAACAGCATCAAACCGCTGGTCGCTTGGGCCCAAGGCTCCATATCGGCATACAGGGCAAAAATAGACGAAGACACACTCACCGAAGCTCACCTCTTTACCGCAGCACTCACCCACTGCGGGTTAACAAAACATAAAAACAGGCTCGAAAAAACAGCCATGAAAAAACGGCCATTCGGCCGCAGAGGCGCAGAGGGCTGCGGGGGTGTCAGCCCACAACAGCGGTAAGCTGCGCCCAAGCGCCTAAAATCTACGCGAAGCAGTATTGTGACTGCAGCACCACCAACCAGTTCCATGCAAGACAAATACAACCACATTGAGGTCGAGCGCGCCGCACACGACCACTGGACCGCCACCGATGCCTATCGCGTCGTAGAAGACAGCAACAAGAAGAAGTTCTACGCCTGCTCCATGCTGCCCTACCCCAGCGGCAAGCTGCACATGGGCCACGTGCGCAACTACACCATCAATGACATGCTCACGCGCCAGCTGCGCATGAAGGGCTACAACGTCTTGATGCCCATGGGCTGGGATGCTTTTGGCCTGCCCGCAGAAAACGCAGCGCTCAAGAACAAGGTGCCGCCGGCCAAGTGGACGTACGACAACATCGCGTACATGAAGAACCAGATGCAGGCGATGGGTCTGGCCATCGACTGGAGCCGTGAAATCACCACCTGCGACCCCGAGTACTACAAGTGGAACCAGTGGCTGTTCCTGAAAATGCTGGAAAAAGGCATTGCATACCGCAAGACCCAGGTGGTGAACTGGGACCCGGTGGACCAGACCGTGCTGGCCAACGAGCAGGTGATTGACGGCCGCGGCTGGCGCACCGGCGCGCCCGTTGAAAAGCGCGAGATCCCAGGCTACTACCTGGCCATCACCAACTACGCCCAAGAGCTGCTGGAGCACGTGCAAGTCGGCAACGACAAGGCCACGCTGACTGGCTGGCCCGACAAGGTGCGTCTGATGCAGGAGAACTGGATTGGCAAGAGCGCCGGCGTGCGCTTTGCGTTCACCCACGACATCAAGGACGCTGCTGGCGAGCTGATTGGCGACGGCAAGATGTACGTCTTCACCACGCGTGCAGACACCATCATGGGCGTCACGTTCTGCGCCGTGGCCGCTGAACACCCCTTGGCACAGCACGCTGCAGCCAGCGCCCCCCAACTGGCCGCCTTCATTGAAGAGTGCAAAAAGGGCGGAACAACTGAGGCAGAGCTGGCCGTCAAGGAAAAAGAGGGCATGCCTACGGGCCTGTTCGTCACCCACCCCATCACTGGCAAGCAAGTGGAAGTCTGGGTGGGCAACTATGTGCTGATGAGCTATGGCGACGGCGCCGTGATGGGCGTGCCTGCACACGACGAGCGCGACTTTGCCTTTGCCAAGAAGTACAGCCTGCCCATCGAGCAAGTGGTTGCGGTAGAAGGTCAGACCTTCAGCACCGACGCCTGGCAAGAGTGGTATGGCGACAAGCAAAAGTGCGTCTGTGTCAACTCTGGTGCGCTGGATGGCCTGAACCAGGTGCAAGCCGTGGACAAGGTGGCCGACCTGCTGGCCGCCAAAAATCTGGGCGAAAAGAAGACCACCTGGCGTCTGCGCGACTGGGGCGTGAGCCGCCAGCGCTACTGGGGCACGCCCATCCCAATCATCCATTGCGAAGATTGTGGCGCCCAGCCTGTGCCTGAAAAAGACCTGCCCGTGGTGCTGCCGCAAGACCTGGTGCCCGATGGCTCAGGCAACCCGCTGGTCAAGTCAGAGGCCTTCCACGCTGGCGTGGTCTGCCCCTGCTGTGGCAAGAGCGCCCGCCGCGAGACCGACACGATGGATACCTTCGTGGACAGCTCGTGGTACTTCATGCGCTATTGCGACGCACAGAACAGCGAAAAGATGGTGGCCGACGGCGCCGACTACTGGATGCCCATGGACCAGTACATCGGTGGCATTGAGCACGCTATCTTGCACCTGCTGTACGCCCGTTTCTGGACCAAGGTGATGCGCGATCTGGGCTTGGTGAAGGTCGACGAGCCCTTCACCCAGCTGCTGACGCAAGGCATGGTGCTCAACCATATCTACAGCCGCCGCACCGCCAAGGGCGCCAAGGAATACTTCTGGCCCAAGGACGTGGAACACGTGCTGGACGAAGGCGGCAAAATCATTGGTGCCAAGCTCAAGGTGGCCGTGGACAGCGCCGACGGCATGCTGCCCGTGGGCACAGCCATTGACTACGAGGGCGTGGGCACCATGTCCAAGTCCAAGAACAACGGCATCGATCCGCAAGAGTTGATTGAAAAGTACGGCGCCGACACCGCGCGCCTGTACACCATGTTCACCGCGCCACCCGAGCTGACGCTGGAGTGGAACGACGCCGGCGTGGAGGGCAGCTACCGCTTCCTGCGCCGTGTGTACAACTTTGGCCACAAGCTGCTGGGCGTGAACTACACTCCCGCCATCATGCTGGCGCTGGGCCTGGACAGCCTGGACGATGTGCAGTTTGACAAGGATGCCAAGGCCCTGCGTCTGGAAATTCACACCGTGCTCAAGCAGGTGGACTATGACTACCAGCGCATGCAGTACAACACGGTGGTGTCTGGCGCGATGAAGATGATCAACGCGCTGGAGAGCTTCAAGTCGACGCACACTGCCGACGGCCAGATCGCCATGATTGAAAGCTTTGGCATCTTGCTGCGCGTGCTCTATCCCGCCACCCCTCACCTGACCCACATGCTGTGGAAGGCGCTGGGCTACGCCAACAAGCAAGGCGACATTCTGGATGCCTCTTGGCCCGAGGTCGACCCCAAGGCGCTGGTGCAAGATGAGCTGGAGCTGGTGCTGCAGGTCAACGGCAAGCTGCGTGGTTCGATCCGCGTGCCTGCCTCGGCTGACAAGGCGCAGATCGAAGCCGTGGCCCTGGCCAACGAAGACGCGCTGAAGTTCACCAACGGCGCGACACCCAAGAAGGTGATCGTGGTGCCTGGCCGCTTGGTCAACATCGTCGTCTAATGCAACCCCAAGGATGCACGCCATGCGCAAACGTACGCTGCTTTCTCTGATGGCACTGGCCCCTGTGGTCAGTGCCTGCGGCTTTCGCCTGCGTGGCGCGCCGTCCTTTCCGTTTTCGACCCTGTATGTCCAAGCGCCCGGGGGTTCGCCCTTCACGCGTGAAGTACTGCGCAACCTGGCCACCGCGGGCGGCAACCTCACCGTGGTCTTGCCCCCTGCCAAGGCCGATACCGCAGAGGTCACCTTGTTTCTGCTGGGCGAGCGCCGCCAGCGCGTAATTTTGGCCAAAACCGTCTCAGGCCAGGTGCGTGAAGTGGAGTTGCGCCTGTTTGCCCGCTTCAAGCTGGTCGACAAAGAAGGCCGCGTCTGGATTGAAGACACAGAAATGCAGCAAAAGCGCGAGATGAGCTACAGCGAATCCTTGGCCCTGGCCAAGGACGAAGAAGAAGCCACGCTCTACCGCAACATGTACTCCGACCTGGCACAGCAGCTGCTGCGCCGTCTGGCAGCCGCTCACGCGCCTGCGGCTGATTAACACCGCATGCAACTGGCTCTGAACCAACTGGCCGCACACCTGCAAAAAGGTTTGCGGCCTTTGTATACCTTGCACGGCGACGAACCACTGCAAGCGCAAGAGGCAGCGGATGCCATTCGCGCTGCTGCACGTGCTGCTGGCCACTCCGAGCGCAGCGTACACACCGTGCAAGGCGCGCATTTTGACTGGAGCAGCGTGCTCGCCGCTGGTGGCTCGCTCAGCCTGTTTGCCGACAAGCAACTGGTCGAAATTCGCATCCCCTCCGGCAAGCCCGGCAAAGACGGCAGCACCGCCATCCAGCAGCTGGCCAACTCGGCTGCCCACGATGAAAACACGCTGACCATCATCACCTTGCCCCGCATGGATGCGGCCACCAAAAAAGGCGCATGGTTTGCCGCGCTGGATGCCAATGGCGTCACCATCCAAATCGATGCGATCGAACGCGCAGCCCTGCCCGGGTGGATTGCACAGCGCCTGGCACAGCAAAACCAGCGTGTGGCTTCGGGCGAAGAAGGCCAGCGCACCCTGCAGTTCTTTGCCGACCGCGTTGAAGGCAACTTGCTGGCGGCGCACCAGGAGATTCAAAAACTCGGCCTGCTGCAACCCGCTGGCGAGCTGGGCTACGAAGTCGTGGAGCAAGCCGTGCTCAACGTGGCCCGCTACGACGTCTTTAAGCTGTCTGAAGCCGTGCTGTCTGGCAATCTGCCTCGCGTGGTGCGCATGCTCGACGGGCTGCAAGCCGAAGGCACGGCTGAGGTACTGGTGCACTGGACGCTGTCCGAAGACATTCGCAACCTCAAGCGCGCGAAAGACGCACTGGCCAGTGGGCAGCCCCTGCCCATGGTGCTGCGCAGCTTGCGCATCTGGGGCCCCAAAGAAAAGCTGTTTGAGCGCATCGTGCCTCGCCTGACGCCCAATGCTGCCGTGCGCTTGCTGCATTCCGCCCATGTGGTCGATGGCATCGTCAAAGGCTTACCCGCTGACGGCTGGCCCCGAGACGGCTGGCAAGCGCTGCGCAAACTGGCCACCGACGTCGTGGCGGCCTTGCAAGCCGCACCCGCGCGAAGATAAAAAGAGAGCTGTCATCGCTTGCCTAATAAGCTTTTCAGATATTTTTCATATTGAAAACAAGGATGGATAAGCGTTAATAGCTCTTCTTTTTAAAAATCTTTCGTAAAAAAAACAGCCCTGAGGCTGCTTTTTTTACACACCTTTTACGCACCTGCGAGAGCGAATGCTCAGGCAGTCAGGCGTTGCAGCGCTTCGCGGTACTTGGCGGCGGTCTTGTCGATCACTTCCTGCGGCAGACGCGGCGAAGGCGCTGTCTTGTCCCACAGCTTGCCATTGACCTTGGCCTGCTCCAGCCAGTCACGCACAAACTGCTTGTCGTAGCTGGGTGGGTTCACACCAGCATTGAGCGCGTCCTCGTAGCCTTCCACAGGCCAGTAGCGCGAGCTGTCAGGTGTCAACACCTCGTCCATCAGCACCAGCTCGCCGCCATCGGTCAGACCAAACTCAAACTTGGTATCCGCAATGATCATGCCCTTGGTCAGCGCAATCTCTGCCGCTTCTTTGTAAATACGGATCGCGGTATCGCGGATTTTGGCGGCCAGCTCCTCGCCCACCATTTCTACCGTGCGTTCGTAGGTGATGTTTTCATCGTGGTCGCCCATCTCTGCCTTGGCAGCAGGGGTATAGATGGGTTCAGGCAACTTGGCCGAGTTCACCAAGCCTGCGGGCAGTTTCACGCCGCACACGGCCTGGTTTTCCTGGTATTCCTTCCAGCCGCTGCCGGCCAGATAGCCGCGCACCACCGCTTCAATCATGATGGGCTTGAGGCGCTTGACCAGCATGGAGCGGCCTTGCACTTGCTTGACTTCCTCGGCGGTCACAACGGACTCGGGGGCTTCGCCCGTCAGGTGGTTCGGGCAGATGTGGCCCAGCTTGTCAAACCAAAACAGCGCCATCTGCGTCAGCAATACACCTTTGCCCGGAATGGGTTCGCCCATGATCACATCGAAAGCCGACAGACGGTCAGACGCCACCATCAAAATGCGGTCATCGCCCACGGCGTAGTTGTCGCGCACCTTGCCGCGAGCCAGCAGCGGCAGCGAGGTGATGTTGGAAGTGTGCAAAGCAGAAGGCGTGGACTGTGTCATGAGAGGGCAGGCAAAAGGAGGTCGGAACGTGGCAAGGCCATCAGCGACAAGCTAACTGGCGGTGCTCCGATGCAGGATTTTAGAGCCGGACTGCCGCGCATAAAGCTGACAATTGCGACTGCTTCGATGTCAATGCCGAACATGAATGGCTGCAAACGCACAGTGCGGCCCTCAGCAAAAACAGCTTATTTTGCGCTGAATTTGCGCTGGCGTCTGTAAGCAGTTCATTCCCCAGCAAAGCATGCCGAAATGCCGTTGCACAGCCCCGGCAACAGGCGCATAGTGAACCCAAGCGACGAATGCGCATTCAACCGCCCCTTTCCGCACAGCACATTGGTGTGCGGTCACAGCTTTGCGAACCTGAAAGCACAGGAGGTTGATTCATGAACCTAACCATCAGTGGCCACCATCTCGAAGTAAGCCCCGCGCTGCGCGCCTACGTTGTCTCCAAGCTGGAGCGCGTATTGCGCCACTTTGACCAAGTCATCCATGTCAGGGTGCTGCTCTCCAAGCACAACGAATCGCAGAAAGAGCGCCGCCAGCGTGCCGAATGCAGCATTCACATCAAAGGCAATGCGCTGCATGCTGGCAGCAAGCACCTTAACCTTTACGCCGCCATTGACGAACTGGTAGACAAACTGGACCGCCAGGTAATGGGACACAAAACCCGAGTCCAAGGCTGGCGCACCGCCCCCGTTAAGCGGGAATTGGGTACCATCGACATTCATTGAGGCGCAAAGCCTTTTGCTTGTGCGAAGATTTAGGTAAAGTCCTCAATGACAGGCCGCCGGTTGGCGGCCTTTTTGCTCCCACGCACCTGCCAGACATTTTCGGCTCGGGCGATGCATAATAGTTTTCAAATGAACCGTCTTGCCTCCATTTTGTCGCCCGCTCAAGTGCTTGTGAGTGTTGATGCCACCAGCAAAAAACGCGCTTTCGAAGAAGCTGGGCTCTTGTTTGAAGGGCTGCATGGTCTCTCGCGTGCATTGATCACTGACAGCCTGTTCGCCCGCGAACGCCTGGGTTCCACAGGTTTGGGCCATGGCGTAGCCATTCCCCATGGCCGCATCAAGGGCTTGAAGGCCCCAATGGCCGCCGTATTTCAACTGGCGCGCCCGATTGGCTTTGATGCACCTGACGAGCAATCGGTGCAGTTGCTGATCTTTCTGCTGGTGCCAGAAGCGGCCACCCAGCAGCACCTGGAAATTCTGTCTGAAATTGCCGAGCTTCTGAGCGACAGCAATCTGCGCGAATCGCTCAAAAACGCCACTTACGCTGAAGCCCTCTACCAGTTGATCGCCGACTGGAAATCAACCGCAGCTTCCTAAACCCCAGCCTTGCCGGTGCATCAGGCTGGCAAGGCCTTTAAGCCTCGCCCATGCGCCACAAAGCCATCAATGCCAACCGGCTTTTCGAAGCTTTCCGTGAAACCTTACGCTGGGAATGGCTGGCAGGCCTGGGGGCTTCAGAGCGCCGTTTCGATGAAATAGCGGTGCGCTCTGCGCGCTCTGGCGCTGACCTGGTTGGCTACCTCAACTACATCCACCCCTACCGCCTGCAAGTACTGGGCGAACGCGAGGTGGCATACCTGCTCAACGCCACGCCCGAAGACTGTGCACGTCGCATTGGCCGCATCGTCAATCTGGAGCCTCCCGTTTTAGTGCTGGCAGATGGCCAGCAAGCGCCTCCAGCGCTGCTCACCATGTGCGAGCAGGCACAGATTCCCATGTTCTCCACGGCCGAAGCATCTGCGTTTGTGATTGATGTGCTGCGTGCATATTTGTCCAAGCACTTCGCTGACCGCACCACCATGCACGGCGTGTTCATGGATATCTTGGGCATGGGCGTCATGATCACTGGCGAGTCTGGCCTGGGCAAAAGTGAACTAGGGCTTGAGCTGATCACGCGTGGCAACGGACTGGTGGCTGACGACGCAGTAGACCTGTACCGAATCAACCAAACCACCATTGAGGGCAAGTGCCCTGAGCTGCTGCAAAACTTGCTGGAAGTACGCGGGATTGGCTTGCTCGACATTCGAGCCATCTTTGGGGAAACGGCCGTGCGTCGCAAAATGCGACTCAAGCTCATCGTTCATCTGGTGCGCAAAGAAACCATGGAACGGGAATATGAGCGCCTGCCGCAAGAACCACTGACCCAGGACGTACTGGGCATTTTGGTGCGCAAAGTGGTGATCCCCGTGACTGCGGGCCGCAACATTGCGGTGCTGGTCGAAGCCGCCGTGCGCAACAGCATCTTGCAACTGCGTGGCATCGACACCTACCAGGAGTTTGTAGAGCGCCACCGCAAAGCCATGGAACGCGACATGGGCAAAGGCTCAGGCCACTGAGCTCCAAAAGACAAAAAGGCATTCCGTGGGAATGCCTTTTTTCGGTGCGGGCTATCGAGCCAGTTAACGCTTGTTAGTCGCCTTGCTGGAACACACTGCGCACTGTCCATACAAGGACATGGAGTGGTCTTGAATGCTCCAGCCCATCTGATCGGCAATCATTTGCTGGCGTTTTTCAATTTCAGGGTCGTAAAACTCTTCCACCTTGCCGCAGGATGTGCACACAAAGTGGTCATGGTGCTGACCCTCATTCAACTCATAGACGGCCTTGCCGCTTTCAAAGTTGCTGCGCAGCAAGATACCTGCTTGCTCAAACTGAGTCAGCACACGGTACACAGTTGCCAAGCCAATGTCTGAGCGCTCATCCAACAGCACACGGAAGACATCTTCTGCGGTCATGTGGCGTTGCTTGCCAATTTGGAAAATCTCCAAAATTTTCAGACGCGGCAGTGTCGCTTTCAGGCCTGTGCTTTTAAGGTCTTCAATGTTCTTCATGGCGTAATTGGAGAGTGGCTGTGTGGTGCTAGCTTACGACAGCTAGCCTCAGACATCAAAACGGCCGGTTCATCGCAAGGCCAAACATGCGTAAGCCCAAACAAAAACCTGCCGCTACAATGGTGCAGATCATATCCTCTGACCGATTACCCATGCATGTACAAGCTCGTTGTCGCCTCCGTGTGGCGTTGACTCTGTCTCTAGCCTCACTCTTGGCTGCATGCAGCAGCGTTGGCGAAACCACACGCAATGCCATGAGCGCCATCACACCTTACAAGGTGGAAGTGGTGCAAGGCAATTTTGTTTCTCGTGAACAGGTGCAAGCTTTGCAACCGGGCATGAGCCGTCAGCAGGTGCGCGAGATCTTGGGCACACCGTTGTTAACCAGCGTGTTCCACAACGATCGCTGGGAATATGTGTTCACCATCAAGCGCCAAGGTGTACAGGAGCAAAACCGCAAGCTGGCCGTGTTCTTCGATGGGGAGCGGTTTGTCCGCGCAGAGGGCGATGAGATGCCTTCCGAGTCCGAATTCGTTGCCGCATTGGGCAAACCCATCGGCAAGCTCAAGATTCCGAACCTGCAAGCCACTGAAGAACAGCTGGCAAAGTTTCCAGCAGCCAAAAACAAAGCGGCAGATACCGCTGCTGAAGCAACTGCACAGCCTCAGCGCAGCTACCCTCCGCTGGAAAGCCGCTAACCGCAGCAGCCTCTGCTGCTGTGCACAAGCCGCTCCGCCATCTGCGCTGAGCGGCTTTGTACGTTTGACACACTGACTGGATTGTTATGACCTCGACTTCTTCCTCCACCACCCCTTTGCGTGTCGCTGTAGCCGGGGCCTCAGGCCGCATGGGCCGCATGCTGGTGGAGGCCATTCAGAACAGTGGCGACTGCGTACTGACCGCTGCGCTGGACTTGCCCGGTAGCCCGGCACTGGGCATGGATGCAGCTGCCTTTCTGGGTCAGACCAGCGGCGCCGTGATTGAAAGTGACTTGAAAAGCGCCTTGTCCAAGGCTGATTTTCTGATCGATTTCACACGCCCGGAAGGCACGCTGGTTCATCTGGCCGTGTGTGCAGAGCTGGGCGTGAAAGCGGTGATCGGCACCACCGGGTTCAGCGAAGAGGAAAAGGCACAAATCGCCGCCTTCGCACAGCAGACAGCCATCATGCTGGCACCCAACATGAGCGTGGGCGTCAACGTGACATTGAAGCTGCTGGAGATGGCCGCCAAGGCGCTGGATACGGGCTACGACATCGAAATCGTTGAAGCCCACCACAAGCACAAGGTCGATGCGCCTTCTGGCACTGCGCTCAAGATGGGCGAGGTGATTGCACAAGCCCAGGGCACACAGCTGCAAGACCGTGCGGTGTATGAGCGCTTTGGCCATACGGGCGAGCGCAAAGAAAACACCATTGGCTTTGCCACCGTGCGGGGCGGAGACATCGTGGGCGACCACACTGTGCTGTTTGCCGGCACGGGAGAGCGCATCGAGATCACCCACAAGTCCAGCAGCCGCTCGACCTATGCACAAGGCAGCTTGCGCGCCGTGCGCTTCTTGGCCAGCCAAACCACGGGCCAGTTCGACATGTTTGACGTGCTCAGCCTGCGTTAAGCACGCAGAAGCCTTCAGCAACGACAAAGCCTGCAACAGTGATGTTGCAGGCTTTGTTTTTAGCCGCTTAGATCGCTTTGCTCGCGTGGGCCGCTTTAGGCGCTGACCACACGATTACGGCCTTCGTTTTTGGCCCGGTAAAGCGCCTCATCACTTTCACGCAAAATCCGCTGGTAGTCCGGATGGCCATCAAAGGAGGCCACCCCTGCACTGATCGTGATGTTTCTGCGTTCGTTCTTGGGCAGATGGAACACTTCCCGCTCAATATGGGCGCGCAGCTTTTCGGCCACGCTGGCTGCACCGGCGGCGGGGGTGTCCACCAGCAGCATCAAGAACTCTTCGCCACCCAGACGGAAGAGGTAATCGCCACCCCTAATATTGTTGCTCAGCGTCAGGGCCACCTGCTGCAGCACCATGTCACCGCCTTCGTGGCCATGCTGGTCATTGATGCGCTTGAAATGGTCGATATCCATGCTGACGACACTGAACGTCGAGGCATGCTTGCGCGCGTAGGCCACCTCTTTGGAGAGCACCACGGGCAAGAATTTGCGGTTGAGCAACTGGGTCAAGACATCACGCCCTGCGTCCAGCTCGCTGTTTTGGGTGAACAGCGACTCCAGGCTCATCGCAATGTGGCGCGATTGCTCACGCAACTGCAGCAGCGGCAAAGCCACATCAGCTCCCTTGGCCTGCATCAGCGCCGGCAGCAAGTGGCTGTCGATCTGCTCAATCGCATCCAGAATGCTTTGCGTCGCCGGTGCGCCGTTGAAAATATCCACGCCTTTGTGCCGAAACCACAGACCAAAATCAGAGGTCGACAAGCTGCTCAGCGGCTGACTGCCAGCCCCCATGGCATGCAGATACAGGCATTGGTTTTCCCAATCCAGCAGCTCCGCACGGCGCTGCTCGCGCACGGTTGCCAAGTTTTGCGTGACCGAAAATAAACGGTAGGCCTCTGTAGTGCGCGCGTTGCGATCGCGTGAGACGGCATAGCCTTGCGACATGGCCTCCATGGCGTGGTCAATCAAGGTAGCCGCCATTTGTATCGTCTCGGCATAGCAAGCGGTTGCCTCTTGCCGCAACACGGCCCGCAAACCTTCTTTCAGACTGCGTGCGCCACGCAGCACCAGATGCACCGGGACATCAATGCGTGCATGGACTTCGCCAATCTTTACTTGGTACGCAACCAAGGCACCCAAGTCATCGTCAACCTTGGCACTCAAGACTTGAACAATCCAGCGGCGCATAGAACCCATCAAGCGTGACTGCACCTGTTCATGGGAAAGTAGCCCTGAGGCGGCTTCATCTTCCAGCATGGCGCTGTAAAAATGCTCTGCCAAGACTTGATTGTGGGTTTGTGCAATCTGCGCCAAGACAGCGCTGGATTCGGTATCAAAGCCCAGCAGCAAGCGGCGCCATTCGTTGGCGTAGAAAGAAAACATGGCAACAGCACGCAGAACGCTAACGTAAATAGAGCAGACAGTCTGGCGCAGAAGCCGTTGTGCCGATGTCGCCACAAGCTAAACCCCGCACCCGCGCAGGACTAAAACCTGCGCTGCCATGCAAAAAGCCCATACGGACAGCCGTATGGGCTTGAGAGTTCACGCAGTCAAAGTGTGAAATTAAAACGGGATGTCGTCATCCATATCGTCAAAGCCTGAAGCCGCACGCTGTGGAGGCGGCGCCATTGGGGCGGGTGCTGCGGCTGGCGAAGCCATGCGCTGCTGTGGAGCGGCTTGGCGGGGTGCTGGGGCTGCAGCCGGGCGACGGGGCGCTGGAGCTGCGGCTTCATAGCCGCCGTTGTCGCCGTAGCCGCTGTCTTCTGCATAGCCACCGCCTTGGCCCTGGTTGCCGCCTCCCATGCCTTGTCGGCTACCCAGCATCTGCATGCTGTCAGCGCGAATTTCGGTGGCGTAACGTTCTTGGCCGGTGGCTTGGTCGGTCCACTTGCGGGTGCGCAGGCTGCCTTCTACATAGACTTGGCTGCCCTTGCGCAGGTATTGACCCACGATTTCAGCCAGACGGCCATTGAACACAATGCGGTGCCACTCGGTGGATTCTTTGTTCTCACCGGTGTTCTTGTCGCGCCAGCGGTCGGTCGTAGCGATGGTGACGTTGGCCACTTGGTCGCCGCTTGGGAAGGTGCGCATTTCGGGGTCGCGACCCAGATTGCCGACGATGATGACTTTGTTGACAGATGCCATGGTGTGAAAAATCCTGTGCAGGTAGTTCGGGTGTGAAGGGGGAGGGCCCCGAACCAGATCAGTAATTGCAGCCCCTCCGGCAGGCTGCAGGAACGCAGCTTAACTGATGTTTTTAACGCCTGCACATCCGTCCAAATTCCCGCTGCGCAGCGTGGTGGATGAACGACGATTTTCCAAAAATGAGAGCTTCAAGCGCACATACAACAAAGGTTTCAAAGTGTTTTCACTTTGAAACCTTTTGCAGGCATGCGTTAAGCGCTCCTATTTTCAGGATCGTACGGACCGCCCCACAGGTCGCAGCGGCCAGGTGATCACCAACCACAGCACCATCAGCACCGCGGTGCTGGTGAACAAGGCGGGCGTGCCGCCCCACTTGGCCAGCGCGCCGCCCAAGAAGCCGCCAGCAAACAAACCCAGCGACTGCAGCGTGTTGTAAGCGCCCAACGCAGCACCGCGCAGGTGTGCAGGGGCCATGCGCGAGACCAGGCTGGGCTGGCTGGCCTCCAGCACGTTAAAGCCGACAAAAAACAAAAACATCAGCACGCCCATCAGCGCCAGCGAGGGTTGCGCGCTGGTCTGCGCCACCACGCCCAGACCGATCTGCACAATCAGCACCAAGCTGATGGCCCCCAGCAAGGCTGCGCGCAGCTTGCCTTTGCGCTCCATGGAAAACAGCCCGCCCATGGCCACAAACGACAGCACCACCGCGGGCAGATACACCTTCCAGTGCGCATCTTTCAGCAGCCCGGCAGCCACCAGCAAGGCGGGCACGGCCACCCACATGGCCATCTGCACGGTGTGCAAAATAAACACACCGGCATTCAAACGCAGCAAATCTTTGTGCTGCAGCAGCTCTGCGGGCTTGCCGCGCTGCTCACTGTGGTGCTGAACGGGCTCGGGGGGCACCACCCAGATCACCACGGCAACACCGCACAGCGCCAAGGCAAAGGTCAGGCCAAAGATACCCGACAAACCGCCCCATGCGGCCAGCAGCGGGCTGAGCACCAGTGCCAGCGCAAACATCAAACCAATGGAGCCGCCCACCATGGCCATGGCCTTGGTGCGCACGCTGTCGCGCGTCAGATCCGACATCAGCGCCGTCACCGCAGCCGAGACCGCACCCGCACCTTGCAGGGCGCGGCCCACCATCAAGCCCGTGAGTGAATCGGCCAGTGCCGCCACCAGGCTGCCAATGGCAAACACCACCAGACCGCCGACGATGATGCGCTTGCGGCCAAAGCGATCCGAGGCCATGCCCAGCGGCAGCTGAAACACCGCCTGCGTCAGGCCATACAGCCCCATGGCCAGGCCCACCATGACGGGGTCGTCACCACCAGGGTAATGCGCCGCTTCCAAGGCAAACACCGGCAGCACCAAGAACAGCCCCAGCATGCGCAACGCAAAAATCAGCGCCAAGCTGGCGCTGGAGCGGCGTTCTTGCGGGGTCATCTTGCTGCTGACAGCAGTATCGGCGGCGGTGGTGAGGGGGTCGTTGTGGGACTTAGACACGCAGTAAAACTAAAGTGGGAAGGGCGAAAAACCGCGCATTGCAAGCCGCTAGAGCGGGCACGCGCTGGCTGCGCCAAACCCTTATTGTCTGCGATTGGGGGCATGGCCGCTACACATGGGGCGTGCCAAATCTCTATGATGGGCGATTTCCCTTCGCACATACCGCCCCTCCCGTGACTGCAGCTTCTCCTCCCCCACTACCAGCAGATGCGCCAGACACCACCGGGCGCTATCTGGGTCATGCCATTGGGCACACCCGCATCAGCATTCGCGGTGCGCGTACGCACAACCTCAAAAACATTGATCTGGACATTCCACGCAATCAGCTGGTGGTGATCACCGGGTTGTCTGGTTCAGGCAAGTCCAGCCTCGCGTTTGACACCTTGTATGCCGAAGGCCAGCGCCGCTACGTGGAAAGCCTGTCGGCCTATGCGCGGCAGTTTCTGGGGCAGCTGGACAAGCCCGATGTGGACTTGATTGAGGGGCTGTCACCGGCTATTGCCATCGAGCAAAAGGCGGCCAGCCACAACCCACGCTCGACCGTGGGCACCATCACCGAAATCAACGACTACCTGCGCCTGCTGTTTGCCCGCGCTGGCACGCCGTATTGCCCCGAGCACGAGCTGCCCCTGCAGGCACAAACCGTGAGCCAGATGGTGGATGCTATTTTGGCCATGCCCGAAGGCACCAAACTCATGCTGATTGCCCCTGTCGCGCGCAGCCGCAAGGGGGACTTCACCGATTTATTCACGCAGATGCAGGCCCAGGGCTACATCCGCTTTCGCATCAACGGTGCCGTGGTGGATGCGGGCAGCCTGCCTGTGCTGGACAAGAACAGCAAGCACGACATTGATGTGGTGGTCGATCGCATCAAGGTGCGCGCCGACTTGCAGCAGCGCCTGGCCGAAAGCATTGAAGCGGCACTGCGCATTGGTGGCGACGCCTCCAGTGGCCGCGTGCTGGCGGTGGACATGGACTCGGGCGAAGAACACGTTTTCAGCAGCCGTTTTGCCTGCCCGCTGTGCACTTACTCGCTGGAAGAGCTGGAGCCACGCCTGTTCTCGTTCAACTCGCCCATGGGTGCCTGCCCCACCTGCGATGGCCTGGGCGTGAGCGAAGACTTTGACCCGGACAAGGTCGTGCCCTTCCCTACCGTGAGCGTGGCCAACGGGGCCATTCATGGCTGGGACAGCCGCAACAGCACCTACTTCACGCTGCTGCAAAGCATTGCCAAGCACTACAAGCAAGACGTAGCCGCCTCGTTCGAGAGCTGGCCCGCTGATGTGCAAAAAGTGGTGCTCTGGGGCTCGGGCACCGAGAAAATTGCCTTCACCTACGAGAGCGACGGCAAACCCACGGTGGTCGAGCATGTGTTTGAAGGCGTGATTCCCAATATGGCACGCCGCCTGCGCGAGACCGATTCGCACATCGTGCGCGATGACCTGGCACGCCTGCGCAGCATCCGCTCCTGCCCCGACTGCAAGGGCACGCGCTTGCGCCGCGAAGCACGCTTTGTACGCGTGGGCGATGGCGATCAGGCCCGTGCTATCTATCAAGTCAATGCGCTGACCCTGTCAGAGGCACACCACTGGTTCACCACACTCAAGCTGCAGGGCAACAAGGCTGACATCGCTGAAAAGGTGGTCAATGAGATCGCCTCGCGCCTGCGCTTCTTGCTGGACGTGGGCCTCAATTATTTGAGCCTGGACCGCAGCGCCGACACTCTCTCGGGCGGTGAATCGCAGCGCATTCGCCTGGCACGCCAGATTGGCAGCGGCCTGACGGGCGTGATGTATGTGCTGGACGAGCCCAGCATTGGCCTGCACCAGCGCGACAACGACCGCCTGATTGCCACGCTGGAGCACCTGCGCAACATTGGCAACAGCGTGATCGTGGTGGAGCACGATGAAGACATGATGCGTGCCGCCGACTGCATCATCGACATGGGTCCCGGCGCGGGCGTACACGGCGGGCAGGTGATGGCGCAGGGCACGTTCGAGCAAGTCAAGGCCAACCCGCAGTCGCCCACCGGCCAGTACCTCAGCGGCACCAAGTGCATTCCCGTACCCAAGCGCCGCACACCCTGGCAGCCCGTGAAGGTGGACGAGGCGCAAAGCAAGCCATCCACCGGCTTTCCTGCGGCGCCCAGCACCAGCGCACCCAACCACCATGCGCTGCAAGCTTTGCGCGTAGTGGGTGCCAGCGGCCACAACCTGCAAACGGTGACCGCCGAATTCCCTGTCGGGCTGTTCACCTGCGTGACTGGCGTGTCTGGCTCAGGCAAAAGTACCCTGGTCAACGACACGCTGTACGCCGAAGTGGCACGCCAGCTGTACCGCGCCAGCGCCGAACCTGCCCCCCACCAGGCGCTGGAAGGGCTGGAGCATTTCGACAAGGTCATCAACGTGGACCAGGCCCCCATTGGCCGCACGCCACGCAGCAACCCGGCCACCTATACCGGCTTGTTTGCCCCGATTCGCGAGCTGTTTACCGAAACCAATACCGCCAAAGAGCGTGGCTACGGCCCCGGTCGTTTCTCGTTCAACGTGGCCGGTGGCCGCTGCGAAACCTGCCAGGGCGACGGCATGATCAAGGTAGAAATGCACTTTCTGCCGGATGTGTATGTGCCCTGCGACACCTGCCACGGCAAGCGCTACAACCGCGAAACACTGGAAGTGCAGTGGAAGGGCAGGAACATTGCCGACGTGCTGGGCATGACGGTAGAAGAAGCGCACGCCTTTTTCAAGGACGTGCCCAGCATTGCGCGCAAGCTGCAAACGCTGCTGGATGTGGGGCTGGGGTATATCCGTCTGGGTCAAAGCGCCACCACGCTGTCCGGCGGTGAGGCCCAGCGCGTCAAGCTGGCCCAGGAACTGTCCAAACGTGACACGGGCCGCACACTCTACATCCTGGATGAACCCACCACCGGCCTGCACTTTGCCGATGTGCAACTGCTGCTCAAGGTGCTGCACCAGCTGCGCGATGCGGGCAACACCATCGTGGTGATTGAGCACAATCTGGACGTGATCAAAACCGCTGACTGGATCATCGACATGGGCCCCGAAGGCGGCTCTGGCGGCGGACAGGTGGTGGCCGTGGGTACGCCCGAGCACATCGTCAAATCTGCCAAGAGCCATACCGGGCACTACCTCAAGAGCTATCTGAAAACTTGAGTTTCCGGCGGCACACGGGCGCACCAAGCGCCCAAAATTTCAGCTGCCTGCATCTGAATACCGCCTATCTGAACGCGTGGTTGCGGCCATGCGTTCACGCTTGCATGGCGCGGGGGCCCTGAGCGCGGTGCAACTTGCCTGCATCTGGCCCACAGGCCTTACTGGCCCCGCATGAATTCTTGCTGGCCTGCACGCCATGCCTTTGCACCGGGTGTAAGGTGGCAGCATGGATCAAAGTGAAGGAAAAGCAGTGAACGATCAAACATGGGATGTGATTGTGGTGGGTGCCGGTATGGCGGGTGCCACCACCGGCTGGCACCTGGCGCAGGCCGGCCAGCGCGTACTGGTGCTGGAGCGCGAAGCACAGCCCGGCTACCACACCACCGGCCGCTCTGCCGCACTGTTTGAAGAGCATTACGGCCCCAAGCAAGTGCAGGCACTGACCCGTGCCAGCCGCGCGTTTTACGAGCACCCGCCAACCGGCTTTACCGACACCGCCCTGCTGCGCCCCCGGGGGGTGATGTATGTGGCCACCGCCGCGCAAAAACCTCTCATTGATGCCGCTTTTACCGAGGCCGCCAAGCACTCCACCCACGCACAGCGGCTCAATGGCGATGCGCTGCGTGCACTGGTGCCTGTGCTCAACGCCAGCATCGTGGACGGATTTGTAGACGATGGTGCACGTGATATTGATGTGCACGCCCTGCACCAAGCTTTTTTGCGCGGCATGCGCCAGCAAGGCGGGCAGCTGTGGTGCAACGCCGAGGTGCAGGCTTTGGCGCACGACAGCGCCACGCACACCTGGACCATCACGCTGGCCGACGGCCGCAGCCTGCAGGGCCACACCCTGGTCAACGCTGCGGGGGCCTGGGCCGACGACATTGGCGAGCTGGCCAGAGCCCGTGCCATTGGCCTGGTGCCTGCACGGCGCAGCGCGTTCACCTTCCCCCCGCCCCAAGGCATGGACGCCTCACACTGGCCTGCCGTCATCAGCGCCGATGAAAGTTTTTACTTCAAACCCGATGCGGGCCAGTTGCTGGGTTCCCCCGCCAACGCCGATGCCACCTACCCCCACGATGTTCAGCCCGAGCAAGAAGACATCGCCACCGGCATCTGGAGCATCGAACAGGCCACCACGCTGCAGATTCGCCGCCCCACCCACACCTGGGCAGGCCTGCGCTCGTTTGTGGCCGACGGCGAAATGGTGATTGGCTGGGATGACCAGATCCGCGGCCTGTTCTGGGTGGCCGCCCAGGGTGGCTATGGCATCCAGAGTGCCGCCGCCTATGGGCTGCTGGCGCGCAACCTGTTGTTGAACGAGCCGGTCGACGAACAGCTCCTGGCCCAAGGCGTTGAGAGCGACCTGCTCAAGCCTGTGCGCCTTCAACAATAAGAGCTACCAGCGCTTACCAGTGCTTGTTTTCAAATACAAAATGCATTGAAAACAAGGAACAGTAAGCGCTGATAGCTCCTGCTTTATTCAGGCCATAAAAAAAGCCCGCATGATCGAGTCATTGCGGGCTTTTTGACAGACGCTGTCAGATCTGATTACAGCTCGATCTTCGCAACGTCGATGATCTTCTTGTACTTCACGATTTCACCGTTGATGTACTTGCCAGCATCGGTCTTGCTGTCCATCACGGCAGCGCCAGCATCTTCCATCTTCTTGCGGAACTCAGGCGAAGCCATGGTCTTGTCCAGTGCGGTCTTGAGCTTGGCTGCGATAGGCGCAGGCAAGTTGGCAGGGGCCAGCATGGCGAACCACGAGTTGATGTCCACGTTCTTGAACTCAGGCTGCTCAGCCAGCGCCGGGATATCAGGCGTCGCACCGTAGCGCTTGGCTTCGGTCGTTGCAATGGCAGTGACCTTGCCAGCCTTGATCAAAGGCAGACCCGAAGACAGCACGAAGATGCCGTATTCAATGTTGTTGCCCATCACATCGTTGGTCAGTGCAGGCACGCCACGGTAAGGCACGTGCTGCATGTCAATCTTGCCCTGGTCCTTCATCATTTCGCCAGCCAGGTGCAAGGCAGTGCCCACGCCCGAGGAGCCGTAGCTGAACTTGGCAGGGTTGGCCTTCACGGCAGCCACAAATTCCTTGGTGTTCTTCACGCCAGCCTTGGCAGAAGCCACCAGCACCATGGGCTGCGAAGCCACCAGACCGATCGGTGTGAAGTCAGTAATCTTGTACTTCACCGACTTGTTGATCTGGTTGGCAATGGCGATTTCATTGTTCGCACCCACCAGCAAGGTGTAGCCATCGGGCTTGGCATTCGCCACCTTTTGCGCACCAATCGCGCCACCAGCGCCGCCCAGGTTTTCCACCACGACCGATTGGCCCAGGTGCTTTTCGATCTCGTTGGCCACCAGACGACCCACCAGGTCGGTCGAACCGCCTGCGGGGTAGCCCACGACGATGGTCACAGGCTTGTTGGGGTACGAAGCGGCATCGTCTGCAAAGGCAGGACCGGCGGCCAGCATGGCGGCACCGCAAGCAATCAGCGTGCGGCGAAGAATGTGAGTGCTCATAAAAAATTCCTTGTTGCTCGAATTGTGAACAACTTTTCACTAATTTTGCATGAATTTATGCAATACGGACATGCCTAATCGGCAATAGTGGCTTTCCCTTGTTTGTTGCATAAGTTAACAATTTCGCGTAAAGCGTCACTACCAACTTCGCAGCATAAAAAAGCCCGCATGGCAAAACCATGCGGGCTTTCACGCAAGAACAAGGCCAGTTTGCCTTGCTGCTGTGATTACTTCACCAATTGTGCCAGCTCACCTGCTGCGTACTTCTTGGCCATCTGCTCCAGGGTGTAGCCCTTGATCTTGCTGCCCTGGCCTTCGCAGCCAAATTGCAGGTAACGCGCCTTGCACACTTGCTTGGCGGCTTCGCGGGCAGGCTTGAGCCACTCGCGGGCGTCAAACTTGTCAGGGTTCTCAGCCAGGAACTTGCGCACCGCGCCGGTCATGGCCAGGCGAATGTCGGTATCAATGTTCACCTTGCGCACGCCGTACTTGATGGCTTCCTGAATTTCCTCGACGGGTACGCCGTAGGTCTCCTTCATCTTGCCGCCGTACTGGTTGATCATGGCCAGCAGCTCTTGGGGCACCGACGAGGAACCGTGCATCACCAGATGGGTGTTGGGGATGCGGGCGTGGATTTCCTTGACGCGCTGGATCGACAGAATGTCGCCTGTAGGGGGGCGGCTGAACTTGTACGCACCGTGGCTGGTACCAATGGCGATGGCCAAAGCGTCCAGCTGCGTGGCTTTCACGAACACAGCAGCTTCTTCGGGGTCTGTCAGCATCTGGCTGTGGTCCAGCTTGCCTTCTGCACCAATGCCGTCTTCTTCACCGGCTTCGCCGGTTTCCAGATTACCCAGGCAGCCCAGCTCGCCTTCAACGGTCGCGCCGATGCGGTGGGCCATGGCCACCACCTGCTGGGTCACGTCCACGTTGTATTCAAAAGAGGACGGTGTCTTGCCGTCACCCATCAAAGAGCCGTCCATCATCACCGAGCCAAAGCCCAGGTTCAGCGCGCCCTGGCAGATATCGGGGGTGGTGCCATGGTCCTGGTGCATGACCAGCGGAATGTGGGGGAACATCTCTGCGGCAGCCTGAATCAGGTGCTTGATGAAGGGCTCACCAGCGTATTTGCGGGCGCCAGCGCTGGCCTGCAGGATCACGGGCGCGCCCACTTCGTCAGCCGCCGTCATCACGGCCTGGACTTGTTCCAGGTTGTTGACGTTAAAGGCGGGGATGCCATAGCCATTTTCGGCGGCATGGTCGAGCATTTCGCGCATCGAGATGAGAGGCATGATCGTGTTCCGGTAAAAGTTGGTCTGGGGGTGACAGTCAGGCTGGTGCTGCCGCTGTAACCGATTGGTAACCTTCGATTTTACCCGCCTAAAGCAAGCCCGCACACTGCGCTTGCCAGCCCAGCCTTGCGCCACCCATCCAATCCATATGAAACACAGCATGCATATGCGCAAACCGCATTTGCATGCGCGTTTTGATTCGTAGCCACAAGCGGCTCGCATTTTTAGACTGCCCTTTCTTTTACGCAGGGGTTGGTATGAAACGACGGGAATGGTTGGCAGGTGCAGCACTCACAGCAGTGAGCGGTCTTTGGGGTGGTGCTGTGCAGGCATCCGTGTTTCCTAACAAAACCGTGCGCATCGTGGTGCCGGTGGCGGCCGGTGGCAGCGCCGACAAGCTGGGGCGCACGCTCTCGCAAAAGCTGACCGAGCGCTGGGGGCAGTCGGTGGTGGTGGAGAACGTGCCCGGCGCAGGCGGCAGCATTGGCGCAGCGCAAGTCACCAAATCACGCCCCGATGGGTACACCCTGCTGCTGGCGGGTGACGGTCTGGCACTCAATGCCCTGCAAGGCCGCCGCGTGCCGTATGACGTGGAAAAAGATTTTTCAGGCGTAGTCAAAGCCGTGGTCAATCCACAAATTTTGGTGGTGCGCCCGGACCTGGGGGTCAGCAACCTGCAGCAATATGCTGCCTTGCTCAAAAGCAAGCCCGGCCAGATCACGCTGGGCCTGCCCGGCAGCAAGGGCAGCTTGCAGCACCTGGCGCACGAAATGCTGAGCCAGCGCATTGGCGCCAGCCCCAACTACATTGCCTACCCCGGTGGTGGCCCCGCTGCGCTGGATGTGCTGGGCGGTCACATTGACGGCACGCTCATCACACTGGCTGCCGTGACCGAATATGTGCGCGCTGGCAAGCTGGTGCCAATTGCTGTCACCACCGCCCAGCGCTCCAAAGCGCTGCCCAACGTACCCACGGTGGCCGAGTCTGGCTTTCCCGGTTACGCGGTAGAGAGCTGGCAAGGCATCGTGGCCCCTTCTGCCACCCCCAAGGCCGTGGTTGAGCAACTCAACCGCGACATCGTGGCCGTGCTGCAGCAGCCAGAGATTTCTGCACAGCTCGAAGCACTGGGTTTCACGCTGGCCGGTGGCTCTGCCAAGCAACTGGATGACACCCTGCGCGAGAACCTGACGGGTTACGCCAAGGTGATCGCAGAAACCGGCATTCAACTGCGTTGATCGCCATGGCTGTGACGATTCGCAATCAGCGTGACTTCGCCGTTGGCGCAGCCTACATCGCCACGGGCGCAGCGTTCGCCGTGGTCTCCTGGGGCTACGAGCTGGGCAGCGCCTCGGCCATGGGGCCGGGCTACTTTCCGTTCTGGCTGGGCATCGTGCTGGCGCTGCTTGGACTGGTGCTCTGTGCGGGGGCTACATCGGCCAAGACCCAGCGTTTGCCGCTGCAGCGCTGGGACTGGCGCACGCTGGCCTGGATGACCGGATCGGTCGCCGCCTTTGGTCTGGCGCTCAAACCCCTGGGCCTGGTGCTGTCGGTTTTTGGGCTGGTGGTGGCGTCCAGCCTGGCCAGCCGTGAATTCACCTGGCGCGGCACGCTGCTCAACGCAGCAGTGCTGGTGCTGCTCAACACCGTGCTCTTTGTGCTGCTGCTGGATCTGCCACTGCCGCTGTGGCCCGCCTAAGTCTTCTTCGTTTTTTCCCCTGTTTTTTTGCCTCTGCGTCTGCCTTGCCATGGAATTGCTGAACAACCTCCAACTTGGATTTTCCACCGCCTTGTCGTGGCACAACCTGCTGTACGCATTCGGTGGCTGCTTGGTCGGCACGCTGATCGGCATCCTGCCCGGGCTTGGGCCTGTGGCCACCATCGCCATGCTGCTGCCGGTCACGTACAACCTGCCCCCCGTGTCGGCCTTGATCATGCTGGCCGGCATTTATTACGGTGCACAGTACGGCGGCTCCACCACGGCCATTTTGCTCAAGCTCCCCGGCGAGTCATCGTCGGCGGTGACCGTGATCGATGGGCACGCCATGGCTCGACAGGGGCGCGCAGGGCCGGCACTCACGGCAGCAGCCATTGGCTCGTTCGTCGCAGGCTCTTTTGGCGTGTTGCTGACTGCCGCACTGGCCGCGCCATTGTCTGAAATTGCTTTCCGTTTTGGGCCTGCTGAGTATTTTTCTTTGATGCTGCTGGGTCTGGTGGGCTCGGTTGCACTCTCGCCTGACTCCATCGACAAATCACTGGGGCTGATGATTCTGGGCTTGCTGCTCAGCCTGGCGGGCGTGGATGTCAACTCCGGGGCCCTGCGTTTCACAGGCGAGATTCCCGAGATGATGGATGGCATTGAGTTCACCGCGCTGGCCATGGGCGTGTTCGGGGTTGCCGAGATTGCCTACAACCTAGAGCAGCAGGCCACTGACCGCACCGCTGGCACCGTGGCCCCAGTCTCGGGCCTGCGCCCGACGGCACAGGATGTGCGCCGCATGGTGCCCTCCATTTTGCGGGGCACAGCCATTGGGTCGGTGCTTGGGATTTTGCCGGGTGCAGGCGTCACCATTGCAGCGTTTGCGGGCTACACCATTGAAAAGAAGCTGTCACGCAACGCCCATGAAATGGGCCACGGTGCCATTGAAGGGGTCGCCGCGCCAGAGTCTGCCAACAACGCTGCGGCGCAGACCAATTTCATTCCGCTGCTGACGCTGGGTGTGCCGGGCAGCGCCGTCATGGCGCTGATGGTGGGCGCCATGATGATCCACAACATCCAGCCCGGCCCTGAAGTGGCCACGCGCCATCCCGATGTGTTCTGGGGCCTGATTGCCTCCATGTGGATTGGCAACCTGATGCTGGTGGTGCTGAACCTGCCCTTGATCGGCCTGTGGATCAAGCTGCTGAGCATTCCCTACCGCTTTCTGTACCCCGCCATTTTGGTGTTCTGTGCCGTGGGGGCGTACTCGGTGCGTGGTTCAACCTTTGATGTACTGATTCTGGCTGCCTTTGGTGTCCTGGGCTATGCATTGGCCAAGCTGGCGGTGTCCCCTGTGCCCCTGCTGCTGGGCTTTGTGCTGGGCCCGATGCTGGAAGCCAGCTTTCGCCGCACCCTGGCCGTCTCGCGCGGGGACTACAGCGTGTTCTTCACGCGGTCGCTGTCGCTGGCCCTGCTGCTGGCCGCCACTGCACTGGTGATCTCGGCATTGATTCCAGCCATCCGCCGCCGCCATGCAGCCCTGGCAACCAGCGCCTGAAGCCACTTTCTTTCACACCGCAACCCCCATTTCTTGTCGCCAGACCATGGTCTGGCACCACCGGAGTGCATTGACATGACCCAACCCCTGACTTCCCTGACCCCTGCACAGCTCAAAACGGCGATTGCTGATGGGCACGAAATTGCACTGATCGACGTGCGCGAAGAAGGCCTGTTCGGCCTTGGACATTTGCTGCTGTCCAGCTCTGCGCCCTTGAGCCGCCTGGAGCTGCTGATAGAGCGCCTGGTTCCACGCCGTGGAGCACGTCTGGTGCTGATCGACGCACAGGGAGAAACCGCCCCCATTGCGGCCCAGCGCCTGCAGCATGCGGGCTACCACAACCTGCACGTGCTGGCTGGCGGCACCACCGCGTGGGTGGCCGCGGGTTACCCGCTGTTTGATGGTGTCTACGTTCCCAGCAAGGCCTTTGGCGAGGTGATTGAACACACCTTGAAAACGCCCGTGATTGATGTCGATGCGCTGGAGCAATTGCGCCGCGATGGTGTGGACCATGTGGTGGTGGACAGCCGCCCCTGGGAGGAATACCGGCTGCGCACCATTCCCGGCGCCATCAACTGCCCGGGCGCCGAGCTGGCGCAGCGCATTCAGGCGATTGCACCCGATCCCGAAACACTGGTGGTGGTCAACTGCGGCGGGCGTACACGCAGTATTTTGGGCGCACAAACACTGATCCATGCAGCTATTCCCAACCCTGTGCTGTCGCTCAAGGATGGGGCGCAAGGCTGGGTGCTCTCCGGGCGCAAGCTGGAAGTGGGCGCAGACCGCGTCGCACCCTACCTGCCAGCGCAAGCACCGGCACTGGCGCAAGCGCGCAAAGTGGCTCAGCAGGCAGGCGTGCAGATTGTGGATTGGCAGACGGTGCAAGGCTTTGTGCAGCAAGACAGCGCACGTTCGATTTTTCTGTTCGACGTGCGTGGCCCGCAGGAATACCAGGCCAGCCATTTAGCGGGCTGGCGCCATGCACCCGGCGGGCAACTGGTGCAATCCACCGACCATTACGTCGGTACGCTGCGCGCCCGCGTAGTGCTGCACGACCCGCAATTGCTGCGCGCGCTCACCACCGCTGCATGGGTGCAGCAACTGGGCCTGCATGAAGTCTTTGTACTGGAACAAGCCCCCGCAACGGCTGCCTTGCAGGCGGGCCCCGAGATTCAGCCCGTGCTGCCGGTGACCTTTGGCGATGCCGTCTGGATCCAGCCCAGCGATCTGGCGGCTTTGCAGACCAGCGCTCAGAGCGATGCCGTGGCGGTATTCGATATCGACAGCAGCCTGGACTATCGCCATGCCCACATTCCCGGCAGCTGGCATGTAGGGCGCCCTGCCTTGGGTGCTTTGTGGGCAACGGAGCCGGAGCGCTTCAAGCACACCACACTGGTGATCACCTCCGCCGATGGCACTTTGGCAGGTTTGGCTGCCGCTGAATGGCGCCGCGCAACAGGTCGCGATGTGCGTGCCCTGCTGGGTGGCACGCAGGCCTGGCAGCAGCAGGGCCTGCCCACGGAAGCCGGTCTGGCACGTGCTGCACCCGCGCAGTTCGACCGCTGGTATGGCCCCTGGGCTTACGAAGGCGAAGCACAGCTGCAGGCCTTTCGCGACTATCTGTCCTGGGAAGTGGATCTGGCAGAGCGCATTCACCTCGACGGCGATTTGCCCATCCAGCTGCAGGCAGTCGCATAGCACGCGCCGTGTCACCGTGCACGTAAAAAGGCAGCCCAAGGGCTGCCTTTTTGTTGTGCTCTGCCGCTGTAATGCGGTCAGTCCACGCGGCAGATTTTCAGCATGTTGGAGCCACCGGGCTGACCCATGGGCTCGCCACAGGTAATGGCATACACATCACCCGGCTGCACAATGCCGCGCATGCGCAAGTGGCTTTCCGCCTGCTGCAAGGCGGTATCACGCTCAGCGCTGGTGTCCATGAGCAAGGGGCGCACATTGCGGTACAGGGCCATCTTGCGCTGGGTGCTGACCTTGGGGGTCAGTGCATAAATGGGCGTATGAATCCGGTGGCGGCTCATCCACAAAGCGGTGGAGCCACTGTCCGTCATCGCCACAATGGCTTTGGCACCCAGCTTGTTGGCGGTGAACAGCGCGCCCAGCGCAATGGCCTGATCGATGCGCGTGAATTCACGTTCACCAAACTGAGCGTCTTGGCGGCGGTCTTCCGCGGCCTCGGCGGCAGCGCAAATTTTGGCCATTTCGCGCACGGTCTCCAGCGGGTATTTGCCGGCGGCAGTTTCTGCGCTGAGCATCACCGCGTCGGTGCCATCCAGCACAGCGTTGGCCACGTCACTCACCTCGGCGCGCGTGGGCACTGGGTTGGTGATCATGCTCTCCATCATTTGCGTGGCGGTGATGACCACCTTGTCCATCTCGCGCGCCATGCGGATCATTTTCTTTTGCAGCGCAGGCACGGCAGCGTTGCCCACCTCCACCGCCAGATCGCCACGCGCCACCATGATGCCGTCGGACACGCGCAAAATTTCTTCCAGCAACGGGATGGCTTCTGCACGCTCAATCTTGGCAATCAGACCGGGGCGGTGGTTGGTGCCCGCGCAGGCCACGGTGCACAGCTGGCGCGCCATTTCCATGTCGGTGGCGTTTTTGGGAAAGCTCACCGCCACATAGTCGGCCCCCAGGGCGATGGCCGTCTTGATGTCTTCCATGTCCTTGGCCGTCAAGGCCGGGGCAGTCAGGCCGCCACCTTGCTTGTTGATGCCCTTGTTGTTGGACAGCTCGCCGCCAATCGTCACCGTGGTGTGCACGGCCTGGCCCAGCACGCGATCGATTGTGAGCACGATCAATCCATCATTGAGCAGCAGCACATCACCGGCTTTCACATCGCGTGGCAGCTCTTTGTAGTCCAGACCGACACCGTTGATGTCACCCGGCTCGCTGCGGCTGGCGTCCAGCACAAAGCTGGCGCCCTCTTGCAGCATGACCTTGCCTTGGGCAAACTTGCCAACGCGAATCTTGGGGCCTTGCAGGTCAGCCATGATGGCCACTTCGCGGCCTGCCAGCACTGCGGCTTCACGCACGGTCTTGGCACGGTCAATATGGTCTTGTGCGGTGCCGTGGCTGAAGTTCAGGCGCACAACGTTGACGCCTGTAGCAATCATTTTCGTGAGCAGCTCGATGTCACTCGATGCAGGGCCCAGGGTTGCCACAATTTTGGTGGCACGGCGGATATACAGGTCTTGCAAACGCATCAAAAGGTCTCCATTCGTTTTTTTAGTCGCGCATCAGCGCTTCAATCTCATCGGCCTCAACAGGTACGCCACGGGTGATCAGCTCGCAACCGTTGTCGGTCACCACCGCATCATCTTCGATGCGAATGCCAATATGGTGAAACTGCTCGGGCACCCCGGGCGCTGGGCGCACGTAGATACCGGGTTCAATCGTGGTCACCATGCCCGGGCGCAAGATGCGGCTGGGGCGGGTGGTGGTGACCTGGCCACTCAGGGCATCTATCTGCTGCTGGCTTTGCGCAATCTCGGTGGGCTCTACATAGCTGCCACAGTCGTGCACATCCATGCCCAGCCAGTGGCCAGTACGGTGCATGTAAAACTGAAAGTAGGCGCGCTGGGCAATCACATCCTGCGCGTTGCCATAGACGCTTTTGTCCAGCAGACCCACATCCAGCATGCCCTGCGCCAGCACGGCCACGGTGGCATCGTGCGGGTCCATGAAACGATGGCCGGGCTTGGTCACCGCAATGGCGGCTTTCTGGCTTTCCAGCACCAGCTCGTACAACGCACGTTGCGGGCCGGTAAAACGGCCATTGGCAGGAAAAGTGCGGGTGATGTCGCTGGCGTAACCATCCAGCTCACAACCTGCATCAATCAGCACCAGATCGCCCTGGCGCACGGGCGCTTTGTCAGCGCGGTAGTGCAGCACACAGGCATTGGGGCCTGCGGCCACGATGGAGTCATAGGCCACGCCATTGGCCCCGCTTTGGCGGAATTCGTGCAGCAGCTCGGCATCCAGATGGTATTCGCGGCAATCTTCACCAGCGCGCAACATGCGGGCTGAGCGCTGCATGGCGCGAATGTGGGCCCGGGCGCTGATCTGGCTTGCGCGGCGCATGATGTCCAGTTCGTGCGCATCTTTCACCAGCCGCATCTCATCGATCAGCGTGCACACATCGCCTTGCGCAGCCGGGCACAGTGCGCCAGCGCGTGTACGGGCTCGTACCTGATTGAGCCACGCCTCTACGCGTGCTGCCAAGCCTTCGTGGGTGGCGAATGGCCACCAGACCGTTGTCTGGTTTTCCAGCAAACGGGGCAGGCGCGTGTCGATGCTTTCGATGGAAGCTGCCTCACTGACACCCAGCGTGGTCACCGCAGCATCTGGGCCGAGACGGTAACCATCCCAGATTTCGCGCTCCAGATCCTTGGGCTGGCAAAACAAGGTGCTGCTGCCGTCCGCTTTCAGAACCAGGCAGGCGTTGGGCTCGGTAAACCCGGTCAGGTAATAAAAGTAGCTGTCGTGCCGGTACAGGTAGCTGTTGTCGCGGTTGCGGCCCCGCTCGGGTGCCGTGGGAATGATGGCAATCCCGCCATCGCCCAATTGGGCAGCCAGACGAGCGCGGCGTTGTGCGTAAACAGAGGTCATCGGCATATCGTACTGCCGCTGCCACCTGCTGCGCGCCAGATGGCCCTCTTGGCAGCACCTGTTGGGGCTGACAGGCGCTGAATGCCCGTGTTTTAAGTGCCGTTCACGCACCATTGACACGCACCAGCGCATTAAAAACTGGTGGTTCAGACAAGGTGCGACGCCGCAGGCAATACCCAACAGCGGCCAAGCGCAGCCACAACGCACCCGGTGTGATGTTTGCGGGATTAAGCCAGCAGCATGCTCACGCCTGCGGCCAGCAGCAGGCTGCACACCATCCACTGCAGCACGCGGGTAGACAGCGGTGGCGGGTATTTGGCCAGCAGCCAGGTCACGCCCGCAACCACCGGCACGGCCACGGCGGCGGTCATCAGCGACGCCATGCTCAGCCCGCCCGTGGGAATCACAATGCCCAGCCGCAACACGGTGTTGGTCAGAAACATGACCAGCAGGCACTGGCGCACCAGTTGCGGCGACAGGGGCTGGCGGTACAAGTGATAGACCATGGGCGGACCGGACGTGGAAAACAAGCCGCCCAGCACCCCCGAAAGCCCGCCCGCCACCCACATGGCCCCCGGCCCCGAGAGCGTGGCGCGCTGCTGCTTTTGCAGCAGCAACACGATGGCGCAGGCAATGATGGTGACCCCCAGCAGCATACGCAGCACGTTTACCAGATCACCGCTGAGCCAGTGCAGCAGCGCCAGCCCGCCCAGTACCCCGATCAGGCTGCTGGCCAAGATGGGCTTGAGCATGTCCCAGCGCGGCTGAAAAGGGTGGCTGCGCAAATAAACCACGCCATTGACCAGCGACAGCAGACCCGCCACATTGGCCGCATCGGCAATCGGCATCAGGTGCAAAGCGCCAGCCATGCCGACAAAAATCAGCCCAAAGGCAAAGCCCGTCAAATTCTGGCAGGCCGATGCCACCACCACCACGCCGATCAACCACCCGTAGGTGCCCCAGTCCACTTGCATGTGCATTCCATGGGCGGCGCGCGCCTCCCGCTGCCCGATACCGGGCGATTCATAAAAAAGAGCGACACGCGCTACAACTGTCGGTTATTGCAACATCTTTCTATTTGAAATGCACAGCAAACAAGCGACAAACGCTCACTTTTTTTATAAATATGTAGGCGCTGCGTTCAGCTGTGCCAGTCGCTGCGGCGTACCCACATCGGTCCAGCGCCCGGTGTAAAGCGTGGCACCGCAGCGGCCCGCGTCCATGGCCTGGCGCAGCAGCGGAGCCAGTGGTGCCGCCTGGCCGTGCGGATTGCCTGGCGCAATGTCGCACCACGGCGCAGCAAACAGTTCGGCCTTGAGCAGCGCAATGGTGCTGTAGGTAAAACGCGGGCACAGGTCGCGCGCTGCATCGGCAGGTGGCAGGTTCACTGCCCGGCCTGTGCCGCTGCCCGGCGCGCTTTCGGCCAGCCCAAAGTCGCCCAGGGGGTTGTGCTCGGGGTTGGGCACCAGCCACACATGGGCCAGATCATCCGAGGCGGCAAAGGCCTGTGCAGCAGCACCATCAAATACGAAGTCGGGCACAAACACATCACCTGCCGCCAGCCAAAATGCATCACCCAACATAGGCAGCGCACGCGCAATACCGCCGGCAGTTTCCAGTGCATGGCCAAAATCGTCTTGCTCGTGCGAGTACTGCAGCTGCATGCCGTGCTGCGGCCAAGCGGCGTTCAGGTGCGCAGGTATTTGCGCGCCCAGCCAGGCGGTGTTGACCACCACGTGGCGCACACCATCACGCTGCAAAGCGGCCATGTGCCAGTCCAGCAAGGCACGGCCCTGCACGGGTAGCAAGGGTTTCGGGGTGGTATCTGTCAGAGGGCGCATGCGTTCGCCGCGGCCTGCAGCCAGCAACATGGCGGGGAGAGAAAAAGGGCTCATCACGTATCAGTTCCTAACGCGTGTCTGCACGCGCTGCAACCCACACTGTAGGCGATGCAGGGGGCTATGTAATCGCATGGAAACCGGCGTCAGTACACATCGGTAAAATCCTGCCATCTTTTGAACCAATCCCTCCGGAATCCCCTTCCCATGGCAAACACCCCAATGATGGCCAACGCAATCCGCGCCCTGGCCATGGACGCAGTGCAACAAGCAAACTCCGGCCACCCCGGTGCCCCCATGGGCATGGCCGACATGGCTGTGGCGCTGTGGAGCCGCCACCTGCAGCACAACCCCGTGAACCCCCACTGGGCCAACCGCGACCGTTTCATTCTGTCCAACGGCCACGGCTCCATGCTGATCTACGCACTGCTGCATCTGAGCGGCTATGACCTGCCCATGGCTGAGTTGAAGAACTTCCGCCAGTTGCACAGCAAGACTGCTGGCCACCCTGAAGTGGGCGTGACCCCCGGTGTAGAAACCACCACAGGCCCGCTGGGCCAAGGCATTACCAATGCCGTGGGTTTTGCATTGGCTGAAAAGCTGCTGGCCGCTGAGTTCAACCAGCCCAAGCACGCCATCGTGGACCACCACACCTATGTATTCATGGGTGACGGCTGCCTGATGGAAGGCATCTCGCACGAAGCCGCTGCACTGGCTGGAGCCTGGAAGCTCAACAAGCTGATCGCCCTGTGGGACGACAACGGCATCTCCATTGACGGTCAGGTCACTCCCTGGTTCGGTGACGACACCCCCGCACGCTTTGAAGCCTACGGCTGGAACGTGATCCGCGCCGTAGACGGCCACAACGTGGACGCTGTGGACGCAGCCATTGCTGCCGCCAAGAAGAGCGCCACCAAGCCCACACTGATCTGCTGCAAGACACACATCGGCAAGGGCTCGCCTAACCGCGCCAACACAGCCAAGGCCCACGGCGAACCTCTGGGCGCCGACGAAATCGCCCTGACCCGCGCACAGCTGGGCTGGACGGCTGCACCGTTTGAAATCCCTGCCGACATTTACGCAGACTGGGATTGCAAGGCCAACGGCAAGAAGCTGGAAGCTGCCTGGAACAAGAAGTTTGCGGCCTACACCAAGGCATTCCCCGAGCAGGCTGCCGAGTTCACACGCCGCATGAACGGCGATTTGCCCGCCAACTTCCTGGAAACTGCAGCCAAGATTGCCTCTGACGCGCACGACCAGGCCGCCACTGTGGCCAGCCGCAAAGCCAGCCAGCTGGCGCTGGAAGGTTTGACAGCAGCGCTGCCCGAACTGCTGGGCGGCTCTGCGGACCTGACAGGCTCTAACCTGACCAACACCAAGTCCACTCCCGCTTTCCGCGTGGACGACAAGGGTGCTGTGGTCAAGACCGAAGACGGCAAGATTGGCCGCCACATCAACTACGGTGTGCGTGAGTTCGGTATGGCCGCCATCATGAACGGCGTAGCGCTGCACGGCGGCTACATCCCCTACGGCGGCACGTTCATGACCTTCTCGGACTACAGCCGCAATGCGATCCGCATGGCTGCCCTGATGAAGCAACGCGTCATCCATGTGTTCACCCACGACTCCATCGGTCTGGGCGAAGACGGCCCCACCCACCAGTCGGTTGAGCACGCCGCCAGCCTGCGCATCATTCCCGGTCTGGACGTCTGGCGCCCCGCCGACACCACAGAAACCGCAATGGCGTGGACGGTGGCACTGAGCCAAAAGAACAAGCCCACAGCCCTGCTGCTGAGCCGCCAGAACTTGGCGTACTCGCCCAAGACCGAAGAGGCCTTGGACAACATCGCCTGCGGCGCTTACGTGCTGAGCGAACCCAAGGACGTTGGTCTGAAGGGCAAGAAGGCCCAGGCCGTGATCATTGCCACCGGCTCTGAAGTGCAACTGGCTCTGGCTGCACAAAAGCAGCTGGCCGAGCAAAAGATTGCCGTGCGCGTGGTCTCCATGCCTAGCACCACCACCTTCGACCGCCAAGACGTGGCGTACAAGACTTCGGTCCTGCCCGCAGGCGTGCCCCGCATTGCCGTTGAGATGGGCGTGACCGACTTCTGGTGGAAGTACGGCTGCGCTGCGGTAGTGGGCATCGACACCTACGGCGAATCGGCTCCCGCTCCCGTGTTGTTCAAGCACTTCGGCTTCACCACTGAAAACGTGGCGGCCACAGTGATCGAAGCGATCCAGCGCAACAAGTAAGCACATCACACCCGCCCCGGCCTTGGCTCTGGCGGGTGTTTTACGTACAGTCACCCCATTTCATTTTTCTCTTATCTCCACTTTCCATAGCAAGAGGCAACTATGACTATCAAGGTTGGTATCAACGGCTTTGGCCGCATTGGCCGTAACGTGCTGCGTTCCGCACTGCAAAACTTCTCCGACATCGAAATCGTCGGTATCAACGACCTGCTGGAACCTGACTACCTGGCATACATGCTCAAGTACGACAGCGTGCATGGCCGTTTTGATGGTGAAGTTTCGGTCGAAGGCAACACCTTGGTTGTCAACGGCAAGAAGATCCGCCTGACCCAGGAGCGTGACCCTGCCAACCTGAAGTGGAACGAAGTGAACGCCGAGGTGGTGATCGAGTCCACCGGCCTGTTCCTGACCGACGAAACCGCGCGCAAGCACATCGCTGCGGGCGCCAAGAAAGTCATCTTGTCGGCCCCATCCAAGGACGACACCCCCATGTTCGTGTTTGGCGTGAACTGCAAGACCTACGCGGGTCAGGACATCATCTCCAACGCTTCGTGCACCACCAACTGCCTGGCACCTGTGGCCAAGGTACTGAACGACAAGTGGGGCATCAAGCGCGGCCTGATGACCACCGTGCACGCAGCCACTGCCACACAAAAGACCGTGGACGGCCCATCCAACAAAGACTGGCGCGGTGGTCGCGGCATTCTGGAAAACATCATTCCTTCCAGCACTGGCGCAGCCAAGGCTGTGGGTGTGGTGATTCCTGAGCTGAACAAGAAGCTGACCGGCATGTCCTTCCGCGTGCCTACGTCCGACGTGTCCGTGGTCGACCTGACCGTTGAGCTGAACGCAGAAGCTTCCTACGAAGAAATCTGCGCCGAAATGAAGGCGCAGTCGCAAGGCGCTTTGAAGGGCGTACTGGGTTACACCGAAGACAAGGTGGTGGCCACCGACTTCCGTGGTGAGACCTGCACCTCCGTGTTCGATGCCGAAGCCGGTATCGCGCTGGACAAGACCTTTGTCAAGGTTGTGGCTTGGTACGACAACGAATGGGGCTACTCCAACAAGTGCCTGGAAATGGTGCGCGTGGTGAGCAAGTAATCTTATCGATTACAAGAAAAATCAAGTGTTAGTGCTTATCAGATAAGCACTTGTCGCTATCAAAAAAGCCCGTCATCTTTACAGGTGACGGGCTTTTTTTCATGTCGCAAGATTCAGTTGCCCCCGCTTCAGAACGTGGCCGTTCACCCCCTGCCACCAACTGCGTCCATGGCGGGTCTTGTCATCGGTAGCCACATGCAGTTGCTTGTCACTCAGGTTGTACAGCGCGGCATTGACCGTGATGGATAGGCGGGTTGTGCATTGCTCCTGAGCCACTGAAGCTGGAACCTTTTTACCAGCTTGGCTGCATGCGTAACCCCACACGCCCGATGCACAAAAAACGATCAAAGGCCGACTCAACGCTCAGTCAATGCGCCCGCCTGCTGCCTGGACAATCTGGCCTGCAGCCACCCAGTCATCACGCAACAGTTGCTGGAACTGGGCTGCTGGCAGGGTGCCCGCTTCCACCCCCACACGCGCTAGGCGCTCTTGCACCGCCGGTTCGGCCAGCACCTTGCGCACAGCGGCATTGATGCGTTCCACCTCGGCCGGCGGTGTGCCCGCAGGTGCCAGCAAACCCAGCCAGGAATCGAACGCATAGCCGGGGATACCGGCTTCAGCCACGGTCGGCACATCGGGCAGAAAGCGTGAGCGCTGCTGGCCCGAATAGGCCAGCAACTTCACCCGCGGATCGTTCTGAAAGGCCAGCATGCCGATGGTGGCACCCGTGACCAGCTTCACGCGTGCAGCCAGCAACTCGTTGACGGCATCCCCGGTGGATTTCATTGGAATGTGCTGCAGCTGCACCCCCGCACGGGCGGCCAGCAAAGCTGCGGCCAGGTGTGAGGCACTGCCGTTGCCCGCAGAGGCGTAATTGAGCGCACCCGGCTTGGCCTTGGCACGCTGTAGCAAGGCTTGCAGCGAGGTAATGCCCGAGGCCGCAGGCACGCCCACCACATAACCGGTGCGCCCCAGGAAAGAAACACCGACAAAATCTTTCTGTGCGTCGTACGGCAGTTTGGCGTACAGGTGGCTGGCCAGATTGTGGCTGGCTGCGGCCAGCACCAAGGTGTTGCCATCGGGGGCTGCTTTGGCCACCTGCGAAGTACCCAGACTGCCCTCCGCACCTGCGCGGTTCTCTACGACCACCGTGGCTCCCAGCGCCTGGCCCAGTTCATTGCTGAAGGTGCGTGCCACCGTGTCCTGCGTTGCACCTGCGCCAAACGGCACCACGATACGGATCAGTCGCTCCGCTTGGGCGGATGTGGAGAAGGCCAGCGCCGCAGCAGCGGCCAGCAAAGAACGGGAAAGCACGGAAGAAGAGGGCATCACAAACGTCTTGCACAAAGGGAAATGACCACGCTCTGCCCTGTCACCTCACGGCCTATGGCCCCAGGCAGCGCAGAGCGCGCAGTCCACGGATTCTGAGAGAACACCCCGCCCCCACCAACCAATCATTTGCTATGTGTAAAGCACCAAAACAGCTGTGGGTGCAGCACCAGCGCAACTGCCATTAGTTGCACCGCAATCACGACAAGGCGCGGCCACCCACACGGGTCATGTACCGACGGGCTTCGTCGTTGGAGTGCCTATGGAACGGAACCGGGCAACCGAGCAGAGGCTTTCAACGCACAACACCTGCCCCGCTGCGCAAGCGCTGCCACAGGTGTGACGGTCAAAGGCCTGCCGAGGCAATCTTTCAACACCTCACTCAAGCCCCCCTTGTTCATTCAACAGAAAAGCGCATGCCACTTCACTTTTTGAACCCTTTTTACGCAGCGGTCAGCCGGTTGCGGCACCTGCGATGCGGGCATAAAAAAAGCCGGCAAACTGCCGACTTTTAGCACTATATGACCACAAGGGCTACTGCAGGATGGCAATGCTGCCTTCATCCACGTAGAACAAAAACTCTTCTCGCGCCAGTGTGACCGTCACGGGCTGCCCTTCGCTGACCCATGACACCACCATGCTGGCAATGGCGACATCTACCAGCACTTCCTGACCGACAGGAATGTCCTCCAACTGACCATCGCCTACGCGGTGCTGCACCTTTCCCTGAATGCGTGCCTTGAAGTGCTCAGGCATTTCAGTATTGGTGGGCATTTCGCTTTGAGCCGTCATGTGTCCTCCTTATCGTTGCGCAAGGCGTGAGCACCATGCGTTGTGAGAATGTAACCAAGGCCCGCCCACCCGTCTGTCAGTTAGGCGGCAAGCTTGCAGCAAAAACGTTTCCAAATGTTTGTTTTCTGACACCCAGCCAACACATGGTGACCCCATCAACAGACAGGCATGGCAGCCGCTGAAATACCGCACGCAGCCAACAAAAAAGCCATGGCCTGTTGAGACCATGGCTTTTTACCAAAAGGGTAGATGGTGCGCGTGCTTAGCCTTCGGTGCCGGTCAGCGGGGCATCCACCCCACGCACGCTCTCACGGCCATGTTTGTCACGCAGTTTGTCCAGATCCGCTTCCACTGCGCGGCGCAGTTTTTCCAGCGCGGCATTGAAGGCATCGTTGACCTTTTCGGCTTCGGCATTCACCGCAATCGGTGGACGGCCATTGGCCCGGGTTTCCAGTACACATTTCTTGCCAGGGCCGCCGGTGGCTTTCAGCGCGTCGACGCCCGTCAGAAATACCTCAACCCGCACCACATATTCTTTGAGACGTGCCAACTTGGTGTTGATCTCTTCATGGGCCCAGGCTTCCAGCGAATCGCCGCCTTGGATGGTTGCGTCGGTATGGACTTGTACTTGCATGCTCTCTCCTTGTCACCAAAAGCCGTGCCGTCAAAGCACGGCGGGGGGTTTGCTGAGTCCAGCGGAAATCAGGTTGCGGTTTATATCCTAGCAGTGCTGCGTCAGCGATGGCTCGTTGATCACAGTGTGGGGCTAAAAATGCAGCTTGCAAGTCAGCCCGGTGCAACTACTTGACACCCGTCAACGGATATTCACCCGCTTACACCGTAGTCAGATGACAGCGCCCCGGCTGTTTTATATTGTTTTTGTTTCTCTCAAAAAGATAGCGAAAAATCACCTGTATTCGATGCATTGCCTACATCCATGCGGCGGATGCGGTGACTCTCCTACATGACAAAGCCGGTCCGGGCAGGTAAAACAGTGGCAGCGCCACCACCCCTGAACAGCACCCTATGTCCCTGCCTGCATCGCGCCGCCTCAAGATCGGCCTGTCTGCTTGTTTCTCGCACGCGGACCCCAGCCGCCCGCTGTTCACGGGCAAGACCCTGCAATACGTTGAGCAATCAATCGCCCACTGGATCATGTCCGCCGGAGCCATGGTGGTCATGGTGCCTTGCCCTACCGGCGAAACGGCCAAGGGCGACGTGACGCTGTCGCACTACGCAGACTGGCTGGACGGCGTGGTCATGCACGGCGGTGCCGATGTGTGGCCCGGCAGCTATGGTGAAGAGCCGCTGCGCCCTGAGTGGCTGGGCGACCGGGTGCGTGATCTGTATGACCTGGCGGTGGTGGAGGCGTTCAGCCAGGCGGGCAAGCCTATTTTTGGTGTGTGCCGGGGGCTGCAGCTCATCAACGTGGCATTTGGTGGCACGCTGTACCAGGACATTGCCACGCAGGTGCCCGGCGCACAGTTGCACCGCAATGCCAGCACCTACGACAAGCACCAGCACGATGTGCACATCGTCCAAGGTTCACGCCTGGCCGAGCTGTACCCCAACACCTACATGGCGCGCGTCAACAGCATCCACCATCAGGCCATCAAAGATGTGGCCCCCGGTTTTGATGTGGAAGCCTGGAGCGTGCCCGACCACATTCCCGAGGCCATTTACCGCCACCGTGGCCACACCGGCAAAAGCTACATTGCGGCCACCCAGTGGCATCCAGAATTTAGCAACCCGGATTCGCCCACCCTGGATGACGGCGTGCTGCTGCAAGATTTCCTGAGCGCTTGCGAACGGGCCAAAACACGCCCCGGCGTCAGCCACAGCCCCTTCCAGATCCGTGACCGCGCCACACGCATGCTGCGCCGGGCTTTGCTGCGGCGCAAATAAAAAAGGAGCTGTCAGAGCTTGTACAGCCTAGTTTTCAGATACAAAAGTATTTGAAAACTATGTGGCATAGGCGCTGATAGCTCCTTTTAATGCAAGAACCCGCCCGTTACTTGCGCCGCCGTGCGCGGCGCTTGCGTTCCCAGATGACGATGCCGGTCACCGACAGCATCACCACCATCAGCCCCATCACGGACATCATGATGCGCCCCGGCATGCCCAGAATGCGCCCGGAATGCAAAGGCAGCTGCAGCTGCACAAACACATCGGCCGCCGTGCCGTGCCAGGGGCGGTGCGAACCCAGTACTTCGCCCGTTTCTGCACTCACATAAATGTTGGACAAGCCCATGCCCATGGCCCCCAGTTCATCGCTGGGGTTAAAAAACGAGACGTTGTAGAACGGAAAATCTCCGCCATACCAGATGCCCCCGGGCGACTGCTCAAAGTTCAGCCGCTCACCTTCACGCTGCGCAATCTCAATGGCCTGAGCAAAAGAAATCTTGGGCGTGATGAAGCTGCCGTACGGCGCAGGCTTAAGAGTTTCGTAGGGCCCCGGCGTGGTGGTGGAGATGGTGCTCATCACCGGGTAGAACACTTCGCGGTACAGGTTCAAAGAGAACGATGTGAACGACACCACAATGATGATGCCCCACACCCACAGGCCACCAGCGCGGTGCAGATCGAAGTTGAGCTTGTAGCCCCCGGCCCGCCAGCGCACCACCCATGCAGGCTGCCAGCGCCGCCACCATGAGGCACGCGGCGCACGGCCAGTCCCTGCATCTGCAGTACGCAAGCGTTGCGCTGCGCGCACCGGCAGCGTCAGGTACAGCGCCACAAAGCTGTCAATCAGCCACATCAGCGCCACGCCGCCCATGAGCCAAAAGCCCCAGCGGTCACTGCCCCAGAAGGCAGGCATGTGCAGGCTTTCATGCAAGTGACGCAGCCAGGGCATCAGGTTGCGCTTGCTCAGCGCCAAGCTCTTGGAGTCGCGCTGGCCAGTGATCTGTGCGGTCACCGGGTCTACAAACACGTTGTTGTAGTCCAGCACAAACGCCTGCCCAGTTGCGGGATCGACTTTGGGGCGCACCAGAAAAGAGGCCGCATGCCCCTCTTCCAGCCCCAGCGTCATGTAAGACACTTCGGCCCGTGCGTCGCTATCTTGCACCGCAGCGGCCAAAGCCAGCGGAGACTGCAAGGCACCTCGCCCCGGGGTGTGCATCAGATCGGCGTTCAGCCATTCGTCAATCTCATGGTCCCAGGAAATTACCGCGCCAGTGGCACCGGCAACGATCAAAAACAGGGCCACTGTCAGCCCCATCCAGCGGTGGACCACCGTCCATAACTCACGCATCAGACACCTCAGAAATCAACGCTGGCACTGAGTGCAAAGGTACGCGGAGCGGACTGCACCAGGTAGTTGGAGCCGGGGTAGCCGCCCACCGAGGCCCAGTAGCGCTTGTCCAGCACGTTGTCCACACGCGCGCGCAAGGTCAGCACGCGGTCATTGCCCATGTCCATCAGGTAGCGCACGCCAAGGTCGGTGCGCGTCCAGGCCGCCACTTTCAGCGTATTGGCGGTATTGGCAAACTGGCTGGCCGTGTGAATGACACGTGCATTCAGTGCCAGACCGCTCATGCCGGGCACGTCCCAGTCCGCGCCCAGCGTCATCTGGTGCTTAGGCACGCCGATGACCGTGTTGCCCTGGTCCACACCACCTTGCGTGGCCTTGAGCTTGGCCTGGGTGAAAGACACCCCGCCCAGCACGCGCAGGCCCTTGATGGGCTCACCAAAGACGTTCACTTCCATGCCGCGATAGCGCTGTTTGCCAAATTCGCCGTACACCAGCTGCGAGCCTTGCTGCTGCAAATGGCTGAGCGGACGGTCCATGGTGTACAGCGCCAGTGTGGCCCCCAGATTCTGGTTCTCCCACTTCAAGCCCACTTCCTTTTGCTTGGTGCGATAGGGTGAAAATACCTCTCCACCGTTGGCCACGATCTGGTTGCTGCTGTCTACCTGCGGAGCCGTATCGCCCTTGACCAGGCCTTCGATGTAATTGCCATACAGCGACAGCTGCTTTGACGCCTTGAACACCAGACCCACCACAGGTGTCGTGGCTGATTTTTTGTAGCTGCCGGTAGGCGCTCCCGTGGCATTGCTGTAGCTGTTTTGCTCAATGCTCTGGTGGCGCAGGCCCAGCGTCAGGCGCACACGCTCGTCGTAAAACGACAGCGTGTCTGCCAGAGCAATGCTGTGCGTGCGGTCTTCCTGAGTGCGCAAGGGGCTGGACAGGTTGCCACCGCCCAAGTCTGTAGCCGGGCGTGCAGAGCCCCAAGGGTTGTAGATGTTGGTTGGCACCGTGGAGCCCGCCCAGAGCATGGCCCAGGCGTTGCGCTCCTCGTGCCTGAACCACGAAGCCGACGCCACCAGCTGGTGCTGCACACCTGCCGTGGCAAAACGTGCGCGCAGGCCCAGCTCACTGGTGCTCACATCGTCTTCACGCTGGTTGTCAAAACGCCCCGTCGTCGCATCGCCAGCCCGGTTCACCACCGTCGGGTTGGCCAGCGAGTTGCCTTCCTTGCCCCGGCGCATGCCCGCAGCCGCCCAGGCGGTGATCTGCTCGTTCACATCCCACTCTGCGCGCGCCGTGGCAAATACATCCTTGGCGTTGGAGTAAGTCCAGGGCTGGGCATAGTTGGTCTTGCTATCTGGTACGGCGGGAATAAAGTCAGCGCCCGGTGTCACGCTGGGGCGTGGTGCCTTGAGCTTGTCGTTTTGGTAACCCACATCTGCCGACAGGCGCACATTGCGGCTGCGCCAGTCCAGCCCCAGCCCCAGAGCTGTCAAGCCACGGCTTTCTCCGTCAACGGCCGTGCCTCCATCACGGCGCACCGCGTTCAGGCGCACTCCCGTGTTCTGGTCTGGGCCAAAGCGGCGCGAAATGTCCACCGCTGCTGTGGCCTGCCCACCCGATTGAACCCCAGCCGTCACGCGGCTCAAAGGCAGATTGCTGGCACGCTTGGGCACCAGACTGATGGCACCTCCCAGGTTGCTCCCGCCCGGCGCAGCGCCGTTGAGGAACGCACTGGCGCCATGCAGCACATCCACCCGTTCAAAAAATTCTGACGCCACATACTGGCGTGGCAGCAAGCCGTACAAGCCGTTGTACGACACATCGTCGGAGTACATGGGCAGCCCGCGCAGCATGTAGATTTCCTGGAAGTTGCCAAAGCCCCGAGCACTGCGCACCGCCGGGTCATTGAGCAATACGTCGGCCACGCTTTGCGCCTGCTGATCCTGAATCAGCTGGTTGGTGTAGCTGGTCAGCTGAAAGGGCGTATCCATCACATCCTGCTGGCCCAGCAGGCCTACGCGGCCACCACGGGCCACTTGCCCGCCCGCAAAAGGCTTGGACAACCCCTCTGCCGAGGCGTCAGCACTGGCCTCTACGGTCACGGTGCCCAACTGCGGAGTTTCGGTCTGAGCCCACACGCTGCCACCGCAGGCCCAGAACGACAAAGCGACCACGATGGGTCGCAAAGGAAATGCAGGATGATTCATGAGATACAAATGATTTTGAGAACTGTTTGCATATATTTTATTAAAAATACATGAAATGCCCACCACCATCCACTTAGAACGGTGTGGTTACTTACTTAAAAACATAGCTGCTATCGCTCAATGCACAACAATTTCAGATGCATCTCTATTTGATTTCTATATTTCACAAGCGCCCGGCGCTCATCTTTTCAAAGCATAGGGCACAAAAAAGCCACCCGCAGGTGGCTTCTTCATAGTGCTCGCACGGTGCTACCGCCTGAGGCACACGCTGTGCGCAAAAGCATGCGTACAGCGCGTGGCGGCCGTCACTGCACAGGGCTCAATGGTGGTGGCCGTGGCCGCCGTGCACATGGCGGTGTGCCACTTCTTCTTCTGAAGCTGCACGCACCTCTGTCACCTTGCCGCTAAAGCGCAGCGCCTTGCCAGCCAGCGGGTGGTTGCCGTCCAGTTGCACCACGGGGCCTTTGATCTTTACCACGTTGTAAATCTGGGGCAGGCCCTGCTCATTGGTGCCGCGCAGCTGGCCACCTACCTTCACGCCTGCCGGGAACTCTCCCTTGGGAATGGTGCGCTGCAAGCTGGGGTCATGGGAGCCAAAGGCGTCTTCCACGCTCAGGTCTACCGTCAACGTGTCGCCCGCAGCCTTGCCTTCCAAAGCGGCTTCAACCTTGGCAAAAATATTCTCGTAACCACCGTGCAGGTAGGCCACATCGCCCTTGTCCAGCAACTCACCGGCAATGCCGCCGTTGAGGATTTCATGGATCTTGTAGTTCAGCGTAACTGCGGTGTCTTTGGTGATGTTCATGTGCATAGCCACAAAAAATGGCGGCTTGGCCGCCATGGTTGGAATGCGCTGCATTGTCCACCATCCCCTGCAAGCCTTGCACGGGATGGTTTCAGCGCCTTACGCAGGGGTCGGCACTTCGTCCTGCGTCTGTCCCGGGTGGCGGGCAAAACGCCGGGGCTGTGCGCCGTGCACAGGGGCATTGCTGTCCCAAGGCCAGCCGCCAAACTGGGTACGGCGAAAGTCCATCATGGCCTGCATGATTTCCTCCTGCGTGTTCATCACAAAAGGGCCGTACTGCGCCACAGGCTCGCCAATCGGTGTGCCTTGCAGCAAGACCAGCTCAGCCACATCGGTGCCTGTGTTCACCAGCTCCAGAGCGCGGCCTGCCTCCACCTGCAGCGCAGCATGCTCGCTCAGGTTTTCGCCTTCCACGCGCAAACGGCTGCCCACAAACCAGTACAGCATGCGGCGGGTTTGCGCGCCCTGGGCTGCAGGCAGACTCCAGCGTGCACCGGGCTCCAGGCTGATGGTCCAGATCGCCACATCCGCCGCCGCTTGCGACGCCCAAGACTGCGGCGGTGGCGACAAGGGCGCATCGGCACCCTGCAGCGACCCCGCCACCACAGTCACCGTAGTCTTTTTGCCGGCGTCATCCGTGTGCTGCAAGCGCGGAATGCGCTCGTTCCACAGCATGGTGAAGTGCGGTTTGACCATCTTGTGGCTGGCGGGCAAGTTCAACCAGATCTGAAACAGCTCCAGCGGATTGGGCGCATCGGTGTTGAGCAGCGGAAACATTTCGGAGTGCATGATGCCCGCGCCTGCGGTCACCCACTGCACATCACCACCGCCAAAGCGCGCGGCAGCCCCCAGCGAATCGGCGTGGTCAATCAAGCCACTGCGCACCAGCGTGACAGTTTCAAACCCCCGGTGCGGGTGACCGGGAAAGCCCGGCACGTGCTCGCCGTGGTACATGGAAAAACCATCCTTGTTGCTGAAATCACTGCCCATGGGCCTGTCTTGCAGCTCCACCGCCTGCACGCCCATGCTGCCGTCACCGGCAGGGTAGGCATCGTTGTGGTGGGCACAAAACAAAAAGGGGTCGATACACGGCCAGCGTGCGCCCAGCGGCAAGGTTTGGATGATGGGGGATGCAGACATGTGTCGCTCCTGCTTGGTGCGGCCATGCCCACCCCCTGTGGGCAGACAACGTGCCGCGTTGCAATACCCCAAAGATAAGGGCTTGGTAATAACTTACCAAGCCCCTGAGGCTGCAACGGATCGTTCCAGTGCTGGAACGCTGTACGCGTGTAGCGTTAGTTGGGCGCTGGCGGCATATTCAATCCGCGCTGTACCGCCGGCCGGTTCAACCATGCGGCCAAGGTGCGCTGCACGTTTTTGTAGTCTTGCAGACTAAGCAGCTCGCCCGCATCGTAATTTACGTGCAGGCAGCGTATCCACGGCAGTACCGCAATATCGGCAATCGTGTAGTCAGATCCCATGATCCATGCACGGCCTTGCAGGCGCTGGTCCAGCACCCCCAATAAACGCTTGGCCTCATTCACATAACGCTGCAGTGGGCGCTTGTCCTCAAAGTCCTTGCCTGCATAACGGTGAAAGAAACCCACCTGCCCAAACATGGGGCCTGCGCCGCCCATTTGCCACATCAGCCACTGCAGTGTTTCATAGCGCTGCATGGCATCCATGGGCAGCAATTGGCCCGATTTTTCAGCCAGATAAATCAGGATGGCACCCGACTCAAACAAGGCCAGTGGCTGACCGCCAGGGCCATGCGGATCCAGAATGGCAGGTATCTTATTGTTGGGGTTGAGCGCCAGAAACTCAGGTGAAAACTGGTCATTGGCTTGAATATCCACCCGATGGGCTTCGTAAGGAATGCCCACCTCTTCCAGCATGACCGATACCTTGATGCCATTGGGCGTGGGCAAGGAATACAACTGCAGCCAGTCGGGAAACTGGGCTGGCCACTTGCGGGCAATGGGATGTCCGTTGAATTGCTGCATCGTTGTTCACTCCTGCTTTGGCCTCAGCGCCAGGGCTGAGGCATTCCATTGTGTTGACACCCCATGTTAGCGGCCTTGCCGCAGCAGCACTAGGGTGTCATCGGGCTGCGGGTTTGCTTTCAATGGCCACATCCAGGCCCTGCGCTGTTACTGTAATGGCGCCGGGCTGCAGCCCCAGACTGTCAGCCAGTTCCAGCTCTTGCGGCTTCACGGTATACAGCGCAAAACCTTGCAAGGCTTGCTGCGCTACACGCAGGCCATAGGTTTGCACCATCTCGGCCATGGCAGGGCTGGCGTCTTGCAGCTCCAGGGCCATCACTTCTACGCGCTGGGCGCGCACGCTGCGGTCTTTGGGCTCGTAATACAAGCCAAAGCGCACCTGCATCTTGCCTTGGTAGCTGGTGCGCAGCGTGGGTCCTGCCAGTTGCACGACCAAGTCGGCCTGCAGCTGGTTGCTGGCCGGCAGCAGTTGCAACTGGGGCTGCTGCATGTCGAACTGCAGCAACCCTGCAATCGGAAACTGCTTGGGGAACTGCCCTTGCAAGCCTTGCTCCAGCTGCGCCTGTGTGACGCTGATCTTGGTGGGAACCGCCTGTGAACAGGCGCTGACCCACATGGTGCTGGCTGCGCAGGCAGCTAAAAATAGACGGCGGCGGAACATGGTTGGTACTTTGGATGTTGCAGGGGCAGACCCTTGGAGCCCACCGTGGCATGTGCAAGAAAATGTGACAAACGCTTGCCTCACAAGCGCTGATTGCTCTCAATTTTGTCAGTTTAGCGTAAAGCTTCTCAGGCATCCATCCCCAGCGCCATACGTCCAGCAAGCGCTGACCACCAAGCCTCTTCAAGCTTGCAGGTAACGCGCCCGCAGCGCATGCTGCGCTGCATCATCCAGTTGCATCACTTCTCGCAAATAAGACTGCATACCGCCGTGCTCACGCTGCACCATGGCATAGGCGCTTTCTAAGAATCCGGGTTGCACGCGCCACAGTACGTCCAGCACCTCCTGGGGCACAGCCAAAGCGGCACGGGCTGCCATGGCCGCAGGCCGCTGGTAGAACTGGTTGGTCAGCAGGTAGTCGTGCTCAATATCTGCTTTGGCTACGCCCAGGGCTTCCAGAATCAATGCCGCAGCCCAGCCTGTGCGGTCTTTGCCTGCCGTGCAGTGAAACACCGTGGGCGCATCTTCCTCCAGCAGCAAGCGAAACAGCTGCGCAAACTGCGCTGCGTTCTCGCGCACAAAGCTGCGGTAGGTCTCTTGCATCAGCACCACAGTATCGGCCACGCTCAAGCTGCCGCCCGCATGGATCAACGCAATCGCTTTTTGCACCACGGTGGGCTCCACCGTCAGCGCATGGGTATGCAAGCCCTGCCACGCATAGGCATCGACTGTGCGCTCCTGCACACCTCGAAAGTCTGCACTGCGCTGTATACCCAGCGCCTTCAACGTGCCCAGGCTTTCCGGCGTGAGGCCCGCCAGATGGTCCGAGCGAAACAGCACACGCCAGCGCACGCTGCGGCCTGCATGACCCACATAACCTCCGAGGTCTCGAAAATTGGTGGTGCCGGGTAAGACGATATGGCGGGTCGGTGAATGCGTTGTCATCAGGCTTTCCTCCAAAACATCAATCGCACAGCATGGGCTTGGCCCATGACATGCCCATGAAAAACGCCGCAAGGCTCCACCATTGGAGCGCCCTGCGGCGTGGCTGTCAGTCACGCAGGTGTGCGTGCTCAGTCGTTAGCCACCAAGTGTTTGCCGACCAGACCGGTGATTTCAAACATGCCCACGCGGTCTTTGCCAAATACCGGCAGCAACTTGGCGTCCGCCACGATAACGCGCTTGTCTTTGGGATCTTGCAGGTTGTGGGCCTTGACGTAATCCCATACCTTCTTGACCACCTCAGTGCGCGCCACCGCGCCCTCGCCAATCACGGCTGCCAGTGCGGCATCGGGGCGATAGTTGGCCGCAGCAGGCTTGCGTGCGGCCGTCTTCTTGGCCGCAGGGGCTTTTTTAGCTGCAGTGGTCTTTTTGGCAGCAGCGCCCGTCTTCGCGGTGCCAGCGGCTACAGTTTTTGCAGGCGCTGCGCTCTTGCGTGCCGGGTACTTGCTGGGCTCAAACTCAAAGTTCACCTTGCCCGCAGCCGCATCCCACGCCAGGAAGGCCTTGAAGTTGCGGCGCGTGCGGTTGGAGACAAACTTCTCCAGCAAATCGGTCTTGCCTGTGGCCAGCAGCTTGCTCATTTGCTCGCGCTCAATCGGTTGCTGCAAGATGATCTGACCGCTCTTGAAATCGCAACTGGGAGAAGGCTGCTGCTGCGTAGGCACGGCCTTGGAGCACACGTAGTTGGCACCATGCTCAAAGACGGGAGAACCGCACTTGGGGCAGTTGCCCAGACTTTGCTGCGCGCTGAAATCCACGATCTCGCCGGACTCTTCTTCCTTGTCGTCGCCAAAGTCGAATTCAAGCTTGTAGTTCTTGGCTTCTTCGTCATGCACGATGGCCACTTCCGCCGTGAACGGCCAGCCAGCTTTCGAGCGGAAACCTTCCAGCGGGCCAATGCGGCGCTCGCGCAGCAGGGCTTCGGCTTCGGCAGTTTCAAAGGTGCGCCCCGCAGGTGACTTGGTGAACGAGAAGCCACAACCGTCGCTGTGACCGTCTGCGCCCGTACAGGCGTAGCGGCGGTAGTTTTCTTTGACGATGCCCTGGCAATTGGGGCACGGCGTTTCCAAGGTGGCGTAGTCACCCGGAATAGTGTCGCGGTCGTATTCCTTGGCCTTTTTCACCATGCGCTCGGTCATGGAGGCAATTTCTTGCATGAAGGCCGCACGCGACAGTGCACCTTTTTCCATTTGCGAAAGCTTGTATTCCCACTCGCCGGTCAAGTCTGCGCGGCACAGCTCTTCCACTTGCAGACCCCGCAGCAGCGTCATCAGCTGGAAGGCCTTGGCCGTTGGAATCAGCTCACGCCCTTCGCGCAGCATGTACTTTTCAGTCAACAGGCCTTCAATGATGGCCGCGCGCGTGGCAGGTGTGCCCAGACCCTTTTCCTGCATGGCGCTGCGCAGTTCTTCGTCGTCGATCTGCTTGCCTGCGCTTTCCATGGCACCCAGCAAGGTCGCTTCCGAGTAGCGTGCCGGGGGCTTGGTCTTCAGACCCTTGGCCTGTGCATCGCTGGTCCGAGGCTGCTCACCGGCTTGCACGGCCACCAGCGGCTGGCCCTTGTCACCTTCCTTGGCGTCTTCCACTTCGATGGCCGCTTCCTTGCCGTAAATGGCCAGCCAGCCGGGTTTGACCAGCACCTTGCCCTCGGTCTTGAAGGCGTGCTGCTCGACCTGCGAGATGCGTGTGGTGACTTGGTACTCGGCGCTGGGAAAGAACACCGCCATAAAGCGGCGCACCACCAGGTCGTACAGCTTTTGTTCGGCTTCCGACAGGCCTGATGGGGCTTGCAGCGTGGGGATGATGGCGAAGTGATCCGACACCTTGCTGTTGTCAAAAATGCGCTTGGTGGGGCGTACGTAGCCGCCACTGAGCGCTTGCTTGGCAAACGGCTCCAGATGGCGCATGCCGCTGTTGGCCAGCATCTCAAAGGTCTGGCCTGCCACCGCCACATAGTCTTCGGGCAACGCGCGCGAGTCGGTACGTGGGTAAGTCAGCGCCTTGTGGCGCTCGTACAGGCTCTGCGCCAGCGCCAGCGTGGTTTTGGCCGAGAAGCCAAACTTGCCGTTGGCTTCGCGCTGCAGGCTGGTCAGATCAAACAGCAACGGTGAAGCCTGTGTTGTGGGCTTGCTTTCTTCGGTGACCTTGGCAGGTTTGCCTTTGGCAGCTGCGGCAATCGCCTGCGCTTCGGCGGCGCTCCACACACGGTCGGCCTTGGCCTCGGGGTCTTCGCTCTTCTTCCACTGCGGATTGAACCACTTGCCCAGGTACTGACCGGCCTGCGCATCGAACGTGCCGTGCACTTCCCAGTAATCGCGGCTGACGAACTTGCGGATCTTTTCTTCGCGGTCCACCACCAGCGACAGGGTGGGCGTTTGCACACGCCCTACGGTGGTCAGAAAGAAGCCACCGTCGCGCGAGTTAAAGGCCGTCATGGCGCGTGTGCCATTGATACCCACCAGCCAGTCGGCCTCGGAGCGGCTGCGTGCAGCATCAGCCAGACCCTGCATCTGCGCTTCGCTGCGCAGCTTGGCAAAGCCATCGCGAATCGCCTGCGGCGTCATGGACTGCAGCCACAGGCGCTGAATAGGTTTGCCCAGGCCACCCTTGGCACCACCGGCGTACTGCTCAATCAAACGAAAGATCAGCTCCCCTTCGCGGCCCGCGTCACAGGCGTTGATCAGTTGCGTCACATCTTTGCGTTTGGCCTGCTTGACCACCGCATTCAGCCGGCTCTTGGTCTTGTCTACAGGTTTCAGGTCAAAACGGGGTGGAATCACCGGCAGGTTGGCGAAGCTCCATTTGCCACGTTTGACATCAAACTCTTCGGGCGCCTGGATTTCAACCAGGTGACCCACTGCACTGGTGACCACGAACTGTTCGTTCTCAAAGTGGTCTTCGTGCTTTTCAAATTTGCCGTGGACGGGCGTGAGTGCCCGCACGATGTCCTGTGCCACCGACGGTTTTTCCGCTATCACCAAGGTCTTTGTCATTGAGTGTTCTCGTCTTTTGCAGCGGTCGCTTTCTATGCAATAGCCACCGCTTCTACAATTCGTCTTCACGCACGCGTGCGTACGCACATGTACATGTACGCATGTGCGCGCACGTGCATGTGTGCATATTTAAGTTATCAGAGATTTCAATGCCCAGCACATTACGTCCTTCTTCCACAGCCAAACGCATTCAAACGCGCCGCTCCGGTGTACATGGAAAAGGCGTATTTGCCGTGCAGGACATCGCCGCAGGCGAGACCATCATCGAGTACACCGGCGAAGTCATCAACTGGCAAGAAGCGCAAGCGCGCCACCCGCATGACCCCAGTCAGCCCAACCACACTTTTTACTTCCACGTGGACAACGATGTGGTGATTGATGCCAACCACAAGGGCAATTCTGCCCGCTGGATCAACCACAGCTGCGCGCCCAACTGCTACACGGATGAGCGCGCCGGGCGCATCTACATCGTGGCGCTGCGCAACATCAAGGCAGGCTCAGAACTCAATTACGACTACGGCTTGATGGTGCAAGAGCGCTACACCAAGGCGCTCAAGGCAGAGTACGTCTGCTACTGCGGCGCCGCATCTTGCCGCGGCACCATGCTGGCGCCCAAGCGTGGCTGGCGCCCCCCCATGCCAGAAGACTTTTCCGAAGACGGAGTTGCGCTGTGAATCTGGCACCTACCCGCTGGCCCGCTGAAGACCTCTGGCTGGAAATTGCCCCCAAACTGCCGGGGTTTACTGTGGAAGTGCTGCCTGAGATTGATTCGACCAACACCGAACTCATGCGCCGCGTCCGTGCAGGGCAGACCGAGCCGATTGTGCTGGTGGCCGAGTCGCAAACAGCCGGGCGTGGCCGCCAAGGGCGCGCCTGGCTGAACCAGCCGGGTGACTGCCTGATGTATTCGCTGGGGCTGGTGCTCAACCCTGTCGACTGGTCTGGCCTGTCCTTGGTTGTGGGCTTGAGCATTGCCGAGTCACTGCAGGCAGCGGCGCCCGCCAGCCAGGCACAAATTGGCGTGAAATGGCCCAATGATTTGTGGCTGCACGATGGCCGCAAGCTGGGCGGCACCTTGATTGAAACGGCAAATTTACCCACCAGCACCCATGCTGCAGCCATGGGCGCAGGCCAAGGCATGGCGCGCTTTGTCATCATTGGCACAGGCATCAATGTGCGGCCTCCCCAAGGCGCTGCCGATGCACTTTCCACCCCCTCCGCATGTTTGCAGGATGTGGATGCGCAATGGTCAGCGCCACGGGCTTTGCAGCATCTGCTGCCGCGCCTGGTAGATGATGTTTTGCAGTTTGCCAATCACGGCTTTGCACCTTTTCTGGCGCGGTTTGCCGCGCGCGACGTCTTGCGCGGCCAACGTGTGCACTTGAGCGATGGCAGCAGCGGTGAAGCCCTTGGCGTCTTGCCCGATGGCACACTGCAACTGCGCACACCAGCCGGTGTGCGCAGCGTGCTGAGCGGCGACGTCAGCGTGCGCCCTATCCATATGGCTTTGCCGACTGCGCCCCTTTGATCCACAGGAACTGTTTTCATGCTGCGTTTTGCATTGCTGGTGTTGTTGGTGGCGAATGCGGGCTACCTGGCATGGTCTCAGGGCTGGATGGCCACACTGGGCTGGACACCTGAAGCCCAGACCGAGCCCTACCGGCTCAAGCAGCAGGTGCGCCCTGATGTGCTGAGCGTGGTCCCCACACCGCCCGCAGCCGCCACACCGCCACCCACCACACCCTCAGCCAGCGCCACCGAGCCTGACGAAGAGATACTGCCTGAAACCACGGCCTGCCTGCAGTCCGAGAACATGGATGAGGCGCAGTCCAAAAAACTGCAGCAAGTCTTGCAGCAAAGTGACTTGCCTTCCACCAGCTGGGAGATGCAAAGCTCGACCATTTCCGGGCGCTGGATGGTTTACCTGGGCAAATTCCCCAACGAAACGGCTCTTGAAAAACGCCGCGCAGAATTGCGTACGCGCAAGATTGGCTACGACCGTGCAGGCGGCAGTCTGGAACCCGGCTTGTCCCTTGGCCGCTTCTCTTCGGAAGATGCCGCCACCCGCGAGCTGGGCCAGATGCTCAACCAGGGCGTACGTGGTGCACGCGTTGTGCAAGAGCGCGCACCCCAAACCCTGTATGCGCTGCGCTTGAGCCACGCTACCGCTGCACAACGCTCGATCCTGCAACGCCTGCAGCCCTCAATGGGTGGCAAAGCATTGCGAGCCTGCGCCAGCTAAGCACTGCCCACCAGCTGCACATTGACGGTGGCAGCGCAGTCGCCAAGTCACAGGCTCACAGGCAGCAGTTAGACATTGAAAAAGGCCTGCCGCATGCGATGCGGCAGGCCTTTTTAAAAGCACCGGGTGTTTACTCGATGCTGATATTGGCGGCGGCAGCCACCGTTTTCATCTTACCCACTTCGCTGACGATTTGCTTGGTGAACTCCGCGCTGGACGTACCCGAGACATACAGGCCCTGCGCATCCATGCGTTTTTTAACGGCGGGGTCTTGCAGTGCCTGTGCCACCGCTTTCTGAACGCGGGCAATTTGTTCGGGCGAGGTGCTCTTGGGGGCCACCAGACCGAACCACGAAGGATCGTTCAACTCAGGGTGACCCACCTCTTTGTAGGTGGGCACTTCAGGCAACACTGCCAGCCGCTCACCCCAAGACACCGCAATGGCACGCAGCTTGCCCGACTGCACATGCGGCAGCGAAGAGGCCACCTGGTCAAAGTACACCGGCACTTGCCCGCCCAGTACATCGTTGACTGCCGGGCCTGCACCACGATAGGGAATGTGCACCATCTGGACACCCGTAGACTTGATGAACTGCGCCCCCCACATGTGGCCAATGGTGCCGTTGCCGGGCGTGGCGTAGCTGACCTTGCCGGGATTGGCCTTCAGGTAGGCCACCAGCTCTGCAAAATTTTTGGCAGGAATCACGCTGGGGTTGATCACGATAACGCCCGGGGCCTTCACCACCTCGCTCACGCCCACAAAGTCTTTGACAGCGTCATACGGCAGTTTTTTGTACACCGCTGGGTTGACGCCATGGGTGGACAGTGTGGCAACACCAAACGTATTGCCATCCACAGCGCGCGCCACTTCGGCCATGCCAATGGAGCCTCCGGCACCGGCCTTGTTTTCAATGATCACGGGCTGGCCCAGCAGCTTGCTCAAAGCATCTTGCATATTGCGCGGCACCATGTCAGTGGCACCCCCTGGAGGGAATGGCACAACGATGCGCAGTGGTGCCGTGTCTTGTGCGGCAGCCAGCACGGGGAAACTGGCCGCCAAAGCGACTACGGACATTGAGGCGAAGAAGGAGCGACGCTGCATAAAACCAACCTTTCAAGCAATACAACCAGCGCACATGCGCTATTGGCGCTACTTGCATGCAAGCAACATGCCAAGCCACGCAGGCAAGATGGGCAACAAAAAACCCGCAGGCCATGAGCACTGCGGGTTCCATCTGTCTGGAGCACGGTGAATTAATTCACGCTGATATTGGCCGAGGCCGCCACGCTCTTCATCTTGGCCACTTCGCTGGCGATTTGCTTGGTGAAATCTGCACTGCTTGTGCCAGAGATATACATACCCTGGGCATCCATACGCTTTTTCACGGCGGGGTCTTTCAGAGCATCTGCCACCGCTTTTTGCACACGCGCCACTTGTTCTGCAGGCGTGCTCTTGGGCGCGACCAGACCGAACCACGAAGGATCGTTCAACTCAGGGTGGCCCGCTTCCTTGTAGGTGGGCACATCGGGCAGCACGGCCAGACGTTCGTGCCAAGACACCGCAATGGCGCGCAGCTTGCCGCCTTGAATGTGTGGCAGGGAAGAAGCCACCTGGTCAAAGTACACCGGCACCTGACCGCCCATCACGTCATTGATAGCTGGGCCTGCGCCACGGTAAGGAATGTGCAGCATGTCCACGCCCGTAGCCTTGATGAACTGTGCGCCCCACATGTGGCCAATGGTGCCGTTGCCGGGCGTGGCATAGCTGACCTTGCCGGGGTTGGCCTTCAGGTAAGCCACCAGCTCTGCAAAATTCTTGGCAGGAATCAGTTTGGGGTTGATCACGATGACGCCAGGCGCCTTCACGATTTCTGTAACGCCCACAAAATCGTCAATCGCGTTGTAAGGCAGCTTGGTGTAGACCGCAGGGTTCACACCGTGGGTGGACAGTGTGGCAATGCCAAAAGTCAGGCCGTCGGTGGAGCGCGCCACTTCAGCCATGCCAATGGAGCCACCGGCACCGGCCTTGTTTTCAATGATCACGGGCTGGCCCAGCAGCTTGCCCAGTACGTCCTGCAAATTGCGGGGCACCATGTCGGTGGAGCCGCCAGCAGGGAAAGGCACGATGATGCGCAAAGGGCGCGTATCTTGGGCCATGGCCATTCCGGAAACAGACACTGCAGCAGCTGCGGCTACAGTGGAGAGAAAGTGGCGGCGTTGCATCGTGCGGGCTCCATGACGAAAAAGCGGGTTATCTATAAGACCAGTGCATGAGGTTAGGGTAAATCCTGCTTACAACCAAACAAATAGTCCTATTGTTATTATTCCCAAGAGGAATAAAACCGTGTCTACCAGCCTACTTCCCCTGCGTCGCCTGACGCCTCCCGTGCACCTGCTGCGCGCTTTTTCCACCGTCGCACGCTTTGGTGGCGTCTCGCGTGCGGCTGAGGCGCTGCACCTGACGCAAAGCGCGGTGAGCAAGCAGATACAGGAGCTGGAAAAGTGGGTTGGCGTGGATTTGTTTGAGCGCAGCCGCAAACGCCTGACCCTGACGCCCGCAGGGGAACGCTACGAAAAAGCCGTGCGTGCCTTGCTGTCGCAACTGGAATCAGCCACGCTGGAATTGATCACCAGCACCGATGGTGGCGGGGCGCTGCACCTGTCCAGCCTGCCCACCTTTGGTGCCCGCTGGCTGATTCCGCTGCTCCCCCAGTTTCAGCAGCAGCACCCGCAAGTGACGCTGCACTTTGTGCCTTACGTGCAAAGCTATGACTTTGAAAGCCCCAACCTGGACTGCTCCATCTTGTTTGGGGACGGCCACTGGCCCGGCGCACGGGCGCACTATCTGGACGGCCAAGACGTAGCCTTGATTGCACCACCCACCAGCTTTGGTGGCCCGCCCATTCACACCCCACACGATGTGGCGCGCTACACGCGCCTGCGCCACCTGACCATTCCGCATGCGTGGATGACCTGGGCGCAAGCCTGGGATGTGGGCAATATGGACCCGCTGGCCGGCCTGCAGTTTGACCAGTTTCAGACCATCATTCAGGCCGTCATGGCCGGCATGGGCGTAGCGCTGGTGCCGCGTTGTCTGGTGCAGAACAAGATTGCCAGCGGCATGGTGAGCGAGCCCCTGCCCCAGCACGGTCTGGTCAGCAACCTGGGCTACTGGCTGTGCTACCCCGAGTCACGCGCCAACATTGCACCGCTGGTGGCTTTTCGCAATTGGTTGCTGCAGCACGCACAGCCACCCAAAGAGCCAACCGCCAGCAGTTTGGCGGCACAACAAAAAGCGCGGAGCAAGCAGCGCTCAATCAGCAACGCCTCTTAAGCACAAACACCTTGAATCGCTGATTTAGTCTGAGTCAGGCGCTTCTATAGATGCAGCAGCTCGGACGGCGTTAAAGCGCACGGAGAACAATGCGCCCGGCGGTTTGCGCTGTGGCTGGGCATCACCGAGCACCACCTCCGCGCCATGCTGGCGTGCAATCTCCTGCACGATGGGCAGGCCCAGGCCCGAGCCATCGGCCTCCGACCCCAAAGCCCTGTAAAACGGCTGAAACACCAGATCCCGCTCTTCCAGCGGCACTCCGGGGCCGGTGTCTTCCACCTGCAGCAAAACCACACGCGCCAGCGTATCTGGCAGCACGCGCGCCGTAACCACCGCCGGGTGTTCAGCGCTGGAGGGGCTGTAGTTAATCGCATTACTCAGCAGATTGCGCACCAGCTCTTTGAGCAAGGTGGCATTGCCTTGCAAACACACACCGGGGTCTCCCGGTTCGGCCCCCTCGTAACCCATGTCCACATGGCGTTCCATGGCCTGGGGCAGCAGGTCTTGCATGACCTCAATCACCAGCGCCACCAAGTCACACGGTGCGCGCTGCAAACCCGTACCCCCGCCTTCGGCACGGGCCAGCGACAGCAGCTGATTGACCGTGTGCGTGGCCCGTACGCTGGAGCGCGCAATCTGCTCCAGCGAGCGTTTGAGCTCCTGCGTGCTCATGCCCTCGCGCTGCGCCAGATCGGCCTGCATGCGCAGGCCCGCCAGTGGTGTTTTGAGCTGGTGCGCCGCATCGGCCAGAAAACGCTTTTGCGTGGCCAGCGATTCATTCAAACGGCGCAGCAAATCATTCACTGCATCTACCAGCGGTGCCACTTCCATGGGCACAGCGCGGTGGTTCAGTGGTGACAAATCTTCAGGCTTGCGGGCGCGAATGCGCTCCTCCAGCCGGTGCAGCGGCTTGATGCCACGCGCCAGCGCCAGCCACACCAGCAACACCGCCAGCGGCAAGATGACGAACTGCGGCAGCATGACCCCTTTGATGATTTCTGCCGCCAGCACGCTGCGTTTTTCACGCGTTTCGGCCACTTGCACCAGCGCCAGCTCGTCGTTGCCCACCAACGGCAGCCGCACCCACATGGCTGCCACACGGATATCCACACCGCGCAGCTCATCGTCACGCAGTACCACCTCACCGGGCGGCACGTCGTAACGCGAATGGGCCGAAGGAAAGTCGCGGTCCCCCGAGAGGTGCTCCCCCTTGTTGTCCAGCACCTGGTAGAACACCATGTCAGACTCATCGGCGCGCAAGATTTCGGTGGCGGGCAGGGGCAGGTTGAACTGGGCGCGCCCATCGGGCTCCACCATGATCAGTTGCGCCAGCGCGTGCACGTTGTACTCCAGCGCACGGTCAAAAGGTTTGTTAGCCAGCGATTGCGCCACCAGCCACGTCAGCGCCAGACTCACAGGCCACAGCAGCAGTAAAGGCGTGAGCATCCAGTCCAGAATTTCTCCGAACAAGGATCGCTGCTCACGCTGGAATATCTTCACGGGGCTGGCCTGTCATTGCTATATTTTGGCCGCTAGCGCGTATGCAGCAAGCGCTGCCAGCGATGCTTTATTTAGCCTTGGATTTTTTCAAGGCAATACCCCAGACCACGCACCGTGGCGATGCGGATGGGGCCGCGCTCAATCTTTTTGCGCAGGCGGTGAATGTAGACCTCAATGGCGTTGTTGCTCACCTCTTCGCCCCACTCGCACAGGCGCTCCACCAGCTGGTCTTTGCTGACCAGACGGCCCGCACGCTGCAGCAACACTTCCAGCAAGCCCAGCTCACGCGCAGACAACTCCACCATCTTGCCGTCAATCGTGGCCACACGCCCGGCCTGGTCGTACACCAAGGGGCCGTGCTTGATGGAGTTGCTGGTGCCCCCCATGCCCCGGCGCGTCAGGGCGCGCACGCGCGCCTCCAGTTCTTGCAGACTGAAGGGCTTGGCCATGTAGTCGTCAGCACCAAAGTCCAGTCCCTGCACGCGTTCGTCCACGCTGTCGGCGGCGGTCAAAATCAGCACTGGCAGGCCGTCCCCACGGCCACGCATGCGCTTGAGTACTTCCAGCCCGTGCATGCGGGGCAGGCCCAGATCCAGAATCAGCAAGTCAAACTGGTTGTTGGTGACCAAGGCGGTATCGGCCTCAATGCCACTGGCCACATGGTCGACCACAGCCCCCGCGCTGCGCAGGCTGCGCAACAGGCCATCGGCCAGCACTTGATCGTCTTCTGCAATGAGGATGCGCATGGGTCAGTCTCCTTGCTGCGCCGCGATCTGGTGCCGCAGGCTGCAGCGTGTGTTGTCACTTCACGCACGACGCCATGGGCGGCGCCGTTCATCTGAGCATTCTAGAAGTCCCCCCCTGCGCGCCCTACAGGTGTTTACGCGGGTGCTGCGTGTGCCAGGCAGGCGACCTACCGATCAAGCCACATCGCCTGCATCGCTGCCGTAGGCTTCCAGCCCCAGGCGCACCACCGTGGCAACCTCTTCGCCCACGGCCTCCACAAACTCTGTCTGCGCCTGCTGCACGGCGCGCTGAAAAGCCCAGTGCCATTCACAACCGGCTTCGGTGTACTGCACACGCTTGGCGCGCCGGTCATGCAAATCAGCCACGCGCGTGACCAGCCCCCAGGCCTCGCACTGGTCCACCAGATCCATCATGGCCTGCTTGCTCATGCTGGCCCGCTCGGCCAGATCGGTGATGCGGTCGCCCTGCAACGAAAGGTGGCGCGTGATGTGAATGTGTGCCGCCCCCACCTTGTCGCGCGCAGCCAGGTTCGACAGTGCCAGCGGTGTCTCATCGTCCTGTGCCATCAGGCTGCGCACCCGCTCGTCAAACTTGCGCATGGCATGGCCCAGCAACCGGCCTAAGTGCGTCTGCCGCCACGCTTCATCGACATGTGCAGGCAATGTTTTGATTGACATAGTCAGTTTTACGAATAGTCATATAACTTGACTATATATTTTTTACAAAGCCCATACACTACTGTTCAAGCATCCAGCCTGTGAACAACCACAGGGGGTGCACTTATCAAGTCCACCCCCCTTTTCTTCAAGGAAACGCCATGAACGCCATCACCCGCAACACCCCCGATGCCAACAGCGAAAAGTCCAAGGCACTGGCTGCAGCCCTGGCCCAAATTGAAAAGCAATTTGGCAAAGGCACCATCATGAAGCTGGGTGAAGGCGAAGCGATTGAAGACATTCAAGTGGTGTCTACCGGCTCGCTGGGCCTGGACATTGCGCTGGGCGTTGGCGGCCTGCCACGTGGCCGCGTGATTGAAATCTACGGCCCAGAATCGTCGGGCAAGACCACGCTCACGCTGCAGGTGATTGCCGAGATGCAAAAGCTGGCCGGCACCTGCGCTTTTATCGATGCCGAGCACGCACTGGACACCGCCTATGCCCAAAAGCTGGGCGTCAATCTGAACGAGCTGCTGATCAGCCAGCCTGACACTGGCGAGCAAGCGCTGGAAATTTGCGACAGCCTGGTGCGCTCTGGCGCGGTGGATCTGATCGTCATCGACTCGGTGGCCGCACTGGTTCCCAAGGCCGAAATTGAAGGCGACATGGGCGACTCGCTGCCCGGCCTGCAGGCACGCTTGATGAGCCAGGCCCTGCGCAAGCTGACTGCCACCATCAAGAAGACCAATTGCACCGTCATCTTCATCAACCAGATCCGCATGAAGATTGGCGTGATGTTCGGCTCGCCCGAAACCACCACCGGCGGCAATGCGCTGAAGTTCTACGCCTCGGTGCGCCTGGACATTCGCCGCACCGGCACCATCAAAAAGGGCGACAACGCCATTGGCAACGAAACCAAGGTCAAGGTCGTCAAGAACAAGGTGTCGCCCCCTTTCAAGACGGCGGAATTTGACATCATGTTTGGCGAAGGCATCAGCCGCGAAGGCGAAGTGCTGGACATGGGTGTTGAAGCCAAGCTGATTGAAAAATCCGGCGCCTGGTATGCCTACAACGGCGAAAAAATCGGCCAAGGCCGCGACAACGCCCGTGAGTTCCTCAAAGAGAACCCCGCGCTGGCCATCGAAATTGAAAACAAGGTGCGCGAAAGCCTGGGCATCAGCCTGGTGGCCGTGCCCGGTGCAGATGCAGCAGCCAGCAAACCCGCCAAAGGCAAAAAGGCCGACAAGCTGGCTGCCGACGAAGACGGCGTGATTGCGTAATCAGTTTTCAGCATAAAAAGGCTGCCAGCGCTGACTATTCAAGCGCTGGCAGCTATTTTTTTTGAATGTTATGGGTTTCCACAAAATATCTCTGACCGGTCGCGCGCTCAAATACCTTTCACAGCGTGAGCACTCGCGCCTGGAGCTGGAGCGCAAGCTGGCCCCCCACGTGCAAGAGGGCGAAGACCTGGCTGCCGTGCTCGACGCGCTGGAGGCCAAGAACTTCATCAACCCCGAGCGTGTGGCGCAATCGGTGCTGTACCGGCGCAGCGGCAAGCTGGGGGCCTCCCGCGTGCTGCACGAGCTGCGCAGCAAAGGGCTGGATGACGACACGGTGCGGGCCGCCGCCGAGCAACTTAAAGACACCGAGCACGCACGCGCCAGGGATGTCTGGCTGCGCAAATTTGGTGAGCCCGCCGCCACGCCACAAGAGCGCATGAAGCAGATGCGTTTTCTGGCCAGCCGGGGCTTTGGTGGCGATGTGGTCAACAAGGTGCTGCGCGGACAAGCCCCCGACACCGACCTCGATTAAGCGGGCGCAACAGGTGCCGGCAACGGCCCCTGCTTAGCAACCGCATGAAGGCAACAGTTGCAGCCTTCACAAAAGGTAAAAGCTGCTCTAGTCCCGCGTCGCCCACCAGCACACCAGCGAGCCACCGGTAATCAGCACCACGCCTTGCCAGAACGGCAGGCCCGGCTGCACCGACAGCCACACGCTGGCCCACAGCGCCGACAGCACAGGCGTGAAGTAAGAGCCTGCAGCCATTACCGCCAGATTGCCGCGCTGAATGCCATGCTCCCAGCAGCTATAGCCCAGCGCCGTGGCCGCGCCCACCGTCAGCACCTGTGCCACCACGCCCCAGCTCCATTGCATGGGAGGCGTATCGATTGCCAGCCACTGCAACCACAGCAATGCTGCGGTGAGAATCAAGAACAGGCCCACGCCATTAAAGCCCCCGCCAAACATGCGCGCCAGCACAGAGTAGGCAGGCCACATCAGCGCAGCGCCAAAAGCCAGTGCGTAAGCCAGCGGATTGGCCGCCATGTGCGCCCCCAGATTGCGCCACCACGGCGCCGCGCTGGCTTGTGCGCCCTCTCCCATCACCATGACCAGGCCCCACAAACACAGGGCCGCCCCGGGCCACAACCACCAGCGGGCACGCTGCTGGCGGCACACCACGGCCAGCACAATGGTCAGGCTCGGCCAGAGGTAATTGATCATGCCCAGCTCCAGCGATTGCGGGCGATCATGGGCCAGCCCAATCGCTACGGACAGACAGATTTCGTAGAACGCAAAGAGCAGCCCGCAAACGACCAGATACACCCGCGAGACCCCGCGCAGCTGCGTGCGCGAGGGCAGGCCTTTAACCATCAGGACAAAAGCTGCACTCACGCTGTAAAGCATGGCCGCGCCGCCCAGTGCGCCCAGCGCTTCGGCCACAGAACGCATCAGGCCGACCGTGCAGCTCCAGCACACCACGGCAATCAGGCCAATCAAGGTTGCACGGCGCACTTGGGCAGCCTTGGCGGTTAAGTCAGACATCAAGCATTAATCATAAAAAGTAGCTGTCATCGCTTGCAATTCAACAGTTTTAGATACATATATATCTGAAAACCAATAAATACGGGCGCAATGCGCTATGAATATAAAAACTGACGCCCTGCATAAAAAAAGCGGCACAAGACCGCTTCTTTGTTGTGATCGCTGACCGCGCAGCGCTTAAAGGCCCAGCATCAGTTGCAGATTTTGCACCGCAGCACCGCTGGCGCCCTTGCCCAGGTTGTCCAGACGCGCAATCAGCACGGCCTGGCGGTATTGCTCGTTGGCAAACACGCGCAGCTCCAGCTGGTTGGTGTTGGTCAGCGTGTCAGCAGCCAGCTTGTTGTCGTCCGTCGGGGGCAGCACTTTCACCCACTGGGCTGGGGTGTTCGTTTGGCCGTAGTGGCTGGCCAGCGCGTCGTGCAAATCAGCTGCCTTGGGCGCACCCGGCAGCAAGTCCAGGTGCAGGGGCAGTTGCACCAGCATGCCCTGAGCAAAGTTACCCACCGCAGGAATGAACACCGGACGGCGCGTCATGCCGGTGTAGTGCAAAATTTCTGGAATATGTTTGTGGCTTAAACCCAACGCATAAGCCTCGTACGGCGCAGCATTGCCCGCTTCGTACGCCTCCATCATGGGACGGCCACCGCCAGAGTAGCCCGACACAGATGGCAGGGCCACCGGATAGTCGGCAGGAATCAGCCCCGCATCCACCAGCGGGCGCAGCAGTGCAATGGCTCCTGTGGCATAGCAGCCGGGGTTGGACACGCGGTCGGCAGTCTTTACTGCCGCCAGCTGGCCTGCGCACAACTCTGGAAAGCCGTACACCCAGCCAGGCGCCACGCGGTGCGCGGTCGATGCGTCAATGATCTTGATGGCGCGGCCCGTCTCGGCGGTAATCGCATCCACCATGGCCGTGGTCTCGCGTGCAGCATCGTCGTGCAGACACAAGATCACCAGATCCACGCCCGCGATCAGCGCACGCTTGGCAGCAGGATCTTTGCGCAACTCAGGCGCAATGGAGACCAGCTCCACGCCAGCCATCCCCTGCAAGCGGTCACGAATCTGCAGACCCGTGGTGCCGGCTTCGCCATCAATAAAGACTTTGGACATCTCAACGCTCCCGCGCTCCTTGGCGCATGTGTGCCACACGCTGCGGCACCATCTCAATAAAAACGCGGATTGTCCCTTGACAGGGAGCCACCGCACGCCGCCCATAGTGCCACTAGGGTTTTTGCTAGGCCGTGCAAACACAGATTTGACGCGGCTTTGCGCACTTCACTACGTATTGACATACGTAGAACCCACTTGACATGGCACTTTTTGGTTGCAGTGCAGCATGGTACATTCTTTGATTGCCATGTCATACGAGCCCGGCTCCGCATGTTTAGGCAGCAGGAAAACGGGCATTTTCCCCTCCGTTTCAGAGAGACAAGACTCATGAAGATTCATGAATACCAAGGCAAGGAAATCTTGCGCCAATTCGGTGTGCCAGTACCCCGTGGCATTCCGGCATTCACCGTCCAAGAAGCTGTAGAGGCAGCACAAAAGCTTGGCGGCCCAGTTTGGGTGGTGAAGGCGCAAATCCATGCTGGCGGCCGCGGCAAAGGCGGCGGCGTGAAGGTGGCCAAGTCCATCGAGGATGTGAAAGCTCTGTCCGAGCAAATTCTCGGCATGCAACTGATCACGCACCAGACTGGCCCCGAAGGCCAGCAAGTGCGTCGCCTGTACATTGAAGACGGCGCCGACATCAAGAACGAACTGTATGTGTCGCTGGTCACTGACCGTGCCACACAAAAGGTTGCGCTGATCGCTTCCAGCGAAGGCGGTATGGACATCGAGGAAGTGGCCCACTCCACGCCCGAGAAGATCATCACAGAGATGATCGACCCCATTGCCGGCATCACCGTTGAGCAAAGCAAGAAGGTGGCTGCTGCCATCGGCCTGACAGGTGCATCGATTGACCAAGCCGTAGACATCTTCGCCAAGATCTACAAGTGCTACATGGACACCGACGCGTCGCTGGTGGAAATCAACCCCCTGAACTGCGACTCCAAGGGCAACCTGATGGCGCTGGACGCCAAGTTCAACTTTGACCCCAACGCGCTGTTCCGCCACCCAGAAATCGTGGCTTACCGCGATCTGGACGAAGAAGACGCTGCCGAAGTGGAAGCCTCCAAGTTCGATCTGGCCTACATCTCGCTGGACGGCAACATCGGCTGTCTGGTCAATGGCGCAGGTCTGGCCATGGCCACCATGGACACCATCAAGCTGTACGGCGGCGAGCCTGCCAACTTCTTGGACGTGGGCGGCGGTGCAACCGCTGAGAAGGTCACTGAAGCCTTCAAGATCATGCTCAAGAACCCCAAGGTCACCGGCATCATGGTCAACATCTTCGGCGGCATCATGAAGTGCGACACCATTGCCAATGGCGTGGTGACCGCTTGCAAGGCCGTGAACCTGTCCGTGCCACTGGTGGTGCGCATGAAGGGCACCAACGAAGATCTGGGCAAGAAGATTCTGGCCGAATCCGGCCTGCCAATCATCGCTGCCGACACCATGGCCGAAGCGGCTGAAAAAATCGTCGCTGCCGTTAAGTAAAAAGCCCTCGGAGATAAAAACATGTCGATCTTTATCAACAAAGACACCAAAGTCATCACCCAGGGCATTACCGGCAAGACCGGTCAGTTCCATACCGAAAAGTGCCAAGAGTACGCAAACGGCAAGAACGCCTTCGTCGCGGGTGTGAACCCCAAGAAGGCTGGCGAGCGCATTTTTGACATCCCAATCTTCGGCTCCGTCAAAGACGCAGCCAAAGAAACCGGTGCCACTGTTTCCGTGATCTACGTGCCACCAGCAGGCGCTGCAGCTGCCATCTGGGAAGCCGTAGAAGCCGATCTGGATCTGGCCATCTGTATCACCGAAGGCATCCCAGTGCGTGACATGCTGGAAGTGCGCAACAAAATGCGCGCCAAGGTAGCCGCAGGCGGCAAAGAAACCTTGCTGCTGGGCCCTAACTGCCCCGGTCTGATTACGCCTGACGAAATCAAGATCGGCATCATGCCCGGTCACATCCACAAGAAGGGCCGCATCGGTGTGGTCTCGCGCTCCGGCACGCTGACTTACGAAGCCGTGGCTCAACTGACCGAACTGGGCATTGGCCAGTCCTCGGCTGTCGGTATTGGTGGCGACCCCATCAATGGCCTGAAGCACATCGACGTGATGCGCGCCTTCAACGACGATCCAGACACCGACGCCGTCATCATGATTGGTGAAATCGGTGGTCCAGACGAAGCCGAAGCCGCTCTGTGGTGCAAAGCCAATATGACCAAGCCTATCGTTGGCTTTATCGCTGGCGTAACAGCGCCTCCCGGCAAGCGCATGGGCCATGCTGGCGCGCTGATCTCTGGCGGCGCTGACACGGCTGACGCCAAGCTGGCCATCATGGAAGAGTGTGGTTTCACCATCACGCGCAACCCTTCCGAAATGGGCCGCCTGCTGCAAGGTCTGCTCAAGAGATAAGCCACAGCACCATGCTGACCAAAAAGGCCGCACCGATCTCTGTCGGGGCGGCCTTTTTTTGCATGGCCGTGTCCCTGACAGGGGCCACGTTTACGCAAAACTACGCACGCCACTGGGCAAGCCCGGGCGTAAACTGCCGACTCCAAAAAAAGTAAACGCCGGTCTGCATCTGCAGGACGGCGTTTTCAATTCATAACAGTGGAGTAAAAATGGAATTTCTGAGCACGGCCGATTTCTGGATCGGCCTGATGAAGATCGTCTGGATCAACATCATTCTTTCTGGCGACAACGCTGTCGTCATCGCCCTGGCCGCCCGTTCACTGCCTGCGCAGCAGCAAAAGAAAGCCATCATGTTTGGCTCTGGCGCTGCCGTGTTCCTGCGCATTGTCTTGACCGTTGTCGCGGCCAAGCTGCTGGAGCTGTCGTTCCTGCAAGTTATCGGCGGCTGCCTGCTGCTGTGGATCGGCTACCAGCTGCTGACTGGCGGAGAGGAAGAAGAAGGCCAAGCCAAAGGCAAGGGCTCCATGGCCGCTGCCATTCGCACCATCTTGATCGCCGACTTGGTGATGAGCCTGGACAACGTGATTGCTGTTGCAGCCACCGCCCAGGGCAACATGGTGCTGCTGATCCTGGGCCTGGCCATCTCCATTCCTTTGGTCATCTTTGGCTCCACCCTGATGATCAAGCTGATGGACCGCTTTCCCGTCATCATCACGCTGGGCGCAGCTCTAATCGGCTGGGTGGGGGGTGAAACCATCGTCAACGACAACCTGCTGCATGGCGTCACATTGGCGCACCCCTGGCTGCACTACGTAGCCGCTGCTGCGGGTGCCGTTTTGGTGGTTGCCGTGGGCAAGTGGATGCAAGCCCGCCAGGTCAAACCATTGGCCTGAGCCAGCGCAGACACCTGCCGGCCAGCACCAGCGCCTTCGGGCGCTTTTTCTTGGCTGGCACACCGTACCCAGAAGCGCCTTTCAGCCTCCAAAAGAAGCTTCACTTCTGCGCCAGCCCGCGCTGGCCTTAAAAACGATGCTGCCTGCGCGCTGCACCCACGTACGTCAAAACCATGGCTGCATGGCATTCAACGCACACGGTCACGCGCTGCAAGGCCTGCATCTGACAAAAACGTCACTTGTAACAGGTACCATCCTTCAGAACGTGACACTTTTCGTCTATTTGCAAGCAAACTTTGCAAAGTTTCACGATTAACCTGTAGGACAGCGCTGGCACGCAGATTGCTCTCTCTACACTGTATTTTCTTTATTACTCCAAGGAGCTTTTCATGAAGCGCACGATGCAAAAGGGTTTCACCCTGATCGAATTGATGATTGTGGTGGCAATCATCGGTATTTTGGCTGCTGTGGCACTGCCTGCTTATCAGGATTACACGAAGCGCGCAAAGATGTCGGAAGTAATTCTGGCCGCATCTTCTTGCCGCACAACAGTGTCTGAAGTTTATCAAACCAATAGCGCAGCCAGCCTGCCTGAAGCCAATGCTTGGGGCTGCGAAGTTTCTGGCACAGGCGCTACGACATATGTAGAAAAGGTCACAACTGATGAGGCAGGTGGCGTTGAAGTGACTGCGCGAGGCTTTGGCGATAACACCATCGACACCAAGACCGTGTCTTTAGTTCCCGTTATTGATACACAAACCAAAGCGATTACGCGCTGGATCTGCGGAAACACTGCTTCTGTTGGTGATTCAACTTCAGTCACTACGGTTCCATCTAAATTCCTTCCAGGATCGTGCCGCGGCGTTTAATTTAAATAAATCACAACGCCCTTCGGGGCGTTTTTTTATGTATTTTTTTTACTTATTGTCTGCCGCATTATTTTTTATCGGCGTATTGAATCCATTTCATATTCCACCATGGAACTCATTTCATTCCGAGTTTTTATGCGCTTTTGCTATAGTTTTTCTTTTGCTTTTCAAATCTTTTTATAAAAGTATTGAGATACCCAAGAAATTCTTACTATTCGCAGCAGCAATATCAATTTATATTGCCATCCAATTAATCGCACAAGATAACTCTGCCGAATATAAGAATTTCTTAGTCTACTTTGCCATATATAGCATGGCGTTAATTGCAGGGTTTAATACAAAAGAAGTCAAAGAAAATAATTTATTCAATTTCATAATTTCAATTGGTTTTTTTCTATCCATATCAGTTATTGCACAATTTTTTGATGTTGCGGATAATTTTGAATTATTACCGAGCATTGAAAATACTCGTCGCCCTGGCGGGTCACTTATCCAAGCCAATCATGCAGCAACATTTATATGCCTCGGTTTAATTTGTTGCTTGCAAAAGAGTTTTTCTCCCAAAATAATTAAATTAATTATTTTTATAACACTCAGTTTCGCTATTGCTGCAACAGAATCAAGGACTGGTTTTCTTGCATTTTCTGTTTATATTTTTTATGCTTCGCTGAAGAAATATTGCGGAAAAACAATTTTATTTCCAAGCCTAATATTCGTCTGCCTAAGCTTCCTACTCACCCCGAAAATTTATGATAATTTTTACCAAAATCAAGTAGAAAGCCATACCAGAATCACCGATACCAGCAGCAGCGGCAGACTGCTTGCATGGTCAATCCTTATTGACTCTGTCAAAGAAAATCCCATTACAGGGCATGGCTTCAACAGTGTATTCAGTGCGCTGGATAATAAAATAAGAAATAACGAAAGTTTAAGATCCGCGCCATTTCACTACTCACACAATATAATTATTGATTTCTTGATTTGGTTTGGCATTCCAATCACCATATTAATTTTAATTTATTCCTCAAAAATCATACTAAAAATAGACGACGAAAAAAATGACAAAACAAAGATCATCCTTATCCCACTAATAATACATGCCTTATTAGAATATCCTCACGCCTACATGTATTTCGGGATTCCTTTCTTTTTCATAATCGGAAGAAATATAACGTGCGCAAATACCTCATTATTTTCAATTAACAAATTAACATCCACTACACTGATAATCCTGACCTCAATACCGCTTATCAGCTACAGTATTCTTTACATTAATTCAGAAGAATTAATTAGATCTATCAGATTCAAATCTATTGGCGTAGCGTATGACAGTGAAATAAATGAAAAACAACAATATTTGAATTATTTTGAACCTGATGAAATTATTTCAAATATCCAAATCAATAAAAATATTTCATTAGAAGATATCAAGTATTTAAGAAAGATCTCTCATACCCGCCCCTCAAAAACATATGAATCAAAATATGCTGAAGCGCTTTATGCAAGCATGCAGTGCTCAGAATATTCAAAGCAAATCAAGGTCATAGAATCATATTATGGCGAAGAAGAAGCAAAAAAAATAACTGAATTAATTAAATTTAAATATCAAGATGTACCTGCGTGTTCGCATTGAACGCACCACTCTTTCCCCCCCGCTTCTCCAGCACCCGCACGCCCTGCATCACCATCCCCTTGTCTACGGCCTTGCACATGTCATACACCGTGAGCAAGGCGATTTGTACGGCAGTCAGCGCCTCCATCTCTACGCCGGTTTTGCCATGCAGCTCAACGGTGGCTTCGCAGCGCACGGCGCTCTCTGCGGGCAATAGCTCAAAATCAACAGCCACACGGGTCAGTGCCAGGGGATGGCACAGCGGGATCAGATTGCTGGTTTGCTTGGCCGCCATGATGCCGGCAATGCGGGCAATGCCCAGTACATCACCTTTTTTGGCAGTGCCGCTTTGAATGATGGCCAAGGTTTCGGGCTTCATCACAATGCGGCCTTCAGCCACGGCAACGCGGTGCGTCGGGGCTTTACCGCCTACATCCACCATGTGCGCCTGCCCATGGGCGTCAAAGTGGGTCAGTCCGTTGTTGGGGTGGTTTTGCTCGCTCATAAAGGGTCTCTGCCAGTCAATCAGTGGGGCGCCCTGCTCAGTCAATCCATGTCAAAAACATGTAAAGCAGGGAACATGGTCGCAATGCAGGCATCATAAGAGCCTGTTCTTGCCTCAGATGGCCCTGCGCCCTTTTGTTGCCCATGATGACTGCTTTCACTGGTTTGGCTGCGCCAGCACTGCGCAAAAGTTTGCTGATACTGGCCTTGAGTGCGCCGCTGTGGCATAGCGCGCCCGCGCACGCACAGTTGGCGCTGCCCAATATGGGCGACGGCGCAGAGATCACCAGCAGCGAAGAGCGCCGCCTGGGAGACCGCATCATTCGCTCGCTGTACCGCGACCCGGACTACATTGACGACCCGCAGCTGCACGCTTATGTGATGAGCATCTGGCAGCCGCTGGTACAGGCGGCCAAGGCACGTGGAGACATGTCGCCAGAGCTGGAAGAGCGTTTTGCCTGGCAAATTTTGCTGGGCCGCGATAAAAGCATCAACGCCTTTGCCTTGCCCGGTGGTTATCTGGGCGTGCATCTGGGCCTGATCGGTGCGGTATCCAGCAGCGATGAGCTGGCCACCGTCATGGCACACGAGTTGACCCACGTCACCCAGCGCCACATTGCACGCATGATTGGTGAAGAGAAAAAGAGCACGCCATTGCTGATCGCCGGCATGATTTTGGGTGCGCTGGCTGCCAGCAAAAGCCCGGATGCCGCTAATGCATTGATTCTGGGGGGGCAGGCAGCGGCCATTCAGAACCAGTTGAGTTTTTCGCGCAGCATGGAACGCGAGGCTGACCGCATTGGCTACAGCCTGCTGGCCCCGGCAGGCTTTGCCCCGCAAGGGGCCGTCAGCATGTTTGCCAAGCTTCAGCATGCCAGCCGCCTGAACGACAACGGCAGCTGGCCCTATCTGCGCAGCCACCCGCTGACCACCGAGCGCATGGCCGACATGCAAACACGGGTGCCGCACGATCAGACCCAGCCGCCCCAGCCTACGATGGAGCACACCATGATGGCGGCCCGGGCACGGGTTCTGAGCCGCCCAGGCCCCGACAGGCTGCGCCAGTGGGCTGCGCAACCGCAGTTGCCTGAGTTTGCGCAACTGCCCGCCCTTGAGCAGGCAAGCCAGTTGTATGCGGCCACGCTCAGCTATATGGAGTTGAAGAACCTGGCCGATGCACGCCAATCCTGGAGCCAGCTGCAGGCGCACGTACAGGCCAAAGGCGATACGACTGCACAGCAGCAAGTGCGCTGGCTGGGGGCAGAGCTGGAGCTGGCTGCCCAGCAGCCACAAGCTGCATTGCGCCTGCTTGGTGACAGCGATTTACAAGGAAAGATCCAGCGGCCCGTGCTGATTTTGGCCAGCCAGGCGCTGATTGCTGCAGGCCAGCCGCGCAAAGTGTCTGACCGGCTGCAAACCTGGGTGATTGAGCACCCCAATGACGCCTGGGCCTGGCGTTTGCTGGCCCAGGCATGGCAGGCACAGGGGCTGGGGTTGCGCGCCATCCGCGCAGAGGCAGAGGCCCACGTCGCCCATTACGACTATGCCGCCGCCATTGACCGCTTTAGAGCCGCCCAGGATCTGGCTCGCCGCAGCCATACGCAGGCCGATTACATCGAGGCGTCAATCATTGATACCCGACTGCGGGCTGTAGATTCACTGCTGCGGGAACAGGCGCGCGAGAAGTGATTCGATGGCAAGGCCAAGCAGCGAATAAAGGATAGCCCCCCACACGGCGGCCCAAAAGCCCGTGACGTGCAGGCCGCCCAGCATGCCCGATGCCGACCACAGCATCAGCCCGTTGATCACAAAGAGGAACAGGCCCACGGTAATCAAGGTGACGGGCAAGGTCAGCAAGATCAGCACAGGGCGCACCAAGGTGTTGAGCAAGCTGATCACCACCACGGCCCACAAGGCAGAGCCAAAGCTTTCCACCTGCACACCGCTAAATACCGCAGCCACCAAAAGCAATGCGCCTGCATTCAGCAGCCATTTAAGCAAAAGTTTCATGGAATCCAGCATAGCAGGCAGCTATGGCGTTGGCGCATGAACACCCCTGTATGCACCCGCAATGAGGCATAAAAAAAGGGACCTGAAGCCCCTTTTTATTTCTGCCAGCCATTTCAGGCAGCCAGTGTTTCGCCAATCAACACGGTCCACAGTGCGCCAATTCCGGCCAAGGTGCCCGCCAGCTTGCGCAGGGGCGATACCCCTGCTGGGGCCAGCTGCACCTCTTGCTCCTGCATCTTGGGGCGGCGCATATCGATCACTTGCGCCTGCGCGCCGTGTTCGGCCTGCAAGCTGGCCAGCAATTCTGGCAAAGGGCCACGCGCCAGCACGGTGCTGACCTGCACGCCACGCGCATTGAGCATGGGAACGCAGTCCTGAAACAGTCGTTCTGCCCATTTGTTGCGCCAGTTTTCACGAGAGCGATTGCTCACAAACTTACTGACACGATGGGTGATACGAGGGGCACAGGCCACCAGCACCCAGTGTGCGCGGCTGGCCTGGGGCGCCTGTGCGGTTGCTTGCAGCAAGCGCCGGGCGTACTCAGCGTCGTCCACGTATACGATGATGGTTTCCATCTATGTCTTTCCTCAGTCGGTCGCAGAAGTTGAAGGCGGTCGTAAAAAAACAAAAGCCCTGCTGTGACTACCACCAGAGGATTTGGTTCCTTGGTGTGACCCACAGCAGGGCTGAGCCAAGCACAAGGCACGGACCCTGCCGCGCCCTGGCTGGTTTAGTGGGCCGCTTGGCCGCCGGACTTCTTGGAAGCGATCAGCTTACCCACCGCCAGCACCAGCAGTGCACCACCGATGTGGGCCGTCCAGTACAGCGTGCTGGAGATCTGGGCCAGGCCATTCTCGTCCAGCGTGCCCAGCTTGGGCATCCATGTCCACTTGTCGGGGTTCACGAACAGCGGATCGGTCACCAGCATACCGCCAGCGATCCAGCCCAGCAGCATGCCGCCAGCCACGATGATCATAGGGAAACGCTCCATCAGCGTAATCACCAGCTGCGAGCCCCAGACGATGATCGGAATGGAGATCAGCAGACCCAGCACGACCAGCAGCATCTGGTGTTCGCCCGAGCTTTGGGCCGCACCAGCGATAGCAATCACGTTGTCCACCGACATGACCAAGTCGGCCACGATGATGGTCTTGATGGCCGCAAACAGCTTGTCGCTGCCCTGGATGTTGTCGTGGCCTTCGTCGTCTGGCGCAAGCAGCTTGACACCGATCCACACCAGCAGCAATGCGCCCACCAGCTTCAGGGCTGGCAGTGCCAGCAGCGTCATGGCAAACGCGATCAAGATCACGCGCAAGACGATGGCACCGGCGGTACCGTAGATGATGCCCTTGCGGCGCAGGTCAGGCGGCAGCTTGCGGCATGCCAGCGCGATCACGACCGCGTTATCGCCACCGAGCAAGATGTCGATGATGATGATTTGCCCCAGTGCAACCCAGAAGGGGGCATGGGTCAGGAAATCCATATCCATATAAAACCTCAAAAGGAAGCCGCACGCACCTTAACGCGCCATGCAGCGGTTACTTACGAGTGTTCACCCTGGGAAGTCTGTAAGCGCGTGATCGATGACCAGCGCACTTTGGGGGCTTCTTTGGGGACCACATGTAATCAGTCGCCCAAAGGTCTTGCCCGCAAGATCCTGTTGGATCTTACCTGACAAGCCGGAAACCGAAGTTTCGTACTGACGACTTGCCAATCCGCTGGTTTGCTACCGCATGGTGCGGCCCAGCGGGGAGCTACTCCCCTTTGAAGGCCGTAATTTAAACACAAGTCAAAGTACTGTGCAGATAAATGTGCATGTGGATTTTGCGGATGTTCGCAACGCGCATCTTGTGCCTGCCTTGGCTCTCGTACGCTTGGCACTTCATGGAAAGCATTCACATTACCGATCTGGAAGCCGCCATCAACTTCTGGCGCGCCCGCTCCACGCAGGGGCCGGGCTTGGCGCTGGCCGCAGAAACCGCCCATCTGGCCCAGGTGTATGCCGGTTTGATTTGCACCAAGGCCACGCACATTGCCCTGTCAGACATGCCAGAGGCCGCTTTGTACGCCTGGCTGGCCTGGTATGACACCCAGCCCGACACGCCGTGCATTGCCATTTGCTCCACCAGCCAGGGCGACAACCACTGCAAAGGCTGCGGGCGCAGTTTTGAGGAAGTGCAGCTGTGGCCCGGCATGAGCCCCTATGCCAAGCGTGCCGTCTGGCAGCGCATCACCACGGAAGGCACGGCGTGGCGTTTTACGCGCTACGCCGAGCGAGCATTAGAGAAAAAATCATAAAAAAGAGCGCCTAACGCTTACCCACCAACGTTTTCAGATAGTTTTATATCTAAAAACAAGCAAGCGTAAGCGCTGGCAGCTCTTATTTTCACCAGCCCCAGATGATGTGCAATGGCAAATACACGGCCATGCCCACCACGATGGTGCCCAAAATGCCACGCTTGCAGACAAAGTAGATGGACGCGCACAGCGCTGCGGGCAAGCGCGCATCTGCCAGCGTGGTGATCAGTGCGCCCTGGCTCATCAAAATTTCTGGCGCAATCACGGCCGCCAGCGCCGCCAGCGGGGCGTATTTCAGGCCCCGCTTGAACCACTCTGGCATGGGTACTTCGCGTTCAGGAATCATGAAGAACGCCCGCGTGACCACGGTCACCACGGCCAGCCCCAAAGTTGCCACCCAAGGCAGCACGCCACTCCACTGCCCACTCATACCGACTCCTTGTCTGTGACGCGCTCAGGCAGCGGCATCACCGGATGTTTTTCCCCCTTGCTGGGGTCTGGGGGCCGAATCGCTGGCTGTGGCCGCAAGCGCGCAGCGCGCCGCTCTGCGGTTTCCATCAGCAAACCGGCAGTGACAGCCGCCGCAATAGCGACCAAGATATTCATCTTCAGTGGCAACGCAAAGGCGGCCACTGCAGCACCGCTGGCCACCACGCAGGCCAGCCACGTGGCCTTGTCTTTGAGCATGGAATACAGCACGCCCAGCAGCGCCAGCACCCCTGCAAAGCCCAGCCCCCAGTCCAGCGGGATGACGTCGGCCAGCAAGATGCCCGCAATGGAGGCCACCTGCCAAGACACCCAGTTGCCCACCGCTGCACCCCAGAAAAACGACAGCTGTTCAGGCTTTTTCTCAGGCGTGGGGTAGCGCTGCGCAAAGGCTACAAAAATGATGTCACCGCTGAAGTAGCCCAACGTGATGCGGTGCGCCAGGCGCAGGTGGCCAAAGTAGTGGCGCCACATGCTGCTCAAAATCACAAACCGCAGGTTGACGCAGGTTGCCGTGAACCACACCACCCACAGCGGCGCGCCCACCATCATCAGCGGCAGCACTGCCAGCTGTGCGCTGCCTGCGTACACGGTCAGCGACATGAAAATAGCCAGGGGCACCGACATGCCCGCCTTGACCATGGCCACGCCTGTCACCAGACCCCAGGCACCAATACCCAGCATGGTGGCCATGACGGCACGGCCACCGGCCTCAAAAGCGGGCTCGCGCGCAATCGACGTGGCGCGCTGCCAAATAGTTTGTATACGCACGGCTTACTCCGCTGCCGTGTCTGGCAAGGTCAGCAATGCACCGGCAGGCAGCTCAAAGCCACGCAGAAAGTCGGCTGCGGCCAAGCGTTTGCCGCCAGCGCGCTGCAGCTGCATCAGGCGCAGCGCACCTGCCCCACAGGCCACCAGCACGCCATCGGCATCAGCGGCCAGCACAGTGCCCGGCTGGGCGTTGCCTGCGTAGGCCTCAGGGGTGGCTGCCCACAGCTTGATGACCTCAGTGCCGCACTGCGTTGCACCGCCAGGAAAGGGATTGAACGCGCGCAGGCGGCGGTCCAGCTCGGTGGCGGACAAGCGCCAGTCCATCCAGCTTTCGGCCTTTTCAATTTTGTGCGCATACGTCACGCCTTCAGCCGGCTGGGGCGTGCGCGGCAGGCCGCCGCAGGCGCTCATCTCCAGGGCCTCCACAATCATGCGCCCACCCAGATCAGCCAGCTTGTCGTGCATGCTAGCGGTGGTATCGGTGGCGGTAATGGGCAGGCGCTCTATCAGGCACATGTCACCGGTGTCCAGACCGATGTCCATTTGCATGATGGTCACACCCGTTTGCGCATCACCCGCTTCAATGGCACGGTGAATAGGCGCAGCCCCGCGCCAGCGAGGCAAGAGAGAGGCATGGATATTCAGGCAGCCTTTGGGTGGCAAATCCAGCACCCACTGCGGCAGGATCAGGCCATAGGCGGCCACCACCATCACGTCAGCTTGCGCATCCAGCAAGGCCTGGCGCGCCGCAGCGGCATCTTCGGGGTATTTGCCATCCAGACGCAGGCTCAAGGGCTGCACCACGGCAATGCCGTGCTCCAGCGCACATTGCTTGACGGGCAAGGCCTGCAGCTTCATGCCACGGCCCGCAGGGCGGTCTGGTTGGGTCAGCACCAGGGGGACATCAAAACCAGCCTTGAGTAGGCGCTCTAAGGCCACACGCGCAAACTCAGGCGTGCCGGCAAAAATAACTCTCATGCGTTCCATCCGGAGAAAACTTCTGCCATTGGCTGGGCAGATGCAGCGTTTGACACAGGACGCTCAGTCTGCAAGGTGCAAGACTGCCAGCGCCTTCATGGGCGCGAGTCGTCGTCGCTGCGTATTTCGTCAGTAAACATCACCCGCCGCACAACGCCTTGCGGGTCGATGAAAACATGGGCCATCCGGTCAATGCTATTTTCGCGAATCCGGTAGGTCCAGATATCGCCTTTGAAGTTGCCCACACCCTCAACCAGTGCAGGCTTGCCAAAGTAGTTGAAAACACTTTGGCGATTGTCTTGGCCCGGCTGCAATGTCTGGAAATGCGCTTCTTGCAGCACTTGCTCTACGCGCACCAGCCGGTGCTGGGCATCCAGCTGCATGTGATAGACCTGCTGACCCGCAGGCTGGCGGCTGTAGACCCAGCGCTCACCCCCACCAGCCAAAGGCACACGCACATGGGGCTTGCCCATGTCCTCAAGCAACTGCGCAGCGGGTGTTCCGGGCTTTTGCCACTCGGGCACAGCACACGCCATCACAGTGGCGGTGCATACAAGCATTGCAGCCCAGCGCCACAGACGAGACAGCGCTGGGCGCTTGGTCATCAGCGTTCTGCCTGCTTTTGCAGTTTGACCATCTTGGTCTTGATGCGGTTGCGCTTCAAAGGAGAAAGGTATTCCACGAACACCTTGCCCATCAGATGGTCCATCTCGTGCTGGATGCAGATGGCCAGCAAGCCTTCAGCTTCGATTTCACGCGCCTGGCCGTTTTCGTCCAGCGCCCTGACCTTGACCGAAGTGGAGCGCTCCACGCCGTCGTAAATACCGGGCACGGACAGGCAACCTTCTTCGTTGACCTGCTTTTCTTCGCTGGCCCAAACAATTTCTGGGTTGATCAAGACAAGTTTTTGGTCATGCTCTTGCGACACATCAATAACGATCAGGCGCTCATGGAAGTCCACTTGAGTGGCTGCCAGACCAATGCCCTGGGCGTCGTACATGGTCTCGAACATGTCCTCAATTTGCTTGCGAATACGGTCATCCACCTGCTCAACAGGCTTGGCTACCTTGTGCAGGCGAGGATCAGGAAAGCAAAGAATAGGAAGTAAGGCCATGGCAAATTCAGGAAATGTGTCTCTATTTTCGCCACTTTCGCACAGTCGCGCAGCACAAGTTGTTGATACGCATTGCCCAATCAAGGCCTTGGAATGAGAATCTGCAAGGATTGTCTATACAAAATGGCGCTTGCGCCTGAATATCAGAGAGAGAGGGAAGAGCATGAAGGGAACTGCCACCACGTGTGTTTTGGCCATGGCCACTGCGCTGTACAGCACTGTGGGTGTTGCTCAGGCCCAGTCCTTTCCGGTGACTGCAGGACAACGCGCCACTGCCCAGCAAGTGGCACAGCAAGGTGTGCCACTGTCTGCGCTCAACCCCAGCGCACCCGCCAGCTATACCGTGCAACGTGGAGACACTCTTTGGCGTATCTCCGGCCTGTTTCTGCGCCAACCATGGCGCTGGCCCGAGCTGTGGGGCATGAATCTGCAATCGATTGCCAACCCCCACCTGATCTACCCCGGCCAGGTGCTCTATCTGGAAAAAGACGGCGACTATGCGCGCCTGACCACGGCGCGCAATGGCGCTTCACCGACTGTCAAGCTCTCGCCGCGCGTGCGCAGCGAAAGTCTGTCTGACCTCGCCTTGCCAACCCTGCAGATGCACATCATTGAGGCATTTCTGGCCGAGCCACTGGTCATTGATAGCGACACGGTTGCCAATGCGCCGCGCATCATCGCCGGCGAAGATGACCGCTCCATGCTCTCTCCCGGTGACCGCGCCTACGTGCGTGGGCCGTCGACAGCACCGCTTGTGTATGCAGAAGGGGCCTCACGCAGCTACCGCCTGTTCCGTCAGGCAACGCCGCTGCACGACCCCATCACCAAAGAAGTCCTTGGCTATGAAGCGCAGTATCTGGGCCAGGTCGAGCTGGAACGCGGTGAAACGCCAGGTATAGCGACGCAAAAGGATGCGCTCCCCGTCAACGTGCCTGGCACGGTCAACATCCGCAAGGTCAAGGAAGAAATACGCCCGGGTGACCGCCTGTTGCCTGAGCCTGCGCGCCAATACCTAAGCTACGCGCCCCATGCCCCGCAAACTGCGGTGCAGGCGCATGTCGTGTCTATTTATGGCAGCACGTCCGTACGCTACGGCACGCAATATCAGGTGGTAGCCATCAACAAAGGCACCCAAGATGGGATGGCTCCCGGCATGGTGCTGGCCTTGATGACCACGGGACAGACGCTGGTCGACAAAACCGATCCACAACGCGCCACCGTCCAGCTGCCCAGCGAAGAAAACGGGCTGGCGATGGTGTTCCGCAGTTTTGACCGCGTCTCCTACGCCCTCATCATGGACATTCAACGCGGCGTCCAAGTCGGGGATTTGCTGGCAACACCACGCTAATCCATGCAATGACAGCGGACCTCACCCACTGGGAGCGTGCAGATCTAGAGGCATGGCTGCGCTTGTCCCTGACGCCGGGCGTGGGCAACGCTGCAGCCCGCCGCCTGCTTGCACGCTTTGGTTCAGCCACAGCGATCTTCACAGAGTCAGTGGCCGAGCTGCAAACCTGCGTGAGCCTGGCACAGGCGGCCCAGTTGCGCCATCACCCTGAAAACTTTTCTGCGGCATGCGACACCACCTGGCAATGGCTGCATTCCAACAACCCGGAATTTGGACATGCGCTGATCACACTCGGTGACCCGCGTTACCCCGAAAGCTTGCTGCACACCGCAGACCCGCCGCTGATGCTCTACGTGATGGGCTCTCGCCATTGGCTAGAGCGCCATACGCCCTTGGTGGACTGGCAGCACAGTTTGGCCATTGTTGGCTCACGCAACCCCACTCCCCAGGGGGCTGACAACGCCTATCAATTTGCCCACCATCTGGCAGGCCAAGGCTGGTGCATTGTTTCAGGCATGGCGCTGGGTATTGATGCGGCAGCGCATGAAGGGGCCATGGCCGCCAGCAGCCCATCGCTGCCCACGATTGCGGTGGTGGGCACCGGCGTAGACCGCGTCTACCCCCGCCAGCACAAGCAGCTGGCACATCAACTGGCCCACTGCGGACTGATCATCAGTGAGTTCCCCTTGGGCACCCCACCCATTGCCAGCAACTTCCCTAAACGCAACCGCATTATTTCAGGGCTGTCTCGAGGCACCTTGGTGGTTGAAGCTGCCCTGGCATCTGGCTCCCTGATCACAGCCCGCACGGCCTCAGAGCAGGGCCGCGAAGTATTTGCCATCCCTGGCTCCATCCACAGCCCACAAGCACATGGCTGCCATGCACTGATACAGCAGGGCGCCAAACTGGTCGAGCGCGCACAAGATATTCTGGATGAGTGGGGTGACCACGTGCCAAAAAACACGGTCAAGCCACCCGCGGCATCAACCGCTACCGCTACCGCTACCGCTACCGAGCATCCTCTGCTCAAAGCCATGGGCTACGACCCTGCCCATCTGGACACCCTCGTTGCTCGTACGGGGTGGAGCGCAGCAGATTTGCAAGCCCAGTTGCTGGAGCTGGAATTAGAGGGCTGGGTCCACCGCCTCGCCGGCGGCCTGTTTCAACGCACCGGCCAGGCCTGAAGCCAGCGGCACAAAAAAAGGGCACCTCAGGTGCCCTTTTTATTTTCAGTGTGAGCCCTCAGACCACAGCACCGGAATTGGGATCGTTAGGGTCTTGTTCCTGCTTGGAAGGCTTGACCAAGTCTTCACGCTTGACGCCCAGCCACATCACGATGGCCGCGCCCACGAAGATGGACGAGTAAATACCGAACACGATACCAATGGTCAGCGCCAGCGAGAAGTAATGCAGGCTGGGGCCACCAAAGAAGAACATGGCCAGCACCATGGCTTCGGTCGATGCGTGGGTAATCACCGTGCGGCTCATGGTGGAGGTGATGGCGTGGTTGATGACCGCCGTCGTATCCATCTTGCGCTGCCTGCGGAAGGTTTCGCGAATACGGTCAAACACCACCACCGACTCATTCACGGAGTAACCCAGCACCGCCAGCACCCCGGCCAGCACCGGCAACGAGAACTCCCACTGGAAGAACGCGAAAAAGCCCAGAATGATCACCACGTCGTGGAAGTTGGCAAACGCTGCGGCTACGCCAAACTTCCATTCAAAGCGGAACGCCAAGTAGACGATGATGCCCACCATCACCACAACCAACGCCAGCAGGCCATTGGTGACCAGCTCCTCCCCTACGGAAGGGCCGACGAACTCGGTGCGGCGCAATGTGACTTCAGGGTCAGCCGCCTTCAGCGCCTGCAAGACGCTTTCGCTTTGCTGCGCAGAAGTCACGCCCTGCTGCACAGGCATGCGGATCATCACATCCCGTGCAGTGCCGAAGTTCTGCACCGTCACATCGCTGTAACCCTTGTCCTGGATGGTTTTGCGCACTTTCTCCAGATCAGCAGGCTGGCTGTAGGCCACTTCCATGACCGTGCCACCCGTGAACTCCACAGACAGATGCAGGCCCTTGGTGGTCAGAAAGAAAACGGCCAGTACAAACGTGATGATGGAAATCGCGTTGAGCACCAACGCGTATTTCATGAACGGAATGTCTTTTCGGATGCGGAAGAGTTCCATATCTTCCTCCTTTACTTCGCTTCTTCAACGGCAGTGCCGTCGGGACGCCAGATCGTGCCAATGGACACGCTCTTGAGTTTCTTTTGACGGCCGTACCACAGGTTCGCCAAGCCACGCGAGAAGAACACCGCAGAGAACATGCTGGTAGCAATACCAATACAGTGCACCACGGCAAAACCGCGCACGGCGCCTGAACCAAAGGCCAGCAGCGACAAGCCCACGATCAGGGTGGTCAGGTTCGAGTCCAGGATGGTGGCCCATGCGCGGTCATAGCCCGCGTGGATAGCCGCCTGCGGCGAAAGGCCGGCGCGCAGCTCTTCCCGGATGCGCTCGTTGATCAGCACGTTGGAGTCAATGGCCACACCAATCGCCAGCGCCATCGCCGCGATGCCGGGCAATGTCAGCGTGGCTTGCAGCATGGACAAAATTGCCATTAGCAACAGCACGTTTACGCCCAGCGCCACCGTAGAGAACACGCCAAACAGGTGGTAGTACACGCACATGAAAATGGCGATAACGATGAAGCCCCACACCACGGAGTTGATACCACGCTCAATGTTGTCAGCACCCAAGCTAGGGCCAATGGTGTATTCCTCGATGATCTCCATCGGCGCAGCCAGCGAACCTGCGCGCAGCAGCAGCGAGGTGTCATTGGCTTCCGTGGTCGTCATGCGACCCGAAATCTGCACGCGACCTCCGCCGATTTCAGAGCGAATCACCGGCGCAGTCACCACTTCGCCCTTGCCCTTTTCGAACAAGATGATGGCCATGCGCTTGTTGATGTTCTCGCGCGTGATGTCCTTGAAGATGCGCGCGCCCTTGGCATCGAGCACCAGGTTCACGGTTGGCTCCTGGGTCTGGCTGTCAAAACCAGGCTGGGCATCGGTCAGATTTTCGCCCGTCAAAATCACTTGTTTCTTGACGATGACCGGGTTGCCGCTGCGGTCCAGATAGCGCTCCGAGCCAAACGGCACATTGCCCGTGCCCATTTCAGCCGCACGGCCTTCGGAGGATTCGTCCACCAAACGCACTTCCAGCGTGGCGGTACGACCCAAGATGTCCTTGGCCTTGGCGGTGTCCTGCACGCCCGGCAGCTGCACCACAATGCGGTCCAGACCTTGCTGCTGGATCACGGGCTCAGCCACACCCAACTCGTTGATACGATTGTGCAGCGTGGTGATGTTTTGCTTGAGCGCCTGCTCTTGTACTTTGCGCAGCGATTCGGGCTTGATGGTGGCACGCAGGCGGCCATCGGCACCTGTACCCACCTCTGCCACTTGCAGATCGGGGAACTGGTCAGTAATCAGGTTGCGCGCAGCAGTCATGCTGGCTTCATCGCGCAGACGCACTTCAATGGCCTGGCCATCACGGCTGATACCGCCATGGCGAATGTTCTTGTCACGCATCATGGTGCGCAGATCACCCGCCAGCGATTCGGCACGCTTGGTCAGCGCAGCTTGCATGTCCACTTGCAGCATGAAGTGCACGCCACCGCGCAAGTCCAGACCCAGGTACATGGGGTTGGCACCCAAGGATGTCAGCCACTGGGGTGAGCGCGAAACCAGGTTCAGCGCCACGATGTAAGCGGGGTCAGCAGGGTCGGTCACCAAAGCGCGTTCAATCACGTCCTTGGCTTTGAGCTGCTCGTCGGGCGTATTGAAACGCGCGCGCACAGAATTGCCTTCCAGACTCAGAACGTCTGGCGACAACGAGGCTGCTTGCAATGCGCTATCGACACGGGTGAGTACACCCTCATCGACCTTGACAGAAGATTTGGCGGAGGACACTTGCACTGCAGGTGCCTCGCCGAAGAAGTTGGGCAGGGTGTAGATCACACCTACCAGTAGCGCGACCACAAGGATCGCGTACTTCCAGACCGGGTATCGGTTCATGATCGCGCTCTATCTCTCACGCTAGAAACAGGGCGCGGCATGCCTTTAGAAAAGCCCACCGGCCCGCTCAACCAGAAGAAAGTCTGGTCTTACTTGACGGTGCCCTTGGGCAGCACTTGCACCACGGCGGAACGCTGGATTTGCACCTTCACGCCGGCAGCAATTTCGATGAACAGAAACTGCTCGTCCAGATCGACCACGCGACCCAAAATGCCACCGGAAGTTGCCACGTCGTCACCCTTGGACAAGGCTTCCACCATGGCGCGGTGTTCCTTTTGACGCTTCATCTGGGGACGAATCATCACAAAGTACAACACCACAAACATCAGCACCAGAGGCAGCATGCCGGTGAGGGAAGACATCATGCCGCCTTCAGCAGCAGCGGCTGCGGGAGCGGTTTGGGCAAAAGCAGAAGAAATAAACACGGACGAACTCCAAGGCGGAATGGGTCAAAAAAAAGAACAGGCCACAGGGCCTGCCAAGCGCTACAGCATAGCTGAGCGCAAGTCAACGAAGCATTGTATGCGTGCGCCTTGTGATATGCCGCAGCTAAACCTGAGTACCTGCCAGTGTTTGCCACAGAATATTTTTTAAAAGAAATGCGCTGTTGGCGCTTACCCAGCAAGCACCAACAGCTATCTTTTCAGAAATAACCAGCTACAAAATAGCCTGTTATTTTGCTTCAGCAGGGGCCAGCCACTGCTGCATCAGCGCTTGCCATTTACTGCGCGCGGCCTGCAAATGGCGTTCTTTCACGTGCCCATAACCGCGGATGTCTTCGGGGATGCGGGCGATCTCTACGGCCAGCGGCAACTTGTCCGCCGTCAGCTGCGGCAGCAAACCTTCGATGCACGCCCGGTACTCTGCAATCAAGGCGCGCTCGGTCTTGCGCTCCGGGTTGCGACCGAACACATCTAAAGCCGTACCGCGCAAACCCTTCAAGCCAGCCAGCACCTTGAACAAACTGCGAATACGCTGCGGATACGCTTTTTTGACCAGATGGCCTTGCTCATCTTTCGAAGCAGTTGTGGGCGGTGCCAGGTGGTGCACCAGCTTGTAGTCGCCTTCAAACATGTCCGCAATCTTTTGTGTGAAAGCCGGGTCTGTGTGCAGACGCGCCACCTCGTACTCATCCTTGTACGCCATGAGCTTGAACAAGTAACGCGCCACTGCTTCGGTCAACTTGGTCGAAGCGCCCAGCTGGCTTTCTGCAGCCTGCACCTGATCGACCAGCCCACGGTATTGCGCGGCATAGGCCGCGTTTTGGTAGTCGGTCAAAAACGCTTCACGCTGGGCCACCAGCTCTTGCACCCCTGGTTTTTTCACAAACTCAATGATTTGTGCCGTGCGGTAAATGGCTTGCACATCTGCCAAATTGTGCGCGCAGCGGCGGCCCCACTCAAACGCGGCCTGGTTGTTGGCCACTTGCACGCCGTTGAGCTCCATCGCGCGCAGCAGGGTTTCACGGCTGAGGGGGATACGGCCCTTTTGCCAGGCGTAGCCCAGCATCAGCGGGTTGGTGTAGATGCTGTCGCCCAACAGCTTCACGGCTACTTCGTCGGCATCCCAGACGCCCAGATGGGCCTGGCCCCCCACAGCGTGGGCAATGGCGGTTTCGCATTGCGCACCTGGGGCCTGCCAATCAGGGTTGTGCACAAAGGCAGCCGTCGGTGTGCCATGGGTATTCAGCGCCACGAAGGTTCGCCCAGACTGCATGGATGCCAGGGTCACCGCGTTCGCCGCCACGATGGCATCGCAGCCAATCACCAAATCGGCCTTGCCCACATCCACCTTGGTGGTGTGAATGGCCTCTGGCGTGTTGGCAATCTGGATGTGGCTCCAGGTAGAGCCGCCCTTTTGTGCCAAGCCCGCAGCGTCTTGCGTGATGACGCCCTTGCCTTCCAGGTGTGCCGCCATGCCAAGCAGCGAGCCAATGGTGATCACCCCGGTACCGCCCACACCGGCCACCACAATGCCCCACGCTTGGGTGGCATCGGGCAGCACCGGCTCAGGAATGGCAGGCAGCAAAGACAGATCGCCCTTCTTTTCCTTCTTGGGTTTTTTGAGCTGCCCGCCTTCCACAGTGACAAAGCTGGGGCAAAAGCCTTTGACACAAGAGAAATCTTTGTTGCAGCTGTTTTGGTTGATACGGCGCTTGCGGCCAAATGGCGTCTCCACCGGCTCGACCGACAGGCAGTTGGACTGCACCGAACAATCACCACAGCCTTCACACACCAGCTCGTTGATGATGACGGTCTTGGCAGGCGTTGCCAGCGTGCCGCGCTTGCGGCGACGGCGTTTTTCCGTGGCGCAGGTCTGGTCGTAAATGATGGCTGTGCAGCCTTGCAGCTCTCGGAACTGACGCTGAATACGGTCCAGCTCATCGCGGTGGTGCACCGTCACGCCGGGTGACAGGCTCACCCCTTGGTATTTGGCGGGCTCATCGGTCACGATCACCAGCTTGCGCACACCTTCTGCCAGCAAGCTTTGCATGATTTGCAGCACCGAGTGGCCTTCCGGCCGCTCGCCCACACGCTGCCCACCCGTCATGGCCACGGCATCGTTGTAAAGCAGCTTGTAGGTAATGTTGACGCCCGCCGCAATGCTCTGGCGGATCGCCAGCAGCCCGCTGTGAAAGTAGGTGCCGTCACCCAGGTTGGCAAACACGTGCGCCTCTTTGGTGAACGGTGCCTGGCCCACCCAGCTGACCCCTTCGCCGCCCATTTGCGTGAAAGTGCTGGTGGAACGGTCCATCCACACCGTCATGTAGTGGCAGCCAATTCCGGCTACGGCGCGGCTGCCTTCAGGCACGCGGGTGCTGGTGTTGTGCGGGCAGCCACTGCAAAACCACGGCGTACGGTCACCCGCAGGGGCGTTGGCTTGTGTCTGTTGCAGCTCACAGGCATCCAGCAGTGCCAGGTGCTGGTCCATGCGTGCCAGCACGTCTTGTGGCACACCCAGTTTTTTCAACCGCTTGGCAATCGCGCGTGCAATCAGCGCGGGGGTCAGATCGGCGTTGGCGCGCAGCAGCCAGTCGCCACTTGCGTGGCTGGGCTTGCTCCACTCGCCGCCTTCCCGGTCTTCAAACTTACCCACCACGGTGGGGCGCACATCATCACGCCAGTTGTACAGCTCTTCTTTGACCTGGTACTCAATGATCTGGCGCTTTTCTTCCACCACCAAAATCTCTTGCAGGCCGCGTGCAAAGTCGCGTGTGATCGTGGCCTCCAGCGGCCACACCACATTCACTTTGTGCACCCGAATGCCAACGCGCTGGCAGGTAGCGTCATCCAGCCCCAAGTCGACCAAGGCCTGGCGCATGTCGTTGTAAGCCTTGCCGCTGGCCATGATGCCAAAGCGGTCCTGGCTGCTCTGCACCACGTTGTAGTTCAGCTTGTTGGCGCGCACATAGGCCAGAGCGGCGTACCACTTGTGGTGCATCAAGCGCTGCTCTTGCTCCAGCGGGGCATCAGGCCAGCGAATGTGCAGGCCACCGGGTGGCATGGCGAAGTCTTCGGGCAAGACAATGTTCACGCGGTCTGGGTCTACCCAGACGCTGCTGGAGGATTCAACCACCTCCTGGATCGTCTTCATGCCCGACCACAGCCCGCTGAAACGGCTCATGGCAAAGGCATGCAAGCCCATGTCCAGAATTTCCTGCACGCTGCTGGGAAAGAAAACGGGGGTTCCACAGGCCTTGAAAATGTGATCGCTTTGGTGGGCCGCAGTGGAGCTTTTGCTGATGTGGTCATCCCCCGCCAGCGCAATGACACCGCCGTGCTGCGCGGTACCGGCCATGTTGGCGTGCTTGAACACGTCGGAGCAGCGGTCCACCCCTGGCCCTTTGCCATACCAGATGCCAAAGACACCGTCGAATTTTTGCGACTGCGGATACAAATCCAGCTGCTGCGTACCCCACAGCGCGGTGGCGGCCAGCTCCTCATTCACACCAGGCTTAAAGACGATGTTCTGTGTCTCCAGGTGCTTTTGGGCTGCCCACAGCGCCTGATCATAGGTACCCAGGGGCGAGCCACGGTAGCCGCTGATGAAGCCCGCTGTATTCAGCCCCTGCTGCGCATCGCGCAGGCGTTGCAGCATGGGCAATCGCACCAGTGCCTGCACACCACTCATGAAGGCGCGGCCTCTTTGCAGGGTGTATTTGTCGTCCAGCGTGACATTTTCCAGCGCTAGGCGCACTGCATCGTTCAGGGGTGCGTTCATAGAACACCTCCTTGCTTGCAGCGCTGAACGCCCCATCCACTGTGCCCAGCTGCGCTGCTCACCGTGTATTTGTGTTGCAAACCGCGCTGCAGTTTGTCGTCCAGCGTGACATTTTCCAGCGCTAGCCGCACTGCATCGTTCAGGGGTGCGTTCATAGCGCACGTCCTTGGCTGGCGGGTGTCAGCACGGGGCTCACTGCATCGTTCCATGGGGCGTTCATCGTTGTCTCCTTTGTATGGACCATGCGTTGAGATGGTCTCTTTGTCTGTGGGCGATGACCCGAATCAAGTGTAGAAGTGAGCGCGGGATAAGGGATTGCTTTTTTTGCCCCAAAATACCAATCCTGCGCAAGATCCTTTCTCAAACAAGGGAAAACGTGAATACTCTGGACAAATTTGACCTCGCCATCCTGACCCATTTGCAGGCCGATGGGCGTCTGACCAATGCTGAACTGGCACAGCGCGTGGGCCTGTCTGCCGCGCCGTGCTGGCGGCGTGTGCGCTCGCTGGAAACGCTGGGCTATATCCGCGGCTACCACGCCGAAATTGATCGCCACAAAATCGGTCTGGGCGTGCTGGCCTTTGTGCGCATTGATGCGGAAATCAGCTCTGGTGCGCGCACCCGGGAGATGGAAGAGGCCATTTGCGCCATTCCCGAGGTCATTTCCTGCCACTACATCAGCGGCAAGGGCATGTTTGAGCTGCAGGTGGTTGCCAAGGATCTGGAGAGTTTTTCCAACTTCACCCGTTCCGTGCTGCTCAATTTGCCCAATGTGAAGGACATGCACACCAGCTTTTCGCTGGGTGAGGTGAAATCCAGCATGCCGCCCGTGCCGGCCGCTGGCGTGTAGCCAAGCTGGGCACTTTGGAGCTGCGGGCATGTGCCAAGTGAGATGGCAGCCATCGCCCGCAGGCGATAGCCGGCAAGAAGCTGCAAGAGGGCTGACAATTGACGGTGATGCCCGACCACCAAGCCCCCCTCCCGCCCACGCCCCCTGGGCGCATTCTTGAAGAGCCTGGCGCCGCACCAGCGCCCCAAGCGCCCAAACCCGATTCAACCTGGGCACCTCTGCGCACCCCCACCTTCCGCTTGCTGTGGAGCGTGACGCTGGTGGCCAACATCTGCGTCTGGATGAACGATGTGGCCGCCGCGTGGATGATGACCTCGCTGACCACATCCCCCGTGCTGGTGGCCTTGGTACAGACGGCATCCACGCTGCCCGTGTTTTTACTGGGCCTGCCCAGCGGCGCTCTGGCCGACATCCTGGACCGGCGCCGTTATTTCATCTTCACGCAGTTCTGGGTGGCGATCGTGGCGGTGCTGCTGTGCGCAGCCGTCGCTCTGGATGCCATGAGCGCCCCGCTGCTGCTGGCCTTGACCTTTGCCAACGGCATTGGCATGGCCATGCGCTGGCCGGTTTTCTCTGCGCTGATTCCTGAGGTGGTCCACAAGCCGCTGCTGCCCTCGGCCATGGCGCTCAATGCGGTGGCCATGAATGCCTCGCGCATTGTAGGCCCCCTGGTGGCTGGCGCCATCATTGCCAGCGCAGGCACGCTGTGGGTGTTTGTGCTGAATGCGCTGCTGTCCATCGTGGCGGGATTCATCTTGCTGCGCTGGCAGCGGGAGCAGGCAGCCATCAACCCTCTGGGACGCGAGCGCCTGCCCAGCGCCATGCGCGTGGGGCTGCAGTTCGTCAAAGAGTCGCCACGCATGCGCGCCGTGATTGCGCGCACCGTGTCGTTCTTTTTCATGTCCACCGCCATCATGGCTTTGCTGCCGCTGACCGCCAAACGCTTTGATGGCATTGGCTTCATCAGTGGAGCGGGCGTGTTCACCGTGCTGCTGGCTTCCATGGGCGCAGGGGCCATCATCGGGGCCATGTTTTTGCCCCGCATCCGCCAGGCCTTGCCCGGCGAGGCGCTGGTGCTGACGGGCACCTGCCTGCAGGCAGCAGCCACCATTGGCGTGGCACTGGCTCCCAATTTGCCGCTGGCCATTGTGTGCATGATGATTGCCGGCCTGTCGCTGCTGTCTACGGCCAACACGCTGGGCGTGAAAGCCCAGATGGCACTGCCCAACTGGGTGCGCGCGCGGGGCATGTCGGCCTACCAGATGTCCATCATGGGCGGCATGGCGCTGGGCTCGGCGCTGTGGGGCAAGATTGCATCGCTCACCTCCGTGCCTACCAGCCTGATCGTTGCAGCCATCACCGGTGTGCTCTGCATGCTGGTGGTACAGCGCGTTTTTCTGGATCGACAGGCCCTGGAAGATTTGAGCCCCTCCAAAGCCTGGGAGCCGCCCAAACACAGCCAGCCCGAAGAGGGCCGCGTGGTGGTGCACATTGAATTCATCATCAACCCGGCCAAGTCCAAGCGCTTTCGCACGCTGATGCAGGAAAGCCGGCGCAGTCGCATGCGCCAGGGCGCGCTGGCGTGGCGCATGCTGCACAGCATGGAGCGGCCTGAGCGCTATGTGGAAGAAATTGTGGATGAGTCCTGGATTGAACACCTGCGCCGCTTTGACCGTGTCACCGCAGCAGATGTGGCCTTGCGTGAGCGCAAGCTGGCTTTCCACGTGCTGGATACACCGCCCAGGGTGATGCGCTATTTCGAGACAGATTAAGGCCCCGGCGGACAACAAAAAGGCTGCAGTCATGCAGCCTTTTTGTTAGATGGTATTTTCTAATAAATGAGCTATCAGCGCTTACACATCAACGACTTCAGCATCAAAACTATTTGAAACCGTTGACTGGCAAGCGCTAGACGCTCACTTTTACTGTGGTACAGGCATACCCTTGGGCCACAAGGCCCACAGACGCAGCGGCTGCTTGATGCGCCCGGCCAAGTCACCAGCCTGTTTGCCCCAGCCCATGAAGTAGTCGGCGCGCACAGCGCCCACAATGGCGCTGCCAGTGTCTTGCGCCAGCACCAGGCGCTTGTATTCCACCTCCATGCCCTTGGAGTACATCCACACCGGCGTGCCATAGGGAATGCTGCCACGGTCCACCGCAATCGAGCGCCCCGGCGTCAGCGGCACCCCTTGCGCGCCTTTGGGGCCAAACTGTGCGTCCAGCCCTTCCAGCGCCTCCTCGCGGAAGAACACGTAGCGCGGGTTGCTCCACAGCATCTCCTGCACACGATCGGGGTTCACCGCAATCCATGCGCTGATACCGGGCCAGCTGGCATCCGTAATCAGATTGCGATCAAGCAGCCAGCGGCCCACACTTTTGTAGGGCTGGTCATTGGTGGCGGCATAGGCCAGACGAATCTGGCGCACGCTGCCGTCCGGCTCGGTAATGCGCAAACGGCCTGAGCCCTGAATGTGCAGCACCAAGGCTTCAATCGGGTCGTTCAGCCACGCAATCTCGCGCCCGGCCAAGGCGGCCTGCGCTTCGGGCAGGGTATCGATCTGCTGGCGCGAGAACCACGGTTTGCGCGCACCCAAACTGGCAGGTACGCGGTACAGCGGAATGTTGAACTCTGCCGTGCGCACGCGCGAGCCCACCATCTCGGGCTCGTAGTACGAAGTGAGCATGCCTTGCGACTTGCCATCCAGCGACTCCACGCGGTAAGGCTGCAGGTTCGATTGCAGCCAGTGGCTTTGCTCCTGCACGCTGGCAATACTCAAACGGCGCACATCCTGACACAGCCCCGCCAAAGCCGCAGGTGGGCGCTCGCAACTGCGCAGCCAGGCATTCCACGCCTCATGCAGGGCATCGTCTTGGAAACCGGGCAACTCTGCCCAGCGCACAGGCAGCCAGCGGCTTTTGGCACGAAAGCTGGGGGGCCCCAAGGGGGCGGTATCGATCACCTCGCCGGTAGGAAAGCCTGTGCTGGGGCCGTCGCTGGAAGCCCCAGAGGAGCCGGACACACGTGGGCCAGAAGAGCAGGCAGCGAGGGTGCCTACAATCAGCGCCATCGAAACACGAAGCAGGAGAGATACGGTCATGGGCCTGATTTTGCTTGAAGCTTTGCTCGCTTTGTTGATTCTGGTGGGGATTGTCTGGTGGACCATGTTCCATGGTCGCTCGAAAGGGGAACTCCCCCCTTCCGATGAGCACCAAGACAAAGATTGATGAGGCTCGGCAATTTCCTACGCGAGGCATCTGGCACGACTGATAGAGCGTTTAGCCAGACTTCACACAATCGAATATCTGCCCGCTACGGCTGTAGCGCTCATAACGTAAAGGAAAAATCATGCGCAAAAATCTCATCCTCACTGCCTCCGTGGCTGCAGCACTCTTAATTTCCGGCTGCGCCGCTACAGATGGCATGTCCGACACCACCAAGCGTACCGCCACCGGCGCAGGTGTCGGCGCGCTGGCTGGTGCTGCCATCAGTGCTGCCACTGGTGGTAAAGCCGGCGTCGGCGCTGTTGCTGGTGCCGCCCTTGGCGGTCTTGGCACTTACATCTGGTCCAACAACCAGGAAAAGCGCAAACAGGAAATGCAAGCGGCCACCCAGGGCACGGGCGTGAACGTGGTTCAAACCGCCGACAACCAGCTGAAGATGGAAATCCCCAGCGACATCTCTTTTGATACCGGCCGCTACGACATCAAGAGCAACTTTGCCCCCATTTTGGATCGCTTTGCTGAAGGCCTGCGCAGCAGCCCCAACGCAGAAGTGCGCATCGTGGGCCACACCGACAGCACAGGCTCTGATGCTGTGAACAACCCCTTGTCGCTGAACCGCGCCAACAGCACCCGCGACTATCTGATGCAGCGTGGCGTCAGCGGCAGCCGCATCTTTACAGAAGGCCGCGGCTCCTACCAGCCTATCGCTTCCAACAGCACCGCAGAAGGCCGTTCGCGCAACCGCCGCGTTGAAATCTTTGTGGGCGAACGCGCACAATAAAGCAGGCTTATAAAACGAGCCAACAGCGCTTACTAGGTAAGCGCCAGAAGGCAAAAAGGCTCTGAATAAATTCAGAGCCTTTTTTCATGTGGCATCACTGCCTCAAACGCCTTGTGGACGGTTTGTGAGGTTTGCCGGGTACTTGCCAGAGGCCGCTTACAGCTGGCCGTGGGCGCGCAGCACGTTGGCCAACTCTACCGCTGATTTCACCTGCATCTTGTCAAACACACGCGCCCGGTGCACTTCTACCGTGCGCACGCTGATGTCCAGCTGGTCCGCAATCAGCTTGTTAGGCACGCCTTCAACCACAAGCGTCATCACTCCGCGCTCGCGCTCCGTCAGATCCGCCAGGCGGTTGAGCAAGGCATGGCGCAACGCCGTCTCTTCAAGGTATTGCGCAGATTGCTGCAATGCCTGCTCGATACGGTCCACCAGCACGTTGTCTGAAAACGGCTTTTCACAGAAATCAAAAGCACCTTGCTTGACGGTCTGCACAGCGGTGGGTACGTCGGCATGGCCGGTCAGGAAAATCACCGGCACCGTCTCAATCACGCCCTCAAACTGTTTGAGCTGTGCAAACAAAGACAGGCCACTCATGCCCGTCATGCGGACGTCCAGCAGCAGGCATTGCGGATGCCGAGGCACAGGTCGCTGCGTCAGCATGGCCAAGAAATCTTCGGCGCAGGCAAAACTTTCGCTATACAAACGGCGCGAACGCAGCAGCCACGCCAAAGCGTCGCGCACATCCGCATCGTCATCCACGATATATACCGTGGCATTAGTGACTGGTTCCATGGGGGTCAGCTTAACTTTTCTCGGTCACCTGCGACAGGCAGGCTGAAGGTAAACACCGTACCACGTGGGGCATTGACGCTGTAGCGCAATTCTCCAGAGTGCTGCTCAATCACCGTGCGGCACATGCTCAGACCCAGCCCCATACCCTCTGCCTTGGTCGTGAAAAACGGGGTAAACAATTGCTCAGCCACCTCCTGGGCAATGCCTGCACCTTGATCTTGCACGCTAAAAACCACCCTGCCTGAGGACTCGTCCCACAGCGCATTGATCGTCAACCTCTTGTACGCGGCCTCCACATTTTCCATCGATTGCATGGCATTGCGCGCCAGGTTCAGCAGCACCTGCTCAATCATGGTGCTGTCACACACCATGGGCGGCAGGCGGGGCTCCACATCTACCTGCACTTTCACGCCCAGCTTCGTTGCCTGCATGCGCACCAGCGGCATCACCGCCTCCAGCAGCTCGGCGGCGGTAATCGTGTCGTGCGTCTGGCTACGGCGGCGTACAAAGTCACGCACACTCTTGATCACCTTGCCTGCGCGATCGGCCTGAAACGCGATCCTTTGCATTGCGGACTTCAAGTCATTCAAGCGCTGGATAAGGGTGGCCTTGTCCAGCAACTCCAGATTCCCGTCATGCTGCAGCATATTGAGCGAGCCGTTGGCGTAACTGGACATGGCCATCAGCGGCTGTGTGAGTTCGTGGCTCAGCAAGGAGGCCATTTCACCCACCGTAGCCAAACGCGCCGTTGCCTGCAGCCGCTCATGCGAGGCACGCGACATATCCTCCATGCGGCGCTGCTCAGTGATGTCGATAAATGCGCTCATCCAGCCCGTTTGCTGTCCTTGCGCGTTGATCAGTGGCGCCTCAAAGATCAGCACCGGAAACCGCGTGCCATCTTTGCGCATAAATACGGACTCGTGCCCCTCCCGCGCAGGAGGCATCGCTCCCGACAAACGCCTTGCCTGCCGGCGCACATACTCTTCAGCCAGCTCCGGAGGCCAATAGGGAGCGAAGCTCTGGCCCAGCAGCTCTTCGGCGCTAAAACCCACCATGGCACAAAAGGCCGGGTTGACGTAGCTGATACGCCCCTGCAAATCACGCGCCCGCAGACCAGTGATGAGAGAGTCCTCCATGGCCTTGCGAAATGCCAGCGCATCTCCCAAATCACGCTCGGCGCGCAGCCTGCGGCGGTTATCGCGCACCAGCACCACCAAGACGGAGCCCAGGGCAATAGCCATGCCAGTCACCAGCGCAGTCAACACGTTCGGAAACACGCTGGGCGCCCGATGCCAGCTGTCCATGCGCAGCACCATCGTGTTGCCGGGCAAATCCAGCAATTGCTGTGATGTGAACACACGTGATCCGCGCCATGCAGCACCCAGCACGGCCAAACGGGTGCCATCAGGCTCTGTAAAAGAGATCTCCTGGTTCTGCGTCAGGTTCTTGCTGACTTGTGAAATCAGAATATGTTGCAGCGAGTAGGTTGCCACCATAAAGCCCAAGACATGCCCCCCTTCCATTTGCGGCAGGCACACCTCCATCAGCTCAGCACCCATCGTGCCGCCCAAGATTTGAAAGTAGCTGGAAGAATAGGCAGGGCTGTTCGTGCGGTGCGCATTCGAGCACGCGGTCACTGCATGGCTGAAAGATTCTTCTCGTAAATCTGCATCCCACTCTACCGAGCGATAAGGGGTCTCCGCCACTTGGCGAATGTTCATGTTTTCACCGCGCCACTCCACCCGCAATAGCTCACGGCGCACCTGCAGCAGCTCCGCGACACGCACGCTCCATTGCTCAGGCGTCACGTGCAAAGGGTTGATGGCTTGCAGGTCTTGAAGGTTGCGGTTCAACCCAGAACGAATTTCCACCACCGCCTGGGCGGCATCTCGGTCAAGCTTGTCCTGCACCTGCGAGGCTTCATAGCGGCCAGCCAGCCACACCATGATGATGAGCATGCCCACCACCAGCACCACCAGCATGGTCCACAGTGACCAGCGACGCCATGCACTGTGCCAGCGTTGCCACGGCCAAGGCTGAAGCGGATTTACAAACAACGGTGCTCCAAAGCCGGCAAGCGCTGTCGCACTTGCTGCAAAAATGCAGCATCTAGCACTGCATAACTGATACCCGCGCCGGGCAATGCTTGCTCAGCAACGACTTGCCCCCACGGATCCACGACCATGCTGTGCCCCCAGGTCTGCCTGCCATTGTCATGCTGGCCGCCTTGTGCCGCTGCCAGCATCCAGCACTGGTTTTCCACCGCACGAGCGCGCAGCAACAGCTCCCAATGCGCAAGCCCGGTGGTGTACGTGAAAGCGGACGGGGCCAACAAAATGTGCGCACCCTGGGCAACATGCTGGCGGTACAGCTCCGGAAAGCGCAGGTCGTAGCACACGCTAAGCCCCAGCCGCCATTGCTGGCCGCTGCGGTCCACCATATCAGCCACGACAGGCACTTGTCCCGCTTCAATCACCGCCGCTTCGTCATAGCGCTCCGTATCGGTTGCAAAGCGAAAGAGGTGAATTTTGTCGTAATGCGCCACCCGCTCCCCTTGCGGGTTAAAGAGCATCGACGTATTGCGCACCTTGCCTGCAGCACAAGATTGCACAGGCACTGTCCCCCCCACCAGCCAGATGCCATAAGCTTTGGCCCATCCAGCCATGGCATCCTGAACAGGGCCCCTGCCCAAGGGCTCTGCCCAGGCCAGCTTGTCGGTGTCTTTGTGCCCCATGCCGCAAAAATATTCGGGCAGAACCAGCAGCTCGGCCCCTTGCGCGCTGGCTTGCTCAATCAATTGCTGCGCACACGACAAATTGCCCGCAACATCAGGCGAAGAGACCATCTGCAGGACTGCAACCTTCATGGCACCGCTCCTTGTGTGTTTGGTGTCGATTTTTTTTCAACCGTCTTTTTACTGACCGGGTCCACAACTGGGTCACTCCAGGGGCCGTGCACATGAAACGTGCGCGTTGCGGCCTCCATCAGCGGCCCTCGCAGAAACATTTGCGCCAAGAAGCTGCCCAGCCCAATCACGGGGTTGATAGCCGTTGCAGCCAGTGACGCGGTCATAGCATTGATTTCGGGCACAACCACCACTGTCAGGTCCTGGGTTTCATCAATCAAGCTGGCCTTGCCTTCCATCAGCACCGCGGCATTGAGCCCCTTCATCTGCAAATTATTGGTACGTGCTACGCCTTGCTCAATACTGATATCGCCACGCACATAGTCAAATGCAAAACCCTGGCTGAAGACATCTCGAAAATCGAGTGCTACCCGGCGGGTCAACGACTGCAAGCTGAGCACACTCAACAGCTTGCCCATGCCTGGCTCTACCTTCAAAAACTGCCCCTTGTCCACCTGCATGTGCACACCGCCATCCATGCTCTGCCAGTGGGGCGTAATGGGCGCGCCCTGCCACGCGATATTTCCACTCAAGCGCCCTTGCCCATCACGAATCACGCCGGGCATGCCAAAGCGTTCCAGCAATTTGCCTGAGCTATCGAGCTCTAGCAGAAAGCTCAGGTGCGTCGTGCGGGGAGCACCGCGTGATGAGGCACCCCAATAGCCATTCGCTTTCCAGCGTGCTTCTGGCGTTGTCAAATAAAACTGCTCCAGCAACCAGTCTCGCCCCGATGGCCCCATGCTATTGCGTGCCTGCAACTGCAGTTTGCCCAACGCTTTTCCAGCAATTTCAAAGCGCTCCACTTCAATATCCAGTGCCGGCAAGGTTTCAGGCTCAGACGAAGTCTCATCGCTTGTCGCCTGGTTCAGCAGCAAGGCCTCTGACTTGGGGATCGAGAGGTGAGACAAACGTGCAAACAAGCGCCCGGAAGGGTCCGATGCACTGGGCAGTCGGTACTCCACCTGGCCTGCTAGATGCTTGGCATTCAAGCGCCCGCGCCACACTCCGCTGGCTTGAGCGAAGTCTGCCCTCACCGACTGCAGTTCGCGCTGTTTCACGAGCAGCCGGTCCACAGAAAGCTTCAGTCGCTGTGGCATATAAGCCTGTGCTTGCGCAGCGGTTTCGCTCTCAGTATTGGCCGCCTTGGTGGAGAGCACTTTGCTCCACGCATCCACATCCAGTTCTGGCAATTGCACATACGCAGAAACGCCACGCTCTAATGGCTCATTGTTTGCAAGCTCACCGACCACAATGCGCCCCTGCACCACTTGTGCAGGCACCGCCGACAAGTTGCGTGTGTAGCTCACTTGGGCGCGCCCCTGAACGTCAACCCGCAACTCTTGCATTTGTTGCTCAGACAGCGATTGCTGCACGGTCAAAGACAAGGCTTCATCGCCTTGCTTGCTAAAAGGTGCCGGTAAATTAAGTGCCATGCCACGCAAATCTGAGCGGACCGTGACATCCTGCGTCCCATTGCGTGCAGTCACATCGACCGTATAGGCAGCCTGCCCTTGCCCATGCGCTGCAATCTGCGCCACTAGCGGGATACCGCTGTGTTTTTGCAGCCCCTGCGCAGTGGCTGTGCCGCGCGCCAAGATGTGTACACCTTGTTTGAGCGACGGCATGCCGCCTTCCACCTTGATGCTGCCGCCAAGAGCCTGCCCGCGCACGTTGAGCAACTCAAACCCCTGGTCATGGAACTGCACCGCACCTTGCAACTGGCGCAGCGGCGGGGCCTCTTCATTGAATTGCAAGCCATTGTTTTGAAAACCAACCCGGCCACGCACTTTGGCCTGGTCCAAGTGGTCAATGGGCAACTCCAAATCAAAGGCAATACTGGCATCACCTTGCGCCTGCGTGGCATCCAAGGCATGGCTGGTAAAGACGGCCAAAGGAGAGCGCTTCACCAGCGCCAGCGCTGCATTCAAATCCGTCTGCCCCAAAGCATTCACTATTAAACGGGGATGCTCAAGATCAGGAATGTGCGCAGCGACAGAGCCCATGCGCAGCTTTGGATGCCCTGAAAACCCTGTGCTCGCTTGCTGCACCGTCATACCGGCACCCTCAAAAATCAAAGTGCCGCTCAAATCGGTCAGGGCGGGCCATGCTGGCTCTCCCGGTGTCTGCACCGAGGCAGGGGCAAACTCATAAATCACATTCTTGACCGGTGCCTTGATGAAAAAACGCCCTGTGCCCGGTCGGTCAAAAGGCATATCCCGCAAGTTGCCTTTCACCTCAAACTCGACTTTGCTGCCTTGCCCCTGCTGAACGCTATCGCGCACGTAGTGGCGGGCCATTTCCGGAATTTCTAACGGCAAATAGCGGTGCACCCGCGCACCATTCGCACGCTCAAGCAGACCCTGAAGTTGCAGATTCCCGGGCAACCGGTCTTGCGTTTGCTGGCCCATCTCCCAAGAACCATGCAAGGAGCCCTGGGCATCTGCATTGGCAAAAATGGCCTGCGGCACATCAACTTTGACGTGACCGTTTTTCACACTCCAGCGAACTTGTGCTTGCAGCTCATCCATAGGAATGGCGGGCTCTTCAAACACCCCGGGGAAATGCAACACCCCGGACTGCATGTTCAGTTGCGCGTTCCCGCCCCCTTCTGTCAGCTCAAATTTGGCATCCAGCCCTTGCAACCCCGGAACGCCTACGCCTTGCTCTACAGGCTGCGGCTGCAAAGTCAAGCCCGCTACACGCCCGCTAGCCCGGTAAGCACCGCCGTCCTGCCATTGCAACTGCAGTTGCCGCATTTCACCTTGAGGGGTCCATTGCGCCATGGACTCGCGCCATTGCGCTGGCAGTGGCAAGGTTTGCACCACCTGAGAGGCCATCGCCAAATCTGCATAGTCCAACGCAATTTTTGCGCTGTGTGGACGCCCCTCGCGTCCCAAGACACGCACATCCCAATTGCTGCTGGGCCAGTCATCACCGTCCGCTTGCATAAAGCTAAAGTGCTGTCCTGTGAGGTTCCATGCCTGCGCTTGCCAATTTGCCTCTATACGGCCCTGCAGTGCACGCACATCCAGATCTGCAACCCCTGCGTCTTGCCACTGCACCAACGCCTGGGGCAGTGCCAAATCCACGGCCATGCCAGCCAGCTTGCCTTGCTGCACATCGATCCATGCCCGCGCTGCACCATTGCCTTGCAACGCCCGCACACCCCACGCCTCAGGCCACGGCAGAGAGGGCACGCGATGCAGCTGAAAAGAGGCATACCACTGCCCGCTCCAGCGGGTCCAGGGTGCCTTGGAAGATGGCAGCAGCGGCTGGCGAAAAGCGCCCACCACCTGCATGCGTTCGCCATCTGCCGCCTCAGGTGTAGCATCCAGGCGAACGACATGGTTCCAGTGGCGGTTACGCAGCACCAAATCCACATCGTGCAAACGCACGGTGGGCACTGCTCGCTGTTCATCTGTGAACAACAACACGCCTTTTTGGATCACCAGCTCAGGTTGTGCAAGCAGCCACTCCAGAGCTGGGCTTTCTGAGGCATCGCTTTGAACCACATCCAGGCCTGCAACTTGCCATCGTCCATCCGCCAGATGCCGGATATCCAGTTCAGGCGCATCGATATACAACTGCTCCAGCCCCAGCCGCAAGACAGACCGCGCTGACACTGTGGCCACTACGCTGTGAAGCTTGAGCGCCTCCCGGCCCTGGGAATCTAAAACGGATACCCCAGAAAGGTGCACTGTCGGAAACAACCCTTCCGATTTAGCCTCAATGGCATCTATACGTACCGGAGCCCCCAGCGCTTGCGTCGCTAAGCGCTCTACCTCGACCCGCCACTCTCCAATTCGCGGCACAATGATTCCATGGAGAGTCCCCCATACCAGCGCCAGCAATAGCCAAAAAGCCAGCACCAGCCCCAATGACCAACGGGCAAAGCGGGCAAAAATGCGCAACTGGCGTGATGGGGTAGAGCTCGGATCGATCATTCGTGGGTTCACAGGTGGCAGGAATTATCGCCCGCTTACCCAGCTCGGGGTATGACCCCAAGGGGAACGGCCTCAAGGTTCTGTGAACTCGCACCAACCAGTGCCAAGCATGCAGATCGCAGACCATATTCAGACGCCCGTTGCCAGCCCATCCGCCGCCCACTCTCGCTTTTGGCTGCGCCTGCATCGCCGTTATGCCGACATACTGGGCATATTGACCCCGGGGGTTCCCGATCGCACAGCGATGGAAATGGCCCTGCAAACGCTGCAGCATCAAGGCCTGGACTTATCTGCTGCACTGCGTGTTTTGCGGCAACTGGTCATGGAGCGGCTCATGGTGCTGGACTGTGACCGCAAGGCTGATTTGCATGCGGTTACCAGCACAGTCACCGTTCTGGCAGAGCTGGTACTGGATCGCGCCTGCCTGCACGTGCGCCAAGAGCTGGACGCCCGGCATGGAACGCCCTCCAGCCCCGACGGTCAACCTGTTCCCCTGTGGATCATCGGCATGGGCAAGTTTGGCGCACGCGAGCTCAATGTCTCCAGCGACATTGACCTTATTTACGTCTATGAGCACGAAGGCGAAACGCAAGGCCTTGCAGATGGCCGCGGCAAGATCAGCAACCATGAGTACTTTGGCAAGGCCGTCAAAGCCATCTATGCACTGATTGGTGACACCACAGAGCACGGCTTTGTCTTTCGCGTCGATCTGGCCCTGCGCCCCCACGGTAACTCGGGGCCTGCGGCGGTCAGCCTTTCATCGCTGGAAGACTACCTGCAGGTGCACGGCCGTGAGTGGGAACGCTTTGCCTGGCTGAAAAGCCGCGTCGTGGCTCCACGCTCTGAAATTCAGGCCCCCAACGTTCAAGCCCTGCGCTCTGTGGTGCTGCCCTTTGTTTTTCGCAAATACCTCGACTACAACGTTTTTGACTCCCTGCGCACGCTGCACCGGCAAATTCGCGAGCATGCCGCTCGCCGCAGTGCCGGCCACCCGGAGCGCGCCAACGATGTGAAGCTGTCACGGGGCGGCATCCGTGAAATTGAATTCACGGTCCAGTTGCTGCAAGTGGTACGCGGCGGGCAATTTCCTGAACTGCGCTGCCGCCCCACGCTGGAGGCATTGCAGCGCCTGGCGCGTGCCAACCTCATGCCGCAAGAAACCGCAGAGCAGCTTGCACAGGCCTATACATTCCTGCGCAATGTCGAGCACCGCATTCAGTACCTCGACGATCAGCAAACCCATGTTCTGCCCACACGCGACGACGATCTGGAATGGATTGCGCGCACCATGGATTACGCAGATACGCACAGTTTCTTGCGGCAACTGGACACGCACCGCGAGCTGGTTGCCCAAGAATTTGACACCCTGCTCGGTGGCAATCAAACGTGCCAGTCCGGCATGTGCAATGGCCCGCGCACAGTCAGCGGCGTCTCTAGCGCCCCTGATCTTGAAAGCCTGATTGAGCAGTTGCCGCCTCTCATGGCGCAGCGCTTAGTTGAATGGCGTGAAAACCCCAAAGTGCGTGGCCTGCGCGACGAAGCCCGGGCACGACTTTTTCGTCTGGTGCAGCAAGCAGCACAGCGGGTCAGCCAGGGCTCACTGGAAGAGACCAACGCCATCCGCTTCATCGCTTGGCTGGAACCCCTGCTGCGACGCGAAAGCTATCTGGCACTGTTACTGGAACGGCCCTCGGTACTAGAGCGGTTGCTGCACCTTTTAGGTGCAGCCAAATGGCCTGCCCGCTATTTGCAACAACACCCCGGAGTGATCGACGAGCTGGCCAGCGACCAGCTGTTCACAGAGCGCTTTAACGCCGCTGATTTCGAGCAGGAAATGGCCTTGCGCCTGGCCGCTTTGGAGAGCACTGGCGAAGACGATGACGAGAATTTGCTGAACCTGCTGCGCCGTGCGCAGCATGCTGAAACATTCCGCACCCTGTCACGCGACGTAGAGGGGTTCATCACCGTTGAGCAAGTTGCCGATGACTTGAGTGCACTGGCAGACAGCGTGCTGCGCGTCACGGCGCAATGGTGCTGGAAACGCCTCAAGCAGCGCCACCGCGAAGAGCCGCTCTTTGGCATCATCGGCTACGGCAAGCTCGGCGGCAAAGAGCTGGGCTATGGCAGTGATCTGGACATTGTGTTCATCTTTGATGACGACGATGAGAACGCCCCGGAGATTTACACCGCATGGGTGCGCAAGCTCATCAACTGGCTCACCGTCAAAACCGGCGAAGGCGATTTGTATGAAATCGACACCGCCCTGCGCCCCAACGGCAACTCTGGCTTGCTTGTCACCAGCTTCAAATCCTACGCCGACTACCAGCAGCAACGCGGCAGCAATACCGCGTGGACGTGGGAGCACCAAGCCATGACGCGTGCGCGGTTTGTGCTGGGCAATGCAGATTTAGGCAAACGTTTTGACAGCGTCCGCGAAGCGGTCATCTCTGCGCCGCGCGATGCGCAGTCGCTCAAGGCCGAAATCGTGAGCATGCGCGAACGGGTGCGCAGTGCACACCCTGTGCGTGGCGATCTTTTTGATGTCAAACACAGCCGCGGAGGCATGGTTGATGCAGAGTTCGCGGTGCAATTTGTGGTGCTGTCGCAATCTGCGCAGAATCCAGAGCTGCTGGGCAATGTCGGTAACATCGCCTTGCTGCAACGCGCAGAAGCGGCAGGGCTGCTGCCGCCCCAGATCGGGCAGGCAGCAGCCACGGCTTATCGCGAGTTGCGCCGTATTCAGCACAAATCGCGTCTGGATGAGGGCAATGGTCTGGTGGTGCCCACCTCGATTGCCGCCCACCGTGATGCGGTTTTGGCCTTGTGGGAAGCTGTGTTTTCTAACTGATCGACCGATACGCCTATGGGCCCTGGGGCTGGGTGGTGGTCGAGCCGCATTCAAAATGTAAAAATATGTTCAACCGCGCTTGAATTGCAATGAAACTCGTTGAACTAAATCTTTCGACCATCTCCTTTGGCCAGCCTATCCCCTTCGCCCTGCGCGGGGTCGGCGGCAGCTTGCTAGCGAACAAAGGTTTTGTCATTCGCTCGGCAGACGATTTACGCGTCTTGCTCGCCCGCGGCCAGACGCTGTACGTCGATACGGATGAATCAGGCGAAAGCTACCGTGCCTTCTTGGCGCAGCTGCAAACTTTGCTGCTGTCCGACAAGCCGCTGAACAAAATCACCAGCATGACCATGCAATCCGCTGCAACAGCAGTGGAAGTGCCCCAGGACATGGGGCCTCCTGCCTGGCGCGAGTGGCAACTGGGTCTTACGCAACTCTTGCGCAACCCCGACAGCAGTGATTTCGCGCCGCGTTTTGAAGACCTTTTCTCAGCGCTCAACAATTACCTGACCAAAAACCCCGATGGGGCCTTGCTGGCGCTGATGCAGATGTCGGCAGAAGAAACGCGTTACTACAGCGCCACCCATGCCATGCTGGTCAGCGTGATCTGCATGACCGTTGCCCGCGAGACCCTGCGCTGGCCAGAAAACCGCATCTTGCCTTTGGGACGTGCTGCGTTGAGCATGAACATGGGCATGGCACGGCTGCAAGACGACCTTGCACAGCAATCCACGCCGCTGACCCCCCAGCAGGCCCAAGAGGTTGACCAGCATTCCGATGCATCCGTCAGCATCTTGCGCGCAATGGGCATTACCGATCCTTTGTGGCTGGATGCCGTCAAGACCCACCATCACCGCGCCCCCGGAAAACTGGCAGAGAAAACCCTGGGCCAGCAAATGGCGCGTCTGATTCAGCGTGCCGACATTTTTGGCGCCCGCATCGCCCCCCGTGCCAACCGCGAGCCCATGTCTGTCACGTCTGCCATGCAAGCCAGCTACTACGACGAGACCAAGTCGATGGACGAAGCAGGCGCCGCACTGGTCAAGGCACTGGGCATTTACCCGCCCGGGGCCTGGGTCAAGCTGGCCAGCGAGGAAGTCGGAGTCGTCATCCGCCGTGGTGCTTCGGCCTCAGCGCCGCGCGTTGCTGTGCTGCTGAACCGCTCGGGCATGCCAACAGGCGAGCCTATCCCTCGGGACACCGCCCAGCCAGCTTGGAAAATTGTCAGTCCAGTCGCACACAAAGAAGTGCGCGTTCGCCTACCACTGGAAAAATTGCTGGCCCTATGATTTACAAAAGCGCTGCCCGATGGCCTTGAAAAATCTGGGAACTTTCCCAAATTCGAAAAGTCACAAAGCAGCGTTAGGGTTGTAAACCCGGCCAGTTTTAGTGTTGCGAAGCCGATCCACTTCGTGTGGTTGACCGTCTTGGGGTGCATCTCCTCCCTCCCTCTCTTAATTCACTTCAAGACGCTTCGCAGCCTTTTTATTCCCGACAAGGGCACCTACGGGTGCCCTTGCTCGTTTCCGGGTCTCCTGCAGTTGCATATGTAGCCATACAGTGCACGCACTGCCGGCGCCACCTACAATCACGGGCCATGAGCCTGTCTTCCATCTCCGCCCTCTCCCCCCTTGACGGCCGCTACGCCGCCAAGCTCTCCGCCCTGCGCCCCATCATGAGCGAACAGGGTTACATGCACCGCCGTGTCCAAGTGGAAATCACTTGGTTCATTGCGCTTTCGGATGCCGGTTTCGCCGAATTTCCAGCGCTGTCCGAAGGTGCGCGTACCTATCTGCATGGTCTGGTGAGCAATTTCTCCGAAGCCGATGCCGAGGCGATCAAGGAGATCGAGAAGACGACCAACCACGACGTGAAAGCCGTGGAATACTGGATCAAAGCCAAGTTTGACGGCCGCCCAGAGCTGCAAAAAGCCGCTGAGTTTGTGCACTTTGCCTGCACCAGCGAGGACATCAACAACACCAGCCACGCCCTGCAAATCCGCGTGGGCCGCGACATGGTGGTGCTGCCTGCGCTGGATCGCATCACGCTGAAGCTGCGCGAGATGGCACACCAGTTTGCCGATGTGCCCATGCTCAGCCGTACACATGGCCAAACTGCCTCGCCCACCACCGTGGGCAAGGAAATTGCCAACGTACTGGTGCGCCTGCAAAAGGCCGTGGACAACATTGCCAACGTCAAGGCGCTGGGCAAGATGAACGGCGCTGTGGGCAACTACAACGCCCACCTGTCGGCCTGGCCAGATTTCGACTGGGAAGCGTTTGCCAAGAATGTGATTGAGTCGCCAGAGCCCAAGGGCCTGGGCCTGACGTTCCAGCCTTACTCGATCCAGATCGAGCCGCACGACTACATGGCTGAGGTGTTTGACGCCGTGGCCCGTGCCAACACCATCTTGATTGACTTCTCGCGTGACATCTGGGGCTATGTGTCGCTGGGCTACTTCAAGCAGCGCCTCAAAGCCGGTGAAATCGGCTCGTCCACCATGCCGCACAAAGTCAACCCGATTGACTTTGAGAACGCCGAAGGCAACCTGGGCCTGGCCAACGCCATCCTCAAGCACCTGTCTGAAAAGCTGCCCGTCAGCCGCTGGCAGCGTGACCTGACCGACTCCACCGTGTTGCGCAACATTGGCGTGGCACTGGGCTACGCCACACTGGCCTACACCTCGCTGATGACCGGTCTGAACAAGCTGGAGCTCAACGAAGAGCGCCTGCAAGAAGACCTAGACCACGCCTGGGAAGTGCTGGCCGAGCCGATTCAAACCGTCATGCGCCGCTACGGCGTGCAAGGCGCTTACGAGAAGCTCAAGGAAGTGACCCGTGGCAAGACCGTGCAGGCGGCCGATCTGCATAAGCTGATCAATGGTCTGGAAATTCCCCAGGCCGACAAGGATCGCCTGCTGGCCATGACCCCAGCTTCGTACATCGGCAAGGCTGCCGAACTGGCCCGCCGCGTTTAAACCACATAAACCATAGCTACTAACGCTTATGTAGCAAGCGTTTTAGCATCAAAGAGCTGCCAAAGCGAGGAAACACCAGCGCTGGCAGCTCTTGTTTTTATATATTCTCAAAAAAGGACTGCCTCCGGGCAGCGTGCCCATGGCGATCAAGTCCACCATTTTCAAAGTCAACCTGCAGATTGCAGATATTGACCACGGCTACTACGGCGACCACAACATGACGCTGGCACGCCACCCCAGCGAAACCGACGACCGCATGATGGTGCGCCTGGTGGCGCTGGCGCTGAATGCCTGGCAACTGCAAGCCCTGTGCAATGGCGACGGCACGCTCTCCTTCGGCGTGGGCCTGAGCGATCCGGACGATCCAGACGTGCACATCACCGACTACACCGGCCAAAAACGCCTGTGGATTGAAGTTGGCCAGCCCGAAGAAAAACCGATCTCCAAGGCCTGCAACAAGTCTGACCACGTGCTGGTCTACCCCTTCAACCATGCCGCCAACATCTGGTGGAAGGGTCTGGAAGGCAAGGTCAACCGCCAAAGCAAGCTACAAGTGCTCTACATCGACTCCGAAGTCGCCCAGCAACTGGGCAGCCTGGCCGAGCGCAGCATGCAGTTGCAAGCCACCATTCAGGAAGGCCAGCTCACCTTGTCCAGTGACAAGGGCAGCGTAGTGGTAGAGCCCATTCGCTGGAAATAAGCGCAGGCAAAGTTGCGCCGCCTACAATGCGGCGCAGTTTTCACACTTCTATAAGACTTGACGGTTTGACGCCATGAACATCATTCGCTTTTCTGATCTGTGCGCCCAGGGCAAAGTCCAAGGCCAACGCGTTTTCATCCGTGCGGATCTGAACGTACCTTTGAGCGACACCGGTGAAATCACCGAAGACACGCGCGTGCGCGCCTCGGTGCCTGCCATTGAGATGGCACTGAAGGCGGGTGCTGCCGTGATGGTGACCAGCCACCTGGGGCGCCCCACCGAAGGCGAATTCAAGCCCGCCGACTCGCTGGTCGCTGTGGCGCAGCGCCTGTCTGAGCTGCTGGGCCGCGAAGTGCCGCTGGTTGCCAACTGGGTGGACGGTGTGCAAGTAGCCCCCGGCCAGGTAGTGCTACTGGAGAACTGCCGCGTGAACGTGGGCGAAAAGAAAAACAAGCCCGAGCTGGCCCAGAAAATGGCCAAGCTGTGCGACATCTTCGTCAACGATGCCTTTGGCACCGCCCACCGCGCCGAAGGCACCACCTACGGCATTGCCGAGTACGCACCGATTGCCTGCGCTGGCCCGCTGCTGTCGGCCGAGATTGATGCACTGAACAAGGCGCTGGCTGCACCTGCGCGCCCTCTGGCAGCCATCGTGGCGGGCTCCAAGGTGTCAACCAAGCTGACCATCCTCAAGTCGCTGGCCAACAAGGTGGACCAGCTCATCGTCGGCGGTGGCATTGCCAACACCTTCATGCTGGCTGCGGGTCTGAAGATCGGCAAAAGCCTGGCCGAGCCTGATCTTGTGGCCGATGCCAAGGCAGTGATCGACGCCATGGCCGCCCGTGGTGCGGACGTGCCCGTGCCTACCGATGTGGTCACCGCCAAGACTTTTTCGGCCGACGCTGTCGCTACGGTGAAGAAGGCCTCCGAGGTGCAAGACGATGACCTGATTTTGGACATCGGCCCCGAGACCGCCGCCAAACTGGCTGCCCAGCTCAAGAAAGCCGGCACCATCGTCTGGAACGGCCCCGTGGGCGTGTTTGAGTTTGCCGCGTTTGAAAACGGAACCAAGGTGATTGCCCAGGCGATTGCCGAATCCCCCGCGTTCAGCATTGCCGGTGGGGGCGACACGCTGGCCGCCATTGCCAAGTACGGCATTGAAGACAAGGTGGGCTACATCTCCACCGGCGGCGGTGCATTCCTGGAAGTGCTGGAAGGCAAGACCCTGCCCGCATTTGAAATTTTGCAAAAACGCGCCAACGGTTAAGTGGTGCAAGGTCTGAGGCTGAGAAATATTAGCCAAATTGGCCTCTAGCGCTTATACACAAAGCGCTAGTAGCTATAAAAAAGCCCGCAGCTTCAGGCTGCGGGCTTTTTTTGTATGCAGCACTTGGCAGCATCAACCCAACAGGTAAGTACCGCCCGTCCAGGCCAGATAGCCCAGCACGCTGAAATACACCACGCTCAGCACCAGCCCCAGATAGCCGAGGATGACAAACAGCCCATCGCGCTGCAGCAGTCCCACGGTCAGCAGCAAGATGCCCACGGCGGGTGCTGTGTTGGAAAACGGAATCGGCCCCAGCGGTGCCATCAGCAGCACACCACCAAACACCACCGCCACACAATTGAGGCGCAGCAGCGTGCCCGAGGTCAGCCCCAGCCAGCGCGGCTGCACCCAGCGGTCAATCTTGCTGACCACGCCCACGCCCTTGCGCAAAACGGGCACGAGCTTTTTGGCATCCAGTGGTTTATTCAATATGCGCTGGGGCAGCCAGGGCAGCCGGTTCAAAAACAGCGCAGCGGCCAGCAAGACAATGGCTGCGCCAAACACCGTCGACACCCCGGGGATGGACACCGGAATCAGAAACGGCAAGGTGGCCAACGCGCAAATGAGCAGCATGCCTTGCCGGCCACTGCGCTCCAGCAGCTCTTTCAAGGTGATGGTGTCGCCGTGGATATCGTCAATCAGTGAGGTGAGCAGGTGGCTCAGCATGGTGCGTGTGCACGCCGCAAATGGCGTGAGAAACTAAAAATCATCTGAGCATCGTCTGCTGCAAAAGTTGCACGCTTACGCACTTTTGCGCTGTGGCCACAGCACCGAAGCAATTGCCAGCACCATCAAGCACACGGCCGTCCAGTCTTGCCAGCGCAGCACCTCACCCAGCCAGAGCGCCCCGCTGAACACCCCCAGAACAGGAATGAACATCACGCTCAGGGTAGAGGCCACGGGCGGCAGGCTGCGCGCCAGCACAAACCAGACCACTTGCGCAAAACCTACCACCAGCAAGCCATTGAACAAAATGGTGCTCACTGCCACGCTGTCTGGCATGTGCCACAGGTGCTGCTCCAGCGTGATTGCCGCCAGCGAGAGCACGATGGCGGTGATCAGCATCATCCAAAAAGCCATGGTCAGCACCGGCACAGGCATGGCGGCACGGCGCATCATTTGCGTGCCAATGGCCCAGCACAGCGCGGCAAACAAAATCATGAGCGCCCCGAGGGGCCGGCTGCCCAGCGCACCAAACTCATGCCACAGCAGCAGTAAAACACCCAGCAAAGCCGCCCCTACGCCACACCAGGCACGGGCCACCAGACGATCGCGGTACACAAGGCTGCCAATGACTGCTGAAAAAATGGGCATGGTGTAGCCCAAGATGGCAGCGCGCCCGCTGGAGACCATGGGCATGGCCACAATCACCAGACAGTGCCAGATCACCATGTTGAAAAACGTGAGCTTGGCCAAAGTGCCCCAGTGCTCACGCGCAATGCGCAAAGGCTGCTTTTGCAGCAGCAGCACGCAAAAGACCACGCCCAGCCCTATCCACATCGAAAGCGCCCGGAAGCTCAGCGGCGGAAAGTGCATCACCCCCAGCTTCATGATGGGCCAGTTCACCCCCCAAATCAGCGTAAGGAGCACCAGAAGAATCAGTTGTCGGGGGGTAAAGGAAGGCATAGGGTTGTAGATTGTGCCTGCCACCTACAATTGCTGCTCATGACTTTTCTCGACATGCTGCGCGACGCGTCCACGCGCAACAACTCCATGCTCTGCGTGGGGCTGGACCCTGAACCTTCCAAGTTCCCTGCAGCCATGCGTGGCGATGCTTCCAAGATCTACGACTTCTGCGCTGCCATTGTCGATGCCACCGCCGATCTGGTGAACTCTTTCAAGCCCCAGATCGCCTACTTCGCTGCACACCGTGCTGAAGATCAGCTGGAAAAACTGATGGAGCACATGCGCCGTGTCGCGCCCCACGTGCCCGTCATTTTGGACGCCAAGCGTGGCGACATTGGCTCCACCGCAGAGCAGTACGCCAAGGAAGCCTTTGAGCGCTACGGTGCCGATGCCGTAACGCTCTCGCCATTCATGGGCTTTGACTCCATCACGCCCTACCTGAAGTACGAAGGCAAAGGCGCTTTCCTGCTGTGCCGCACCTCCAACCCCGGTGGTGACGACCTGCAGGCCCAGCACCTGGCCGATCTGCCAGGCCAGCCAGCCATGTTCGAGCACGTGGCCAAACTGGCGCAAGGCCCCTGGAACACCAACGGTCAGCTCGGTCTGGTGGTTGGTGCCACACGCCCCCATGAGATTGAGCGCGTGCGGGCTGTGGCTCCGTCTCTGCCACTGCTCATTCCTGGTGTCGGCGCACAGGGTGGTGACGCCGTTGCCACCGTGAAGGCTGCGCGCATGGGGGGTGGCCCCATCATCATCAACTCCTCACGTGCCGTACTGTATGCCTCGCAAGGCACAGACTTTGCAGCCGCTGCGCGCCAAGCAGCCATGGACACCCGTGACACGCTGAACCGCGCCGCACAAGCCGCCTGAGCACCAGACACACGCTTCACACACCCGCCCACATTGCGCAAGCCATGTGGGCTTTTTCATGCGCAGTCAGTCCTGCCGTGATTGATACCCATCAAAGCGCGATGCAAAAAACGCACTGTCGTTCGTTTTTTAGCGAATTAGATATTTGAATCGCTAAAAACCTAGGGTTTGCACAGAGACGTGCCTTTTCTCCCTCCCTCCACAATTCTGGCAAAGGGCCTCGACCCTGGGCATGGGGGAGGTGCCATCCGTCACCATGTCTGTCAATTTCCGATTAACAACGACAATTGAGCGGAGACAACAGCATGAGTGAGCGTCCATGGCTAACAGCCTATCCTGAAGGCGTACCTGCAGACATCGATCCCGGCAGCTATCACTCCTTGGTGGAGCTGATGGAGCAAGCATTCAAGGCCTATGCCCCACGCTCCGCCTACACCTTCATGGGCAAGGACATGAGCTTTGGCGACGTAGACCGCCAAAGCCAGGCCTTCGCAGCGTACCTTCAGTCCCTGGGCCTGCAAGCAGGTGACCGCATCGCCATCATGATGCCCAACGTGCCGCAGTACCCCGTGGCCGTCGCTGCCATCTTGCGTGCTGGTTTTGTGGTGGTCAACGTCAATCCGCTGTACACCGCACGGGAGCTGGAACACCAGCTCAAAGACTCTGGTGCCAAGGCCATCGTCATCATCGAAAACTTCGCTCACACCTTGCAGCAATGCATCGCCAAAACCGCTGTAGAGCACGTGGTGCTTTGCGCCATGGGCGATGAACTGAGCACACTCAAAGGCTGCTTGGTCAACTACGTGGTGCGCAATGTCAAAAAGATGGTGCCCGCCTTTGATCTGCCCAAGGCGGTGCGCTACAAAGATGCCATTCGCCGTGGCAACAGCGCCCATTTCAAGAAACCCAGCGTCGGCCCCAACGATATTGCCGTGCTTCAGTACACCGGCGGCACCACAGGCGTGAGCAAAGGCGCTGTGCTCTTGCACCGCCACATCATTGCCAACACCTTGCAGTGCGAAGCATGGTTTAACCCCGTGGTGATCGACCTGCGCAAGAGCGGCGAGCAAGTGACCAGCGTGTGCGCGCTGCCGCTCTATCACATCTTTGCGTTCACGGTGAACATGATGCTGTCCATGCACACCGGGGGCAAAAATATTCTGATTCCCAACCCGCGTGACATCAAAGCCACGCTCAAGGAGCTGTCCAATCACAAGTTTCACAGCTTTCCAGCTGTAAACACGCTGTTCAACGGCCTGGCGCACCACGCAGACTTTAATTCTGTGGACTGGAGCCACTTGAAGGTGTCCGTCGGCGGCGGCATGGCAGTGCAAGGGGCGGTTGCCAAGCTGTGGCTGGAGAAAACCGGCTGCCCGATTGTGGAAGGCTATGGCTTGTCAGAAACCAGCCCCGTAGTGAGCTGCAACCCAGTTACTGCCAAAGAATTCACCGGCACCATTGGCGTGCCGCTCCCGAGCACCTACGTCAAACTGGTCAGCGATGACGGCCAGACCGTGACCGAATTGGGCAAGAACGGCGAAATTGCCGTCAAAGGCCCGCAAGTGATGGCTGGCTACTGGCAGCGCCCGGACGAAACCGCCAAGGTCATGACCGCTGATGGCTATTTCCTGACAGGCGACATCGGCACCATTGACGAACGCAGCTTCATCAAGATCGTGGACCGCAAAAAGGACATGGTGCTGGTCAGCGGGTTCAACGTCTACCCCAACGAGGTGGAAGAGGTTGTCGCTATGTGCCCCGGTGTTCTGGAATGTGCCGTCGTAGGCGTTCCGGACGAAAAGACCGGAGAGGCAGTGAAACTGGTGGTCGTCAAAAAAGACGACAGTCTGACCGAAGAAACGCTGCGCAAGTTCTGCAAAGAAAACCTCACGGGCTACAAGCAGCCGCGGATCATTGAGTTCCGCACTGAACTGCCCAAAACACCCGTAGGGAAAATTTTGCGCCGCGAATTGCGCTAAAAAGCAGCCGCTACACTGGCACGCATTCAACGGCCCCTCGGGGCCGTTTTCTATGTCCTATGAATGATCTGCCCCCATGACGACTGCTATTTTGAGCGCACTTGCCGAAGAACAACAGGGCTTGGCCCACGCTTTGGAGCAGCGCCAGACCATCACGCATGCAGGCCGACAGTTTGAGGTGGGTGCACTGTATGGACAGCCCGTGGTGCTGGCCCTGTCGGGCATTGGTAAAGTGGCCGCTGCCACCACCACGGCAGCGTTGATCGAGCGTTTTGGCGCACAGCGCCTGGTGTTTACCGGGGTTGCCGGAGGAATGGGGGCAGATGTGCACGTGGGCGATGTCGTGGTGGCTGAGCAGTTTTTGCAGCACGATATGGATGCACGCCCCCTGTTTGCACGCTGGCAAGTCCCCGGCTACGCCACGCCTGCGTTTGGCTGCGACACCAGCCTTACGCAGGGCCTGATGCGGGCGGCACAAGATTGCGTGGCCGCTGCTACCAACTGGCAAGAACCCATGCTCGCTGGCCTGCAACTGCGAGCCCACAGTGGTTTGATTGCCAGTGGCGACCAATTCATTGTGTCTGCCCAGACCAGCCACCTGATTCGCCACGATCTGCAAACCGCTGGATACCAGCCCCTGGCCGTGGAGATGGAAGGCGCAGCCATTGCCCAGACGTGCGCAGATTACGCCGTACCCTTTGCCGCAGTGCGCACCATTTCAGACCGCGCCGATGACAACGCACACGTGGATTTCCCGGCATTTGTGAACGCGGTAGCCAGCCGCTATGCACAGCACATCATTGCGCACTGGTTGCAAAACCAAGCAAGCACTGGCTCAGCCTGACAGGCCCTATTGCTTTGGGAGGGCTCCAAGCCGCACGCACAGCTCTTTCATCTTTTCTTACAATGCCCGTCCACCACTAAACGGTCGCAAGGGCTTCAGTCACCACCCACCAGCGCAGTGTCTTGCGGCCTTTGGGGCTACACCTTCTCCTCCCTGGTCATCCATGAACTCTTTGCCTACAAGCGCTGCCCGCACTTCCATTCCATCGACTTCAAACGGCCGCTCTGTCGCACGCCGGGTCACCGCGATTGGTATTGGCATGATGGCTGTGGTACTGCTGGCCTTGAGTCTGGCTGTGTCTTACATCAGCACCCAGACCGCCCGTGAGCAGTTGCAAGCCAGCGTGACCCACGCGACGGAGGGTCTGGTGGCCTCCATCGACACAGTGGAGCAAGCCAACCGCCGTCTGGTTGAGCGCGCTTCCGCCGCTTTTGGCCGCTATTTCACCGGCACTGTGCACCTGGATACGTCTACTGGTGTGCTGTCCGTAGCGGAAACAGCGCTGAATGAAAGCTTTGGTGTGGTCGACAAATTCAGTGATGACACCGGTGGTGTGGCCACCGTGTTTGCGCGCAAGGGTGACGACTTTGTGCGCATCACCACCTCGCTGCGCAATCTGCAGGGCGAGCGGGTCATGCACACTCTGCTGGATCGCACCCACCCCGCCTACACGCTCATGCTGGAGGGGAAACCGTATGTGGGTCGTGCCAACTTGTTTGGCAAGCCCTATATGACAGCGTACGAGCCCATGCGCGACGCGTCCGGCCAAGTGGTGGGCATTTTGTTTGTGGGCACCGATCTGAGCACCTTTCAAGAAGGCATGCAGCAGCAAGTGGCCAACACCCGCTTGTTTGAACATGGTGGTGCCATGGTGATTGCACCCGGAGCCAGCCTGGAGCAGGCCGTGTTCGTGGCACACCGCACGCATGCGGGCAAGAAAGTGCTGGAGCTGTATCCGCAGGCACGTGCATCGCTGGAACATCTGGCTGCAGATGCAGGCGGTTTTGCCCGCGATGTCGTTGCGTTATTGCCCGACCAAGGCCTTCATCCCTGGGCCGTTCTGCGCAAGACGCAAACCGGCTGGTGGGTGATTACCGAGGTGTCAGACGACGAGGCCATGGCTGTACAACGCAAAGCCTTGGTTCTTTTGTGGGTGGCCATGGCGGTGGCGCTGTCCGTGCTGGCCGCCGGGCTGCTGTTCACCCTGCGCCGTGGTGTGACTGCACCTTTGCGCGAGCTGACCCAGGCCATCACCTTGATTGCCCAAGGCGATCTGACCCGACCTTTTCACAGCCAGCGCCGCGACGAAATTGGTGATCTGGTGCGTGAAGTCGAGGGCATGCGCCAGCGCTATGTTGGCATGCTCCAGCAAGTGAACACGGCCGCGCACAACATTGCCACAGCCAGCAGCCAAATCGCCCAAGGCAATGCGGATTTGGCAGAACGCACCGAAAACACCGCCAGCAGCTTGGCGCGCTCCGCCCAAAGCATTGAAGAAGTCACGCACGGCGTTCACCAGTCTGCCGTGGCCGCCCAGCAAGCCCATGCACTGTCAGTATCTGCGGCCGAAGTGGCCTCTCGCGGTGGACAGGTTGTGGGTGATGTGGTCAGCACCATGGGCGAGATCAATGACAGCAGCCGCAAGATTGGCGACATCATTGGCGTGATTGATGGTATTGCCTTCCAGACCAACATCCTGGCGCTGAATGCAGCGGTAGAGGCCGCCCGTGCCGGCGAGCAGGGCCGGGGCTTTGCCGTGGTGGCCGCCGAAGTGCGCACCCTGGCGCAACGCAGCGCAGAGGCAGCCAAAGAGATCAAGACCTTGATCAGCGCCTCGGTCAACAAGGTGGAATCCGGTGCCCGTCTGGTGCAAAACGCAGGCAACACCATGGAGGAAATCGTCGGTTCTGTGCAGCGTGTGGGTGACATCATTGGCGAGATATCCGCTGCAGCGACCGAGCAGTCCACGCGCATCAGCCAAGTCAACCAGGACGTGGCGCAACTGGACCAGATGACCCAGCAAAACGCAGCGCTGGTGGAAGAGTCTGCCGCCGCATCACAAAGCATGCGCGATCAGGCAACGCGGCTGGAAGACTCCGTCAGTGTGTTCAAACTCTCTGAACACGCTCAAACCGACGAGAGCGTTCTTACCGCTGCCTACCCAGCCTTGCCGCAGCGCTAAACAGGCGCGTTCTTCTCAAGCCCTCCTGCTCCTTGCTGAATGGGCTTTTTGATTGACGCACAATGCCTACATCTGCAGCCCCTGCGCCGCCATGTTTTCGGAGGTTCGCCATGAACGCACGCATTCCGCCCCATGCTTTAAACACCACCCAGGCACTGGAACAAGTCAGCCAAAAGTGGGACAACGACATTGTTGGTCAGCTCAAGGACTACATTGCCATTCCCGCCAAATCGCCCATGTTTGCACCCGACTGGGCCGAGCTGGGACTGCTGGATACGGTGTTGCGCAATGCCGCCGCGTGGGTAGAAGCCCAGAAGGTGCAGGGACTGAAGCTGGAAATTGTGCGCATGCAAGGCCGCACACCTGTGCTGTTTTTCGAGGTTGAAGGCACACAGCCCAACGCGAATGCAGCTACCAGCCCTACGGTGCTGATGTATGGCCACCTGGACAAGCAGCCTGAGTTTGAAGGCTGGCGCAGCGATCTGGGCCCCTGGACACCCAAGTACGAAGACGGCAAGCTGTACGGCCGCGGTGGCGCGGACGATGGCTACGCGGTCTACGCCAGCATTGCGGCGGTGCAGGCACTGAAAAGCCAGAACGTACCCCACCCGCGCATCGTCGGCATCATCGAAACGGCCGAAGAAAGTGGCTCCCGTGACCTGCTGCCTTATGTGGATGCATTGCGCCACCGCCTCGGTCAGGTTGAGCTGGTAATTTGTCTGGACAGCGGCGCTGGCAACTACGACCAGCTGTGGCTGACCACCAGCCTGCGCGGCATGGCCAGCGGCACGCTGAAGGTGGAAATTCTCACGGAAGGCATTCACTCCGGCGACGCATCGGGTCTGGTGCCCTCATCGTTTCGCATCATGCGCCAGGTGCTCGATCGCCTGGAAGACAGCGCCACCGGGCGCATGCTGCCCGCCAGCTTTCACTGTGATGTGCCCGCCGAGCGTCTGGCGCAGGCCAAGGCTACGGCAGGCATTCTGGGCGATGCCACTTACAGCCGCTTTCCTTGGGCGCACCACGACTGCGGCGGCTCCACCCTGGTTGCCCTGCCCACCACCACAGACCCGGTGCAAGCACTGCTCAAGCGCACCTGGGAGCCGACCTTGAGCGTCACGGGCGCTGAAGGCTTTCCAACGCTGCAAAACGCAGGCAACGTGCTGCGCCCCTACACCGCCTTCAAGCTCAGCCTGCGTCTGCCACCCCTGGTGGATGCGGCCTCTTGCGTGCAGGAGATGAAGCGACTGCTGGAAGACAATGCGCCCTATCAGGCCAAGGTAACGTGGGAAGGGCTGTCCAGCTCCAGCGGCTGGAATGCCCCGGGCATGACTCCCTGGTTTGAAGGTGCGCTCAACGCAGCCAGCCGCGCGCACTTTGGCTCGGACTGCGGCTACATTGGCCAAGGCGGCACGATCCCGCTGATGAATTTACTCAGCCAGGGCTTCCCCAAGGCGCAAATGATGGTCTGCGGTGTACTCGGCCCCAAGAGCAATGCCCACGGCCCCAATGAGTTCCTGCATGTGCCCTACGCCAAGAAGCTGACCGCTGCCGTAGCCCAGGTGATTGCGGCCATGCCCGTTACCAAGTCTGAGACCCAGGCCGAGGCTGCTGCGGTGTAAATCTTCAAGGTTTTTAGCAAAAAGAAAGCACCTAGCGCAGGTGCTTTCTTTGTTTCAGAGTCATTCACCATCCAGTGACTGATGAATGCTGCGCTGAATGCTCATTTTTCATGTCCATCCGCCGTTCACCAGCCCTGCTTGCTGGCTGGTGTGCGCTGGCGCTCGCTCGCCCACTACCACCTGATTGCGGCCCGCACGCTTGGCGCAATACAGCGCCTTGTCTGCCCGGTCCAGCGTCACCTCCAGTGCCTCACCGGCAATGTGCGCAGCCAGCCCGATAGACACCGTCATCTGCAGATCAGAAGGCCCGCCCTCCACCTCGGCGGCCTGCACAGCCAGCCGCACGCGGTTGAGGGTCAGCAGGGCGCCGTCCAGGTCGGTATCGCTGATCAGCAGGACAAACTCCTCACCGCCCCAGCGTGACAGGACATCTGAGCTGCGGATGTTCTCGCGCACCACGTCGGCAAACGTTTGCAACGCCAGGTCACCCACACCATGACCATACGTGTCATTGATGCTTTTGAAATGGTCAATATCCATCTGCGCCAGCAGCATCACGCGTACACCACGCAGGCAACGGCGCTGCTCCAGATGCAGCAGCTCCAGCATATGGCGACGATTGATCAAGCCCGTCAGCAAGTCGCGCGAAGCCAGCTCCCGGTTCTCGGCCAGGGCTGTTGCCAGCTCCTGGCGCTGCTTGCGCAAACGCCCACGCAACTGGTACAGGCGCAGGCTCAGCAGCATGCAGCCCAGCAGCATGATGACCAGCACGGCGGCATAGGCCACTTCCATGGCGGGCTCTGGCTGGGGTCCGTGCGCCAGCTCCATGGCAAACAAAATGGCCAAAGAAAACGCACCGAAGGCATACAAAGACACCGCAACAATTTGCTTGGCCTTTAAGTTCAGCGCTGCAAACAACAATGTCACCGCCAGCAAGCCAGGGACAACGCCCTTGGCTTCATGGGCCAGTACATAGGCTACCGCGCTGCAGGTGATGGCCCACAAAATTTGCTGAAAAGTCAGGGAGGGGTCTCGCCACATGGCACTCCAGCCGCAGCGCACCATACAGGCCATGACCAGTTGCCCGCCTACCGAGATCCCCGCCCACCAAGCAATCATGACCGGTGCGCCATAACCGGCATAGGCCAGCCACAGCATGACGCCAGCGCTGCTCGCCATTAGCAGCACTGCCAACATCGCCATACTGGAACGTACGCGCAGCATCGGATCGGCTGAAAACAGCAGATCGGTACTGCGCTGCAAAAGGCTGCGCAAAGGGTGTCCTGTCATCAAACACCCACGTCAATCTCAGTGCATGGGCATGTGTTTTGTAAGCATTCGTTACAATTGATTTTGGACTCAGTCTAAGTACAGCGTTTGCGGGTTTCCTCTAGGCAATCTTCAATAAATGTCATCTCCCCGCCAATGCACAACCCGTGGCTGGCCTGCGCAGCCAGCCCGGGCCTTACATGGTGGACAGCACCAGGGCCGCCAGTGGTGCCGTTTCTGCACGCAAGGTGCGTGGCCCCAAGGTAACGGGCACAAAACCGCTGGTACGCGCAAGGGCTTCTTCTGCGCCAGTCAATCCACCTTCAGGGCCAGACAGGAAGACCACTGCACGGTCTGGGCCGTTGCCCAGCGCTTGCTGCAATGGCTGTGTGCCATCGGCCAAAGACAGTACCGCACGCAAACTGCCATCGGTCTGGGGCTGCGCATGCTTTTGCTGCCACTGGGCCAGGGAGACGGCCTCATGGATCACCGGAACGCGGTTGCGCCCGCACTGCTCACACGCGGCCACGGCCACAGCCTGCCAATGGGCACGCTTTTTGTCGCCACGCTCGCCTTTGAGCTTAAGCACACTGCGCTCAGCCAGCATGGGGGTGATGCTGGTCACGCCCAGTTCGGTTGCTTTTTCGACCAGCCAGTCCATGCGCTCATTGGCCGTAATGCCTGCCAGCAAGTGCACGGGACGCTGGTTTTCGCGGTCAACGGGCACATGGTGGTCAATGCGCACCTGCACATCGCTGCGGCCCATGCGCAAGATGGTGGCCTGCCATTCACCACCCACACCGTCTAGGTGGCCTTCAAACAAGGTGATGGTGTCGCCCGGCTGCATGCGCAGCACTTGCACATGGCGTGCCGCACCTGCGGGTAAATCAATTTCTGCACCAGCAGCCAGCGGCATTGGGCAATGGAAACGGGGCATAGCAACCTAAAAAAGAAGCTACTTGCGCTTATCACACAAGGTTTTCAGATATTTACCTATCTGAAAACTATATGCAGCAAGCGATAGCAGCTATGGTTTTACATTCGCCCGTAGGCGTAGCCAACTTGTGGCTGGATGTTCTCGATCTCGTCGACCACCTTGAGCATGGGGCCCAGCTGGCGATAGCGGTCGCAGGTGGTGCGGATGTAGTGGATAAAGCGCGGCGCATCGGCCAGGTACTTGGGCTTGCCGTCGCGCAGCGTCAGGCGCGCAAAAATACCGGCCACTTTCAGGTGACGCTGCAAGCCCATCCACTCCACACCGCGATAAAACTCGCCAAAGTCATCGCCCCAGCCGCTGGCGCTGGTGGCACCCACCAGACCAGCCTTGCGGGCCTTCTCCCAGTAACGCACGGTAATGTCGATGACAAAATCTTCTTCCCACGTGATGAAGGCATCGCGCAGCAAACTGGCAATGTCATACGTCACCGGACCATAGACGGCATCCTGGAAGTCCAGAATCGACAGCCCGCCGCCTTCTTGCGCGGGCAGCATCAGGTTGCGCGTCATGAAATCGCGGTGCACATAGACGCTGGGGGCCGCCAAGTTGTGCGCCACGATGGCATCAAACGCCTTGGATAAAGTGGCTTGCTGGGTGTCGTTCAGGCTGAACTGGCGGTGCTTGTCGATGTACCAGTCCGGAAACAGTTGTATCTCGCGGCGCAGCAGGGCCTCGTCATAGGCAGGCAGCACTCCGGGCTTGGAAGCCAGCTGCCAGCGCAGCAGCAAATCCGTGGCCTCGCGGTACCAGGCTTCGGCATCGCGGGGGTTTTCGGGGTTCAGCACCTCAATCAGCGTGCGGCTGCCCATGTCGGTCAACAACATGAAGCCGTTGGCCTCATCCCATGCCAGCACCTGCGGCACGGGCAATCCTGCCTGGGCCATCAGGCTTTGCACATGCACAAAAGGCTGGCAGTTTTCCTTGTCCGGGGGCGCATCCATGACAATCAGGCTTTGACCGCTTTGCGTATCTATACGCAAGTAACGCCGAAAGCTTGCGTCTGCCGAGGCTGCGCGTAGACTGTCAGGCCGCAGCGCATGAGGCTGCGTCAAGCCGGCCAGCCATTGTTCAAACAATGTTTGGCGAGCGGCGTCGGCCCAAACAACGGGAGATGTGGGGAAAATAGGATCGCTCATGGATAATCCGATTCTACAAACGGCATGGATTCCCTCCGCGCTTGTCCTTTATCTCCGCCTTGACTGAATGCGCCTGTGAGCCCACACGCTTTTTCTTTGACCTCGCCACTCTCCTTGTACCGCCTACGCCCGCTGGCAGCGTCATTGGCCATGGCATGGGCAGCCACCACTGCCTACAACGCACAGGCACAGAGCAAAGAAAGCAGCCTGTGGGATGCGGCAATGCCCGCACTGCAGCTGAAATCAAGCCCGCGGCTGGAAGAAGTAATTGCGCCTGCCTTGCGCGATCAACTGCCCTCCTACATCAAGGCCGAACAAATCACTGGGCAGGCCGACATCAACTCGGTCTTGGAAGGCGACGCTGAATTGCGCCGTGCAGACACCGTGATTCGTGCAGACCGTGTGGAATACACCGTCGCCGACGACACCGTCAATGCACAGGGCAATGTGCACATCAACCGCGGTGGCAATGTCTACCAGGGCACCGCTCTGAAACTGCAGGTGGATGCTTTTCAAGGTGATTTCACCGACGCCACCTACCAGTTTCTGGAAACACAGGGCCACGGCAACGCCGATCGCATTGAGTTTATTGACCGCGATAACACCATCGTCTACCAGGCCACCTACACCACCTGCCTGCGCGATGATGCCGCCAGCTGGACGCCCGACTGGGTGATCCGCGCCAAGCGCATTGAGCTGGACCGTGTAGAAGACGTGGGAGTGGCCTATGGCGGCACGCTGGAATTCAAGGGGGTCCCCATCATTCCGGTTCCTGCAATGAGCTTTCCGCTGTCGGACAAACGCAAGTCCGGCTTGCTGCCACCAACGATTGGCATCGACAGCGTCAGTGGCGTGGAATATAGCCAGCCGTATTACTGGAACATTGCGCCCAACCGGGACGCCACCATCACGCCCACACTCATGTCCAAGCGAGGCGTCAGCCTGGGCACGGAGTTTCGATATCTGGAGCCCACCTATAACGGGGCGCTGGATACGGAATTCACGCCGAATGACAAACTCCGGGACCGTGACCGATGGGCCTATAACTGGAAGCACGCAACTTCTTTGGCCACCCCTATCGGGGGGATCGGTCTGAACTGGAACCTGACCCGCGTCAGCGATGACAACTATTGGCGCGACTTCAGCCGCATGCCAGGCAGCAGCGACTCTTTTGGTCAATCCAACCAGCGCTTATTGAGCAGTGCCGGCCGCTTGTCCTGGACATCGGGCAAGCACAGCGTGTCACTTTACGCACAAAAGTGGCAAGTACTGCAAGACATTGACGCTCCGATTGCCCCGCCCTTCAACCGCATGCCCCAGCTGCAATGGCGCTACAACACCGATGCTTGGGCCGCCAAAGGCTGGGATGTGAACGTGATGGCAGAAACGACCCGCTTTGAAGCAGACACCTGGGATGGAAGCAAGCACCAAGACAATGGACAGCGTAGCTTCGGATTGCTGCAAGTGAGCCGCCCGGTGCTGCTCTCCGGCGGCTTTGTGACGCCCAAGGTGCAATTGCACACCAGCAATTATCAATTTGAAGATTTTTCTGCCACACGCCCCCGCAGCAAATCGTTTGCCATACCCACCTTGAGCCTGGACAGCGGCCTGGTCTACGAGCGCGACACCACGCTGCTGGGCCGCGGCTATACACAGACTTTGGAGCCCCGAGCTTTCTATACCTACACGCCCTATCGGGACCAAAGCATGGTTCCGCTGTACGACACGGCACTGACCGACTTCAACTTTGGCTCTATTTACAGCGATAACAGTTACACAGGTCGCGATCGCATTGCAGACAACCACCTGCTCACGATCGGCGTAACTACCCGCTACCTCAAGCCTGAAGACGGCTCGGAAGTTGCCCGCCTGGGTGTTGCCCAGCGCCTGCGCTTTGAGGACCAGCGCGTTGGCCTGGGCTATGACGCTTTGGGGAAAAAAGGCTGGTCAGACATTTTAGTTGGTGGCGGTGTCACCTGGAACACTCGCTGGAGTACCGATGGCCTCGTCCAGTACAACCGTGACACTCAGCGTACCGCGCGCTCTTCCATCAGCGCACGCTTCACACCGGGTCCCTACAAAACACTGAGCGCCGCTTACCGCTTCCAGCGTGAGAACAGTTTGCAAATCGCCAACCAAGGCAGCGAGCAAGTTGATTTTGGCTGGCAATGGCCGCTCAATGCCGGGCGGAAAAATGCCTTTGGTGAGGCCACTGGTGGCGGGCGCTGGTACAGCGTAGGCCGCCTGAACTACAGCATGTACGATAAAAAGCTGGTCGATGCCATCGTCGGCTTTGAATACGACAGCTGCTGCTGGATTGGCCGTGTCGTTGTGGAACGCATGCAAAATAGCCGCAGCGACTCCAATACCCGGCTACTGTTTCAAATCGAGTTTGTGGGTCTGTCTCGCCTGAGCTTGGGCGCAGATCCGCTGCGTAGCCTGCAGGAGTTTGTTCCTGGCTACCGCCCACTGCGCGACCGCACTGGCACTACCATGCCCAGCCGTTTCAGTAATTACGACTAATGTCTTCTATGCGCCACCTGCTTCCTACGCCACGTCACATTGCTCTTGGGCTATTTTGTGCAGCCGTTTTTTCGACATGGTCCGTCCAGGCGCAGGGCTTGCGCCAGACCAGTGGCGACAAAACGTTGTCACGCGCTTTGTCAAATTCTGCACAACCGGCTGCCGTTTCAGCCCCCACACAAGGCCTGCGCTCTGCCGACTACATTGTGGCGGTCGTCAATGCCGAACCCGTCACCAACAACGAAGTCCGGGCACGTGTCCAGCGCGTTTTGCAGACCATGCAAGCCCAGGGTGCGCAGCAAATTCCGCCCCAAGACCAGCTGACGCGTGAAGTTCTAGAACGATTGATTGTTGAAAAAGCCCAGATTCAAACAGCCAAGGAAACCGGTATCAAAGTCGACGACTTTGCAGTGGACCAGGCCATCGAGAACCTTGCACAACAAAATGGTCTCAGCCCCGAGGCCATGCGCCGTGAAATGCAGCAGCAAGGCCTGACGGAAAGCATGTTTCGAGAAGAAATTCGCAACCAGTTGCTCATGCAGCGCCTGCAAAATCGTGAAGTCGACGCTCGAGTGCGTGTGACCGAACACGACATTGACCAGTATCTGGCTGAGCAGCGCCGTCAAAACGGCCAGACAGACATGGCAACCACAACCATTAATTTAGGCCACATTTTGATTGCGGTGCCTGAGCGCGCCAACCAGGCAGAGGTGGCTCAACGCCAAGCGCGTGCTCAGCAAGCGCTGCAAGCAGCGCGCACTGAGGCAGATTTTTCTGCCGTCGCCCAGCGTTTTTCTGAAGGTGGTCAAGCCATTTTGGGCATGCGCCCTGCCAACCGCTACCCCAGCTTGTTCATCGAATCCGTAGCGTCTACCCCAGTTGGTGGCATCGTGGGACCCATCCGCTCTGCTGCTGGCTTTCACATTTTGAAAGTAATCGATAAAAGCGCCAACGGCGTCGCTGCGGTGGTGACACAAAACCATGCGCGCCACATCTTGTTGCGCACTTCGCCACAATTGAGCGAGCGTGAAGCAGCCCAACGCCTGTCTGAATTGCGCAAACGCATCGAAGGTGGCGCCAAATTTGAAGAGCTGGCCCGCCAATATTCAGAAGATGGCAGCGCCTCCATGGGTGGTGACTTGGGCTGGGCAGGTCCTGGCCGCTATGTGCCCGAATTTGAACAAGCGCTTAACGCATTGCAACCAGGGGACGTGAGCCAGCCTGTGGCTTCACGCTTTGGTGTGCACCTGATCCAACTGGTGGAGCGCCGCCAAGCCACATTGACACCCCGTGAGCAGCGCGAAATGCTGCGTGACGTGGTCCGTGAAGAGAAGCTCGAGAAAGCCCACGCTAACTGGCTGCAAGAACTTCGCGGTCAAGCCTATGTGGAATACCGCGAGCCACCTCAATAATTTTTCCTCGCGTGAAACATATCCCTCGCAAACGTTTCGGTCAGAATTTTCTGACCGATCAAGGCATCATCGAATCCATCGTAGATGCCATCGACCCCAAGCCGGGCCAACCTCTGGTCGAGATTGGCCCTGGCTTGATGGCGCTGACACAGCCTCTGGTGGAGCGCGCTGGCCAGATTACGGTCATTGAGCTAGACCGCGATTTGGCAGCCCGCCTGCGTACCAAACCGCAGCTGCGCGTCATTGAGTCCGATGTCCTCAAAGTGAACTTCACTGCGCTGGCCCAGGACCTAGGGGTGCCCAAGCTGCGCGTTGCAGGCAATTTGCCCTACAACATCTCCTCGCCCATCTTGTTTCACTTGCTGGAACACGTGGATGTGGTGCAAGACCAGCACTTCATGCTGCAAAAGGAAGTGATTGACCGCATGGTGGCTGATGCGGGCAACTCGGACTATGGTCGTCTTTCCGTCATGCTTCAGTGGCGCTATGCCATGGAGAACGTGCTGTTCGTGCCGCCCGAGAGTTTTGACCCACCACCCAAGGTCAATAGCGCGGTAGTGCGCATGGTGCCCCGCGCCCAGCCTGCAGACTTAAACCCGCAACTGCTGGAAGAGCTGGTACGGGTCGCGTTCAGTCAACGCCGCAAAATTTTGCGCAACACGCTGGGTAAATGGCTGGAAGAAAAGGGATTTTCTGGCGAATTCGACGTGCAGCGCCGTGCCGAAGAAGTACCCGTGTCCGAGTATGAAGCGCTGGCTGCGCAGCTTTCTCAAAAGAAGAGCTAACAACGCTTGGTTTATCTGCGTTGCAGTCATTTCCCTTCATAAAAAAAGCGCCTTACTTGGCGCTTTTTTATGGACTGCTTTAACGCTCACAAAAAGGAGTAAAAGCAGCGGAATGCGATCTTGCGTTCCGCCCAGTAGTCTGCTGCATCGCGGAAACAATCCAGAAACTGCTCGCGCACTTCTTTATCAAATTTGTGGGCCAGGGGCAATTGATCCAGCACGACGACAAACCCCGGCTGCGGTCCGGCCTTGTGCAGCGGATCGGTCAAACAGTCGTACAGAGCATCGAAGTTTTTACCAAAATGCGCCGGAAAGTGGAACTGCACGGCAATCAGATCCAGCGCGTCTTGCTTGGTTTGCGCATGTGCCAAGTTGGCATACAGGAAGTGCTGACCCGTCGTTTCTGCCGCTTGCTGCAGATCCGCAATGCGGAACGCGCGAATGGATTGCACGATGTTGCTGCGCACACCTCGCAAAAGGTTCTGTGGTTCGGGACAAGACGTAATGTCCATCTCCGTAATTCTTTCTATAGCTCGTAGCTGCCCACTCAAAACGGAGGCAGAGGGAGTAATGGAGAGCGCGTCGGCCCACAAGTTCCCTAACGCGGTATGGGTGCGATTCCAATCCAGGTCAAGTGCGCTCATGGCGTGATCTTCCGAAAACTGTTGTAGTGGTCGCTGGTGTAGTAACAAGCCTCAGGCTGCGTCGGTGGCTGGCCACCGCACACAATGCGCCTTGCCCCCCGATCTCTTGACCACGGTGTTTTGACAGTGTATTCACGGTAGTAGCCCCGTTTTTGAACGGGTAACAGGCGCTCACGGTTGCCAAACACAGTGCCATCTTTGTCGTAGGGGAATGGGCCGCCCTTGAATATCAGCTGATAGGTAGTGCGTGCTTGGGACGGTAGCTCCGCCAGAGACACCACGCTGTAAGACTCTGCTTGCTGTGGGCTTCGGGCCTGCAATGCCGGCGCAGAAAGCGACAGCGTTGCACCAATTGCTATAGCACCAACAGCCCGCAGCACTTGGTGGACGACCGCATCCAGCATCACGCAACACCTTTCAGGAATTCTGGTTCACCCCAGAAATTCGATCCGCAAGTGTGACGCAGCCCCCTGTAAATTGCAAGAAAAAAGGGCTGATCGCGATCAGCGATCAGCCCTTTAATGGGTTTACCGATTAACGGGCGACGTTTGCGTCCGCTACGGTCAGCGCCGTCATGTTCACGATACGGCGCACGGTGGTGCTTGGCGTCAGCACATGCACTGGCTGGCTGGCTCCCAGCAAGACTGGACCAATGGCAATACCGCCACCTGCCGCCTGCTTGAGCAGGTTGTAGGAGATATTGGCTGCATCGATGTTGGGCAGCACCAACAGGTTGGCTGCACCGATCAAGGTGCTGTTGGGCATGAGCTTCAGGCGTGATGGACCGTCCAGCGCCACGTCACCGTGCATTTCGCCATCCACTTCGAGCCAAGGCGCCTGAATGCGCAGCAGCTCCAAGGTCTGGCGCATTTTGACGGCGCTAGGCTGGTTGCTGGAGCCGAAATTGGAGTGGCTCAGCAAGGCAACCTTGGGCTTGATGCCAAAGCGCATCATCTCTTCCGCAGCCATTACGGTGATCTCGGCCAATTGATCGGCCGTCGGGTCGTAGTTCACATGGGTGTCCACCAAGAACACCTGGCGCTCTGGCAGCATCAGCCCGTTCATGCAGGCATAAGTAGTGGCTCCGGCACGTTTGCCAATCACCTGATCAATGTAGTTCAGGTGCAGCTGGGTGTTGTGCCACGTTCCGCAGATCAGGCCATCAACCTCACCCTTGTGCAGCAGCATGGAGCCGATCAAGGTCAGGCGACGACGCATTTCGATCTTGGCGATCGGAGCGGTAATGCCCTTGCGCTCAGTCATGCGGTGGTAGGTCTGCCAGAAGTCGCGATAGCGTGGATCGTCTTCCACGTTCACCACGTCGTAGTCTTTGCCTTGCTCCAAGCGCAGGCCAAATTTTTCAACCCGCTGCGCAATGATGGCGGGGCGGCCAATTAAAGTGGGGCGGGCAATCCGCTCGTCCACCACGATTTGCGCCGCGCGCAGCACGCGCTCTTCTTCGCCTTCCGAGTAAGCCACGCGCTTCTTGGCGGCCTTCTTGGCGGCCATGAAGATGGGCTTCATGACCGTGCCCGAAGCGTAGACAAACGTCTTGAGGTGCTCGCGGTAAGCATCCATGTCCTGGATGGGGCGCTGGGCCACACCGCACTCGGCTGCGGCCTTGGCCACCGCCACCGCCACAACCAGCATCAGGCGGGGGTCGAACGGCTTGGGAATCAGGTATTCAGGGCCAAAGCTCAGGTCGTGGCCCACATAGGCGGCGGCAACTTCTTCCGATTGCTCAGCCTCTGCCAGCGCAGCAATGGCGTGCACGGCTGCAATTTCCATCTCAGTGGTGATGGTGGTGGCGCCGCAATCGAGCGCACCACGGAAGATGTAGGGAAAGCACAGGACGTTGTTGACCTGATTGGGGTAATCCGTGCGGCCCGTGGCGATGATGGCATCGCCCCGAACGGCCTTCACGTCTTCCGGCAGGATTTCCGGGTTGGGATTGGCCAGCGCGAAGATGACGGGCTTGGCGGCCATCTTGGCAACCATGTCCTTTTTCAGCACATTGCCAGCCGACAGGCCCAGGAAGACGTCTGCGCCTTCAATCACTTCGCTCAGCGTGCGATGGGCCGTTTTTTGCGCGAACAGCGCTTTGTCTTCGTCCATCAGCTCGGTGCGGCCTTCATAGACCACGCCTGCGATGTCGGTGACAAACACGTTCTCGCGCTTCAGGCCCACTTCCAGCAGCAGGTTCAGGCAAGCCAGTGCCGCAGCACCGGCACCCGATGTCACCAGCTTGACCTGACCAATGTCCTTGCCCGCAACCTTCAGGGCGTTGACCATGGCCGCAGCCACGGTGATGGCAGTGCCGTGCTGGTCATCGTGAAAGACCGGAATGTTCATGCGCTTGCGCAACTCGCGCTCCACATAGAAGCACTCGGGCGCCTTGATGTCTTCCAGGTTGATAGCACCAAAGGTGGGCTCCAGCGCGGCAATCACTTCCACCAGCTTTTGCGGGTCTTTTTCGTCGATTTCGATGTCAAAGACATCAACGCCGGCGAACTTCTTGAACAGCACGCCCTTGCCTTCCATCACCGGCTTGGAAGCCAGTGCGCCAATGTCACCCAGGCCCAGCACCGCAGTGCCGTTGGAGATCACGCCCACCAAGTTGCCACGGCTGGTGTACTTGAACGCAGCAGCGGGGTCTTTGACAATCTCTTCGCAAGGTGCCGCCACGCCGGGCGAGTAAGCCAGCGCCAGATCGTGCTGATTGGCCATGGGCTTGGTGGCTGCAATAGTGATTTTGCCGGGCTTGGGAAACTCGTGGTACTCCAGCGCAGACTGGCGCAGCAGCGCACGTTTATCAGGCAAAGCGGGGGTGTTGTTATCGGGCATGTCGTCTCGTCTCCCAGGGCGCAAAAAGTGGCGATTGCACCCGGCTATTGTTTTAGGGCGGTGCAATCTCAGAAAAACAAAAATCCATTGTAGAGGCTGGCTCTCCAATACGGGCGGGTGCTCTGGTGCTGGCTAGGGTCAAACACTTGCAACCGCATAGTGCCCAATCCTGGCCCCAGCCATTCAGAAAAAAGACGGCGCATTGCCATACCCGCCAAGTTTTAGCCGCTATGCTCTGCGCCATTAACCCTACTAAACACTGATTAGGATTTCTAATGAAGCAGTTGGCGAATTCTTCTGTCTCCATCTGGCGCGCCGCTCTGGGCACGATGGCCCTGGCCGCAGCCACCATGGCGGGCACCGCACACGCAGCGGACAACTACCCCAGCAAGCCCATCACGCTGGTGATTCCGTATTCGGCGGGTGGCTCGACCGACATTCTGGGCCGCTTGCTGGCACAAAAGCTGGGCGAGAGCATGAATGCCAGCGTGATTGTGGAGAACAAGCCTGGTGCCAATGGCACGATCGGTGTGGACCGCGTGGCCAAGGCTGCACCCGACGGTTACACCATTGTGCTGGGTGACGTCGGCGGCCTGGCGATCTCGCCCAGCCTCTACCCCAAGCTGCCTTACCAGCCGATGAAGGATCTGATCCCCGTGAGCCTGGTGGGCCGCAGCCCGCTGGTACTGACCGTGGGCAACAACAGCCCGCTGAAATCGCTGAAAGAGCTGACCGCAGCGGCCAAGGCCGAGCCCTTCAAGCTCAACTACCCCTCCTCTGGCACCGGTGGCCCCAACCACATGGGCGGTGAGCTGTATGCCATGCAGGCCAATGTGAAGGTTACGCACGTGCCTTACAAGGGCAGCGCACCCTCCGTGGTGTCACTGGTGGCAGGCGAAACTGACTTTGGTTTCCTGACAGCAGTCACTATCAACGCCCAGCTCAAGGCAGGCAATCTGCGCGCGCTGGCGGTGGCCCATGACAGCCGCCTGCCCGCCATGCCCGATGTGCCCACCATGAATGAAGCAGGCCTGAAAGGCTTCATGGCCGACGCCTGGTTCATGGCCGCCGTGCCTGCTGGCACACCGCAGCCTATTGTGGATCGCCTGTACAGCGAGATCGCCAAAATCTTGCCGCAAGAAGACGTCAAGTCCAAGCTGGACTCCGTGGGCGTGCTGCCTGCGGGCCTGAGCCCCAAGGCATCCAGCACTTTCCTGCGCAATGAAATTGCCAAGTGGAACGAAGTGGTGAAGACCGCGAAAATCACGCTGGACTGAGCATTGCTCGTTGCATAAAAAAAATCCCCTGCAGCCTCAGTTGCAGGGGATTTTTTTATGAGCACTTAGCGCTTACCAAAAGGCGCTTTCAAATACATTTAATAATGAAAACACCTGTAGGAAAGCGTCAACAGCTCCTTTTTTAGATGTGATACTGCCCCATGCTGGCCAGCCGCTGCAATAGCCATTGCTCAAACATCGTCCATCCAGAAGTCGACATGTTCAGCTCCTCCGTGCGTTGACTGACTCAGGCGTTGTGCTGCAAAACCGTGGGTGGTGCGCAGCACGCTGCACGACCAAGGCCTTGCATCTTTTTCTCCCAGATTTTCTCGTGCAGAAAAAAGAACAGCATCTGCACCGTGGGCTCCAGCAAGCTCAGCGTCAACGCGGCCACCGCATCCCCGGTCACGGCATAAGCCACGCCAGCGGCAACCACCAGGTGCACCACGTAATAGCTGGCGGTTTTCACCAGGGTGCGAAAGCGCTGCAAAGGCGCGCGCGCCCAGGCTTTATCGTGCACAAAATACACCACAGCCTGCACGCTGGGCTCCAGCAAACTGAGCGTGAGTGCCACCCACCAGTTGCCGGTCACCGCATAGGCCACCACAGCAGCTACCCCAATGTGAACCACGTAATAGCTGGCCGTTTTAAACAAGGCGGTTTCGTTTTTTTGCAGCAGGCGGTAGAGATTGGTCATGGCATTGTTTTTCGATGGCATTTCCAAATGATAATTATTCGTGATTGGAATGTGAATTTGAGAGTTTCAATCTCCATCATCTGCTTTGCCTATGCTCCATGCCTGTGCAACATTGCGACAAATCAGTGAATGCCCTTGTTTTCTTTGTAAGTTAACTCCTACGCCAAAGGAAAAACGAGGCAATATCCTGCATCTTTCTGCCCTGTCTGCCCCTGTATGTGGATCCGTTTTCTCACTGACGACACTGCCTACGTGCCCATGCAATGGGCGTGGATGGACCCACCACTCGTTGCACTGTCTGTCGCGGTAGCCATCATGACTGCCATGCTGGCTCTGCACCTTGCAGGTTTGGCACAACAGGCAGCAAAGAGATGGACAGGCCAGCTCCTGAAGGCAGCCGGAGCCGTCATGCTGGGTGGCGGTGTATGGGCCATGCACTTCATCGGCATGCTGGCTTTTACGCCATGCGCCACCAGTGACTTTTCCACGCTGCACCGCGCCCTGTCTGCGCTTCCCAGCATGGCGGCCGCATGGCTGCTTGTACACACCCTGCAACGCAAAAACCCACCATGGAGCGCAGTGCTCCTGAGTGGCGTGGGGCTGGGCCTGGGGGTAGCGGCCATGCACTTTTGGGGTATGGCTTCGTCTGAAGCTTCAGATTCGATGTACTACTCCCCACTGGGCCTGGCACTGGCACTGGCGCTGGGCACCGCCATTGCCGTGTTCTCCGTGGTGGTGTACCGCCGCATGCAAGACATTGGTGCCCAGCCGCTGCACATCACGCTGCTCAGCGGCGCCGTGCTGGGTCTTGCCACTGCCAGCCTGCACTACATCGCGATGGATGCCATCTACCTGCCGGTGGGCCCAGACCCTTTAGGCACCGTGCCGCTGGATGGCCCCTGGACGCTGCTCACCACCACCGCTGCCATTGGTTTGCTGATGGGCTTGCTCATCTTGATCGGCCATATTGCCCTGCGCTGGCGCCAGATGTTTGCGCAAATTCAGCGCAGTGAAGCACGCCTGCAGGCTGTGGTTGATACCGCGGTGGACGGCATTGTCATGATTGAAGGCAATGGCCGCATTGGAGCCTTCAATCCTGCTGCAGAGCGCCTGCTGGGCTGGCAGGCCGAAGAAGTGATTGGCCGCAATGTCAACACCCTGATGCCTGCACCCCACCAGCAAGCACACGATGGTTACCTGCAGCACCACCTGGCAACCGGTCACACCAGCATCATCGGTTCCGGCCGGGAAGTACACGCTCTGCACAAGAACGGCGATTTGATTGAGGTGCGGCTGGCGGTGGGCCGCGCCACCATGGCCGATCAGCCCCTGTTTGTGGGCTTTCTGACGGACATGCGTCAGCGCAACGCCATGGAAAAGTCGCTGCGCCAAAGCGAAGAGCAACTGCGCACACTGATCAGCAATATTCCGGGCGTCACGTTCCGCCGCGCACCCCATACGTCCTGGCAACCCCTGTTCCTGAGCACCCCTGTCGAGGCCCTGACGGGCTGGCCAGCCGAAGCCCTGATGGCCCAAACCCAGCGCATGGAGCACCTGCTGGTACAGGCAGATATTGCCGGTCTGCACCGCACGGTCAGTGAAGCACTGGAATCTGGCCTGGCCTACTCCCACGAATACAGGCTGCGCCACCGCGATGGCAGTCTGCGCTGGGTGACCGAAAGCGGTCGCTGTGTCTATGACGACCAGGGCCAGGCGCGCTGGATTGACGGGGTACTGATCGACCACACCGAGACCAAGGCACGCAACGCAGAGTTCGAAGGCACGGTCGCCGCCATCAACCGGGCCGTGGCCGTCATTGACTACAGCCTGGATGGCTACGTCCTGACCGCCAACCCCAACTTTCTCCAACTCTTTGGCTACACGCTCGACGATGTACAGGGCGAGCACTTCAGCATGTTCTGTGTCGACTCGCCGCAGGTGCAGGCGCAAGACGCTGACATCTGGCTGGCCCTGCAGCGTGGCGAACATGTCAGCTTAGAGTGCCAGGCACGCAGCAAGGATGGCAGCTTGCTGTGGGTACAGACCACATTCAGCCCCTTGCTGGATGCCAGTGGCAAGCCGCTGCGCATCACCCAGCTGCTCACAGACATCACCGCCAGCCGCACGCTGGCCCAGGAGCTGCTGCAAGCCAAGGAAAAAGCCGAGGCCGCCGCCGCCGCCCGCAGCACCTTTCTGGCCAATATGAGCCACGAAATCCGCACCCCCATGAACGCCATCATCGGGTTCTCGGAAGCCTTGCTGGACACCCCCCTGCGCCCCACCCAAGAGCGCTATGTGGAGACGGTGTACCGCTCTGCCCGCTCCATGCTGCGCCTGCTCAACGACATTCTGGACACCGCCAAGCTGGACAAGGGCGCCGTGCAGATAGAGATCGATGATTTCTCTGTGGCCGACATGTGCAATCTGGTGGTTGGCGCCCAGCGCATTGAAGCCGAAAAGAAAGGCTTGCAGCTGCAGCTGGACATTCGCTCTGACGTGCCCCGCTATCTGCGTGGCGATGCCCTGCGGATTCAGCAGATCGTGACCAACCTGATGGGCAATGCCGTCAAGTTCACCGAGCACGGCCATGTGCGTCTGGATGTGACTTACGACCAAGGCATGCTGCACCTGCACATTCAGGACTCGGGCATTGGCATTGCACAAGACAAGCTGGAACACATTTTTGCCCCTTTCGCGCAAGCCGACGCCTCCACCACCCGCCGCTATGGCGGCACCGGGCTAGGCACCACCATCTCCCGCCAGCTGGCCCAATTGATGGGGGGCGACATCGGCATACACAGCCGCGTGGGTGAAGGCACACAATTTCATGTTCGCCTGCCGTTGCTCGTCGGGGAAGCGCCCCAAAGCATGGCGCCTGCCAGCATTGCCCCACTGCCTGCGCTGCACATTCTGTGTGTGGACGATGTGCCGCAAAACCTGGAGTTGCTGCAGGTGGTCATGCGCCGCTACGGTCACACGGTGGACCTTGCGCACAACGGGCTGGAAGCCGTACAGCTGCGTCAAACGCAAGTGTTTGACCTCATCTTGATGGACTTGCAGATGCCCCACATGGATGGGCTGGAAGCTTCACGCACCATCCGCGCCTGGGAAGCTGCACACGCGCACACCGCCATCCCCATCATTGCGCTGTCTGCCAGCGTTTTGGAGCAAGACCGCCGCGCCTCCGATGAAGCGGGCATGAATGGCTTTGCGGCCAAGCCGCTGGAGCCGCACAAACTCATGCAGGAAATTGCGCGTGTGCTGCACGCCCGCACAGACCCACACAGCGACACAGCCACCACGGCCCACGCCCCTGTGCACACGCACCAGCCCATGGATGGCACGGTGGCAGACTGGCGCACCGGACTGCAACTGTGGGGCGGCCCCGGCCCCTTGCGCGCCGCATGGGCTCGCTTCATGGCAGAGCAGCAAAACCGTGTGCCAGAGCTGCACAGCCTCTCGAAGGATGAAGACTGGGCGACGGTTGCCGCCATCATTCACCGCATGCGCGGCGCTTCTGGCAATCTGGCATTGCTGCAGTTGCATGCCGTGCTGGGGCAGATGGAACACGACAGCCGCAATGGCGAGACGATGGCTTTCGAAAAACAGCTCCCCAAGCTGGTCGCTGCTCTGGCAAATGTGGAAGCCTTGCTGCGCGCAACAGAGTCTGTTCATGCAGCACCAGTATCGTCTGCCCCAACCCTGGCTATTGCCAGCCTCTCGGCCCCTGCCCGCACACAAATGGGTGAAGCACTCGAGCGCATGGCTTGCGCCTTGCAGGCCGGAGAGATCGATGGCCAGGCGCTGCAGCATTTATGCCTGCTGCTGCCCAGCGCAGACACCGCAGCGCTGCAAGCTGCGTTAGATATTTTTGATCTGGACCATGCCTTGCACTGTGTGCGTGCACTGGCGCAATCGCTGCCCCCTACACCCCACCACCTCAGGAACACGGCCGATGCTGCCCAGCCATGAAGACCGCAGGCCCCGCCTGCTGCTGGTCGATGATGAACCCACCAATTTGCATGTGCTGCGCCAGATTCTGGGCTCCTCCTACCGCCTGCAATTTGCCACCGATGGCGCCAAGGCCCTGCAACTGGTGCAGCAGCAAAAGCCCGACCTGATCTTGCTGGACATCATGATGCCCACACTCAGCGGCTATGAAGTCTGCCGCCAGCTCAAGGCCAGCGCGCAGACGCAGAATATTCCGGTGATTTTTGTCTCGGCCCTGTCCGAGATGGGCGATGAAGCCGAAGGCTTTGATGTCGGCGGGGTGGACTACATCGTCAAGCCTGTGCGTGCCCCCATCGTTCTGGCACGTGTGCGCACGCACCTGTCGCTGGTCAGAACCGAAGCCCTGCGCCAGTCACGCCTGCACATCGTGCAGCGCCTGGGCCGTGCCGCTGAATACAAAGACAACGAAACCGGCATGCATGTGCTGCGCATGAGCCACTTCTCGCATGCCTTGGCGCTGGCCATTGGCTGCAGCCCGGAATGGGCCGACGAGCTGCTGCACGCTGCACCCATGCACGATGTGGGCAAGATTGGCATTCCTGATGCGGTGCTGCTCAAACCAGGCCCGCTGACAGACAGCGAGTGGCAAATCATGCGCCAGCACCCGGCCATTGGTGCTGAAATTCTGGGTGAAGACGACAGCGGCATTTTGCAACTGGCGCGCAGCATTGCACTGACCCACCATGAAAAGTGGGATGGCTCGGGCTACCCGGCAGGTCTGAGCGGCAACGCCATCCCGCTGGCAGCGCGCATTGTGGCCATTGCCGATGTCTTTGATGCCCTGACCTCTGTGCGCCCCTACAAGCGCGCATGGTCGGTCGACGATGCCATGGCACACATCCAGGGCCAGGCGGGCCTGCACTTTGACCCTGATCTGGTTCCCGTCTTCCTGTCCCTGCGCGAGCAGCTGGAAACCATCCGCCAGCGCTGGAAAGACGAAGCGCCAGAACCCGTGATTGCCGACTGCCTTGGATAATGCAGGGCATGACTGTGTCTGCCCTGCCTTCTTCCTGGACGGTGCGCCCTTTGAACGCACACGATGTGGATTGCCTGCTGCACGTGCAAACCATTTGCTATGGCGATTATTTTCTGGAAAGCCGCGAGGCCTTTACCCAGCGCCTGGAGTGCCCGCACCAGTGCTCCATTGGCGTGGTGCGCGCTGGCGAGCAAACGTTGAGCGCCTACCTGGCGGCCTACTGGTCCAGCCCCGGCAAGATCACCCCTTTGGACGGCGTTTTCACACCCCCAGCCACCGCCACGCAGGTGCTGTACCTGCACGATATGTCGGTGCTGCCGCAACTGGCTGGCCAAGGCGTAGCGCGCCATCTGGTGCAGCACCTTTTTGCCCATGCACGCCAGCGCCGCCTGCAGCACGCTGCGCTGGTATCGGTACAGGGCTCACGGGCTTATTGGGAACGTCAAGGTTTTTCTGTATGCCCCGTGATGGATGAGCAACAGTCCATGCACCTTAAAACCTATGGCGATGGCGCTCTATACATGACGGCAACGCTCTAATTTCTGACAGTTACGTGTTTGACTGACAAGCGCAGCAAATGGCATCGCCATAATGCGCGCATGCCAAACCGATGGAAACCCAATGTCACGGTCTCGGCCGTGATCGAGCGTGATCAGCGATTCTTGCTGGTGGAAGAGCACACGGCCGATGGCCTGCGCCTCAATACCCCCGCCGGCCATCTGGACCCCGCCGAAACCCCTGTGCAGGCCTGCGTGCGCGAAGTGCTGGAAGAGACAGCCCACAGCTTCACACCCACGGCGCTGGTCGGCATCTACATGAACCGGTTCATTCGCACCCGCACCGGCTCCGACATCACCTACATGCGCTTTGCATTCACCGGTGAGCTGGGCATGTACCACGCGCACCGCAAACTCGATGAAGGCATTGTGCGCACCGTATGGCTTTCGCTGGAGGAGCTGCACGCCAGCGCCCACCTGCACCGCAGCCCCGTGGTGCTGCAATCGGTGCGCGACTATCTGGCAGGGCAGCGCTTTGATGTCAGCCTGATTCAGGCCGACCCCAGCATCTACAGCGTGCCAGAGCCAACGCCGTATACGCAGGACTTGCTCTCCAGCCTTAAATAAAAGAGAGCAGCTAACGCTTACCAAGAAAGTACTTCCGCATTATTTAATACTGAAGTGCTTGTACTGTCTGCGCTAACAGCTCCCTTTTTTAAACCACCTCGGGCAGTTCTGCGCGCATGAACCGGCAATGCGGAAACCGCGCACAGCGCCAAAAATAACGCGCAGCGCCTTCAGTGTCTGGCAAGCTGCGGTGCACCAGATCGCTGCCGCACTGCGGGCAATCGGCTGATTGCACCGGCGCGGGTTGCGGCACTGGCGGCGCGACAGGCTCGGTGCGCAGCACGGGCTCGGTACTGCGCCATGCGGCGGGTGCAGCAGCAGGTACTGCTGTAAGTACAGGTGCAGGAACAACAGCACCAGCGGTCTTGCGGCTTTGCACCTTGGGCTGCGGCGCACCATGGCGTGCACGCACATTTTCTATGTGTGCACGGTGCGTGGCACGTGTGGCTTGCAGCCTTTTTTGCGACAGGGCCTGCACCCACTGCGCCACCTCCTGCGCAGTCCAGACCACCTCGGTGTGGCTCTGAATAAAAGCCACGCAATCGCGCCCCTGCGTGACACACGCAGGCATCTCGGTCTTGAAGTGACTGTGGCCCGTAAACACCACCACCGAGTGCAGGTGCTGCAACGGCACCTGCAGCACCTCCTGCAAGGCTTTGATGTGGAGCCAGTTCTGGTGCAGCGGGTTTTGAAAGGTGACGCGGTGCCTGTAGATGGATTGCGTCCATTTCTTTTGTTTTTCTGAGCCAAAAATCCAGCCCTGCATGTGCTTGGTCTCCAGCACAAACAGGCCGTACGGCGACACCACCACATGGTCAATCTGGGTGGTATTGCCATCAGCCAGGCGCAGGGTGATGTTGTGCACGCAGTGGTAATGCGGCGGATTCAGATCCCGCGCCAGCCATTGCTGCACCTTGCGCTCGCCCCACCAGCCCTTGAACCGGGGCGAACGCAGCACCCCGGTCAGCAGCGTCACGCCAACGGCCAGCGCCACCCACATCCACAACACTCCCTGCACCTGCTGCAACACTGTCGCCATGCCTGCTCCCTTTGTTGGCTGGACAGCATAGCGGGCATGAAAAAGGGGCCGCAAGGGCTCCTTCACAACACCAGGGCAGAAAAATCAATGCAGTGCCCCGCGCCAGCCTCAGATGTTTGCCTCATGAGCAAACAAAAAATCATTCGTTTTAGAAAACACAGTGGCTTCTTACAGTGGCATTTATTGATATTTCCAGCCGAAAGAAGCGCCTGATGACCGACCGCGATGCCCAGCTGCCCACTCCTGACACCCTGTCTTTGCTGCTGGCCAGCCAAGGCATTACAGCCCCCGAAGCACAGGCTGCCGTGCACGCAGGTCTGCAGGTGCTGCAGGACTTTTTGCACTCCTTCAACGCCCGTGACGCCAACGCATGGGCCCAAGTCATGAATTACCCCCATGTGCGTTTTGCGGGGGAGCAAGTCACCGTCTGGGACAACGCGCTCGACTATGCCGCCAGCAACGATCTGGCTCCACTGTCTGCAACCGGCTGGGCCTACAGCCGCTGGGACTTCATTCGTCCGGTACAGGCCGACGCCACCAAAGTGCACTTTGCGCTGCAGTTCACCCGCTATGACACGCACCATCGCGCCCAGCAGTCCTACCAGGCGCTGTATGTAGTGACCTTGCACAACGGGCATTGGGGCGTGCAATCTCGCTCCAGCTATGCCGGCATTCTGGCCCCCGGCGCCGCCTTCTGAAGAGCCCGTTGACATGCCCTCCCAACTCTTTGCCCCCAGCGCCCAGCGCACACTCTCGCGCCGCAGCTGGCTGCACAGCGCCATAGCGGCCAGCACGGCTTTCACCGTTGCAGGTCTGGGCCTGCCGCTGTCCGCCCAGGCCAAGCAAGCAGCCACCTACCCCGCACGTCCCGTGAAAGTGATCGTGCCTTACCCTGCAGGCGGTGTGATTGATGTCACCGCCCGCGCAGTCACCGATGCGCTGGCACAGCGCTGGGGCCAGCCGGTCATCGTAGAAAACCGCCCCGGAGCCAATGGCAATCTGGGTGCCCAGGCGGTGCACCAAGCCGCACCCGACGGTTACACGCTGCTGATCGGTTCCATGTTCACGGTCATCAACCCACTGACCGATAGCAGCACCCGTTACCGCACCAGCGACTTTGTCCCCGTGGCCAGCATCGGCAGCACGCCCAATGTGTGGGTGGTGCCAGCCACCGCCCCATGGCACACACTGCAGGATTTTCTGGCACAGGCACGCCAGCAGCCCGGGGCCTTCAACGTGGCCAACCCGGGGCAGGGCAGCTCTAACCATCTGGGGCTGGAGCGTCTGGCTGCCACTGCAGGCATACAGCTCACGCAGATCAACTACCAGGGTCAGCCCCCGTTCATTACCGACTTGATCAATGGCCAGCTGCATATCGCCCCGCTGACCGCAACGCTGGCCTTGCCACACATCCAAAGTGGCAAGCTGCGCGCCCTGGCTGTGGCGGCGCCCACACGCCTGACGGCGCTGGCCCAAGTGCCCACGCTGAGCGAGCTGGGCCTGAGCGATGCCACGGTCGTGCCATGGAGCGGCTTCATGGCCCCCGCTGGCACACCCGAGGCCATCGTGGCCCACCTGCAGGCTGCCATTGCGCAAGTACAGGCCCAGCCTGCACTGCTGCAGCGCTATGCCGCCTTGCAGGCTCAGGCACCCGAACGCCCGCAAGACTTTGCACAGCTGGTGCAGCACGAGCAGCAACGCTGGGCTTTGGTGCTGGGCCGCGCCGTACAAACAGCCAAAGCGCGCTAATACCCGGGCAGACATGCCGATCTGAAAAGCAAAAAGGCCACCTGATGGTGGCCTTTTTGTTGCGCGCAGCGCAAGTGCTGGGCAGGCTGCGCGTCTGGCAGCGCCAGCGTCAGTTCAGCGCCATGCTCAATTTGCGGCGGTAGCTGTTGACCAGCGCCGTGGCCTGGTCTTGTTCGGCAGTGTTCTTGCCCAGCAGCTCAATGCCACCGGCTGTCTTGCCGGGTACGGCATCGGGCTTTTTGGGCTTGGCCGGGGCCAGCAGCTCCAGAATGCCAACAAACAGCTTGCGCGCAGCCTGCCCGTTCCATTCCTTGTCGCGCATGATGATCTCCAGCAGCTCGTCCATGGCAGCCGTCCACTGGCCTTCTGCCGCCAGCACCTGGGCCTTGGCAAAACGGGTGTCAAAGTCGCGCTTGTTTTGCGCAATGGCGGCATCAAACCGCGCCAGCTCCCAGTTGCCGCGCTCGTCTTGCTGCACAAACAGCATGCACTGCAGCCAGTGCTGCAGGGCTTCAAACTGCAGTGGCTTGGGAATGCGCTTGAGCGGCTCGTGCAGCAAGGATGCAGCCTGATCGTAGTCGCCGCTGGCAATCAGCAGGCGCACATAGTCAAAGCGCGCATCGTCGTTGCTGGGGTCAGCGGTCAGTGCATCGGCCAGCTTTTGCAGGGCCGCCTGGGTGTCACCCGATTCGATCAGTTGCTGGGCCTCGTCCACCTCGGACTCAGCCATCAACTCGCCCTCAGAGGGCAAGTGCTTGTCCAGAAATTCACGCACCTGACCTTCGGTCTGTGCGCCCATGAAACCGTCCACCGGTTTGCCACCCACCATCAGCACGCAGGTGGGCACGCTGCGGATGCCGAACATGCCGGCAATTTGCTGGTTGGCATCGACATCCACCTTGGCCAGCTTGAAACGGCCTGCGTAGGCAGCCTCCAGCTTTTCCAGCGTGGGCACCAGCGTTTTGCAAGGGCCGCACCAGGTGGCCCAGAAATCGACCAGCACGGGCGTTGCCATGGAGGCGGCAACCACCTCAGATTCAAAATTCTCTACGGTGATATCAATCATGTATCCATCCCAGTGCAGTGCGCACACTGCGCAAGCCATTGATCAGCGCCTTGCAGGCGTACAACGCGCCATTCTCTAGCAATTCAAGTGCACATTCGTGCCAGTGAGCTACAGAGATAAGCGCCCGGCACCAGATTTCAAGCCCGCGCAGGGGCAGACGACCCCGCAACCCTGTGTGTCTGGGGCTTACCCGTAAAATCGCTGGTTCCACTAGGCCGGGCCGCAAGTGCCCTCGAGAGAGAACATGAACTCCATCCAGATCGGTGTGGTCATGGGTTCCAGCAGCGACTGGGACACCATGCAACACGCAGTTGCCATCCTCCAGCAATTCGGTATCGCCCACGAAGCGCAAGTGGTTTCGGCCCACCGCATGCCTGACGACATGTTCCGCTACGCAGAGGCCGCTGCGGGCCGTGGCCTCAAAGCCATCATTGCAGGGGCTGGCGGCGCTGCCCACCTGCCCGGCATGATTGCCGCCAAAACCCCCGTACCCGTGCTGGGTGTGCCCGTGGCCAGCCGCCACCTGCAAGGCGTGGATTCACTGCACTCCATCGTCCAAATGCCCAAGGGCGTGCCTGTGGCCACTTTCGCCATTGGTGCTGCAGGCGCAGCCAATGCCGCCTTGTTTGCCGTGGCCCTGCTGGCCAACGAAGACCCCGCACTGCGCGCCAAGCTGGAGGCCTTTCGCGCCGAGCAAACAGCCGCAGCCCGCGCCATGACTTTGCCCCCCGTCGCCGTATGAACACCCCTGTCGACACCCACAAGGTGATCCTGCCCGGTGCCACTTTAGGCGTTCTGGGTGGCGGCCAGCTGGGCCGCATGTTTGCGCACGCCGCGCAAGCCATGGGCTATTTCACCGCCGTGCTGGATCAGGACGCCACCAGCCCTGCAGGGCTGGTCAGCCACCACCACGTGCGCACTGGTTATGAAGACCCGCAGGGACTGACCGAGCTGGCCCAACTGTGCGCAGCCGTCACCACCGAGTTTGAAAACGTACCTGCGGGTGCGCTCAACCAGCTGGCGGCCAGCCTGCCCGTGTCGCCCGCCGGTGCATCGGTGGCCATCGCCCAGGACCGTGCTGCTGAAAAAGCCCATTTTGTGAAGTGCGGCGTGCCCTGCGCGCCCTACGCCGTGATCGAGTCGCCCGAGCAACTGGCCGCCGTGAACGACGCGCTGCTGCCCGGCATCTTGAAAACGGCCCGCATGGGCTATGACGGCAAGGGCCAGATTCGCGTCAGAACCCGCGCTGAACTGGTGGCTGGCTGGCAAGAGCTGGGCCGCGTGGCCTGTGTGCTGGAAAAAATGCTGCCACTGGCCCACGAATGCTCTGTCATCGTGGCGCGTGGCCGTGACGGCACCATCGTGAACCTGCCCGTGCAGCGCAACCTGCACCGCGACGGCATTCTGGCTGTGACCGAGGTGTATGAGGGCAACCTGCCTGCCACACAGGTCGAACAAGCGATTACGGCAGCGAAATCGGTCGCCATCGGCCTGGACTATGTCGGTGTGCTGTGCGTCGAGTTCTTTGTGCTGGACAACGGCCAGCTGGTGGTCAACGAAATTGCTCCGCGCCCGCACAACAGCGGCCACTACAGCCAGAACGCCATGGATGTGTCGCAGTTTGAGCTGCAGGTGCGCAGCATGACCAACCTGCCGCTGGTGCAGCCGCGCCAGCACAGTGCCACCATCATGCTCAACCTGCTGGGTGATCTGTGGTTCAAGGACAGCAACACGGCCCAAGCCCCCGCATGGGATCAAATTTTGGCCCTGCCAGGCTGCCACCTGCACCTGTACGGCAAGGTTGATGCCAAGCGCGCCCGCAAGATGGGGCACTTGAACATCACCGCCGCCACGCCCGAGCAAGTGCGCGCCACGGCACTTAAAGCTGCCGACATTCTCGGCATTGCAGCGTTTTAAGAGGACAGCACGTGATTTTGGATGGAACGCTGGACGCCTCAGTGCAAGCCGCCGCCGCTGCCCTGCAGCGCGGTGAGCTACTGGGCCTGCCCACGGAAACGGTTTACGGTCTGGCGGCCGATGCCGACAACGACAGCGCCGTGGCCCAGATTTTTACGGCCAAGGGGCGCCCTGCCAACCACCCACTCATCGTGCATGTGGCCGATGCCCAGTCCATCACGCACTACGCCAAAGCAGTGCCGCTGTTTGCGCAGCAACTCATCGATGCGTTCTGGCCCGGCCCACTCACTCTGATCCTGCCGCGCCTGCCCGAGGCGGCCAAAGCCTCCACCGGCGGGCAAGACAGCGTGGGCCTGCGCTGCCCTTCGCACCCGGTGGCACATGCGGTGCTCAAGGCCTGCCAGCAACTGAACCCTCCGGTTTGGGGCGTCTCGGCCCCCAGCGCCAACAAGTTTGGCCGCGTCAGCCCCACCACCGCACAGCATGTAGCCACCGAATTTGGGGACGACTTGCTGGTGCTGGATGGCGGCGCCTGCGAGGTCGGCATTGAATCCACCATCGTTGACTGCACACGCGGCGTGCCCGTGCTGCTGCGCCCCGGTGCCATCACACGTGACGATATTGCGCGCGCCTGCGGCCAAAGGCCGCTCTCCAAAGAAGAGCTGCAAGCGGATACCCCACGTGCCTCTGGCACCCTTTTGGCCCACTACGCTCCAAACGCCAAAGTGCGCTTAATGCCCGCCAAGCAGCTGCAGTCGGCCCTTGACCTGCTGGGTGCAGACGGCAAGCACATTGCGGTCTACCACCGCAGTGCGCTCACATCCGCCTCCAAAGGCGTGCACCTGCGGGCCATGCCCCAGCAAGCACTGGCCGCCGCGCGTGAACTGTTTGGCACGCTGCGTGACTTTGATGAGCTGGGCACCCAGCTCATCTGGATTGAAACCCCACCGGACACCAGCGACTGGGAAGGCGTGCGCGACCGTTTGCAGCGTGCCGCAGCGGCAGGCTAAATTCAGCGCCCCAACTATCGGCAAAAAACCGGCAGCGCCCTTCTAGCGTGTACCGGTTTTTTCTATGCACCACCTTGCGCAGCACACAGCTTTCTGGACGCTGGCGCGTCTCAAGCCAGAGACGCTGAGCAAGAGCCGCCCCGCAGCGAAGGTGGCGCCCCCTTCACGCGCAAAGCGCGTAAAGAGGGGGAAGGCGCGCAGCGCCTCAGGGGGTGAATTCTCAGTCTTGTGCCACCCAGTCCACCAGCGCATCCATCACTGGCCGCGCTGCGCCCGCGTTGGCGTGGTTCACCATGGCCACCAGCACATACCGCTGGCCACTGTTGCCCAAGACGTAGCCCCCCAGCGCATTGGTGTCGCGCAGTGAGCCGGTTTTCAGGTGCGCATTGGCACTGGCTTTGCTGCGGCGCAAGGTGCCGTCCATGCCGGAAATCGGCATGGAGGAGACAAACTCCGGCATCACCGACGATGCCCATGCCGCCTGCAGCATGCGGCCCAGCGCCTGCGCACTGATGCGGGCACTACGGCTCAGGCCCGCGCCGTTTTCCACCACTGGCATGTCCGTCACTGGCCAGCGCATTTGCCACCACTGTGACAGTGCCGTGCGCCCCGCGTCAAAGCTGCCGCTGCCCAGGCGCTCCTTGCCCATCGTCAGCAGCACCTGCTGCGTCATGACGTTGTTGCTGAACTTATTGATGTCGCGCACCACCTCGGCCAACGCTGGCGACTGGTTCTCCCACGCGGGCTTGAGCCCCGGTGGCACAACCCCGTCGCGCACGCTGCCCGTGATTTGACCGCCCATGTTGCGCCACATGCCTTCAACGGCTTTGAGGGCAAAACTGTTGGGGTCTGGCAGCGCAACGGGCCAGTTTTTGTCGCCACAGCTGGCTGGGTAGCGCCCGCCCAGCTGGATGCGCTGCGGGTCACTCCAGTCGGCTTGCAACTGCGTACGCCAGTCGCCGCAGGCCGTGCCTTGCGGTGCCAGCGGCACACTGGCGGGGGCCTGCAGTTGCCCCATGGGCAATTCATAGTGAATGCGTGCCACGCCAGCTGCTGGGTCTGGAATAAAGCCCAGCACCTGTGTTTTGTAGTTCACCAGCAGCGCATCTGGCCCGGCGTTGTAGGGGCGAAATGGCTCCCCATCAAATGCAGCGGGGTCGTGCCCATTGACCTGAAAGGCGGTGCGATCAATGACGATGTCGCCCACAATCACTTTCACTCCCATGCCCTGCAAGCGGCCCAGCATCAGCCACAGCCGCTCGGACACCAGCTTTGGATCCCCTGAGCCCTTGATGTACACCGTGCCTCGAAAGGCCCCTTTGTCGAGCACCCCATCCAGGTACACCGGCGTACGCCAGACATATGTGGGGCCCAGCTGCTCCAGCGCAGCGTAGGTGGTGACCAGCTTCATCACAGAGGCTGGATTCATCGGCGTTGCCGCCTGCCAGGCCATGCGCACGGGCTTGCGCCCCTCGACCGGTGCAACGTAAAAAGACACGGATTCGCGGGGGATCTGGGCACGCGCCAAGGCGGCTTCGAGCGGGGCAGGCAGCGGCTGGGCCAGCGCACCACCAGCACTTGCCAGCGCCGCTGCAGCCACACAAAGGCGCAGGCTGCGCCACAACAGGGTTTGAGACATAGCTGCCAAGTGTAGAGGTGGCCTGCGCGGTTTTGGCAACGCCCCTGCACGCAGCCCGGCGCTGCGACCGATAATTGAATGCTTTGGCGCCTTGGTGCGCCCGGCCTTTTTTGCAGCCTGCCCCATGAATTTGCTTGCTTTTGACACCAGCACCGACACCTTGTTCATCGCCATTCAGCGTGGCGATCAGCTGTGGCAACACCAGGCGGCAGGCGGAGCCAACTCTTCGGCCACGTTGATTCCCAGCATTCAGCAAGGTCTGCAAGCGCTGGGCTTGAAGTTCTCTGACCTGACGGCCATCGTCTTTGGCCGTGGCCCCGGCTCTTTCACCGGCCTGCGCACCTCGTGCGCCATTGCCCAGGGGCTGGCCATGGGCGCAGACCTGCCCCTGCTGCCCATTGACACCTTGCTGGCCGTGGCAGAAGAAGCCCGCTACCAGCATGGCGTGACCCACGTGATGGCCGTGCTGGATGCCCGCATGTCAGAGGTCTACCACGCCGGTTACCGCTGGGCGGATGGCTCGTGGCAAGCCACGCACGAGCTCGGTCTGTGCGCACCGCAGGCCCTGTCAATCCCAGCAGACATGGCTGTCGCGGGCAACGCCCACGCCGCCTATCCAGACCGCCTGGCGCCTGCTGCGCAGCATCTGCACGCACTGCCCACGGCCACGGCACTGCTGCGCATGGCACCTCGGCTGATTGCCGACGGTCACTTGGTCGATGCTTCCTACGCGCTGCCGCTGTACATCCGCGATAAGGTGGCAAAAACCACCGCAGAACGCGAGGCAGAGCGCCAAGCTGCCGAAGCCTCTCCCCAAGCATGATGCACAGCCACGCTCCATCTTCTTTTGCAGCAGCCACCGTCGACGCCAGCACGGAGCTGTCGCCTGTCGCTGCAGGTCACCAATTGGTTGCGTTGACTGAAGAGTTGCTGGAGACCGTGCTGGCCATTGAAAACGTGGCGTTCAGCCACCCCTGGTCACCCGGTAACTTTGCCGACGCATTGCGCAGCGGCTACCTCGCCCGCGTGCTGATGCAAGGGGACGAAGTGCTGGGCTATTTCATCGCCATGCAAATCCTCGATGAAGTGCATTTGCTCAATATCACGGTGTCACCCATCCACCAGGGCCAAGGACTGGCCCATGAGCTGCTTGACGCTCTGGCCCACTGGTGCCGCCACACCGCCCATGCCCAGTGGCTGTGGCTGGAGGTGCGCGAGAGCAACACCCGCGCCCGCCACCTGTACGAACGCTATGGCTTTACCCAAGTGGGCGCACGTAAGAAGTACTATCCGGTGCACCATGGCGAACGTGAGACCGCCATCTTGATGAATCTTCCCCTATGGCCCTGACCCTCGACACTCGCCAACGCGCCATGCTGCAGGAAATGGGCATTACCGTCTGGCTACCCAAATCTGCTGTCCCCACGACCGCCCCTGCGGTGGTGAGCTTGCCCGCAGCCGTACAGCGCGAAGCGGTAGCCGCTACAGCGGTACAGGCCATGCCCGCCCCCGTGCAGACAACACCTGCGCAACCTGCTGTCGAGGTGACAGTCACGGCAGCGCCAGCAGCACCGGCCACACGCCCTGCTGCTCCTAGTGCCCCTGCAACTCCTGCCGCAGCCACAGCGCCCGAAGCAGCGGCCTTTGTCGAATGGCGCATGTCGCCCGCCGTGCAGGCCTACCCTCAGGCCACAGGCGGCAGTGCCGACAATGCCTGGCTGGTGATCTGGGAGTGCGCCAACCCCGCCACACCGCTGCAAGGGGACACCGGCAAGCTGCTCAACAACATGCTGCGCGCCCTGCGCCTGCACCACAGCCCGCATGTTTGGATTGCCAGTGTTCAGCGCCCAGGGCAAGAAGACGTGCCTGTGGCCAGCCTGCCAGCAGCGCCTGTCGACTGGCAGCCACTGGCATCGTGCTTGCTGAGCAGCGTGCAGCAAACACGCCCAGCGCGCGTGCTGGTGCTGGGCATGCACACCGCCCGTGCGGTGCTCGGCAGCCAGGAGGCACTGGGGCGCTTGCGTGCCCAGGTGCACCAGATCCACCGTATTCCCGCTGTGGTCAGCTATGACCCCGCCTATTTGCTGCGCTCTCCGCACGCCAAACCTGCAGCCTGGGCCGACTTGTGCCGCGCCCATGCGCTGCACCCTCCCCCAGCCGTTTAATTGCCCCTCCCGCCAAGTACGCCTCATGCACAGCTTGCGCATGCCCGGCATAATCGCGGGCTTGTCATCTTCTCGAGATATCTCTGTGGAAACCTGCCCTAGTCGGTAGCTTCCTTCCTCTCCCCCGGGCCTTGTGCTGCAGGTGAAAGGATGGGAAGCGCACCCCACCATTCCCCTGCTAAAGCCACAACAACATTTGGGAGAGCCGTATGCTCAATATCTTCTCGCTGTCCAACGGCCGTTTGGTTCAGGAAGAAATCGAATCGCTGGAAGAACTCACACAGTTCCAGCCCATCTGGGTGGATCTAGAGTCGCCCACGCTGGAAGAAAAACGCTGGATCAAGCAGCACTACGGCCTGTCGATTCCGGAAGATGCCACCGACGAAGACATTGAAGAGTCGGCCCGCTTCTACGAAGAAGACAACGGCGAGCTGCACATTCGCAGCGACTTTTTGGTGGACGATGAAGATGACCCCCGCAGCGTGCGCGTGGCATTTATCCTGAACCAGCACAACACCGAGCTCAACTCCTGCGGCGTGCTGTTTTCCATCCACGAAGAAGACATTCCCGTTTTCCGCCTGCTGCGCCTGCGCGCACGCCGCGCTCCTGGTCTGATTGAAGAGGCCAAGGAAGTACTGCTCAAGCTGTTTGACGCCGACGCCGAGTACTCCGCCGATACGCTGGAAGGCATTTACGACGACCTGAAAAAAGTCAGCGCCCAAGTGCTGGACGGCAACGTAACCGACAGCGATGCGCAGACCGTGCTGGCCGACATTGCCCGCCAGGAAGACTTGAACGGCCGCATCCGCCGCAACATGCTGGACACGCGCCGCGCTGTCAGCTTCATGATGCGCAGCAAGATGCTCAACGCCGAGCAGTTTGAAGATGCGCGCCAGATTCTGCGCGACATTGAATCACTGGACAGCCACACGCAGTTTCTGTTCGACAAGATCAACTTCTTGATGGACGCCACGGTGGGTTTTCTGAGCATCAACCAAAACAAGATCATCAAGATCTTCTCGGTGGCCAGCGTGGCATTGCTGCCGCCCACATTGATTGCCAGCGTGTATGGCATGAACTTTCGCGTCATGCCCGAGCTGGAATGGGAATACGGCTACGTGTATGTGATTGCGCTGATGATTGCCAGTGCACTGGGCCCCATGATTTATTTCCGCAAACGCGGCTGGCTCCGATAACGACAGACACAAAAAAGGAGCTACCCGCGCTTACTGGCTTTGATTTTCAGCATCTAAAGTATTTGAAAACCAAGCCCATCAAGCGCTAGGCGCTCTCTTTAAATGAATTCATCACCGCACAGCACGCCGTAACGCTGAACCCTCAACGTTCAAGCCTCAGCGGGCCATCCAGCCCAGCCCTTGGCTGGTGCCATTGCGCGGTCGGTACTCGCACCCTACCCAGCCCGCATAGCCCAGGGTGTCGATCACATCGAACAGGTAGGGGTAGTGCAGTTCACCCACATCGGGTTCATGGCGCTCAGGCACGCCTGCAATCTGAATGTGGCCCACGCGCCCGGTCGGCAGGTATTTGCGCAGCTTGGCAGCCACATCGCCCTCCATGACCTGGCAGTGGTACAGGTCCATCTGCACCTTGAGATTGAGCGCCGCCACGGTTTGCACCAGACTGTGCGCTTGGTCCTGCGTTTGCAGGTAGTAGCCCGGCATATCGCGCCCGTTAATCGGTTCGATCAAGATATCCACCCCCACATCGGCCGCCGCCTGCGCTGCCCAGCGCAAGTTAGACAGCACCCGGCTGCGCAGGGCGTAACGCGCAGCGTGGCCGGGAATCAAGCCACTCATCACATGAATGCGCGGGCACTTGAGCACTTGCGCATAGCGCAAGGCTTGCCACACACCATTGCGGAAACTGTCTTCTTGGCCCGGAATGCACAGTGTGCCACGCATGCCCAGATCCCACGCACCCGCCATCTCCTGCAGATTGCTCCCCCCCGGTGGTGCGTTAAACAGCACTTGCTGCAGGCCGTGCTTGTCCAGCACCTCTGCCAGCTCCTGCGCGGGGTAGGCATAGGGGAAAAGGTATTCCACCGCCCTGAACCCATCTCTGGCAGCCGCCGCAAAGCGGGCCAGAAAGGGCAACTCGGTGTACATCAGCGACAGGTTGGCAGCAAATCGGGGCATGGGTGCATTATGAAAACTTCACGCCCAGCAGACGGTCCCGCCCAGCCATCAACCGCGTTCGAGGCAGAAAACCGACGTACTGGCCCGCAGGTTGACCAAAGTGCGAATGACTTGACCTTCCTTCAAGCCAAATGCATCCACTACGTTCAGGCGATTCTTGTGCGCCAGCACCTCAAAGTCTTTGAACGTACCCACGCGGATGTTGGGCGTGTCATACCACTGGTAAGGCAAATGGCGCGTCACAGGCATGCGCCCGCGCAATACCGAGAAGCGGTTAGGCCAGTGTGCAAAGTTGGGAAAACTGACCACGCTCATGCGGCCCACGCGCGCCGTTTCACGCAGCATGGTTTCCGCGTTGCGCAAGTGCTGCAGCGTGTTGATTTGCAGCACCATGTCAAAGCTGCTGTCCTCAAAAATGGCCAGCCCTTCATCCAAATTGAGCTGCAGCACGTTGATGCCACGCTTGACGCAAGCCAGCACGTTGGCGTCATCAATCTCTACGCCATAGCCCGTACAGCCGCGCGCGCGCTGCAAATACTCCAGAAAGCTGCCATCTCCACAGCCCAAATCCAGTACCCGCGCGCCTTGCGGCACCAGTTGAGCCAATGCTTGCATCGTGGGGGTAACGGTCATGCTGCGAACTCCTTGGCAATACCTTCAAAGTAGGCGCGCATGGCACCCAGATAACGTGGGTCATCCAGCAAAAAAGCGTCGTGACCGTGGGGTGCATCAATTTCGGCGTAGCTCACATCGCGGCCGTTTTGCAGCAATGCCTGCACCATCTCGCGGCTGCGGTTGGGTGCAAAACGCCAGTCGGTGGTAAAGCTCACCAGGAAGAACTTGGCAATGCTGCGCGCCAAAGCGTCTTTCAAGCTGCCGCCGTACTTCTTGGCCGGGTCAAAGTAATCCAGCGCGCGCGTGATCAACAAGTAGGTATTGGCATCAAAGTAGCCGCTGAACTTGTCGCCCTGGTAGCGCAGGTAGCTTTCAATCTCAAATTCAATGTCTTGCGTAGTGAATTTGATGTTGGGGCCATCGCGCAGAGCGCGGCCAAACTTCTGATTCATCACGTCATCACTCAGGTACGTGATGTGACCAATCATGCGGGCAATGCGCAGGCCACGTTTGGGCACCACGTTGTGGGCATAAAAATCGCCGCCATGAAAGTCCGGATCGGTAACGATGGCGCGCCGCGCCACTTCGTTGAAGGCAATGTTCTCGGCATTCAAGTTGGGGGCACTGGCCACCACCACCGCATGGCGCATGCGCTCGGGGTACTGCAGCGTCCAGCTCAGCGCTTGCATACCGCCCAGGCTTCCGCCCAGTACCGCCGCCATCTGCTGCACACCCAAACGGTCCAGCAACAGCGCCTGCGCATTCACCCAGTCTTCCACGGTCAGCACCGGAAAGCTGGAGCCGTACACCACACCCGAATCCGGATTGGTGTGCATGGGCCCGGTGGAGCCAAAGCACGAGCCCAGGTTGTTGACGCCAATGACAAAGAACTTGTTGGTGTCCACCGCCTTGCCCGGGCCAATCATGTTGTCCCACCAGCCTTCGCTTTTGGCCTGCCCCTCGTAAACACCCGCAACGTGGTGCGACGCATTCAGGGCATGACAGACAAGGATGGCGTTGGACTTGTCGGCATTGAGCTGACCGTACGTCTCGTAGGCAAGGGTGTAGTCGCGAATGCTTTTGCCGCTTTGCAGCGGCAAGGCATCCGGAAAGTGCATGGATTGTGGTGTGGCGATGAAGGACATAAAAAAACCCGGCATCGCTAAAAACGAGGCCGGGTTTGGAGATGCGGTTTCGTCTTTAGCAGTATTTGTAAAGCGCCCGCAAGCAGAAGCAAATCAGCGCATGAGGTTCATTATGCCAAACCCGGCACCCCTTTGGCGAGCAAAGCCACCACACCCAGCACCAGGAAAATCACCGCTGAAATGATATGCACCATGCGGATCGGAACTTTCTTGACCAGTTTGTCGCCCAGCCACACCACGGGTGCATTGGCCAGCATCATGCCCAAAGTGGTTCCCAGCACCACCCACAGGTAGGCGTTGTACTGCGCGGCCAGCATCACCGTCGCAATTTGTGTTTTGTCGCCCATCTCAGCCAGGAAAAAGGCCACCACAGTGGTGCCAAACACACCCCAGCGCGATTGCTCTGACACACCGTCATCGTCCAGCTTGTCTGGAATCAGCATCCAGATGGCCATTCCGATAAAGGACAGACCCAAAATCCAGCGCAGCACATCGGGGCCAATCATGGTGTTCACCCATGCCCCCACTGCACCGGCCAAACCATGGTTGACCACCGTGGCAGTAAAGATGCCTAAAACGATGGGCCAGGGTTTGCGAAAACGTGCGGCAAGTACCAGAGCGAGCAACTGCGTTTTGTCGCCCATTTCAGCCAAAGCGACGATGCCTGTAGAGACGAGGAAAGCTTCCATGTGGATCGGGAGTTGTTATATGTAGGCTGGACTCAACACGCATTGACCGTCGCCGCGTCCAGCCATGGATACGGTGATGGTCAATGGTCTTGTTCAGCTTTTTCAAACCGCCGGCACCATAGCGCTGAGCGCCAAGTATGTTGATGCAAGCTTTTGGTGCGTTGCACACCAAACGAACTACTCCCCAAGGACTTTGCTATTGTATCAATTGGCAATAACTATCTTCCGCCGGGGGGATAGCTCGGGTTACCCCGGGGCTTTGTTGTATAGGAGCACAAATTTGACAAAAACCCCATTGTCTGCGTGAAAGCTTGCATCATAATGGCCTCGCTCACGGGTGCGAGAGCACATGAGCAAGTGCGTTTGCGTCTCTAAGGTAGGTCACGATAAGTTGGCTTTCGGTTAGGGCTCCATCGCGTTTCAAGTATTTTTTCTAGGAGTCCTCCATGGGCAACAAACTGTACGTAGGCAACCTGCCTTACTCTTTCCGCGACAACGACCTCGAGCAGGCGTTCTCCGAATTCGGCGCTGTGCAAAGCGCTAAGGTCATGATGGAGCGTGACACTGGCCGTTCCAAGGGCTTCGGCTTTGTGGAAATGGGTAGCGATGCTGAAGCACAAGCTGCCATCCAAGGTCTGCACGGCCAAAACTACGGCGGTCGTGACCTGGTGGTCAACGAAGCCCGTCCTATGGAGCCACGTCCTCCCCGTAGCGGTGGCTTCGGCGGCGGCAATGGCGGCGGCGGCTTCGGCGGCGGCCGTGGTAACGGCGGTGGCGGCTACGGCGGTGGCCGCGGCGGTTACTAAGCCAATCCTCTAGCGCTTTCATCAGCGCTTTGGAACAAAAAAAGGAACCTTCGGGTTCCTTTTTTTATTTTCAGGTTTTATCTTTCAAAGAAATAGTTGTTATTTTTCAATCTCTCCATCAATAATATTTAGACAGGTTATGCATTGCCTGAAATTAGAAATTTCTATGCTGTAACACTTTAAATAATGCACTTATTTTGAAGCAGAGGAGTCCGTAATGGGTAGTAAGTTGTATGTGGGCAATTTGCCTTATGGAGTTCGTGAGCAGGACTTGCAACAAGCCTTTGCGCAATTTGGCTCAGTGATCAGCACCAAAGTCATGATCGAACGTGACACAGGGCGCTCCAAAGGCTTTGGCTTTGTCGAGATGGGCAGCGACAGCGAAGCCAGTGCCGCAATTCAAGGCATGAACGGCCAACCTCTGGGAGGGCGCAGTCTTTTGGTCAACGAAGCTCGCCCGATGGAGCCACGAGCGCCTCGCACAGGCGGGTATGGTGGGAGCTTTCAATCCCAGAATAACGGCGGCTACGCAGGCAGAAATGAAGGCAGTTTCCGCAGCCCCTATGGCACCGGGCCGCGTAATCGACAAAATGCCGGACACAACCCCGTTAATCATGGCGATAACCCTTATCGCAAGGATTAATGCATCGAAACAAAAAACAAAAAGGCCTTCTCAGGCCTTTTTGTTAAAAATCTCCTACAAGATTAATAGATTTATTCTTATTTATTTGCCGGATGAATAATACCCTTGACACGGCCTTTTAACTCTACGACTTGAGAAAGGTTGTCGTAGTTCATACGGTCTCCAGAGAATTGATTTTTTCCTCGCGTCAAAACCACCGGCAAATGTGACTGCACACGCTCTTCATTGGGCCAAGCATGCAAAAACTCCCCAGAAAATTGCATAGTCTGATCGGGCTGGTTCGGGAACTGCCGCACCACCTTGGCCGCACCAACCAGCTGCACCTCCGAAGAGTCGGAGTTGCTGATGCCTCGCTTTGCAGAAGACAGCGTCACCACCCCATCAGCGGCAATACTGCGTGTGCGTACAGCATCGACCTCCAAGGTATCTGTCTTGGGAAAGTGGCGGGCTTCATCACCCGTCATCACGCTTTGCAAGCGCCCTGTCCCATCAAACTGATGGACTGAAAACTTCTCCATCGTGTAGTCAGGTGCATCAGACACCACCCGATCCACATCACCAAGGATGGGTTTGGGTGCATTGCGCACCAGCCACCATGTACCCATTGCCAACAACGCCATGAGCAGCACAGGCAGGTAAATAGAGACGCGCTCACTAAGGCGCTGCAAGGACTTTTTCATCGTTGATAAGCCTCCAACAAACCTGCATAGTGGCCATTGGCAGTTAACAGCAAGTCACACAGCTGGCGCACTGCGCCATGGCCGCCCATAGCACTGGTCACAAAATCTGCCACCGCAAGATTTTCAACATGGGCGTTGCAAGGTGCGCATGCCAGTGCGCTGCGCTGCATCATGGGTAGATCAGGCCAATCGTCGCCCATGGCTGCAGCCTGATTCCAGGCCAGACCCAGCGCACTGAGGATGGACTGCGCAGCAGGCACCTTGTCTTCCGTTCCGTACACCGCATGCTGCACGCCCAGTTGCTGCAAACGCAAGCGCAAGGGCGCGGAATCACGTCCGGTAACTACCGCCGGAACAATGCCGGCCTTTTGCAGCAGTTTGATGCCATGGCCATCCAGCGTATTAAAGCGTTTGATGCTCTCACCGTGCTCGGTAAAGTGCAGGCCACCATCCGTCAACACGCCGTCCACATCGAAAAACACGACACGGATACCCTGGGCGCGCTCCAGCAGTTCTGAAGGAAATCGCTGCGTGGGCGTTGTATGGGTTTGAGGCATCAGATGACCTTGGCAACCATCAGGTCGCGAATATGCACCATCCCCACCAGGTGGGCCTGGGCATCCACAACCAGCACTGAAGTAATGCCGTGCTGTTCCATCAGTTGCGCAGCATCTACTGCCAGGGCATCAGAGGAAATCGTCCGCGGCTGGCTGTGCATCAGCTCTGCAGCCTTGGCGTTGCGCAAGTCTGCGCCGTCCTCGATGCGGCGGCGCAAATCTCCGTCGGTAAAAATGCCAACCACGCGGTTATCGGCATCCACGACCGCACTCGCACCCATGTTCTTGGCGCTGATTTCCCGCATCAGACGGTCAAAACCATCGTTGACCTGCACACGGGGCACGTCATCGCCGCTGCGCATGACATCACGCACATGCGTCAGCAATTTGCGGCCCAAAGAACCACCAGGGTGTGACAGTGCAAAGTCTTCGGCTTTAAAGCCACGGGCATCGAGCAGCGCCGAGGCAAGGGCATCGCCCAATGCCAGTTGCACCGTTGTACTGGCCGTTGGAGCCAAATTCAAGGGGCAGGCTTCACGCTCCACGCTGGTATTCAGCACCCAGTCTGCATGCTTGGCCAAGCTGGAAGACAAACCGCCAGTCATGGCCGCAATGCGCACGCCCTGTCGTTTCAGCGCAGGCAGCAGCGATGTCAGTTCATGGCTTTCACCGCTGTTGGAAATCGCCAGCACCATGTCTTTTTGCGTCACCATCCCCAAGTCGCCATGGCTGGCTTCTGCGGGGTGTACAAAAAAGGCGGGGGTGCCGGTCGATGCCAAGGTGGCCGCTATTTTTCGGCCAATGTGGCCACTTTTGCCCATCCCCATGACCACCACACGCCCGGGTGTCTCCAGCATGGCCTGCGCCACCTGCACAAAGGTGTCGTCCAACCGCTGCGCCAACGTTTGCAACGCTTGAATTTCAATGGCCAGGGTTTCACGCGCAGTTGCCAGCGCCTGTGTAGCACCCAGAACGGGCGTGGTCTGCATGGGGGTATTCATGGGCTGATTTTATCGATGCCGGCAAGACCACGCCGTGCGGCACGGACAAGTTCATGCAAACAGCCACTCAATCCCATGCATATTGCTTGTTTCCCCTCGCTGTTTGACCTCCAATGACAAGAGCAACTGAAGGCCTGCTCAAGGCACTGCTTTGTGCACCGCTACAAAGCGGTGAGGAAGCAACAAAAGAGTCCCCCTCGATCTACCGCTCATCAGGCGTCCAAAATTGAAACGTTGGGATGACCCCGGCATGCGCGCAAACACTGGCCACTGATTACACTTTTCACCATGAACCGCATTTGCTTGGGCCATGCCCGTGAATGCCTGCAGCCCTTGCTCCCTTTGATTGATGGCCCGGTGCCGCATCCACTATGCATGCAGCGGCCTTGAACTGAACACCCATGTACTCCACCAGCGTCAACGATTACCTTCGCCAGCACATCCGCACCGTCTCCAACTGGCCGGCGCCTGGCGTTCAGTTCCGCGACATCACCCCTTTGCTGCAAGACCCCAAGGTTTTCCGCATTCTGATTGATGCGTTTGTCCACCGGTACATGGACGCTGACAAGCGCCCCGACGTGGTGGCCGGCCTGGATGCCCGCGGCTTTATCCTGGGTGCCGTGATCGCCTACGAGCTGAACGTTGGCTTCGTTCCCATTCGCAAAAAAGGCAAGCTGCCATTCACGACCGTAGAAGAAACCTACGAGTTGGAATATGGCAGCGCCACGGTGGAGCTGCATACCGACGCGGTCAAGCCTGGTGACAAGGTGCTGCTGATTGACGATTTGATCGCCACAGGCGGCACCATGATGGCGGGCAAGAAACTGCTGGAAAAATTGGGCGCTACCGTGATGGAAGGCGCTGCCATCGTCGATCTGCCTGAGCTTGGTGGCTCCAAGCTGCTGCAAGAGGTTGGCAAGCTTGCCCTGTTCACACTGGTGGACTTTGAAGGCCACTAAGAGCTGCAAACACCACCCAATAAACCGAAGGTTTACGTTTGAGACGAGGCGTGAAGCCGAAGGCAGTACTCAAGTACGACAAGGCGAAACGACGACGTATCAAAGCTTGTGTTAACGGCTCTAACGCAGCGCCACTCCATAGTGTTCAAGCCGGCATGTGCCGGCTTTTTTATTTCTGTGTGAAACACGACAATTTGTCCAAAAGACACATACAGACACAACTTCTGCACTCTTGTCACGGCAAACTCACGGATGTAACAGCTCTGAGTCCCTCCGATCTATCCACATGCCCAAGCCCCCGCGCAATAACCTGATGCCCGTCACTCCCGCGTGGCGACGCTGCTTGGGCTACGTTGCCTGGGTCATCGTGGTCATGCTTGTGCTGCTGTGTGCCGCCTGGGGCTACATGGCATTGCAAGCACACGTGCCACAGCGCAACAACATGGCTGCTGCAATAGCCATGGTCTGGTGCTTTGCTTGGGTGATCTTGTTTGGCTATGGCATGTTGCAGCGGCGCATCTTGCCTATCTTGGCGGGTGGACTGGTTTTGATGCTGGCGCTGCTGGCCTGGTGGGGCACCATCGAGCCCAGTGCCCAGCGGCAATGGGCTGCAGATGTGGCGCAGCTAGTGCGTGTCGAGCCTGACAAAGACAACCCCTCTCGGGTGCACCTGCACAACGTGCGCAACTTCATATGGCGCAGTGAAACCGACTTCACCCCCCGCTGGGAAACACGCAGCTATGACCTGACACAACTTCGCAGCGTGGATGTGGCCCTGTCGTACTGGATGGGGCCAGCCATTGCCCACACCTTGGTGTCATTTGGTTTTGCCGATGGCCAGCACGTTGTGTTCTCTATCGAAATTCGCAAAGAGCAGCACGAACAATTTGACGCACTGGCGGGCTTTTTCAAGCAGTATGAAATGGCTTTGGTAGCAGCTGACGAGCGAGATATTTTGGCTGTCCGCACCAATGCGCGAGGTGAACAAGTGCACCTGTACCGCATCGACATGCCGCAAGACAGCATGCGAGATTTATTCCTCGCCTATGCCTATCAAGCCAGCCAACTGGAATACGCGCCGCGCTTTTATCACACGCTAACGGCAAACTGCACCACCATTGTCTGGCAGCTGGCACGGCGCATTGGACAGGCCTTGCCCACCGACTGGCGCTTGCTGGCATCGGGTTATCTGCCTGAATATCTGCGCGATGTCGGGGCACTGCAATCCATGCAGCCCTTGGCAACCCTGCGCACCAGCAGCGACATCACGCAGCGCGCACAAAACTGGCAACCCCCTGCAGGTTTGGACGATGCCGCTGCCAGCGCAGATTTTTCCCGCCATATTCGCCAAGACCCATAGCACTGCCCAGCACTGACTGCGACAAGGGCCGTCCTGCCTTGCGGCCAAGCTTTAAAACCATCGGCGGACATCACCACTGCGCCCTACACTCGCTGGCTATGACGCCGACTTCCTCGCCCCGCTGGTTCCTTGCACTACTCCTGTCCGTCTTGCTGACCGGGTGTGCCGGCGTGACTGTGCGCACTGCTGACCCCGCCACCTACTTGGCCGAGCGGCGCAGTGATGTACTGACCTCTGGCGAGCTCAGCCCGGCCACGCAGGAGGCATTGCGTGTTTTGGATCTGGACACCAAAACATGCATGGCCGACGTCCCCAAATGCCACTACACGCTGGCCACCGCCACAGGCTTGTATGACGAGCAGCGCATGGCCTCGCTGGCCGAGCTGTGGACGCTGCAGGCGCGTGTCGCTCAAAAAATACCATCGCTGCCGGGCACACGCACCCAGGCCGAAGTTGAAGCGTGGCTGGAGGCCGCGCGCCACGCCTGGGCGTATCTGTTTTTCACTGAGCGCAAGCCCAGTGACCGAGCCTTCGAAGATCGCCAAGTGCAGGTGCGTGACTATTACAACTACGCCGTGCAGCAAGCGGTGACCGGCTTGTTTGAGCTGCGCCGGCACGACCTGCAGAACATTCCAGAGCAATTTGGCAGCTGGCAACTGACTACCGATTTTTCTGGGCTCTGGCTGCCTGCCAACAAAGGCATGCCACACGAGTTGGTGCCAGCCACTTCGCTGCGTTTTTCCGGCTTACGCAACCAATATCGGCGTGATGGCTTTGGCGCAGAACTGGTCTCTGTTTTTCAAAGCGCAGAAGATGCCCAGCAGTTGTTCGTCGCCAGCGGCAGCCTGGAAGGGCCCCCTCAGCCGCCCTTCCAAGAATCGCTCTTTCCTGCGGTCACGGTACTGCTGCGCTTTGGCGGGAACACCATGCAGGAAGTGCTGTCCACCCACCAGGTCGAGCTGCAGGCGCTGGACCCCTATCGCTTCCGTCAGGTTGAAATGGCCAACACGCGCGTACCGCTGGCTGGCAACTTTTCATCAGGCTATGGCTTGTGGCTGGCGCGCTCGGGCTTTTCCACCCAGGCGCTGCGCACGCTGGTGGGGCTGAGCAACGGCATTACCCAGCCCACTATCTACCTGATGCAGCCGTACGACCCGAACCGGCGCACCATCATCATGCTGCATGGTCTGGCCAGCAGCCCGGAAGCCTGGATCAATGTGGCCAACGAGGTACTGGGTGACGAAACCCTGCGCCGCAACTACCAGGTCTGGCAGGTGTACTACCCCACCAATGCCCCGCTGGCCTTGAACAATTACGCCATCCGTCAGGCCTTGCAGCGCACGCTGCAGCACTTTGACCCGCAAGGCACGGCACGCGCCTCACAAAACATTACGCTGGTGGGCCACAGCATGGGGGGAGTGCTCTCACGCTTGCTGGTCAGCAACACCCAGGGGCAGATGCTGACCGCCATTACAAACACCTACGGCATCGAACCCGCCAGCGACGAAAACTGGGGCGAAAAGTTGCGTCCCTACCTTGAGTTTGAAGCTGTGCCCCAGGTCAGCAGCGCCATCTTTATTGCAGCCCCTCACCGCGGCACCGACTTTGCCAACAATCGCGTGGCCCGCTGGGTTTCCAATCTGATTACGCTGCCGTTTTCCATGGTGGAGCAATTTGCCGACATCACGCGCGGCCTGGCCCATGCCTCACCACGTATTGGCAAGCAATCGCTGCTGCGCATTCCCAATAGCATCGACAACCTGAGCGACGAAGATGCCTATGTCCGCCTGGCGGCACAGTTGCCCATTGACCCCCGCGTGCGCTACCACTCCATCATTGGCAACCACACACCTGATAAACCGCTGGATGAAAGCAGTGACGGCATCGTGCCCTACCGCAGCGCACACCTGGAGGGCGCAGCCTCTGAGCTGATCGTGCCGTTCAGCCACAGCGTGCAGGAGCACCCCCGCTCCATCGTGGAAATCCGGCGCATTCTGCATAACCAATTGCTACCAGACAATCAAAAAAAGTAGGCCATAAGTCCATACAGGTAAAGGGCTAGACAATGAAATCACTTCAAAATTTTCTAGACCGGCATACCGCATGATGCCCTCTTCACCCACAGCCGTCCCCCTCATCAAAGGCTGGTGCCCGGGCGCCTGGCAGCCCATGGCCTCTGGCGATGGCCTCGTCGTGCGCGTGCGCCCGCCGCTGGGTAGATTGAGCGCAGCACAAGCCCTGGTGCTGGCCGATCTGGCAACCCGCTATGGCAACGCAACACTGGAGCTGTCAAACCGTGCCAATGTGCAGCTGCGCAGTGTTGACCCGCAGCAGCATGGTGCCGTTCTACAGGCCTTGGCAGTGGCAGGTTTGCTGGATGTCGACGCCCGGCAAGAGCAGTTGCGCGCCATCGTGATTGACCCCCTGCACCACCTGGGTGACGGCGTACTGAGCAGCGCTCAGGCTTTGCAATACGCGCTGCAGCAGACCCCAGCCGATGCGTTGGCTGGCTTACCAGCCAAGTTTGGCTGGCTGGTCGCTGGCCACCAGCATACGCTGCTGGCCAGCGTTTCGGCCGATGTGCGCCTGCTGTGTCTGCCTGCACAAGCCAGCGCTGCGGCGCCCCATCACTGGCTGGTACAGCCAGATGGTCTGGATAGGGCCATGGCCGCTCCGACCCTGGACAGTGCCATCGCCTGCGCACTGCTGCTTACCCGCTGGTGTGCCGAACAGGCGCGCGAACGCCGGGCACACGGGCAACACCCAGGCCGCATGGCCAGCCAGCTGGCGGCCTACCAAGCCCGCCATGAGCACCTGCCGGTCTGGCCGCTGCCTGATGGTGTGCTCTGGCAAGACTTGGTCCCCGCGCCCGCATCCGCAGCAACAGAGCCTGCTCCGGGCTGGCAAAACCATACAGCCCCAGCCACGGGCTATCTGGTGGCAGCCCCGCTGGGGCGTATTCCAGCCGCCGTGCTGGCCCGCTTGGCACAAGCACTGCAGCAAACGAGGACCAACGCTGGTCTGCGTATCACCCCGTGGCGCATGCTACTCATTGACGGAGTGACACCCCCCTTGGAAGGCACACACTCACCTTGGATGCAGCAAGCAGGCCTAGACAACACGACAGACTGGATCACCGCCCCAGCCGATCCTCGCCTGCGCATCTCTGCCTGCGTGGGGGCTCCCGGTTGCAACCAAGCACTTGCACCCACCATGGCACTGGCGCTGGAACTGGCGCCCCAAGTACCGCCCGGCAGTCACCTGCACGTTTCAGGTTGCGCCAAGGGCTGTGCACGCCAGCGCCCCGCCACCCTGACCCTGCGCGCTTGCAATGCCGAGAGCGTCCCAAGCCACCGCTTTGCCGTCATCCACGAGGGCACTGCCAGCGATGTCACAGCCTCGGAGCTATTGGCATCCGACCTGCGCGACAATCCCCGCTTGTTCTCCGAAAAGATTGAATGGCTCACGTCTACGAAACCCATGGCGCCGAAATCTACCGCCAGTCCTTTGCCACCATCCGCCGCGAAGCCGACCTGAAGCGCTTCACCCCCGGTGAAGAGCGCGTTGCCGTGCGCATGATCCACGCCACAGGCATGGTGGAACTGGCCCCCCACATCCAGTTTTCTGCATCCCTGTTTGAAGCGGCGCAGCAAGCCCTGCAGGCTGGCGCCCCCATCCTGTGCGATGTACGCATGGTCAGCGAGGGCATCACACGCTCACGCCTGCCCGCCAACAACGCGGTCATCTGCACCCTGCAGGCCCCTGGCGTGGCCGAACTGGCCGCAGAAATGCACAACACCCGCAGCGCCGCAGCGGTCGAGCTGTGGCGCCCTCACTTGGCGGGTGCCGTTGTCGCGATTGGCAATGCCCCCACCGCACTGTTTCACCTGCTGAACATGTTGCAACAACCCGACTGCCCGCGCCCTGCCGCCATCATTGGTTGCCCTGTAGGCTTCATCGGCGCCGCCGAATCCAAAGCGGCACTGATGCAGGACTTGCCCGTACCGTCGATGATCGTGCGTGGTCGCCTGGGTGGCTCTGCCATGACTGTGGCCGCCATCAACGCCTTGGCCAGCCATGTTGAATAAGCTCGAGATAAACACACCCACCGGCGTGATCTGCGTGGGTCTGGGCCCAGGCGACCCAGAACTCATGAGCGTCAAGGCCGACCGCTTGGTGCGTCAGGCGCGGCATGTCGCCTTCTTTCGCAAGGCCGGCCGCCCCGGCAAGGCACGCCAGGCCGTCCAAGGCATGCTCACCGCAGACGTGGTCGAGTACGCCATGGAATACCCGGTCACCACCGAGCTGCCGGTGGACAGCGAGGCCTACGTGCAACAGCTGTCCAGTTTCTACGACCAATGGTGCGAGCAACTGGCCCAACTGGCGCAGCAAACGCAAGTGGTGGTGCTGTGCGAGGGCGACCCCTTCCTCTATGGCTCTTTCATGCACCTCTACACCCGCCTACAGGCACGAGGTGATGTGCCCATCGACGTGGTACCCGGCATTCCCGGCATGGTGGGCTGCTGGCATGCCACAGGCACACCCATCACCTGGGGCGATGACGTATTAAGCGTCATGACCGGTACGCTGTCTGAAGACGAGCTGGTGCGCCGCATGCAGACGGCCGACGCGCTGGTCATCATGAAAGTGGGCCGCAATCTGCCGCGCATCCGTCGCGCACTGCAACGCTGTGGCCGCACCGAGGCAGCCTGGCTGGTGGAAAACGGCACCACTGCCCAACAACAGGTCAAGCGCTTGCAAGAGGTGGGCGATGATGCCTGCCCTTACTTCGCCATCGTGCTGGTGCACGGACAAGGCCGCCGCCCGGAGGCCGCATGGTGATGCCTGCTGGCCGCCTGAGCATCGTGGGCCTGGGCCCCGGCACCTTGTCACAGACCACGCCCGAAGTGGCCAGCGCCTTGGCGCAGGCCACCGATGTGATTGGCTATGTGCCGTATGTGGAGCGTGCCCGCGCTCTGCTGCACGCCCAACGCTCTGCCGCAATTGATGGCGCAAGCACCACCCACTTCCACGCCTCAGACAACCGGGTGGAAATCGACCGCTCGCGCCATGCGCTGGCACTGGCCGCACAAGGCCACCGCGTGGTGGTGGTGTCCTCGGGAGATCCCGGCGTTTTTGCCATGGCCAGCGCCGTTTTGGAGGCCGTGGACCATGCTACGCCTGCCGAAGCCGCTGTGTGGCACACGCTGGATATCCAGGTGTTGCCCGGCATCACGGCCATGCTGGCCGCCGCCGCCCGCGCCGGTGCGCCGCTGGGCCATGACTTTTGCTGCATCAACCTGTCGGACAACCTCAAACCCTGGTCCGTGATTGCCAAACGCGTGCAATTGGCCGCCGAGGCCGACTTTGCCATGGCCTTCTACAACCCGCGCTCCCACAGCAGGCCCGAAGGCTTCAACCGTCTGCTGGCGCTGCTGCGTATGCATTGCGAGCCCGCGCGCCTGGTGATCTTTGCCCGGGCCGTATCCACGCCCGAAGAAAAGCTGACGGTATGCGCTTTACAGGACGTGCAGCCCGAGATGGCCGACATGCGCACCGTGGTGCTGGTTGGCAACAGCACCACGCGCCGCGTCGGCCCCTGGGTCTATACCCCGCGCTCTTACGGCATGGATAGCATTGCGCCAGCCACTCCTTCATGAGCCAGCCAGTGCATCACGCTGTCCACACTGCCCGTGCTGCGGCGGGCTGGCACATCTGGGCGCTGCACCATGATGACGGGCAGGCCCAAAGCCCGCGCCGCCTCCAGTTTGCCGCGGGTGGCATCGCCACCCGCATTCTTGGTCACCAGCCATTCGATATGGTGCTCGGTCAACAAGGCGCGCTCACCTTCCGCCCCAAAAGGGCCGCGCGCTACCAACACCGTAGCACTCTGCACAGGCAAGCTGCCGGGTTCTGGTACATCTACCACCCGCAACAAGTAGCGGTGCTGCACGAGGTGGGCAAACGCTGCCAGTTGCTTGCGCCCCACCGTCAGAAAGACACGGGCAGGCGCTGCGGGCAAGGCGCGGGCTGCGGCATCCATGTTGGCCACCGTCACCCAGCGGTCACCCGCCTCGGGCTGCCAAGCGGGGCGCTCCAGCGCCAGCAAGGGGATCCCGGTTTGCGCACAGGCGGCGCAGGCATTGCGGCTCATTTGCGCGGCAAATGGGTGGGTGGCATCCACCACATGGCTGATGCCATGCGTGCGGATGAACTGCACCAGCCCTGGCACCCCCCCAAAACCACCGCTGCGTGTGGGCAAGGGCTGGGCTGCCGGACTGCGGGTAGCGCCCGCATACGAAAACACGGCGGGCACGGCATCTTGGTGCAAACGGCGGGCCAGCAGGCTGGCATCGCTGGTACCCCCCAACAGGAGAACATGTGTCATGGCTGATCCGTGGCTGACCTTGGTTGGAATGAACGAAGATGGGCTGGAAGGGTTGAGTGTCCCAGCCCGCCGGGCCGTTGACGCGGCCCGCACCATTTTCGGTGCGCCGCGCCACCTGGAGCTGGCCCAGGCCGGTGAGCGGGGCCGCCCTTGGCCCATCCCCTTTGATCCAGCACCTTTACTGGCCCTGCGTGGGCAACCAGTTGTGGTACTGGCATCGGGTGACCCGTTCTGGTTTGGGGCCGGAGGTACGTTGGCCCAGCATTTGCAGCCTCACGAATGGTGCTGCCATGCCCAAAGTGCCACATTCTCGCTGGTTGCTGCCCGCCTGGGCTGGCGGCTGGAACATACCGTGTGCCTGGGCCTGCACGCCAGCCCCATGGCACAGGTGCTGCCGCAATTGCGCGCGAACCGCCAACTGATGGTGCTGCTGCGCGACGGCGCTGCCGTGGCCGACTTTGCCCATTGGCTGCATACCGAAGGCTGGGGCCGTAGCACGCTGTGGGTACTGGAGGCCGTTGGTGGCCCGCGCGAACGCTGTCGCATGCTGCCTGCAGATGCTGTAGCCACCGCCCTGGCCGATGACCCCGCGCAATCCCCCGTCTGCGTGGCCTTGCTGGCACAAAGTACGCAGCAAGAAGGCCTGCCCACCACACCGGGCCGCCCCGATGACTGGTATGCCCATGACGGCCAGATCACCAAGGCCCCTATTCGCGCCCTGACGCTAGCGGCCCTGGCGCCCCGCCATGGGCAATGCCTGTGGGACATTGGTGGGGGATCTGGTTCAGTCTCGGTGGAGTGGTGCTTGGCGGGAGGCCAGGCCATCACCATCGAGCAGCACGCCACACGCGTGGCCAACATCCAGCGCAACGCCAAGCGTTTTGGTTTGCAGCAGGCGCTACGCTGCATCCATGGCACGGCACCGCAGGCCTTACAAAATCTGCCGCCACCGAGTGCCGTGTTTGTGGGCGGCGGTTTTGATGCAGCCCTGTTTGAGCCATTGCAGGCCGCCATGCCTGCAGGCTGCCGTCTGGTGGTGAATGGTGTGACTTTAGAAACCCAGGCCCTGCTGGTACAACTGCACGCCAGCCATGGCGGTCAACTGCAACGGCTGGAGTTGTCAAGCGTCGAAGCTTTGGGCCGCATGCGCAGCTGGAAAGCGGCACGCCCGCTGGTGCAATGGATATGGCAACGGTAAGCACCAGCATGCCCTTGGTGGCAGGCCTGGGGCTGCGCGCCACAGCCAGCGTGGACAGCTTGCACGCACTGTGGCTGCAGGCCTGCGCTTGGTTCATCCAGCAACCCGGCTGGCCCAGTAGCACTAGCCCTTTCTGCACCACCGTGGCCGTGCTGACGCACAAAGCCCAGCACCCGGCACTGCTGGCGTGGCAAGCACAACTGCCGTTTGCCACACGCCTGGTGGCCGTACCGCCTGAGCGGCTGGCAGCCCAAGCTGTGCACACCCAATCGCCACGCCTGTTGGCCCTCTATGGCACGGGCAGTGTGGCGGAAGCCGCCGCGCTGGCCGCCGCAGGCCCTGGTGCCCGACTGTGGTTGCCCCGACTGGTGGCTCCAGACGGCTGTGCCACGCTGGCACTGGCCTGCGCGGCACCACCTTTTGATTTTGTATCTGGAGGGGCCATGGCCTCTCCGCTTGAGGAGTAACGGCATGACCGTGCATTTCATCGGCGCTGGCCCCGGTGCCGCCGACCTGATTACCGTTCGCGGACGCGACCTGATGGCCCGCTGCCCGGTGTGCCTGTATGCCGGTTCGCTGATCCCGCGTGAGCTGCTTGCGCACTGCCCACCGGGCGCACGCATCGTCAACACCGCATCGATGGATCTGGACCAGATCATTGAAGAAATCCAGGCTGCTGAAGCCCTAGGCCACGACGTGGCCCGCCTGCATTCAGGTGATTTGTCCGTCTGGTCGGCCATGGGCGAGCAACTGCGCCGCCTGCGCGAGCTTGGCATTGGCTACAGCGTCACGCCCGGTGTGCCCTCGTTCGCTGCTGCTGCGGCCACACTGGGTGCCGAGCTGACGCTGCCGGGCTTGTGCCAGTCGCTGGTGCTGACGCGCACCTCGGGCCGTGCTACCGCCATGCCTGCGGGCGAAAACCTGGCAGCCTTTGCCGCCACCGGCGCGGTGCTGGCCATTCACCTGTCCATCCACGTGGCCGAAAAGGTGCAGAGCGAGCTGCTGCCCCACTACGGCGCTGACTGCCCCGCAGCCATCGTCTGGCGTGCCAGCTGGCCGGATGAAACCGTGGTGCGCACCACCGTGGGCCAATTGGCGCAAGCCGTCTCCAGCCGCATGGAGCGCACTGCCATCATGTTGGTGGGGCGCAGCATCAGCGCTGAAGACTTTGGCGAAAGCCGCCTCTATGCGGCCGACTACGACCGCCGCTACCGTCCCTTGGGCACCGAGCCGCGCTTTCCCGGTGCAGGCACCGCCGTGGACACGGCCACCGACCGCCCACTGGGCAGCGACGCGGCATGAGCCGCACCCTGCCCCCGATTGCCCTGACGCTGATCGGCATTGGCACCGGCAACCCGGACCACCTCACGCGCCAGGCCATGCGGGCCATGTGCATGGCCGACCTGATCCTGCTGCCGCACAAGGGTGAAGACAAGGCCGAGCTGGCCGCGCTGCGCCAGTCGCTGTGCGATGCCGTGCTGGCCGACACGCCTGCGCCGCCGCGTGTGGCCGGTTTTGACATGCCCGTGCGCCGCAGCCAGGGCGACGACTATCTGGCACAGGTAGATGAATGGCATACCGCCATCACTGCCTGCTGGCAGGCAACAATGGCCCAGGCGCTGGCCAACGGGCTGCAGCCCCGCCAAACCGATGGCTGCTTGCACGTAGCACTGCTGGTATGGGGCGACCCTTCGCTGTACGACAGCACGCTGCGCATTGCGGCGCGCATGCAGCCCGCGCCGGTGCAGGTGCAGGTGGTCGCGGGCATCACAGCCGTGCAGGCGCTGACAGCAGCCCACGCGCTGGCCGTGAACGAGATTGGCCAGCCCTTCACCGTGACCACTGGCCGCCAGCTGCGTGACCACGGCTGGCCAACAGGCGTGGACACCGTGGTCGTCATGCTGGATGGGCAATGCAGCTTTACCAGCCTACCGCCCGTGTTGGCGCAGGAGGTGGACATCTGGTGGGGAGCCTACGTGGGCATGACCCAGCAGGTGCTGGACCACGGCCCGCTGACCGAGGCAGGCCCACGCATCCTCGCCGCACGCGCCGCAGCACGAGCGCAGCATGGCTGGATCATGGACATCTACCTGCTGCGTCGGCGCAGCGTGGTCGCACTCGACAGCGCCCGGCACATCTAGAAAAGCGCTGTCTGCACAAAGGAAAAAAGGACTTGCGCCGCACAAGGCGTGAAGTCCTTTTTTCTCTGGCAGCGCAGCCGCCTTACTTGCCGATGCAGAAGCTGGAGAAGATCACGCCCAGCAGGTCGTCTGACGTAAATTCCCCCGTAATGCTGTTGAGTGCGGTCTGCGACAGGCGCAGCTCTTCGGCCAGAATGTCCAGCGCCGGGCCGGGCACGTTCAGCTGGGCGTGCGCCTCATCCAGGTGCGCACCCACGGCCTGCAAGGCCTCCACATGGCGAGCGCGCGCAATGTACAAACCTTCGGCCGCCGACTGCCAGCCCGCCACTTGCAACAGGCGCTGGCGCACAGCATCCAGCCCCTGTCCTGTGCGGGCCGACAGGCTCAGGCTTTGCTCGCTGCCCTTGCGGCCAGCCAGCGGGGCCAGCGGCTGCATGTCCACACCAGGTGCAGCCAGATCGGTCTTGTTCCACAGGTCAATCACGGGCACGCTGGGCAAAATGCGTTCGGCCAGCGTACGGGCAATGTCCAGATCCGCGTCCACGTAACCCGCCTCTGCCATGCGCGAGAGGTCGTGCAAGAACAGCACAGCATCGGCACCGGCAATTTCTTCCCAGGCGCGGGCAATGCCAATGCGCTCGACCTCGTCGTCGCTGTCGCGCAGACCGGCAGTATCAATCACGTGCAGCGGTACGCCGTCGATCTGAATGGTCTGCTGCACCTTGTCGCGCGTGGTGCCTGCAATGGGGGTGACGATGGCCAGCTCGGCCCCCGCCAGCGCATTGAGCAGCGAGCTTTTGCCCGCATTGGGCTGGCCCGCAATCACCACCTTGATGCCCTCGCGCAGCAGCGCACCTTGTTGGGTGCGTGCCAGCACCTGGCCGAGCTGGTCGCGCAGGCCATCGAGCTGCCCATAGGCATCGGCTTTTTTCAGAAAGTCGATTTCTTCTTCCGGAAAATCCAGCGTGGCCTCTACCAGCATGCGCAGGTGCACCAGCGCTTGGCGCAGCTCGCCAATCTCGCGCGAGAAATCGCCCGAGAGCGAGCGGCTGGCGCTGCGTGCGGCGGCCTCGGTGCTGGCGTCAATCAAATCGGCAATCGCTTCGGCCTGAGCCAGATCGATCTTGTCGTTCAGGAAAGCGCGCTCGGTAAATTCACCGGGCTGGGCCAGCCGCAAGCCGGGCAATACGGCAGTTGATGAACCCGCAGCTATTTCCTGTGCAGCTTCAAGGCAGCGCGCCAGCAGCAACTGCAGCACCACGGGGCCGCCGTGGGCCTGCAGCTCCAGCACGTCTTCACCGGTGTAGCTGTTAGGGCCGGGAAAGTAGAGCGCCAGGCCGTGGTCAATGGGTGCGCCTTTGCCATCTTTAAAGGGCAGGTAAGTGGCTTCACGTGGCTTGAGCGCTTTGCCCAGCAGGTGCTGCACAAAACCTGCAATCTGCTTGCCTGAGACACGCACAATGCCCACGGCCCCGCGCCCGGGGGCGGTGGCAATGGCAACGATGGGATCGGTATGGCGGGCAAGCATGGCTTCATATCCTTAGGTGGGCAGCCGACCATGATAGCCATGGGCGGTCTCAAACAGATTTCAAAAACAGGAGCTGTCAGCGCTTACAGTTAGTCGCTTTAAGATACAAAACTATCTAAAAACCAGCGTAGTCAAGCGCTAACCGCTCTTGTTTTAAAAAGCAGTGTGTTGAAACATCAAAGGCCGCTTGCGCGGCCTTTGAGGGGTTCAGCAAGCCGTATGTGGCTTACTTCTTCTTGGCTTTGACGTCCGTTACCGCAGCGTCGGCCTTCTTGAAGCTTGGCAGATTGAACTGCGGAGGTACGCCCATGCGGGTGTTGATAACCCACTGCTGTGCAATCGACAAGATGTTGTTGGTCAGCCAGTACAGCACCAGACCAGCAGGGAACATGAAGAACATGACACTGAAGATCAGGGGCATGAACCACATCATCTTGGCTTGCATCGGGTCTGGTGGCACGGGGTTCAGTGCCGTTTGCAGCAGCGAGGACGCAGTCATCAGCAGCGGCAAGACATAGAAGGGATCCTTGGCCGACAGGTCAGTGATCCACAAGATCCATGGTGCATGGCGAATTTCGACCGACGACAGCAGCACCCAGTACAAGGCGATGAACACGGGGATCTGGATCATGATGGGGAAGCAACCACCCATGGGGTTGACCTTCTCCTCACGGTAGATGCGCATCATCTCTTGCTGCATCTGCTGGGGGTTGCCCTTCAGACGCTCGCGCATTTCCATGATCTTGGGGTTGATTGCCTTCATCTTGGCCATCGAGCCGTAGGCCTTGGCGTTCAACCAGTAGAACAAGATCTTCAGGAACAGCACCAGACCGACAATCGACCAGCCCCAGTTGCCCAAAATGCCGTGGATCTTGTCCAGCAGCCAGTACAGCGGCTTGGCCAAAATGGTCAGCCAGCCATAGTCCTTGACCAGCTCCAGACCGGGAGCCAGCGACTCCAGCGTCTTTTCCAGCTGCGGGCCTGCAAACAGGCGGGCTTCAACGGCCTTGGTCTCGCCAGGCTGCAAAGTGCCCAAAGGCGTGATCATGCCGGCGGCGTACAGGTTCTCGCCCACCTTGCGCGCATAGTTGTCGCGCTGAATGCCGTCACCCAGCAACCAGGCGCTGGCAAAGTAGTGCTGCACCATGGCCACATAGCCGCTGGTGGCAGTCTTTTCAAACTTTGCCTTGTCCTTGTCGATGTCCTTGAACTCCACCTTCTGGTACTTGGCCGTATCGGTGTAGATCGCAGGGCCGGTGAAGGTCGAGTAGAAAGCATTGCCGCCATCCACTGCATTGCCGTCACGCAGCAACTGCAGATACAGCTGAGGCGTAATTGCGGTGGCACCGGCGTTCACCACGTCGTGCTTGACCGCAATGTCGTAAGCGCCGCGCTTGACGGTGAATGTCTTGACCAGCTTGACGCCATCTTGCACGGGCGACTCAAAACGCACTTGCAGTTCGTTTTGTCCGTCTTTGAGCTCACGCTCACCGGGCTGCACGGTCATCACGGTCTTGTGGGTGGGGTAATTGCCACCAATCAGACCGGTTTGTGCCTGGTACACGCGCTGTTTGCTGTCGTCAAACAGCACGAAAGGCTGAGACTTGTCTGCATCGCTGCCGTACTTGAGCAGCTCTGCATGCACCAGTGCACCGCCTTGGCCATCAAAGGTCAGGCGCATCACATCGGTGGTGACAGTCACTTTTTCCTGTGCCACGGGGGCTGCATCAGCAACACCCGGCACATTGCTGGCCAGCACATCGGCAGTAGCAGACGCGGCGGTCAGGGCATCAGGCACATCGGCAGGCTTGCTCTCGGCAGGCGCAGTGGCCGTGGCTTTGGGCGCCGAAGGGAAGAACGTGGCTTGTTTGCCATTGTGGATTTGCCATTGGTCCCACAGCAAAACCATGGAAAAGCCAAATATCACCCACAAAATGGTGCGGCGAATGTCGTTCATGAAGACTTCTTTGGTGAGGAAGAGGAGGTCAAACCGGTAAACAGCTTGGGCGCTTTGTCAGGCACGGGATCATGCCCGCCATCACACCACGGTTGGCAACGTACCAGTCGCCGCAGTGTCAAATAAGTGCCAGCCGCTGCACCGTGCTGCTCTAAAGCCTTCAAAGAGTAGGCCGAACAGGTCGGTTCAAAACGGCAAGCCGAGCCCAGCCATGGGCTCAAAGTGAGGCGATAGCCACGAACTAATGCCATGAGCAGCGCCTTCACCATGGGCTTATCCTGCCCCCTCGACAGCCACATCTTGGGGCTGCGTGGTATTGGCTTGCGCCACAGGTTTCGGGCTCTTGCGCCGTGTGGCGTGGTTCAAAAGCTGCATCAGCTCCGCGCGCACCGCCTGCTTGAGGGGCTCTGACGTGGCGCTGATGAATTGTTTGCGGTCAAACCCGGCGCGCAAGCGCACCACGTAAGCCGCTGGCGGCAAAGACTGCAGCTGGGCGTCAAACTCACTGGCAACGGCATAAATTTGCCGCTTGATGCTGTGGCGCGTCACCGAGCGTTTGGCCCAGCGCTTGGGCACCAAAGGGCCCATCCACACCTGCGGCACTTTACACCCAGGCACGACAAACAGGGCCTGCGGTGCTGCCTGTGAAGGCGTAGCACCGGGCCCTGTTGGCTCAGCGTCCTTGGCAACATCTACCTCACTGAGCACCAAACGGTGCAAAGCAAAGTGTGCTGTCCGGGAAATGGTTCCCCCGGACATCGTCGCCTGAAATTGGGGGCGCGTTTGCAGCCGTTGCATCACAGCAAGCCCTGGCTATGCACAGGGGATGGTGTCAGGCAGTCGGCCAAGCGAGCTGACCTTAGACGGCCAGACGCTTACGGCCCTTGGCGCGGCGAGCGTTGATGACGGCACGGCCGCCCTTGGTCTTCATGCGCACCAGGAAACCGTGGGTGCGAGCGCGCTTGGTCTTGGAGGGTTGGTATGTACGCTTCATGTTCGTTCCTTGAGAAAGTTCAGTTTCTTACTGGCCTGACATCCCTCATGGATGTGCAGTACCCAATTTCCCCCCGGCCAAGCATGCCTGCAAAACGCACCCGCCACATGGCCGATGCCCGCAAATAAAAGCTTCACGCGGGGCTTATCACCCTGAACACATTCAGGGAAACCCGAAATTATCTCAGTGTTGTGCATCTCTTGCAATGACCCTCTAAACATGGCCCAGAATAAGCCCCATGAATCGCACGCTGGAAAAGCGCGATGTGTTTGTGGATAACCGTTTGAAAAGCTACAATCACAGCCCCGAAACCGTTCCTCCTATCCACAAAAAGTGCTTCCATTGAAATGACAGAGGAACCCTCCAACGACGCTGGCCTAGGCCTGTGGCTGGCATGCGTTGAGCAGCTCAGCCAAGACCTGCCCGAACAACAGTTCAACACCTGGATCAAGCCTTTGACCGCCGTCGTGGCCGAAGACTTCTCTAAGGTGACGGTCTACGTGGCCAACCGCTTCAAGCTCGATTGGATTCGCGCCCAGTACGCCGCCCGCATTTCGGGGCTGCTGGAAGATTTGTACGGCCAACCCGTCACTCTGGAGTTGGCGCTTGCTCACAGAGAAAGCGTTACCCGCACTTACGTTCGCCCTTACCAGGCAGAACGCAGCTCCCCTTCAGATGCCCCCACGATGCTGCCCGTCAGCGCCAGTGCTGAAGAAGCTTCTGCGCCCGCATTTCGTAACCGCCTGAACTCTGCCTTGACGTTTGAAACGCTGGTGGAAGGCACGGCCAACCGCATGGCCCGCTCGGCTGCCATGCACGTAGCAGGGTCGCCCGGCCATCTGTACAACCCGCTGTTTATTTATGGCGGAGTGGGCCTGGGTAAAACCCACTTGGTACATGCTGTGGGTAACCAGTTACTCAAAGACAAGCCTGACGCCAAGATTCTTTACATCCACGCTGAACAATTTGTTTCAGATGTGGTCAAGGCTTACCAGCGCCGCACGTTTGATGAGTTCAAAGAACGCTACCACTCGCTCGATCTTTTGTTGATTGATGACGTCCAGTTCTTTGCCAACAAAGACCGTACGCAAGAAGAGTTCTTTAACGCCTTTGAAGCCTTGCTGGCCAAAAAGAGCCACATCGTGATGACCTCAGACACCTATCCCAAGGGTCTGACCAACATCCACGAGCGCCTGGTTTCGCGTTTTGACTCTGGCCTGACCGTAGCGATTGAGCCACCCGAGCTGGAAATGCGCGTGGCCATTCTGATCAACAAGGCCCGCGCCGAAAACGCCGAGATGCCCGAAGAAGTCGCCTTCTTTGTGGCCAAGAACGTGCGCTCCAACGTGCGAGAGCTGGAAGGCGCGCTGCGCAAAATTTTGGCTTACTCGCGCTTCAACCAGAAAGAAGTGTCGATCCAGCTGGCACGTGAAGCGCTGCGCGATCTGCTGAGCATTCAAAACCGGCAGATCAGCGTAGAGAACATCCAGAAAACCGTGGCCGATTACTACAAGATCAAAGTGGCGGACATGTACAGCAAGAAGCGCCCAGCGTCGATTGCCCGTCCGCGCCAGATCGCCATGTATCTGGCCAAGGAGCTGACCCAAAAGAGCCTCCCTGAGATTGGCGAGCTTTTTGGTGGCCGCGATCACACCACGGTGCTGCACGCTGTGCGCAAGATTGCGGCAGAACGCCAACAACTGACCGAGCTGAATCAGCAATTGCATGTGCTGGAGCAAACGCTCAAAGGCTGATGGATTTTCCCCTCGCCCGGCTCCAGCCTTGCGGAGCAAAATGAGGGGGTTTGAGTGGCACGAGGGGGCGTGAGAAGATGCGCCGCCACTCATTCCTAAAGAGACCCGCTACTGAAACATAGAGGTTGACATGATCGTCCTGAAAGCCACACAAGACAAAGTTCTCGCGGTCCTGCAATCGGTGTCCGGCATCGTTGAGCGCCGTCACACCTTGCCCATTTTGGCGAACGTACTGGTCAAAAAGACCGGCAACGCCTTGCAGTTCACCACCAGTGACCTGGAAATCCAGATCCGCACCACTGCCGAGCTGGGCGGTGACACGGGAGATTTCGCCACCACCATTGGTGCACGCAAGCTGATCGATATCTTGAAGACCATGCCTGGCGACCAGACCGTGTCGCTGGAGTCACAGCAAAGCAAGATGATCTTGAAGGGTGGCAAGAGCCGCTTCACCATGCAGTCGCTGCCCGCAGAAGACTTTCCGCTGGTGCAAGAGGCCGCCAACTTTGGCCCCGCCTTCAGCGTGCCGCAAAAGGTGCTGAAAGATCTGATGGGGCAGGTCTCGTTTGCCATGGCAGTGCAAGATATTCGCTACTACCTCAACGGCATCTTGTTTGTTGCCGAAGGCAACACCTTGAGCCTGGTCGCTACCGATGGCCACCGTCTGGCGTTTGCCAGCTCGGAGCTGGACGTGGATGTGGGCGACAAGCAAGAAGTGATCTTGCCGCGCAAGACCGTGCTGGAGCTGCAGCGCCTGCTCAGCGATGTGGGTGGTGAGAACTCGCCGCGCATCGAGATGCAGTTTGCCAACAACCAGGCCAAGTTCACCTTTGCGGGCATGGAGTTTGTGACCAAGCTGGTTGAGGGCAAGTTCCCTGACTACAACCGCGTCATTCCTCGCAACCACGGCAACAGCGTAACGCTGGGCCGTGCACCACTGCTGGCCAGCCTGCAGCGCACGGCCATCATGACCAGCGACAAATTCAAGGGCGTGCGCCTGACGATCGAGCCTGGCACTTTGCGTGTGGCCTCGAACAACGCCGACCAAGAAGAGGCGGTGGATGAACTCGATATCGACTACGGCGGTGATGCCATCGACATCGGCTTCAACGTAACGTACCTGCTGGACGTGCTGGCCAATATGTCGCAAGACATGGTCAAGATTGAGCTGGCCGACGGCAACAGCTCTGCACTGGTCAGCATTCCCGGCAACGACAACTTCAAGTACGTCGTCATGCCCATGCGCATTTAAGGCGCTGGCACACCCGCCAACCAACCAGCCGCTTGCGGCTAAAAAGGGAGCTGTCAGCGCAATCTGGCAGCCCTTTTCAAAGTGATTTATTGGTATACCCCAGGCAATACAGGCGTTAACAGCTCTTGTATTTGCAGCAGCAAGGCACCTTCATGACCGACGAGAACAAGCCAGAAAACCAAACCATTCCCGCTGTAAGCGCCCCCGCAGACACAGGATATGGCGAAGGTTCGATCCAAATTTTGGAAGGCCTGGAAGCCGTGCGCAAGCGCCCCGGCATGTACATTGGCGACACGTCAGACGGCACCGGCCTGCACCATCTGGTGTTCGAGGTGGTGGACAACTCCATCGATGAAGCCCTGGCGGGCCACTGCGATGACATCCTGGTCACCATCCATGCTGATGGATCACTGTCTGTCATTGACAACGGCCGCGGCATTCCCACGGGCGTGAAGATGGACGACAAGCACGAGCCCAAGCGCTCGGCCGCTGAAATCGCCCTGACCGAGCTGCACGCTGGTGGCAAGTTCAACCAAAACAGCTACAAGGTCTCTGGTGGTCTGCACGGCGTGGGCGTGTCTTGTGTGAACGCGCTGTCCATCTGGCTGAAGCTGACCGTGCGCCGCGACGGCAAGGTGCATGAGATCGATTTCTCGCGCGGCTTTGTGCAAAACCGCCTGATCGAAGTGGTGGACGGGTTTGAAATTTCGCCTATGCGCGTCATTGGTGACTCTGACAAGCGCGGCACCAAGGTGCACTTTCTGCCTGACCAGGAAATCTTCAAGGAAAACTTCGAATTCCGTTACGAGATCCTGGCCAAACGCCTGCGCGAGCTGTCCTTCCTGAACAACGGCGTGCGCATTCGCCTTAAAGACGAGCGCGACGGCAAGGAAGACGACTTCTCGGGCGCTGGCGGCGTGCGCGGTTTTGTTGGCTTTATCAACACCAACAAGAAAGTACTGCACCCCACGGCGTTCTACGCCGAAGGCTCGCGCCCTGCAGAAACTTATGGCGGCATTCCCGGCACCGAAATCGGTGTGGAAGTAGCCATGCAGTGGAACGACGGCTACAACGAGCAAGTGCTGTGCTTTACCAATAACATCCCCCAGCGCGATGGCGGCACCCATCTGACCGGCCTGCGCGCGGCCATGACCCGCGTAATTGGTAAATACATCGACCAAAACGATCTGGCCAAGAAGGCCAAGGTCGAAGTCTCGGGCGATGACATGCGCGAAGGCCTGTGCTGTGTGCTGAGCGTGAAAGTGCCAGAGCCCAAGTTCTCCAGCCAGACCAAGGACAAGCTGGTCAGCTCGGAAGTGCGTGCGCCCGTGGAAGACATCGTCGGCAAGCTGCTGTCAGACTACCTGGAAGAAAACCCCAACGACGCGAAGCTGCTGTGCGGCAAGATCATTGAAGCGGCCCGCGCCCGCGAAGCCGCCCGCAAGGCCCGCGAAATGACACGCCGCAAGGGCGTGCTGGACGGCATGGGCCTGCCCGGCAAACTGGCCGACTGCCAGGAAAAAGACCCGGCGCTGTGCGAAATCTACATTGTCGAGGGTGACTCCGCCGGTGGCTCTGCCAAGCAGGGCCGCGACCGTAAGTTCCAGGCCATCCTGCCCCTGCGCGGCAAGATCCTGAACGTGGAAAAAGCCCGCTACGAAAAACTGCTGTCCAGCCAGGAAATCATCACCCTGATTACCGCCCTGGGCACTGGCATTGGCAAGGTGAGCGCCGATTCAGGCAAGAGCAACTCGGACGACTACAACCCCGACAAGCTGCGCTACCACCGCATCATCATCATGACCGACGCGGACGTGGACGGTGCGCACATCCGTACGCTGCTGCTCACCTTCTTTTACCGCCAGATGCCTGAGCTGGTCGAGCGTGGCCACATCTACATTGCGCAGCCACCGCTGTACAAGGTCAAGAACGGCAAGGAAGAGCTGTATTTGAAGGACGGCCCCGCGCTGAACAAGTACCTGCTGAAAATTGCGCTGAACAACGCCTCGGTTTCAACAGGCGGCGCCAACGCCCGCGTGCTGGAAGGCGAAGAGCTGGGCAAGCTGGCCAACATGCATTTGGCTGCCGAAAACGTGATTGAGCGCCTGTCCAACTTCATGGACGCAGAAGCCCTGCGCGCCATTGCTGACGGCGTACAAATCAAGCTGGACACGCTGGAAGAAGCCCAGGCCTGCGCCCCCGTGCTGGAAGCCAAGCTGCGCGAACTGACCACCACCGGCATTCCTGCCGCAGTGACCGCCGAGATCGATCCGCAAACGGAAAACCCCATCCTGCGTATCAGCCGCCACCACCACGGCAACATCAAGAGCTCCATCCTGACGCAAGACTTTGTGCGCAGCAGCGACTACGCCGCTTTGGCCGACGAAGCCCAGCACTTCAACGGCTTGTTGTCTGAAGGTGCCAGAGTCACCCGCGGTGAAGGCGACAAGGCCAAGACAGAGAAAGTGGCAGATTTCCGCCAGGCCATGCGCTGGTTGATCTCTGAAGCCGAGCGCACCACAGGCCGCCAGCGCTACAAGGGCTTGGGCGAAATGAACCCAGCCCAGCTGTGGGAAACCACCATGGACCCGAATGTACGCAGCCTGCTGCAAGTGCAAATCGGCGACACCATTGAGGCCGACCGCGTGTTCACCATGCTGATGGGTGATGAGGTTGAGCCCCGTCGTAACTTCATTGAAGCCAACGCGCTGCGCGCAGGCAATATTGACGTCTGACCTTGTAGGTTCTCAGAAGCCCCGCAACGACTCTCAATCGTTGCGACTAAAAAAGCCCGGCATTGCCGGGCTTTTTTATTTGAAATCACTCAGTCAGAACTTATCGCTAAATAATATTTTTTTGCACTGCAACTGAGTCGTCAAGCGCATTGCCATCATCACAGGTTCAAGTCCATACCGAGCATATTGGCAAGGCCAAAGGTGAACAGCCCCACAAGCAGCAGCGCGGCCAAGAAGATGGCGACCACCATGGCGCTCTTGCGTAGCAATACGCGCCGGTCTGCGCCCTTCTTGCCTTGGTCGTAGTGCCACTTGATGGCGAAGAACATGCACGTGCCAAACATGAGGACTTTGAACGTAACGAAGACTACGGGGACCCAATCGATCATTTTGAAAATTCCAGCCTATGACTTAACACTGTCTATCGCAAGGAGCGCGGCCTCCTAGATCAGAGGGGCGCAAACGTCAGCGGCTGCCATACAAGGATGAGGTTGCTGCACGCTCCGGGACATGGTACTTAAAAGCAATTTCCATACATCGAGACGAAACATCGCCCTTAAAAACCATGCAAGACGACAATTTGCCTATCTGGTTACCGCGATTAACCGTGCAGGGCGGGACACGTTTTTTGCAGATCGCAGATGCGTTGCAGGCCGCAGTGGCCAACGGCTCTTTAGCCCCGGGTGACCGCCTGCCACCGCAGCGCCAGCTGGCCGCACAGCTGGGCGTTGACCTGACGACGGTCACGCGCGCATACGACGAAGCCAGGCGCCGCCACTTGCTGGAGGGCCGAGGCGCTCGGGGCACTTATGTTGCGGCGCCCAAAGTCGAATTGACCTCTGTCCTTGATCTGAGCATGAATACCCCGCCACCGCCGGATGGCGTGGACTTCGACGACATGCTCAAGCAAGGCTTGTCGCAGGTATTGATGCGGACAGATACTGAATTGCTGATGACTTACCACCTGAGTGGGGGCAGCGATTCAGACCGCAAGGCTGCAGCCCAATGGCTGGAGCCGATGTTTGGACATCTGGATCCAGAGCAACTGGTTGTCTGCCCGGGTGCGCAAGCGGCAATTGCCGCATTGATCCTTGCGCTGACGCAGCCTGGAGACGTGATCCTGGCAGAACCACTCACTTACCCCGGCTTGTTGGCCGCAGCGAGTCAGTTTGGCCGGCGCATCATTGCAGTGCCTGCGGACGAGCAGGGCATGCTGCCAGAGATGCTTGAGCAAGCATGCCGCCAGCACAAACCGGGGCTGGTCTATCTGAACCCGACGCTGCAAAACCCGACCGCCATCACCATGCCAGCAAGCCGGCGCAAGGCGCTTGCCAGCACCGCCAAGCGCTGCAATGTACGCATGGTTGAGGATGACCCCTACTGGCTCCTTGCCGATGCGCCACCTCCACCGATTGCCACGTTGGCCCCGCAGCAGGTGGTCTACATCTCCACCCTGTCCAAATGCCTGACGCCCGGCCTGCGTGTTGCCTTCATGCTCATCCGTGATCCGCACGAACGTGAGCGTTTTCTGGTCGCGCTGCGCTCATTTGCGCTGATGGTTGCGCCTCTGACGGCTGCACTGACCACGCAGTGGATTTTGGATGGTTCGGCTACCCAATTGATGGAAGGTGTACGCAAGGAGGCACGTGTGCGCCACCGGATGGCCAGAGATATTCTGGCGGGGCGCTACAGCGGCGCTGGAGATGGCCTGCATGTCTGGCTGGAGTTGCCTGGGTATTGGAGCTGCGCACAGCTGGCGCATGCCGCCGAAAGCGAAGGCATAGCCGTCACGCCGGCGCAGGCATTCGCCACGGGCAGCGAATCTGTGAATGCCATACGGATCTCTTTGGGCAGCATCAAAGACCGTGCACGCCTGCGGGCGGGCCTTGGGCGACTGTCTCACCTGCTGGCGCGGCGGCCAGAGTCGTTCAGCGCCGCAGGACTGCCCCAGGGCCAGTAGGCATCACCGCACAATCTGGGAGCTGCCAGCAACGCCAGCTCTCCAGGTCTGTGGGCTAACCCCACGGAAACGCATGACCCCCCTCCTGAGGCGCTGCACATTCCAAGCTATTCGACGCGAATGTCAGCCTCTTTGGCAGCACGGCTCATCCATGCCCACTCAGCCTTTATCAAGCTTGAAAATTCGCCAGTATTGGCGCTTGTGGCGATCGTGGAGCCTCTGTCGTCCATGCTCAGCTTCATGTCCGGCTCTGCCATAACGCTCACAATGTCCTGCCGCAGTTTCTCAATCACGGGCAAAGGGGTTCCCTTAGGAGCCGCCAGCCCACTCCAAAACTCCATGGGTGGTACGTTGACGCCTTGCTCTCTCATGCTGGCAAGCTCTGGCATGAAAGGGCTTCGCTCATCGGACAAAACACACAGTGCGCGCAGCATGCCTTTTTGCACAAATGGCAGGGCAGAAGACATCACACAAGGCACAAAGTCCAGCTCTGCCTGCACCAAAGCGGTAATGGCATCAGGCATTCCCTTGAACGGAATATGGGTGAACTCGGCACCGATGGTTCGACCAAGCATGGTGACCCACAGATGCTCCAGCCCCCCTGTGCCTACCGAGCCGTAATTCAGCTTTCCTGGGTTGTTTTTGGCAAACGCAATCAGCTCGGTCAACGTTTTAAACCGCGACTGCGCAGAAACTACGAAAAGCGTTGCCGTGTTGCTAAATTGCGTTATCGGCGCCAGAGACTTCAGCATGTCATAGCGCTTCATCGTGACCTGCGCAGCCACCATCCCTGTATTGATGGAGATGAGCGTCTGTCCATCGGCTGGAGCCCGGGTGAGCGCCTGCATGCCAATGACAAAGCTGCCACCGGGCTTGTTTTCCACAATGACAGGCTGCTTGAGCCTGCTTGTCAAGCTATGCGCAATCTGACGTGTACCTACATCTGCTGAGCCGCCTGCTTGCAAGGGAACAATGATTTTTAAAGGGCGGTTAAAAGCGCTTGATTGAGACCAAGCCATGCGAGGGATAGCCTGAAATGCCAATGCCGTGGCGATCAAAGAGCGGCGTCGAGTCATTGCCAAGGTGTTCTCCTTTCAAGCCGATCTCGCCAAGCCAGAGAATTTCAGGCTACCCCGACGAGAAGATTGCTTGCTGTGCAGAGCAGTCTCGACACCCTGGCCAGATGCGTCAGTCGGCAATCCGACAAAGCGCTTGAGTACAAACCATAGGCCCATAGGCCGCAACCGGCCTTCACTCCAAATCGTTAGCCAATTGTGCCAACTGAGCTTGATCTTGGATGTCGATGCGGCCTCGCCCAAGGCCGACCATGCCCTTGCGCTCCAGCCTCTTGAGCTCCACATTCAGGCTCTGTCTGGTAATACCGAGCATATCGGCCAGATCGGCCTGGGTCAGGACCAAGGTGTGAGGGCCAGGGCCTCGAACCTGTGACAGCAGCACACGTGCAAGACGACTAGGCATTGCCATGAGTGTCTGTGCCGCCAATGACTGGTAGCTCTTGCGCGCTCTTGCGCAGAGCAGGCGAATGATCTGGTCGTTCAGCTCAGGGTAAGCGCGCATGGCCAGGCGTAGCTCAGTCTGCGGAACACGTACGATTTCACAGGCACCGCGCGCCACCGCATCATGGATAGCCTCTGAGTCTTCCAGCACCGGAATCAGGCCAAAAACCTGGCCCGGCTCCTGCCGGTTGATGACATGGCGCTTGCCCTGTGCGTTGGTGATGCTCAGCTCCAGCACGCCTTGCGCAGGAATCAGCAAGTGCGTCATCTGGTGGCCGCGCCAGCTCACTGTGGTTCCATCGGCCACCTGCTCCAGCGTTGCATGTGCAGCAAGGTACTGGAGCGCGGCTTCACTGCAGGCGTTCAACCAAGAGACGTTGGCCAGAGCCTTATTGATGCGAACCGTTGATTCATGCATTACGAACAAACCCTCAATGGCTGTGTCGGAGGACCGACTGACTGAGAAAGATGGCGTTCGCATACTGCGCTGACCTTCAACTCAGCGACAAGCATCCGTGACCTCAACATTTCCCTCCATTACAGCCTCTGTGGCCGTTAGCGCACTACAGCGTGCGGGCGTTGATCATGTGGTCACCGTTCCTGATTGGGTGCAATTATCACTGCACTCCCACCTGCACAACGCATCGGGCATTCGCATGCTCAATGCCTGCAATGAGAACCAATGCGTCACCACAGCAGCAGGTTTGACCATAGCCGGTCGCAAGCCGCTGTTGGTTATGCAAAACCAGGGGCTCTACAACTGCATCAACACGCTGCGTGCTGTTTGCCTGGATGCGCAAATCCCGCTGGTTTTCATGGTGGGGCAATTCGGGCGCGAGTTCAGCAACATTGGCCAAGACCCCAAGCAATCGCGCCGCACCATGGTTCGCATCATGGAACCCGTGCTTGATGCGCTGGAGGTTCCCTGGATCCGCATGGACACCGATGCAGATGTCAGCCAGATCGAAAAAGCCTACGCGATTGCACACCAACGGCGCACGGCCTCGGTTCTGCTTGTCGGCGCCCCCATGTCCTGGAGATAAATCATCATGATGAATATGCAACAAGCCTGCGGTGTGGTCGCCGCGCAGCGCAGTGAAAATTCCCTGCTCATCGCCACCATGGGTGCCATGCGTGCCTTTGATCTGATCGAAGCCGACCCGGCCTCTATCCACCCCACTCCCAAGGCGGCCAGACTCAGCTCCGTACCGCTCATGGGCGGGGCTGCAGGACTGGGGCTGGGGTTGGCACTGGCACGGCCAGAGCGCAAAGTGATCGTGGTGGATGGAGATGCCAGCTTGCTGATGGAGCTGAGCAGTCTGGTCACTGTGGCCCAGGCCGCTGCGGGTAATGTGCTTCACCTGGTGATCAAGAATGGCGCCCAGTTCACGGGCTTGGCCAATCTGGATGCACCAGCTCCAAATTTCAATTTCGCAGAAGCTGCACGCAATGCTGGATACAGGCATGTGTACACCTTCGACGATGCCAACACCTGGATGGAGCGCTTTGCAGAGATTCAAAAACTGGCGGGCCCTGTCTTCGTTGAGCTGATCGTCGAGCCAGCACCCAGCCGTGCTGAGCCAGGCTTCAAGCAGGCAGAAATGCCAGACTATCAATTTCAGCGCATGGGCCTCGAAGCACGCGCCATGCAGCAGTTGCTGAATGCGGAGGTGCTGTGATGTCAGAGTCCGAATGCTTCGACTACATCGTCATTGGCGCTGGCTCTTCAGGGGCTGCTGTTGCACGCCGCTTGGCTGAGCGCCCAGATACCAGCGTACTGTTGCTGGAAGCCGGTGCTGCGCGCCACAAAGACTTCTGGGTTCGCGTGCCACTGGGGATTGGCAAACTTTTGACGAACCCCAAATACGTCTGGCCTTTCCATACCGAGCCGCAGCCTCAACTGGATGGCCAATCCATTTACTGGCCCCGAGGCCGCATGCCTGGGGGTTCAAGCTCCGTCAACGGCATGATTTTTGTGCGCGGTGAGCCACGAGAATTTGACCATTGGCGCGAATTAGGCAACGCAGGATGGGGGTACGACGACTTGCTGCCCTACTTTCAGCGGATGGAGTCCTATCGCTTTGGCGATGCGGCAGTCAGAGGCCGCAGTGGCCCCATCAGCATCACCAACTTGGCTGATGACCCGCACCCGCTGGGTGCCGCTTTTGTGCAGGCCTGCGAACAGGCCGGCATTCCTCGAACGTCGGATTACAACGGTCGCGCCTATGAAGGGGCTTCGTTTCTTCAGTTGAGCACACGCTCTGGCCAACGCTGCAGTACGGCACGCGGCTATCTGGGTTCAGACATGCCCGCCAAGCTTGAGCTGCGCACAGAGGCGCAGGTTTTGCGCATTCTTTTCGAAGGTAATCGCGCGGTGGGCGTGGAATACCTGCAAGGCGGGCAACGCCAAGAGGTGCGTGCGCGCTCAGAAGTCATCTTGTCTGCTGGCCCCATCAAATCCCCCCAGCTGCTGGAGCTGTCTGGCGTAGGCCAGGGTGACCGCCTTCAGGCACTGGGGGTGCCAGTGGTCAGCGATTGCCCTGGCGTTGGTGAAAACCTGATTGATCACCTGCAAGCACGCATCACTTTTGAGTCGAGCCAGCGCGTCACGCTCAATGAAGTCATCTCGAGCCCTTGGCGCCAAGCGCTGATGGGGGCGCAATACCTGCTCACGCGACGCGGCATGATGACTTCGCCCTCGGCCACGGCGCACGCATTGGCACGCACCGCCCCGGAACAAAACCGGCCCATGGTGAAGATTCAGATGCACCACCTCAGCGGTGCCGATCGCTACTCACGCACCAAGGGCGCAGGGGCAGATCTGTTCCCGGGGTTTGGCATCGGTCTGTTTCAGTTACGGCCAAGCTCGCGCGGCTGGATTCATGCGAAGTCGCCTTCGGCGCTGGATGACCCGGCCATGGACCCTTGCTACTTGAAAGCTGCCGATGACGTGGAAGTCATGCTTTCAGCGCTGCGCCTGGCCCGAAAAGTGGCGCAACAGCCATCCATGGCCAGCTTTGTCAAACGCGAAACTCGCCCCGGCATTGACGTGCAATCAGAGGATGAGTTGCTGCAATACATCCGCAGTTGCGGGCAGACTTCCTGGCATCCGATTGGCACTTGCAAGATGGGGCCAGACACCGATCCAAACGCCGTGGTGGATTGCGCTTTGCGGGTACGTGGCACACAGGGTTTGCGTGTCGTGGACTCTTCCATCATGCCAACCATGCCCTCATCCAACACGAATGCCGCATCGATTGCGATTGGTGAAAAAGCCGCCGATCTGATCTGGGAAAACGCGAACCAATAGCCCTGCTGAATCAGCGCGCGAACCCTCTATCTATAGGTACTGGTAGTAGCTCGTCTGATTGGCAATGCATTCAACGTTATCTCATCCAAATATGTATCGACCTTCATGGCAACGCCAAGGCAAAGAGCCGGACTACAGATTTTCATTGGCCAATGAACGCACGTTCCTGGCGTGGATTCGAACCGCCATGGCTCTTTTGGCGGGGGCGGTTTTGCTGGACCAAGTTTCGGCGCGGTTTTCTGGTCACCACTATGTCTCATATCTTGCGGTCTTCGCCAGTGCAGCCGCTGCCGCCATGTGCGTGGTAGCCCTTGTCCGCTGGAAAGAAAATGAAATAGCGATGCGCAATGATCGGCCACTGCCCTCATCCATCTTCATGGTGTGGATCGCTCTCGGGTTCATGGCTGCAGCCATCGTGGTGGTCATTGTTTTGGCCAGCCATTTATGAGAGATCCGGGGCTGCAGCCTGAGCGCACAGCATTGGCGTGGTCCAGAACCACATTGAGCATGCTGGTAACCGCGGCAATATCGCTGAAAAGCGGGGCACAGCTGCATGGGCCAGAAATCTCGATCTTTGGTTCCTGCTTGCTGATCGGTTTCGTATTTACCTGCATGCTTGGTAAGGCGCGGCGCAATGCAATGCTGCACACTGGTGCGGCGATTTCACCCTCTGGTTTTTTGATCGCAACCATGGCCATCGCCGCTCTGGCAAGCAGTGTGGCGGTCATGGCAGTGCTCGTGCGCAAGTTGTCATTGCCTCTGTCTTTTTGAAGCACATTGCTTTTTGCACGCTGCAATGTTCAGTGCCAAAACCGATGTTGGATGACATTCGGACAACAGATACAGAAAACACCCACCACCATGGCCCCCGGCATGCGCTATGGTTAACCCCTCTTCACGGATACGTGCTCCAGCACGCAAAGCACCATGTTCCATCTTCGTACGACCACTTCCGCCGCCTTGCTCGCCCTGTCTCTTGGCTTGAGCGCACATGCAGATACCCCCGCGCAATGGCAGGCACTGACCGCTCCGTTGAAAGTCAACCTGGAGCAAGCGATTGCCAACACCACGCAAGCCGTGCCAGGCACTGTCATTGAGATTGATCTGGACGACGGAGATGGCGCTGGCGTACGCTATGAAGCCCAGGTACTGACCCCACAAGGCGAAAGCGTAGAAGTGTGGGTGGACGGTGTAACCGGCCAGGCCCGCATGCATGAAAACGACGGCAAGGCCAAGCGCCGCGATGCAGAGCGCGCCAAAACCGCCAAAATCAGCATCGTGCAAGCCATTCAGGCAGCCACTGCACATACGCCCGGCAAGCCTGTTAAAGCCGAGCTGGACAACCACTGGGGCAACGTCAGCTATGAGGTCGATGTGCTCAAGGCTGACCACACCGTCATGGCAATCAAAGTGGATGCCATCAGCGGCAAAATTCTGCGCGCCAAACCAGACTAAACACGCTGCCTGACCCTTCAGGCCACTGTACAAGCCTGTGCCCGGTGCACAGGCTTTTTTACGTCAATACAAACGCCTGGGTGCGGCGGGCTATAGTGCGGCCCGCAACCATGCATAAAGGTGGACCAGCAAGTGCTATGCCATTGCCATAGCACTTGCCATTGCAAGCGCTGGCGACTGACCGCTTTATTCATTCTTGCAAACGCCTTTAAAACAATAGCTTTTAGCGCTTACCAGTCAACGTTTTCAGATAGTTTTCTATTTGAAAGCGTTACCTAGTAAGCGCAATACGCTCCTTTTTCTTCTTAAAGCAGCCAGGCTGCAGTGCCCGCGCCATGAAATCCGCCATCCGCATCGTGGACGTTGACCGCCTCGAAACCTGGAGCAAATACAAACCCGGCATGTGCGACACCTGTGGCGCCAACTGCTGCACCATGCCACTGGAAGTGCAATTGCCAGACTTGGTACGTCTGGGGCTGGTCGATCCCTTTGAGGTAGACAACATCGAGCCCAAACTGATTGCCAAGCGATTGCTCAAAGCCAAGCTGATTGACCACTACAACCCCCGGCACAACATCTTTACCATGGCCCGTCGTGCCAGTGGTGACTGCAGCTTTTTAGATGCACAAACCCGCCGCTGTACGGTGTACGACAAGCGCCCCGAGACCTGCCGCCTGCACCCCAAAAAAGGCCCCAAACCGGGCTGGTGCGCCTATGGTGACCAGCGCATGCGTTGATGGCCACAGCTTGGAATGACAAGGCAGGCCTGGCAAGATATCGCCATGCCTTTGCACACCCCACATACCCCCTGGAACCCCACCGAAGTTCAGGCCACGGTTCGCAGTTATCTGGACATGCTGGTTCAAGAGCTGGCAGGCCAGCGCTACAACAAATCAGCATGCAGACAGCTGCTGTTTGATGCATTGGCAGGGGGAAGATCGCACGCTTCGATTGAGTTCAAATACTGCAACATCAGCGCAGTTTTGCAGTTGCTGCATTACCCCAGCATCAATGGCTACAAGCGCCGCATCAACTTTCAAAAAAGTTTAATGCAAGAGGTAGAGCGGCAAATTCCGCTGTACCCGCAGTTATCGGCCATTGTGCAAGCTGCTGTCGAGCAACCGGCGGCAGAACCGATGGCACCCAAGTTTGAGCAAGCACTCCTGTCGCCGCCTTCTAAAACCCACCAAGTCAGTGAAGCACTTGCGCAATATGCCGTGCGCAGCCCCGTCAAACGTGACTACCTTGCACAGGAAGCGCGCAATCAATCGCTGGGGCTGGCGGGTGAGCAGTTCGCTGTGGCTTACGAGCAATGGCGCTTACATCAGCAAGGCTTGCCGGGTCTGGCACTGCGTGTTGAACATGTCTCGCAAACGCTAGGCGATGGACTGGGCTTTGACATTCGCTCCTTTGATGCCCAAGGCAATGAGCAAATGATTGAGGTAAAAACCACCCGCTTTGCCAAAGACACGCCGTTTTTTGTTTCGCGCAATGAACTGGATGTGTCGCTGCAAGCCGCTGAGCGCTTTCACCTGTACCGCATCTTTGAGTTTCGACAGCAGCCCAAGCTGTTCACCTTGAAAGGTGCCATTACCGAGCACTGCCAGCTCGATCCTGTGACATTTCGCGCTTGTTTCTAAAAACCAAACACACCGCCATCCAACCACCGCTTTGCACCACAGGCCGTATAGATGCAAAGCGCTGACAAGGCAAAGCCACGGCATAGCAAGGAGTGATTTTTAGGCCAAACATGCCATAAGCGAGGCCATCAACCAGGCCATAAAAAAAGCAGCCTCACAGCTGCTTTTTTCAGGAATAACTCCTCAGTGGTTTATGACTCGCCTGACAGTTCAACCTGTGGGTCATCCAGCTTGGTGGCCTGGATTTTGTCAATGATCTTGCCATCCATGTCGACCACCTCAAACTCCCAGTTTTCCCAGACCACTTTGTCTGTTTCTGCAGGCAGTTTGCCGGTCAGCAGCATCATCATGCCGCTCAAGGTTTGGTAGCGGCCCTTTTCTTCTTCCGGCACCGATCTAAGGCCCAGGCGGTCCTTGAGTTCAACGATCGGGATGTGGCCATCCAGCAGCCAGGAGCCATCTGTGCGCTGCACGGCCCACGCATCGCTGGGGTCTTCGGTCACGAATTCGCCAGTGATGGCTTCGGTCAAATCGCGCACCGTCACAATGCCCTGCATTTCGCCGTATTCATCAATCACAAACGCCATGGGCGCACCAGACAGCTTGAAGCTCTCCAGCAGTTCCATGCCGGTGATGGTTTCCGGAATGTAGATCGGCTTTTGGATCAGGTCCTTGGATTCCAGCAACTCGCGCTGGCCCTTCAAGGCATTGGCCAGCCACTGGCGCGAATTGATCACGCCCAGCAGGTTTTCAAAGCTGCCGTCAATCACGGGGTAGCGTGCATGGTCGTGCGATTCCACAATCGCCATGTTTTCTGCAAACGGCAGGTTCACGTCCAGGCACACCACATCAGAGCGCGGCACCATCAGTGAGGAGATCTGGCGATCGTCCAAACGGAACAGGTTGCGGATCATGGTGTGCTCGTTTTGCTCAATCGCACCCGATGTAGTGCCTTCAGCCAGCACGGCATGAATTTCATCTTCTGTCACGGTGGAGTCATTGTTCTCGCGCACCCCCAGCAGCTTGAGCAAGCCGTGGGTGGAGGAGGTCAACAACATGACGAATGGCTTGGTGATTTTGGCCAGCAAATTGATGGGCTTGGCCACCAGGCGGGCAATGCTTTCGGGGTTGGTTTGCCCCAAACGCTTGGGCACCAGCTCACCAACCACAATCGATACATAGGTGATCAGCACGACCACAATGGCAGTGGACAGGGTGCTGGCGTATTTGAGCGCCATCCCTTGTTCAACCATCCACATGGACAAGGGCTGTGCCAGGGCTGCCTCACCAAAAATACCGTTCAGCACACCAATAGAGGTGATACCAATTTGGATGGTGGAGAGAAAACGTGTGGGGTTTTCGCCCAGCTGCAGCGCGGCAGCAGCAGCAGTATCGCCCTCATCTATCAGCTTTTGAAGCCGTGCCCTGCGTGCTGTGACCAGCGCGATTTCGGACATGGCAAATACGCCGTTCAAGATGATGAGGGCGATAAGTATAGGAATTTCCATGATGGTGTTGAGCGTCCTTTCAACGTCGCTCTATTGCAAACAATAACAGTTAGAGATTACTGGATAAAACCAAAGTACAGGCCCAGCAAGATTGCAACCCCCAAAAGAACGCGGTAGATCACAAAGAATCCGAAGCCCTTGCTGGAGATCAGACGCATGAACCAGACGATGACCGCGTAGCCCACCAGGAAGGCAATCACGGTGGCTGCCAGCGTCATGCCCCACTGCTCAGAGGTCATGGGCTCGCGCTTGAAAAGCAGCATGTAAAAGCCAGACATCAGCACCGCAGGAATGGCCAGCAGGAACGAAAAGCGTGCCGCAGCCTCGCGGGTCATGCCCAGCAAAAGGGCAGCAGTAATCGTGCCACCTGAGCGCGAAACGCCCGGAACCAGCGCCATGGCCTGTGCCAGCCCCAGCAAGATGCCATCTTTCCAGCCCAGATGGCCAATCTGGCGCGTTTGTGTGCCGCGCTTTTCAGCCCAGCCCAGCAGCAGGCCAAACACGATCAGCATGGTGGCTGTCACCGCCAGCGTTCTGAATGAAGTTTCAATCCAGTCACGCAAGAGCAGGCCCAGCACACAGATAGGGATGGTGCCCAAAATAACCAGCCACGCCAGCTTGGCGTCGGTGTTCAAGGCCTCGCCGCTTTTGCGGCTGCCAATCCAAGGCAGGCTGGCAAACCATGCCAACAGCATGCGCATCACATCTTTGCGAAAGTAAATCAGCACAGCCAGCTCTGTGCCTAGCTGGGTGATGGCTGTGAAAGCAGCCCCTGGATCTGCACCGCCAGGAAGCAAGGGACCAAGAATGCGCAGGTGAGCGCTGGAAGAAATAGGCAAAAACTCGGTCAAGCCTTGGACCAATCCAAGAATGATCGCGTCCAGCCATCCAAAGGTGGCATGCATAGCGTAAGTGGGTGAACCATCAAAAAAGCAGTCCAGCAGTGTAGCGCCAGCGCTTCTTAGTCACTGCCGCCAGTGTGGCGCTACAAGGGCTCACACGCGCACATACACACATGCGCAACGGGATGCAGCCAGATCAGACCCAGTCAGCAAGGGGGCTCACAGCATCCGCAAGATCGATTTTTTGATACTTCGTTGCTCACCACCCTTTGGATGCATGTTTTTTTACATAAACCCAGCATTAAACCCATTTTTAAATAATAAAAAATACATTTCATTGCTTCAAAAATGCTTAAAAACACTTCTATCTGGGGTTTTACGTGCCATCACTGACCAATTTTTTGTAGATAAATATCTTTTAATACGAATAAGTTCGGCATGAAATCTGGCTTGGATGTTTGCCTTGGAGCTCAAGAGGCATGGCTTTTTCTGCAAGCATTGCACACAGCCTGTGCATAACTTTCTTCTAAAAATTGTGGATAGTTTTTTGCAGCGGCAATACCTACCAAACCGTACTTATCCACAGTATTGAGTTTCCAACAGGCTGTGCGTAAGTGAGTGCTGATTGAAAAGATATTTTCAACACCTTCACCATCTCTATTATTTGCTTTTCCACATACTTATCTTGAAGATTCAGGGGATGCGTACGCAGTGATTCCCTTGGCAAACCACCCCGCTCATCCACAATCTATAATGAATTTTCCACAGCGTTGAACTGCTTGAATTTGTTGCCATTCATTCAGACAACCCATGGAACATTGCTTAAATTTTCAACAAATTTGCGCATGCCAACCATCCAAGAAATAAATAAAAAGATGAAATGCATGCGTTGAACTTGTATTGAAAATAATTTTTCACATCTTTCAGCACAGACTTTTCGTTCAAAACCTCACAATGAGTCAAAAAAAATGGTCCACGGAGGCCTTGGATTCCTTTGATTCCGTGGTCGCATCCATCCCGGGTTTTCGCCTCCGCGAGGGACAGCGAAAAATGGCAGCCCAAATTGCGCAAACGCTCTCCAATGCGCAGTTGGGCAAGGTGGAAGAGGGCGCTGCAGACCCGCAGCGCGCTATCGCGGTCATTCAGGCTGGAACCGGTGTGGGCAAATCACTGGCGTATGCAGCGCCTGCCATTGCCATGGCTTTGGCACGGGGCACACGCGTGCTGATTTCTACGGCCACCGTGGCTTTGCAAGAGCAGCTGGTCAACAAAGATTTACCCGCGCTGGCCCAGCAGCTGCCCACACCTTTCAAATTTGCACTGGCCAAGGGCCGGGGCCGCTTTGTCTGCAAGCTGAAGCTGGAGCGCTTGGCCAGCTCAGGGGAAAACAGCGACGAAGTGGATGATTTGTTTGCCGAAGAAGCCACAGAACAGCGCAAAACACGCCCCAAGGCAGAGACCGAGGCGCGCATGCAGTTCTACACATCGATGGCCGACGCGCTGGCCAGCGGCGAGTGGAATGGCGACCGCGACAGCCTGACCCCGCCCCCTGAAGCCGAGGCATGGACACCACTGGCCGCCGAAGGCAGCTCTTGCACGGGGCGCCATTGCCCGGCCTTTGACAACTGCACGTACTACGAGCGCCGCAAAGAGATGGTGGCCGCGCAAGTCATTGTGGCCAATCATGATTTACTACTCTCCAGTCTGGGGGCACGCCTGCTGCCTGAGCTGGACAACAGCTTGCTCATCCTGGACGAAGCCCACCATTTGCCCCAAACCGCGTTGTCACAATTTGCGTGTGACATGGACATGAGCCGGCTGACATGGATCGACAAGCTGGCCAGCCGTGCATTGCGTGTGGGCCAGCTGATGGAGGTTGATGAGATTGCCGACATTGCCGGTTACAGCAGCGGGTTGCGTGAGCACCTGACCGAGCTGGCGCGTCTGGTCATGGAACTGTATGGCGAGCAGCTCAAGGGCCAGAAAGACAGCTGGGGCCCTGCACGGGTGCGCGTGCCACGCGGTGATTTACCAGAACCGTTGCTGGAGCCTTTGGCGCAAGTCATGCACAACGCCAGTGGCTTTCTGGATGTATTGCGCGCCATTGCCAAGGCGCTGAAGGCAGAGATCAAAGACAAACCCGATGAGGCGCAGCGCCTGTCTGCGCTGTACGCCCAGGTGGGCACGCTGGCCCCGCGCCTTGAGGCCGTGCACGACACCGCCCAGTTGCTGAGCCAGCAGCCTGAAACCCGCGAAGACGGCTCACCAAGCGTGCCAAATGCCAAATGGTTCACGCTGGAAATAGATGGCGACTACATCGTGGTCAAAGGCCACGCCAGCCCCATCTTGCCCGGAGCCACACTGCGCCACCACTTGTGGAGCCAGGTGCGCGGCGCGGTGTTGACCAGCGCCACGCTGACCAGTTGTGGCGGTTTCGATTTCTTCTTGCGAGAGGCCGGTTTGCATGGCGATGCAGCAGTGCAGACGCTGGAAGTAGCCAGCCCGTTTGACTATGCCGCCCAAGGCACTTTGGTGGCCCACCAGACGCAGGCCGATCCGCGCGAAGCCGCTGCGTTTACCCGTGAGATGGTGGAGCGATTGCTCCACGATTTGAGCCGCGTGCAAGCCGGTGCGCTGGTGCTGTTTACCTCCCGTGACCAGATGCGCCAGGCTGTAGATGCACTGCCCAGCGCCATGCGCAATTACGTGCTGGTGCAAACGGCCATGCCGCGCTCCATGCTGCTGGCAGATCACCGTGCGCGGGTAGAGCAGGGCTTGCCTTCCATCATCTTTGGCATGCAGTCGTTTGGTGAGGGGCTGGATTTACCCGGTGCGCTGTGTGAGTCGCTGTTCATCACCAAGCTGCCGTTTTCACCGCCCGATGACCCCGTGGGAGAGTCGCGCGCTGAATGGCTGCGCAGCAGCGGGCGCAACCCGTTCAACGAGCTGGTGGTGCCCGCCACAGCCATTCGACTGGCGCAATGGGTGGGCCGCGCCATTCGTACCGAAGAAGACCAGGCCCACGTCTATTGCTACGATCGCCGTTTGGTGGCCACCAGCTACGGAGCACAGTTGCTCAAAGGCCTGCCACCATTCACGCTGGAAAAACGCGCTGCGTGAGCGTGCATAAGCACAATTAAAGGAGCTGCAAGCGCTTGTCAACGCTTGCTTTCAAATTCATTTAATACTGAAACATAGACTATCAAAGCGCTAACAGCTCATTTTTTTTAAAACTCCATTGAATGAAAGACATCTCTTGAGCACCACGACTTTCCCATCCTGCCCCCAATGCGGCCAAGACAATACCTACCCTGACGCAGCGCTGTTCATCTGCCCTGACTGTGCCCATGAGTGGTCAGACCAGGCTGGCGCTAGTGATGAAGATGATGGCCCCCGCGTGATCAAAGATGCCAATGGCACCCCTTTGACCGATGGCGATACGGTGTTGCTGGTCAAGGATTTGAAGGTCAAGGGATCGTCCACCGTGATCAAGAAGGGCAGCAAGATCAAAGGCATTCGTCTGGTCTATGACAACGGCGACCACGACGTGGATTGCAAGACCGACCAAGGCCCTTTTATTCTGAAATCTGAGTTCCTGAAAAAGGCATAAAGCCGCAGCCATCTGTGCTGAATTTGCGAAGGTGCATCAGCGCAGATGCCCTTCGCCGTAAAGGCGATTTTTCTAAAGTCTTCAGCGCCACTGCCTCGCTCTTTAGGCCAATTGGGGCCCATTGAACACCTGCCATGCACAGGACGGCGCCCATTCGCAAATCATGGTTTTTTGTGGTGACCGCATTCCGCATCGTGTGCGCTAACCAACTGTAAACAAAGAAGTTTTCAAAACTGGATGCCATCATTTCCACATCAAAAATGGTGTGCCTTTTCCAAAAATAAACGTTAGCGCTAACTATCGCCAGCAAGCATTCGCTGTGCGACATACGATGACGCCCCCGACGGCCAACCGCTACTTTCTCTGACTTGTGCTCCCCCTTTTGCGCAAGACACTGTCAGTACCGGCGCCGTCGGTTTTTTTATCCCTAAAAAACCATATATCAAATCATGACAAGCGTGATCCAACTGACACCTCAGGAGCTGCTGCCATGCGTGCATTGACACTCCTGCTCTTAGCCATTCTTGGCCTGCCACTGACTTTTGGCGGCAGCTACCTGCTTGCCTTGGGCGGCAGCCCTTTTTACCTGTTCAGCGGCGTGGTCGTTCTGATCACGGCGTTTGGTGTTCTCAAGCGCAAGCGCTGGGCTACACCGGTATACGCCATCTGGTTGCTGGTGTTGCTGGCCTGGTCCCTGTGGGAATCTGGCCTGCACTGGTGGCCACTGGCAACCCGTCTGGGTCTGCCTGCCATCATCGGCTTCATCATGGCAATTCCCGCTTCGCGCCGCAGTGCTGCGGGCGCAGCGCCTTTCGCAGCGGGCATGCCTGTGCTGGCTGCCTCCATCCTCTCGGCAGTGATTGCCTTCATCGGTATTCCTTTTCACCTCCATGAGACTGCCGGCAAGCTGTCGATGGAAGTGGTCAATCCCGATGCCAAAACCGGCGATACCCCCGCCGCTGAAGGTGACTGGACCGCCTACGCAGGGTCACACCATGGCCAGCGCTTTTCCAAGCTCAAGCAGATCACGCCTGACAACGTGAACCAGCTGGATGTAGCCTGGCAGATCCGCACAGGTGACATGAAGGGCCCGGGCGACGTGGGTGAAACCACCTACCAGGCCACACCCCTGAAAATTGGCGACAGCCTGTACCTGTGTACCCCGCACAGTCTGGCCATTGCGCTGGATGCCGATACGGGTGCCGAAAAATGGCGCTTTGATCCACAAGCGGGCATGGAATCAAACCGACAGCACCAGACTTGCCGTGGCGTTGCTTTCCATGCAGATGCGCCAGCTGCTTCTGCTGCAACTGCAGTGGCATCGACGACTGCGACAGCCAGTGCAGCACAGTGCAAGCACCGCATCTTCCTGCCATCTTCCAACGCCAAGCTCTATGCGCTGGATGCCGAAACCGGCAAGCTGTGCGAAGACTTCGGTGACAAGGGTGCGATCGATCTGACGCACAACATGCCTAACAAGCAGCCGGGTTATCTGAACCCCACATCACCGCCCGTGATTGCTGGCGATACGCTGATCATTGGCGCATCGGTGAACGACAACTACGCCGTGGAATCCCCCTCGGGCGTCATCCGTGCGTACGACGTACACAGCGGCAAACTGCTGTGGAACTGGGACTCGGGCAACCCTGATGCCACCGAGCCTTTTGATCCTGCAAACCCCAACCAGGTCTACAAAGCCTCTTCGCCCAACAGCTGGACCGTGTTCTCCGCCGACACCGAACTGGGCATGGTCTACGTGCCCATGGGCAACCGTGTGCCTGACCAACTGGGTCAATACCGCAACGCAGACGAAGAAAAATACACCGCCGCTATCGTGGCGCTGGACTTGAAGACCGGCAAGCTGCGCTGGTACCAGCAGACCGTGCACCACGACCTGTGGGACATGGATCTGGGATCGCAGCCCGTGCTGCTGGATCTGGATCTGGATCTGCCCAAGGGCCGTACACCTGCGCTGGTACTGCCCACCAAGCAAGGCGATGTCTATGTGCTCGATCGCCGTGACGGCACCCCCATTCATGCGGTCACCGAGCGCCCAGCACCTCAGGGCACCGACGTGCCCGGTGAGCACACCGTGCCCACGCAGCCTGTTTCGGCTTTGAGCTTTGAGCCCCCTAAGCTGACCGAGTCAGACATGTGGGGTGCCAGCTTGATCGACCAGATGATGTGCCGTATTCAGTTCAAAAAACTGCGCTACGAAGGCCGCTACACCGCCCCTTCACTGCAAGGCACACTGGTGTATCCCGGCAACTTCGGCACCTTCAACTGGGGTTCCGTGGCGGTGGATCCGCAGCGCCAGGTAATGTTTGGCATGCCAACCTACCTGGCATTCGTCTCCACACTGATCCCCCGCGACCAGCTCAAGGGCGACACCGTGATGAATCTGGGCGAGCAAGGTATCAACGCCAACGAAGGCGCTGGCTACGCAGTCAAGATGCACCCCTTCCTGTCGCCCATGGGCGTGCCTTGCCAGACTCCTCCATGGGGGACTGTGGCAGCGGCTGATTTGCGTACCGGCAAGATTGCCTACCAGTACCGCAACGGCACCATCCGCGATCTGTCGCCCATCCCGTTGCCCATCAAGGTAGGTGTCCCCGGTATCGGCGGCCCTTTGATGACCGCTTCTGGCGTTGCCTTCCTGGGCGCAGCAGTGGACAACAACTTCCGCGCCTATGACGTTGCCACGGGCGACGTGCTGTGGAATGCCCGTCTGCCTGCAGGTGGCCAAGCTACCCCCATGACGTACCTGAACAGCCAGGGCGAGCAGATCGTGGTGCTGGTGGCCGGTGGTCACGGCTCCATCGGCACCAAGGCGGGTGACTACGTGATCGCCTACAAACTCAAGAAGTAAGCATGCTTCATGCGCAGGGCTGATGCACTCAGCCCTGCAAGCAAGGCCTTTTCAACCTCTTTAGGGAGTGTTTGAAAAGGCTTTTTTTTGCCTTTTTTTTGTTTTTTCGCCGATTCCTTCACACCGTCCATTCATCCGTCCGTTTGTGCTGTACGCCAAGCTCCGCCAGTTGCTTGCCTGTATGGCACTCAAACGATAGTCGCTCTGTATACAACATCAGTACAGATGCCGCCTTCTATCCGGCCTCGTCTTGAAAGCAAGCGAGTGCGAACGAATACACGCAGCCTTGCCACAAGCCCGCAGCCTGGGCCATGCCACAGCCCCCTGGTGGGCCTGCGCCGGCACAACAGGGGGTAGGGGCTTGCTGGCAGCACAACAACCGCACAGAGGCACGCACAGGCTTGCTTTGCTGCGGCAGACAAGGCGGTTAAAACGCCGGCCAGCATTGGCTGCTTGTTCTTGCACTTCACAACCGCAAGTTACCGCTTGGGGAAATCTTCCCCATGGCTCTTTGCATCTTGCATCTTCAAAAAAATCGATTTCTGCGATTTTCCTGAATTGATAGCTGCAAACGCCTTCTGTGTTGAGTGATCTGCCGCAATGAAGGTAAGTCAGTTTGAACGTGTTTTGAATGTTCATCGTGCTTTGAGCACTGACATCTCATTGTCCGTTGAATATTTTTGAATGCCTTTTGGAAAGCGTCGACGAAGGTTTCAAACTCTGTCCACTGCTGTGCATAACATCCTGTGGATAAATTTGCATCGAAGAACAACTTTGTCTCGTTGGCTGTTTTGACATTGAAAACAACTTTTCACTCAAGCAAGCATAGTGTTTAACGTGTTTTCAGATCTGCGAATGGTTTTTTTCAATGTCTGACAAGCCTTTAAAACACATGTGATCTGTTCTTGTCTTTTGGTTTTGAGTTTGAACTGACTTGTTCTTTTTTATTTTTTATAAGAATAGTAGGTAGTAGTAGAGCACGTCTTTTTTTGTGGATAACTTCACATTGAGACCTGATATCAAGCACTTGCCGTGGGCCAAATCATGTGGGCCACACCCTGTTGCTGTTGTCGTGCCAACAGGGATAACTTCCAAAATTTTTGAATTTTTGTGGATATCTATGTTTTCTTCAATGAACTATCCACAAGTACTTCCTCTCTCTGATGTAACTTAGTTTTATCTATGCATCACTTATGAAATAAGCGTTTCACGCTACAAAATTTGATGTGAATAACTTTTAAAGCAGCAATTCTCATCACGCGAACCTTCCTGTGAACATCCCGAAACCCGGGGGGAAGGAAAGAAGGCCATTGAAAAAACGGAACAAGTCTTGGATAGAAGCTTCATTTGCGCGAATTTTTTCGCGCGGTTGTTATTCTTTATATTTTCTATTTTTAATTAGTAGTAATAGTAAGGATGGCTTGCTTCTGTGGATAACGTGAAAACGCTTTTTCAGATCAACACGTTACAAAATTTCAAAGTATGTGGTGCAAGGCGGGATGAATGGTCACGCTTTTGGGTACAAGTTCAGCGCATGGCAGTTCGGTGTGGATAAGTATGCAGTTGCTCTTTTTTTTCACACAAAGTTATGCACAGGCGATGGCGGCGCTGCGCCATGTTTTTCGTGCAGAACTTTGACGCAGGTAACTGCGTTACAAAAAAGTGAGCAAAGTGGCGATGTAACTCAATTACCGGGTAAACCCTCGGTTACATGAAGTGCTGAATTTGATGCTTAAGTGATTGTTTTTGCTTTTATTTTTTGATGTAACCGATGTGGGTGAACACACACATTGAAAGTTTTTTCCTTCAGCTGTTGCTTGTTCCAAGGGAATCCTGCCGTGGCCTTGCTCGCCCGTGCTGTGGTGTGTACGGCAGCTACGCGCACAGGGCATGTGGATGCAATTGCAGGGCTGTGAACAATGAAAGATTCTTTTCAGACACAAAAAAAGCAGGCCGAAGCCTGCTTGTGGGAAATGCGCTAACGTTTTAAGCAGCGGGTGCAGCTGTCACTGGTGCATGGCCTGCCGGACCATGGCCGTGGTGACCACGCTTGCCATCCATGCGCTGTCCGCCAGGGCCTGCATGGTGCTTGCCTGCGTGGCGTGCTGTCAGCTCATCAAACGCTTTTTGCTGGCTGGGGTTAAGGCTGCTGTAAAAACTGCGCGTGGCTTGGTCGCGCTGTTCGGCTTTAGCGGTCCTTTCCTTGCGCAACTTTTGCGCCAGGTCCAAGCGCTCCGGTGTTGTCAGCTTGCGCAGATCGGATCGATCGCCCTGGGCCTTAGTGCGGGGCTCTGGAGTGATCGCCTTGGCATATTTGTCCCAGGCGGCCTGTTGGTTAGGCTGGATCTGCAAAAGTGTTTTCAGGCGCTCTGTGCGTTCTGCCTGAAACTTGGCAAAGTCTGGCGCAGCATGGCGTGGGCTGTGCTGGCCTGCCGCATGGGCGGGGGCCGATGCAGCAGGTTGTGCGGGCTGTGCGTTGGCACTGAGGGCAAACGTGCCAGCCAAGGCAGCAGCGGCGACAGTGGCGGTCAAAGTACGTTGGAAGCGTTTCATCACAAGTTCCTTTCAAGCGGGGTTGCGGTGAGACAAGCGTTTGCTGTGTCCTTGAATGCAAGTTTGAGGGCACTATGTAAGGCGCAGGTGATGCTTTGCTGCTGCTGTGTAAAGTAATACAAAGCTGCGTGTGGCACTGTATGAAAGTTGAAGAGTGTTTTTGCTCTCTAATGCATATGGTGTCAACGCAAGTAGCTCATAAATTGATAAGACAGGCCCGCCCGTGCTGGGCCTGTCTTGGTTTTGTTTGAATGAATCAGGAAGAGGTGGCTGCGTGTTCAAGAACATGATCGTGTACCGCATGGCGGCGCAATGGGAAGGCTCGCTGGAGCAGGTGGAAGAGGCTCTGCAAAAGACGCCTTTCATGGCTTGCGGCGCTACCCAGGAACAATCTGCAGGCTGGGTGCCGCCACGTGGTGATGAGCATGGCCTGCTGGCTGAAAGTGTTGGCGGTCAGTGGATCTTGCGCTTTATGAGCGAGTCCAAAATGCTGCCCGCCAGCGTGCTCAATCGCAAGGTGCAAGAGAAGGCTGACGCGATTGAAAAAGAGTTTGGCCGCAAACCGGGCAAGAAAGAAAAGCGCGACCTTAAAGACGAGGCCAAGCTCGATTTGCTGCCCATGGCTTTCACCAAGCAAAGCAGTCTGTGGGTGTGGATCGATCCGCAAGCCAAATTTTTGGTGCTGGATACCGGTGCCCAGGGCAAGGCTGACGAAGTAGTCACGCTGCTGGTAGAAGGCCTCAAAGGTTTTGGTGTAGCCCTGCTGGATACCCAAACCAGTGCCCAGGCGGCCATGGCCCATTGGCTGTTGACGCAGGAAGCACCCGTGGGTTTCAGCATTGACCGCGAGTGCGAACTGAAGGCAGCCGATGAATCCAAGGCCGTGGTGCGCTATGCCCGCCATCCGCTGGATATTGATGAGGTCAAGCAGCATGTGGAGCACGGAAAACTGCCAACCAAGCTGGCCATGACGTGGGACGACCGCGTGAGCTTTTTGCTCTCTGACAGTCTGCAAATCAAGAAGATTGCATTCACTGACACGGTGCTGGATCAAGCCGGTGATGAAGGTGGCTTTGACACCGATGTGGCCATTGCCACGGGCGAGCTGTCCAAGCTGATTCCGGACTTGATTGAAGCCTTGGGTGGCGAAGGCCGCACCGAGATTGGCCAGCCCACACCAGGTGCCGAAACTCTGGCAGTACGGGTGGCAGGCAAAGGTGCCGTGACAGGCCCGGCCCGTGCCCCGGAAGACACAGACCCGCAAGACGCTCCCTTCTAAGGCTAAGGCATTGCGGCTGCTGTGTGCGACTGCATGGTGTGCACAGTGGCCGACATGGCTACGCGGTCGCGGCCATTGCGTTTGGCTACGTACATGGCTTCATCCGCCGCGCTGACCAGACGCTCCCACGAGCTGCCATGCGTGGGCGTGCCTGCATACACCCCAACACTGATGGTGGTGTGCAGCAGTTTGCCGTTGGGCAATGGCATGGGAGATTTGCGCACCGCCTGGCACAGGCGCTCAGCCAGGTGAAATGCCTCACGGGCGTGCGTATTGGGCAAGACGACCACAAACTCTTCACCACCGTAGCGGGCTGCAAAATCGCTGGTGCGCCGATGTTGCATGACGGTGCGCGCAATGCTTTGAATGACATAGTCACCCACCAGGTGCCCATAGCTGTCATTGACGCTTTTGAAGTGGTCGATATCCAGCACCATGATGGACAGTGGCTGCCCCTGCTGCGCAGCCGCTTCAATGGCGTGCTGCAATATCTGCACCAAAGCTGCACGGTTGGGCAACTGGGTGAGCGGGTCAAGCTGGGCTTTGCTTTGCTCCATCAGGGTCTCCCGATCCCGCAGCATGATCAAAAAACCAATGCTGCGAACACTCAGCTGGAGCAGTACCCCCAGGCACAGTGCCCATAGCAGCAGCGTGTTTGTCAGCGAGGTACTGGCAGCGTCGTCAAAGAGGGCGGTTGTTCTGAAAAGCTCCATGGGCAAGATCGCGAGCATGTGTACCAGCACTGCGCCTGTGACCAAAATCCAGCCCCTGCCGGGTGTGCTTGTGCGTATGCGCAGCAGCACCGCCACGGCTAAAGCCAGCTGCAGTGCAACCATCGCTGCATGCAGTTGGTGAAAACGCGCCAGGTCCTGAGGGAGCAGCCATGCCGCCAGCAGCATGGTGACCCCTGTGGGTAGCAGTACGGTGGTGGCATCGCGGCCCCTGTCGCTGCTTTGCCTGAAGCGCTGGATGGCCAGAGTGAACACGCCAATGGCCATGCTCAAGAGTGCTTGAGAGGCCGCGTGGAGTGCGGCCAGGTCCCACTTGGTTTGCAGGGCAAGCAGGCCGTAGGCCAGCGCACTGAGCACAGTGCTTGCAAGGGTCAAAGCCATGCCTTGTTGCCAGTATTGGCGGCCCAAGGCCCACATGACCCACACCACCACGAAAGCAGACAGGCAGGCCATGCCATAGGCCGTAAAAAAGTCTGGGAGCAGGGGAGTCATGGCGATGCCTTAGATAACAACAGACAAGAAATGTGTCTGTATGTATCTCAATGGCAAAACATGCCCTAGCTTGTAGGCTGTATCCGCTTTTTTGGCAGGGGGGCGATGCCCAGTGCTCGACGGCGCTCTTTGTCGGCATACATGGCCATATCGGCCCGATGAAAGGCCTCATCGACGCTGGTAAAGCCCGAAACATGGACCAGACCCACGCTGGCTCCTGGGTAGTGCAGGGGGTGACCATCATCAAGAGTGACCTCGCAGGCAGAGGCTGCTCTCAGGCGTGCTTCTACGGCTTTGAGTGCGGGTTCAAGCCCTTCATCGGCAAGGGCTGGCCCTGGTGTGACCACCACAAACTCATCACCGCCCATGCGGGCCACCATGTCGCCGCCGCGCAGGCTGTGCTGCAGGCGCTGTGCCAGCTGACACAACAGCCGGTCGCCTGTGGCGTGGCCATGCGCATCGTTGATTTGCTTGAAGCCGTCCAGATCCACGAAAGCGACCAAAACAGACTCTCCACTGCGCTGTGCGCGTGCCAGCAGGCGCTGCAACTCATTGATCAAGGCCGTGCGGTTGGGCAACTGGGTGAGTGGGTCCGTCAATGCCAAGTGCGTCAGCAGCGAATTGCGCGCTTTCAGCAGCTCAAGCAGTTGCTCTCTTTCTACATGGTGGCCGATGAGCTGGGCAAACAGCTGCAGCACCACTTCTGTTTCAGAGGGGAGCGTGGCATCGCTGGCGCTGGCTGCACACAAGGTGCCATAAACGCTGCCATCAGACATGTGAACGGGTGCACTGACGTAGGTGCGAATACCCAGCGCCTGTGCGGCCTGCGAATCGCCCCAGTGCTCCTGCACATTGCTGGTACACATGCGCCCCTCTGCCAAAGCGCGCTGACACAGCGTGTCGTTCCAGGGAACGGTCAACCCTTCGGGAATCTGCATCTGCTGTGTATTGCGGGCATACAGCACATGCTGCAGCGCTTGCTCGAAGTCGATGGTGGTCAGGTAGGTGGACTCCAGTTGCGTGACCTGCCCGAGCATTTCAAGCAGTGGGCGGACCAAATCTTCTTGGCTTTTGGCGAGCTTCAAAGATTGAGAGAGGCTTGTCAGCAGGTTATCCATGGTCAAACAGTGAAGAAAGAAGAATGAAAAAGTACTGTGTCACAGGCGTTCTTGAGCGGTTTTCAGGTGCATGGCAACACTGAAAGCATAGGCCGCTTTGGGGGGTTATGAAGGCAGAGTTTGTCTACTTTGTGATGCCAGTGTTGCTGAATGTTTGGATGCTTTCCGCTGGGTCGGTTTCATTGTTTTTGTGTGAGCGCTTGAAGTGCTCGATAAAACACGAGGCCATGCTGTATTCCATAGAATGCCTTGAGTGTTTGCTATCGGTTTTGAGTTTTGACAGTAATTTCTTCACAAGCAATGGATCCCGTTGCTGCTCCTTCCCCTTGGGGAACCCCTGTTCAGCGCGTGGCCCAGCGTCGCAACAAGCGAGATGCGTTGCTTGTCACCGCAGCCCGGCTGTTTAAGCAGCAGGGGTTTGCATCGGCTTCGCTGGATCAGATGGCCGCACAGCTGGGCATTACCAAACCGACGCTGTACTACTACGTGCGCAGCAAATCGGAGCTGGTGCAAGCCTGTGCGCTGGCCGGTTTTCAGCAAGCGATTGAAGGAGTGCGTGAAGCCCTGCAATCGGCAGGAGAGGCTGGTCTTGAAGCTGCTCTGAAGGCTTATGCGCGCGTGCTTTCTACGGATTTTGGGTGGTGCATGGTGCGCATTGATGAGTGGGAGCTACCCGCTGCATCTGCCCAGCACATGCAGCAGCAGCGCAGCATTCTGGAAAAGGGGCTGGCATCGGCGGCCGCTTCAGCCACGCAAGTAGCGGTATGGCTGCGTGCGCTGGAAGGCGTGGTGCTGAGTTTGCCCAAGGCCCATGTCAACAGCTTGATTGCGCTGCTTTGTGCGCAGCACCGGCCTTTGCAATCACGCAAGGCGGAGTCAGTGCCATCGACCGAGCGGCCGCGCAGTGATCGGCTGGCAGGGCGCAAGCGTCTGGTGGTGGCAGCGGACCAGTCGGCGCTGGCAGAGCCTGCTGTGCAGCCTTCTTGTCTTGCTGTTACTGCTCAAATTTCAATGCTACCCAGCGAGGTGTTTACTGTCCCTTTAGCGGCCGATGTGCCGCTGACTGGCTCAGTGCAACTGATCACTGAGGCCCCCAATTTAGTCGCCGTCAAGGTGGTGCAGCCCACGCTGAAAAAGCGCACAAAATCCATTCAAGCAACGGCACAGATCAATCTTTTTTGATGCGACTTTTGGGTGCAAAAAATGGGCGTGACTTTGCACCAAGGGGCGGTCTGGTAAAGACGCGTGGAGATACGCATTCAAGAAAAGAGGCGCGATCCACGCAGATGTAAAAAGGGCTAGCAGTCCAGAAGATTGCTAGCCCTGAGGTTGCCCTGCGCTGGCCTTACACGCGTTCAAAAATGGCAGCAATTCCTTGGCCACCACCGATGCACATGGTCACCAGTGCGTAGCGGCCACCCGTGCGGTGCAGCTCATAAATTGCCTTGGTGGTGATGATGGCGCCGGTGGCTCCCACGGGGTGACCCAGCGAGATGCCGGATCCATTGGGATTGACCTTGGCGGGGTCCAACCCTAGCTCCTGAATGACCGCGCAGGCTTGGGCCGCGAAGGCTTCGTTGGCCTCAATGACATCCATGTCCTGAATCTTCAGGCCAGTGCGCGCCAGCACTTTTTGTGTGGCGGGTACAGGGCCAATGCCCATATAGGCTGGGTCAACCCCTGCGTGCGCGTAGCCCACCAGGCGGGCCAGAGGTTTCACACCCAGGGCTTGCAGGCGGTCGCCGGCCACCAAGGTGACTGCGGCTGCGCCGTCGTTGATGCCAGAGGAGTTGCCTGCAGTGACGCTGCCGCCTTCTTTCTTGAAGGCAGGTTTCATGGCCGCCAGAGTATCCACTGTGGTGCTGCCGCGCACGTGCTCATCGGTGTCAAACACGATGGTGCCTTTGCGCGAGGCAATTTCCACGGGAACGATTTGTTCTTTGAAGTAGCCAGCAGCAATGGCGGCGGCGGCGCGTGTTTGGCTGAGCACGGCCAGCTCGTCTTGCATCTTGCGGCTGATTTTGTAGCGATCCGCCACGTTCTCAGCCGTAACGCCCATGTGCATTTTTTGCCAGGGGTCATGCAAGATGCCCAGCATGTAATCCACGCTCTTGGCATCGCCCATGCGTGCACCCCAGCGCGATGCGGTGTCAAAGTAAGGGCCACGGCTCATGGATTCAGAACCCCCGGCAATGGCCACGTCACAGTCCCCCAGCGCAATGGACTGGGCTGCAGACACAATGGCTTGCAGGGCAGAGCCACACAGGCGGTTCACGTTGAAGGCGGGAGTCTCGATAGGGCAGCCTGCATCAATGGCTGCCACGCGTGCCAGATAGGCATCTTTGGTGTCTGTGGGGATGACATTGCCCATGACCACGTGGCCCACCACATCGGGGGAAATGCCAGCGCGCTCCATGGCGGCCTTGACGGCTATGGTGGCCAGCTGGGTGTTGGGTACGTCTTTGAGGGCACCACCAAAAGTGCCAATGGCTGTACGCGCAGCGCTGACGACAAAAATTTCACGGGTGCTCATGCGTTGTCTCCAATCGTTGTTTAGGCAAAGCTGACAACCATTGTGCGTTTGCAGCAACCAATTGCCAATCGTGCGTGCGACAGAGACAACGCGCAGCCGACGTCACCTGCACAGGCGGCGGTCATGGCTGCCGGGTTCAGGCGACGGTGTAGCCTTCTTCGCGGATTGCACTGGCCAACACTTCACGCTGGCTATCGCTGTGCACCACCACCTGGCCCGTGGCGCGGTCGATGGTGGTCTGGGCTTGAGCATCTACCGAGCTGATGGCTTGCTGGACAGCGCGTTCGCAGTGGCCGCAAGTCATTCCTTGCACTTGAAATACATGTTCCATGGTCGGCTTTCAATGGTTCGAGATGCGGGTAAATGTACCGTGCAACGTGCATGTGTTTCACGTGGAACGCCGGGTGAGTGGCGCACCTGCTTAGCCATAGCAGCTTCGAGTCCCGAGAAGTAGCCCCAAGAAGGGGTTTTCTTTAGGCTTGTTTGTCAGACTTGTCTGGCAAACTTGACGGACTGTTCCTATTGCCTGTGTGTCCAGCTCTGCACCTGGGAAAGATGGTGAACAAGATGCCTTGGTAGCGATACCAAGGCTTTCCGTCTTTGTAAGTGTGAGCGATAGAGAGGAATTCAGATCATGGATCTGTTTGCGCTGATGCGGATGTTCACGATCAAGGTGCGCATGTTGGGTGCCATTGCCGTGGTGCTGGTGTTGCTGGGCCTTTTAGGTGGGGCAGGCATGTTTGGCATGTTTCGCCTGCATGACTTGAACCAGAGTTTTCTGAACGGACCTTTTCAGCAGGTGGGCCTGATGACCAAGGTGCAAACCAGCTTGGCATTGGTGCGTTCTCTGGAAAAAGACATGGTGATTCAGTACGAGCAGCCCGAGCAGCTCCAAAAGACCCATACAGACTGGCAGTCCAGCTTGCAGGCGGTACGTGCCGCAGGCGAGGAATTTGCCAAAGCTGCGCCGCAGCAAGATGTGCAGGTAATTCAAACCTTGATCAAGCACCTGGACCAATACCAGGAGCTGTTTGTGCCTGTGGCGCGCCAGCTGCTCGCAGGTGGTTACGACAGTGCCACCGTGGCGCAGCGCGTAGGGCGGCGTGCCAGTGCCGAGTTTGTTGAGGCAGAAAAACAGCTGCAAGCGCTGGAGCAGCTTTTGCAAACGCAGGCACAGGAGGCGCAGGCGCGTGGTGTTCAGGTGGCGTCACAAACACAGTGGCTGTTTATTTTGGCGCTCATCATTACCACGGCAGTGGTCGCTCCGCTGACCCTGTTGAACATGGTATCCATTTGCCGCCCGCTGCAAGACGCTAAACGACTGGCAGATGCCATTGCCCAAGGCGATTTGACCGAGAAGCTGGATGTGGTGGGTAAAGACGAGGTCTCTGATCTGCAAAATGCACTCAAGACCATGCAGACCAACCTCAACAGCATGGTGGGGCGTGTGCGCGATGCCAGCGGCAACATCGCCACTGCAAGCCAGGAAATTGCCACGGGCAACGGCGACTTGTCGGCGCGCACGGAACAAACGGCCAGCAACCTGCAGCAGACCGTGGCGTCGCTGCTGCAGCTGACATCCACCGTGCAGCAGACGGCATCGTCGGCGCAGACGGCCAATCAACTGTCTGCATCGGCCTCGCATACAGCGACGCAAGGCGGAACGGTTGTTGCGCAGGCGGTCGAGAGCATGCATGAGATTGCAGCATCGAGCCGCAAGATTGGCGACATCATTGGCTTGATTGACTCCATTGCTTTCCAGACCAACATCCTGGCGCTGAATGCCGCGGTGGAAGCGGCGCGTGCCGGTGAACAAGGCCGTGGCTTTGCCGTGGTGGCTGGTGAAGTGCGCTTGCTGGCACGGCGCAGTGCCGAAGCGGCCAGCGATATCAAGCGGCTGATTCAAAGCAGCGTGAACGCGGTGGATGGTGGTGTGAAACACGTGGAATCTGCTGGCAAAACCATGCAGGAAGTTGTGGGCAGCATTCAGCGTGTAGGCGACATCATTGGCGAGATCACCGCAGCAGCCAACGAACAGTCGGGTGGCATTTCGCAGGTGAACCAGGCCGTGGGAGATATTGACCGCATGACGCAACAAAACGCCGCCTTGGTGGAAGAGTCTGCAGCAGCGGCCGAATCGCTCAAGGAGCAAGCAGCGCGTCTGGCGGGCGTGGTGCAGCAGTTCAAGCTCGACCACCAGGCCAGCGCAGGCTATGCACAGCCCCACGCAGGTTTTTCTGGCGTGGCGCAGCCACAGGCACTGCGCAAACCTGCACAAGCATTGTTGAGTTAAATAAAAGATAGCTTCCTGCACTTATGCAGCTTTGTTTTCAGATGCTTTATGTATTGAAAATCAAGCCAGTAAAGCGCTGGTAGCTATGATTAAAGTGTTACGCTGCCAAAAAAAGGGCTTCCATACGGAAGCCCTTTTTGCATGCAGCGCAGCAGCGGGGTTTGCTTAAGGCTTGAGCAGACCTTCGGCGCGCAGTGCGGCTTGAACCGCAGGGCGGGCACTTACACGTTGCTGGTAAGCCTGCAGGTTGGGCAGGTCAGACAGATCCAGGCCCACCACTTTTCCCCAGTTAGTGATCGTGAACAGGTAGGCATCGGCCACCGTGAAGTGGCTGCCCATCAGGTAATCCTTGCCCGCCAATTGTTGCTCTACCCATTCAAAGCGGCCACGCAGCGCTTGGCGTACCGTGGGCTTGTATGCCTCGGGGGTGCTGGGTTTAAACAGCGGGCCAAAGCTCTTGTGCAGCTCGGTGCCAATAAAGTTGAGCCATTCCAGCGCGCGGTAACGCTCCATCGTGCCCACGGCAGGCAAGAGCTTTTTCTCGGGTGTCCGGTCAGCCAAGTATTGCACGATCACCGGGCCTTCTCGCAGGCTCTGACCATCATCGAGCACCAGAAAAGGTACATAGCCCAGCGGATTGATGGTGTAGAAATCGGTGCCATCTGGCAGTTGGTGGGTTTTGGTGCTGATCAGAATGTATTCGCAGGCAATGCCGGCCTCTTCGGCAACGATGTGGGGTGACAAAGAGCAGGCACCTGGGCTGAAATAAAGCTTCATGTTTCTCGAACCTTTCTTGCAATGCTGGACGATAAGGGCAGAGCCATGCTACGCCTTGTGGTGCGCAGGCGTAGCGGCGAGAAGCCGTACCTCAGACGCGGTGGCATGCCACGCCAAGACAAGATAAGCAAAGGATGGGAAAATTGGGGGTTTGCCTGCGCCTGAAAGTTTTTGGTGGCGCGCGGGCTGCATCAAGCGCACGCCTGCAACGGTTGCGAAGGGCGGGTGAACCACCACACCGCCTGCGACGGAGAGAACCATGCTGTACCCCCAAGAATTTGATGTGATCGTCGTCGGCGGCGGTCACGCTGGCACCGAAGCGGCGCTGGCCGCAGCCCGGATGGGCTGCAAAACTTTGCTGTTGACGCACAACATTGAGACCTTGGGTCAGATGTCGTGCAACCCTTCCATTGGCGGCATTGGCAAAGGCCACCTGGTCAAGGAAGTGGACGCCATGGGCGGTGCCATGGCGCTGGCCACCGATATCGGCGGTATCCAGTTCCGTATTCTGAATAGCTCCAAAGGCCCGGCTGTGCGCGCTACCCGTGCACAGGCAGACCGTATTCTGTACAAGGCGGCCATCCGCGAAATGCTGGAAAACCAGCCCAATCTGTGGCTGTTTCAGCAGGCCGTAGATGACCTGATGGTGGAGGGCGACCGCGTGGTCGGCGCCGTGACGCAGGTGGGCATTCAGTTCAGATCCAAGACCGTGGTGTTGACGGCGGGCACTTTCCTGGACGGAAAAATCCACGTGGGCCTGGACAACTACGCTGCAGGCCGCGCGGGCGATCCGCCAGCCGTTTCACTGTCTGCGCGCCTCAAAGAGCTCAAGCTGCCCCAGGGCCGCCTCAAAACCGGAACCCCTCCGCGTATTGATGGCCGCTCGATCGACTTCAGCCAGTGCACCGAGCAGCCCGGCGATGGCATGCCCGGTGGCATGAATGAAGGCCATGTACCTGTGTTCAGCTACCGTGGCCACGCAGACATGCACCCACGACAAATGCCGTGCTGGGTCACGCATACCAACGAGCGCACGCACGAGATCATTCGCAGCGGGTTTGACCGCAGCCCCATGTTTACCGGCAAGATTGAAGGCGTGGGCCCGCGCTACTGTCCCAGCGTGGAAGACAAGATCAACCGCTTTGCCGACAAAGACAGCCACCAGATCTTTCTGGAGCCAGAAGGGCTGACCACGCACGAGTTCTACCCCAACGGTATCTCTACATCGCTGCCTTTTGATATTCAGTATGCGTTGGTGCGTTCCATGAAAGGGCTGGAGAACGCCCACATTTTGCGCCCCGGCTACGCCATTGAATACGACTACTTTGACCCACGCGGTCTGAAGTCCAGCTTTGAAACCCGCCAGATCAACGGCTTGTTCTTTGCCGGCCAAATCAACGGCACAACAGGGTACGAAGAGGCTGCGGCCCAAGGTATGTTCGCCGGTATCAACGCTGGCTTGCAAGCGCGCGAGATGGACGCCTGGTCGCCCCGCCGCGATGAGGCGTACCTGGGCGTGCTGGTTGATGACCTGACCACGCAAGGCGTGACGGAGCCTTACCGCATGTTCACCAGCCGTGCAGAGTTCCGTCTGCAACTGCGTGAAGACAACGCCGACATGCGCTTGACGGAAATTGGTCGCAAGCTGGGTGTAGTGGGTGATGCACAGTGGGAGATGTTCAACCGCAAGCGTGACGCTGTTTCACGTGAAACAGAGCGCCTGAAAGGCACGTGGGTGAATCCTCGCAGCCTGCCCGCCGCAGAAGCCGAACGTGTGCTGGGCAAGAGCATTGAGCATGAGTACAGCCTGTTTGACTTGCTCCGTCGTCCCGGTGTGTCTTACCCCGCCTTGGCTCAGATGAGTGAAGGCAAGTACCAGTCCGCCGAGGTTTCACGTGAAACACTGGGCGACCTGCACGCCGCGGTGATCGAGCAGGTTGAGATTGCAGCCAAGTACTCGGGCTACATTGATCGTCAAAAAGACGAGGTCGAACGTGCCGCTCACTATGAAACACTGAAGCTGCCTGCTGAACTGGATTACACGCAGGTGGCGGCCTTGTCGATCGAGGTACGTCAAAAGCTGCAAAAGCACCGCCCCGAAACATTGGGACAAGCCTCGCGCATTTCAGGGGTGACTCCGGCAGCGGTTTCTCTGCTGCTGATTCACCTGAAAAAAGGTGGCTTCAAAGACTTTGCTCCTTTGAAGGAATCGGCATGAGCATGGAATTGCGCAAGCAGCTAGAGCAGGGCGCCACAAAGCTGGCGCTGAACTTGTCGACAGAGCAGCTCGATAAGCTCATGGGCTTTCTGGACCTGCTGCAAAAGTGGAACAAGGTCTACAACCTGACCTCAGTGCGTGACCCGCAAGAGATGATGTCGTTGCACATGCTGGACAGCCTGGCGGCAGTGCCAGCGCTGCGCCGCCATCTGACTGCGTTGGGCAAGCCTGCGGGTGAGCGGGTGATGCAGCTGGACGTTGGCTCTGGCGGGGGTCTGCCTGGCGTGGTGTTTGCAGTGTGTTGCCCCGAGGTGGACATTCACTGTGTAGACACCGTGGGCAAGAAGGCCGCCTTCTTGCAGCAAGCGGCTGTGGCGTTGAAGTTGCCCAACCTCAAAGGCATTCACGCACGCGTGGAAACGCTTCATGGCCCCTATGACATTGTCAGTTGTCGCGCCTTTGCATCATTGGTGGATTTCACCACCTGGTCGCGTGCTGCGATTGCGGCAGATGGTGTCTGGTTTGCCATGAAGGGCAAGCACCCACAAGATGAAATTGATGCGCTGGGCAGCAACGTGCATGTGTTTCACGTGGAACCTTTGTCCGTTCCTGGCCTGGATGCTGAACGGTGCATCGTGTGGGCGAAACCCGTCGCAGACACACTTTGAACCGGCACTGACAGCGCTCCTCGCATAAACTCGGGTTTTCGCGAAATCTTATTTTTGCGAAACTGAGTTTTCAATGCGGGGTGGCGTTGGCAAGTTACACGGCATGCCCTGTGTGCCGCATTGAAAGGCCAAAGCTTAAACGCTTGGCCTTTTTCCTTTGTGAAGCAACGCTTTGCAGCACAAAGGGTGTTTCATAAAGAGCGCATGGCGCCCTTCACCAGCTTTTTCTCATGGCCCAAATTTTCTGTATAGCCAACCAAAAGGGTGGCGTCGGCAAAACAACAACAGCAGTGAATCTGGCCGCAGGCTTGGCCAAAGTCGGCCAGCGGGTATTGCTGGTGGATCTGGACCCACAGGGCAATGCCACCATGGGTTCGGGCGTTGACAAGCGTGCTTTAGAGCTGAGTGTGTACGACGTACTGCTGGAGTCTGCCTCTATTCAGGAGGCCACCGTGTTGTCTGAAAAGTGCGGCTACCACGTGCTGGGTGCCAACCGTGAATTGAGCGGTGCAGAGATTGAGCTGGTAGCGCTGGAGCGGCGCAATGAGCGCCTCAAAACTGCGCTGGATGCGGTCAAAAACGATTTTGATTTTGTGCTCATTGATTGCCCACCGAGCTTGTCCATGCTCACGCTCAATGGCTTGTGCTCGGCCCATGGCGTGATCGTGCCCATGCAGTGCGAGTACTTTGCGCTCGAAGGTCTGACCGATCTGGTCAACACCATCAAGCAGGTGCACGCCAACATGAACAAAGAGCTGAAGATCATTGGCTTGCTGCGTGTGATGTTTGACCCGCGCACCACCTTGCAGCAGCAGGTGAGTGACCAGCTCAAAGCCCACTTTGGAGACAAAGTGTTTGACACCGTGATTCCTCGCAATGTGCGTCTGGCAGAAGCCCCCAGCTACGGCGTGCCCGGCGTGGTGTTTGACCCCTCCGCCAAGGGCAGCAAAGCTTTTATCGACTTTGCCAAAGAGATGGTCAAACGCATTGATAAGAAGTAATTCTTCAAGGAAAACCGACCCTGAGGCAGCTACAAAAAACGCTAATAGCTACGAAAAAGCAAGTGACTGATTCTGTGACCTCCCCCCGTGTATTGCTGTTGCCTGGTTGGCAAAACTCTGATGCCGGCCACTGGCAAAGCCGCTGGGAAGCGCTGTATGGCTACGAGCGTGTGCAGCAGCATGACTGGCAGCGCCCGCTGCGCGGAGACTGGTCTGCACGCTTGCAAGACACGGTGGTCGACAGCGCCCAACCCGTGGTGCTGGTGGCGCACAGTCTGGGCTGCATCTTGGCCGCATGGTGGGCAGCGCATTCCCCTTTGGCCAAAACCCGCGTGCAGGCTGCTTTGCTGGTTGCTCCGGCGGATGTGGAGCAAGAGCACATTCTCAATGTGTTGCCCGGCTGGTCACCGCTGATGCTGCAGCGCCTGCCATTTCCCAGTGTGCTGGTGGGCAGCCAAAATGACCCGTATTGCGCGCTGGCGCGCACGCAGCAGATGGCACAGGCCTGGGGATCGAAATTTGTGGACCTCGGTTGTGCGGGCCATATCAATACCGACAGCGGGCTGGGCGATTGGAACGATGGCCATGCTTTGCTGCAATCACTGATGAAAGATTAAAACCATGGTGACCAAGAAACCCAAAGGACTCGGACGTGGTTTGGAAGCCTTGCTGGGGCCCAAAGTAGACGATGCAACTGTTGCCGCATCCTCGGATGTGCCCAGCAGTTTGCCGGTCACCGAGATGGTGGCTGGGCAGTACCAGCCACGCACGCGCATGGATGAAGGCGCGCTGTATGAGCTGGCTGAGAGCATCAAGGTGCAGGGCATCATGCAGCCCATTTTGGTGCGCAAACTGCTCAAGGGTGAGCACGCTGGCAAGTATGAAATCATTGCCGGAGAGCGCCGGTTTCGCGCCTCAAAAATTGCAGGTTTAGACAGCGTGCCCGTGCTGGTGCGCGATGTGCCGGACGAAGCCGCTGCCGCCATGGCGCTGATTGAAAACATTCAGCGCGAAGACCTCAATCCTTTGGAAGAAGCACAGGGCCTGGCGCGCTTGGTCAAAGAGTTCAATTACACGCACGAGCAAGCGGCCCAGTCCGTGGGGCGCTCGCGTTCTGCGGCATCCAACCTGCTGCGCTTGCTGAATCTGGCAGAACCGGTGCAGACCATGCTGATGGCCGGTGACATCGACATGGGCCACGCACGCGCGCTGCTGGCTTTGGATAAGGCCGAGCAAATCAGCGCAGGCAACCAGATTGCGGGCAAGAAACTGTCGGTGCGAGAGGCTGAGGGGCTGGTTAAAAAAATTGCGGAAAGCAACGACGGTACGGCAGCAGTCAAGGGCAAAAAGGTTGCCAAATCGCGCGATGTGCAGCGTGTGGAAGAAGAGCTTTCTGACCTGTTGATGGCCCAGGTGGAGGTGCGTGTGAAAAAGCGCGTGAAACGCCACGGCAAGCTACAGGATATGGGGGAGCTGGCCATTCAGTTTGGCTCACTGGAAGAGCTCAATGGCTTGATCGAAAAACTGCGTGGCTAACATCTGCGCACCATGCAAAAAGGGCTTCCGAGGAAGCCCTTTTTTGTTGCCTGTCAGCGCTGTTTACTTGCCCACTTTCAGCTGACCTCCGCGGCCCAAGCCACCTTTGACTTCCTGAGCCTTGTAGTTGCGCAGAGACACCACCATGTTGTTGTAGGCATCCATAAAGGCTGCGACCGTTGCCTTGCCTTCTGGGGTGCGCGAGAACCCACCCAGACCTGCTGCAGCGCCACCACCAAACGCACCCAGTGCTGCGCCATAGTTGGTGGCAGTGGCATTGCCTTCGGAGATGGACAACTGCACACCGGAGCGGATGTCAAACATGGTCATGGTGACCACCGACTGCTTGCTTTGCAGATTGCCTGCCAGTGCGCCCGCTACACCACCAAACAAACCACCCAGACCTGCTGCCAGACCACCTACTGATTCGTTGCTGATGATGATGGCGGGTTCCAGGTAGTAATCGGCGGCAACGCGCTGGCCCTTTTGCTGGCGCGAGCCGGCACGGAATTCGCCGGAATTGCGTTGCTTGTTCGTGATGGCCGAAAGCTTGCCTTCCGTGCGGCTGTTGCCAATGGAGGTGATCACAAAACAGTTGGACTGCTGGACCGCCAGACGGATCAGGGGCTCGATATTGGTCACCTGTGTGGCCTGGCCAAAGCTGGCAAACCATTCCTTGCCGCGGCCGTCGTCAACAGCCAGCGTGCCCAGAGGGGCATCGCAGCGTTCCAGAGATGCATTGGCGTTGACGCTTGCGGCACCGCCTGCAGCACCTGTGGCGGCTGTGGCTGCATTACCTGTGGTGATCTGGCCGCCACCGGGGGTCACGCAGGCAGTCAGAAGCAGGGTGCTGGCAGCTGCCAGCAAAGTCAAAGTCTTCTTGGACATGGATGAGGTCTCTTTCAGTCAATAAAAACAGATAACAAAACGGGTGCGGTGCAGCTCAATGCAAGTACCAGCTGGAGCCTCTCCAGTGCCAGTAATACGGTGCTGTGGTGTACCAGGCTCCCCATGATTTGCGATCCGCCTCGCGGACCTGGTACTGCGCGTGTTCATTTTTCTTGGCGGCCTGGGCTTGGGGCAACAGGCGCAGGGCCTCTTTATGGCCTTTGGCCGCTGCGCGCGAGAGCCAGGCTTCCGCCTCAGCGGGGTCTGAGCCCATCTCCTCAAAGCCGAGCAGATACAGACGGCCCAGCGCAAATTGCGCTTCGACCAGGCCCTGATCGCCAGCGTTGCGCAGCCACTCTATGGCTTGGAAGCTGTTGCGCTCTACGCCGTCGCCGCGCAGAAAGCGCAGTGCCAGGTCATAGGCTGCTTTGGGGTTTTTCTCTGCCAGCTGGCTCAAGGCAGCAAGCCTGCGTTCCGCCTCTGGATCAGAGGGCGGGCTGACGGCAGTCACGGTGTTGCGATGCTGGTCCACACACTGGCTGCCCGTGCAGACGCGAACGGTTTCTGGACGAGTCAATTGCTCTGACGGTGGCTGTGCTGTGCAGCCTGCCAAGATGAACGCAGGCAGCAAACAACATCCAAAAAATTTGGACATAGCTTTCCCTCTCTCTTTTATATAAGTGGCGTAATTTTGAGGGTTATTTTGAAGAAGGCGAGCGTAGTTTCTTGTTGATACGTATTGATGTTTTTTGACGGATTTTGACGATACTTTGTGAAAAGTCATGGGGCATGAATACACGTTGTGCATGGTTGCCAGCACCTGTTTGCAGGCGCAATGGCATTGATCTTTCGGGCAATATCGCGGCATGCATTTTCTGAACAAGCTGATATGGCCAATCCCCGCATTACTGGCCTGGGGCCTTGCCTGGGCCAGCTTTGCCGTGGGCCAGGTCTGGTTGCCATGGTGGGGGGCGCTGTGCGTTGCCTGTACCTGCGCTCTGGCAACCAGCCTGTGGGGGGGCACATGGTGGCGCCGCGTGATGATCGCCTTGGGCTTTCCGCTGTCATGGATGGTGCTGGCAGCAGGCAGTTTTCCCGCGTGGCTGTGGCTGCTGCCGCTGGCGCTGCTGCTGCTGGTGTACCCCATCAATGCCTGGCGCGATGCGCCGGTATTTCCGACACCCAAAGGCGCTCTGGACGGCTTGGCTGCGCACATTGCACTGGCTGAGGGTGCGCACGTGCTGGATGCCGGTTGCGGGGCGGGCGATGGCTTGAAAGCCTTGCGCAGCGCCTGGCCGCAGGCGCGTATTTATGGTGTGGAGTGGAGCTGGCCGCTGCGCTGGCTCAGTGCACTGCGCTGCCCCTGGGCAGTGGTGCGCAGGGGTGATTTGTGGCAAAGCAGCTGGGGTGATTTTGAGCTGGTCTATCTGTTTCAGCGCCCGGAGAGCATGAGCCGTGCTGCCGTTAAATCATTGGGTGAGATGCGCCATGGCTCGTGGCTGGTGAGCTTGAACTTTCCCATCCCGGACGTGGCCCCAGTCTACGTTGCCGAACTGGAAGATGGCCGTGAGGTCTATGCCTATCAGGCCCCTTTGGCTGAGGTGGACTACGACAGTGTGCTGAGCGACGAAATCGCGGGCATGTTGCCTCTGCGCCCGCAGGGCATTGTGGTGCAAGGCCAGAGTCTGTACCCCCGCAAAGGCCGCCCTGGCGGCAATCTGCACAGGCACTAGACGGCGGGGGGCGCAGGTTGCTGTTGCCCTAAAAAGGTGGCTGCCGTCATGCCCACGGTGCGGCGGACCAAGGCACTGAACGCGCTGGGTGTGTAGCCCAGCTCTGCCGCGATGTGCGCAATCGGCAGTTGCTGTGCAGCCAGTGCCACCGCGTGCGCCAGCACAACTTGCTGGCGCCATTGGGTGAAAGTGCAGCCCAGTTCGCTGCGAAAAAGGCGGGCCACGGTGCGCAGGCTGGCCCCGGTATCCAGGATCCATTGCTCCAGCGTTTCGTGGCGTGTGGGATCTTTGAGCACGGCCTCGCAGAGGTTCTTCAGGCGCTTGTCTTTGGGCAGCCGGATGCCCAGATGAATCACGGGTGCGCGGCGAAGCTCGTCGCAGACCAGGGCGCTCAAGTGCAGCTCGCGCTCTTGCTGGGCAGGCGTTAGAGGGAGCGACTTGTCGCTGCCAATGTCCATCTCCACCACCAAAGCGCGCAGCAGCGCAGAAGCTTCCATGACGCGGCATTCCTGCCAGATGGGGTCATTCATCCAGCGTGCCTGGGCACCGCCACCATGCGTGTCGGGCAAAAAATACAAGGTATACAGGCGTGCCGTCTCCACCATGGTCACGGCGTGCTGCACGCCGGGCGGCACCCACACGGCGCGGTGCGGCGGCACGATGTAGGTGGCGTTGGCCAATGACAGCCGTATCACCCCGCCCGTGGACAGGGCCAGCTGCGCCCACGCATGGGTGTGGGGCATGATCAGTGTGTCTTTGTCCAGCTCCCGCATTTTGGAGCGCACAGGGCGCTGCGCATGCGGCTGGTAGAGCAGTGGATCCAGGATGGGGATTTGTGCCAGCGTGCGTGCGTTGCGGTGTGGATTTACGCCTGCTGCAACGGCAGGCAAAGCGATGGGTTTGGGCATGGCATGCGAATTGGCAGTTTTGCGATAGCTTTTGGCCTACTATCGCATACCTGCCGCCGCGGTGCTGCCTAAGATGCGCAGCATGACTGCTTCTGTGATTGCTTCTGCTGCCCCTCAGCGCCGTGATGCGCGCACCATTGGCCTGGTGGGCCTGGCCCACGGCTCTTCCCACTTCTTTCACCTGCTGCTGCCGCCGCTGTTTCCGTGGCTGATTGCGGAATTTGACACCAGCTACTCGCAGCTGGGGGTGATGGTGTCGCTGTTCTTCATTGTCTCGGGCACCGGGCAGATGCTGGCAGGCTTTCTGGTGGACAAAGTGGGTGCGCAGCGCGTGCTGTTTGCGGCATTAAGCAGCTTTGTTGTCGCCGGGTTGCTGGCGGCGGTGGCGCAGAACTACGCCATGCTGCTGGCCGCGTCGTTCTTTGCGGGGCTGGGCAATGCACCGTTTCACCCGGTCGATTTCACCATCTTGAACAAACGCGTGACGCCCAAGAACATTGGCCATGCGTTTTCGGTGCACGGCATCTCCGGCAACCTGGGCTGGGCCATGGCGCCGGTGTTCATGCTGGGCATCACCACGTGGACGGGTTCCTGGCGCATTGCCTGCGTGTGCGGCGCGCTATTTGCCGCCACGGTCTTGCTCACCATGTGGATCAATCGCCGCTGGCTGGATGACAAAGCGTTTGACGCGGCAGGTACCAACACCAAAGCACATGCTGCGGTGGCCACCTCTGCAGAAAGCCCGTTTGCGTATTTGAAGCTGCCTGCGGTGTGGATGTGTTTTGCTTTCTTTTTCTTCAGCACCGTGGCGCTGAGCGCCATTCAGAACTACGCCAGCACCGCTTTGCACCTGATGTATGGCCTGCCGCTGACGCAGACGGCGCTGGTGGTCACTGGCTTCATGCTGTGCGGTGCCTTGGGCATGGTCGGTGGCGGCTTTCTGGCGCAGCGCGTGCAGCGGCTGGAAAAAATCATTGCCACTTTCCTGCTGATTGCCGCTGCCTGTCTGGCCATTGTGGGCACGGGCTGGTTGCCCGGTACCGCGGCTTTGATCCTGGCCTCTGCCGCAGGTTTTGGCCACGGCTTGGCGGGCCCCTCGCGTGACATGCTGATCAAGCGAGCCACCCCTTCAGGTGCCACCGGGCGCGTGTATGGCACCGTGTATTCGGGCCTGGATACGGGGTTTGCCGTGGCGGCCCCCATCTTTGGCTGGATGATGGACCAGCAGATGCACAGTCAGGTGTTTTTTGGCGCAGCGCTGGCCTTGGCGGTGAGTGTGCTGGCAGCCAGCGCGGTGGGCGTGCAGTTGCACCAAAAGCGCGTGGCGGTGGGCGCTGGGGCCTGAGTGCGGTAAGCGAGCGGGTGTGCAATCCACCCACTGAAAAAAAGGCCGCAGATGCGGCCTTTTTATGTTTTAGGAGCTGCTAGCGCTTGTCTGTGCTTGTTCTTAGATATAAAACACTTTGAAATCAAGCATGTGCAAGCGCTGACAGCTTTGTTTTTTATAGTGCAAAGACTTTGCCCGGGTTCAGGATGTTCAGTGGATCCAGCGCCTGCTTGATGGCACGCATCATGGCAATCGCGCCTTCGCCGCACTCTTCAATCAAGAAATCTTGCTTGTGAATGCCAATGCCATGCTCACCCGTGCAAGTGCCTTCCATGGCGATGGCGCGGTGCACCAGTCGGTGGTTGAGCGCTTCGGCGCGGGCGCGTTCCTCGGCGTCATCGGGATCGATCAGGTAGCCAAAGTGGAAGTTGCCGTCGCCCACGTGGCCGACTAAAAAGTACGGAATGCCGCTGGCGTTTACTTCATCGATCGACTCGAGCAAGCAGTCCGCCAGACGGCTGATGGGCACGCAGGTGTCGGTGGTGATGGCGCGGCAACCCGGGCGGCTTTGAATGCCGGCAAAGTAGGCGTTGTGGCGGGCGGTGAACAGGCGTGTGCGCTCTTCGGGGGTGTCGGCCCATTCAAAGCCCTGGGCGTTGAATTCGCCCGCAATGTCCTGCACCAGTTCGGCCTGCTCTTTCACGCCGTTGGGGCTGCCGTGGAACTCCATCAGCAGCATGGGTTCTTCGCGCAGCGTGAGGTTGCTGTGCTTGTTGACCATGGCCACGGTGGCGGCGTCCACCAGCTCGACACGCGCAATCGGCACACCCATCTGGATGGTCTGAATCACGGTGTGCACGGCGTCGGCAATGCTGGCAAATGAGCACACGGCGGCGCTCACGGCCTCGGGCAGCGGGAACAGGCGCAGCGTGATCTCGGTGAAGATGCCCAGCGTGCCTTCGCTGCCCACCATCAGACGCGTCAGGTCGTAGCCTGCTGCGCTCTTTTTGGCGCGGTTGCCGGTGCGGATGATGTCGCCGCTGGCAGTCACCACCTCTAGCGCCAGCACGGTCTCGCGCATGGTGCCGTAGCGCACGGCATTGGTGCCGCTGGCGCGTGTGGCGGCCATGCCGCCAATCGATGCGTCAGCGCCGGGATCGATGGGAAAAAACAAGCCCTGGTCTTTGATGGCGTCGTTCAACTGCTTGCGCAAAATGCCGGGCTGCACGGTCACTGTCATGTCTTCGGCGTTGATGCGCAGTACCTGGTTCATGCGGCTGACGTCCAGGCTGATACCGCCTTGTACGGCCAGCAAATGCCCTTCGAGCGACGAGCCTGCACCATACGCAATCACGGGTACGTTGTACTGCGCAGCCAGCTTGACGGTATCGGCCACATCCTGGGTGTTGTGCGCGTAAACGACGGCCGCAGGAGGGGGCGCCTGGATGGAGCCTTCGTCGCGGCCATGCTGCTCGCGCACGGCCTGCGCAACAGAGCACTGCGTGCCAAAACGGGCAGTCAGCGCTTGCAGAAATTCAGGGGAAATGGCGCGGGGCAGCAGGTGCTGCGAGGTGGTGGGTGCGTTCATCGTAGGGCTCCAAAGGCAGCCAAAAAGAATACCACCTCAGACCCCATTGTGGCCCCCGTAAATAGGGGGCGCTGCATTCGCCGCGCAGCGGTGACACCGGCTCTGGCATCGCCGCTGCAGCAGGGCGCTTACTTGTGTTTTTGAACGCCCAGCAAGAATTCTTCCATCGACAGGCTGCCATTGCCGTCACGGTCCCATTGTTCAAACTGGGCCGCTACGCTGGGCAGGTGCTCTGCTTCCTGGCGCGACAGCTGACCGTCGCGATTCTTGTCGGCGCGCATGAATGCTTCAGAGGGAGTGATGGGCTGTATAGCCGGAGCGACAGGCGCAGGTGCTGTCTTGGCGGGGGCTTGTGAGGAGGGCGTATTCGGCGTCTGAGCCAAAACCGCAGAGGTACCACCCACCGTCAAGCTGGCAAACAGCAGCAGGCTGCGCATGTCAAAGGTGTGGGGTTTGCGTGCGGTAGTGTTCATGGCAAAAGTCCTTGTCGTATTCAACATGGCTCCATTGCAAAGTATGCGGTGAGTGATGTCCACGCTTTTTGCCGGCTGTTTCCCCCACCAACATCTGCCAGCACCATGTAACGCACAATGCCCTTTTGCACGTGTTGCTTGCGTGCACCACCAGGAGTTTTTATGGGTAATCGCCTTTCACAAATCGCCACCCGCACGGGGGATGACGGCAGCACCGGGCTGGGCGATAACACCCGCGTTTCCAAGAGCAGCGCACGCCCTCACGCTATGGGCGATGTGGATGAGCTGAACTCGCACATCGGCTTGCTGCTGTGTGAGACGCTGCCCGACGGCGTGCGCGCGGTGCTGGTGGATGTGCAGCATGAGCTGTTCAACCTGGGAGGAGAAATTTCCATCCCCGGTTATGAACTGCTCAAGGACGATGCACTGCTGCGCCTGGATGAGGCGCTGGCCCACTACAACACGCAGTTGCCGCGCCTGCTGGAGTTCATCTTGCCCGCTGGTACGCGTGCGGCGTCGCAGGCGCACGTCTGCCGCACCGTAGCACGCCGCGCAGAGCGCAGTGTGGTGGCGCTGCAAGAGGTGGAGACCATGCGCGCCGCGCCGCGCCAGTACCTCAATCGCCTGTCAGACCTGATGTTTGTGCTGGCCCGCGTGCTCAACCGCGTGGACGGTGGCGATGATGTGTACTGGAAAAGCGACCGCCTGACCAAGCTGCAAGAGGGCGCATAAGCCGGTCAGCAAGGCATTGGTGGAAACGCTAAAAAAAGAGCGCATAGCGCGCATACACAAATGGTTTCCCGGTGTTTAACATCTGAAATCATTGACTGACAAGCGCTAGGTGCTCTTTTTTGTGATATGGGCATGCATGTTGCTCAAAGCCCCTGGTAGAAAACACGGCCCTTGCAAGGAGTTGGACGGTTATGCGTTTACGGCACATTGAGGTGTTTCATGCGGTGATGCAGACCGGCAGCGTCAGCGCCGCTGCGCGCTTGACCAATGTGACGCAGCCGGCCGTCAGCCGCACGCTGCAGCATGCGGAGCTGCAACTGGGTTTTCCACTGTTTGAGCGTGTGCGTGGCCGCCTCACGCCCACCAACGAAGCCATGGCGCTCTTTCCGCTGGTGGAGCGGCTGTACGAGCAGCTCGATGAGGTGCAGCGTCTGGCAGCCAATTTGCGCCACGGCCATGCCAGCGACAAGCTGCAGGTGCTGAGCGTGTTTGCGCTCAGCCGCGAAGTACTGCCGCACGCGGTGGCGCGTTTTCGGCAAAAGTACCCGCAGGTGCAAGTCAACGTACAGGCGCTGCATACGCCGCAGGTGGTCTCTGCCTTGTTGCTACAGGAGGCCGATGTGGGCTTTGTCATCAGCTCTGTGGGCCAGCCCGCGCTGGAGCACGAAACGCTGGCCGAGGTCGATATGCACTGCGTGCTGCCCAAAGGACTGCTGCCGCCATCGCGCATCCACACCCAGGGTATGACGCTGGAGGATTTGATTGATGTGCCGCTGGTGGCACTGGATGTGAAAGATCCGCTGGGCATGCGCATCAACCAGGCCTGCCGTGAGCATGGTGTGGGCTTGTCACCGGTGGTGACGGTGCAGACCTACCACGCGGCCTTGTCAATGGCGGAGTACGGCCTGGGGGCCGCCATTGTGGATGGCTGCACGGCCTCTGCCGCAGATCTGCGCAAGGTGCACGTGGTGCCGCTGCTGCCGCGCATCACGGTGAGTGTGAATGCGCTGCATCTGGCGCAGCGGCCCAGCTCTGTGCTGGCGCGCGCCATGACGCAGGAAATGCGCAAGGCGCTGAAAGAAATTCTGGGCAGTTAAAAGCTGGCGGGCAGCGGTTTACGCCGTCTGCATTTGTTGCAGCAAACGCTGGGCAGAGCCAAAGGCCAGCGTCAGCCCCAGTGCCCCGTGCCCGGTTTGCAGCCACAGGTTGCCGGGCCCGTCGCTGTGGCGGCCGGTGATGGGCAAACCCGTGGGGGTGGCGGGGCGCATACCCGTCCACGGCTGCACATCTGCCGCCTGGTTGAGCTGTGGAAACACTTCACGTGTCGATTGCTGCAGGCTGGCAATGCGGTCGGTGTGCAACGTGGTGTCGGCGCCCACAATTTCCACCATGCCCGCGACACGCAGGCGCTCTCCAATGCGCGCAAACACCACTTTGCGCGTGGTGTCCGTCACGCTGACCTGCGGCGCTGCGTGGGCTTGTTGCGCCGTATCCATCGTGATGCTGTACCCCTTGAGCGGGTAGACCGCAATGCGCAGGCCCAGCTGACGGGCGTGCTGCGCGCTGTCCCAGCCGCTGGCCAGCACAAAGTGATCGGCCTGCAAGACGCCGGTGGCGGTGCGTAGTGCATGAATGCTGCCCCCCTGCACGTCAAAACCGTTCACCGTGGTGTCAAAGCGCATGTCTGCGCCGCGCTGCTGCAAAAGGGTGGCCAATTGCTCGCACAGCACACGGCAGTCCACCACGCTTTCGCTGGGGGTGTAGACCGCACCGGCCATGCGCGGGGCATAGCTGCCAAGCGCGGGCTCAATGCGTGCCACTTGGGCGGCATTCATGATGTGCTGCGTGGCACCACCCATGCGGGCTTGCAGGGCCACTTGCTGGGCTGCGGTATCTAGCACTTCCTGCGTGGGGTAGAGCACCAGTTTGCCGGGGGTTTTGTGGTCGCAATCCAGCGACTCTTGTTGCAGCATTTGCTCAAAAGCCATGCGGCTTTGTGCGGCCAGATTGAGCAAAGACTGCGTGCTGGCCTGCGAAGTGGCGCTGTTGCATGCTTGTAAAAAACCGAGGCCCCAACGCCACTGCGCGGGATCGGCCTTCAGGCGAAAACGCAGGGGCGAATCTTTTTCTGTCAGCAGCTTGGGCAGCATCTTCCAGATGCCCGGGTCTGCCAGCGGTTGCACGTAGGCAAAGCTCAACTGCGCACCATTGCCGCCGCTGGCGCCTGTGGCAGGCGCCGAGCCGCGATCGACCACGGTGACGCGGTAGCCCGCCTGCTGCAAAACATACGCTGTTGCCAAGCCGGTGATGCCGGCGCCCACGATACACACATGCATTTTTCGTTTCTCCCTTGCTGGCCAAACTGTAGGCCCACGCAGGCAGGGCAGGGCATGGCGTTTGCGATCTAGGGTATGCCCTGATGTTATGAGTTGGGTGGCAATCGCTTTATCAAAGATGCCCAGATTTGTGCGGTGGGCACTGTGATGAGCCATAGCTGCACCTGCATGGTGAAAACCCTTCCATATCCATAATTTGTGGGCATGGGTTGGCGTGCAAATGGCATCACACACGCAGCGATGTCGTTCCTACACTGGCCTATCAATTCGTAGCCATCACAAGGGAAATTGCATGAAATTTCGTACCACTTTGCTTTGCGCCAGCATGGGTCTGGCTTGTCTCGCCACAGCGCATGCCGATACCCTGGCCAAAATCAGTGAGCGTGGTCAGATCACCGTGGCTTACCGTGAATCGTCCATTCCCTTTAGCTATCTGGATGGCGGCAAACCGGTGGGTATCACCGTCGATATCAGCAATGCCATTGTGGAAGCGGTCAAGCAAGCCACAGGCAAGAAGGATCTGAAAGTCAACTGGCAGGCAGTGACCTCGCAAAACCGCATTCCCTTGCTGGTCAACGGCACGATTGACATGGAGTGCGGCTCCACCACCAACAACACCACACGCGCCAAAGATGTGGACTTTGCCATCAACCATTTCTACACCGGCACCCGCTTGCTGGTGAAGAAAACCTCAGGCATCAAAAACTACAGCGACCTCAACGGCAAGACAGTGGCTGTGACATCTGGCACCACCAACTTGCAGGTGCTGCGCAAGGCCAACGCTGAAAACAAATGGGGCATGGAAGTGGTCATGCCCAAAGACCATGCCGATGCCTTCTTGCTGGTGGAAAACGACCGCGCCGTGGCCTTTGGCATGGATGACATTTTGCTGTTCGGCCTGATTGCCAACGCCAAAAATCCAGCGGCTTACGAAGTGGTGGCCGATGCGCTGCAGGTGGAGCCCTATGCCTGCATGCTGCGCAAAGACGATCCCAAGTTCAAAACCCTGGTCGATGGCGTGATTGGCGACATGATGAAGTCGGGCAAGTTCACCGCCATGTATGACAAATGGTTCATGAAGCCGATTCCTCCCACCAACTCTGCACTGGGCCTGCCAATGAGCGATGCGCTCAAGAAGAACCTGGTGGAGCTGAGCGACAAGGCTGCGTTCTAAAAATGGCTTCTGGTAGCGGGTTCCCCGTTCGCAGTGTTGGTATTTTGGGGGGGATGGGGCCTGCTGCCGGAGCCGACTTTGTGCGCCTGTTTGTGCAAGCGTGCACGACGTATCTGCACATGCATGGGCATGCGGTGCGCGATCAGGCATTCCCTGAACACTGGTTGGTGCAAATGCCCATACCAGACCGCACGCAGGCCCTGCGTACAGACCCGCAAGGCCCAGCCGGGCCAGCCCTGCACATGCTGCAAGGCATGGGGCGTCTGGCTGCGCTGGGGGTTGGCAGTGTGGCGGTGGCCTGCAACACGGCCCATGTCTGGCATGGGCAACTGCAGGCCCAGTTTCCGCAGTTGCAGGTGCTGCACATTGCCCAGGAGACGGCGCGGCATCTGCAGGCACAAGGGGCGCAGCAAGCCATAGTGCTGGCTACGGCAGGCACTTACCAGACAGGCCTGTATGACCAGGCCTTGACCGCTTGCGGCATTGCCCCGCTGGTGCCTGACGCTGAGGGCATTGCGCGGCTGATGCAGGGCATTTATGACGGTGTGAAATGCGCAGACTTGGCACTGGCGAGGCAGTGTTTTGGCGACGTACTGGCCACCATGCGCGAGCGCTATGGCGATGTGCCAGTGATCATGGGGTGCACCGAAATTCCACTGGCATTGCCACAGGCAACGCAAGCCCAGGGTGCGCAGCTGATTGACCCCGCCTGGATACTGGCCCAGGCCCTGGCCAAGCAGGCCTATGAGCGCTAGCAAAGGCTAGCCGTCATCCATCAAAAAAGCTTCGCATGCGAAGCTTTTTTTCAGTGACGAAGCGCAGCTGCTGTGTCAGTCTTTGGGAGCAAGAATGGCCATGGTGATGCGTGACACGCAGGTGGGTTTTCCGCTGTCATCCACCATGTCGATTTGCCAGACATGGGTGGTTTTTCCGATGTGCACCGGGCGTGCGGTGCCTGTCACCCAGCCGCTACGTGCCCCACGCAGGTGGTTGGCGTTGATGTCCAGGCCGACGGCGGCATGCCCTTCGGGGCTGGCGTGGTAGGCCGCAATCGATCCCAGCGTTTCTGCCAGCACCACGCTGACACCACCGTGCAGCAAACCAAAAGGCTGTTTGGTGCGGTGGTCCACCGGGACGCGGCCGACCAGAAAGTCGTCTCCAACCTCGGTCACTTCAATGCCCAGATGCGCCACAGCCGTATTGGCGCTGCGGGCGTTGATTTCATCCAGTTGGGTGGGTTTGAGCCAGATCGACATACACATGTTCTCCAAAGCAACAACGCCGCATCATGCGGCGTTGTCGGTGGCGTTGTTGTTAACTGTGTGACAGTTTCTCAGAACGCCCGTGCGTAACGCAGCTGTAGAAAGTTAATGCCGGGGTTGGGTTTTTTGATTCCCGCATTCGATGCATGCTGAACGCGCAGCGACAGCTCATGCTGAGAAGCCGAGCCGAAGTTGCGCCCCAGACCCAGGTGCGATGCAAAGTTCCAGCGCGTTCCCATGCGCTCGTCGCCGTTGTAAAAATATTTGTTGGAAACCATCAGGCTGGTGCCCGCTTCAAAAAACCAGGGCGATGTCCCTTGCGCGCCCCGCCAGCGCAGGCTGGGTCCGATGCCGATCACTGCCGTGGTAAAGCGGTGATCCGACAGATCTTTGCCAGACCAGCCGCCCACATACGCATCCCAATGGCCTCTGACGGTGCCGCTGCCCAGGCTCCATGACCAGTTGCGCCAGGGCAAGGTGGCACCCACGGTGAGTGCTGCGCTGTTGTGGTCGCCAGCGCCGGCCTGCAGGTACATCGTCGGGGCCGGGGCGGTCTGTGCCAGTGCCGAGGCCGCCCACAGCAACCCCGCTGAAGCCATCATGAAAGACTTGTAGGCCATATCTATTTCTCCTTTGTGCGCTCAGCCGGCAAAGCGAAGCACTGTGTTTTATGGAAAGACAGTCAAATCTTGGCCATGCGAAACCCAATTTTCTGCAAGCCGAATTCGACAAAGCATGGCCGAAAAACCATAAATCTGTGTTTGCCTTCAGCAAACTGCACCTCAGCGCACAATAAGCGCCTGGCGGGCTGACTGCCCTTGATGTTTGTTTTGTTGTTTGATTGGGTCGCTCTGTGTCCGCCGTTCACTCCGTTTTGAAAGATACCTTTGGCTATGACGCCTTTCGCGGGCCGCAGCAAGCCATCGTGGAGCATGTGACGGCGGGAGGCGATGCCCTGGTGCTGATGCCAACAGGCGGCGGCAAAAGCCTGTGTTACCAGATACCGGCCATCGTGCGCCAGCAGCAAGGCCATGGCGTGGCCATCGTGGTCTCACCCCTGATTGCACTCATGCACGATCAGGTGGGGGCCCTGCATGAGGCGGGCGTCAAAGCGGCGTTCCTCAACTCCTCGCTCGACTGGCAGCAGGCGCAGGATGTGGAATGGCAAATGCAAAGTGGCCAGCTGACGCTGCTGTATGTGGCCCCAGAGCGCCTGGTCACCCCTCGTTTTCTGGGCCTGCTGGATGACTTGTTCGCGCAGGGCCAGCTGGCCCTATTTGCGATTGACGAAGCGCACTGCGTGAGCCAGTGGGGGCACGACTTCAGGCCCGAATACCGCGCCTTGAGCGTGCTGCACGAGCGCTATGCGGGCGTGCCACGCATAGCACTGACGGCGACGGCAGACGACCTGACACGCGCTGACATCGTCGAGCGTCTGCATCTGGAGCAGGCAGAGCAGTTTGTCAGCAGCTTTGACCGGCCCAACATCCGCTACACCATCGTCGAGAAAAAAGACGTGACCAACCAGCTGGTGCGCTTGATCAAGAATGACCATGAAGGCGAAGCCGGTGTGGTCTATTGCCTCTCGCGTCGCCGGGTGGAGGAGCTGGCGCAGACGTTACAGGACAACGGCATCAACGCCTTGCCTTACCACGCGGGCCTGCCTTCGGAAATGCGCCAGCTGCACCAAAACCGCTTCTTGCGTGAAGACGGCATTGTGGTGGTGGCCACCATTGCGTTTGGCATGGGCATTGACAAGCCCGATGTGCGATTTGTGGCACATGTGGACATGCCGCGCAACATCGAAGGCTACTACCAGGAAACCGGCCGCGGCGGGCGCGATGGCCTGCCAGCACACGCGTGGATGGCCTATGGCATCTCGGATGTGCTCAACCAGCGGCGCATGATTGACGAGGGCAATGCCGATGAAGCATTCAAGGCCGCATTGCGCGGCAAGCTCGATGCCTTGCTGACGCTGGCCGAGGCCACGGACTGCCGCCGCCAGCGCCTGCTGCAGTACTTTGGTGAGGCATCGCAGCCCTGTGGCAATTGCGACAACTGCCTGAACCCGCCCGCCATCTGGGACGGCACCGACGCTGCGCGCAAGCTGCTGTCCACCATCTTTCGCGTGCATGAAATGAGCCAGCTGACCTTTGGCGCAGGCCACATCATGGATGTGCTGCGCGGCAAGGTGACGGACAAGGTCACGCAGTATCTGCACGACAAGATTTCGACTTTCGGCATTGGCAAGGAATATTCAGAACAGCAGCTGCGTGGTGTCATGCGCCAGTTGCTGGCGACCGGGGCCTTGGGCTTGCACAAGGTCACCAGCGAGAACAACGGCCACGTGTTCGACACACTCACGCTCACGCCGCAATCGCGTGTGGTGCTGCGCGGCGGTGTGCCGGTGCTGCTGCGTGAATCGGTGGCTGCCACACGCACGCGCAACAGCAAGCGCACATCACCTACCAGCGCTGCTGCCATCAATCTGGGGCCAGATGCACAGGTGCGCTTCATCAACCTCAAAGCCTGGCGCGCCGAGGTGGCCAAGGCGCACGATCTGCCCGCTTACGTCATCTTCAACGACGCCACCTTGGTGGGCATTGCTGAGCGCAACCCGCAAACACCGGATGACCTGCAAGGCATCAGCGGTATTGGCGCGAAAAAACTCGAAGCCTACGGGCAGGAAGTGCTGCGCGTAGTGGGGCTGAGCAACTAGCTGCTAGCAGCTAGCGTTGACCCTGTTGGTGCAGGGTTCGGTGCCTCCTAGACTGGGCGTGCTCAACAAAGGAGGCGTGTGATGAACCCTTGGGACACCCACGAAGTTCACAACCAGGTCGATGAGCTGACGGATGTGAATCTGCTCAGCGCCGATCCCGCGCTGCGTGCAGCCTTAGAACGTGCAGGTGCCCAGGCGTGGTTGCCGCAACTGCACGGTTATGCGCAGCAGCTGGGTACACGGCATACCTGGGAGCTGGCCCGTTTGGCCAACCAGCATGGGCCAGCTTTGCAGCGTTTTGATGCACGCGGACGCGTGATCGATGCGGTGGAGTTTCACCCGGCCTGGCATGCATTGATGGCCATGTACCGTGCGCAGGGGCTGATCAGCCTGCCGTTTGATAACGTGCAGCCGGGCCGCTGGAGCGCCTGGGCGGCTGGTTTTTATCTGCATGGACAGGTCGAGCAGGGCACGTTGTGCCCGGCGACGATGACCACGGCGGCCATTCCCTTGCTGCGTAAAGAAGCGGCGTTGTGGCAAGCACTGCAAGCGCCGTTGTTCAGCCATGCCTATGACGCTGCCGATGCCCCGATTGCAGTGAAAAAATCTGTCTGGCTGGGGATGGGCATGACGGAGAAACAAGGCGGCTCTGACGTACGTGCCAACACCACCATGGCGACACCCATCGGTGCGGGTGGGCGTGGCGCGGCGTATCTGCTGCGTGGGCATAAATGGTTTTTTTCTGCACCCACCAGCGACGCGCATCTGGTGGTGGCCCGCGTGGGTGAAGAAGGCGGTCATGCCTGCTTTTGGGTACCACGCTGGCGGCCCGATGGCACGCGCAACGCGGTACGCATTCAGCGCCTCAAAGACAAAATGGGCAACCGCAGCAATGCCAGCAGTGAGGTGGAGTTTGAAGATGCCTATGGCGTGCTCATGGGGGAGGAAGGGCGTGGCATTCCAACCATCATTGAAATGGCAAGCATGACCCGGCTGAACTGCGTGCTGGGCAGCGCTGCCATCTTGCGCACAGCCACTGTTCAGGCACTGTCTTATGCGCGCCAGCGGCAGGTGTTTGGCAAGCCCTTGGCGCAGCAGCCTTTGATGCGCAGCGTGCTGCTAGATCTTGCACTGGAGAGTGAAGCGGCCATGCAAATGGGCATGCGTTTGGCACAGGCTTTTGAGCTGGAAAGTGATCCGCTGCAACGCGCCTGGAAACGCATCCTCACGCCAGCGGCCAAGTTCTGGGTGTGCAAGCGCGCGGTGGCATGTACGGCCGAAGCCATGGAGGTGCTGGGCGGTAACGGCTATGTGGAAAGCAGCGTGCTGGCGCGCCTGTTACGCGAGGCGCCCGTCAATTCCATCTGGGAGGGCTCGGGCAACATCATGTGTCTGGACGTGCTGCGTGCCATGGCCAAAGAGCCTGAAGCGGCGGCCCTGCTTTTGCAAGACCTGCAGCAGCAAGCATTGCAAGCGCCGTTGCTGCAAAAAGCTTTGCAGGATTTGACGCAGATGTTGCGCCAGCCTCCTGCGCTGCAAGAAGCCCATGCGCGCCACACAGTGCAGCAACTGGTGCTGGTGGCCCAGGCGTGCTTGCTGCGCAGCCATGCGCCCCAGGAAGTGGCTGATGCATTCATTGCCACACGGTTGGGCACATCGGCTTCAGGCTGGGTGGTGGGTGCCATTGCGGCGGCGCAGCAGACAGACATTCAGGCCATTTTGGAGCGTGCGCTGCCGACAGTGAAAAGAACGTAGCGACTCACGCAAAGACAACAAGCAATACATAGTGCTTTTGGATGGAAGCGCAACATTCAAAAGTACACGGCGCTCACGGAATTGAAAAGAATTTTGCAGGTGCATGAGCAGCGGCCTTGAAACATTGGGACAGAATGTGCACACCATGCTGAGCTACTCCGATATCCAAGCCGCCGCCACCCGCTTGCGCGACCACGTGTTGCACACGCCCTGCGTGGCATCGCAAACCCTGTCCGACATTGTTGGTGCACAGGTGTTTTTAAAGTTCGAAAACCTGCAGTTCACGGCCTCGTTCAAAGAGCGTGGCGCGTGCAACCGGCTGCAGCTGCTGACGGAGCAAGAAAAGGCCCGTGGCGTGATCGCCATGAGCGCGGGCAACCACGCGCAGGGGCTGGCTTACCACGCACAGCGCATGGGCGTGCGTGCGGTGATCGTCATGCCGCGTTTTACGCCCGGTGTGAAGGTAGAGCGCACCCGTGGATTTGGCGCAGAAGTGGTGCTGCACGGAGACACGCTGGAGGCCGCACGCCAGCATGCTTACAAGTTGGCGGAAGAACAAAATCTGATTTTTGTTCACCCGTTTGACGATGAAGCTGTGGCAGCAGGACAGGGTACGCTGGCGATGGAAATGTTGGCCGAGCAACCTGATCTGGACACCCTGGTAGTGGCCATTGGCGGTGGTGGCTTGATTGCTGGTATTGCCACGGCAGCCAAGGCGCTCAAGCCCGGCATGCGTGTGGTGGGTGTGCAGACCGAGCGTTTTCCTTCCATGCTCAATGCCGTGCACGGCAGCCATTTACCCATGGGCACTTCCACGATTGCCGAAGGCATTGCGGTTGCTACTGCGGGGCAGATCACCCAGCAAGTGGTGCGCGAGAGGGTGGATGAGTTGGTACTGGTGGATGAGGGCGATATAGAGCAGGCGGTGCTCATGCTGCTGGAGATTGAAAAAACACTGGTGGAAGGTGCTGGCGCTGTAGGGCTGGCAGCCCTGATCCGCCACAGAGACAAATTTAAGGGCCAGAAGGTGGGCCTGGTGCTCTCGGGCGGCAATATCGACCCCCTGCTGCTGGCCGCCATCATTGAGCGCGGCATGGCGCGATCTGGGCGGCTGGCGCGTATCCGTGTGAGCGCACGCGATATCCCTGGTGTGCTGGCCAAGATCACCGCCACCGTGGCTGAGGCGGGTGCCAACATTGAAGAGGTGCACCACCAGCGCGCCTTCACCATGCTGGCTGCGCAAAATGTTGAAATTGATTTTGTCCTGCAAACCCGCAACACCCAGCACATCGAGCAGGTGCTAAAAGCCCTGCGTGATGCAGGAATGGAAGCTGTGCGCGTGTAAAGCGGCTGTCTTCTGGCCGCAGCGAAGGGCTGCCCCCGCGAAGTGCTGTTGTAAATCTCTGCGGTCTGACAACGCTCTCAGGGTTTGCCTGTGGCGAAGTACGCAGCGCGCTGCCTAGAATGAATTGCCAGCTGTGGTGTTTGAGGCACCCAGTCTTTGTGTAACCCGCTTGCTGTAAGGAGGTCTTGTTGATGAATCAATCCCACGATCCTGCTGTGACACAGCCGCCCGAAGATGCTGTGGAAGCCGTAGTGCCCGTGATGCCTGTGGTGCTGCCCTTGGTTGGGGCCGCCATGATGTTTTTGCTGGCCTTTATTGCGGTGAAGATGGCCTAAAGGGGGCGCTGAGCGAAAAGATTTTTTCAACAGCGCAAAGTTCAAACCATAAAAAAAGCCAACTGCAAAGCAGTTGGCTTTTTTTGTACCCGCTGAGCCACCAAAGGTGGCCAATCAGGGCACGTAGCGTGTCCGCAGCATCAAGCGCGCATGTCGCCGGTGTCGACAAAGCGCTGGTGCCAGCTCAGTGCCTCGGTCAGGATGTGGGGTGTGTGCTGCGCGCCCTGGCTGCGTGCGCGGTCAAAGTAATCGTGCAGCATGGGGCGGTAGTCCGGATGGGCGCATTTTTCGATGATGACTTTGGCGCGCTGCTTGGGCGACAGCCCGCGCAAATCGGCCAGACCTTGCTCGGTGACGATGATCTGTGTGTCGTGCTCGGTGTGGTCAACGTGTGAGCACATCGGCACGATGCAGCTGACCTTGCCATCCTTGGCCACGGAAGGTGTCACAAAGAACGACAGGTAGCCGTTGCGTGCAAAGTCGCCCGAACCACCGATGCCGTTCATCATGCCCGTGCCCATGACGTGGGTGGAGTTGATGTTGCCGTAAATATCGGCCTCGATCATCGAGTTCATCGCGATGATGCCCAGGCGGCGCACCAACTCGGGGTGGTTCGAGATTTCCTGCGGGCGCAAGATGATGCGCTCGCGGTAGAAGTCGATGTTGTCCTCAAAGTCTTTACAGGCCGCAGCACCCAGCGAAATGGAAGTGGCAGAGGCCTTGCTCATTTTTCCGGTGCGCAGCAACTCCAGCATGCCGTCTTGCAGCACTTCGGTAAAACCCAGCAAATTTTCAAAAGGGCTGTGCTGCAGGCCAGCCAGCACGGCGTTGGCCACGTTGCCCACCCCCGACTGAATCGGCAGCATTTCCTTGGGCAGGCGGCCCATCTTCATCTCGTGCGCCAGGAAGTCGATGATCGAAGAGGCAATGGTGTTGGAGTTGGCGTCTGGCGCGGCAAACACGTTGTCGCGGTCGCCCTTGTGCGTTTCCACGATCGCAATGACCTTGGCGGGGTCTACCTTCAGGTAAGGCTCGCCAATGCGGTCGTCGGCATGCGTCATGTTGATGGGCATGCGGCGCGGCGGAATGGCCGTGCCGTAGTAGATGTCGTGCATGCCTTCCATCTTGGCAGGCGGCTTGGTGTTCACTTCCAAAATGACCTTGTCGGCAATTTCCAGCCAGGTCTTGTTGTTGCCCACTGCGGTGGAGGGAATCAGCAAGCCATCGGCGGTCACGCCCAGCACTTCCACCACGGCCACGCTCATGGGGCCCAGAAAACCAAACCATGCATGCTGCGCCACGTGCGACAGGTGCATGTCGATGAAATCTATTTCACCAGCATTGATGGCCTTGCGCGCTGTCGGGTCGGTGTTGAAAGGCAGGCGCTGGCCCAGGGCGTGCGCATCGGCCATGACGCCATCGCATTCGGCAGCGGTAGAGGCCCCAGTCCACACGTTGATTTTGTAGGGCTTGCCAGCGGCGTGCTCAGCTTTGGCGCGTGCTGCAATGGCTTGGGGCAGGGCTTTGGGATAGCCTGCGCCGGTGAAGCCGCTCATGCCAACGTTGACGCCATGCGGAATCAGGGCCGCAGCGGCTTCGGCCGACATGATGCGATTGTGAAATTGTGGGTAGCGGACGCGGTCTGCCAGGCTCATCGAGGTTTCTCCAACTTTGCAAAAACAAGCCACCTGCTGGGGCGGCTTTTCTAGGATGCGAGAGATGCGCATTGGGGTGTGTATCCACCCCAATGCTGGCACGCAAAAGTGCGCCTGTTGTGGTTCTGCATGCATCTCTGCGAGTCCCAATCTCCGAGGGCGATGGTATCAGTGTTAACCCTTTGCTACAGAATAGTGCGCCAGTGATTGAGCGTCTCTAACCCTTTGTAATTAATGACAACACAGAGAAGTGCTTGCTCACACCAATTGACTAAGGGTAAACACCTAGATTCAAGAAGAAGAGCGCAATGCGCCTTTATTCCATAAAAAAACCGGCCCGTTTACGGGCCGGTTTTGCATCAGGTGCTGGATAGAACGCGGTGATCAGTTGGTCTTGGCGCGGCTGAGCAGGGCGTACATGATGATGGCGCCAAATGTGGCGCAGCCAATGCCACCCAGCGCGAAGTCGCCAAACTTCAGGGTGAACTCGCCGGTACCCAGAATCAGGGTAATAGCGGCCACGATCAGGTTCTTGGTTTCGGAGAAGTCCACCTTGTTGTCAACCCAGATTTTGGCACCCGCAATGGCGATCAGGCCAAAGACGACGATGGACACACCACCCATCACAGGCAGCGGAATGGCCTGAATCAGCGCGCCAAACTTGGGCGAAAAGCCCAGTAGTACCGCCAGCATTGCGGCCACCATAAACACGGCTGTGGAGTAGATGCGGGTAGCAGCCATCACGCCGATGTTTTCGGCATAAGTGGTTACGCCGGTGCCGCCAGCCGAGCCGGATACCATGGTGGCTACACCGTCACCGATGAATGCACGGCCCATGTACTTGTCCATGTCCTTGCCGGTCATGGCCGTGACGGCCTTGATGTGGCCCAGGTTTTCTGCCACCAAAATGATGACCACAGGCACTATCAGCAGCATGGCGTTGGCTTCAAATACCGGGCTGTGGAAGGTGGGCAGGCCCACCCAGGCAGCGTTGGCAATGCCGCTCACATCAATGGGTTTGCCCAGACCCATGCCGTTGGTCAGCACGGCGTAGATGATGCTGGCGACAATCAGGCCAATCAAGATCAGCAGGCGCTGCAGCATGCCCTTGGTGAACACGGCGACCAGTGCCACGGAGACAAAGGTCACGGCCTGCATCCACGCATCAAAGTTGTTGGCCGCCATGTTCTTGACGGGAATCGATGCCAGGTTCAAACCAATCACGGCCACCACGGCGCCGGTGACAACGGGGGGCATGAAGCGCTCAATCCAGCCCGTGCCAATGACGTGTACCAGCACCCCGATCAGCGTATAGACCAGGCCGCACATGATGATGCCGCCCAGCGCCACACCAATGTTGCCGTTGGCGCCTTGGCCGGCAAAGCCGGTAGCCGCAATGACCACGCCGATGAAGGCAAAGGAAGAGCCCAGGTAGCTGGGCACTTTGCCGCCTGTGATCAGAAAGAAGATCAAGGTGCCGATACCACTCATCAGCACGGCCACGTTCGGGTCAAAGCCCATGAGGATGGGGGCCAGCACGGTGGAGCCAAACATGGCGATCACGTGCTGAATGCCCATCAGGCTGGTCTGGCCCCAGGGCAGACGTTCGTCTGGCCCGATAACACCGCCGTTTTGCAGCACGGCGGAGGACTTTTCAGTCCAGGAAAACATTCCCATTTTTATTGCTCCGTAAAAATTGCTGGCGCGATGTTAGAGGCTTTCCTCCGTGCGCGACATGACCTTGCAGCGCACACCTGCCTGCCTGTCAGCTAAGTGGTAGCAGACAACGTGCCAGCGTGATTTTTACGAAACTCTGTTTTTAGGAGCTGTTGACGCCAATGGGTGCTTGAGTTCAATGTGAAATACATCTGAAAACAAGCGTGCACAGGCGCAAGCCACTCATATCTTTGATAGCTGATTTTTCAGCGGCTGTTGCGCGGAAAAAACGGCGGGCGCGGCAACTGGCGGCTGATCAGTGCCCAAGGGCTGCGCCCGGTGAGCTGCGCCACGATGGCCGCCTTGACGGGTGGCATGCGGCGCGAGACCTGGATGAGAGCCTGGCGCACCAAACGGGGTACGGGGCGAGCATCGGTAAACAGTTTGACCACCGTATTGGTGCCCTGAAAGATGGGCCATGCGTGGCGGTGGTGGCCTTGGGCATAAGGCGCCAGTACGCTGGCCTTGCCCCAGTCTTGCCCGGCCGCGTGTGCCGCAACGACAACGGCCGTCAGCCGCTCTACGCCTGACAGACCCAGATTAAAGCCGTGCGCTGTCACCGGGTGCATGCCTACGGCGGCGTCACCCAGCAGGGCAAAGCGCTCGCCGCTGAAATGGTGGGCGTAGGTGGCCACCAAGGGGTAAATGTGGCGCTCGCCCACCAGTTGCATGTCGCCCAGGCGGTGCTGAAAGTGCTGCTGCACGTGGGCGGCAAAGTCTTCGGGCGACATCTGCATGAGCTGCTGCGCATCGGCAGAGTCGGTGGTGACCACGGCAGAGCACAGCAGCTCGCCGGTCTCTGGGTCTGGCTGCACCGGCAAGATGGCCAGGGTGCGGTCGTAGCCAAAGCACTCGTGGGCCTTGTCTTCGTGCGGCTGGGTGTGGCTCAGGCGGCAGACGATGACGCTGCGGCCAAAGTCCGTCATTTGCGCGCCCACGCCCAGCATGCGGCGCACGGCGGAGTAGCGGCTGTCTGCGGCTACGACCAGCGGTGCAATCAATGGCGCGGCATCAACGCGTGCGCCCTTGTCTTCTGTCGTGTAGTGCACCTCGGCATGGGTGCTGCAGGTGTTGACCTTGGTGACGCGTGCACCCGTAATCAGCTTGATGCCGGCGGTGCTGCTGGCCACATCCCAGGCCGTACGGCGCAGTGCGTGGTTGGGCACGATGCGGCCCAGGTAATCAGTGCCACTGCCTTCAGAGACGATGTCCAGCGTCGTGCGCTGGCCCACGGGGCCGTCGTGCACGATGGCTTCGCGGATGGAGCCAATCTCGTGGTCGTGCAGGCGCGCCCAGGTGCCCAGGCGCTGCAAGGTCTGCACGCTGGGGTGGGTCAGAGCGATTTCGCGCCCATCGGGGGCGGGGTTGGCCAGTTGAGCTTCGTTTTGCAGTTCCAGAACCGTGGCTTGCAAGCCCGCGTGGGCCAGAGAGATGGCGAGCGAAAGGCCGGCAGGACCTGCGCCCACGATGAGGACATCGGTGTTCATGGACATGTGTGCAATCACTGTGGAAGTGGGCCTATTGTGGCCCGGTCGGAGGGCAGTCTTTGTCAGTGCTGACGGCGCATTGTGCGTCGATTTGACTGGCTGGTGGCTTGCACTGCATCAATGGCATGGCATGGGTGCGACTTCTTGAGAAACTGGATCAGCGGTAGAAAGCTTGCCGTTTGTCAATCCGTGGCGCTGGCATGGTGCGCTACCAGACACCCCGCTAGGCTGTGAGCATGCCTACATCTACACCGACTGAAATCCGCCGTATTCCCATGATTCGCCGCTACCAGACGTGGCTGGAGCAGCAACGTGGCCTGCGTTTTGACAGCTACGACGCGCTGTGGCAATGGTCGGTGACCGATCTCAATGCTTTCTGGCAAAGCGTGTGGGATTACTTTGAGATGCAGTCACCCACGCCCCACAGTGCCGCCTTGGGGCGCAATGTGATGCCGGGGGCGCAGTGGTTTCCGGGGGCACAGGTCAACTACGCGCAGCAGGTGCTGCGCCACGTGGATGCCGCGCATGCGGCAGGCATGCCTGCTGTGGTGATGGAAAACGAACTGGCGCAGGTCAGTGAGCTGTCATGGCCCGAGCTGCGCCGCCAGGTGGCCTCGCTGGCCTTGCACCTGCAGGCGCAAGGCGTGCAGCCCGGTGATCGTGTGGCTGCGTATTTGCCCAATATTGCGCAAGCGATTGTGGCTTTTCTGGCCGTGGCCAGCGTGGGCGGCGTGTGGAGTGTGTGCTCGCCCGACATGGGCACCGCTGCGGTGCTGGACCGTTTCAAGCAGATTGCCCCCAAGGTGCTGATTGCGGTAGATGGCGTGTACTACGCAGGCAAAGCCATGGACCGTGGCCAGATTGCCAGCGAACTGCGGGCACAGCTGCCCTCCGTCGAGCACATGCTGGTGTTGTACACGCCCTTTGCGACCCATCCCGTCGCCGACAGCGCCAGCTGGAGTGACGCCGTGGCCCGCGACGACGCGGCCGTGGCAGCGTTCACCCCGCAATGGCTGCCGTTTGATCACCCTTTGTGGATTGTGTATTCCAGCGGCACAACCGGTTTGCCCAAACCCATCGTGCACGGCCACGGCGGCATTGTGCTGGTGGCGCTGGCCATGAAAGCCCTGCACAACGATGTGGGCTGCAGCTACGACCCAGCCAGTTGGGGAGAGCGTTTTCACTGGTACAGCTCGACCGGCTGGGTGATGTGGAATTCTCAGGTGGCAGGCTTGCTGGGCGGCACCACCTGCGTGATTTTTGACGGCAGTCCCGGCGGCAGCAAAGACCAGCCTGACTGGGGCGTGCTGTGGCGCTTTGCAGCGCGCCATCGGGTGACCAGCTTTGGTGCGGGCGCAGCCTTTTATGCCAACTGCATGAAAGCCGGGCTGGATCTGACCGACTGTGGCGACCTCAGCCGCATCACCGGCCTGGGGAGCACGGGCTCGCCTTTGTCGCCCGATGTGCAGGCGTGGGGCACAGCACAGTTTGCGCGCATGGGCACGCCGGATATTTGGTGGAACAACCTGTCTGGGGGCACTGATTTCTGCGGTGCCTTCATTGGCGGCAACCGAGAGTTGCCCCTGAACGTGGGAGAAATGCAATGCCGCATGCTGGGCGCTGCGGTGCAGGCCTGGAACGAGGCGGGAGAACCCGTGAGCGAGGCGGTGGGCGAACTGGTCTGTACCCAGCCTATTCCATCGATGCCTTTGTATTTTTGGGGTGACCAGGGCAACCAGCGCTATCTGGGCAGCTACTTTGACATGTACCCGGCAGGCCATGGCCGCCAGCCCGGCGGTGGAGATGGCGCGCCAGAGATGGGCGGCGTATGGCGCCATGGTGACTGGCTCAAAGTCAGCCGCGATGGGGGCTGCACCATCTATGGCCGCAGTGATGCCACTATCAACCGCCATGGCCTGCGCATGGGCACCAGCGAGATCTACAGTGCGGTAGAAGCTTTGCCCGAGGTGCTGGACAGCATGGTGGTGGACTTGGAATACCTGGGGCGAGAGAGCTTTATGCCCATGTTTGTGGTGCTGCGCGAGGGCTTGCTGCTGGATGATGCCTTGCGCGCCAAGCTGGCTGGGGCCATCCGGCAGGCCTTGTCACCGCGGTTCGTGCCCGATGAAATCGTTCAGGTGGCAGAGATTCCACGCACGCTCACAGGTAAAAAGCAGGAGCTGCCAATCAAGAAACTATTGCTGGGCCAGCCTCTGGCCAAAGTGGTGAACCAAGACACCATGGCCAATCCCGCCAGCTTGGGCTGGTTTGTGGACTATGCACAGCAGAAAAAAGAGGCCCATGCAGCCCCTGCCTGAAAAAGGTGGGCATGCCTGCTGTGTTACGGCACCGCTGGTGCCGTATTGGCTGTATAAGCTTGCGGGGTACACTTCGTACGTTTTGAGTTCGCGCCCCTCTTTCTAACCGCACTCCTCACCATGGCCGTTGACTCGCAGGGCGTAGCCCGATCCAGCTTTGATCTTAAAAGTGCACAGCTTGCCGTGATGGCCGTGGCATTGCGGGACACCCAAGTCTCGGTGCTGGCAACGGACCTGGCACAGCGCTTGGCAGACGATCCCGATTTCTTCGACAACGACCCCGTGTTGATCGATTTGCAGCATGTGCGTGACAGCACAGATGCCATTGATTTCCCCAAGCTGATCAAGCTGCTCAAGCGCCACCGCACTGTGCCGGTGGCGGTCTGCAATGGCTCGGTCGAGCAAATGGCCGCGGCCCATGCTGCAGGCCTCATGCCCGCTCCAGATGCGCACCCGGTGCGCACCAAAGAAGTGGTGCGTGAGGTGGAAGTGATTCGGGAGGTGGAGGTGCTGCGCGAAGTGCCAGCCCCCGCGCCCAATGCCATGATTGTGGACAAGCCCCTGCGCTCGGGCCAGCAGGTCTATGCACGAGGCTGTGATCTGGTTGTGATGGCGGTGGTGAGCTATGGTGCCGAAGTGATTGCTGACGGCAATGTGCACATTTATGCGCCTTTGCGTGGGCGTGCAGTGGCGGGGGCTCGTGGCAACACAGAGGCCCGTATTTTCAGCACCTGCATGGAGCCGCAATTGTTGTCGATTGCAGGCAACTACCGGGCGCTGGAAGACGACCTGCCCAAAAACATTGCGGGCAAGCCGGCGCAAGCCCGCCTAGAGGGTGAAAAGTTGGTGATTGAGCCCATGCGTTTAGCATGAGGCCCCAGCCGTAGTGCCCTTTGACCCGTATTTTTACAAGATGCTTCTTTAAGGAATCTCGCAAACATGGCCAAAATTGTCGTAGTGACCTCTGGTAAAGGTGGCGTTGGCAAAACCACCACAAGCGCAAGTTTTGCTTCTGGCCTTGCTTTGCGCGGCCACAAGACCGCCGTGATTGACTTTGACGTCGGTCTGCGCAATCTGGATCTGATCATGGGCTGCGAGCGGCGCGTGGTGTATGACCTGATCAACGTGATTCAGGGTGAGGCCAACCTCAACCAGGCGCTGATCAAAGACAAGCAGTGCGACAACCTGTTTGTACTGGCCGCTTCGCAAACCCGCGACAAAGATGCACTCACCCAAGAAGGTGTGAAAAAGGTGCTGGATGATTTGTCGGCAATGGGTTTTGAGTTCATTGTGTGCGACTCTCCCGCAGGCATTGAAAGCGGCGCGCTGCTGGCCATGCATTTTGCGGATGAGGCGCTGGTGACCACCAACCCCGAAGTGTCTTCCGTGCGTGACTCGGACCGCATTTTGGGCATGCTCGGCTCCAAAACCGACAAGGCCATGAATGGCCACAGCGTGAAAGAGCATTTGCTGATCACACGCTACAACCCCAACCGTGTGGAAGACGGCCAGATGCTGTCGATCCAGGACATTGAAGACATTCTGCGCATCCCGCTGATTGGCGTGATCCCGGAGTCGGAAACGGTGCTGCAGGCCTCTAACCAGGGCGTGCCAGCTATTCACATGGATGAATCCGATGTGTCTGAAGCCTATAAGGACGTGATTTCTCGCTTTTTGGGAGAAGACAAGCCAATGCGCTTTACCGAGGCCAACAAGCCCGGATTTTTCAAACGCATCTTTGGCGGGAGGTAAGCAGTTATGTCCATTATTTCCATGCTCTTGGGTGAGAAGAAAAAAACCGCGTCGGTGGCCAAGGAACGTCTGCAAATCATTTTGGCGCGCGAACGCGTAGGTGGCTCAGGCTTTCAGCCCGACTACCTGCCAGCCTTGCAGCGCGAGCTGATGGCTGTGATCTCCAAATACGTGTCGATCAACCCTGAAGACATCAAAGTACAGCTGGAACGCCAGGAAAACCTGGAAGTGCTGGAAGTCAAAATCGAGCTGCCAGACGTGCCGCGTTAAGCGCCAGCCGCTTACTGCAGGCTCAAAAAAACCGCAGCTCCCTTGTTTGGGACTGCGGTTTTTTTATGCAGGCAGCGCAGTGTCTTTAGCGCATTTTTCCGCTGTGGTAGAGCAGTGGGCTGGCGTTTGCCACATGGCGGCAGGCCTGCACTTCTCCCACCATGATGAGGTGATCGCCTTCTGGGTACTGGCTGCGTGCACGGCATTCAAAGGTGGCCAGCGCTTCTTCGAGCAAGGGCACGCCATGGGCATTGGGCTGCCATGCCACCCCTGCAAAACGGTCAATGCCCCGCTGGGCAAACTGCAGAGCCAAATCTTTGTGGTGGCTGGCCAGCACATGGATGGCGTAATGGCTGCATTGTGCAAACGCCGGATAGCTGCCAGCACTGCGGGCCACGCTCCACAGCACCAAAGCGGGGTCCAGAGAAACCGAGTTGAACGAGCTGACGGTCATGCCCACTGGGTGGCCTTGCGCATCCACGGTGGTGACCACGGTCACGCCGGTGGTGAACTGACCCAGGGCATTGCGAAAGTCTCGTTCAGTGAAGGTGGGCGACAGAGCAGGGGCCGCAAGAGGGGATGTGTTCACAACAGCGCAAATCGAAGAAGAGGGGAAATTATGCAAAGTGCGGCAGAGCGATGTGTGGGTGGGGCTAATACAGGCGCATGCTAGCTGGTCTGCTCACCCGCCAGCACGCTGTGCGTGCCCACAATCTGCTGGGTAGTCGCCTTGGATACAGTTGGTGGTAATGGTCGTATTTTTTTAATAGCTGCTAGCGCTTTGTTTTCAATGATTTCAGATGTAAATCTATTTGAAATCGTTTGCTGGTAAGCGATAGTAGCTATTTAATTAAAATCAAAGCGTTGGCCTGAGGTGCAATTACCTTTGATGCGAGTCAAAAAATAACAGCTAAAAGGCGTGATTTGTTGCATGTAAGTTTGGCAATCAGTCTTTTTGAAGGCTCTTCTTGCAAAATCTGGAATTGATGCAGTGTTTTCGCTGCTGCCTCTCCCTGAACGACTCCAAAGGATGTTGACCGTGAAGAAGACTTTGATGACTCTGGCCGTGCTGGCTGCTGGTGCAATCGCAACCCCTGCAATGGCCGCCGACTGCGCCATCACCATTGAGGGTAATGACCAGATGCTGTTCAACATCAAAAGCGTAGAGGTGCCCAAGGCGTGCACCAAATACACCATGACCCTCAAGCACACTGGCAAGATGCCCAAGTCTTCCATGGGCCACAACATTGTGCTGACCACGACGGCCGATGCCAATGCGGCCGCAGCCGACGGCATGAAGGCCGGTGCAGCAGCGGAATACGTCAAACCCGGCGATACCCGTGTGATTGCCTTTTCCAAGGTGATTGGCGGGGGCGAAAGCACCACGTTTGACTTTGATGTCTCCAAGCTCAAGGCGGGTACGGAGTACACCTACCTTTGCTCCTTCCCCGGTCACTCCTTCATCATGCGCGGTGTGCTCAAGCTGGGCAGCTAAGTTGCAGCTGTTGGGATACCAAGCCTTGTGCCATGTTGATGCACAAGGCTTTTTTTCTGTACCCGGCATGCTCCACAATGGCAGCCATACCTGATACTCACTTGCCCCATGCTCCACTATCACACCCTGCCTGTTACTGCGTTCCAACAAAACTGTTCTTTGGTGTGGTGTGACCAGTCCAAAGATGCAGCGGTCATTGATCCAGGCGGTGAGCTGGAAACCATCGAGTGGGAGATTGAGCGGCTGGGCCTGAACCTCAAGGCCATCTGGCTGACGCACGGTCACATCGACCATGCGGGGGGCGTGGCAGAGCTGGCGGCTCGTCAGCCGCTGGACATCATTGGGCCGCATGAGGGTGACCGTTTCTGGATTGACGGCCTGCCCCAGCAGGGGGCGATGTTTGGTTTTCCGCCTGCGCAATCGTTTGAGCCGACGCGCTGGCTGCACGATGGCGACACCGTGTGCGTGGGCCAGGAAACACTGCATGTGCGGCACACCCCCGGCCATACGCCCGGGCATGTGGTGTTCCACGCGCCGCAAATTGATCGCTGCTTTGTGGGCGACGTGCTGTTTGCAGGCAGCATCGGGCGCACCGATTTCCCCCAAGGTAACCACCAGCAGTTGATCGACTCCATCGTGCAATGCTTGTGGCCCATGGGTGACCAGACGGTGTTCGTGCCCGGCCACGGCCCGGAAAGCAGCTTTGGCCGGGAGCGCAAGACCAATCCTTACGTGAGCAACACCTGAGAAGATTTTTTCAGTGTGCGGCGCATCAACGCGGTTCTTTAGGAGGGGGTGGTGCGATGCGTTCAAAGTGCTGAAAAGCGCTTTTCAGTGCTGCGAATGATTGCCCCCGCATTGCTTGGCGGTGGTGGCGTACTTGCCCTGTGCATGGCGTCTGAGCCGCGCAGATGAAGGCACTCTTGCACCGAGTGCTATGAACACGGCCCTTGATGCGCCGTTGACTTGCCGTGCTTTGCTATATGACATGGGTTGATTGCGGCTGCATGTCTCGTTTCAGCCGCAAATCTTCAATGCGCAGTTCGCCGCCCTTAGCGTGGTGCGCGTGCTGCCTGGTACAGCGCTTGAACGCGGGGGACGTTGCGCTGCAACTCGCGGATGCGTTCCGGGCCGCTGGGGTGGGTGGAGAGGAAGGCCAGACCATTGGCGCTACTGCCCGTCGCGTTGCCCATTTTTTGCCACAACGTGACCGAGGCATTGGGGTTGTAGCCTGCGCGTGCCGCAATCTCCAGACCAACCAGATCGGCGTCACTTTCGTCGTTGCGGCTAAAGCGCAGGCTCAGCAGCTGGCCGCCCAGACGGGCCGCGTAGTTGCCCATGTCGCCCAGCCCCAGTAGTTGTGCACCCAGTGAGATGCCTATGCTGGTGGCCGAATTTTTAGCCAGTTGCTCGCGCGAGTGCTCGCGCAGCGCGTGCGCCATTTCGTGGCCCATGATCATGGCAATTTCGTCATCCGTCAGCTTGAGCTTGTCGATGATGCCGGTGAAAAAAGCAATCTTTCCCCCGGGCATGCAAAACGCATTCACGTCATCGCTGCGAATCAGCGACACTGCCCAGCTCCATTCCCGCGCGCGCTCGTTCCATGCATAGGTGTGTGGAATCAGGGCGCTGGCAATGCGCTGCAAACGCTGGCTTTGTGGGTTGCTGGCAGGAACCAGAACACCTTTGGCCTTGGCTTGCTCAATTAGCTCGGCATATTGCTGCTCTGCCGCTGTTTCCAATTCCTGCGCGGGAATCAAATGGCGCAAGCGCGAGGCTTCACCAACTTCTACCTGTGCCCAGGCCGGCATGGCGGCCGACGCTGCAGCCACGCCGCCCAGCATTAAAAATGCCCGGCGTGCTTGCCACAAGCTGTGCGCTGCTCCAGTGTGGCGTGAGCCACAGTGGCACAAGGGCGCGTTGTCAGAACCGGCGGTGGAGGGCTGGGACAGGAAAGGGCGCATAAATGACTCCATCTTCAATGCGCCACAGTGTAGAAGCTGGCGTGTACCTAAGCTTGTCGGTTTTGACGCATTTCGCTGTGCACCACCAGCCATAAACCCAGCAGCACCAGCGCCAGGCCCGCCAATGCCAGCCAGCTGGGAGATTCGCCCACCACCCAAATAGACAGCGCAAAAGCGGTGATGGGCTCAAACTTACTCAGCGCCACACTTGTGGCCGCAGAAACGCTGCGCAGCCCAATAGAGAACAGCAGGTATGCCACCCCAGTAGCCACTACCCCCAGATACACCACCACCGCCCAGCCTTGGGCGTTGAAATCGGGGGTGCCCCCCAGTGCAATTGCAATCGGTAAAGCAATGAGCGCTGCGCTGAAGAACACCCAGGCGTTCACCCGCGTCACACCGGATTGCAATATCAGCGGCTGGCTGACGATGGCATAGGCACCATAGGCAAACCCTGCCAGCAGGCACAGAGCCAGCCCGATAAACGATGTGTGCATGGCGCCCCCTTTGCCCAGCGTCATGACAAAGCCACCCGCCACACCAATGGCCGTGCCCAGCCACCACAAGCGGGTGGGCCAGCGCCGCAAGATAAGGGCTTGCAGCAAGCCTGCCCAGACGGGACTGGAGCCAATGGCCACGGCAGTACCCAGCCCGATGCCGGTGTATTGCAGCCCTGCAAAAAAAGCCATGTTGTAGGTCACCATGCACAGGGCACACAGCAGCACGCGCACCCAGTTCAATGGCGCAGCGCTTGCTGTGGTGCGCGTGTGCAGTAAACGGTTGAGCAGTAGAAAGAACGCGCCAGCCATGACCAAGCGCAGTGCGCCCACCCAGAAAGGCGGCATACCTGCAGGGGCAAAACTGTGGGCAGTGCCCGTGGTGCCCCACAGCACGGCAGCTAAAAGCACAAGCACGACACCGTGCATGGAAGAAAAAGATTGCGGCATGCTGAGCATGTTGCCAGCCAGTCAGCCAGCAAATGTCGAGAAACGCGCATTGTGCGCGCACCGCTCGCAGACCGGCGTGGCCCGCCCTTTGCCGTGTCGTTACTGCATGCATTGCTGCTTTGGCGCTGCTTGTGGCTTAGCGCTGTATCTTTTCCACCCTATGTGCGATCAGCTGGGCCGCGGGTGTGTGAATGGTTCTAAGACTTGCGCAGCTGGCGTGCGCCCGTGCTGCGATCGCGCCGCAGCGCATAGGCCAATGCGCTGGCGCTGGCATAGCCGCACGCAGTGGCGCAAGCGTCCAGGTGGCGCCCACGCGCCAGCTGGCGCTGCGCCTCATCCAGCCGCAAGCTACGCAGCCATTGCTGGGGAGTGGCTCCGGTCAGCTCGTGCCAGCGCGCATGAAAACGCTGGGGGCTGAGATGGGTCAGTGCCGCCAGGCGTGCTGTGGGCCATGGGGCATGCAGCTGGCTGCGTACCTGACTTTCAATAGCCTGCACGTCTACACCGCGGCGTGGGAGCAGCAGGGGCGATTGCAGCAGCAATTGCAGGCGTGTTTCAGGGGGCAACTGGTGGGGCATGCAGCGTGCCACAGCGGGCACCTGAAAGCGCCGTATCTTATCGAGCGCGGGGTAGGAGCTGGCTGCAACATCCAGCACCAGCATTTGGGCCCCAGGGGGGGCCAGGTAGCCGTGCTGGCAGCCTGCGGGAATCAGTAGGCCGCAGGCGGTATCGACAAAGGAGGCGTGGCCCTCTACTTCGAGCTCCATGCGCCCCGTCAGTGCATAGAGCAGCTGGGTGTGCCCCTGGTGCACGTGTGCGGCATGCTCGCCGCAATAGTGGCGAATGCTGCAATCAACGGTAATAGGCAGGTTGGCGCTGGACATGGTGAGCCAACATGGTAGCTGGGCTGGTGATAATGGGACAACGCTTTTTGCACAGCACCATGTCTGACGCTTCATCTCCAGAAACCCCTGCCTCTTCCAAACCCCGCCGTTCCTGGGCCTCCACGGTGAAGGTGTATGCCGAGCCAGCCAGCCTGCGCATGCTGGCGTTGGGGTTCTCAGCCGGCTTGCCCTTGCTGCTGGTGCTGGGGACGCTCTCATTTTGGTTGCGCGAGGCGGGAATCAACCGCACCACGATCGGTTACCTGAGCTGGGTGGCACTGGCTTATGCCTTCAAATGGTTGTGGTCACCCCTGGTGGATCGCATGCCTTTGCCCTTGCTCACGCGGGTGCTGGGGCGTCGGCGCAGCTGGTTGCTGCTGTCGCAGGCCATGATCATGGCGGGCCTGGTGGGCATGGCGTTCAGCGACCCCTTGCGTGCGCTGGACCCCATCGTGTGGTGTGCCTTGGCCGTGGCTTTTGGCTCTGCAACGCAGGACATTGCGCTGGACGCTTTTCGCATCGAGTCGGCCGATGCTGAGCGCCAAGCCGCGCTGGCGGCCACCTACCAGACGGGCTATCGTCTGGCCATGATCTGGGCGGGTGCCGGTGCGCTGTGGCTGGCGGCCAGAGCCCAGGGCGATGTCACGGGCTATGTGCACAGCGCATGGCAGCTTGCGTATCTGGTGATGGCAGCCAGCATGCTGGTCGGGGTGGTGACCGTGCTGTGTTCCAAAGAGCCCAACCCCAAACCACTGGTGCCGTCTAAAAACATTGCGCAATGGTTGCAGGTGGCGCTGGTTGCGCCGTTTGCCGACTTTGTGCAGCGCTACCGCTGGCAGGCCGCGCTGGTGCTGGCGCTGATTGCGGTCTATCGCATCAGTGATGTGGTGATGGGCATCATGGCCAACCCTTTTTATGTAGACATGGGCTTCAGCAAGGACGAAGTGGCTGCAGTGACCAAGGTCTTTGGCGTCATCATGACGCTGCTTGGGGCCTTCATTGGCGGCGTGATGGCCATGCGCTGGGGCGTCATGCGCGTGCTGATGCTGGGTGCCATTTTGTCAGCGGCCAGCAACTTGCTGTTTGCCTGGCTGGCCACGCGGGGCCATGATTTGACAGGGCTGACGCTGGTTGTCAGTGCCGACAATTTAGCCGGGGGTATTGCTTCGGCAGCCTTCATTGCTTACCTGTCGAGCCTCACGAATGTGCAGTACTCGGCCACGCAGTACGCGTTGTTCAGTTCCATGATGCTACTGGCCCCCAAATGGCTGGCGGGCTTTTCGGGCCAGTTTGTGGATGCCTACGGTTACGAGTCATTTTTTATCGCAACGGCTTGTCTGGGCCTTCCCGTGTTGATTTTGGTGGCTTTGGCCTCGAAGGTGAAAATAGGCCCAAACCGTTGATAAAGCAGCGTAAGCAGTGCCATCGATAGATGGCTGCACGCACGGTTGCGCGCGATTTACCTCGGCTTTACGCAATAGATAAACAGCGCGCCTACACTGCAGGCTATGAGCACACATACCCTGTTGATGATTGAAGACGATGTGCGACTGGCCGATATGGTCAGCGACTATCTGGGGCAAAACAGTCTGTCCGTTGTGCATTGCGCCGATGCAACCAGTGGGCTGGCCAGACTGCAGGGTGGCGCGGGCACGTTGCCTGATTTGCTGATCCTCGACTTGATGCTGCCGGACATGGATGGACTGGAAGTGTGCCGCCGTGTGCGTGCGATGCAGGGGCCTGTGGCCAAAGTTCCTGTGCTCATGCTCACCGCCAAGGGCGACCCCATGGACCGCGTGATCGGTCTGGAGCTGGGGGCAGATGATTATTTGCCCAAACCTTTTGAGCCGCGTGAATTGCTGGCCCGCATCCGGGCCATTTTGCGCCGTCGTGGCGATGACTTCACGCCGGCTTCGGTACAGGCCGCTGCCAACGTGATGCGCTTTGGCTCTCTGGAGATTGACCGTGATGCCCGTACCGTCAGCGTGGCTGGCGAGAACGCGGAACTGACCAGCTACCAGTTTGACTTGCTGGTTGCGCTGGCCGAGCGTGCCGGCCGTGTGCTGACGCGTGATCAGATCATGGAAGCCGTGCGAGGCCGAGAGCTGGAGGCGTTTGACCGATCCATTGACGTTCACATGGGCCGCATTCGTGCGGCCATTGAGGTGGACCCCAAAGCCCCCAAACGCATTTTGACGGTGCGTGGCGTGGGCTATGTGTTCGCCAAGCAGCAGGATTGAGGCACATGTTCAAGGCATTTTCCCAGCGCTTGTACCTGCGCATCTGGCTGGCCGTGGTGGGCGGGGTCGCTGTGCTGACCCTGCTGGTGGGCTGGGCGTGGCAGATGGCTGCCGAGCAAAACGCGCAAAACCAGACGGCCCCTTCGCAGCGCGAACTGGTCATGACCGATGCACAAGGCAATGTCATCGTGCAAGGGCGTGCATCCCGTGTGTACAGCCCCAATGATGGGCTGGTATTTGAAATTGACACGGCCAAGGGCGAAAGCTGGCAGCTGTCCATGGGTGCCCGCACACCGCATAACAATCGCCCTCCACCAGGCGGACATGCGGCGTTTTGGCTGCGCCCACCATTTGGTTTCTTGTGGCTGCTGGGCATGATTGGCGTGGTCGTCATCGTGGGGGTGTTTCCCATCATTCGCCGTTTGCTCAAGCGTCTGGAAAACCTGCAACGCGGTGTGCAGCGCTTTGGCGAGGGTGATCTGTCGGTGCGCGTTGCCACCGAAGGGCAAGATGAGGTGGCAGATCTGGCGCGCCAGTTCAATGCTGCCGCCAGCCGTGTTCAGGAACTGGTGCAATCGCACAAGGCCTTGCTGGCAAACGCATCGCACGAGTTGCGCTCGCCGCTGGCACGCATTCGCATGGGATTGGAGTTGATGGGGGGAGATGCCTCGGTCTCTGCTGCCAAGGCAGAGATTCAGCGCAACATCAATGAGCTGGACCAGTTGGTGGATGAAATTTTGCTGGCCAGTCGGCTGGATTCACCAGATGTAGATATCGGCAGCACCGAGTCCATCGATCTGATTGGGCTGGCCGCCGAAGAGTGCGCCCGTGTCGAGGCCGAGCTGGTGCTGCAAGGGGTGGACGCGCTGGAGGTGCAGGCCATTGCCAAATTACTGCGCCGCGCCGTGCGTAACTTGCTGGAAAACGCACGCCGCTACAGCCAGGGGGAAGTCACTTTGACACTCAGCCAAGAGGGCGATACAGCGGTGGTGCGTGTTGAAGACCATGGCCCCGGGGTGCCAGCCGGGCAACGGGAGCGTATTTTCGAAAAGTTCTACCGCCTGCCCGGCGCCAGCGAACGCTCCGGCGGCGTGGGGCTGGGGCTGGCCTTGGTGCGCAGCATTGCCTTGCACCATGGTGGCAGCGTGTGCTGCAAAGACCGCAGCGATGGCCAGCAAGGAGCCTGTTTTGAGCTGCGATTGCCTCAGACCATGCCTGCATCGACGCAGGTTTGAGTGACAGAGTGTGAAGGCCACTTAGCCAACAAAAAAGCCGGGGCAAGCTCCGGCTTTTTTGTTGCGTGCGCAGTGGATTAGCGCACCAGCATGACTGGCACCGAGCAGTTGGCCAGTACCTTGGTGGATACCGAGCCCATCACCAGTTTGCCCAGCGAGCCGTGGCCGTGGGTGCCCATGATGATCAGGTCAAACTTTTCGTCTTCTGCAATTTTGGCAATCACTTCACCAGCGGGGCCGATTTCGGCGCGACGTGTGGGAGTGATACCGCTTTGGCCCAGAAATTTGGTAACAGGGTCCAGCACCTTGGTGGCCTCTTCAGCGAAGTACTCATCCACCATGTCTTTGCTCAGCGCAGCACGTGCGCGGGGAGGCAGAGCGGATTGGACGGTCAGGACGGTGTAGTCGTGACGACCTGCGGCAACCAGCTCGTCGTGGGCGGCCAGATAGGCCAGCATTTTTTTGGTGAAGGGGCTACCGTCAACAGCAAGCAGGATTTTCATGAGACATCTTTCCAAATTGATGAGAACAAGGGTAAACAATGGGGCGCATGTTGTCTTGACTTAAGTCATGTTTTTGGAGCGCTGTAGCCTGAAAACACTGAAATCATAAAGTGATGCAGGCGCTGGCAAGGAAATGCCCCTGCTCACCTTTGCGGGCATAGCCCAATGGGTTGGCGACGACGCGGCAGCGCCATTGGCTGCCGTCGGCGCGCAAGCCCTGCGACTGGTAATCGCTGGGAGCATGCAGGTGGCCGTGCAGCCACAGGTCGGCATGGGGGAGCAGGTCATCCAGTGCATTGCAAAAACCTGCGGTGCCGGGTACCAGGCCATAGCGTGGATCGCGGCTTTGCAGGCTGGGTGCAAAGTGGGTGACGGTCACGGTCTTGCCTGCAAAAGGCTGCTGCAAAGCGTGGCGCAGCCAGTCCTGGCACACCAAAGCTTGCTCGCGCATGGGTTCGGCCAGAAAGGGCTGACCGTGGCGTGTGCCGCCAGTTTTGCGCAAATAGAAATTGGCGGCCCGAAAGGATTTTTCACGCTGCTTGAGCAAACGCCCCACGTCACCGGCCTGCACCACAGGGTCCAGCAAGGCGATGGCGTCATAGTCGGTCCACAAGGTGGTGCCTATAAAGCGCACCTGGTTCAAGACCAGACTTTCGCGTTCCAGCCAGATGATGCCCAGGGTATCGCAGATACGGCGCAGCCGCGCGTGGGCCACATCCCAGTCCTGCATGTCGTACTCGTGGTTGCCGGGGACAAAAATCACGGGGCAAGGCCATGCTGCAAATTGCGGCAGCGGCGAGAAACGCTCTAAGCCGAAGTACTCATCTTGTAGCAAACCGCCCTCTTGGTAGGAGCCTATGTCGCCCGCCAGCACCAAGACCTCGGCAGCCGGGGCCGGAGTGGGCTGAAAGTGAGGGTGAGCTTCAAGGTGGAGGTCGGAGAGCAGTTGTAATTTCATAGCGCCAGAGGAAATGCACAAAACGAATTCTCGTGCATGCACGCGTTTGGTGCAGCCTTTCTAGAATCGCGTTCTTTATCGAGATGTTGCTTACTTTTTGCAAGCAAGCTGGTCAAACATGAGAACCCTTGTAAATATACGATCCAGTAGCTGGCTGCTGCTGGCTGGCCTGTGCGTGAGCTTTGTGCTGTCGGTGGGATTGCCACTGTCGTGGGGCCAGGAATATGGGCTCTTGGAGAACGTGCAAGCCGCTACGCTGTTGCTGGGCATGCTGGTGGCTTTGATGGCTGCGCGCCAGCAGCGAGGCATGGCTGCGAGCAAGATTTGGTGGGTGGCATCACTGTGCTGGTTGAGCGTGCTTGGCCAAGAGCTGGCATGGGACGCGCTATCTGTCGCCTCTGCCTCTGCGGGTGCAGGCAACGCGATTGGCAGTTGGGGGCTGCTGTGGTGGAAGCCCGCAATGATGGGTCTGTGTCTGGGCATGCTGCTGGCGTGCCTGTACTGGGTGGTGCGCCATCGCTTGATCAGCCGCGTTGTTTTGCGCTGGCTGCGCGAGGGGGCGATGCCCTGGGGCTGCCTGCTGGTGGCTGGGCTGGCCATGCTCTTGTCGGTGCTGGCGCAGGACCATGGAAGCGCCTGGACGCATAAGTTGCCCGACGCCTCCTTGGCGATCATGGGTGAAGTGGCCCAGTGCTGGGCATATGCAGCACTGTGGTGGGCACAGTGGGTGCTGCTGCACCACATGCAGGACTGGCGCTCGTCCAGCTACCTGCAGACCATGCACTTTTCACTGACTAAAGGCCTTGAGCGTCGCGCGATTTAAGGCTTGCAACAGCCATTCATAGGCGGGCCGGTTAGGGCCCCGCTTGTGCCACAGGGCATCGACGTGCACGGCTTGCACCTCCAGTGGCAGGGGGTGTACTTGCAACTGGTGCTGGATGCCGGTGATGGGAACAAAGTGCCGGGGCAGTACGGTCACCAGATCAGACTGGGTGACCACGCGTGCAGCGGTGGCGTACTGGTTGACGGTCAGCACAATGTGTCGCTCACGGCCCAGCGCGGCCAAGGCTTCATCAATGAAACCGTAGGCCCGGCCTGAAAAACTCACCAGCAGGTGGCGTGCTGCGCAGTAGTGCTCCAGCGTGAGTGGCATCAAGGCCAGTGGGTGGCTTTTGCGCATGACGGCCACGTACTCCCCGTCGTACAGCCTGCGATGATCGTGCGGCACCAGTGCGCCGGACTGAGCCCGGGCCGTCAGGTCGGCCAGCACGGCTGGAAAGTGCCCCACGGCCATGTCAGCGCTTTCAGCGTCCAGCAATCCACGGGGGTCGCGCGTGGTCAGCGGCACGATGCGGATGGAGATGTGCGGGGCCTCGCGCTCCAGAATGGGCACCAGATTGGGCACCAGCGTACCTGCGGTGGCATCGGCCATGGCCAATACCAAAGTGATGCTGGCGGTGGCGGGGTCAAAATGTGCTGGCGCCAGGCTTTGCTGCAGGTTGCCCAGAGCATCGCGCACGATGGGCCACAGGGTCATGGCCCGTGGGGTAGGTTGCACACCATGGCCCTGGCGAACCAGCAGTTCGTCCCCCAGCGCATCACGCAAGCGGCGCATGGCATTGCTCACAGCAGGTTGAGTGAGTGCCAACTTATCTGCTGCGCGCGTCAAACTGCCTTCGGCCATGACGGCGTCAAAAACGCGAAGCAAATTCAAATCCAGCGCACGAAAGTCTTGAGGGCTCATGCTGCGGTATTTAATCATCACTGCTGTGAATGATTGGAATTCAAAATATAAATTTGAAAGGTTTTAGGGATAACCCTAGTATCAAGGCCTCGCATCACTAAGACTGCCACAAGCAACACTGCGGTGATGCACTGCCAAGGCCCCTATCATGACCACCTCGACCGCTTCTTATTCTGTCCGCTCCGCTCCCCGTGCATTGCTTCCATGGCTGGCCTCTATTGCCGCCAAGCAATGGAAGGCGTGGAAGGCTGCGCGCCGTGCGGTACGTGCCGATGAGCTGACGTGGAACATGGCGCTGCAAGATGCACGTGTGATGGCCGACCTCTCGCGTGCCATGTCTGCAACGGCAGCCAAACATTAAAACAGTGACGGACACCGCGGTGTCCGCATGTAAAAAGCCGCTGTCTGTGCAGCGGCTTTTTTGTTGAGCACAAGGGCAAAATATAAAAAAGGAGCTTGCAGCGCAAGCTCCTTTTGTATTTGCGTATGTTTTGTATCTGAAGTTTTTCAAATACAAGCGCTAGCAGCTATGGTTTTAAGCAGCCAGTCGAGCTTCCAGCTGTGCCTTGGTCTCCAGCAGGGCCTTGGGCATGCCGCTGGCCAACTGCTCAAAGTGCGCTGCGTGCAGTTGCATCTCTTGCGCCCAGGCGTCTTTGTCGATGCCGGTGACGGTGGCAAACTGCTCGGCGCTGAAGTTCATGCCAGTCCAGTTGATTTCGCCGTACTGCGGAGCCACGCCGAAGGCGGTTTCCTGGCCTTGCACCTGGCCTTCGATGCGGTCAATCATCCACTTCAGAACGCGCATGTTTTCACCGTAGCCTGGCCAGACAAACTTGCCGTCTGCATCTTTGCGGAACCAGTTGGTGGTGAAAATCTTGGGCAGTGTGGCACCCGTGGCTTGCATTTTCTGGCCCAGATCCAGCCAGTGCTGGAAGTAGTGGCTCATGTTGTAGCCCGCAAATGGCAGCATCGCAAATGGGTCGCGGCGCACCACGCCTTGTGCGCCAAAGGCGGCAGCGGTGGTTTCTGAACCCATGGTGGCAGCCATGTACACGCCTTCGGTCCAGTCACGTGCTTCGGTTACCAAAGGCACGGTGGTAGAGCGGCGGCCCCCGAAGATGAACGCATCAATCTTCACGCCTGCCGGGTCGTCCCAGGCTTCGTCCAGTGCGGGGTTGTTGATGGCGGCTACGGTAAAGCGGGCATTGGGGTGGGCGGCCTTGGCGCCCGTTTCCTTGGCGATGGCAGGCGTCCAGTCACGGCCTTGCCAGTCGATCAGGTGCTCGGGCACAAAGCCGGTGTCCTTTTCCATGCCTTCCCACCACACGTCGCCGTCGTCGGTCAGTGCAACGTTGGTGAAGATCACGTTCTCGTTCAGGCTCTTCATGCAGTTGGGGTTGGTCAGCATGTTGGTGCCTGGGGCCACGCCAAAGTAACCTGCCTCGGGGTTGATGGCGCGCAGGCTGCCATCGGCCTGGGGCTTGATCCAGGCGATATCGTCGCCAATGGTGGTGACTTTCCAGCCATCAAAGCCAGCAGGTGGCACCAGCATGGAAAAGTTGGTCTTGCCGCAGGCCGAGGGGAAAGCGGCAGCCACGTGGTACTTCTTGCCTTGAGGGTTGCTTACGCCCAGGATGAGCATGTGCTCTGCCAGCCAGCCCTGGTCGCGGCCCATGGTGGAGGCAATGCGCAGCGCAAAACACTTTTTGCCCAGCAGTGCGTTGCCGCCGTAGCCCGAGCCATACGACCAGATTTCGCGCGTTTCTGGGTAGTGCACGATGTACTTGGTCGTGGGGTTGCACGGCCAGCTGGTGGTGTCTTTCTCGCCGTCCTTGAGCGGTGCGCCCACGGTGTGCACGCAGGGAACAAACTCGCCGTCGGTGCCAATCACGTCGTACACGGCCTTGCCCATGCGGGTCATGATCTTCATGTTCACGGCTACATAGGCGCTGTCAGACAGTTCAATGCCGATGTGTGCAATGGGCGAGCCCAGCGGGCCCATGGAAAACGGCACCACATACATGGTGCGGCCAGCCATGCAGCCATCAAACAGAGGGTTCAATAGCGCGCGCATTTCTGCGGGTGCTTTCCAGTTGTTGGTGGGGCCGGCGTTTTCTTCTTTTTCGCAGCAGATGAAGGTGCGGTCTTCCACGCGGGCCACGTCCGAAGGGTCAGAGCAGGCCAAAAAGCTGTTGGCTCGCTTGGCGGGGTTGAGCTTTTTGAAGGTGCCGGCATCCACCAGTTGCTGGCACAGCGCGTCGTACTCGGCTTGCGAGCCATCGCACCAATGCACCTTGGCGGGCTTGCACAAAGCCACCATTTCACTCACCCAGGCAATCAGCTGGGGGTTTTTTACAAAGTCGGGGGCCTGCACTTGCAGAGCCTTGGGCGCGGCTGCGTTCATCGATGTCTCCGGGATAGTTAAAAGCGGTGATGACAGGCTCCACGCGGAGACTCTCAGCACCGTTTTTTGCTTTTCTCTCTGGTTTGATTTGCCACATTTTTCGGCAGCAGGCGGTCATTCTAGGCAGGCGTCATAAAAAAGCCATCCGTGCTGCATGGAAAACTATGCATTTGATGCATTACTTTATGCAAATCAAAAGCTGTGCAATTCGCCAGGATTTGGGATGTGGGTAGGCACAGTGGCAGCGGGTGTGATCGCCCGCACAATGCTGGCAGTGAAAGGTTTAGCGATGTCTCAACAACAATTCTTGGAAGCTTTGCTGCAAACGCTGGGTGCAGGTACGGTGCTGGTAGGTGATGCGGTGCAAGCGCGCTACCACACGGACTGGAGCGGCACGCCCCCTGTGGCCCCGCTGGCCTTGGTGCGCCCGCGCAGCACAGCTGATGTCAGCGCAGCCCTGCGGCTGTGCCATGCGCACCGCATCCCTGTGGTGCCCCAGGGTGGCTTGACGGGACTGGCCGGTGGCGCAGTGCCCGTGCAGGGGTGTGTGGCCATCTCCATGGAGCGCATGAGCGCTATCGAAGACATCAGCGCCCGCTCTGCCGTGATGACGGTGCAAGCCGGGGCCACATTGCAGGCCGTGCAAGAAGCGGCAGTGCAAGCGGGCCTGGTGTTTGGTGTGGATCTGGGTGCGCGCGGCAGCTGTCAGATTGGCGGCAACGTGGCCACCAATGCGGGTGGCAACGGCGTTTTGCAGCACGGCATGATGCGCGAGCAAGTGCTGGGGCTGGAGGTGGTGCTGGCCGATGGCAGCGTGCTGCCCATGCTGCGCCCCATGATCAAGAACAATACGGGCTACGACCTCAAACAGTTTTTCATTGGCTCTGAAGGCACGCTGGGCGTCATCACCCGCGTGCTGCTGCGCCTGCGCCCGCAGCCGCAAGCCAAGGCCACAGCCTTGGTGGCCATGCCCAGTTTTGATGCCGCGCTGGCCGTGCTGCAGCACATGCAACAGCGCTTTGGCAACAGCGTGGCGGCGTTTGAGTTGATGTGGGACAGCTTTGTGCAGGCGTCTGTGCAATGGCAGCAGCTGCAAGCACCGTTTGCTGAAAACCACCCTTTTCTGGCACTGATCGATGTCGATGGCAAAGACGAGGCCAGCCTGCGTAACGCCGTAGAAGAAGCCTTGGGCGCGGCCATGGAAGGCGGGGATGTGCTGGATGCCGTGATTGCCCAGTCACAGACTCAGGCCAAGGCGCTGTGGAAACTGCGCGAGGCCCCCGCTGAGCTCAATAACAACATGCACCCGCCCATCAACTTTGATGTGAGCCTGCCGCAGGCAGATATTGGCCGATTTGCGCAAGCCATACAGGCTGCGTTTGATGCGCGCTGGCCCGGTCACTTCACGCTGTTCTTTGGCCACGTGGGCGACGGCAATCTGCATGTCTCCACCGATGGCGCTACCGTGAATGGCCAGTGCGATGCCGTGGAAGAGGTGCTCTACCAGGTGGTGGGCGAGTTTCAGGGCTCGGTGTCTGCAGAGCACGGCATTGGGCTGCACAAAAAGCCGTATCTGGCCTTGAGCCGTACCCCGCAAGAGCTGGCCGCCATGCGCGGCATCAAGGCAGCGTGGGACCCGCTGGGCATCCTCAACCCCGGAAAAGTGCTGTAAAGCAAGCTGCTCCAAGGCGTGCCATGGCGCGTCTCTTGCTTTGGAATTGGTATTTTTGATAGCTATCTGCGTATGACACAAGCTCCTTTGCCCTTTGTTTTTCACCAAGGCACAGCGCCTTTACTGATCTCCATGCCGCATGCGGGCACGCATGTGCCGCCGCAGATCGCCGACAGCCTGACCGCAGAAGCCCGGCAGGTGCCCGATACCGACTGGCACATGCCGCTGCTGTATGACTTTGCCAAGGCCTTGGGGGCTTCCATTCTTGTGGCCACGCATTCGCGCTATGTGGTCGATCTGAACCGCCCGCCCAATGGCGAAAGCCTGTACCCCGGCCAAAGCGTGACAGGCCTGTGCCCGGTCGATACCTTTGCCGATACACCGCTGTATGCCGATGCGCGGCACAGCGTAGAGGCCGCTGAAGTGGCACGCCGCCGCGATGCCTACTGGCAGCCCTACCACGGACAACTGCGTGCCGAGCTGGACCGTCTGCAGGCCACACATGGCCGTGCTGTGCTGTGGGATGCGCATTCCATTCGCTCCGTGCTGCCGCGCTTTTTTGAGGGCAAGCTGCCCGACCTGAATCTGGGCACGGTGGATGGCACCAGCTGCGACGCCGCACTGGCGCAGCAACTGCTGCAGATTGCGCAAACGGCCCCGGGGCATACGGCGGTGCTCAATGGCCGCTTCAAGGGCGGCTACATCACGCGCCACTACGGCGAGCCTGCGCGCAACATCCACGCCGTGCAGTTGGAGATGACGCAGTGCAGCTACATGCAAGAGGCGCTGCCGTTTGACTACCTGCCTGAGCGCGCTGAGCGTATTCAACCCACGCTGCAGCGCATGCTGCAAGCCGCACTGGACTTTGCCAGGGCATGAGCCTGCCGCTGTTTGACACCCCCGCCTTGCCACCGCACACCTTGGACGATGGCGCGGTGCTGCTGCGTGGTTGGGCCGCTGCGCAAGAGGATGCGTGGGTGGCCGCCGTGCGCAGTGTGGCTGCGCAGGCAGCGTTGCGCACCATGGTGCGCCCCGGCGGCGCAGCCTTGTCGGTGGCCATGACCAATTGCGGCGATTGGGGCTGGGTGTCAGACGCCCAGCGTTACAGCTACAGCAGCACCGATCCATGCACGGGCCTGCCTTGGCCCGCCATGCCCGCCTTCATGTTTGAGCAGGCCGTGGCGGCTGCGCAAGCGGCAGGCTATGGCGGCTACGCCCCGGATGCCTGCCTGATGAACCGCTACCAGCCCGGTGCCAAGCTGACGCTGCACCGCGACGAGGATGAAATGGACTGGCATGCCCCCATCGTTTCTGTCTCGCTGGGGTTGCCGTGCACCTTTCTATGGGGTGGGCTGACACGCCAGTCCCCCGTGCGCCGCGTGCCTTTGATGCACGGGGACGTACTGGTCTGGGGAGGAGCTACGCGCATGGCCTACCACGGCGTCAATCCGCTCAAGGATGGCAGGCACCACCTGCTGGGGGCAGAACGCTGGAATCTGACCTTTCGGATGGCCAAGCGCTACTACGACAGTGGCGCTGCCCCCGCTGCTGCGCACTGAGGCCTTCGCGCATGGAATGCGCCCAAGCCCGACAGGGCGGAGATGGCAAACCTACAATCGGAGGCTATGAGCCTGCCCCACTACACCCGTGCCCAAGAGCTGCCTGCCCTGCTGCAGCAACGTATTGCAATTTTGGATGGTGCCATGGGCACCATGATTCAACGCTTCAAGCTGGGTGAAGCCCAGTACCGGGGTGAAGGCTACCAAGGCGCAGATGGCGCAGGCAACCGTTTCACCGACTTTGCCTACGACGTGAAGGGCAACAACGAGCTGCTGTCCATCACCCGCCCGGACGTGATTCGGGACATCCACGAAAAGTACCTGGCCGCCGGTGCCGACCTGATCGAGACCAACACCTTTGGCGCGACCACCGTAGCGCAAGAGGACTACCACATGGCCGATCTTGCGCGCGAGATGAACCTCAAGAGCGCCCAGCTTGCCCGTGCTGCCTGCGACAAGTACAGCGTGAATGGCCGCAAGTGCTATGTGGCTGGCGCACTGGGCCCAACGCCCAAGACCGCATCGATCAGCCCCGACGTGAACGACCCCGGCGCGCGCAATGTGAGTTTTGAGACACTGCGCCAGGCTTACTTTGAGCAGACCGTGGATCTGATCAACGGCGGCGCGGACGTGATTTTGGTGGAAACCATTTTCGACACGCTCAATGCCAAGGCGGCGCTGTTTGCGGTGGAGGAGGCGTTTGAGGCCACAGGCGAAGTGCTGCCCATCATGATCAGCGGCACCGTAACCGATGCGTCGGGCCGCATTTTGTCGGGCCAGACCGTGACGGCCTTCTGGCACAGCGTGCGCCACAGCAACCCCCTGTCGGTGGGCCTGAACTGCGCGCTGGGTGCCACGCTGATGCGCCCCTACATTCAGGAGCTGGCCAAGGCCGCGCCAGACACCTTCATCAGCTGCTACCCCAACGCGGGCTTGCCCAACCCCATGAGTGACACCGGCTTTGACGAAACGCCCGATGTCACCAGCCGCCTGGTGCATGAGTTTGCGGCTGAAGGCCTGGTCAACATTGTGGGTGGCTGCTGCGGCACGACGCCCGATCACATTGGCGCGATTGCCAAGGCTGTGTCCGGCGACAAGGGCCGCAAGCTGTTCTATCCCGCAGAAGCTTGATTGCCAGACAAACTGGCATTTAACGCTTACTGAGTCAGCGTTGAAAGCTCTCTTTTAAGCGCCTTGTGCATCGGTACAAGGCGCTTTTTACATGGCGGCTTGCGCTGCATCTGAACGGCACCACATGAGTGCCACCATAAGAACGCCACAAAAAAAGCCCTGCAAAACAGGGCTGTAAAGTGCCACTCAGGAAAACACCGGGCCTAGACCTGCGCGTGGTGCACGCTCAGGTCATGGTGTTGGGGGAGGGGGCTGAGCGCATCACGCCAGCTCCGCCTGCGCTTCAATGCGCGGGTAAAACTCCAGGTTTTCGCGCTGCATGCGTTCGTGCAGGCGGCGCAGCACGTTGTTGGCATCGGCACGAAAACCTTCTGCATCCTCGCGCAGGTGCTGTGCCGTATTCCAGCGGCGCACAAACGCGTCATAGGCCTGGGCCAGCGGTGCCATTTCGGCCTGGTACATGCGACCCAGGCGGGCCAGGTCTGCATCGTCACCGCGCTGCAGTGACGGATACAGCGCCTGGTCTTCCACGGCCAGGTGCAGCTTGATCACCGCGCTCATGCCGACAATGCCTTCGGCAATGGCTTGCGCGTTGTCCGCCACACCGGCATGGGTGAGCGTGCGCAGGGCGGCTACGCGGCGCAGGATGTCGATGTGCTGGTGCTTGAGTTTGTCGATCTGCATAAAGTTTCCTTGTGTGGCGTGCACCCGCTGATCAAGCAGGTGCACGCTGCATGGTGGTTATTTGGCTGGGATGACGTGGCTGGAGGCCGGGGTAGTGCGTGCCGGGGCTGAATGGCCCAGCACACCCTTGACCACCTGCCATGCCATGGCCAGTGCGCCCACAATGAAGACCACATCACCAAAGGTGCGCACCCAGCGCAGTGTTTCCAGCAGCGGCTGCTGCATGAAGGCTTCGCTGCGTGCCCACCACAGGCCTTCGCTCACGCTGGCGTGGAACTGCAAAATGCCAATCGGCAGCAAGCTGGTGGCAATCATCAGTACCAGACCACCGTTGAGGCACCAGAAGGCGGTTTTCATCAAACCTTCGCTGAAGGCCATCTGGGGGCGCACATAGCGCAGCACCATCAGGCTAAAGCCCAGCGCCAGGAAACCATACACACCGAACAGTGCCGCGTGGGCGTGCAGTGGCGTGGTGTTCAGGCCTTGCACGTAGTACAGGGAGATGGGCGGGTTGATCATGAAACCAAAGACGCCTGCGCCCAGCATGTTCCAGAAGGCCACGGCCACAAAGCACATCAGCGGCCACTTGAGCTGCTGCATCCATGGCGCACGGTCTTTGAGGCGCCAGTTCTCCCAGGCTTCATGGCCCAGCACGATCAGCGGCACCACTTCCAGCGCACTGAAGGCTGCGCCCACGGCCATCACCGGGGTGGTAGTGCCTGCAAAGTACAGGTGGTGGAAGGTGCCGGGGATGCCACCCAGCAGGAACAGCGAGGCCGAGGCCAGACTGGCCGTGGTGGCCATGCGGCGCGAGACCAGTCCCATGCTGGAGAACACAAAGGCCAGGCCGGTGGTTGCAAAAACTTCAAAGAAGCCTTCCACCCACAAGTGCACCACCCACCAGCGCCAGTACTCCATTACGGTCAGGCTGGTGCGCTCGCCATAGAACAGACCCGCGCCGTAGAACAGGCCAATGGCACCGCACGAACAGGTCAGCAAGGCCAGAAGGTTTTTGTCTTCACCATTGCGCGCCAGCAATGCGGGCAGCACACCGCGCAGCATCAGCACCAGCCACAGCAGCATGCCCACCCATTTGAGGATCTGCCAAAAGCGCCCCAGATCCACGTATTCATAGCCTTGGTGGCCCAGCCAGAAGTTCCACTCTGCGGGCATGACCTGGGCAATCGCCAGATAGTTGCCTACGAAAGAGCCGACGCAGACAAACACCAGGGCCCAGAACAGTACGTCCACGCCCAGCTTCTGGAATTTCGGATCTTTGCCGCCGTTGATGACGGGGGCCAGGAACAGGCCCAGCGCCAGAAAGCCCGTGGCAATCCAGAACAGCGCACTTTGAATGTGCCAGGTGCGGGTGAGCGAGTAGGGGAACCATTGCGATACGTCTACGCCATAGAACTCCTGCCCTTCCACGGTGTAGTGCGCGGTAAAGCCGCCCAGCATCACCTGAAAGACAAACAGCCCGACGACCAGCAGCAAATACTTGGCCAAGGCGCGTTGCGAGGGGGTCAGGGCAAAGCGCGTCAGCGGGTCTTGCGCAGGAGCAGGGACTTCTTCGGTGTCCTGGTGGCGCAGGAATGACCAGCCCCACACCAGAAAGCCCACGCCTGCCAGCAAGATCACCACGCTGGCAATCGACCAGACCACGTTTTCGCTGCTGGGCACGTTGCTGATCAGCGGCTCGTGTGGCCAGTTGTTGGTGTAGGTGACTTTGCTGTTGGGGCGCTCGGTGGCGGCGGCCCATGCGGTCCAGAAGAAGAACTTGGTCATCTGCGCGCGGCGCTCAGCGCTGGGCAGGGTGTTTTCTTTCATGGCAAAGCTCTCGCGGCTGCCACGCAGTGCGGGCTCGTCCGAGAACAGTTGCTCGTAGTAAGTGGCAGTTTGCGCCATGGCCTGGGCACGGCGTTCGCTCACGGTCAGTGTGTCGTTGTCATCGACACGGTTGTGGCGGTATTCGGCCTGCAGCTCTGCGCGCAGAGCTGCTTGCTCACCCACACCCAGATCGGCATAGGCCTGTTTGTGGCGCTCTTGCGCGCCCAGCTCCAGCCATGCGGTCAGCTCGCGGTGCAGCCAGTCGGCGGTCCAGTCCGGCGCCTGGTAAGCACCGTGGCCCCAGATGGAGCCCAGCTGCATGCCTCCCACCGATTGCCAGGCGGTCTGGCCGTCAAGAATGTCTTCTTCGGTGAACAGTTTTTCGCCCTGTGCGGTGACCACGTGGTCAGGAATGGGCGGGGCAGCGCGGTAGATGTCAACGCCCAGATAGCCCAGCAGCGCAAACATCACGATGCACATGCCAATGAGCGTGAACCAGTGTTTTTTATACGGACCCATGGTGTGGTCTCCCTCTGTGCAGTTACAGCACCTGCGCGGGCGCAAAGCGCTCGAACAGGATGTTGTTCTCGGTATGAATATGGGCAATCAGGTCATCGCGAAAGCTGCGCAACCCGGTGTAGAGCGCGCGCCAGGTGGTGCAGGCATCGCGTGGGGAGGTGATGTTGTGGGTCAGCTCGGCCAGACGGCGCAGCTCGGTGCCGTGGTCATCGTGCTCAGAGCGCATGGCTGAAATGGGCATGCTGGCCATGCCACCCTGCCCCCGCGTAATCATGGGGAACAGCACCATCTCTTCCTTGCGCATGTGGCTGTCCAGCTCTTGCGCCATGGCCTCCAGATGGTCGGCCAGGCCGTGGGGGCAGTCTTGGCGGTCGCCGTGGACATGTTCCACGCGGCGTGCCAGTCGAATCAGCTCGGGCAGTTGCTCTCTGTGTACAGCGTGATAGCGCACCAGCAGGTGCTCCACCAGTTGCGTGTCGCTGGCATCGCTCCAGTCCTGCTCGGGCTGTGCGGCGGCGCGCTGCTCCAGATTTTTCAGTGCATCCACCAGGGGGCGGGGATCAATGCCCAGGGTTTCGGTGGCCGTGCGCAGACTGCGGTTGCCGGCGCAGCAAAAGTCCAGCTGGTGGGCATCGAACAGACCGGTGGCTCCGGGAATGCGGCGGGCGAGCTGCCCCAATGACTGCTCCATGTAAGGCATGGTGAATCTCCTAGAAAGTCGTGAAAAAGCGGCCACGAGGGCGTGCTGTGTGCGGGGTGCTGGCCTTGCCACAGTGGATGTCTGGCAAGGCGTGTGGTGTTGCGCTGGGTGCGTTACAGGGTGCTGGGCTTGTAGACGCCGGGGACCCCTTCGCCCGTGACTTCCAGTACGCCGACGGCGCCTTTGCCGGTGCGCGAGAGTGCATGGTCTACCAGCAGATAGCTGCCGGGGTGGTCCATCTTCAGCTCCACAATGGTGGCGCCGCCGGGGGCAACCACGGTGGTTTGCACGCTGTGCTTGATGGTGTTGAGTGCGGCTTCGCTGTAGACCTTGTCAAACACTTCGCCAATGATGTGGAACGAGGCAATCTTGTTGGGCCCGCCCACACCGAAATAGATGCGCACGGTCTCACCCACCTTGGCCTGCATCTTGTGCGTCTTGCTCAAGGCTCCGACCGCACCGTTGAACACGTAGTAGGTGGGCAGCTCATCGGACATTCTTTGCAGGTCCACGTCCTGGTGCACCTTGGCGCCAATGGGGCGCTGTGTGTACATGTCGCCTTGCATCACATAGAACTCGCGGTCTACCTTGGGCAGGCCTTGTTCGGGCTCGACCAGAATCATTCCGTACATGCCTGCAGCAATGTGCTGTGGCACCAGCGGTGTAGCGCAGTGGTACACAAACAGGCCTGCGTGCATGGCCTTGAAGGTGATGGTTTTTTCTTGGCCGGGTGCAACCTGCGTGTGCTCGCCCCCTCCGTGCCCGCCTGTTACGGCATGCAGGTCGATGGAGTGGATGGCCTTGCTGTCCTTGGCATTGGCCAGTGTCAGCTCAATGGTGTCGCCCACCCGCGCACGCAGCATGGGGCCGGGGACCTGGCGGTTGAAGGTCCAGTAAGTAAAGCTGGTGTCGTCATCCAGCTTGCCGGACAGCTCCACGGTCTCCAGGCGCACCTTCTGTACTTGCGGGGCATGCGCCGCAATGGGAGGTGGCAACTGGGTGGGGCTGGCCGAGATATCAACTGCCGTGGGGTCTGCGCCCTTTTGTGGCACTGTGATGGGTGTGTACAGCGCTAAAGCCGCATCGCTGGAGGTGCTGCTGGCAGATTTGGCTGGCTGTGATTTGCCCGTGACCTGAATGGTGCCAAACATGCCGACCTGGCGGTGCCCGGGGATGGAGCAGTAGTACTGAAACTCACCCGCCTGCGAGGCCGTGAAACGTACGCGCTGTGTGCCCTTGCCGCTGAACTTGGGCGATGCCACGCCCAGCTCGTCAATGCGCAAATCGTGCTCGGCACCTTCTCCGCTGGCCAGCTCGATTTCGACGGTGTCGCCCACTGCCACGGTCAGCGTGGGGTTGGCAACGCCTTTGTCATCCACGTAGACCATCTTGCCGTCCACCACATTGGTGTGCAGCACAAAGCGCTTGACGCTTTGCTGGGCGCTGGCGGAGGTGCCCGCCTTTTGGGGGGCTGCTTGCAGGGTGGGGGCAATACCAGACAGGGTCAGCGCGCAGATGGCTAGAGAGAGGGTGCGCAATGTGGGCTGTTTCATGGTTGTGGGCTCCAGTGAGTGAGGGCGGGTTTGCCGTCACTTCCCACTACGCACAGAACAGGCCAGAAAAAATCAAAATAAAAACAAGTGTTTACCCAGATCAAGGTCATAACTACCCGATGTAGTTAGGGTGAAAACAACCTTAGAAAGGTGATTTTCACCATGAACCCCTTGCACGCGTTATTGCTGACCGACCTTGCCATGGAGCTGCCCATGGCCGTACGTCTGCAGCGTTTGGTAGAGCTGTTGCGCATGCAGTTTGGCTGCGGTGCTGTGGCACTTTTGAGTCTGGACAGTGAGACCAGCAGCCTGCGCCCTGTGGCGGTGGACGGCTTGTCCAGCGATGCCGTCGGGCGGCGTTTTCCGATTGCAGAGCACCCCCGTCTGGCCACCTTGCTCCAGCGGGCTGGCGAGGTGGTGCGCTTTCCGCATGACAGCAAGCTGCCTGACCCCTACGACGGTCTGGTGATCGAGCAACCGGGCCAGCCACTTGATGTGCATGACTGCATGGGCGTAGCGCTGGAGGTGGAGGGCCAGTGCTGGGGCGTGCTGACGCTGGACGCGCTGACGGTGGGCACCTTTGAGGGCAAGGCCATCCGAGAGCTGGAGCAGCTGGTGCTGGTGATTGAAGCGGCCGTGCGCGTGACGCGCCTGGAGACCGCACTGCGCGGTGTACGCCAATCGGCAGGGGCGGTAGAGGAAGGCATAGCCTCGCGCCCCGAGGGTGAAATCATCGGGCAAAGCAAGCCCTTGCTGCACTTGCTGCAAGAGCTGCAAGTGGTGGCCGACACCGAATTGCCCGTGCTGCTGCTGGGCGAAACCGGTGTGGGCAAGGAGCTGTTTGCACGGCGGCTGCACCAGATGTCGCGCCGCAGCGGCAAACCGCTGGTGCACGTCAACTGCGCGGCGTTGCCTGAGGCCCTGGCTGAAAGCGAATTGTTTGGCCATGTGCGTGGTGCTTTTTCAGGGGCCATTGCCGAGCGCGCAGGTCGCTTTGAGGCCGCAGAAGGTGGCACGCTGTTTCTGGATGAGGTGGGCGAGCTGCCCCTGTCCATTCAGGCCAAGCTGCTGCGGGCCTTGCAAAACGGAGAGATTCAGCGGCTGGGCGCAGACCGTCCGCGCAAGGTGAATGTGCGCATCATTGCGGCCACCAACCGCAACCTGAAAGAGCGCGTGCAGGAAGGCAGTTTCCGTGCAGATCTGTACCACCGTCTTTCGGTCTACCCCGTGCCGATTCCGCCACTGCGTGAGCGTGGCAACGATGTGCTGCTGCTGGCCGGATTCTTTCTGGAACTCAACCGTGCGCGTCTGGGCTTGCGCAGCTTGCGCCTGTCGGTGGCGGCAGAAGATGCGCTGCACCGCTATGCATGGCCGGGCAATGTGCGCGAGCTCGAGCACGTGGTCAGCCGTGCAGCACTCAAAGCACTGAGCCATGGTGCACAGCGCAGTGACATTGTGACGCTGGAGGCAGACTGGCTGGGGCTGGATGTTCAGCCATTACCAATGGCCGCCACGGTGTTGCACGCGCCCATGCTGGCCCCCGCCCCTTCCATGCGCGCCGTGGTGGACAGCGCGCAGCGCGAGGCCATTCGCTGGGCGCTGGATGCCCACCGGGGGCAGTGGGCACAGGCGGCCCGTTCTCTGGATGTAGACCCCAGCAATCTGCACAAGCTGGCCAAACGGCTGGGGCTCAAGACTGCCTAGTCTCTGGCGAAGCTCCCACGCACTATTTATAAAAGGAGCTGCATACGCATGACTGGCTTATGTTTCAGATATAAAAGATGCTGAAACATAGAGTACATAAGCGCTGGCAGCTCTTTTTTTTAATGCGTTTTGGCGCACCGCGCGCCACGTTCAGAACTGCCAGCGCAACGCGCCCAAGCTGTCAAAACTGACGGTGACCAGATCACCGGCCTGCACTTCGGGGCAGCCTGTCCAGGTGCCGGTGGTCACCACCGTGCCTGCGGCGACCGTCCCGTAGTGCTCGGTGACGTGTTGCAGCCATGCCGCCAGCAGCCATGTGGGGTCTTGCAAGCTGTGGGTGCCTGTAAAGCTTTGCAAGGCGCCATCGTTGACTTGCAGCGTGCATGTTTGCTGGCTCCAGTCGTGCTGGCGCAGTGGGGCAAAGTCTTGCCAGTCGCTGATCGCCAAACCACCATGGCACTGGCCGTCTGCCAGCAGCGTTAGCGCTGGTGCCTGCGTGCCTTCGCGCCAGCGGCTGTCCACAAACTCAATGGCCACGGCGCAGGCATCGACCAGCGCGCGTGCGCTCTCGGGGGTGAGTGCAGCAGCCTGCTCGGCCGTGACATCCTGGCCCATGCGCAGCGCAATCTCACCTTCAACGCCGCGCAGGCTAAACACTGTGTCGGGTGCTGTGGCGGTGGTTGCGCTGGTTTGCACTCCGGGCTCTGGCAGCGGTGCGTGAATCAACGCCGCTGCACGGCTGGGGCCGCCAGATTTCCAGTAACGCGGCACGCTGCCAGCCGGCCACCACTTGCGCGCAATTGCCAAAGCGTTTTGCACAGCGCGTGCATCCGCCGCATCGCGCAGCATGTAGGCCACATCTGCACCGTGTGCCACGCGCTCGCCCAGCTTGCGCGACCACCACAGCGCATCGGCGATGGAGTAGGCGTCCTCAGGCAAGTCGGGGGCTACCTTGGGCCAATCGGGCAGGATGTCCTCGGGGGCGTCTTTCGCCAGCAGGCTCAAACCCAGTGGTGGCTGGTTGGCAAAGGGCGAGGGGGCCGTGGAGCAAGCGCCTTGGGCGCAATCTTTTTCGGAATGGGTCGACATGGTGGCAATCATGGCAAATTCATGCCGCTGAGCAGCGTGAAGGGGCAGGTAGCCGCACAGTGCTGGCGGATTCCCTTGGGCAGGTCATGGGTTTGGGCAGCCATGGCGCTGTGGTCAAACATGGGGCGTGAATTTTTTCTTTTTGCAGATGTGTTAATAATGGCTGAGAAAGCACGCTACATAGCGATGAAATACGCGAACTTGCATGGTTATGCGTGAAATTTATAACTATGCAAACAAGCGGCCTTGGACAGTTGAACGCTGGCTGCGTACGCTGCAGCCAGCTGATCAAGGCACGCAGTAGCGCCATTTGATCGCACCACTTTTTTGAGGTTCTTATGCCTGCACATGACCATTCCGCGCATTCGATGACACACGCATTGCCTTCTTACCTGAATCCGGACGATGTCGGTCCCTGGGGCACCTACCTGCAACAGGTCGATCGTGTCACGCCCTATCTGGGCTCTCTGGCCCGCTGGGTTGAAACACTCAAGCGCCCCAAGCGCATTTTGATCGTAGATGTGCCCATCGAGATGGACGACGGCTCCATTGCGCACTTTGAAGGCTACCGCGTACAGCACAACCTGAGCCGCGGGCCCGGCAAGGGTGGCGTGCGTTTTCACCAGGACGTGACGCTGTCTGAAGTGATGGCGCTGTCGGCCTGGATGTCGATCAAGAACGCCGCCGTCAATGTGCCTTACGGCGGTGCCAAGGGCGGCATCCGTGTTGACCCCCGCAAGCTGTCCAAGGGCGAGCTGGAACGCCTGACCCGTCGCTACACCAGCGAAATTGGTTTGCTGATCGGCCCAAGCAAGGACATTCCTGCTCCCGACGTGAACACCAATGCGCAAACCATGGCGTGGATGATGGACACCTACTCCATGAACACAGGTTCGACCGCCACGGGCGTGGTCACTGGCAAACCCGTGGATTTGGGCGGATCTTTGGGCCGTGTTGAAGCCACAGGCCGTGGTGTATTCACGGTGGGCGTAGAAGCCGCCAAGCTGATTGGCCTGCCGATTGACGGCGCACGCATCGCCGTGCAAGGCTTTGGCAATGTGGGCGGCACCGCAGGCAAGCTGTTTGCCGATGCGGGCGCCAAAGTGGTGGCCGTGCAAGACCATACCGGCAGCATCAGCAACACCAACGGCTTAGATGTGGCCGCGTTGCTGGAGCACGTTCGCTCCCAGGGTGGCGTGGGCGGTTTTGCTGGAGCGCAAGCCATTGAAGCGGAAGACTTCTGGTCGGTGGATTGCGACATCCTGATTCCCGCAGCGCTGGAAGGCCAGATCAACAAGGACAATGCCCAGCGCATCAAGGCCAAGATGGTGATCGAAGGAGCCAATGGCCCGACGACCCCAGAGGCCGACGACATCCTGCACGACAAGGGCGTGCTGGTGCTGCCTGACGTGATTGCCAACGCCGGTGGCGTGACGGTGAGCTACTTTGAATGGGTGCAGGATTTCTCCAGCTTCTTTTGGAGCGAAGAAGAAATCAATGCCCGTCTGGTGCGCATCATGCAAGAGGCGTTTGGCGCAGTCTGGCAAGTGGCTCAAGAAAACAAGGTAAGCCTGCGCACTGCCACCTTCATCGTTGCTTGCAAACGCATTTTGCACGCACGTGAAATGCGTGGCCTGTACCCATAATCAAGGGGCAGTCACACACACTGAAAGCGGCCCTGAGGGCCGCTTTTTTCATGGGCGTTGTTGTGCCCAGGCATGGCGTTGCAAGGTGCGCTGTGCCAAATGCAGCACGGGGGCATCCACCATTTTTCCATTCACCACGCACACACCGCCTTGTGCAAGTTCCATGGCCTGAACCACGGCGCTGGCATGGGCCACGGCGGCTGCTGTGGGCGAGAACACCTGGTGGGCCACAGCAATTTGCGCCGGGTGGATGCACAGCTTGGCACCAAAGCCCATGCGCCGCGCACGCTGGCAGTCCGCGTCCATGCGCGTGCTGTCTTTGGTGTCAACGGTGACGCCATCAATGGGCGGTGCCAGATTGGCTCGGCGCGATGCCATGACGATGGCCATGCGTGTGGGCAGCAGCTCGCCCTCATCGTCCGCGCATTGCATGCCTGCATCGACTTGAAAGTCCAGATGACCAAAGGCCAGGCGAGCCACTTGCGGGGCGGCAGCCAGACTCTTCAGTGCATCCATGCCCGCTACCGTTTCTACCAAGGGGATCAAGGCGCAGGCGGGGCCTGCTGTCTGGGCGATGGCGTGAAGAACAGAGACGGTCTCCGCCTTCGGAACAACCACGCCAGCAATGCCTGCCGCCACCAGTTGCTTGAGCACCTGAATGTCGCCCTCATGCCAGGCGGTCTGCGCGGCATTGATGCGCACCAGTACACGCGCACGCAGCATGGCAGGCAGTGTTTGCACAGTGCCCAACAGTGCCTGGCGTGCTGCTGCTTTGTCGCTGGGTGCGACCGCGTCCTCCCAGTCAGCAATCACCATGTCGGCAGCGCTTTTCAGGGCTTTGTGCAGGCGATCGGTTTGGTGGGCGGGAACAAACAAAAACGAACGCGCGTTGTGCAGCAGATCACTCATGGGCAAACCTAGCAGGCGGTTGTACAAAGTACGAGATCAAACGTACTCGGCGATCTCGATCAAATTCAGGTCAGGATCACGCACATAGATGGAGCGAATGGGCCCTCGTGCGCCGGTGCGCAGCACGGGGCCGCATTCAATGTCGATGTGGTGGTTGGCCAAGTGCTGGCTGATGGTTTCAAGCGGTTGCGACGCAATCAGGCACACATCCAGCGCTCCGGGTGTCGGGTGCTGCGCCTTGGATTCAAACTCTTTGCCAGCAATGTGCAAATTGATTTTTTGGGCGCCAAAAACAAAGGCTTTACGCTGTTCGCCAAAAGTCTCCAGCTGCATGCCCAGCACCTCGACATAAAACCGGATGCAAGCGGCTTCATGTGCCGTGGTCAGCACCAGGTGGTCAATACGATCAATCATGAAAAAGCTCCACCAGCGGCGTTGTGCAACGCCGCTGGTCATGGGGGGGGATTACTCAGCCGTTACGCCGGTTTCCTTGATCACCTTGGCCCAGCGTGCGACTTCGGCGGTCAGGTGCTTGCGCAGGCCTTCGGGTGTGGCTTTTTCGGGCGAAACAAGGTCCGAGCTCAGGTCGGCAATGCGCGCCTTCACGTTGTCGTCCTTGATGGCCACATTCAGCGCCTTGTTGATCTTGTCGATCACTTCTTTGGGCGTGCCCTTGGGTGCGTACATGCCGTGCCAGACCTTGACGTCAAACCCTTTGAGGCCTTGCTCGTTCAGGGTAGGAATATCGGGCAGCGAAGACAGGCGCTCAGGGGTGGTGACACCGAAAACCTTGACGCGCTTGCCATCTTTGATGACTGGCACGGTCTGCGTGGTCTGGTCGCACAGCAGATCGACCTGCCCGCCCATCAAGTCATTCATGGCCGGGCCCGCACCCTTGTAGGGGATGGTGGTCAGGTTCACACCCAGCTGGTGCATCAGCAGCATGCCGCACAGTTGCGAGACCGCGCCAATGCCTGCGTTGGCCAGCGAAACCTTCTCCTGGTTTTTCTTGACGTAGTCCTGCAGCTCCTGGAAGTTATTGGCCGGAAAATCCTTGCGCGACAGCAGCGTCATGGGGACATCCAGCACCTGGCCGATGTACTCGAAATCCTTGAGCGGGTCATAAGGCAGCTTCTTGTACAGCGCAGGTGCTGTGGCCATGCCCATGTGGTGGATCAAGATGGTGTATCCATCATTTTTGGCCTTGGCCACGCGAGTGGGTGCAATCGTGCCGCCTGCGCCCACGGTGTTTTCTACCAGCACCGACTGACCCAGCACTTGTCCCATGGGTACCGCCAGCAGGCGCGCAACCACATCGGTGGGACCGCCTGCAGAGTAGGGAACGACCAGCGTGATGGCCTTGTCTGGCCAGTTGCTGGCCATGGCGTTGCCCATGCCCAAAGTGACCAGCGCGCAGGCGCTGAGCAGGGTGCGTCGTGAAACTCGATAAGTCTTCGCTGTCATCTCGTTGTCTCCAGTGTGTTTTCAATAAAACGGAGTGCTGTATGCACTCTCTGTGCGGTGTTACCGCTTGCGAAATTGCCTCCGGTGCAGACCCCCGTCTGCACCGGACACAAAGGGTTTAGGCCATCAATCGCCCAACGCGCGCCCACTGCGCAACTTGCCACAGTTGTTCCACGGCTTGTTGTGCGTTGGTGGTGCTGTTTGGGTTGCCATACACCGCCAATCGCAGTGCTTTGGCGGTGATTTCATCGCGCGACAAGGTGTTGCCTGGATCCCCCTTGGGTTCATCCACACGCCCTTGCAAGTGACGGCCATCGGTGGTTTGTACAGTGACTTTGCCAATCCAGCATTGGGGGTAAGCCGCATCCACCTCGGCATCCAGCACCATGTGCACCTTTTCGCGCAACGCTACGGTGGCTGGCGACTGGAAATGGGCATCAAACTCCGTCAGCCCGGCAAACCCAAACTGTGCAACCAGGGCCAGCACCGTACCCATGGAAAACTTGCTCTGGTGCACGGTTGAGGGGCTGACCACGGGGCCCAGTACGTCAATGGCTCCCTGGTGCACATAACAGGTCACTTGTGCAATGTCTTCGGGGCGCAGCTTGTTGTGCTGCATGACTTGGAGCAGCGCATCGGCAGCCGGGTGCGTGTGGCGGCAGGATGCATGCCATTTGAAACTGGTCTCTGCCGTGGCCCAGCGGGTGCCTAAACCCTCGGTGAGTTTGGCGGGATTGGCATCGGTGCTCATGCCGGCGGCCAGCCCCTGTGGGCCGGTAAAGATGTCTTGTGCGCCGGTGAACCCATCTTTGGCCAAGTACGCCGCCATCAGGCCTGCAGCCGCTGCGTGTGCGGTGTGCAGCTGCTTGCTGTCGGCCGCTGTGCGCAAAAACTCCCACAAGCCTGCGGCCTGCGTGCCCGCGGACCCCAACGCATGCTGCATTTGCACCGGTGTCAGGCCCAGCAGATGGCCTACTGCAGCGGCGGCGGCCAAGGTGCCTGCGGTGCCCGTGGTGTGAAAAATTCGGTAGTGGCTGCGGCCCAGAAATTCGCCCACTCGGATACCCACTTCATAGCCTGCTACGCAGGCCGCCATCAGTTGTGCACCACTGGCTCCCATGCTTTGCGCTACGGCAACAGCGGGTGCAAACACCACCGCAGCTGGATGGAACACCGAGCCGTTGTGCACATCATCTTGCTCTGCGACATGCGCTGCCGCCGCGTTGGCCAGTGCAGCCATCATGGGCGAAGTCGTTGTGTTTTGACCGATCACCTCACAGGGTCCCTGGGCTGGCCCTTGCGACAGTGCAAAGCGCGTCAGACTTTGTACTGGCCGTGCGTTTTGGCCGGCCAGCACAGAGCCAAACCAGTCGACCCAGAGGTCCTCGGCCTTGCGCTGTACGGCGGGCGGAATATCGTCCCAGTGCAGCGTGGCCGCAAACTGAACCAGGGGGTGAATGGTGATGTGACTTTCTTGCTTCATGCTTGTTCCTGTCTCAGCGTGCGCAAGCGCAGACTGCTCTTGTTGGTGTGTTGCGGAGTCACGCGCATGGACTATTTTGCAAGGCCGCGGCCTGCTCTGCGCTCCAGCCCAGCTCGGCCAAAATGGCGGCGTTGTGCTGGCCCACAGCGGGCACAGGCTCCATGCGGTAGTCGAAAGCGCTGTTCACCCCGGGCGGCAGCAGGGCAGGCACATCACCAGCGGGCGTGGCCACGGTGCGCCAGCGCTCACGCGCCTGCAATTGCGGGTGCTGCCACAGATCTGCCATGTCGTTGACGCGGGCGTTGGCAATGCCTGCGGCTTCCAGGCGAGCCACCACTTGCGGGGCAGTCAAGGCCGCGAAGGTTTCTACGATCACGGTTTGCAACGCAGCGCGGTTGGCATTGCGCTGGGCATTGCTGTCAAAGCGGGCATCGATAGCAACATCGGGTTGCAGCAGCACGGTGTCGCAAAAGGCTTTCCATTCACGCTCGTTTTGCAGGCCCAGCATTACAGTCTTGCCGTCACCGGCTTGGAAGGGGCCATAGGGGTAGATGCTGGCGTGCGATGCGCCTGTGCGCGGTGGCGGTGGCGCACCGTCATAGGCGTAGTACATGGGGTAGCCCATCCACTCGCCCATGGCCTCCAGCATGGACACATCAATGTGGCTGCCTTTACAGGTTTTTCCGCGCAACATCAGCGCTGCCAGGATGTTGGTATAGGCATACATGCCGGCTGCAATATCGGCCACTGAAATGCCTGATTTGCTGGGTGTATCAGGCGTGCCAGTTACCGACAAAAAGCCTGCTTCGCTCTGGATCAGCAAGTCATACGCTTTTTTGTCGCGATAGGGGCCATCGGCGCCGTAGCCGCTGATGTCGCACACGATCAGTTGGGGGTTGTGTGTCTTTAGCACTTCGTACGACAAACCCATGCGCGCAGCTGCGCCAGGGGCCAGGTTCTGCACCAGCACATCAGCTGTTTTCAACAGCTCCATCAGCGCGGATTTGGCGAGCGGCTGTTTGACATCCAGAGCCAGACTTTGCTTGCTGCGGTTGATCCAGGTGAAGTGCGATGACTGGCCGTTGACGCGCTGGTCGTAGCCGCGTGCAAAGTCGCCGCTGCCTGGGCGTTCCACCTTGATAACGCGCGCACCCAGATCAGCCAGTTGACGTGTACAAAACGGAGCGGCTACCGCGTGTTCCAAAGAAATGACAGTGATGCCGTCAAGAGGTCGAATCATGTGAAATCCAATATCCGAAGTGGGCCTGCAATGCGGAGCAACCGCTCAGGGGGTTGACCATGTCAGAAAGAGCGGGGCAGACCCAGCAGGTGCTCGGCCACGTACGAATAAATCAGATTGGTGGAGATAGGCGCAACTTGGTACAAGCGTGTTTCGCGGAATTTGCGCTCCACGTCGTACTCGCAGGCAAAGCCAAAGCCACCGTGAAACTGAAGACAGGCGTTCGCCGCCTCCCAGCTGGCCTTGGCCGCCAGGTACTTGGCCATGTTCGCCTGGGCTCCCATGGGTTCGTGTTTGTCAAACAGCTCGCAAGCTTTCCAGCGCATGAGGTTGGCCGCTTCCAGCTCGATAAAAGTCTCGGCAATCGGGAACTGCACCCCCTGGTTCTGGCCGATGGGGCGGCCAAATACCTGGCGATCCTTCACGTAGTGGGTCACGCGGTCCATGAACCAGTAGCCATCGCCAATGCACTCGGCGGCGATCAGTGTGCGCTCTGCGTTCAGGCCGTCGAGGATGTACTTGAAGCCCTTGCCTTCTTCCCCGATCAGGTTCTCGGCAGGGATTTCCAGATTTTCAAAAAACAGCTCATTGGTTTCGTGATTGACCATGTTCGGGATCGGGCGCACGGTCATGCCCTTCTTCTCGGCTTCGCGCAAATCCACCATGAAGATCGACATGCCTTCAGACTTCTTGGTCACCTCTGCCAGCGGCGTAGTGCGCGCCAGCAAGATCATGAAATCGCTGTGCTGGATGCGGCTGATCCACACCTTCTGGCCGTTGATGACGTACTTGTCACCCTTTTTCACCGCGCTGGTCTTGATCTTGGTGGTGTCGGTGCCGGTGGTGGGCTCGGTCACACCCATCGATTGCAGGCGCCATTCGCCGGTTGCAATTTTGGGCAGGTACTTGTCTTTTTGTGCCTGCGAGCCATGGCGCAGCAATGTGCCCATGTTGTACATCTGGCCGTGACAGGCACCAGAGTTTCCGCCACAGCGGTTGATCTCTTCCATGATGACCGAGGCCTCGGTCAGCCCCAGACCCGAGCCACCATATTCCTGCGGAATCAGCGCCGCCAGCCAGCCCGCTTCGGTCAACGCGTTGACGAACTTTTCAGGATAGGCACGCTCTTCGTCCACCTTGCGAAAGTACTCGTCGGGAAAGGCCTTGCACAGGTCGCGGATTGCATCGCGAATCTCGTGGTGGTTGTTGCTCAGGGTCTTTTCAATCATTGGCATTTTTTCAAACCTTTTGTGGCTCTAGCGCTTCATCTGTGAGCGCTAGAGGCTTCTGTTTTTGTGTCTTTTGAAGGTGTGCTTTAAGCCAGCGTGGCAGTGGCTTGCATGGTCAGCCAGCCTTCGTGGTCTTGTGCCCACAGCTCCACGGTTTTTCCATCTGCAGAAGGCTTGCCGTGCACGCTGAAGCTGTGCAGATCAAACGTCGGACGCACGGCTTTGAAAGCAAAGCTTTGCAGCTGTGCGCCGGGGTCGCTGCGGCGCAGCAGATCCACCAGCAGCGTGGCAATCAAGGGGCCATGCACGATCAATCCGGGGTAGCCTTCCACCTCGGTCACGTACTTGCGGTCATAGTGAATACGGTGGCCGTTGAAGGTCAGCGCCGAGTAGCGAAACAGCAGTACGTCATCGGGCGTAATCACGCGAGACCATTGCTGCTGGCCAACCAGTGGCGGGGTTTGCGGCGCAGGCGCAGGTTCTCCGGGCTGGGCCGTTGGGCGGTAGACGATATCGTGCTCTTCCACCAGTGACAGCCCATCGGCATTGCCAAAGCGGTGTTCAACCTGCACAAACAGCAGCTCTCCCGAGCGACCTGTTTTGTGCTGCACAGACTGGATGGTGGAGACACGCTCTGCGTCTTGGCCCACCAGGAGCGGGTTGCCCGGCTCCCAGCGCAGGCGCCCCCCTGCCCACATGCGCCGGGGTAGTGGCACTGGAGGCAGAAAACCACCGCGTTGGGGGTGGCCATCAGCCCCCAGCTCGCTTTGGCGGGCATGGGGCAGAAAGTACAGCCAGTGCCACAGCGGTGGCACGGTGCTGCCGGCCACCACAGGAGCATCATCGCGGTCGAGCGTGGCCGACAAAGCGCGCAAAGGCGCAGGGGTGATCAGGTCGCTTGATATGTCGCTACGGCCTTGCCAAGTTTGCAGGTGTGCCAGCTGGGTGCTATCGATTTGGTGAGTCATACGCTGTAGGTGCAAACGATGCGCAGCCAAAGTCGCGCATCCAAAAAACAATTTAGTTCACGGTAGCGCCAGATGCTTTCACAATTTGCGCCCACTTCTTGATGTCCTGATGCAACAGCGCAGTCATCTCGGCGGGGGTGACAGGTTTGTCAGGCGTAGAAGCCAGTTCCACCCCTTGTGCGACAAGTTTTTCGCGCAAATCGGCGTCTGCCAAGGTCAGGTGCATGCCTTTTTTCAAGCTCTCTAGCACCTCGACGCTGACGCCGCTGGGTGCAAAAAGACCAATCCACAATGTTCCGCTGTAGCCAGGGACCAGTTCGCCAATGCTTGGAACATCAGGCAATGCGGGAGAACGCTCCGGGCTGCTGACAGCCAGTGCCCGCAACTTGCCAGATTTGATGTGTTGCAAGGTCGATGGAAGGCTGCCAAACAGCAGCGCAATTTGCCCGCCAAGCACATCATTCAGTGCGGGAGCAACGCCTCGGTAAGGAACGTGTTGCAGCTCAATGCCAGCCATTTGGTTGAGCATCTCACCCAACAGATGGTTGAGCGTGCCATTGCCTGCCGATGCGTATTGGAACGTACCGGGTTTTGACTTGGCCAGGGCAATCAGCTCAGGAATGTTTTTGGCAGGAAATGACGGATGTGCGAGCAGTACGTTGGGTACAGAGCCGATCAAACTGATGGGTTTGAAGTCTTCCACGGGGTCAAAACCTGGCGACTTATAGAGCGCAGGATTAATGGCTTGGCTGCTGCTGATCGTCATCAACAGGGAGTACCCGTCTTTCGGGCCTTTAGCCACAGCCTGCGTACCAATATTGCCTCCCGCGCCGGGGCGGTTTTCTACCACGGTACTGACGCCCAGTTTTTCACCTAACTTCTGGCTCACCAAGCGCCCAACAATATCGTTGGTGCCACCAGCTGCTTGCGGAACAACCATCACGATGGGCCGGTTGGGGTAGGTGGCTTGCGCAAAACTGGGCAGCGCACATGCAGCGATAGCTGTGAAAAGTGCGGTGCCGCAAAATGTTCTGCGCAGCGAGGATGGGCGTGTCGACATGTCTTCGTCTCCTTTTTATAGGGAGATATGGTGTGGCGATTACTGGCGCAGTGCAATCTTTGATATCAGAATGAAGACTTTTGTTTTGCAGAAGGCTGGCGATGCAATTTGAGCTCAAGGACTTGCGCTTATTTCTCTCGATTACGCAAACAGGTAGCTTGACGGGTGCGTCCCAAGAGTTGCATCTGTCATTGCCCGCCACCAGCGTACGTGTCAAAGCCCTGGAAGAGCAAGCTGGCATGCCTTTGTTGATTCGAGAGGCTCGGGGCGTGCGCCTGACGCCGCCGGGGGAGGCATTTTTGTTCCACGCCCGCGCCATGCTGCAGCAGGCGCAGCAGCTTGAGGCTGACTTGCAGGAGTACGGGGCAGGCCTGCGTGGCCACGTGCGCGTGTTTGCCAACACAACGGCGGTGACCGATTTTTTGCCAGACATTCTGGCAGCCTACCTGATGGCGCATCCCCACATCAGTGTGGACTTGCAGGAGCGCCCGAATGCCGACATTGCTGCAGACATCCGCGAAGGTCGAGCTGACCTGGGCATCATTGCGGGCGAGGTGGATATGCATGGCCTGACCAGCGTGCACTTCAGCACTGATCGACTGGTGCTGGTCACTCCCGATGAAGCCCGCTGGCGAGGTATAGAGGCACTGGGCTTTGCGGATGTGCTGCATGAGCACTTTGTGGGCATGCACCGCAACAGCACCTTGCAAACCTTCTTGAGCACGATTGGCCAGCAGCTGGGTCACACCCTCAAGCTGCGCATTCAATTGGCCAGTTTTGATGCCATGTGCCGCATGGTGGCCGCCGGTGTAGGCATTGCTGTGGTGCCAGAAAGTGCCGCACTGCGCAGCAGCACCCAGCAGCATTTGCGGCAGATCGCGTTAAGAGACAACTGGGCCGTGCGCCCGCGCTACATGCTGTTGCGTGAAGGCAGCAATGTGGCCAGCCACGTGCAAGACCTGATGCACGCCGTGCAGCAATACCACGCAATTATTGAAATGTAAGAGGCCTCAGAGCGTGCGCCGCTGCGCCCGGTCAATCGACCACAGGTAGTTCATCTCTGCACAAAAAGGCTGCGCGCAAATGGCCCGGCCTTGGTACTGACAGCCAGCGCGGTTGCAGAAGTTGGCCTGCTCATTGGCGTTGCGGGGCTGCTTTTTGTTGTGGCCTTCGGCTTCGGCCTGCGCCATCAGCAGCCACGGATCGGTGCTGCGCCCTTGAATCATGGCTTGCAGATCCTGCGGCAGCATGTGGGCGGGCATGTAAACCGAAGCCACCTGCGCGCTCTGTACGGCCTGCGCCAGCGGCTGAAACTCCAGCTGCAAAATGGCACTGGTGCGCATGGCTTGCGCCGCAACAGCCGCTGCAGAACCGGGCAAGAGCTGCGGTTGCATCACCAGCCCCATACTGCCGCTGCTCAACTGCTGCACGCTGCCCGCAAAAGGCAGTGCAAGCAGGCCACCCAAGCTGAAACCACCGGGCGTGCCGGACAGCAGCCCGGGGGGGATTGCAGAGCCTGCGGCAACCGGGCTGGCACCAGCGGGCAGGGCGGTGCCCAGGGCTGCTTGCGCCTGTGCCCAGGCCACTGGCACACGCAAGGTCAGGGTAAAGCTGCGTTCGCCGTCGGCGGCTTGCACAGAGCCTTGCTGTACCAGCCAGTTCTGCAGCTGAGGCAGGCGAATGTCTGTTGGGTCCACCGCCGGCGCGGCTTGGGCGGTTGTGGCCGCCAGAGCAGGGGACAAGTTGCCCGCAGTGGCGGCTTGTCCGGCCAGTTGCAGCACAGCGTTGGTCAGTGCCGTGGGCCATGCCTGCAGGCTGACCAATTGCTGCGGCAGTGGCTGGCTGGCAGTGGCTTGCTGGAGCAAGGCCGTCACAAAAGCCTGTAGCTGTGGGCTGACGCCAGCAGCTGGCCAGTTGGCTGGCAAGGTAGCGCTGCCTGACTGGATGTGGTTAACCAAGTTGGCCACCAGCTGGTTGAAAGCGTCCATTTTGACGGCCTGTTGCGCCTGGGGCGACAGGTTCACGCTGCTGGACAGTGCCGCCTGTGTGGCCGCCACAATCTGTGCAACCTGCGCCGCGCTGGCTGTGCCGCTGGCAGGTGCTACTGGGGTAGTGGGCGCAGCGGGCGCTGCTGCATTGGCTGGAGGTGTTGGGCTGGTCGCTGGTGTGCTGGCCAGCCCGCTGCTGGCAGAACGGGTGTTGCTGGGCGGCGCAGGCACATGCCCCTGAGTGGCTGCCTGGGCGCTGGTCGCAAAGCTTGGCCCGCCAGCACTGGCGTTACCAGACGCGCCTTCTGTGTGGCTGGGAGCTGCTGGTGTGATGGGCAGGGCAGGCGTGGGGGGGATGGCGGAGGTCACGCGCTGAATGTAGTGCAAAACAGTGCACAGGCCCAAGTGTTGGGGCAGTGCTTTTGCTAGCTTCTAGCGCTTGCTGTACCAGCGCTAGAAGCCGTTTCGGTTTGCAATTGCTTCAAGTCTTGGCAGGTGTCAATTGCAGCTGCTGCACAAACAAAGAGGCCGCTAGCCCCAGGGGACGCTCTTTGGACCACACCCAGTCGACAAACAGTCGCGTGCCGTTGCTCAGGTTGGACAGCGGAATCTGCACCAGCTCGCCGCTTTGAATGTGGGGTTCTACAAAACTGTGCGGCAGCCAGCCCCAGCACAGTCCTGCGGCAATCAGGGAGCGTGCTGCGCCGTGGCTGTCTGCACGCCACAGGTGGTGCGAGAACACAAAGCGTGTATCAGTCAGGGATGGGTCGCGGCTGGCCACCAGAATTTGTCGGCTGGCGGCCAGTTGCGCCATCTCGATGTGTGCACCGCCTTGTGCCTGCAACTGTGTCCACAGAGGGTGGCGGGTAGACATCACGGCCACTAAAGTTTCTGCACCTTGTTCCTGAAAGTCTTCGCGCGCATCGAAAGAGGGGCGCTCAAATACCAGCGCAAGCTGCGCACGGCCTGCATGCAGCAATTCCAGCGCATCAGCTTGCGGGGCCACCAGCACCTCGACAACCAGCGCCGGGAACTGCTCCACCACAGGCTGTAAATGCTCGGCCCAAGCAGTGGCCAGCAACTCTGGCGCAATTGCCAGCGTCAATCGCTTTTCCAGCCCGGCATGCAAGGCCAGTGCCTGCTGGTTGAGCTGCTGCAGTTGCTGGGCCAGCAGGCGGGCCTGCGGTTCCAGGGCCCGCGCAGCGGCGGTGGGTTGTGGCTCGCGACCGGTGCGGTCAAACAGTTGCAGGCCCAGCTCGGCTTCCAGATGACCCATGGCCATGCTGATCGCAGAAGGCACGCGGCCCAGCTTGCGCGCAGCGGCAGAAAACGAGCCCGTATCGAGTACGGCCAGAAACAACGGGACTTGTTCGGGGGGAAAGGACATGGCGCTCAACTTATCAGAAAAACTGAAAGAACCTAACTTTTATCATCCATTTTCTACACATAAACTGCCGTACTTATGTCAGTTCATACACCCAAGGCCATAGGCCTGCAGGGCGCCAAGCGCCGCGTTGTTTTTGTTGGTCTTTACGAGCTCATTGCCATTCTTTGTGCCAGCCTGCTGTTCATGGCAATTGGCCAGGACGCCAGTGCTTCTGGCGGCATGGCGGTGGCTGCATCCACCATCGCCATTGCCTGGAACATCACGTTCAACTGGCTTTTTGAGAAATGGGAGCTGCGCCAAACCAAGAAGGGCCGCTCACTGCTGCGCCGCATTGCGCATGCCGTGGGTTTTGAAGGCGGTATTGCCGCCATGCTGATTCCGTTGATGGCCTGGTGGTTCAATATTTCGCTGTGGGAAGCCACGGTCATGGAAGCCGGTCTGCTGGTTTTCTTCATGGTCTACACCTTTGTTTTCAACTGGAGCTTTGACCGTATCTTTGGTCTGCCCGCCTCGGCCCAGCTGCTGCCGCAGCACGCATAATTCGTTTTTGATAGCTTCTAGTGCTTATGAGGTAAGCGCTAGAGGCCTATTTGGATTGCTTCTTCAAGCCAGCGCCGCTGCCGTGCACTGGCATAGCGCTTGCCGGGTGCGCCAGCACAGCGGTACGCCGTAAAATCAGTGGTTTCGCCCCAAGGAGCGCTGCAGCAGCGCGTGTGCCACTTTGGCACCGCTGTCAGGCTTGGGCCGACGGCTGCCACACGCGCAGCCGCTCGCATGCAACTGCGTTCACCTGTCTTCCGTTTGGTTTTGATTGTTCACACAGGTGAGTGCGATGACTGCTGCCGCTGCCCCCCATACGATTCCCCCCATGCGCCTGTCGGGCCTGGAACCCGTCTTCATTGGTGAGGACACCCTGTTTGTCAACGTGGGTGAGCGCACTAACGTCACTGGCTCCAAAGCCTTTGCCCGCCTGATCCTGAACGAGCAGTACGAAGAAGCTCTGGCTGTGGCCCGCCAGCAGGTGGAAAACGGTGCACAGATCATTGACGTGAACATGGACGAGGCCATGCTGGACAGCAAGGCCGCCATGGTGCGTTTCCTGAATCTGATTGCCTCGGAACCCGATATTGCGCGCGTGCCCATCATGGTGGACAGCTCTAAATGGGAGGTGATTGAGGCCGGTCTGCGCTGCATTCAGGGCAAGGGCATTGTCAATTCGATCTCGATGAAAGAGGGCGTTGACGAGTTCAAGAAACACGCAAAATTAGTCAAGCGCTACGGCGCTGCTGCCGTGGTGATGGCGTTTGACGAAAAAGGGCAGGCCGACACTTACGAGCGCAAGATCGAAATCTGCGAGCGTGCCTACCGCATCCTTGTGGATGAAGTCGGGTTTGCGCCTGAAGACATCATTTTTGACCCCAACATCTTTGCCGTGGCCACGGGCATTGAAGAGCACAGCAACTACGGCGTCGATTTCATCGAAGCCGTGCGCTGGATCAAACAGAATCTGCCCGGAGCCAAGGTCTCGGGCGGCGTGTCCAACGTGTCATTTTCGTTTCGGGGCAACGACCCCGTGCGCGAAGCGATCCACACCGTGTTTCTGTACCACGCCATTCAGGCGGGCATGGACATGGGCATTGTCAACGCCGGCATGGTGGGCGTGTACGACGACCTGGAAGCGAACCTGCGTGAGCGCGTGGAAGACGTGGTGCTCAACCGCCGCCCAGATGCTGCCGAGCGCCTGCTTGAGATTGCCGACAGCGCCAAGAGCGGTGCCAAGGACGAAAGCAAAAAGCTGGAGTGGCGCGGCACGCCCGAACATCCCAAGACCTTTGGCGAGCGCCTGTCGCACGCGCTGGTACATGGCATTACCGACTTCATCACCCAGGACACCGAAGAGGCCTATCAGGCCTTGGTGGTGCAGGGCGGTGGCCGCCCGCTGCACGTGATTGAAGGCCCGCTGATGGACGGGATGAACGTAGTGGGTGATCTGTTTGGTGCGGGCAAGATGTTCTTGCCTCAGGTAGTCAAATCCGCCCGCGTGATGAAGCAGGCGGTGGCGCACCTGGTGCCCTACATTGAAGAAGAAAAGCGCCAGCAGGAAGCAGCCGGTCTTGACGTGACCAGCAAGGGCAAGATCGTCATTGCCACCGTCAAGGGCGATGTGCACGACATTGGCAAAAACATTGTCACCGTGGTCTTGCAGTGCAATAACTTTGATGTCATCAATATGGGCGTCATGGTGCCTTGTCACGAAATCTTGGCACGCGCCAAGGCCGAGGGCGCTGACATCATTGGCCTGTCAGGCCTGATCACGCCCAGCCTGGAAGAGATGCAGTACGTTGCCGGTGAAATGCACAAGGATGACTACTTCCGCATCAAGAAGATTCCGTTGCTGATTGGTGGCGCGACATGCTCGCGGGTGCATACGGCTGTCAAGATTGCGCCCAACTACGAAGGCCCCGTGGTCTACGTGCCTGATGCCTCGCGCAGTGTGAGCGTGGCGCAAAGCCTGCTGGGCGAGGGCAAAGACAGCTACCTCAGCGAGCTCAATGCTGACTACGACAAAGTACGCACCCAGCACGCCAATAAAAAGAAGACACCGCTGTGGCCGCTGGACAAAGTACGTGCCAACGCCGCGGTGGTCAAGCACGCTCCTGTCACCCCCCGTGTGCTGGGCCGCCGTGTGTTCAAGAACTTTGACCTGGCCGAGCTGGCTGAATACATCGACTGGGGCCCCTTCTTTCAGACCTGGGATCTGGCGGGCCCTTACCCGGCAATACTCGACGATGAAATCGTGGGCGAGCAGGCGCGCAGCGTGCAAGCCGATGCCAAGCGCATGCTAAAGAAAATCATCGAAGGCCGCTGGCTGCAAGCCAATGGCGTGATGGGTATCTTCCCCGCGAATCGTGTGGGCGACGACATTGAGTTCTATACCGATGAATCACGTACTGAGGTGCTGATGACTTGGTACGGCATGCGCCAGCAAACCGAAAAGCAGGCGGTGGACGGTGTGATGCGTCCAAGCCGCTGCCTCTCAGATTTTGTGGCCAGCAAGGACAGTGGCATTGCGGACTACGCCGGTTTGTTTGCCGTGACCGCAGGTATTGGTGCAGAGAAGAAAGACAAAGAATTTGAAGCTGCGCTGGATGACTACAGCGGCATCATGTTCAAGGCCTTGGCCGACCGCTTGGCCGAAGCCTTTGCCGAATGTCTGCATGCCCGTGTGCGTAAAGACCTGTGGGGTTATGCCGCTGATGAAGTCCTGAGCAATGAGGAACTCATCAAAGAGCAATACAAAGGCATTCGCCCTGCGCCCGGTTACCCGGCATGCCCAGACCATACGGCCAAGATTGATCTGTTCAAAGTGCTGCAAGCCGAAGAAATTGGCATGACCCTGACCGAAAGCCTGGCTATGAACCCTGCATCCAGCGTGAGCGGTTTTTACATTGGCAACCCTCAAGCCAGCTACTTCAACGTGGGCCAGATTGGTGAAGACCAACTGGTCGATATGGCTCAGCGTCGTGGCATGGACATTGAGGCACTGCGCCGCTTCTTGGCACCCAATTTGGGGTGATCGACAGGACGTCAAAAAGGCCGCTTACGCGGCCTTTTTTGTGGCCAGCAGACATGGAGGCCGGTCAGGCGCAAACAAGGATGTTCAGCCTTGGTTATTGACCGCGGCCATTCCATCGTGCGTGACGCTATGACTACTTAAATATCGGGCCGAATGTCGATATTGCCGTATTCATCGTGGCGGCCTGTGGTGCTCAGAATGCGGCGGGCTTGCTCGTCTTCCACGATAAACAGCACGGGGTTCTTCGGGTCTTGGCGGGCAGTGAGCTGCACTTGATAAACACGCTGCTCGGTGAGGATGACGCCGGTGGCCGAAGGTTGGTGCGGCGGGAAGATCAGGCAGGAATTGCCAGTCAGTTGACCTTGTGCACATTGCGAGGTGCCGTAGAGCTTGGCGGGTTTACCTTGGTAAGTGATATCCAGACCAGGCGGGAACATGAGGGTGTCGGGCAGTGACGCTTCCTCAAAACAGCCGGCCAAAACAAAGGTGGCGGCTATAGCCGTCAATGGTGCAAATCGCATGAACTTCTTCTCTCGGCAAGCGCGATGACCAGTAGGCCCGCGCTGGTTGTCAACCCGGTGGAGCGCGCCTTAGCACGCAGAGAATTTGAAGTGTAGCAATTGTTACCAATTGAAAGTTGATAGCAGTTGAATATTTCCTGCTACCTTGTCGTCGCCGCTAGTTGGACGGCTGGCTGGTTTTGCGCAGGCGATACATGCTGCTTTGTGGCAGGGCATTACCGGTGCTGCGTTCACGCAGCTCAATCCAGCCTTCTGAGACCCAGAATTTGTAAGCTGGTGCCTCTTGTGCAGAGGTGCTCAGGCTGATGAGGCTGCCATGGGGGGAGTCAAAGTAAAAGGCTCCGTTGTAGGTTTGCGCAGGGGCTTTTTCAATGTCGCTGCCCAGCTTGCGCTCGCGCACCACGGCGGTGTGGTCTTCACGCAGTTGCACACTCATGGCAATTCCGGGGCAGGCGTTGCAAGGCAGGACAGCCTGGTAGGTGCCACTCCAGTCCAGCATGTTCTGAGGGGCGTCGCCCACAGGCTGCTGCATCAGTTGGTCAATGCGCGGTGGGGGCACGTTTTCGGTCACAGGCTTGCTTGCGCATGCGGTGAGCCACAGCACACCGAGCGACAGAAAAACAAGACCAAGGGCGTGGCGTGTAGGAAGGCGTTGCTGCATAAATATCGGATGGGCGTTCGTGTTAAACCATTGACGCCCAATGCTAAAGAGAATGTGTAGAGTACCAATCGCACAGAGCAGCGAATGCTTGTAGGCCACATCTCACAATCTTTGTTTGAAAGTTGTCCACCATGCCTCAAACCACGCGCGGTTACGCCGCACACTCACCAACCAGTGCCCTGGGTTTGTTCCACTTTGTGCGTCGCGATCCGCGTGACAACGATGTGGTGATTGACATCCTCTACAGCGGCGTGTGCCACTCTGATTTGCACACCGCGCGCAATGACTGGGGTGGCACGGTCTACCCCACCGTACCAGGCCACGAAATTGTCGGGCGTGTGGTGGCTGTGGGCAGTGCAGTGACACAGTTCAAAGTGGGCGATGCTGTCGGGGTAGGCTGCCTGGTAGACAGTTGCCAGAGCTGTGGGGCATGCGCCAAAGGGTGGGAGCAATACTGTGAAAACGGTATGACTGGTACCTACAACAGCACAGACCGTGTGGACGGCAGCGCCACCCAAGGCGGCTATTCCGAGCGCATCGTGGTGCGGCAGGAGTTCGTGCTGAAGGTGCCCGAGAACATGGATTTAAAGGGCGCAGCACCTTTGCTGTGTGCGGGTATCACGACCTGGTCGCCGCTGCGCCACTGGAATGTGGGAGCGGGCAGCAACGTTGCGGTGGTGGGCCTGGGTGGCTTGGGGCATATGGCATTGAAGCTGGCCAAGGCGCTGGGGGCGCATGTGACCCTGTTTAGTCGCTCTACGGGCAAGGAAGAGGACGCCAAGCGTCTGGGCGCAGACCGTGTGGTGATCAGCACCGACAGGGCGCAAATGAAGGCGGTGAGCGGGCAATTTGATCTGATCATTGACACGGTGCCCTATGCCCATGACTTGAACGCTTACACCGCCACGCTGGCCACTGGCGGTACGCTGGTGCTGGTGGGCTTTCTGGGCCAGCAAGAACCGGCTATCAACACGGTCACTCTAGTGCTGGGGCGCAAAGCCATTGCCGGCTCTGTGATTGGCGGGATTGCCGAGACACAGGAGATGCTGAATTTCTGTGGTCAGCATGGCATTACCGCCGATGTCGAGATGATTGCCATGCAAGACATCAACGAAGCCTATGAGCGCATGCTCAAGAGCGATGTGAAATACCGCTTTGTGATCGATATGGAAAGTTTGAAGACGCAGGCCTGAAAAGAACTTTGCAAACCTCCACCCGCCTTCAAGCCTTAATGGCTATAGGGCAGGCGGAGGGAATGCTGGCGGTGATCAAAAACTGAAAAGCGTTTTGCAATGTCAGTGTTTGGAGTCACTGGCTTGCTGGGCAATCACTTCCAGCACGGCCAGTGGCCAGTGCATGGCCCAGCCAGCTGCCGCCACGGCCAGCCATTCAGGCAAGGTCCAATCACCAATGCTTTGAGGCATGGGCATATAGGCTTCTTCGGTGCCTTGTGCACACACCACGCGGCCATTGCGCAAGAAAGCCACGCAGCCATTCACGCGGCGGTGCGACTGCAGCAGCGGGTGCTGCTCATCAGCGTTGACCCAGATGACTTTGCCCAGGCACGTCAGTGCTAGGCTTTCCAGCTGTGCACTGCCAGTGCCTAAGACGGCGATGCCTCCGGGGCGCACTGTACGTAGCTGTGTGGCCAAAATGCGTTGCTGCATGCTGGCGTCCAGGGGTGATTCCTCAGGGCAAATGATGGCCATATCGCACTGGGCGTATGCCCAGCCAGCTTGCATGGCGGTGAGCATGTCTTGGGCAACCACCGCCGCAGTGACGGCACGGTGCATCAGTACGCGTTCGCCCGCAGAGGGGGCCTGGCTGGAAGGCTGCAGCATGCGCTGGCCTTGCAGGTACATGGTGTCGCCGCTGGCCATGCCCACATGGTGGCCCTGAGATTGCTGCCAGGCGGCCAGTGTCTGACCGATGCGCAGACCAGCTGCATTGCTGGCCAAAATGCCAGTCAGGGGAATGCGGCCATCTTCTGGCTGCGGGAACAGGTGGCTGCAAATGGCTTCACCCACAGCCCGGGGTTTGCCGTGCACGGGGTACAGATGCATGAGCAGGCTGGGGCCTGCATTCACTTCCACGATGGCGCCACCTTGCGCCAGCAGGGGTTGGCGAATGTCTTGGACCACCATGTCGATGCCTGCAATATCCAGCCCGATGGTGCGCGCCGCCATGATGGCATGGTGTGCAATATCGGGATGCACGTCGTCGGTGCAATCAACGGTGAGGTTGCCGGTGCGCAGCAAGACCACTTCCTGGCCCGCAGCAGGAATGGATTGGTCATGCAGCTGCTGGCGTTGCAGTTCGACCTGAATTTTGGTGTTGCTGGACAGCTCAATGCGTTCCAGCGTCATGTCGATCAGGCAGCGTGGGTGCTGATTGATCTGCACTTCGACCAGTTCGATGATGGTGGACAGGCCATCGCCCTGCACAGCCAAAGTTTGACCGCGTGTGGCTGCAACCACTTGCTCGCCCACGACCAGTACACGGTGCTCATGGCCGCGGATGCAGCGTTCCACCAGCACTTGGGTGCCTTCGCGTTTGGCCAGTTGCCAAGCGGTTTCGACGGAGGCCTGGTCCATCAAATCTAGGCTCACGCCACGCGCGCGGTTGCCGTCCAGCGGCTTGACCACCACGGGCACACCCAAGCGTTGTGCCAGATGCCAAGCCTGTGCAGGCGAGCTGGCAATGTCACCCTGCGGGGTGGGAATGCCAGCATTGGACAGCAGGCGTTTGGTGAGTGCCTTGTCAGAGGCGATGTCTTGCGCGATGGCTCCGGTCAAATCGCTCTCGGCGGTCCAGATGCGCTGCTGTGCGGCACCCATGCCCAGATGCACCAGATTGCCTTTGGGGAACAGGCGGTATGTGGGCAGGTGGCGCTGTATGGCGGCATTGGCAATGCAGGCCGTGCTGGGGCCCAGGCACTCCTCATCGACCACGTGGCGAATACGGCCCAGAGCACCAGTCCATTGCTGGGCGCGCTCAATCGATGGCAGTGCCAGCAATTCCAGCGCTTGTTGCAGCACGCAGCGGCCTAAGGGCGCTTCGCTGGCCTCCAGCACCACCGTGCCACGGCCGTTGATGTGCGGCAGGCACTGGCAGACGCGGTCAGGCAATGCGACGGCTTGAAGCAGGGCGTGCAGCATTTCTTCCAGCTGTGGCCACTGGCTGTCGTCCATGTCGAGCAACTGGGCCTCCAGCACAGGGTGGGGGCTCCACAGGTTATTGCCTGTCCAGTGGCGGGTGCGCAAAACATACGCTTGCTGGCAGGTGAAGGCTTTTTCAGCGGGATGAAATTCAGACGGTGTGAGGACGCGCATACGCGACCCTCCTTGGGTTCAGTGGTAATTGGATACACCCGTGCCAGCAGCGACAGCGCGCAAGCAGCAACGACGCAATATACCGCCGCAGCGATGCATCAGCAGATGTAGAAAAAGTGAGTGGTTCAGAGGGGAGAGCGAAAGAAATCGCTGACCTGCAGGCTTAGGTGCGCAGCCGAAGCAGCGGCCCATCCACGCAGTTCAGCATGTGAATGTTTGTCATGAAGGACTTTCCAAACCGAGCCCACGTGCGCGGACTGCTGGCTTGTTATGTTGGGCCTGTAAAAGAATCGGAGCGATGCTGCATTGGAAATGCTGCCTCAGTGTGAAGAGCCATTCCATAAAGCTTTCTGCCATCACTCCATGGGCAGAAAACGGACGCCAGCTTATCAGGCTGTAAACAAGTGTGGAAGCCGTGCCAGGTTGAAAGTAATCCAGGGCAGTAGGGATATTCCCGGTAAGCGGTGGTTTCAACCGGTGGCACAAGCGGTCTGCGCTTGCAAAGCCGTTGTCGCGGCGAGGGCTGGTGGCGGGCACGTACACTCATTGAACAGCTTGGCACTGTGCCGCCAAGCGCATTGCAAAGCATCGTTCATGTCTACACCCAATACCCGCAGCTGGCTGCAAACTCTGGTGGCCTTTGACACCACCAGTCGCAACTCCAACCTGAATTTGATTGAACACGTGCGCGATGCGTTGATGGCGCAAGGCGTGAAGGCGCAGTTGTTCAAATCACCCGATGGGGCCAAATCCAATCTGTTTGCCACGTTACCAGCTCAAGACGGCAGCACCCAAGGCGGCATTGTCTTGTCTGGTCACACGGATGTGGTGCCCGTGGATGGGCAGCAGTGGGATACGAACCCGTTTGCCTTGACCGAGCGCGATGGCAAGTTATATGGCCGTGGCACCTGCGACATGAAAGGCTTTATTGCAGCGGGGCTCGCCCTGGTGCCAGAGTTCCTGGCCATGCCCCGCAGCAAGCCCTTGCACTTTGCGCTGTCGTATGACGAAGAGGTGGGCTGTGTCGGCGCCCCCATCATGCTGGCGCAGCTCAAGCTGCAAGGCCAGCACCTGGATGGCTGCATTGTGGGCGAGCCCACCAGCATGCAGCCCGTGGTGGCCCACAAAGGCATTAACGTGTGGCGTTGCAGGGTGCATGGCAAGGCGGCGCATTCCTCGCTGACACCGCGTGGCAGCAATGCCATTGAATATGCGGCCCGCCTGATTTGCCGCATCCGCGATCTGGCAGATACATTCAAGGCGAATGGGCCGTATGACCGCTTTTTCGACGTGCCCTACACCACCATGACGACCAACCAGATCCGCGGCGGCATTGCAGTGAATACGCTGCCCGAGCTGTGCGAGTTTGCGTATGAGTTTCGCAACCTGCCGGGCATTGCTCCCGAGGGCATTCAGCAGCAGGTCGAGGCGTATGTGCAGCAAGAGTTGCTGCCTCGCATGCGCCAGGAATTTGCCGATGCACGCATTGAATTTGAATCGCTGGCCGGTGCACCATCGTTTGATGCTGCGGAAGGCGAAGCCATCAGCGAACTGGTGCGTGCGCTGACGGGTGACCGTGACAAGCGCAAAGTGGGGTATGCCACTGAGGCGGGCCTGTTTCAGCAAGCAGGGGTGCCTACGGTGGTCTGCGGGCCGGGGGCGATTTCCGAGGCCCACAAGGCCAATGAATATGTGGACATCGCGCAGCTGGAGCATTGCGAACACTTCTTGCGCAAGCTGGGGCAGTCTCTGTAAAGGCTGCAAAGGTTTCAGCAAAAAGCTGCCAGCGCTTATCTGGTAGGCGCTGGCAGCTTTGTTTGAAAACACGGCGGCTGCGGATTCAAGACGTGGGCGTGGCCTCGTCGTGTGTGGCATTCACCTCGGGCAGCGGGTGTTCTGGGCCATCGTAGGGCTGCAGCGTATCGATTTCCCCGCGCAAAATGCGCGTTGCAAAATCATCGACCGCCGCTTTGGCACTGGAAGGCACACGCGGGCTGTAAACCAGTTGCACCAGCTCGGGAGACTCCAGACCAAAGGCCCGGTAACCGCCCAGCGGCAGGCTCGATTGCGCAAAGTCTTTGATGGCCGCATGAATGGCTGCGCCAGAGTCGCAGATGGCCGATGCGATGAACACTTGTGGGTCGCGCTCTACCCAGTCCAGAACGTTGCCAATCTGCTGAATGCCATGCTGGCGGCAGGCTGCCGTTACGCCGGAGCGGCCGCCATCGATCATGGCGAACAAGGTGTCAATCTGGGTCTGCTGTGCCATGTCGCTGACACACTGGCGTGCCCAGTCGGGGAGGTGCTGGTGGCCGCAAAACTGCGTCGCGAAATGACCGGCAAAGCCAGCGGCATGCAGGCCGTTGGCAAATGCGGCACGGCCGCGCAATCCCGGGGGCACTTTCTCCCCGGAGAAATGGCCGACAGCACCCGTTTGCGTGGTGTGGGCTGCCAGCACCCCGGCCAGAAAAGCGGACTGCTCCTGCAGGACTTCATAGCGGGCCACGTTGGCGGCCTGATGGCTGCCCTGAGTGACCACAAACGCTTGGCCGGGATACTGCGCAGCCAGCAGTGCCACGGGGCCATCGCCCTGGCCCCCATGGGCCACGATCAGATCGTAGGTTTTGTCGCACAGGTGCCGCATGTCGTGGGCGCGCTCCTGTGCAGACAAGGGCGCAATCCAGTGCACATCGACATCGAAGCCTGCAGCGCGCGCCTGGTTGGCGCCACGCAGGCCTGATTCATTAAAGCTGCCTTGCCCCTTGGGGCCGAACAGCACCACAGCGGTACGAAAATAAGCAGTCATGCCAGTCTCTCAAAGGCATGCCACGCAGGACGTGAGCGCCATGCGTGGCATGCAAGGGTTGGTCAGAAAAGATCAGATGACAGCACCGGTGCGGCGTGCAATCGGCCCCCAGGTCTGAAACTGGGTTTGCACCATCTGGGTAAAGCGCTGCGCATCCAGATTTTGCAAGGCAAAGCCTTGTTGCAGCAAAGCCTGGTGCACTTGCGGGTCGTTGCTCGCTTGGCGCACAGCATCGGTGATGCGCGCGGAGATGGTGTCAGAGAGCCCTGCGGGTGCAGAGATACCGACAAAATTATCGCCCGCCAGTTTCGGGTAGCCCAGCTCCGCAATAGACGGAACGTCAGGCGCAGAGGCAGTTCTTTGGGACGAAGTCACCGCCAGCACCTTGAGCCTGCCACTTTGAACCAGAGGAATGTTCTGGGGCAGCGCATCAATTGCCAGCAGGATTTGCCCGCTAATCAGGTCCGAGCGCATGGGGCCAGCCCCGCGGTACGGCACGTGCATCATGGGCAGACCCAGGGTTTGGGCAAATTGCTCGCCCACCAGGTGGCCCACAGAGGCGGCACCACCACTGCCAAATGCCACGGGCTGCTTTTGCGCACGAATCCATTGCACCAGTTCGGCGAAAGTATTGGCTGGTACCGAGGGGTGCACCACAAACACGGTAGGCACCGCACCGATATAGCCCAGGTGCTGAAAACTATTGATGGGGTGGTAGGGCGCAGGGGTGATCAGGTGCGGCGCAATCGAGAGCGCTGCAGAGTTGGACACCAGCAGGGTATAGCCATCCGCTGCGCTGTGCGCAACCAAACTGGCACCGATGGAAGAGCCTGCGCCGGGTTTGTTTTCAATGACGATGGGTTGTCCCAGTACTTGGCTCAGCTTGGGTGCCAGCAGGCGGGCCACAATATCGCTGGAGCCGCCCGGGGGAAATGTCACAACCAGCTTGATGGGCTTGGTGGGCCAGTTACTTGTGGCCGCCCAGCTGGTGCCCGCTGCGCAGGCCATGGTCGCGCCGATGGCCCCTAAAAATTGACGCCTTTTCCATGCAACCGACATTTCATCTCTCCACACGTTGAGGTCCGACAGCCTGTGCAACATCTGTGCCATCGCTGTGGGCCTCTCTACAAAGAGAGGGATTGGAGCTGTTGCAGCTGGTGAAGTAAAAGAAGTTTTCCGCAGTTAGTTACTTGTTTTTCGCATATGCAAGATTGCGCCCGACCTGCGCCCATGCATGCGTCAAGCGGGGATCCTAAAAGTCTTTGATGCTGATGGAATAAGCCCTTGCCGCTACGCCGCGTTCAAGCGTGCCAAGCGGCTGACCTTGAGCGCCTCAAGCCCGCTCTGTGCGCCAAAGCAGCGCCATATCCCAGGCCGCAGAGGGGGGACAGCCGCTTCATTAAAACCAGAGCGGCCCTGAGTGAGCAGCGTGGCACCACAGGTCGCAAATGCGCGAGAAGCTCAGGTGACTTCTCAGCGATCGGCATGGGCTGACAGCGTGCACGTCGCGGTCGGCGACACAATCGGGCATGGCTACAAGCTCTTCTTCCTGGCTGCAGCGCAGCAAATCTCTTTTCAAACCTGTTCAACCGCTGATTGATGCGGTGCAGCTATGGCTGCAGGCCGATGGCATGCGAATGAGCGCAGCCATGACGTTTTATGGCCTGCTCAGCCTGTCCCCGCTGGTGCTGCTGATTGTGGGCTTGCTGGGCTGGTGGATGGACCGCAGCGTGGTGGAAAACACGGTGCTTGATCAAGTGCGTGATGTGATGGGTGAGCGTGGTGCCAGCGTGGTGCAGGCCGCCATGACCAGCGCACAGGCCCCAGCACAGGGCCGACTGGCCTCGCTTATCGCTTTTGTGCTGCTGCTGTCCGGGGCGACCGGGGTGTTTGTAGAGTTGCAAAACGCGCTTGGCAAACTGTGGCAACTGGGCAGTACAGAACCACCGCCGGCACAGAAAGTCTGGTGGAAACTGGCCACCTTGCGCTTGCGTGGGCTGGCCTATGTGCTGGTGGTGGGTTTTTTGATGCTGGTGGCCATGCTGTTGTCTACGGCCATTCAGATGTTCACGCAGCTGGCAGGCACATGGCTGGATATGGAGCCGCCGGGCGTCTTGATCCGCCTGATCAATGAAGGCGTTTCATTTGTGGTGATCACGCTGCTGTTTGTGGGGTTGATGCGCATTGGCTCCGGGCGCAAACCCCGGCTGCGGTATCTGGTGCTGGGTGCAGTAGTGGGGGCGATTTTGTTCACCATCAGCAAGCAGGCTTTGGCGTGGTATTTGTCTACGGCTGCTGTGGTTTCAGCCTACGGCGCAGCAGGTTCGCTGGTGGTGGTGCTGATGTGGATTTATGTCACATCGGCCATCTTGCTGCTGGCCGCCAGCTGTGCCAAGGCCTTGGACCTGCAGTCACAGCGCAACGCGGCGCAGCAGGCCTAGCAGGCAAAAAAGCGTGTAGCCAGTGCCCGCCGCTGGGGTACCTGGGCTTGACGCTGATAGGTGCGCGCCCAGCAGGGGCTGCGCACTTGCGGGGAGTATTAATCCTTGTTCAGCGTGGCATCAATGTCGGCCAGCAGCTTCAAGGCCTGGGCATGGGTGCCGCTGGGCAGGCGGCTGGTCCACTCGTGTTCAGCCAGAGGGTGCACGCTGCAGTTGCCCGGCAGGCTTGCGTCGGCATCCAGCAAGGCATGCAGGCGCGGCACAAACACCCATTGCAGCCATTCTTCAATGCGCAGGGTGTCGTACATGAAGGGCATGGTGGAAGCCATGGCCTCTTGTGAGGGGGGCTGTGCACTCCACAACGAAGCCGCGCGCAGTTCGACTTCCAGTTGTTGCAGCTGTTGGCGCAAGGTGGTGGGGGTATCGCTCATAGACCACGATTTTGCGCTTTCCCTCAAGTCCTGACATGTCACCGTCATTACCCTCATAAGGTTTTCCCGCGGCGCGCGTCAACTGCGTTACTCCCTGCTCATGAAATCCCTCGGGGTTTGCCCGACAAGTTCCGCACAGCGGAATTTTCCGCTGGTTATTTGCAAATTGTCGCCCTACGCTGAACTTACAGCCGGTGGAAACACGGGTCTGCCAAAACAGACAAGGAGACAGGGATGCATGACAACACCAAGGCGCTCACCGCAGTAATGCTGTGCAGCCAATGCAGCGGGAGGGCGTAATGGACGTTTTTCTGCAGCAAGTGCTCAATGGCCTGACATTGGGCGGTATATATGGGCTGGTGGCGCTGGGCCTGACGCTGGTGTACGGCATCTTGCATGTGCCCAACTTTGCACACGGCGGCTTTTACATGATTGGGGCCTTTGTCGCTTTACACGCCATGGTGGCGTGGAGCTGGGGCTATTGGGCTGCCATGTTGATGGCGGCGGTGACGGTGGCCGTGCTCGGTATGTTGAGCGAGCGGCTGGTCTTTAACCCGCTGCGCAATGCTTCGGCCTTGCACCCCAAGATTGCTTCCATTGGTCTGTTGCTGTTTTTGGAAGCCGGTGCGCAAGTGCTGTGGGGCGCTGACTTTCAGCGCATGCCTACGCCGTACAACAGCATCATCACCATGGGTGGGCTGACCGTGCCTGCGCAGCGTTTGCTGATCATTGGGGCAGCCTTTGCGTTGATGGTGGCCTTGCATCTGTTTCTCACGCGGACGGTCACCGGCTCCACGATTGTTGCCATGGCGCAAAACCGCGAGGGTGCATCGCTGGTGGGTATTGATGCCAACCGCGTAGCCATGATGACGTTTGCCATCTCAGGCGTGCTGGCGGCCGTGGCTGCAACGCTGTATGCGCCCATCAACTTGGTGTATCCGGCCATGGGCCATCTGGTGATTACCAAGGCCTTTGTGATCATTATTTTGGGCGGCATGGGCAGCATTCCTGGCGCGGTGCTGGGTGGGCTGATCATTGGTTTTGCAGAGAGCTTTGGTGCCTACTACATCTCCACCGACTACAAGGACATCATTGCTTTTGTGTTGCTGGTGGTGATTTTGTCGATGCGCCCAGAAGGCTTGTTTGCAAAGAAGGGGCGCTGAGATGAAAGGCTTTATCGATAGCAAATGGGCCTGGGGATTGTTGCTGGCCGCGAGCCTGGCCTTTCCGTGGCTGGCGGGCAATGACTACCACCTCACCGTGATGAGCACGGCCTACATTTTTGCCATTGCCACGCTGGGCCTGAACCTGATTACGGGTTACACCGGTCAGTTGAATCTGGCACACGCGGGCTTCATGGCGGTCGGCGCCTACACCGTAGGCATTTTGACGGTGGACCACGGCTGGACCTTCTGGGCTTCGCTGCTGATGTCCGGCGTCATCTGCGTGGTGCTGGGCTACTTCATCGGTCTGGTGTCACTGCGCTTGAAGGGGCACTACTTCTCCATCTTCACGCTGTGCGTGGGCTACATCATGTTTCTCGTGATCGAAAAGTGGGACGGCCTGACCCACGGCACGGTGGGCATCATGGGCATTCCGGAGCCAGAGGCCATTGGTGGGCTGACCTTTGACACCCCCGTGCGCCTGTATTACCTGGTGCTCTTTATCTTGGTGGTGCTGGTATGGGTGATGCGGCGCATTGTCAAATCGCTGCTGGGGCGCACCTTCATTGCAATCCGCAACAGTGACGAGCTGGCCGAAGCGCTGGGCATCAACCTTATGCGCAACAAAATGCTGGCTTTCATGCTGAGCGTGTTTTACGCAGGCATTGCGGGTGGTTTGTATGCGGGTTTTGTGCGCTTTATCGGTCCGGATATGGCCGGTGTGCAGCACACCTTTGACATGATGATTTTTGCCATGGTGGGTGGCCTCGGAACGGTGCTGGGGCCGCTGCTGGGTGCCATTGGCATGCCGTGGCTGACGCAGTCACTGCAGTTCCTGCAGGAATACCGTTTTATTGTGTTTGGCCCTATTTTGGTGGCGCTGGTCATCTTCCTGCCTTACGGCATTGTGGGCAGTTTTCTGGCGTGGCGTGCACGCCGCGATGCGAAGGAGGGCAAGCCCCATGCTCAAGATTGAAAAACTTACCAAGAAGTTTGGCGGTCTGGCGGCGGTGAACGACGTCAGCACCGTGATTGAAGCCGGCAAGATCAACGCCATCATCGGGCCCAACGGCGCAGGCAAGACGACGTTCTTTAACCTGATCAGCTCCATGCACAAGCCCACCAGCGGCACCATCACCTTCAATGGGCAAGACGTCACGTCACTGCGCCCCGATCAGGTGGCCAAGCTGGGCGTGGCACGCACCTTTCAGTCCACCTCGCTGTTTGATAAAGCATCGGTGCTGGACAACCTCATCGTTGGTCACCGCTTGCGCACGCAATCTGGATTGTGGGACGTGCTGCGTGGCTCTAGCCGGCTGCGCGAAGAAGAGCGTGTATGCCGCGAAAAGGCGCGTGGGGCGCTGGATTTTGTGGGCCTGTCCCACATTGCCCATCGCTTGGCGGGCGACATCACACAAGAAGAGCGCAAGCGCGTGGCCTTTGCGCTGGCGCTGGCCACCGACCCCAAGCTGCTGCTGCTGGATGAACCCGCCGGTGGCGTGAATCCAGAAGAAACCGAGGGCCTGGCGGAGCTGATCCGCAAGTTCATCAAGCACGGCATGACCGTGGCGCTGATTGAGCACAAGATGAACATGATCATGAGCCTAGCCGACAAAATTTTGGTGCTCAGTTACGGTGAAAAAATTGCCGAAGGCACACCCGCAGAAATCCGCCGCAACCCTGCGGTGATTGATGCGTACCTGGGGAGCGAGCATGCTGAAATTTGACAACGTCTCGCTGAAGTACGGTAGCTTTTTAGCGCTAGACAAGGTGTGCTTGCATGCAGACAAAGGCGAGCTGGTCGTATTGCTGGGGGCCAATGGCGCAGGCAAGAGTTCGCTGTTTTTGACAGCCAGCGGTATCCACAAAGCTGCGGGTGGCTCCATCACCTGGGGCGCGCAGGAGCTGGTGGGCAGCAAGCCCTCCACCATCGTTGAAGCGGGTGTGGTGCAGTGCCCGGAGGGGCGCAAGCTGTTCCCGCAAATGAGTGTGCAAAAGAACCTGGAACTCGGTGCCTACGTGCACCGTGGAGATGCAGGCCCCAGCAAGCGCATTCTGGAAGAGGTGTATGCCCTCTTTCCTATCTTGCGTGACAAGAAGGACGACGCAGCAAGCTCTTTGTCTGGCGGCCAGCAGCAGATGGTGGCGATTGGTCGCGCCATGATGGGCAGGCCCAAAGTGCTGCTGCTCGATGAGCCGTCGCTGGGCCTGGCGCCACTGGTGATCAAGCAGATGTTTGAGGTGATTGAGCGCATCAACCAGAGCGGCACCACGGTGCTGCTGGCAGAGCAAAACGCCTTTGCGGCTTTGAAGATTGCACACCGTGCCTACGTGATGGAAAGCGGCCGCATTGTGCGTGAAGGCAAACCCGAAGAACTGCTGGCCGATGACTCGATTCGCAAGGCATACATTGGTGCTTAACGTTGGCACCGTCTGTGGCCGTTGCGCGCCTTTCAGCAAGGGGCGCATCAACGCTGCGAAGGCCTTTGGAGCACCCGTTTTTTGGATTTCGGCAACGTAATACCCCCCACATAAAAGGAGACAACCATGCGTGCAATTTCTCGATTGAATCGTCGGCAACTGGGCACTTTGGCGCTGGCTTGTGCCGCTGCGTTTGCAGGCCCGGCCATGGCGCAAGAAGTGATCAAAATTGGCTACTCTGGCCCGCTGTCTGGCGGTGCTGCGCAGTACGGAAAAAATGCCCTGGATGGCATGCTGCTTGCGGCCGATGAGCTGAATGCCGCCAACCTGGAAGTGGGTGGCAAGAAGGTGAAGTTCGAGATCGTTGCGCTGGACGATAAATACAACCCTTCCGAGACAGCCATCAACGCGCAACGTCTGGTGCAGCAGCACAAGACTGCGGCAATTTTGGTGCCGCACTCAGGCGGTATTTTTGCCGCGCAGACGACCAATGAGCGCAATAACTTCATCGTGCTGGCCTACAGCTCGGTGCCGCAAATCACCAATCGCGGCAACAAGCTGACGCTGCGCATTCCGCCTGAATTCACTACCTATATTGAGCCGTTTTCCAAATACCTGATGGAGCATTACGGCAAGAAAGTGGCGCTGGTGGGCGCAGACCATGACTACGCCAAGGCGTGGGCCGCGGCGTTCAAGCCGGGCTGGGAAAAGCTGGGGGGCGCTGTAGTGGCCGAAAACCCCATGAGCTACAACAGAGCCACCGATTTTTACAGCGGTGTGAGCAAGGCGCTGGCCGCCAAGCCCGATGTGCTGTTTGTGGGCGGTGCGTCAGAGCCCACTGCGCTGGTGGTCAAGCAAGCGCGTGAACTGGGTTTCAAGGGCGGCTTTATGGTGATGGACCAGGCCAAGCTCGATGAGATGGCGCGTGTGGTGGGTGGCACGGGCATTTTGGAAGGCGCGATTGGCGTGTTGCCCGTATCGGCCGATCCATCGCCGGTGAACAAGGCCTTTATTGAGCGCTTTGGCAAAAAGTTCAATGCGCGTGTGCCGGGCTCTGAAGCGCTGTGGAACTACAGCGCAGTGCATGCCACGGCCAAGGCCATGCAGCTGGCTGGCTCGGCCAGCGATGCCACAGCCATTCATGCCAAATTGGATGCTGCGTACAAAGGGCTGTCTGCCGAAGTCAACCCAGGTGGTGTGCTGGGCGTCGATGCGGTGGGCGGCACGCTGACCAGGGAGCGTGGTGGCGCTGTGAAAGACGGCAAAATCACGGTGGTTAATACCGCCAAATAATCTGAAACCCGACCAGTCGGTAAAGATAAAAAAAGCGCAGCCATGGCCTGCGCTTTTTTACTTGATTTCACCTACTGTAGCGTAGAAAAAATGAGCTGCTATCGCAGTGAAATCAAGCACTTCAGATAGTTTTGTATTGGAAGTGCTTGATGGGCAAGCGCTGACAGCTCTTTTTTTTGGTGCTTCTTAAATCAGACTGGAGCCACCATCGAGCACCAGCGCCTGACCTGTCATGTGGCGTGAAGCGTCAGACGCCAGATAAACCACCGCACCTTTCAGATCTTCTTCGCCACCAATGCGGCGCAGCGGAGCACGTGCGATGAGCTGGTCACCCAGCTTGTCGATCAGGCCGCTTGCCAGCTTGCTGGGGAAAAAGCCTGGGCAAATCGAATTGACCCGGATGCCGTAGGGGCCCCATTCCGATGCCAGCGTGCGCGCCAGATGCACGGCGGCGGCTTTGGAGGTGTTGTAGGCCACGGTGTTCATGCCCGGTGGTGTGCCTTTGAACGCAGCCACCGAGGCGGTGATGATGATGTTGCCCTGGCCCCTGGGAATCATCACGCGGCGTGCCACTTCACGCGACAAGAAGAAGGGCGCTGAGACGTTGAGGTTCATCACCTTGTTCCATGCCTCATCCGGGTAATCCTCGGCTTTGGCACCCCAGGTGGCCCCGGCGTTGTTGACCAGAATGTCGATGGTGCCCAGCTGGGCCAGTACATCGTCGATCAAGCCCGGTATTGCGTCGAACTTTTGCAGGTCATTAGTGAATGTGACCACCTCAATACCCAGAGCTTGCAGGTGTGCCTTGGCTTGCGCCAGCTCGTCGGCCTTGCGGGCGGTGATTGCCAGCTTGGCGCCCATCTCGCCCAGAGCTTCGGCCATTTGCAGCCCCAGGCCGCGTGATCCCCCGGTGATCAGGGCCGTTTTTCCAGACAGATCGAACAGTTGTTTGACGCTCATGCTTGTGTCTCCTTGAAGGTGGAAAAGTCGATCCGCTGGGCGGAACGCTCTAGAGAACATCCTAGGATTCGGGCCGCAAAAAAGCTGTCGTCTTGGCTACTGAAAACGTGCGGGATTACGCTCGGTAAATTGCCTGCTGCAAGCGGCGCACCATGCGCTCCAGCTCGGGTTTGGCGCGGTGCAGCAGCATGTCTGAAGAAATCAGGCGCGAAGGGCCGCCGCAGCTGATGGCCATCAACGGCAGCCCTCTGCCGGGGGAGAACGCCAGCGCAATCGCATTGACGTGCGGCAGCCAGTCTCCGAACGAGGTGGTCAGCCACGGGTGCGGGCTGTCCTGGTGCTGCGGCCACTGGTGTTGCTGCTGCTCGACGGCAGCCCACTGGTCCGGGGCATGCGCTTGCAGGTAGGCCAGCGCTTGCTGGCGTTCACCCAGTGGGCAGGCCGCCAGCCAGGCGCGGCCAATAGCGGTGGTGCCCAGAGGCAGGCGTGTGCCAATGTTCAAATCCGAATCCATGGGCAGCGGGCTGGGGCTGTGCTCGATGTAGAGCATGTTGTGCCGGTCCCGTGTGGCCAGTGCCACCTCTGTCTGTGTCAGATCGCTGAGCTTGTGCATCAATGGTCGCGCCAGTTTGCGCACATCCATCCCCGACAACATGGCGCTGCCCAGCGCCAGCGTGGATGTGCCCAGGCGGTATTTTCCTTCATCAGGCACATGGATCAAATAGCCTAGCAAGGTGAGGGTGTGCGTCAGGCGTGAGACCGTGGATTTGGGCAGGCCACAGCGTTTGGCAATGTCTTGGTTGCCCAGTAATTTTTCACCGGAGCGAAAGCACGACAGCACATCCAGCCCGCGCGCCAGGGCGGTGACATAGTTGCGGTCGGACTGGTCTGGGGCAGTAGCAGGGGCAAGAGAAACAGGCATGCTGCGCATTATGGAAACAGCGCACTTGTCGCGCTACAGGGCTTTTGCTGACAAAACCAGCCGTCATGCGTGGCCCACGCTCCTTGAGAGGCTGCGCAAAAAAACCTGCCGATGCAGTGCATGGGCAGGCTGGGTGTCGCAGCAGAGAAGGGCTTACTTTTCGACGAAAGCGCGCTCAATCACGAAGTCGCCGGGCGTGGTGGTGTTGCCTTCCTTGAAGCCGCGCTCTTCCATCATCTTCTTCAGATCGGCCAGCATGGCAGGGCTGCCGCACAGCATGACGCGGTCGGTTTCAGGGTTCAGCGCAGGCAAACCGAGGTTTTGCGGGAAGGTGCCGCTGTTGATCAGGTCAGTAATGCGGCCCTGGTTGCGGAAAGGCTCGCGTGTCACGGTGGGGTAGTAGTGCAGCTTGCCCTTGACGATGTCGCCCAGGAATTCGTGCTCGGGCAGTTGCTCGAACATGTCCATATAGGCCAGTTCCTTGACTTCACGCACACCGTGCACCACAACTACGTTGTCAAAGCGCTCATAAGTTTCGGGGTCGCGCGCCACGGCCAGCCAGGGTGCCAGACCCGTGCCAGTGCCAATGAGGTACAGGTTCTTGCCTGGCAGCAGATAGTCGATCAGCAGCGTGCCTGTGGGCTTCTTGCCGACGATGATGGTGTCACCCACCTGAATGTGCTGCAGGCGTGAAGTCAGTGGGCCGTCTTCCACCTTGATGGACAGAAACTCCAGGTGCTCTTCGTAGTTCGGGCTGGCAATGGAGTAGGCACGCAGCAGGTTCTTGCCGTCGACCTTCAGACCAATCATGGTGAAGTGGCCGTTGGAAAAGCGCAGCGATGTGTCACGGGTTGTGGTGAAAGAGAAAAGGCGGTCGGTCCAGTGGTGGACAGAAAGGACGCGTTCTTCGAGAAAAGCACTCATGGTGGAACTGATGGCAGAGGATGCAAAAATGGGCAATGCATGCCCGGGCGTCAATAGCCAGGTGGCGAACCCAACGAGACTGCGCGTTTGGCGCTGGAGGTGCGGGGTATGGCGGGCTGGCGTTCATGCGGATGAATCCGCTATTGTCCGAGAAATGACGGCTTTAAGGCAGGATTGCGGTCTTTGGTTTGATATGGATTAGTTATAAGCACGTGCTTGCCAAGCAGGGTGGGTTGCTTGACAATAATCATTGTTTGAGAAAAAGATTGGTATGTGCTGCGGCTGGCAGCACGTTTTTTTAACCAATTAATGCTCATTTTGAGCATTAATAAAGGCTGTGCACGGCGTCTTGGGGTCGAAGTCGCAACAGCACAAAGGAGGATGACAAATGCAGATACGTTGGACGATGGCCTGGCTTGCGCTGGCAGCAGTACCGGCATGGGCACAGGGTGTGCTCAAGATTGGCGAAGTAAATAGCTATAAGGCGATGCCTGCTTTTCTTGAGCCGTATAAAAAAGGCATGGAGCTGGCGGTCGAGCAGATCAATGCAGATGGTGGTCTGCTGGGCAAAAAAGTTGTGCTCATTACGCGCGATGACAACGCCAGCCCCGGTGATGCCGTGCGGGCAGCCGAGGAGCTGTATACGCGTGAAAAGATTGACGTGCTGACCGGCTCTTTCCTCTCGCACGTGGGCATGGCGCTGACCGACTATGCGCAGCAAAAGCAGCGTTTCTTCCTGGCCTCGGAAACACTCACTGACAAGGTGGTCTGGCAAAACGGCAATCGCTACACCTACCGCCTGCGTGGCTCCACCTACATGCAAACGGCCATGCTGGTTCAAGAAGCCAAGAAGCTGAACAAGAAGCGCTGGGCCATCGTGTATCCCAACTACGAGTATGGCCAGTCGGCTGTGGCCACCTTCAAAAAGTTGATGAAAGAAGCCCAGCCTGATATTGAGTTTGTGGCCGAACAAGCGCCCCCGTTGGGCAAGATTGATGCGGGTTCTGTGGTGCAGGCGCTGGCCGATGCCAAGCCCGATGCTATTTTCAATGTGCTGTTCTCAGTGGATCTGGGCAAGTTTGTGCGTGAAGGCAATACGCGGGGCCTGTTCAAGGGTCGTACGGTGGTGGGCCTGCTCTCGGGCGAGCCCGAGTACCTCGATGCCCTGCGCACCGAAGCGCCTGAGGGCTGGATCGTCACAGGCTACCCTTGGTACAGCATCAAGACCCCCGAGCACGAGGCCTTCTTGAAGGCCTACCAAAGCAAGTTCAAGGACTACCCGCGTCTGGGCACCATCGTGGGCTACAACGCCATCCAGTCACTGGCTGCAGGCATCAAAAAGGCTGGCAGCACCGACACCGAAGCGCTGATCAAGGCGTTCAAAGGGCTGGATGTGAAGACGCCATGGGGCGTTATTACGTACCGTGCGCAAGACAACCAGTCCACCATGGGTGCGTTTGTGGGCAAGACCACCTACAGCAAAGATATGCAGCGCGGCGTGATGACTGACTTCTACTATGCGGATGGCAAGGATTACCAGCCAACTGATGCGCAGGTAAAGCAAATGCGTCCTGCCAGCGCGCAATAATTGCGCATTCGCTGATAGCCACACGGATGCGCAGCCTGCAAGCTGTTGCACCGGGTGGCTTTTTCGCACCCTTTGGGAAGACGTTTGTGAGTTTGAGGAGCGCCATCGCATGAGTGCATCTGGCCTGCTGGCCCAATTGCTCAATGGCCTGGCCAGCGCGTCGTCGCTGTTTCTGGTGTCTGTCGGGCTGTCGTTGATCTTTGGAGTGACGCGCACCATCAATTTTGCGCATGGCTCTTTTTTCATGCTGGGTGCCTACATGGCATTTACCAGCGTGGAAACACTCGCGCCCACCATCGGATTTTGGCCCGCCTTACTGCTGGCTCCACTGGCATGTGCGGCACTGGGCGCGCTGACGGAGATGGGGCTGCTGCGGCGCATTTATAAAGCGCCAGAACTGTTTCAGTTGCTGGCCACGTTTGCACTGGTGCTGGTCATCAAAGATGCGGCCCTGTGGCTGTGGGGGCCAGAGGAGCTGTTTGGCCCGCGTGCAGCGGGGCTGGAAGGTTCCATTGAAATTTTGGGTCGCCAGTTCCCCACGTATGACTTGCTGCTGATTGCCGTTGGGCCACTGGTGTTGCTGGGCCTGCACGTGCTGCTTACTCAAACCCGTTTTGGCACCTTGGTGCGTGCAGCCACGCAAGACCGTGAAATGGTGGGTGCACTGGGCGTGAACCAAGCGTGGTTATTCACAGCTGTTTTTGCGCTGGGCACCCTGCTGGCCGGGCTGGCAGGGGCGCTGCAATTGCCGCGTGAACCCGCCAGTCTGGAGATGGACATGACCACCATTGGCGCCGCCTTTGTGGTGGTGGTGGTGGGTGGCATGGGCAGCATTCCCGGGGCCTTTGTGGCGGCGCTGTTGATTGCTGAAATCAAGGCCGTGTGCATCTGGCTGGGCGTGCAAGAGATTGCGGGGGTGGAGGTGTCTTTCTCCAAGCTCACGCTGGTGGTGGAGTTTTTGGTGATGGCCACGGTGCTGGTCTGGCGGCCATGGGGGCTGATGGGCAAGCCACAGGCCCCTGCGCGCCATGCGGGTGTGCCTGAGCAGCCGCTGCGCCTTGCAGGCCGTAGCAGTACGGCGGCATGGGGTGTGCTGGTGCTGGGCTTGCTGGTGCTGCCACTGCTGGTGGGCGAAGGCAGCTACGCCACAGTGCTGATGACGGACATGCTGATTGCTGCGCTGTTTGCTGCCAGTCTGCACTGCATTCTGGGCCCGGGTGGCATGCATTCGTTTGGCCATGCGGCCTACTTTGGGCTGGGTGCCTATGGCGCTGCACTGGCTGTGCGCCTGCTGCATTTGCCCATGGAGGCAGCGCTGGTGCTGGGCCCGCTGGTGGCCGCTGCAGGCGCATTGCTCTACGGCTGGTTTTGCGTGCGCCTGTCTGGTGTGTACCTGACCATGCTCACCCTGGCGTTCGCGCAAATCACCTGGGCGATTGTGTTCCAGTGGGATGGTTTTACCGGGGGCAGCAATGGTTTGACGGGTGTGTGGCCGTCTGACTGGGCATCACAAACCGAGCACTTTTACTGGCTGGCTTGGGCGCTGTGCGTGCTGGGTGTGTATGTGTTGCGTCGCATGCTGTTTTCTCCCTTGGGTTATGCGTTGCGCGCGGCGCGAGATTCGGCCATGCGTGCTGACGCCATTGGCCTGGATGTGCGCCGTATTCAATGGACTGCGTTTGTGATTGCCGGTGCGTTTGCAGGGCTGGCTGGGGCGTTGTTTGCTTTTTCGAAAGGCAGCGTCGCGCCAGACAGTCTGGGCGTAAGCAAGAGTGTGGATGCGCTGGTCATGGTGTTGCTGGGCGGCATTCAAACCCTGGCTGGCCCCGTGGTGGGCTCTGCTGCCTTCACCTGGCTGCATGACACCGTGGCGCGCAACACGGATTACTGGCGTGCATTGATGGGGGCCATCATGCTTGTTTTGGTGCTGCTGTTTCCGCAAGGTATCTCCGGATTCGCGCAGCAGCTGCAGGCGTTGTGGGTTTCTCCAAAGAAAGTACGGGTGCACGCATGACGCTGCTGCAAGTGCAATCACTTTCCAAAACATTTGGCGGCGTGCAGGCCGTGCGTGATGTGTCGTTCACGCTGCAGGCTGGGGAGCTGCTGGCCTTGATTGGCCCCAACGGGGCGGGCAAAAGTACCACTTTCAACATGGTGGGCGGGCAACTGCAGCCAGACCATGGCCGTGTGCTGCTGAACGCAGACAACCTGGTGGGCCTGGCACCGCGCTCCATCTGGCGCAAAGGCGTGGGGCGTACTTTTCAGATCGCACAAACCTTTGCTTCTCTGACGGTGGTGGAGAACGTGCAAATGGCGCTGCTCTCACGCGATCAACGTATCTTTTCGTGGTGGCAACGTGCGAATGCGCACCGTCGATCGGATGCGTTGGCACTGCTGGCGCAGGTGGACATGGCCGCCCAGGCAGATCGACCTTGCAGTGAATTGGCTTACGGTGATGTAAAGCGCGTGGAACTGGCAATTGCCCTGGCGCACGACCCCCAACTGCTGCTGATGGACGAGCCTACGGCAGGCATGGCACCGGCAGAGCGCGTGGCACTGATGCAGCTGACGCGGCAACTGGCCAAAGCGCGCCAGATGGGCGTGCTGTTTACCGAGCACAGCATGGATGTGGTGTTTGGGCAGGCTGACCGTGTGGCCGTGCTGGTGCGCGGGCAATTGCTGGCTGAGGGCACCCCGCAAGCCATCCGCGATGACGCCCGCGTGCAGCAAGCGTATCTGGGCAGTGGTTTGGTGCTGGAGAAGCAGGTATGAGTGAAGTGCAAACAACACCTTCCACCCCTTTGCTGCAAGTAGAAGGCCTGAACGCCTGGTACGGTGCCGCACACATCTTGCACGGTGTGTCGCTGCAGGTTGGGCGCGGTGAAGTGGTGGCGCTGATGGGGCGCAACGGTGCAGGCAAATCCACCACGCTCAAGAGCATTGCCGGGCTGGTGGAGCGGCGCAAAGGAAAAGTTCTTTTCATGGGTAACGCGATAGAGGGCAATGCATCGCACCAGATTTCCCGCGCCGGCTTAGGGTATGTACCTGAAGATCGGCGCATCTTCACCGAGCTGACCGTGATGGAGAACCTCGAGGTGGGCCGTCAAAAAGCACGGCTGTGGCACGACGGCAGCCTTGTGCCGCACTGGACGCCTGAAAAGCTTTTTGCACTGTTTCCCAATCTGGGCGAAATGCCGCAACGCCCGGGCGGGCAAATGAGCGGTGGCGAACAGCAAATGCTCAGCGTGGCCCGCACGCTGATGGGGCAGCCGTATGTGGTGCTGCTGGATGAGCCCTCAGAAGGTGTTGCGCCATTGATCGTGGAGCAAATGGCCCGCACAATTTTGGCGCTGAAGGCGCAGGGTATTGGCATCTTGCTCAGTGAGCAAAACCTGCCTTTTGCGCAAGTGGTGGCCGATCGTGTCTATGTGCTGGAAAAAGGCCAGATTGTGCACAGTGGGACCATGGCCGAACTGGCAGGCCATGCGCAGGTGCGTCAGCAGTATTTAGGGCTTTGAGGCAATGGGCTGTGCAGGCAGCGCTTGCAGCCGTGGTGATGCTGCCAGCGCACTGGGCAGCAGGTAGGTGCCACTGAGCAGAGGGAGCGCAAGCTGCGTGCGTTGCACGGGCAGGGTGATGCCAGCTTGCGCCCAAGCATCCCACGCCAAGGTCGTGCAGTAGGTGCCCTGGGCAGGGTCCAGCATGTGAAAGCGCCGGCCTTTTTGTGCCAGCGCCCAATCTACCGCGCGCTGGCGTTGCTGTGCGCTGGCGGCGCGCACATGAAAGACTTGAAAGGCACTGGCTCGCTGCGGGTGCAAGTAAAAGGACAGCTCATCGAGCACCACTGCATCTGGGCTGGATGGGCGCTCGGCAGGTGTGGCGTGCAGTACCTGCCACCGCGCAGCATTGCCAATTAAGACGCCGACATGGCTGTAGAGCCCTTGATCGATGGCCATGACCGCATAGCTGACACCTTCAGTGCCTGTGCGAAAAATCAGATCACCCGCTTGTGCCTGTGGCGGCAGGGTGGGCAGCTGCGCTAAGCTGGCGGTGCAGAAAAAAACCGCCACTAAAGTGGCGGTGGTGTGCGCAGTGCGCAGCATCAAAGGCGGATTTTCCAGTTGCCATCTTCCTTGAGCACCGTAAAGCTTTCGTTCTTGGTTTTGCCATTCTTGAACGTCACTTGCACTTTGACTTTGGCACTGTTGCCGTCTGCAGCCATGTCTTCTTGCAGCATGTCAATCTTTGCAAGACCGTTGTTGGCATCCACCACGGATTTTCCCTGCGCAACCATCATCTCAACCTTGGCTTTGACCAGGCGCATTTCATCGGCAGAGACCTGCTGGAGCGCCAAGTACTGTGTGGCTTTGTCAGCGTTGCCTGCGGCCACGGCCATGTAGAAGTCGCGGATGACATCAATGGGGGCACTGCCACCCAGGCAGGCGGTCAGCCCCAGAGACATGCCCATTGCAAGCCAAGTGCGTCGAGAAATATTCATAGCCAGTAGAGGTGTGGGTCAAAGAGCGCTGGCCGTAAGCCAGCGTGAACCTCTGAAGGATAACAAGCCGCCGCAAGCGCAAAGTGTTCGTGATTAATGAAATGCAGTGCTCACCAAGCTGGGGCGCTGCTGCATCTGTGCAAGCCATTGCTGCGTACGCCAAGAGGCGCTGGAAGGCAGCATGCCGGGCAGCCGGAAAATGACATATTCCAGTGCCACGGCCGTGGTGATCTGGTCCAGCGAAAGCGCTGTGCCGGGCAGTGCAGGCAGTGAAGTTTCAATGTGATGCAGCGCACGCGCCAGAGCTGCCAGGCGGCGTTGCCCCATGACGCTGGAGTCAGCAGCCTGCGCGCCCTCGTACTTGCGCGCAATCACCAGATTGAATGCGCTTTCCATCAAGCCATAAGCGACGCTGGTGCGTGCGAGCACACTGGCTGCGTGCTCTGCAGGCACCAAAGGTGTGCCAGATCCACACTGGTCTAAATACTGCGCAATCAGCAGCGATTCTGCAATCGCATGGCCATCGTTGGTCATCAGGACTGGAATGCGCAGCTGGGGGTGTGCGGCAAGCAAGGCGGGGTCGTTGCCCCATGGGTCGCTCCAGACCAGATCGACACGATCGGCCAACCCTTTTTCTAGAACAATCACACGTGCCACGCGTGCAAAAGGAGAGGTGGTATTTAAAAAAAGTTGCATGCTGGGTCTTGTAAAGAGGAGCGCTTACAGCGCGTGCTAGCGGGACGTTAGAGACTGTTTTTGTTTGGAGAAAAGAATCAGAATGGTACCCAGCATCAAGGCACTGCAGCCCATGAAAAACAGACTGCGGTAGCTGCCCGTTTGGGCGTAGATATAGGCCATGAGATAGCCCGCAGTGGCTTGCAGCAGCGCAAAGGCAGCGGTGGCGTAGCCCCACATGCGCTTGTGACGTGCCGGGCCAATCAGTTGCATCAAATAGCCCGATGTAATGGCCGCCATACCGGGCGATAGCGCGCCAACGATAAAGCCAGAGACCGCATGCCCGGCAAAGCCCACCCAGATCAGGGGCATGCCAATGGCCGTCGCTTTCAAGGCATAGGCTCCTGCTGTGGTGCGCCACCAGCCCCAGCGCGTAGCGCACAGCGATGCGCACAGTGGCCCCGCCACGGCTCCCAAACCAAAAAATGCCCACTGTGTAGAGGCATAGGTGGAGCCCAAACTCAATTCGCGTGCCAAATAGTCCACCCAAAACACCGTGTGCGGCACAAAGCCAAAGGCATCGGTGGTGTAGGCCGCAAACACCAAGATGACGGGCAGGCTCCACACCGCGACGGCTGGCAAAGCAGGGGTCGCACCCGGTGTAACCACCATGGGAATGGGGGCGGGCAGCTGGCGTGCATTGCGCCAGCCCCACCACAGTGCGGCCACGCACACCAGCGCCAGGCCCCACCACACGGCACCCAGGCTTTGCTGGGCTAGTGCGGGCACCAGCGTGGCCGACAGCAAGGCACCCACGCCAATGCCGCAAAACATCAGCGGGCCCAGTGCGGCACGGCGCTCTACGGGGGTGGCAGACATGGCGACCGAGGGGCCCAGCACCATCAAGGTGGCACCTGCAATGCCTGACAGCAGACGCCAGACAAAGAACACGGCCATGGGTTGATCAAAGCTGCAAGCCGCAAAGCTCAGTGCCACCGCAAACCAGCACCCAACCAGAACGCGCACGGCCCCCCAACGCTCGGCCATGGGCGCAGCAGCCAGCGCGCCGATCAAATAGCCCAACAGGTTGGCTGCGCCCAGATAGGCCACCTGCTCGCCGGTGAACCAGCCTGCCAGCACCATCTCGGGCATCAAGGCCGTATAGGCAAAGCGTGCCAGCCCCACACCGCTGAGTGTGGCCAGAAAGCCTGTCAAAAAAAGCGGAAGTTCAGAACGTTGAATCACGTGCAACCTTGAAGTGATAGGGAAGGTTAGGCGTTTGTCATGATCATGTCCAATGATTCAAAATGAATGCCATCATCTTCTTTTGTGATTGATGCTCATGCAACTTAAATCTCTGCGCATTTTTGATGCCGTTTGCAGCACCGGCAGCTTTGGTGCTGCCGCACAGCGGCTGCACACCGTGCAGTCGAATGTGACAGCGCACATCAAGAAGCTGGAAGAGGAGCTGAAGGTGCAATTGATGGAGCGCAGCAATGGCCCTGTGCGCCTGACCCCCGCTGGCCACACCTTGCTGCCCCAGGCACAGCGCCTTTTACAGACTCACGATGACACCTGTGCGCTGTTTGCGGGCGAGGTACCGCCTGCAGGCAGCTTGCGCATTGGTGCGATGGAAAGCACGGCGGCCTTGCGCCTGCCCAGCGTGTTGGCCAAGGTGTACCAGGCCCACCCCCACATAGACCTGCAATTGCGCACAGGGCCCACGGCGGCATTGCTGGACGATCTGGTGCGCGGGGCGCTCGATTGCGCCTTTGTGGCGGGCCAGCCACCCAACCCGCGCTGGTGGGCGCAACCCGTGTTTCAGGAGGAGTTGGTGCTGGTCGGGCCCAGGCCCATGCAGACATTGCCCGCACCAGAAGTGCTGCTGCACACACCATTTCTGGCATTCAGGCAGGGTTGCAGCTATCGCCAGCGCATTGAATTGTTGCTGGCCAGTCAGGGCATCACGTCCACACGCATCATGGAGCTGGGCACGCTGGATGCCATCTTGGGCTGTGTGGCCGCAGGCATGGGCTTTGCATTGATGCCGTTGGCACTGATGCAGACCCAGCAGAGCCGCTTTGGCACCCACTGCGTGCGCTTGCCTGAGTCTTTGCGCAGTCAGATTGGCGTGGTCGATACGTGGCTGGTGGCCCCCGAGCAGCAAGGCTGGTCACCACAGTTGCGGGCATTGGTCGACAAGCTCGCCCCACTGGGGGTGAGTGTCAATGCATAGGATCAGTCAGCCGGAGAGCAGCTTTTTTGCCTGCGCAAGATGAGGGTTGCGCACCAGCACTACTTTGCCGTGTGCAGCAGTGCTCGGCGGTACTGCATGGCCTCAGCCACATGCGCGCTGGCAATGGTGTCGCTGTGGGCCAAGTCTGCAATGGTGCGTGCCACACGCAGGGCACGGTGGGTGGCGCGGGAAGACCACCCCAGGCGCTCTGCCGCTTTGCCCACCAGTTGATGGGCGCTGTCTTCCAGGTGCAAAAAACGATCCAAAGCATCGCCTTGCAATTGCTGGTTGCTACAGGCCTGGCGTGCCATGGCGCGCTCACGTGCTTGCACAATGCGGCTGCGAATAGTGGGGCTGTTTTCACCGTTGCTGGCGGACAGCAGCTCCTGCGCAGGTAATGCAGCTACCTCAATGTGCAAATCAATCCGGTCTAGTAGCGGCCCGCTGAGCTTGCCTTGGTAGCGCGCCACCTGGTCAGGCGTGCAGCGGCAGGCGCGTTGGGTGGAGCCCCAGAAGCCACAGGGGCAGGGGTTCATGGCAGCGATCAGCTGGAACCGTGCCGGAAATTCTGTGCTGTGGGCGGCGCGGGCAATCGTGATGCGGCCTGTCTCCAAGGGTTCGCGCAGTGCTTCTAAAGCGTTGCGGGCAAATTCAGGAAATTCATCCAGAAACAAGGTGCCATGGTGGGCGTATGAAATTTCACCCGGTTTAGGTGGTGAGCCGCCGCCCACCAAAGCCACAGCGCTGGCGGTGTGATGGGGGCTGGCTGTGCGGCGCAGTCCCCATTGGTCGGCCTTGAAACGCCCGCACAAACTGGCAATGGCGGCGCTCTCCAGTGCTTCGTGCGCGGTCATGGGGGGCAGCAATCCGGCAAAGCGCTGTGCCAGCATGGATTTGCCAGAGCCGGGAGGGCCCACCATCAATACGCCGTGCTGACCGGCCGCCGCAATCTCCAGCGCGCGTTTGGCAGATGCCTGGCCCTTGACATCGCTGATGTCGGCCAGTGTTGCATGCGCGGCGGCAAGGGGCGCTGGCATGCGTTGCCAGCCTGTGCTGGTGGTAGTGTCCGGCGTGGCCGTGGAGGGTAGGAGCTGTGCCACGACATCCAGCAAATGTTGCGCACCGTAGACCTCGGCCTGGGGGGCGCATGCGGCCTCTGCGGCACTTTCCATGGGAAGTACCAAGCGCACAGCCGCGTGCTGCATCTGCAAAGCCAAGCTGGTGGCAAGCGCCCCCCGCACAGGCCGAAGCGCCCCCGACAAAGACAGCTCGCCTGCAAATTCCCAGCCTTGCAGTTTTTTTGCATCGATCTGCCCGCTGGCCGCAAGGATGCCCAGCGCTATGGGCAAATCAAAACGGCCTGAGTCTTTGGGAAGGTCGGCGGGCGCCAGGTTGACGGTGATGCGCTTGTTGTTGGGGAACTCCAGCCCGCTGTTGGCAATGGCGCAGCGCACGCGTTCGCGTGCCTCTTTGACTTCCAGGTCCGCCAGCCCCACCAGACTCAGGCTGGGCAGACCATTGGCAAGGTGGACTTCCACGGTGACAGACGGTGCTTGCAGCCCCAGCAATGCCCGACTTTGCACACAGGCCAAGCTCATGAACGGTGTCCTCCCTATTCCGGTGCAAGTGCGCGCCAGAAACCTGGCTCCAGCCTGCACTGATTTGGTGCATTTGTGGCGAGTGGCGTGTGCTCACTGTAGGACGCTTGTCACTCTCACTTCAATGCCGCTGGTTGGCACGCTAACTGCTTAAAGGGCTTGTCACAACACTTTTTACAACTTCCCACTTCCCGGAGGAACGTCTCATGAAAATGGTGTCAGCCATCATCAAGCCCTTCAAGCTCGACGAGGTGCGCGAAGCCCTCTCGCAGCTTGGGGTCCAGGGCATCACCGTGACCGAGGTGAAGGGTTTTGGCCGTCAGAAAGGCCATACCGAGCTGTACCGCGGTGCGGAATATGTCGTGGATTTCTTGCCCAAGGTCAAGCTGGAAGCCGCGGTGGACGATGCCGTGCTTGAGCAAGTGATCGAAGCCATCGAAGGTGCTGCACGCACAGGAAAGATCGGCGACGGCAAGATTTTTGTTTACGACCTGGAGCAAGTCGTGCGTATCCGCACCGGTGAAACCGGCAAGGAAGCGCTGTAACGCAACCCCTAATGCAAGAGACTGACATGAAAAAATCGCTCCCTGCACTCACGCTCGGCGTAGGTCTTTTGGCTACAGCCGCAGGTGCCTTTGCACAAGAAGCTGCGCCTGTTGCCGCCGTTGTTGTAGAAGCCGTTGTGCAAACCGTAGCCCCTGTCGCTGACGCCGCGCAAGAAGTGGCCAAGCTGGACTCCGGTGACACCGCGTGGATGCTGACATCCACCATGCTGGTGATCTTGATGACCATCCCCGGTCTGGCCTTGTTCTATGGTGGCTTGGTGCGCTCCAAGAACATGCTGTCCGTGCTGGCACAAGTGTTCACCATCTTCTCGCTGATCACTGTGCTGTGGGCTATTTATGGCTTCTCGCTGACTTTCGGTGGCGAAGGCAAGTTCTACGGAGACTTCAGCAAGCTGTTCTTGGCAGGCATCACGCCCGACACGCTGTCTGGCATGCTGCCCACCATCCCTGAGTATGTGTTTGTGGCCTTCCAGTCGACCTTTGCCGCCATTACCGTGGCGCTGATCGTGGGTGCCTTTGCAGAACGCATCAAGTTCTCTGCCGTGATGATTTTCTCGGTGCTGTGGTTCACCTTCAGCTACATCCCCATGGCACATATGGTGTGGGGCGGTGGTTTGCTGGCAGCCGACGGTGCGCTGGACTTTGCGGGCGGCACTGTGGTGCACATCAACGCTGCGGTGGCTGGCCTGGTGGGTGCCTACATGGTGGGCAAGCGCATCGGCTTCGGTAAGGAAGCCCTGCCTCCTCACAGCCTGACGCTGACCATGGTGGGCGCATCCCTGCTGTGGGTGGGCTGGTTCGGTTTCAACGCCGGCTCCGCTGGTGCTGCTAACGGTGGTGCAGGTCTGGCGTTCATCAACACCATCCTGGCAACTGGCGCTGCTGCCGTGGCCTGGATCGTGACGGAGTCGCTGCACAAGGGCAAGGCTTCCATGCTGGGCGCTGCATCCGGTGCTGTGGCTGGTCTGGTCACCATCACTCCCGCCGCTGGCTTTGTGGGCCCCATGGGCTCCATCGTGATGGGCCTGATTGCTGGCCCTCTGTGCCTGTGGGGGGTGTCTGGTCTGAAGCGCATGCTCAAGGCTGACGACGTGTGCGACGTATTCGGTGTGCACGGCGTGGGCGGTATCTTGGGCGCTATCTTGACGGGTGTGTTTGCCTCGCAAAGTTTGGGTGGTACAGGCGGTCTGAGCCCTGACACCTTCGCCATGGGTGCTCAGGTCTGGGTGCAGTTCAAGAGTGTGATCGTGACCATGGTCTGGTGCGGTGTGGTCTCTTACATCTGCTTCAAGATCGCAGATATCCTGGTGGGTCTGCGAGTGGCTGAAGATGCTGAGCGCGAAGGTCTGGACATCACCACCCACGGTGAGTCTGCCTACAACCGTTAAGCATAGACAGCAGGCAGTCTGCACTGCCTGTGAGGTTTGCTTGAACCGCCCCTTCGGGGGCGGTTTTTTATGGCTGCAGCGCAGCGTCATTCACGCAGGGCATTCAAAAAATTCACGCCCAAGCAGCTGGTAAAAAACTGTGGTGCCGCTACGATTTACAGCCATGGATGCAGCCCTTTCCCAGATTCAAGCGCGCGTACGCGCCGCCATTGCTGACCAAACGCCCCTGCGCCTTCGCGGAGGTGGCAGCAAAGACTTTCACGCCATGCAATTGCAAGGCGACATTGTGGACACCCGTAGCCTGACAGGCATCGTCAGTTATGAACCCAGCGAGCTGGTCGTGACCGTCAAGGCTGGCACACCTTTGGCAGAGCTGGAGGGCGTACTGGCAAAGCAAGGTCAGTGTCTGGCGTTTGAGCCTCCCCACTTTGCCGGCAGTGCCAACAGGCAAGCTACGGTGGGTGGCATGGTGGCTGCCGGGTGGAGTGGCCCGGCCCGCGCCAGTGCAGGGGCCGTGCGCGATTTTGTGCTGGGCATTGAAATCATCAATGGCAAGGCTGAGCTGCTGCGTTTTGGTGGCACGGTGATGAAGAATGTGGCGGGCTATGACGTCTCGCGCCTCATGGCCGGTAGCTGGGGGACGCTGGGCTTGATCACGGAAGTCAGCCTCAAAGTTTTGCCCGTTGCGCCCGCTGAAACCACACTACGCTTTGATGGCGTGTCGCAAGCCCAAGCACTGCAGCACCTGAATCTGTGGGGTGGACAGCCATTGCCGCTGAACGCCAGTTGCTGGGTAGAAGACGCCGGTGTGGGCACGCTGTATGTGCGCCTGCGTGGTGCTGTGGCGGCGGTGGATGCCGCATGCCGCAGCATGGGTGGCGTGCGGCTGGACAGCGCGCAGACGGCGGGTGACTGGCTCGCCAGCCGCGAACATCAATTGCCATGGTTCACCGCGCGTACCGCCACCGAATGCCTGTGGCGCTTGTCGGTGCCACAAACCGCCCCGGTGCTTGCGCTGCCTGCGGGAATGGCTGCCCCGCTGGTGGAGTGGCATGGTGGTTTGCGCTGGGTGAAAGCGCCACGCGCAGCCGGTGCCAGCTTGCACCAGCTTGCACAGGCTGCAGGGGGTAGTGCTTTGTTATTCAGAGCTGAAAGCGAAGAACAAATAAGCGCTGAAGCCATATTTGATCCAAAAAACCAGGGCGTGGTGCAGATACACCAGCAATTGAAGCAAGCGTTTGATCCCGCGGGCATTTTCAATCCCGGGCGTACATCGGCGTTGTTCTAAACGCTGCGCACCGGCAATGGTCAAAATCTAGAAAACCCACGAGACAACACCCATGCAAACCAATTTGGCACCCGAGTACCTCGGAACGCCCGAAGGGCAAGAAGCGGAAGCCATTCTGCGCAAGTGCGTGCACTGCGGCTTTTGCACGGCCACCTGCCCCACTTACCAGATTCTGGGCGATGAGCTGGATGGGCCCCGCGGCCGTATTTACCTGATCAAGCAGGTGCTGGAAGGGCAAGCGCCCACGCGTGCCACGCAAATGCACCTGGACCGCTGCCTGACTTGCCGCAACTGCGAGTCCACCTGCCCCAGTGGCGTGCAATACGGGCACCTGGTGGACATTGGCCGCAAAGTAGTGGATGACAAAGTACAGCGCCCCATGGGCGAGCGCATGCAGCGCTGGCTACTCAAGGAAGGCCTGACGTCACCCTTGTTTGCACCGGCGATGAAGCTGGGGCAATCCGTGCGCAGCTGGCTGCCTGAGAGCATTCAAGCCAAAGTGCCGCCAAAGAGTGAGCACGGCGCATGGCCCACCCGCAGCCATGCACGCAAAGTGCTGCTGCAGCAAGGCTGTGTACAGCCCGCCATGTTGCCCAACATCAACTACGCCACCGCACGCGTGCTGGATGCCGTGGGCATTCAAACCGTGGTGGTGACACAAAGCCAGTGTTGTGGTGCCGTGAAGTACCACCTCAATGACCACGAGGGCGCCAAATCCCAGATGCGCGCCAATATCGATGCGTGGTGGCCCGCTGTTGCCGCAGGCGAGGTGGAGGCGATTGTGAGCAACGCCTCAGGCTGCGGTGCCATGGTTAAAGACTGGGGCCACGTGCTGCAGCATGAGCCGGCCTATGCTGACAAAGCGGCCCGTATCAGCGCACTGACACGGGATTTGAGCGAGTTGCTGCCCGCCTTGCTGCCGGAGCTGGCCGCCAAGCTCCAAGGCAAGGTGCAGGTGGCGCAGCAGCCCATGGCTTACCACCCACCATGCACCTTGCAGCATGCGCAAAAGCTCAAAGGCGTGGTGGAGGCCAATCTGGGCAAGTTGGGATTTCAGCTGACCACGGCGCGCACCGAGTCACACCTGTGCTGTGGATCGGCAGGCACTTACTCGGTGTTGCAACCGGTGTTGTCTAAAACGCTGCGTGATCGAAAATTGCGAGCACTCAACGAAGCTGTCAACGAACCTGTAGCCATTTTGTCGGCCAATATTGGTTGTATTGCCCACCTGCAAAGTGGAACGCCGCTGCCTGTGCGCCACTGGGTGGAGGTGCTGGATGAGTCTTTGGCGGCGGGTGCCGCGCACAACTAAAGAGGCCATCGATTCGCATTGATGGCGCAATGCTGGCATCATCGCGTGTTTGATTTTTTGCACTGGCCTACCGCCCATGACCGAACCCGTGTCCTCCACCGTTGAAAACGCTGCGCCTGTCGCACCGGCGCAAGCACCTGCCCGAGCCGACCGTCGTCCTCCCCATAACGGTGGCCGTGGTCGCCCTGCTGGCAATGCAGCTGCACGCCCAGTGCGTGAAGTTCACCCTGTGCTGGCCCAGCTGGCGCAACTGCACCCCGTGCTGTTTGGTGCAACCGTACAACCGCTCAAGCGCGGCACGTACCAAGATCTGCTGGCTTTGCATGGCGAGGCGCTGGATAAGGCGGGCCTGAAGGTTGCCATGGCGATCCACACCCGCTCGACCCGCTATCTGAACGCGGTGGCATCGGGCGCTGCGCGCCACGATCTGCAAGGCAATCCAGTGGAAGCCATTGCACCGGAGCATGTGTTCCACGCCTTGGTGGAAGTGTTCAAGCGCAAGAAGCCCCGTGATGGCGAGGACCTGCAGGTCAAATTGCGTCGCCGCATGGGCATGGCTTTCATGGACTCAGGCCTGAGCCGCGATGCCTATCTGGAAGTGGTGCAAGTGCGTGATGAAGCCACGCAAACCCTGCTGGATGCCGCTTTGGACGAGGTGGCAGAGCAAGACGCCAAGGCCGAAGCCGTGCAGCGTGCCTTTGCTGGCAGCGGTGCCGCATCGATTGAGGCGTTTGCCGATATGTACGGCATGAATCCGCACGCCGTGCAGCGTCAGTTGCACCGTGCCAAGCAGTTGCAAGCCCAGCAAGCTGAGTAAAAGCCTGAGTGGCACGCAACCAAAACAAGGGCCTTCAAGGCCCTTTTTTCATGGCTGTGGCGTGCGCAGCGCCTGCTCAATATCGGTGGTCAAACTCTGCGGAGTGTCCTTCGGGGCGTAGCGGTGCAGAACCCGGCCATCGCGCCCCAGCAGGAACTTGGTGAAGTTCCATTTGATCATCTCGGTGCCCAGAATGCCCGGTGCCTGTGCTTTGAGCCACGCAAAGAGCGGATGGGCGCTGGCACCGTTCACGTCCACTTTGGACATCATGGGAAAGTCCACGCCGTAATTGCGCTGGCAAAAGCTGGCAATTTCAGTGTCGCTGCCCTTGTCTTGCTGGCCAAACTGGTTGCAGGGAAAGCCCAGAATCACCAGTCCTTGATCGGCATAGCGCTGGTGCAATTGCTGCAGGCCCTCAAATTGCGGCGTAAAGCCGCAGGCGCTGGCGGTGTTGACCACCAAAACCACCTTGCCCTCATAGCTGGACAAAGCCTGGCTGTGGCCGTCAATGCTGGTTGCTGAAAAGTCGTAAAAACTGGTCATGGTGCACTCGTTGCAAGAAGAGGTGCAGGCATCTTGCCACCACAGCTGCTTTGCACGCCACCGCGATGCCAATACAACCAGAGAAGTTGTACCCGCGTGGTATTTGAATTTCAACGCGATTTGCGTTAAATTTTTTATACCTGTTGTGGTTCATCGCAATAAAGGAGGTTTCCATGGGCCGTGGATTACGCTCTTTGTTTGAAAGCTCAACTTTTGTTTTGGCACTGGGTGTCGTGGTGTTGCTCAGCGGTATGGGGTATGGCACCTATACGGCACACAACAAACCCGAGGTGCATGTGCAAGTGATGGAGCCCATCCCTGGGCCTGCTGACGCTGCGCAGGCCACCAAGCCTTAGCCGCACTAGTGACGGCGAAAAAACCCGCACAGCTTGGCTGGCGGGTTTTTTTGACCTGAGTGCTGGATCAGCGTTTATTGCTCTGCAGCACGGCCATCAAGGCCCCGGAGATGATGAGCAGGCCACCCAGCAGCATGCGAGGGGTGAGCTCGGTGGCGCCCAGCAGCCACGCTGAGCCGCTGGCAAACAGGACTTCAGACAGCATGATCAGCGACGTGGTGCTGGTCGGCACACGCGCAGCGCCGTACTGCAGCGCCCACGAGCCGATGGCCACCAAAACGGCCATGCCCAGCGCGCAAGAGACCCAGATGACATCGGGCGCAGGCACGGCAGGAAAGTAGCCCGTGACATAGCCCAGGCTGGCTGTGGCCAGGCCCACACACATGCAGCCAATGAACATGGCCAGCACCCGCGCCATGCTGGGTGCGTGAAAGCTGCGGCGCAAGATAACATTGGTGCAGGCAAAGCACAGGCCGCCAAACACGGCCAGGTATTCGGGCAGGCCAATGTCGGCCGTCAGGCTGTGCAGGCTGGCGCCTTCGGGCACGATCACTAAAGCCATGCCGCTGAAGGCCAGAACCAGTCGCAGCAAGCCTGCACGGGTTGGGCGCTCACCCAGAAAGCGCCAGGCCAGCAGCACGGTCCATGCGGGCATAAGATAGAACAGCAAGATCACGCGCACCACATCGCCGGTGGAGGCGGCCATGTTGAAGGACACATTGGTCAAGCCCGAGGACAAGGCCAGCAGCCACAGCGTGCGGTGGGTCAGAAATGCGTGTAGGCTGCTGCGCATCCACACCACGGTGATCACGGTCAGCAGGCTGTAGATCATGCTGGTGGCCCATGGGGCCACCAGGCCCGCGGCGTGCATGGTTTGAAAGGGCCACCAAGCCAGGCCCCAGACCATGGCATTGAACAGCAGCGAGAAATAAGGCAAAGAGAAATGCATGTCAAAAATGGCTCCGGCGCAGGTGGTGCCTGCGCCGGATGCTATGGATATGGTCTTTTGTTTTAGTGGTGGTCTTTGCGCGCAATGTCTAGCAAGCGGCGCACTTCGCTGCCATGTTTGCGGCAATTGTGCAGGTACCAGCGGCCAATCAACCACATGGTGGCCGCCACAATTGCGCCAAAGCCGGTGATGGCTCCGTAGGCGGAGACACCCCACATGGTGCTCAGGCTGTACAGCGCGCCCAGGCCCAAGATACAAGCTTGCTCGTTGAAGTTTTGCACCGCAATCGAGCGGCCCGCGCCCATCAGGCTGTGGCCGCGGTGCTGAAGCAATGCGTTCATAGGAACGACCAGATAGCCCCCCAGGCCGCCCAGCACGATCAGGAACGGAACGGCAATCCACAGGTGACCAATGAAGTTCATGCAAATAACCAGCAGGCCCATGGCGATACCCATTGGTATCACACGTGTGGCGTGCTGCAGCTTCATGCGCATGGATGCCAGCACGGCCCCCACCGCAGTGCCAATGGCGACCACGCCCACCAGCGCTGAAGCTTGTGTGGTGCTGTAGCCCAAGGCCACTGCCGCCCAGGCCAGCACGATGTAGCGCAGATTGCCGGAGACGCCCCAAAACAGCGTAGTGGTGGACAGAGAGATCTGGCCCAGCTTGTCTTTCCACAGGCGGCGATTGCAATCCCAGAAATCAGGCAGCAGCGCCAGCGCATTGCGAAAGTTGCTTTTCTGGGAGTCTTGGCTCAGGGGCACCAGGGGGGCAGAGGTGCGTGGAATGCGCAGATTGAAGGCCGCTGCCAGAGCATAGACAAAAATCAGCACGCCAATGGCCGCTTCAGCAGCGTTGTTGACGCCGGGAATGTGCAAGGCCAGCAAGTGCGAGGAAATCGCCGGGCCAACCAGCTGGCCGCCCAGAAGCACGCCCAAGATGATGGAGGTGATGGTCAGCCCCTCAATCCAGCCATTCGCCTTGACCAGCTGGGAAGCGGGGAGCAGCTCGGTCAAGATGCCGTATTTGGCCGGGGAATACGCTGCAGCACCCAGGCCCACCACGGCATAGGCCAGCAGCGGGTGGTGGCCAAACAGCATCAGCAGGCAGCCCAGCACCTTGATGGCATTGCTGATGAACATCACCCGCCCTTTGGGCAGAGCATCAGCAAAGGCCCCCACAAAAGGGGCCAGCACGACGTAAAACAGCGCGAACATGGGAACCAGAGCGGCACTTTGCCACTCGGGGGCTCCGCCCGTGCGTAACAGCTCTACAGCGGTGACGAACAGGGCGTTATCGGCCAGCGAGCTGAAAAACTGCGCTGACATGATGGTGTAGAAACCGCGCTTCATGAAATGCTGTGCGCACACCTGCCCTCAGGGACAGGCGCACGGAAATGATTGTCCCGATGGCGAAAGGAGTGGCGGTTATATCACGCACACTCCGAACACTGGTGCCAGAATGGCCGCTGTTTGCTCTCGATTGTGATTTGTCATGCCGCGCCCCATTCTTGCCACCATCCATCCTCAAGCGATTCGCCACAACCTGCAACGGGTTCGCAGCGCAGCGCCAGACGCCAAACTCATGTGCGTGACCAAGGCCAATGCCTACGGCCACGGCATTGAGCGCGCTTTTGAAGGTATGCGTGCGGCAGACGGCTTTGCGGTGCTGGAGCTGGAGGAGGCGCAGCGCCTGCGTCGCCTGGACTGGCGCGGCCCCATCTTGCTGCTGGAGGGTGTGTTTGAGCTGCGTGATCTGGAGCTGTGCTCTCGCCTGGGTGTCTGGCACACCGTGCACTGCGACGAGCAGATTGACTGGCTGGCGGCGCACAAAACGCAAATTCCGCACCGCGTGTTCTTGAAGATGAACAGTGGCATGAATCGCCTGGGCTTTACGCCTGAGCGTTTTCGCAGTGCCTATGCCCGCCTCAATGCCTTGCCGCAGGTGGAAGAGATTTCTTTTGTCACCCACTTCAGTGATGCGGATGGCCCGCGCGGTATTGCGCATCAGCTGGAAGTATTCATCCAGGTCACCGAAGACCTGCCGGGCGAACGCAGCGCCTGCAACAGCGCAGGTGCCCTCATTTTTGGCGGCGATGAGCGGGCCCGCAATGACTGGGTGCGCCCTGGCATCGTGCTGTACGGCAGCGCGCCAGACTATCCGCAGCGCACGGCGCAGGACTGGGGCCTGCTGCCAGCCATGACGCTGTCCACCAAGGTGATTGGTGTGCAAAGCCTCAAAGCGGGCGACACCGTGGGTTATGGCTCTGCCTTTACTGCGGATGGGCCCATGAAGCTGGGCGTGATCGCCTGTGGCTACGCCGACGGCTACCCCCGCCATTGCGGCACGGGCACACCTGTGCTGGTCAACGGCGTACGCACCCGGTTACTGGGCCGCGTGAGTATGGACATGATCTGCGTGGATCTGACCCCCGTGCCCGAGGCTGGCGTGGGCAGCGAAGTGGTGCTGTGGGGCCGCAGCCCCAGCACGGGCACTTTGCTGAGCATTGATGAGGTGGCCGCCGCCGCTGGCACGGTGGGCTATGAGCTGATGTGCGCTGTTGCCCCTCGCGTGCCTGTGGTCAGCGATGAAGACGTGCTGCGCAAATAAGCACTCATAAATCACAAAGCCTTCATTAAAAAGAGAGCTACTAGCGCTTGATGTGTATAGTTTTCGAATACTTTTATATTTGAAAACAAGCACCATCAAGCGCTGATAGCTCTTGTTTTATGGAATTTCACAGGCATTGGCAACGGTGACAAGCTGCACCGATATAGTCCTGCCATGGCCAAAGACAAAACCATTTACACCTGCAACGCATGCGGCGGCAGCACCCCGCGCTGGCTGGGCAAGTGCCCCAGCTGCGGCGCGTGGAACAGCCTGATCGAAAGTGTGCCTGAGGCCGCATCGGGGGGTAAAAACCGCCTCAGCTCTCCACAGGGCTACGCAGGGTTGGCTAATGCACAACCGGTGACACCCTTGTCCGCCATCGAAGCGCAAGACGTGGCCCGCACCCCCAGCGGCATTGAAGAGCTGGACCGTGTGCTGGGCGGTGGCGTGGTGGAAGGTGGCGTGGTGCTGATTGGTGGCGACCCCGGCATTGGCAAATCCACGCTGTTGCTGCAGGCCATGGATGCGCTGCACCGCGCAGGCTTGCCCACGCTGTATGTGACGGGCGAAGAAAGTGGCGCGCAGGTGGCGCTGCGTTCACGCCGGCTGGGCATTGATGGCAGTCAGGTAAATTTGCTGGCAGAGATTCAACTCGAAAAGATTTTGGCCACGGTGGAGGCTACGCAGCCTGCCGTCGTGGTGATTGACTCCATCCAGACCACGTATTCCGACCAGCTCACCAGCGCCCCCGGCTCTGTCGCGCAGGTGCGCGAATGTGCTGCGCACCTGACGCGCATGGCCAAAAGCACGGGCGTGACCGTGATCCTGGTGGGCCACGTGACCAAAGAGGGTGCCTTGGCGGGCCCGCGCGTGCTTGAGCACATGGTCGATACCGTGCTGTACTTTGAAGGCGACACGCACAGCCCGCATCGCCTGATTCGCGCTATCAAAAACCGTTTTGGTGCCGTCAACGAGATTGGCGTATTTGCCATGACCGAAAAAGGCCTGAAGGGCGTAAGCAACCCCAGCGCCATCTTTTTGAGCCAGCACTCTGAGCCCGTGCCCGGCAGTTGCGTGATGGTGACGCTGGAGGGCACGCGCCCGCTGCTGGTTGAGATTCAAGCGCTGGTAGACAGCGCCGGCCCGGCTGCGCGCCGCTTGTCTGTGGGGCTGGACAAAGACCGACTGGCCATGCTGCTGGCGGTACTGAACCGCCATGCGGGCGTGGCCTGTGCGGACCAGGATGTGTTTGTGAACGCCGTGGGTGGCGTGCGCATCAACGAGCCAGCAGCCGATTTGGCCGTCATGCTGTCCATTACCTCCAGCCTGCGCGGCAAACCTTTGCCCAAGGGCTTTTTTGCTTTTGGTGAAGTGGGCCTAGCGGGCGAAGTGCGGCCCGCCCCCCGTGGGCAAGACCGCCTCAAAGAAGCTGCCAAGCTGGGCTTTACAGTGGCTGTGGTGCCCAAGGCCAATGTGCCAAAAAAAGCCATTCCCGGCTTGACCATCCACCCTGTTGAGCGCGTGGATGAAGCCATCAATGTGGTGCGCGCCATCAACTAAATGCTTGTGGGCACACATGTTTTTTGGCCAGCTGGTTGCTCAAAGCCAATATACGCACTGCCCGCAGGCGGCAGATGGTGTGTCCATATGACAATACGCCCATGAATTTTCGCAACGTTGTAGTGCCCTTGGGGCTGGCGATCATGCTGTATGTCGCTTTTGATTCGATGGGATGGAAGGGCGTCGCCGCAATAGGCGGTGGCATCTTGATGTGGCTGCTGCTGCACTTCACCCGCTTGATGACCGTCATGCGGCGCGCCTCTCAGCGCCCCATTGGCTATGTGGGCAGTGCCGTGATGCTGAACGCCAAGCTCAAACCTAAAGTAAACCTGATGCACGTGGTGGCCATGACCCGCTCACTGGGCGTGCTCTTGTCTGAGGAAGGCAAAGATCCTGAGATCTATCGCTGGACGGATGGGAGCGACTCCTATGTCACCTGCGAGTTTGTGCATGGCCGTTTGGTGAAGTGGGCGCTGGAGCGCCCCTCTAAATCTGAACCTACTATTGCGGACAGTAGTACAACGACGGCCTGAGGCCTTTAAAATCTCTCACAACAGAGGTCAAGCCGAGTCTCGGCTGGCCTTGATTTAAAGTTCAAGCAGCCTGCATGTACGGGCTGCCTCCACCTGTGAGAGAGACGCCCACCATGAGCACTACTGCCGTTGTCGAACTGGCTGCCAAAGACCTGAACCAGCAAGGCGGTGTTTACTGCCCCAGCCCGAAGGCTGACATGAAGCTGTGGAACAGCCACCCCAAGGTCTACATCGATGTGGCCCACAACGGCGAAGGCAAGTGCCCTTACTGCGGCACCACTTTCAAGCTGAAGGCCGGCGAGGTGTTTGCTGGAGGTCATTGATTGGGCAGCAGACTTGAAAAGGCTGCAAGGTATAAAACCTTGCAGCCTTTTTTCTTGCAGTAGGGAAAAAAGGGAAGATGTTTATGCCTGACGCCGTGCAAAAGAAAGCAACGCTTACGGTGGCCGTACTGACTTTGAATGAAGCCAAACGTATTCAAGCCTGTCTGCAAAGCGCGCAATTTGCGGATCAGTTGCTGGTTGTCGACAGTGGAAGCACTGACGATACCGTCGCGATTGCCACATCCATGGGTGCGCAAGTGCATATTTACCCGGATTGGCAGGGTTTTGCTGTGCAGCGCAATCGACTGCTTGAGCATGCAACAGGAGACTTCATTTTCTTCCTGGATGCAGATGAGGAGATGGGGCCGGCGTTCCAAGCCGAGTTACAGACCATTGTGGCGGCGAGGCAGAGCGTGGTGGGGAAAATTCACTGGCGAATGGTGGCTTTTGGGCATGAGCTGAAGTACTTGCGCTCGATATCTTGGGTGGAGCGCTTGTTCGTTCGCAAAAGCGTCGCAGGTTTTACCGGTGTGGTGCATGAAGAGGCGCAATTGGCCGAACCCATGCCAAGGCTGCGAATTGCAGCGCCACTGCTGCACCACTCCAGAAGTACGGTGCACGACAGCCTGCAAAAACTAACCCAATACGCCATGCTGGGGGCCGCCAAACGTGCTCAACAGAAAAAGCGCGGGGGTGTGCTCCGAGGCCTGTTTTCGGGCTTTTCCATGTTCGTGCGTGTATATGTCTTCCATTTGGCATTCCTGTCAGGCGGTGCTGGCTTTCTCTATAGCTTATTCATCGCTTTGGAAGCATTCTTCAGGTATGCCGCTTTAGGCTATGACCATGATCTGACCTGTGACGTGAAGCGTAGTTAACGGGTGTACAGATGTACAAGCTTGTTCAACGTCTTCTACATCTTCCTGAAAGCGGGCTGCTATTCATGTAGCGGCGTGACTCGACTCAGTTCTACGGCAATCTTATGGCTGAGGGATGACTTGTTAATACTCTATATTTAATAATTAAAAATATATGCCGTATCAAAAAATAATAGTACGAATCCTTTTCAAAATAAATTTGATGATTACCACTGATTGAGATAAAGCGATGCAGCAAGAATTTGAAGTTCGAGTGATTTCTCTTGAAAATCAATTGGAGCGCAGGGCGCGTATGAGCCATCTATTGGATGGGGTTTTTTCGTGGAATTTTTTTGATGCGATTGCCGGGAAAGATATTTCTTTAGAAACATCATTTTACGATCAGGCACAGCGGTTAAAAATTTTTGGTTATGACTTGCGCATCAATGAAATAGCTTGCTTTTTGTCTCACCGTGCTCTCTGGGAAGAATCGGTAAGTTTGGGCAAGAAGATGCTCGTCATGGAAGACGATATAAGTTTTTCTTTTAAAGATGATTGCGAGTACACAATCAGAACATTGAATTATTTAGTGAAAAAATTGGATGATTCACTATTTGTGCGACTTGGAAATAGTCAGGTGCGAAAAGATAATGCCTTGATTGAATCTATTGATTCAAATTATGATCTGTGCCGATTTTACAGAGATCCATTAGGTGCATTCGCATATCTCATTTCTCCAGAAGTTGCCAAGCAACTAATTGAACATAGCAAGAAAATATTTACACCTGTCGATGATTATATGTGGAGAGGCTGGGAGCATGGCTGTTTGTTGCTGGATGTAGCCCCTAATTTTATCTTTACACAAGAAGATGGTAATCCATCAACGATTGGCGATAGAAAAAAACCAAAAATATCGTTGATGGGTAAAGCTTCAAGAGAGTGGTTTCGTTTTATTGATAATAAAGACAAAATGAAATATGAGTTGCAAGCAGTGAATCGTTTTAAGAAAAATAATGAAAATAATTAAAAGCCATGAGGTGATTTTTGGCTGGGCCCTTGGCGTAGCCGCAATTTTGTTTTACGCGTTGTTTTTATCTGTTAAGGGTGGCTATATAGCAGGCGCTTTGTTGGTGCTAATGCTGAGTGTTGTGACATTGGCACATTGGTACAAAGCTCCAAAAGCTGTAGAAGTAAAGACGCTATCTTTGTTTTTATTTTTGGTTGGGATTTTTATGTCCCACTCCTTTGATGGTCTGCTGACTTTTAGCAGTGAGGGCGACTACTTTCCCAAATATGTTTTAGGCGCTTTTTGTGTGCTTGGCGCTGCCGCAGTGACATTACGACCCAAAGTGCTGGCTTATGCAATCGCAATCGGCTGTGTGACCAGTGCTGTCTTGGCAGTTGTTCAATTTCCTGTAATTGGTCGTGCTGAGGGTTTTACGAATGCCATTCGGTTTGGCAATATTGCGATGCTGATGGGGATGTTTTGCTGGATATTCTCGTTGGCAAGGAATTTTTCAAAAACTGAAAAATTCCTTCTCTGGATTTGCGGTAGTGCCGGCGTGGTTGCATCGGTTCTTTCTTTGTCACGCGGCGGATGGTTAATATTATTTATATTGCCATTTATATTTTTGTTTTATGCAACCGATAAGGGGGCAAAGAAAAAACTCATGGTGCTGATTGCGGTTTTATGGATCAGTTTGATCGCAATATTTCCTTTTTTCCCGCTTGCCAAAGATCGTATTGCAGAGGCAGAAACACAAATTACTGGGTATTTTGAGCATCGAGATGAGTATGCACCAACATCCGTGGGCGCTCGTTTGGAGCAGTGGAGACTTTCTTGGAGACTAGGCTGGGATAAACCGCTGACAGGTTGGGGGGTGAATGGCATCAAAGAGGGCCGTGCTTTATATCTGGAAAAAGGAGAAGCACATCCATCTATCGTCGGGATTAGCCATACACACAATGAATTTTTAGAAATGTGGGCCAGTCGTGGAATTGTCGGTGTATTAGCCCTTTGTGCTTTCTACTTTATTCCGATCAGAATTTTTTGGCCAAAGAATAATACGTTAAGCAAATTTTCTGAAAATAATAAGAATCTTTACATGTCATTAAGCTTGATCGGTGTAATGTTGCCGGTGAGTTATTTTATTTTTGGTTTGACTGATGTGTTCTTTAATTTGGCAATTGGGCATAATTTTTATATATTTTCTATGGTGTTTGTCATGGCATCTATCCAATGGCTCAAGAAGAACGACGAGCAGTATTCACGAGCTATAGCGAAGGATATTGAATGCTGAATGTAGAAAATCTGCAGCGGTTGGGCAGTGGAACTGTCAAGAATGTTTACCAGCATCCGCAGGATGCAAGCAAGATTATCAAAACAATCAAACCCCAATTGGTTGCTGTTGATGGCGGGTTTGCCAAGCATGGTGCTTTCAAACGCGCGGTTTATCAGGGGGTATACCGTCAATTTCGCAGAGAGATTTTGCAGTATTTGCAGTTGTGCAAGACGCACTACAGCACTGGCGTTTTTCAGTTTCCGATTGAGACGCCTTATGGACTGATTGCCACGTCAGAAGGCTTAGGACTGGTGGTGGAAAAAGTCTTAGGGCCGGATGGCCGTGCGTGGACTCTGGAAGACCTGGCCAAAGGGCCGGGTCTGCAGAGAAAGCATCACATGGCACTTGATCGTTTTTTTGATGATTGCGTGCAAAAGCACATTGTGTTTGGCGAGGTGAATGACGCGGGACTTTTATATACCGAGGACCGCAGTGGCTATCCAGAATTTGTACTGGTGGATGGGATTGGCGAAAAACTGATGGTGCCAGTGCGCGCAATGTTCCCCGCCATCAGTGCCCGTTATGTACGAAAAACCCAGAGACGCATCCAAGGGCAGCTGGATGCGATGCGAAAACTTAAGTCAAAGCAGCTTGAGACCTAAAGTGTCATCTCATACCCAATCGTTACCGGGGCATGGTCCGAGAACTTCTGGCCTTTATAGATGGACTCTGAGCGCGCCAGCGCTGCAATAGCGGGTGTTGCCAGGTGGTAATCTAGGCGCCACCCCACGTTGTTTACATAGGCTTGCCCCCGATTGCTCCACCATGTGTAGCACTCATCGGTGGTGTCGGGCTGCAGGCAGCGGTAGACGTCTTGGAGACCACCCATGTCGTTGGCAGTCAGCAGCATGTCCATCCAGGCACGTTCTTGCGGGGTGAAGCCGCTGTTTTTTTGGTTGCTGCGCCAATTTTTCAGGTCTTCCTTGCGGTGAGCGATATTGATATCACCGCACAGTACAAATTCACGCTCGCCCTTCATGCGCATCAAATGCGTATGCATTTTGGCTAAAAAGCGAAACTTGGCTGACTGGCGTTCCTCTCCTGATGAACCACTGGGAAAGTAGCTGCTGATGATGGAGAACTTGCGCTGTGGCGTATCAAAGCGGGCTTCCACATAACGGCCTTCCGCATCAAATTCCTCGGGGTCAAAGCCGACAACCACGTCGCTGGGCTCATGGCGGCTGTAGATGCCGACTCCGGAGTAGCCCTTCTTTTGTGCAAAATGAAAGATGCCGCGCATTCCGGCCAGGCTGTCAAATTTACCTTCTATATCCGCAGCCTGCGCCTTCACCTCCTGCACGCAAATACAATCCGGGCCAGTGGCCGCAATCCATTCCTCCACACCTTTGGATGCGGCAGAGCGGATGCCGTTGAGGTTGAGGCTGGTCAATTTGAAAAGGGAAGAATCCATGTCAATCAATAACGCGCAACAAGACCAAAACAATCGTCTGGCGCAAGAGTTTGTGCAGTTTGCCGTGGACGCAGGAGTGCTGCGTTTTGGCGAATTCAAGACCAAGGCAGGGCGCATGAGCCCTTATTTCTTTAACGCTGGCTTGTTCGACGACGGAGCCAAGATGGCCCGCTTGGCGGAATTTTATGCAAAAGCCATTGTGGCCAGCGGTATGGAGTTCGATATGGTCTTTGGGCCAGCCTACAAAGGTATTCCGCTGGCTGCGACTGTGGCTGTGGAGCTGGCGCGCCTGGGAAGAAACGTCCCCTTTGCATACAACCGCAAAGAAGCCAAAGACCATGGCGAGGGCGGCACTTTGGTGGGGGCTCCCATCCAAGGCCGCGTGCTCATCATCGACGATGTAATGAGTGCAGGCACGGCTGCGCGCGAGTCAATTGCCTTGATCAAGGCTGCGGGGGCTACGCCACACGCCGTGGCAATTGCACTGGACCGCCAGGAGAAAGCCACAGAGAATGGCAAAGACGTTGATCACAGCGCAGTGCAATATGTACGCAACCAACTGGGTCTGCAAGTCAGCACCATTGCTAATTTGGCAGATTTGTTGACCTATTTGGGATCACGGGGGGGTGAAGGCGAGATGGAGCAGCACCACAAAAGTGTGCTTGCATACCGCCAACGCTATGGAGTGAACGACTAAAAAATATTACGGCATGCGGTTGGCATCACACATTGGGTCTCTTGTCCTTTGCAGGGTTGCACTGGCCGTATTGGCGATCGTGCCGCCGTCTTATGCCGCAAGCATTTACACGTGTGTGGATGCCTCCGGCCAGCGCATCACCGCGGATCGTCCTATTGCCCAATGTGCCGACCGTGAGCAGCGTATCCTAGGTCGCACAGGCATTGAACGCAGTCGTGTCGGCCCGGCATTGTCCGAAGTAGAAATGTCGCAGCGCTTGGAGCAACGGCGCAATGAGCTGCAGATGCAGCAGCGTGTGCAAGAGCAGCGCCGCCGCGATGCCGCGTTGCTTACCCGCTACCCGCACCGTGAAAGCCATGATGTTGCGCGCCGTGATGCATTGGTACAAGTACAAGCACAAGTTCAAGAGCAAAAGGTTTTGGCCCAAGCTCGCATGGACGAATTAGTGCAGGAAAAAAGAAAACTCCTGCAAGAGCTGGAGTTTTACGGCAACGATTTCTCCAAGCTTCCTGTGCGCCTGCGTATTGCCTTGCAGGATGTAGAGGGTGCCCAGCAGGAGCAGCGGGCACTTATTGAGGCACAAAATGTGGAAGTGCAGCGTATTCACAAGCGCTTTGATGCAGAGCTGTTGCGACTGCAGCCGTTGTGGCAATCGCAGGGGCCCACATCCTCCGCTGCTGCTGAGTAGCCTGAGTTTCGTCAGCAGCATCAAAAAGCACGTGCTGTGACGTGCTTAGAAATCAGTTTCCCCCGGTTGCTACAGTGCTTGCCATACCGTATCTCCTCCAGCGCTAGAGGGCTGCGGTGCGATACCGAGTAGCGCCGCATGGCGGTGCAAAAGTCCATCAAAGTGCTGGATATCGCTGTCATTCACACCGCTTTCACCCTGGTGGTAATCCATTGCGACTTGTGAGGTCGTAAAGCTCATCGCTCCAAACTGCTGAACTGCATTGCGCAGTTTGTCGAGATTGACGGTGGTCGGTGTCGTCATGGCAGTTCCTCAAAAGATAGATACAAAGCGTACGCCTTGAATGTGGCACGGCTTGCGATGCTTCACAAGGGTGGAGACAGCATGCGGGGGATATTTCTCGGCATCGCGCCCTACAGCATGTACGGGCATGCGGCAAGTCAGCCATGGGGGCTGTGTGGATGTGTGGCGCTTGTTATTGAGGTCGATCACTCAATGGATCGGTCAATGAACCATTGCCATAACTCAGAAATTTGCGGAATCAATTGTCAGAACTTGTTCGAAATGGGTTGTTTGCGCTTTTGTCTGGCGTTGGTTTTCGTTGTGTAGGTGTAGGCTGGTGTAACAGCGGTATTGAAATACAAACGCCTGCTTGGGTGCGATGGTCGTACCTGCATTTTTCTCCTGAGTCAGATGGACCCTATTTACTTGCCTTTCACTGCGCCCATCTTGCTGGCGCTGATGGCCGCCACAAGCGGCATCGTCTGGCATTACCACCGCAAGCACATTAACTTGCTCTGTTTAGCTGGTGGTTTGCTGCTGGCCGGATTTACCCAAGCTGTATATGCGCTGTGGGGAGCAGCAGCAGGCTGGGGGGAGCAGGCATACATGGGTTTACTCAGCGGCGTGGCGGCTGTGGCTGTGGCGCAATCCGTGGCCATGCGCTTTGGGCGCCATGTGCAAGTGCTTTGGGTTGCTGCAGGCGCAGGGGCGATGGCTGCGGGTGCTTGGTACTTCATACACATCAGCCCCTCTGCACACTGGCACTGGGTTGTGACTGCACTGGGGCTGGCGTTGATCCTGGGGCACGTTTTACCTGTGACGTGGCGTCTGGCTTCGCGCCACCGAATGGAGCGCATGTTGCTGCTTGTTTACACAGCCATCAGCGTGCTGGTGCTGTGCAGCCCTTGGTTGAATGCCCAAGGCATGTCCAGCCAGGGCGCGGCGTGGGTGTGGAGCCTCCTTATTCCTCTTGGTGGTGCTTTGCTGGTGGCCGCAATGGTGGGCTGCACGCTGACAGACGGCCTGCCCGGGCCGTGTACGGGCCTTGACCGTGATGCGCTGACAGGTCTGCTCAGCCGCCGCGCATTTGATGCCGTGTGCGGCAGCCACCCTGCGGCGCAGCAAATTACGGTGCTGGTTTTGTGTGATCTGGATAATTTTCAGCGCATCAACAACCAGTTTGGCGCCACAGTGGGTAACGAGGTGCTGCGCAGCTTTGCCCAGTTGTTGCAAACCAGTGTGCGCGAAGGCGATTACGTAGCGCGAATTGGCGGGGAAGAGTTCGGTATGGCATTGCGCGAAATCGACATGGACAACGCCAAGGCGCTGATACAGCGCATCACCCACAGCATGCGTCAGCAGCAGTGGGGTGATAAAACCACTGCTGCGATGGGTGACCCACTGACGGCCAGCTTTGGGCTGGCCATGGTGCGGGAGAACGACTCCCTGCAACAGGCTTTGCACCGTGCTGATGTCTTGCTGTGCCAGGCCAAGGATGCGGGCAGTGACCGTGTGGGTGTGGAAGCTGTTGCGATTGATTCTGAACCAAGTTTTGGATAGCACTCAGGACTTTATAGGCAAGCGATAGCCGCCTATTGGAGCCATTGAAGGCGTTGCATATTTTCATGCGATGCCTTTTTTTTGGCGCATACGCGCCTTGGTCACCACGCCCAGTGACGGCGCGACGCTGCACTAAAAGAAAGCAAATGGCAGGTGTTATGCCTGCCGCGCACAAATCGTTGGCTGTGCAAATACCTTTGCATTCTCTGGCGCTCATGCTTTGAAGTGGATGGCGAGGCGGGCATTGCCGCGGCCATGCGAACGACGCTCATATGCATGGCAACATTTGGTTACCGCTTGATATTCATCAATTGCGCAAGCTCAGAGGATCGCTACGCTCCAGCCATGATTCATCAAGCTTTGCGCTTGATCAGCATGCATCCGCACAGATGCAGCGCTGGGAATGCCGCAGGGCGGTATCCACACTTGTGCGAAAGCAACAGCGGCTCAAAAGCCGTGAAGGAGATGCCGCTATGCATATCGGTCAACGTTTTTGGCGCAACCAGGGTTTGGGTGCCAAGCTGGCAATTACCAATTTTGTCTGGGTGGCTGCCATTTTGGGCCTGCTGGTTTTAGGCATTGCGTGGGGCGTCAGTCAGTCGCTGCAAGCCAAAATGCAAAGTGAGATGCAGCAAGGCATTCAAATGCTGCAACGTTTCATCGAGTCCAGTGACAAAGACCTGCGCCAGCGTACGCAGTTCTTGGCCAACAGTTTGGCAGACAGCCTTAAGGGGCAACTCAGTCTGGACAGCAGCGGCACCGAGCCTTTGCTCAGCCTGGATGGTGAGTTGCTCAACGGCAATGATGTGCGCATTCAAACCTTCACGCGCAGTACCGGTGCTGTGGCCACTGTGTTTGCGGCACAAGGCAGTGCAGATTTTCTGCGCATTGCTACCACGCTGAAAAGTGACCAGGGTGAAACGGCAGTAGGCACCCTGCTGGATCGTACCCACCCAGCCTACGCTGCTATTCAGGCCGGTCAAAGCTACATGGGGCTGGCTAATCTGTTTGGCCGCCAGTACATGACGCACTACCGTCCAATGAAAGACTCGGGCGGGAAAACCGTGGGCATCGTCTTTGTGGGCCAGGATTTTTCAGAACTGCTGGATAACCTCAAAGCCTCTATCCGGGCTTTGAAGGTAGGCCAGAGCGGTTACTACTTTGTGCTGCGCGCAGACAACGGCCCGCAGCGCGGTCAGCTGGTGGTGCATACTGCGCAAGAAGGTGGCAACATCTTGGAGTCCAAGGACAGCAACGGCCACTTGTTCATCCGAGAAATGCTGGATCTCAAACAGGGGGCTATTCGCTATCCCTGGGTTAATCCGGGAGAAAGCGCTGCCCGCGACAAGCTGGCTGTATTTGGCCACTATGCCCCGTGGAACTGGGTGTTTGCCTCCAGCGCATACACCGATGAATTTACGGCTGAAACGCAGTCCCTCATTCTCAAGTTTGCGGCCATGGGACTGGGTGCTGTGCTGGTGCTGGCTGCTGTGTGGTTCTGGTTGATTCGCCGCATGATCGTGCGTCCGCTCAATGAAGCCAGCCGCATGGCTGATGCCATTGCCGAAGGCGACCTTACCGTGCAAATCCACAGTGACCGTAAAGACGAAATTGGCCATCTGCTGGAAGCCATGAACAACACCAGCGCAGGTCTGACCCGTGTGGTGCGCTCCGTCAATGAGCAGGCACACAGTGTGGCGCTGGCCAGTGCAGAAATTGCACAGGCCAATCAAGACCTGGCCACACGCACCGAAAGCGAAGCCAGCGCGCTGGAAGAAACCGCTGCGGCCATGGAGGAGCTGGGCTCCACCGTGGCGCACAACGCTGACCATGCCCAGTCTGCCGATCACCGCACACGCGAAGCCCAGCGTGTGGTCACTGAAGGTGGTGAGGCGGTGCGCAAAGTCGTGCACACCATGCAAGGCATTGATGCCAGTAGCAAGAAGATTGCCGACATCATTGGTGTCATCGATGGCATTGCTTTTCAGACCAATATCCTGGCATTGAACGCAGCGGTGGAAGCAGCCCGTGCCGGTGAGCATGGCCGAGGTTTTGCAGTAGTGGCCAGTGAGGTACGTGCATTGGCTGGCCGCAGTGCTGATGCCGCCAAGGAGATCAAGCAGCTGATCAGCCACAGCGTGGCTGAAATCCACGAAGGCAACATCCAGGCAGCCCACGCGGGTGAAACCATGGAACAAGCCATCACGGAAATTCAGAAGGTCACCCAGCTCATCACCGATATCAGCCATGCCAGCGGCGAGCAAAGCAACGGGGTGGCACAGGTGGCAGAAGCTGTGACCCACATGGACCAGACCACACAGAAAAACGCTGCGCTGGTGGAGGAGATGGCGGGCTCTACCGAAGGTCTGCGCAAGCAAGCCGACGAGCTGGTGCATGCCGTCTCCATCTTCCGTCTGCAAGGCGGCAGCGTGAACCCATTGCGCAGCCCTGTGCTGGCTACTCGAGCAGCAAGCAGCGCCCCCGCAAAACCAGCGGTCACTGCCAGCAAGCCTGGCATGCCCAAGGCTCCAGCCTTGGCCCCAAGCAGTACAGCAGCACCTGCTGTAGCACAACCTGTGAGCAAGCCGAAGGTGGCCGCCACGACCGGCGCAGAGGACGATTGGGAAACGTTCTAAGACCTACGGCTATCACCTTGGATGCGCGTTGTTGTTTGGCCCTGTCACGCTTTGGTACTGCCTGCAGCTTCGTGCCCCGTCGTCACCGCAAATCTTGAATTCGCAGGGACGTGTGAGCTGCTCTGAGGTGGCTCCAGCGTTCGGCATATCACGCGGCGCCTTTGGAGGTCGATCTGGCAATGCCCTGTGCGTGGTTCACGCTCAGGGGATTGCGTTGGGAAAAAGCACCTGTGGTGTTTCTTGGTTCAGCGTTGATAGCTCTCGCTTTTGAGTTATCAGGCGCAGCCACACAATCTGTCCATCCGGCGTCGATGTGCGGCTGGCAAGCACAGTCTGTTGGCGTATCAGGCAGGGCTGCCCCTGTAGCCTCAGGGCGGGCATATTCTTCTGTCCAAGACCAATGCACGGATGCAGCTACACCATACGCGGAGCACCTACCCGGCGTAGCACTACCCAGAATCCGCTGTAATGGCGACATCACATAACGGGAGCCCTGTCATGACAAGCAAGACGTCGCTGGACAAGTCGAAAATCAAATTCCTGCTGCTGGAAGGTATCCACCCCAGTGCACTGCAAGTGCTGCAGCGTGCGGGCTATACGAATGTGGAAACGGTATCTGGCGCTTTGGATGCCGAAGCGTTGCAGCAAAAGATTGCCGACGTCCACTTTGTGGGCATCCGCTCGCGCACCCAGCTGACGGAAGCTATTTTTAAGGCCGCCACTAAGCTGGTCGGTGTGGGGTGCTTTTGCATCGGTACCAACCAGGTTGATCTGAATGCGGCTCGTGAGCGCGGCGTGGTGGTGTTTAACGCGCCGTACTCCAACACCCGTTCCGTGGCCGAGCTCGTGCTGGGCGAAGCGATCTTGCTGTTGCGTGGCATTCCAGCTAAAAACGCTGCAGCCCACCGTGGTGGCTGGCTGAAAACGGCTGACAATGCCTTTGAAATTCGTGGCAAAACGCTGGGCATTGTGGGCTATGGCTCCATTGGCACCCAGCTGTCGGTGCTGGCGGAATCTTTGGGTATGCAGGTGGTGTTCCATGACGTAGTCACCAAGCTGCCGCTGGGCAATGCCCGCCAGGCCGCATCACTGCAAGAGCTGCTGTCTGTCAGCGATATCGTCAGCCTGCATGTACCAGAGCTGCCTTCCACCCACGGTATGGTGGGCGCAGCACAGATTGCGGCCATGAAGCAGGGCAGCATTTTGATCAATGCATCGCGCGGCACCGTGGTTGATATTGACGCCTTGGCCAGTGCGCTGACAGCAGGCCAGTTGCTGGGGGCCGCCATCGACGTTTTCCCCGTAGAGCCCAAGAGCAACAAGGATGAGTTCCAGTCGGTGCTGCGTGGCATGGACAACGTCATCCTCACACCGCACATTGGCGGATCGACCATGGAGGCGCAGGCCAACATCGGCTTGGAAGTGGCTGAAAAACTGGTCAAGTACAGCGACAACGGCACCACCACATCGGCGGTGAATTTTCCGGAAGTGGCGCTGCCTGAGCACCCGGGCCACAACCGCATCCTGCACGTGCACCAGAATCGCCCGGGCGTGCTGATGGCCATCAACCAAGTCTTTGCCGACAACGGTATCAACGTGGCTGGGCAATACCTGCGCACCGATGAAAAAGTGGGCTATGTCGTGATTGACGTTGACACCCAGTCCTCTGCGCTGGCACTGGAAAAGCTGTCGCAGATTGCTGGCACCATCCGCTGCCGCGTGCTGTTCTAAGCGCTGGATTGATGCTCACCCCAGCACCCGTGGTGATGGGGGCTTCACAGACCTTCTGAGCCACTTTGCCGTACCTGGGCAATTTATGCCTTGGCAGTGCTGGGTGGCTGGGCGTGGGCTTCAAAGTACAGCAGATCAAACCACTGGCGGTGCAGCTCCAGGCTGGAGCGGGAGTGGCCAAACTGGTGAAAACCATTTTTCACCAGTACGCGGATAGACGCTGGATTCTCGGGGCGTGCCGTGGCTTCCAGCCGTTTGAGGCCGTGGATATGAAAAGCCTTTTGCATCACAGCCTGCACAGCGTCGCTGGCCAACCCTTGGCCACTGTGCGTAGGTGCAATGCGGTAACCCAGACTGGCACTCTGAAAATGCGCACGCCGCACTTGTGTGAGATTGATGCGGCCGACCAGTTCGCCGCCCAGCCAGATCAGGTAGTGAAACGCCTGGTCTGCTGCTTGCTGCAGCAGTGCGGTTTGCAGGGCATGGTCAAAGCCCTCGGGTGTGTAAAACGTTTCGGGGCGGGCGTTGATCCAGCTTTCAAAGTACTGGCGGTGGGTGGTCTCAAAGACCCAGAGGGTCTGGGCATCTTGTTCGCGGAGAAGGGTCAGTTCCACTTATAGCCTCCTAGTGCTGTAAACCTGATTGTGGGCTGAGAGCATGGGAGGCAGCAAGAGGGCGCGAGCTGGCAGCGAAAGTGACCAGAAAAGGCTTGCTGCCACATTGCATTGCAGGCCGAGACTGCAGGTGCACCCAGCGGGCATGCATGCGTTGCACATGCATGCTGGTGTCATGTCTCTGGCCTGTATGGGCAGGGGCATCAAAGACGCATCAAAGCGCTTCAAACATCTGGTCCACGGGTTCGCGCGCGAAATCGTTGCGCCATGCTTCGTTCTTGTCTTTAGGCACCATGCTGACCCCGAAAGTGCCCTGGTATGTAAAGTTAAGCGGGATGGCATATCCCGCTTGCAGTTGATTCAGTCCACTGAGGTTATCTGCAAGACTGCCCTTGGTGCGCACCAGACGCTGAATGCCTTCGACCCAGGTTTCAGGCGCTTTGACCAGTGCGCACTCAAACTTCACGTTGGCGGTCAGTACATCTTTGTCCATCACTGGCTTGTCGGATGGCAGCACCTTGCATTCGGACTTCTGGCGGGCCTGCTGCACGGTAGCCATCAGCGCGGTCAAGGGGGCACCCAATGCTTGCTGCTGTTCTGCCGGGAACAGTTTTTGCGCCATCTTGGCGACTTCACCGGGGAACTCCTCATCGGCCTTTTTCAGGTCTGCAGCATTGGCATAGTCTGCGCTGCGGCCAGAGCGCAGGCGGTCTGCGCGCAGGTAATCATTCAATTGCTGAATGGCTTGCTCGTCATGGTTGACCAAAGTCTTGAGGTACAAGTCCACCGCCACGGCCGGTGATTGGGGCTCTGCGGCATGCGATGCCACGGCGAAGGGAATGGCCAGCAAAGCCACGGCGCTTTGTACAAATTTATTCATGGAGATGGGTGCAAAGAAAGGGCGGAGAAATTGTGCGGTGAGCAAGGTGCACACGCACGTTCACCATGCTTAGAGCGGGTTGGGTGCAAGGCGCGAAACCGCAATCAGCACAGTCAGACAAGTCCAAGCAACAGCGCGCTGCAGCGCGTGCCTGCGACACTGGATTGGCGCGGAGCACCAAGCCTTTGGGCCGAAACAATCAAACGGGGGCAATAGCCAAAGCCACGCGATAGGGTCGTGCCCCCGCAACGAATGATCTGTCAGAAGTGTAACTATCAGGCTTTCCCGCGAAGCTGACGAAACGCTGAATGTGTCGATGAGCGGTTGGCAGGTGACCTCTCCTTGGAAGGGTTGGCCTGTCAGGCCGTACACACCAGCTCTAGCCAGATTACCGCGGGCTGAAAAAAAGTTGCAGCAGAAAAGAGCCAAGCAATAGGTGTGAGGCAAGGCCTTAGCCCTGCTACATACAGCGCAGTTTTTCTTGAAAAAAACTTTGCAGCGCTGCGCCGAGGGGCATGTCAGCGCAATTGCCGCGCCGCAAATACGGTTTGCGGGCTCACGTAGCAGTTCTGGGCCTGCACCAGTTGCAGCTCTCGGGCACCAGCGGTGTGTGTGTGGTGCAGCAGCTCAAACATGCTGGCTGTGGTGCGTTCCAGCGCCAGCGGGGCAGAGCCGCTGCGGCCAAAGTGCTGGCTGTAGTGGGCGGTGAACAGCGCGGCAGTCACATCGCCCGAGCCATTGGCCTTGAATGGCAGGTGTGGCGTGGCTACCAGCCAAGCGCCTGTGGTATCAGCAGCCAGCATTTCGATTGTGCCGGCCTCAGCGTCGGGGCGGTGCACGCTGGTCACCAGCACGGCACGCGGTCCCATGGCCATCACGGCGTCGACTGCTGCCAAAGTCTCTTCCAAAGAGCTGACTTGCATGCCTGCCAGGTAGCCCAGCTCAAACTGGTTCGGTGTCACCAGATCGGCGGTGGGCACCACGCGCTCGCGCAGCAGCACGGGAATAGCGGGGTTCACAAAGCAGCCAGACTTGGCATTGCCCATCACCGGGTCGCAGGTGTAGGTCGCGTGTGGGTTGAGTGCTTTGACGCGTGCCACAGTGTCCAAAATGGCATCGGCAATGTCTGCGCCGCCCTGATAGCCACTGAGCACCACATCCACCTTGGCCAGCGCGCCGCGCTGCTCCATGGCGTGCACGATGGCGCTGACTTCGCTGGCAGGAATGGGCGATCCACCCCACGCGCCGTAACCCGTATGGTTGGAAAAATTGACGGTGTATACCGGCCACACCTCATGCCCCAGCCGCTGCAGCGGGAACACCGCTGCCGAATTGCCAACATGGCCATAAGAAACGTGAGACTGGATGGAGAGAATATTCATAGCGCTAGGCAGTGGCAGCGCAGGTGCTGCTGGGCAATCAAATGCAATGCCGCTGATAGTAGCGCTGTGCATGTGGTACTGCATTGAGCTAGCCAAAAACGGTGACAGTTAGTGCGTCAAATCATGGCTGACGACCCGCATTGCTTGCGTGCGTGGCTGGTGCGCGTGCGGTAACTGTGCGGATGGCCGCCTTGGCCTTTGTCACCGGTGTGGCAAGCGACAGGGGGGCGCGTTTTTTGAAAAGAACTTTACAGTTTTAATTCGCTGCCACCGATTGCAGTTGTGGAAAAAACTGCGCATATCCCGCCACAAACTTCTGGTGTTTGGTGGCGCGTAAATCTAGCTCTTCCAGCAGCTCGTACTTTTCAATCAACTGTTTGAAAGCAAAAAATGCGTTCTTGGCGTTGTTTGTGGCGGCGTACATGGCAATCGCCTCAAAAGCCTCTTGGTTGATGATGGCCTTGAGGATGTTGGCGTAGAACATGTGGTCGGTGTGCGAGTCTTGCGGAAACTTCTGGTCTATGAATTTGAGCATCTCAAACAAGATGGAGATGAAGTGGTCAATCTCGCTGTGGTCGGCCATCAGCACCGCGCGCGCCTCTTGTAGCGTAGGCTGGCTGCGCGCCTGTGCCATCAGCAACTGCAAGGGGCTGCCTGCAGGCGTGTCGCCTTCGGCACCGTGGTGTTCGTTGATTTTTTCAAACGTGGTGTTGAACAGCTTGAGCAGCGAGAAGAAGGTGTTCTCAAATGCATCCAGCCGCTGCGCCCGAATCTGTTCGGTGAACAGGCGCACATTGCTCTCGGCAGCCACCGTGGATTTCTTCAGCTCATCCATCGTGGCGGTCAGTTCTCGCCGTTGCAGGCGCAAGGTGAACAGCAGGGCCAGAAACGAGAAAAAACTCAAGATTGGGTTGAGCACACCGCCCAAAAAGTCGCCCGACAGACCCAGTGCCTCGGCACGGCTCATGCCCTCGCCGTTGTTGGCACCCTCCAGCCAGGTCAGGTAGTTGCTCTCAAACTCCACATAGGTCTTGATGTAAAACCATGCCGTGCAAGCCAGCAAAAAGACGGCAATGAATTCGAGCAAGTGGATTTCTTGCCATGCTTTTTTGAACATATTCCCGGAGCCTCCAAGCCTGTGCTGGACAGTGTAGATGCTGGGGCTGGTGGCCGGTTCAAGGATTGTTGGGTCGGGCTGCAAAGTTGCGGGTTTGCTAAGGCTTGAAGCCAATCGCTCTTCAGCGCTGGTCAATCTTTTGCAATCGGGTGATGAGCGAGCAAGTCCATCGGTAGCCAGTCTCGATACAGCCAGCGCACACCATCTCGGCGCTTGAAAAGCGCGTTGCAGTGCACCCATGCACCACATTCAACTCTTGCGCCGCGAGCGGGCAAGGTCACTGTGTCGTTTCAGTGGGGCACATGGATCTTGGCCTTGATGTGCTTGAGGTTGGCCACGATGGTGAAGGTCATCACCACCAGCATGGACCACGAGCTCCACTTGCCCACGTGCACGGCCGACCAGGCTCCCAGCTGGTTCGGGTAGCTCCAGACCCCCGCGAAGGTGGAGATGTTCTCGGCCAGCCAGATAAAGAAACCGATCAGCACAAAAGCCAGCAGCAGCGGCATGTGGCGGTCGCGGTCCAGCGGACGAAAGACCACGGTGGTGCGTGCGTACAGGCCCAGCGCGCAGGCGGCCAGATACCAGCGGTAGTCGCCAATGTAGTGGTGGGTGAAGAAGTTGGCGTAGATCAGCACGGCGATTAGCGCCGCCATCCAGTGCGGTGGGTGGTGCTGGATGCGCAGGTCAAACAGACGCCACGCTTGAATGATGTAGCTGCCCACCGCCGCGTACATGAAACCTGAGAACAGCGGCACGCCCCACAGCTTGGTGTAGGCAAAGTCGGGGTAGGCCCAGGACTTGATGCCGCTGGAGGTTTTGAATACCTCCAGCGCAAAACCCACGATGTGGAAAAGGCAGATGGCTTTGAGTTCATCCCAGGTCTCCAGCCGGGTTGCCACCATGGTCACCTGAATGGCCAGCGCCGCCAGCAGCAGCACGTCGTAGCGCGGCAGGCCCAGCACTCCGCCGCGTGGCACGGTGAACACGGCCAGAAAGAACAGCCCCACAAACAGGCAACTGCGCGCTTCTTTGATGCCAAACCACAGAAACTCCAGCCCCACCCGCTGCAGCCCGCGCGGCTGCCAGTGGCGCGGCGGGTGCATTAAAAACTCATCCAGTCTGTTCAGGGAGGCCAGCGTGCTGGTGCTGGCAGTGGTTGAGCTTGGCTGGGGCGTGGTGGACATGCGAGAGAGTGTGCGCGGTGGCGCTGGTGGCGTGGGATTGGGATGAGTTGGGAGTATGCCTTGGGGAGGTCGGTGTGTTGGGGCATGCAGCATGGACGGCTGTGCTGGTGGATGTGGTTTTTTTAGCGCGGTGTGGGCGCTAGGGGCGGTGGCCGGGAGTCTCCCAACTGCGAGTCACTTTCTTTTGCTCCACCAAAAGAAAGTGACCAAGAAAAAGGTGAGCCTTGCAGGCGGCTGTCCGGCAGAACTCACTGCGCCAATGCATCGCTGCGTTCAAACAGCTGCCGCAAGTGGGCGTTGGTACTGGGCAAGCGCGACGCTTGCGCGCACACGCGCTGGGGCGTTGCTGCCCGTTACAGGCCTTCGGTAGTGAGTGGCGAGTGGGTGCTTGTGGATCAAGAATTTTTGTGAAATGAGCTGCTAGGGTTTTGACCGTAAGCGTTGGTAGCTCATTTTTCAGAAAGATCTCACCACGCTGCGGCCCACTCAGTGCGTCACCACCGCTGCAGACAATCGCAGATCACGGCCCAGCATGCGGTCGATCAGGGCGGGCAGGCTAAAACCGGACGACAGCACGGCGCTCACCTTGCGCGGTTGGGTCAATCCGGCATCCAGCTGTTCGGGCGTGCCCAGGTCAAACACAAAGCTGTAGCTTGGCTCCTGGCCCATGCGCAGGTCGGTCAGCAGCACGCGTTCGTCGCGCACCTGCATGCGGATGGGGCCTTGGGTGAAGTGCTGCATGGCCTGTACGGCGGGCACGCTGGCCCAGCGCTGCAGGTAAGCGCTGCCGCGTTCTGTGGCGCTCAGGGGAATGTGATGCCCCTGATCGAGCAGGCTGTAAAAGCCCTCGTAGCTGTGCGTGGGCGTAATGACCAGCACCCGCCAAAGCACGGTGTTGAACGGCGTGGCATAGACAAACAGCTGGGCTTGCTGCGCGTTGGGCACACCTTGCTCGGCCAGCGCATGCTGGGCCACGGTGCGCACGTAGTGTTGTGCGCCTACGCTCCACAGCAGGTAGCAGCAGCTGAAGGCCAGCGCCCAGCGGTTGGGGCCTTGCCAGTCCACCCCGCGCCGCGCACGCAGGCCGGACATCAGCAGGCCCAGCAGTAGCGGCAGCGTGTACAGCGGATCAATGATGAACACGCTGCCCACGGCAAAGGCGTGGTCGGTAAAGGGGTGCATGAACTGCGTGCCATAGCTGGTCATGGCGTCGATGCCCACATGCGTGAGCAGCGCCAGCAGCCAGGCCAGACTCCAGCGCGCCGTCAAATTCGGTGCATCCGCTGGGGCTTTGCGGTCGACCAGCTTGTGCGTCAACCAGCCAAATAGCGGAGCGGCCAGCGTCAAAAAGAACAGCGCATGCGACTCTGCCCGGTGGCGCACCATGTTCAGCAGATCGTTGCCATGGTCAATCAGCACATCCAGATCGGGCACCGTGCCAGCTACAGCGCCAACAAGAGCAGCTTTGGTAAAGCCAGTGCGCCTGCCCATGACGGCGCAAGTGACGCTGGCGCCGAGCACGGCTTGGGTCAGAGAGTCCATGTGGTTGTGGTTCTTGCGAGGAAGTGATGCAGTCAAGCCCGTATTAGGGGGGCCTGAAGAGGGAAAGTTCTATTCAAACTAAATGCCGCTGCCTCACCCATGCTTCATGTTCTTGGTTGAGGTTTTCTTGCGTGGCTTTTAAGAGTCTGTTCATACTGGTGTGAACATGCTCCACAGGTTCTGAGTGTGCGAGTGCATTTCTATATTTTCTGAGTTGCCCCAGCATTTGGGCAGTTGTGTTTTTTATCATTCCAGATGCGTGAAGGTGCTTGAGATTTAATCGTGAGCTACCGCTTTTATTATTTTTATCAGAAAATCCAGAGTCATTGATGATGTTTCTTGCAAGTTCTTCCAGTGCGTGATATTCCTTTAGAAATTGACTCGTCGGCATAGATCCATAATTATTTTCTGACTTGTTATTTTCTTTCTCTTGATTTTTTATTTTCTTTATTATTTTATTGCTGGTCTTTTCAATCGATGTGGGATCGATAATATTTATGATGAATAAAAAATTAGATATTATGGCGGCGATGGCAAAAGAATTGGCAAAAGACACTGTGATTGCAGATAAGTTGTCGAAGTGAGGCTCAGTTTTATTGTGCAAGAAGAGCGTTGATATACAAAATAAAATACTTAAAAATACCAAAATAGACAAAGTTTTTAAAGCGCTGAATTGCTCTTTATCGCTTTCGTCAATAATATCGTGCAAGGTGGGGTCGTTGGTGGCCTTGTTGTGTTGATTACCAATGAAAAATATATACCCAGTTATTGTCAGGCCATAAATTGCTCCGAGGGTTTGAGGCAGTAATGAGTAGAGATATAAAATCTTATTTTCATTGAGCTGCTCATAGATTTCACGATTGAATAGAATCGATGCCAAAGATAAAGTGAATATTGAAAATAGTAAAAAATAGCCTGTTTTTTTATTCATGGTGCTCTCTTAAATAAAAAAATGAATGGTTTCAAGTTGGTTCATGCAGGCATTTTTTTAAATGCTTTCTACCCGCGCCCAAGGCACACGCATGCATCGTCAACCAACTTGCCGCAGCTGCCCGAGCGTAGCCTAGTCAGCGTGAAGCGTGTTTTGCGGCACCCACCGGTTTTGCTGTCTGAGGTTGTCGTAACGCTGTAGGGTGTGTTTCTTGCCGGGCTTACAGCGCGCAGGGTGAGCATGTGTGCCAAGTGGTACACATGCTTTGACATCTAATTGGCCGCAGTTGTCTGAACGAAGCGGCTAAGCCGCGCAGTGAGTTCTGCGGCCCCACCCTGTGGTCGAGCACCGCAGGTTGCCCGAAGCGTAGCGAAGGGACTCGGGTAGAGGGTTCCCTTCTTTTGCTTCCTTTTCTTGGGAGCGCAAGAAAAGGAAGTCGCATACCGCGCGACAAGCGGCCAGCAGAAGCTAAACAAAATCAGCCCCTACTCAAAGCACAGCAGACGCTAGCAGCATCAAAACCAATAAAAAGCCTCCCGAAGGAGGCTTTGTCTTTCGCAGCGAAATCTCCGCAGCAAGATGCAGGCTCAGGCCAGCTTGGCCTTCAACACCTCATTGACTTGCGCAGGGTTGGCCTTGCCCTTAGAGGCCTTCATCACCTGGCCGACCAGGGCGTTGAACGCCTTGTCCTTGCCCGCCCGGTATTGCTCGACGTTGCCGGGGTTGGCGGCAATCACCTCGTCAATGATGGCCTCCAGCGCGCCGGTGTCGTTCATTTGTTTGAGGCCCTTGGCCTCGATGACGGCATCTACATCTGATCCTTCGCCTGTCCACAACACTTCAAACACCTGCTTGGCAGCGTTGTTGCTGATGGTGTTGTCGGAGATGCGGGCAATCATGGCGGCTAGCTGTTCGCTGGTGACCTTGACCGCGTCCATGCCGATTTCTTCGGTGTTCAGGCGGCGCGAGATTTCGCCCATGACCCAGTTGCTGGCCAGCTTGGCCTGGCCGCAGGCTTTGGCGGTGCGCTCAAAGTAGGCGGCCATGTCTTGCGACTGAGTCAGCGTGGTGGCGTCGTACTCAGGCAGGCCGTAGCTTTCAACAAACCGGGCGGCCATGGCGCGGGGCAGCTCGGGCATGGTTGCCTTCACTTCCTGCACCCAGCTGTCGGCCACCACCAGCGGTGGCAGGTCGGGATCCGGGAAGTAGCGGTAGTCGGCCGCGTCTTCCTTGGTGCGCATGGCGCGGGTCTCGCCCGTGTCGGGGTTGAACAGTACGGTGGCTTGCTGGATGCTGTAGCCGTCTTCGATCTGGTCAATCTGCCAGCGAATTTCGTAGTCGATGGCGATTTGCATGTTCTTGAACGAGTTCAAGTTCTTGATTTCGCGGCGTGTGCCCAGCGGTGCACCGGGCTTGCGTACGGACACGTTGGCGTCGCAGCGGAAGCTGCCTTCTTGCATGTTGCCGTCGCAAATGCCAATCCAGGTGACGATTTTGTGCAGCTCTTTGGCGTAGGCCACGGCTTCTTCGGTCGAGCGCATGTCGGGCTCGGTCACGATCTCCAGCAGGGGCGTGCCCGCGCGGTTCAGGTCAATGCCGGACTCGGTGGGGAACTGGTCGTGCACGGACTTGCCCGCGTCTTCTTCCAGGTGGGCGCGCACCAGGCGCACGGTGTGGGGCTTGTCGCCCACGTAGAAGCTGACTTCACCGCCTTGCACCACGGGAATCTCGAACTGCGAGATCTGGTAGCCCTTGGGCAGGTCGGGGTAGAAGTAGTTTTTGCGCGCAAAAATGCTGCGCGGGGCAATGGTGGAGCCCAGCGCCAGACCGAGCTTGATGGCGCATGCCACGGCCTGCTGGTTCATGACGGGCAGGGTGCCGGGCAGGGCCAGATCCACAGCGCAGGCCTGGGTGTTGGGTTCCGCACCAAAGGCGGTGCTGGCGCGGCTGAAGATTTTGCTGTTTGTGGCCAGCTGGGTGTGGGTTTCAAAGCCGATAACGACTTCGTAGCCCTGAATCAGTTTCGCAGTCATGTGCTGTATGTCCTAGCTGCTGTTAATTGGTGAGCAGCCAGCGCTTATGCCTGCTTGTTTTCAAAGTGTTTTGTATTCGAAAACGTTGTGGCGAAAGCGCTGGTAGCTATCAGTTCTTAAATGCCAGCGGGGCGCTGCAAGTGAAAGTCGGTCGCTTGCTGGAAGCGGTGCGCGGCGTTGAGCAGCTTGCCTTCGGCAAAGTAATTGCCAATCAGCTGCAGGCCCACGGGCATGCCACCGTCGCCAAAGCCTGCGGGCAGGCTCAGGCCGGGCAGGCCAGCCAGCGATGCGGGCAAGGTGAAGATGTCGGCCAGGTAGTTGCTCACCGGATCTGACTTGCCACCAATGGCCCACGCCGTGGTGGGGGCCGCGGGGCCTGCGATGACGTCGCAGTCCTTGAAGGCGGTCTGGAAGTCGTCGGCAATCATGCGGCGAATGCGCTGCGCCTGCAGGTAGTAGGCGTCGTAGTAGCCCTCAGACAGCACGTAGGCACCAATCATGATGCGGCGCTTGACCTCGTCGCCAAAGCCTTCAGCGCGGGTCTTTTTGTACATGTCGTTCAGGTCGGCGTACTTTTGCGCGCGGTGGCCAAACTTCACGCCGTCAAAGCGCGAGAGGTTGGACGAAGCCTCTGCCGGGGCCAGGATGTAGTACACGGGCACCGACAGCTCGGTGCGCGGCAGCGTGATGGGCACCAGCTTGGCACCCAGCTTTTCGTATTCCTTGAGCGATGCATCCACGGCGGCGCGCACGTCGGCAGACAAGCCTTCGCCAAAGAACTCGGCAGGCACGCCAATGCGCAGACCTTCAATGCTGTCGTTGAGCTGGGCAGTGAAGTCTTGAGCAGGTACGTCAAGGCTGGTGGAGTCGCGGTCCAGATCGGGGCCACACATCTCAGACAGCAGCAGCGCGCAGTCTTCGGCGCTGCGGCCCATGGGGCCTGCCTGATCGAGGCTGGAGGCAAACGCGATCATGCCGTAGCGGCTGGCGCGGCCATAGGTGGGCTTGATGCCGGTGATGCCGCAAAACGATGCGGGCTGGCGGATCGAGCCGCCGGTGTCGGTGCCGGTGACCGCTGGGGCCAGACGGGCTGCCACGGCAGCGGCGGAGCCGCCCGAGGAGCCACCGGGCACGCGCTCGGTATTCCACGGATTGCGTACGGGCTGGGCTGCGTCAAAGCCGACAGGGGCGATGGCCGAGTTTTCGTTGGCGCCGCCCATGGCGAATTCGTCGCAATTGAGCTTGCCCAGCGTGACTGCGCCGGACGCGGCCAGCTTGGTCACCACCGTTGCATCAAAGGGCGACTGGTAGCCCTTGAGCATTTTGGAGGCTGCGGTGGTGGGGAAGTCCTTGGTCACAAAGATGTCTTTGTGCGCAATGGGCACGCCGGCCAGACGGCCGCCCTTGCCTTGCGCAATCAGCGCGTCTGCAGCTTTGGCCTGGGCCAGGGTGGTGTCTTCGTTGATGGCCACAAAAGCGCCCAGATGCTGGTGCTGCTTGGCGCGGGCCAGAAAGTGCTGCGCGGCTTCAACGGCGGAAATTTGTTTGTTCTTGAGCTGGGCTGTCAGTTCGGCCACGCCCAGTTGGTGCAGTTCGGAATTGCTCATGTGTGTTGCTTTGCCTTGTGCTTATTCAATGACCTTGGGCACGAGGAACAATCCCTCGCTCTGCGCGGGGGCGTTTTTCATGTTGGCTTCGCGCTGATTGGGCTCCCACGCCTGGTCTTGGCGCAGACGCAACACCACGTCCTGGATGGCGGCAACCGGGTGTGCCAGAGGCTGAATGCCCGAGGTATCCACAGCCTGCATTTTTTCGACAATGCCGAAAAAGCCGTTGAGTTGCGAGAGCATGCGCTCACTTTCTTCTAAAGAGAGTTCGAGCCGCGCCAAGTTGGCGATGCGGTCAATGTCGTTGGAGGTGAGTGCCATATGTTTTCTGCGGTACGAAACCGGATGTAAAGCTGTCAGACGGAGCGTGCCGCCATGAGTTATTCACAGGGGATACGGTATTATCTGGTCTTTGCGCAATTACCATCTCTGGATGGTTGCGATTGTGCAGAAAAGCCTAACCCAGATCCCCCCCTGATTCCTGTTGAACTACATCCCGGCGACGGCAGGCCGAAGCGCATGCTGTGCCTGAGAGGAAAATTGAATGTTCGGAGCTTTCCGCCGGTACTTTTCTACCGATTTGGCCATTGACCTTGGCACTGCTAATACTCTGATTTTTGCCCGCGACAAAGGCATCGTGCTCGATGAACCCTCCGTTGTGGCCATTCGCCACGAAGGTGGCCCCCACGGCAAGAAGGTGATTCAGGCCGTTGGCCGTGAAGCCAAGGCCATGCTGGGCAAGGTGCCCGGCAATATCGAAGCCATTCGGCCCATGAAGGACGGCGTGATTGCCGACTTTGTGATCACCGAGCAGATGATCAAGCAGTTCATCAAGATGGTGCACCCCCGCAATGTGTTGACGCCCAGCCCGCGCATCATCATTTGCGTGCCTTGCGGCTCCACCCAGGTGGAACGCCGCGCTATCAAGGACGCTGCAGAAGCTGCTGGCGCAACAGCCGTTTACCTGATTGAAGAGCCCATGGCTGCCGGTATCGGCGCGGGTCTGCCTGTTTCGGAGGCTTCGGGCTCCATGGTGGTGGACATTGGCGGGGGTACCACAGAAGTGGGCGTGATATCGCTGGGCGGCATGGTCTATAAGGGCTCGGTCCGTGTGGGCGGTGACAAGTTTGACGAGTCCATCATCAGCTACATCCGCCGTAACTACGGCATGCTGATTGGTGAGCCCACCGCTGAAATGATCAAGAAGCAAATTGGCTCGGCTTTCCCAGGCTCGGAAGTCAAGGAGATCGAGGTCAAGGGTCGCAACCTGTCTGAAGGCGTGCCCCGCAGCTTCACCATCTCTTCCAACGAAGTGCTGGAAGCGCTGACAGAGCCGCTGAACCAGATTGTTTCTGCCGTGAAAAATGCGCTGGAGCAAACCCCGCCTGAGCTGGGTGCTGACATTGCCGAGCGCGGCATGATGCTGACCGGTGGTGGCGCATTGCTGCGTGATCTGGACCGTCTGCTGGCCGAAGAAACCGGCCTGCCAGTGCTGGTGGCCGAAGAGCCTCTGACCTGCGTGGTGCGCGGCTGTGGCATGGCGCTGGACAGCCTGGACCGTCAAGGCAGCATTTTTACCAGCGACTGATGCACCACGTAACTTGCCGCTTCGCCCTCTGTGCTCAAGCGGCAAGTTTTTGGATTGAATGTCTCCCCATGTTTTCTGTGCAAGCTCGAGCAAACAGCTGGTCGGGCGGTTTAGCCGTCTGTGAAATGGCGCTCACGCGCAGGTGGGTGCTATGAGTTTGAGAACACTGGAGCGCGATGCTCCGTCGCAGTTCAAACATGGCGCGTCCGCAGGGACGCGTGTCTTATTGCTCAGCACGCTGGCCGTGGTGCTGATGCTGGCCGATGTGCGGCTGAAACTCACAGAGCCCCTGCGCCAGGCGGTGTCTGTGGTGCTGTTCCCTCTGCAATGGGTGGTGATGCAGCCCGTGCAATGGCTCTCGAACGGCAAAGATTATTTCCAGGATTTACACGAGGCCCAGACCGAAGCGGTGGAGTCTCGCCGGCTGATGACTGCCATGACGCTCAAGGCGCATGAGGCCGAGCGGCTGGAAGAAGAAAACAGCCAGTTGCGCGATTTACTGGCGCTGCGCCCGCGCCTGGTGGTAGAGACCGTTGCGGCAGAGGTGATGTTCGAGACCCCGGACAGCTACACCCGCCGCGTCGTGCTCGACAAGGGGCAGGTGGCCGGTGTGCTGCCTGGCAGCCCGGTGATGGATGACCTGGGTGTCCTCGGTCAGGTCACACGCGTGCAGCCGTTTTCCAGCGAAGTGACGCTGCTGTCTGACCGTGAACAAGCCATCCCTGTGATGGTGGCGCGCACGGGCGCACGCAGTGTGGCCTATGGCGATGCCTCTAACTTGCGTACCGACGGGATTGAGCTGCGCTTCATGTCCAATGATGCGGATGTGCAGGTGGGCGATGAGCTGGTCACCAGCGGTGTAGATGGTGTTTATATGGCGGGCCTGCCTGTGGCACGCGTGGTAGAGGTGGAGCGCCGTAGCCAGTCGCCGTTCATGCGTGTGTACTGCGAACCCAAGGCGCGACTGGATGGCGCCCGCCACGTGGTGGTGCTGACACCTTTGGATGCACTGAAGGCGGAGCATGCGCCCCAGGCCCAGCGCATTGAGCCCACGGCTGCACAGACGCAGCAACAGCGTGAAGACAAATCGGCCCAGCGGCGTGCCTCAGGCTCTGCCAATTTGCCGGGCCCAGGAGGTCAACGATGATCATGCCCCGTGGTCAGCAGCTGCTGATGCCGGTCAGACCGGCTTTTATTGCATTCAGCGTGGCAGTGGTGTTTGTGCTCAGCTTGCTGCCCTTGGGCGGTTTCGTCTGGATGCCTGATTTTCTGATGCTGGTGCTGGCTTTCTGGGCCATGCACCATCCCCAGCGCATGCCCATGAGCGTGGCTTTCTTGCTGGGCTTAGGGGTGGATGTACAGCAGACGGCCTTGCTGGGGCAGCACGCGCTGGCGTATGTGCTGGTGGTGTATGTGGCGCAGCGCTTCAGTCGTCGCATGATGTGGTTTTCGCCCGTCACGCAGGCTTTGCAAATGCTGCCAGTGTTTGCGCTGGCGCATCTGCTGCAGATGCTGATTCGCATGCTGGCTGGCGGCATGTTTCCGGGCATTTCGATTGCGCTGGCACCTGTGCTGGAGATGTTGCTGTGGCCCATCGTGAGCGCGATTTTGCTGGCTCCCCAGCGCCGTGCCCCGGATGCGGACAGCAACCGCCCTCTGTGAAGATTGCCTGATGTGCTGCCCCGTTTTGTTCCCATGCACCAGGAGCTGCCATGAGTGGCTTTGAAGTGCGCAACAGCGAGGTGGAGCTGCACAAGTTCCGCCTGCGTATCTGGGTGGTGGGCCTGGTGGTGCTATTGCTGCTGAGCGTTTTGCTGTTTCGCCTGACGGTCTTGCAGGTGGTGCGCCATGACGCGTTTGCAGAGCGTGCCGAAAGCAACCGCACGGCGGTGGTGCCGATTGTGCCCAATCGCGGAAAAATTCTGGACCGCAATGGCGTGGTGCTGGCCACCAACTACTCCGCCTATACGCTGGAGATCACACGCTCGAAGATCAAGGATCTGGAAGAAACCATCGAAGCCTTGAGCGAGCTGGTAGAGATCACACCGCGTGATCGCCGCAAATTCAAGCGTTTCATGGAGGACTCCAAGCGCTTTGAATCGATTCCCCTGCGCAGCCGGCTGACGGATGAAGAGGTAGCGCGCTTTACGGCGCAGCGCTGGCGCTTTCCGGGCGTGGACATCAAGGCCCGTTTTTTCCGCAGCTACCCGCTCGAAGATGTCGGTGGGCACGTGGTGGGCTATATCGGCCGTATCAACCAGCGCGAGCAAGAGGCGCTGGAAGACAGCGAGGACTATGCCAACTACCGGGGCACGGAAGTGATTGGCAAGCTGGGCATTGAGCAAAGTTACGAAAAACAGTTGCATGGCCTGACGGGCTGGGAGCAACTGGAAACCACAGCCGGTGGCTTTGCGGTACGCCGCCTGAACAGCCGGCCCGCCACTTCGGGCGATACCGTGGTGCTGAGCCTGGACATTGGCCTGCAAAAGCTGGTGGAAGATGTGTATGGCGATCGCCGCGGTGCACTGGTGGCCCTGGACCCCCGCAACGGAGAAGTGCTGGCCATGGTCAGCAAGCCTGGCTACGACGTGAACCTGTTTGTGGATGGCATTGACCAGGAAAACTGGGATTTCCTCAACAACTCGATCGACCGCCCGCTGCTCAACCGGGCTTTGCGCGGCTCCTACCCACCTGGTTCTACCTATAAGCCATTCATGGCGATTGCAGGTCTGGAGTCGGGCAAGCGCAAGGTGGATACCACCATTCAGGACAATGGCAGCTGGACCTTTGGTGGGCACACCTTCCGTTCGGGCCACCCGAACGGACCGACCAACTTGCGCCGCTCCATCATCAAATCCTCCAACGTGTACTACTACATGCTGGCCAATGACATGGGCGTGGACACCATCCACGAATACCTCTCTCCCATGGGTTTTGGGCAGCAAACCGGCATTGATCTGGTGGGCGAAGCCCGAGGCGTGCTGCCCAGCACCGAATGGAAACGCAATACCTACAAGCGTCCGGAGCAAAAGAAGTGGTATGCGGGCGAGACCATCTCGCTGGGGATTGGTCAGGGCTACAACCACTTCACCATGCTGCAGCTGGCGCATGCCACGGCCATGCTGGCCAACCACGGCATTCAGCACCGCCCGCATCTGGGCAAGGGCACGGTCGATGCGGTCACCCGCGCATACAGCCCGCTGTACAAGGATGCGGGCACCTCCATGGGTTACAAGCCCGAGCACGTAGAAGCCGTGCGCAGCGCGGTCGCCGCAGTAACGGTTGAAGGTACTGCGCGTGGTGTGTTTGGTGGTGCACTCTACACCTCTGCCGGCAAAACAGGCACTGCGCAGGCTGTGAGCGTGGGCCAGAAAGACAAGTACAACGCGGCCAAACTGGCGGAACACCAGCGTGACCATTCTTTGTACATTGCCTACGCACCGGCCGAAAATCCCAAGATTGCCTTGGCCGTGATTGTGGAAAACGCAGGCTTTGGCGCGGCTGCGGCGGCACCTATTGCCCGGCGCGTGTTTGATTACTGGTTGCTGGACCAGTACCCCAGCGTGGAAGACATGGCCGCTGTGCGCAAGGGCCAGGCCTCTCGTCCGATTGGTGCGCCACGCAGCGGGCAAGAGATGATGGCTGCGTTTGAGCGCATAGAGCTGCCCGGGGTGGGCGCTCCCCGGGTGATGGAGGGTTTGAGCGGTGGTGACATAGCCTCTCCCCGCGCTGCTGACAGCGCACCCGCCAGCGTGGAACTCGAGGCCGAGGACTAAATCCTGCATCCCCGTTGCACAGCGGGGATATGTTCCTTTGGCCGTTTGGCAACGGCTCGCTGTAACCCCGGCCATTGCAGCGTTGCGGCCCCTTATCCACCACCACCTGTACCTGGGCCGCAGGGTACGGCTTAAGCCATGCGTGCATCTGACTGCGCGGTGGGCAACTGGGCCAGCCCATGCTTAAACCAGCCAATGTGCTCGGTCTGGCGTACATCCAGCGCGGGGACATAGGGCTTGATATCCAGCACAGGCGTTCCGTCCAGCATGTCGTTGCCCTTGAAGTACAAACAGCCTTCATGCACCTTGAGCAGCTGCACGATGGACAGCCCCATGCGGTTGGGCCGTGCAGGGGCGCGTGTGGCAAAGACTCCGTGGCTCTGGGTGTCCATAAAGGGCACTACCTCCAGTTTCTCGCTCGCCTGGTGCAGATGCGTGATCAGAATCAGGTACTCAAAGCCTTCGATATCGCGCAGACCTGGCTGAAACTGGGGCAGCACTTGCAGTGCGCCCTCAACGTGGGCGGCGGCCACGGTTTGGATGGGCATGCCCTGTACCGACTGGAATGCGCTGCGGATGAAGCCAATGGGCTGAAGCTCAATCTTGGGGAGGTGATTTGGTGCGTTGGTCATGGGGAGCTTGGCAAAAGGAAAAGCGCCTGCGATGGCAGCGTGGGTGCAAGAGGCGGCAGCGGTGCACGGGTGGTCAGTGGCATGGCGGAATGTTTCGCTATTCAAAAATAGAATAGCGCTGCGGTATTATTGCCTGTCATGTGCCCAGTTGCTGTCTGCGGCTGGCTTGCAAGCTGCCTTGTCTTGACGGCGGCAAGCACACGTTCTCACTCTTGCTTACCTAACGCCTTGCCCAGGCCGTGGAGTCCTCATGTTTCGACGTTTATTTTTATGCTGCGCCGCGCTGGCGCTGGCCGCACCTGCCATGGCCGCTGATGGCGTACTGGTGGCTGCAGGTGCGGGCTATCGCAAGCCCGTGCTGGAGTTGCTGCAGGCATTTACCAGCGCCACGGGTATCAAGGCGGAGGCCAGTTTTGGGAACATGAAGCAGGTGCAAGTGCAGGCACAGCAAAACCCGGATATCAGCGTGCTGGTCGGTGACCGGGCGTTTTTAGAGCCCATGCAACTGGCGCAAAAATTTGAACGTCTGGGCAAGGGCCAGCTGGTGCTGGTGGCCTCCAAGGCCCATACCTTGACGGATTTGGCAGACCTGAGCCAGCCGCAGTTTCAACGCATTGCCGTGCCTGATCGCAACAAGGCGGTGTATGGCAAAGCGGCCTTTACGTGTCTGGAACGCTCCGGGTTGGCTACGGCCTTGCAGGGCAAGCTCATAGAGGTGGCAACGGTGCCCCAGGTCAGCGCCTATTTGCTGACAGAGCATGTAGATGCAGGTTTCGTGAATGCAACGGAAGCGCTGTCGCTGCAGGGCAAGGCTGGCTCCAGCCTGACCATTGCACAAGACTGCTATGACCCGATTGAGTTGAGCATGGCCGCGATCCAGGGGCGCGCAGACAATGCCGCCACGCAGGCCTTGCTGACATTCATTGCCACGCCGCAGGCGCGTGAAGTCATGCAGCGCCACGGGCTGTAAATCGAGCGGTGGCGTTCGGCGCACCCATGTTCTGCACCAGCGCCCCTGTGTGGCTGACTGCCCAGGTCATCGGCTGGAGCCTGTTGCTGCAATTGGTCATTGGCGGTGCCATCAGCTGGCAACTGGCACGCCGCCAGTGGGCCGGCAACCCATGGCTGGATGTGCTGGTCACCCTGCCTTTGGTGTTTCCGCCCATTGTGCTGGGCTACGCCCTCTTGCTGCTGCTGGGGCGCCATAGCTGGCTCATGCAGACGCTGCCGCACTGGATGCAGCCAGAGGTCATCTTCACCCCCACAGGTTTGGTGGTGGCCGCCTTTGTGGCCGGGTTGCCCTTGATGGTCAAACCCACACAAAACGCCTTTGCCAGCACCCCCGCCAGCCTGCGCGAGGCGGCGGCCACCTTTGGGCTGTCTGCATGGCAGATTTTCTGGCGAGTAGAGCTGCCACTGGCCCGGCGTGGCATTGCAGCCGGTCTGATGCTTGCGGGTGGGCGCGGGTTGGGTGAGGTGGGGCTGTCTCTGATGCTGGGCGGCAACATTGTGGGGCGCACAGAAACGCTATCGCTGGCCATTTTCAACCAGGTGCTGGACGGCAATCTGGCATGCGCCAACCAGCTGTCGCTGCTGCTGTGTGTGCTGGCCATTCCCGTTTTTCTGATGTTGCGGCGCTTGGGGTCTCTGTAGCCTCCGCCTCACCTGAATGGGCGGTGCTGCACCCCGCTATCTATACCTATGACGGATCTCAATTTTTCTTTGACTGCGCTGTTTGCCGCCTCGGTGGTGTCCTTGCTGGTAACGCCGGGGCCCGTTACTTTGCTGGTGCTGCGAGCCGGACTGGCGGGCGGTATGCGCCATGCGCTGCAGACCATTGCGGGCACCAATGCCGCGTCTCTGGTGCTGATTGCCGTCTCTACGCTGCTGATCAAAGGTTTGCTGGTGATGGACGACGCTGTGATGGTGGGCATCCGCCTGCTGGGCTGCGCGTACATCAGCACGATTGCCTGGGGCATGGTGCGCGAGGCGCTGCAGATGCCGCAGACAGCACCGTCTGCAGACGGTCAAGCCCCCACGGCGTTGGTGGCAGCACCCGCAGGCTTTGTACGGGGTTTTGCGCTGGGCATCTCGAACCCCAAGGACATCATCTTTTTCGCGTCTTTCCTGCCGCAATTCATGGGGGTGCTGCCGTCGCCAGACCACAGCATTGCGTTGTTGGCCGGACTGTGGATCGTGCTGGATTTTTCAACCCTGCTGCTGTTGACACTGCTGGTGCGCAAGCTGGTGCGGCCCGCATTGCAGCGGCGTTTGCTGCTGGTGGCGGCCGTGCTGTTGCTGGTGATTGGTGGGGGTGGCCTGGTGCATGCCTTGCTCGGCATGCTGTGGGCTTGAGCACGCAGTATTCACCATGTATTCATCAACCTGCACAAGCAGGCACAGCAGCCGAAGGCGTTCAGGCGCCGTGCCCGGCGGTGCCGGCAGGTGTTGTGCGCTGGCCCGTTCGTGGAGGCGGGGGGGTCCACTGGCTGAAAATCAGGGCCGCCACAATCAAGGCTGCACCGCCAAAGGCGAGCATTCCCATGCGCTCGTCAATCAGCCACCAGGCGGTGAGCGCGGCAAACACGGGCTCCAGTCCAAACACAATCGCGCTGCGCATGGCATCTACGCGCTGCTGGCCCCAGGCCTGAAAGATCACCACCATGGCGCTGGCAAACAGCCCCAGATAAATGAGTGCGGCCCAGGCATTGGCCGACAGTGCCGTGGCCTGCGTGTGCAATTGCGCCATGCCGTTAGGTTGCACCAGCAGCATCAGCGTGGTGCATACCCACATGGAGCCCGCCAGTGCCGCAGCCATGCGCGTGGCGCGCAGTGGCGCGGCCTGGTTGCGCAGGGCGGCAGCTTCCATGGTCAAGATATAGACAGCGTAGACGGCAGCGCTGCACAGGGTGAGCGTGTCGCCCCAATTCCACGGACTGTCTTCAAAAAACATCAGGCACATGCCGGCAACGGCCATGGCACAGGCAGCCCACACCTGCCAGCCCATGCGGCGGCGCAGCACCAGCCAAGCGATCAAAGGCACCATCAGCACGTTCAATCCGGTGACGAAGGCGTTGCGGTTGCTGCTGGTGTGGCTCAGCCCTTCAATCTGCAGCCAGAAGGCCAGAAAATTGAGCACGCCCAGCCCCAGGCCCCAGCGCCATTCGGCACTGCGCATGCCGTGCCACAGGGGCAGTAGCACCACGGCGGCCATGCCAAAACGCAGCCAGATGATCTGCAGTGCAGACAGGTCTGCCGACAGCTGCTTCATGGCCGCAAAGGTGGTGCCCCAGACGACGGTGACAGTCAGCAAGGCCGCAAGGCCCCAGCGTTCAGTGCGCATGTGAAAACGACAGACGTAAAAAAAGAAGCAGTTAGCGCTTATGTTCTCTATGTATCAGCATCAAAGCATGCTGAAACCCTGAAAACACAGGCGCTAATAGCTCCTTTGTTTGATAGCCCGTAACGGGTGTGAAAACAGCGCCTAGTGTGCCACGCGGCCGATGAAGGCGGCAATGCGCTCGTTGGCGGGGCGGGCAAAAAACTCTGCCGGCGGTGCTTCGTGGGCAATACAGCCTTGGTCAAAGAACATCACGCGGTCGGCCACTTCGCGGGCAAAACCCATTTCGTGGGTCACCACAATCATGGTCATGCCTTCCTTGGCCAGGCCGCGCATTACTTCCAGCACTTCCTGCACCATCTCGGGATCGAGCGCGCTGGTGGGCTCGTCAAACAGCATTACCTGTGGCTCCATGGCCAGCGCACGCGCAATGGCTACGCGTTGCTGCTGGCCGCCCGAGAGCTGCCACGGGTACTTGTGTGCATGGTCCTGCATGCCCACGCGTTCCAGCAATTGCATGGCTTTGGCGTTGGCAGCGCTGCGCGATATCTTGTGGATGCGGCGCGGTGCCAGCGTCACGTTGTCCAGCACCGTCATGTGACCAAACAGGTTGAACTGCTGGAACACCATGCCCACTTCGCAGCGCTGTTTTTGTAGCGTGGCTTCGTGGTCGGTGACTGGCACGCCGTCGATGGTGATCGTGCCGCCGTCGTGCGGCTCCAGGCGGTTGAGTGCCCGCAGCAACGTAGATTTGCCCGAGCCAGAAGCGCCGATGATGACGGTCACTTCGCCCTTGCTGAATGAGGTGGATACGCCTTGCAGCACCTGGTGCGTGCCAAAGCTTTTGGTCACCTTGTCGCAGACGATGTAGGGTGTGCGGGTGTTGGCAGCTTGGCTCATTTTTGGCGGCCTTCCACGTCAAAGCGGTATTCGATGGCGGCGGTCACCTGGGTCACCAAAGTGGTCAGCACCAGGTAGGTGACGCCCACAGTCAGCAGCGTTTCAACCGGCTGAAAGGTGGACGACTGGATGCGGTTGCCCACGTTGGTCAGCTCCACCACGCCAATGGCGTAGGCCAGCGAAGAGTCTTTGAGCAAAGCCACAAAGTTGCTCACCAAGGGAGGCAGCGAAATCTTGAACGCCTGGGGGAACACCACATCGGTGAATACACGGGTTTTGGGCAAACCCAGCGCACGGGCGGCTTCTGCCTGCCCGCGGGGCACTGCGTTGAGGCCGGCGCGCACGGCTTCGGCGTTGTAGGCCCCCACATTCAGTGCCAGCGCAATCACCGCAGCGGCAAAGTCAGGCAGATTCAGGCCTGGCACCAGCACGGGCAGGGCAAAGTACATGAACAGAATCTGCACCAGCAGTGGTGTGCCGCGAATGATCCATATATAGGTGCTGGCAATGCTGCGCAGCAGGCCATTGGCCGAGGTGCGGGCCAGGGCTGCGGCCACGCCCAGCAGCAGGCCGGCGGAGCCGCTGATCAACGTCAGGTACAGCGTGGTGCGTGCGCCTTCAGCAAATTCGCCAGCGTGGTCACCAATCGGCTCGGGGAGCAGGGCCAGCAACTGGCCGAGTACAGACACCACCACCACCATCAGCAGCAAGGCTGTGACCAGGGTGGCGTTGCTGCGTTGGGTGCGGCTCCAGTGGGTGGGCCAGATAGCAGTAAGCATAGAAAAACCAGAATGAAAAAACGAAAACGCCCTGGAGCAATCTCTTCAGGGCGTAGGGTGCAGTGGCCGGACGCTAGCGCCGACGGCCCACGGGGCTACCCATGCTTCGTTATTCCGGGCAGCGGATGTCTTCCTGGAACCACTTTTGCGAGATTTTGGCGTAGCTGCCATCTTTCAAGGACTCGGCAAACGCCTTGTTCCATGCTGCTGCCAAAGCCTGGTTGTCTTTGGAGACAGCCGAGGCAACGCGCTCGACAAACAGCAGCTCGCCCTGGTTGAACTTGATCTTGCTGTTCTTTTGCAGCATTTCCTTGGCCAGGAAACGCTCGGTCACCCACGCGTCAACGCGCTTGGTCATCAGCGCATTGAGGGCTGCTTCGTTAGTGGGAAAGTTCACCACACGTTGGACACCGGGCACGTTCTTTTGAACGTAGTCCAGGTAGGTGGTGCCGGTTTGTGCAGAGACAGTCTTGCCGGTCAGATCCTTGGCGCTTTGGATGGCGTCGGTCAGTGCAATCACCTGGGCCCCTGAGCAGTAGTGCGGGGCGGTGAAGGTAACGGCCTTTTCACGCTCGGGCGTGATGCCGTGCGAGGAGATCACCAAATCCCAGCGGTCTTGCTTCAGGCCGGTTAGCAGAGCGTCGAAGGAAATGGTTTTCCATTCGGGCTTGAGCCCCATTTTCTGGGCCATCAACTCGGCCAGTTCCACTTCAAAGCCGGTCAGCTTTTTGCCTTCAAAGTAGGCAAACGGGGTGTAGTAGCCTTCAGTGGCCAGACGGAGCGTGCCGTCTTTTTGGATGGCTTCGAACGAGCGGGCGTGGGCACCAGCTGTAGCCAACACTGCAACGGCGGCAGCGGCGATCAGGGAAATGCGTTTCATGTGTAGTTCCTGGAGACATTCGCAGGGTCCAGACCCCCGGCCCCAGAGATGGGGCCTCCGCACGCACCACGCGGCGCGGAAAAAAATAGAGGCCACAGCCAGCACACAACAGTGCCCGGCAGTGCCGCTGGGTGTTGGTGTCAATGCACCAAAAAAGAGCGGCTTGGCGGCGAAAGCAACCCGCAATTATAGAAGTGAGACTTCGCAAGCGCAGAAGGCTGCCTGAGCAGCCCCCAAGGGTTTGCGTCTACGAGGCTCGGGTTTACCCGCCAAAGGCATCCCAGCCGGTTTTGCAGATCAGCAGGCTGACCACCACAATGAAAATCACGCGCACAAAGCCGGCGCCATGGCGCAGCGCCATCCAGGTGCCCAGCACGCTGCCCAGCACGTTGGCAATGGCCAGGGGAATGGCAAAGTGCCACCACACGTGCCCCTTCATCGCAAACAGGGCAATGGCCGCCAGGTTGGTCATCACGTTCATGAGCTTGGCGTTGATGGAAGCGTTCAAGAAGTCATAGCCCAGCAGACGAACCAGCAAGAAGACAAAAAAGCTGCCCGTGCCAGGACCAAAAAAACCGTCATAAAACCCAATGACCAGACCGATGCCTGCCGTCAGCCACTGCGCAGCGCGCTGGCTGCGGTGGGGGGTGTGTTCACGGCCCAGCTCTTTTTTGGCCAGTGTGTAGATCAGCACCCCCAGCAAGATGAAGGGCAGCAGCTTGCGCAGAAAGTCGGGGTTGACCAGGGTGACGGCCCATGCACCGGCAAAGGCGCCGACACCCGCCGCCACGATGCCGGGAATGATGGTGGGCCAGGTGATGGAGATGCGGCGGCTGTACTGCCACGTCGACATGGCCGTGCCCCATACAGCAGCGCTTTTGTTGGTGCCAAACAAGGTGGCGGGTGCCGCGGTGGGAAATGCGGCAAACATGGCGGGCACCAAGATGAGCCCGCCGCCCCCCACGATGGCATCCACAAAACCAGCCAGGGCCGAAGCCAGAGAGATAAAGATCCATTCCATGGTGGTCGATTGTGCGCTGCCCTGACCGCGTAAAGCTGTCACTTGCCCAAACAAAAAGCGCCGGGGGTACCGGCGCTTTGGAAAGGCATCTCATTGGCGGATGCTTTTTAAATATTGGTCTGTTTGTGGATCGAGTTTGTCTCCTCGGGCCCTCCTTGCTACACCTTGGTGCAGCGCTTGAGTGGATGGACTGTAACGGCTGCATCGCTCTGGTGCATCGGGGATTTCCCGCAAGCTTGTTCGCAAACGTCTGACAGCCATGTGGTGAGGGCGCAGGTGGCGCAAAGTCACCCGGGCACAGCTTGTGCTTAGAGGCTGTCACCAAAAAGCAAAGGGGGATGGACATGAAGATGCACAACACGCTGGGCTGGATGGGGCTTGCCGCTGCGTTGCTGGCGCTGCCCGTGGGGGTGCAGGCGCAGCACATGGTGGGGTTTGACGAGATTCGTGCTGCCGACACGGCCTGGGTTCTGGTGTCTGCGGCACTGGTGGTGCTGATGACGTTGCCCGGTGTGGCGCTGTTTTACGCGGGCATGGTGCGTGGAAAAAATGTGCTCAATACCTTGGCGGCGGTACTGGGTGCTGCTTGCGTGGTCAGTGTGGTGTGGTTTGCCGTGGGCTATTCGCTGGCTTTTACGCCCGGTAACCGCTGGCTGGGAGGGCTGGAGCGCATCTGGTTTGGTGGGCTTGATTACCAGCTGGCCGCGCAGCAGTTGTCGGTCAGCCACATGGCTGCGCACATTCCAGAGGCAGCCTACGCCCTGTTTCAACTGACGTTTGCCATCATCACCGCTGCGTTAATTGTGGGGTCCGTTGTAGAGCGTATGCGTTTTGGTGCGCTGATGCTGTTTATGGCGCTGTGGAGCCTGTGCGTCTACGTGCCCGTGGCCCACTGGGTGTGGGAGCCCGGCGGCTGGCTGGCGCGCATGGGGGCGCTGGACTTTGCTGGCGGTGCCGTGGTGCATGTGAATGCGGGTGCCGCAGGGCTGGCCTGCGCCTGTTATCTGGGCAAGCGCACGGGCTATGGGCGCGAAGCGTTCCAGCCCTACAACCTGGGCTGGACCATGCTGGGCGCGTGCCTGCTGTGGGTGGGCTGGTTTGGTTTCAATGGTGGCTCTGCCCTGGCTGCCGACGGGCGCGCAGCACTGGCCATGGTGGTGACCCATCTGGCGGCAGCCGGCGGTGCGATTGGCTGGGCGGCCGGGGAGTGGATGTTCCGCCGGCGTGTCTCGCTACTGGGCCTGTGCTCGGGGCTGGTTGCCGGGTTGGTGGCAGTCACGCCCGCCGCCGGTTTTGTGGACATGGGCTCGGGGCTGTTGATTGGCGCCATCGCTGGCCTGGTCTGCTACTGGGGCGCGACGGGTTTTAAGCGCTGGCTGGGGGCTGATGATTCACTGGACGTGTTTGGCGTACACGGCCTTGGGGGCTTGGTGGGTTCCATCCTCACGGGGGTGTTTGTCAGCAGCACCATCTCGGGTGCCAGTGGCAACCTGCTGGCGCAAATCGTAGCCGTGGTGGCGGTGGCGGTGTACAGCTTTGCGGCCACATGTGTGCTGATGTGGCTGACCGACAGGGTGACCCCGGTGCGGGTGGAGCTGCACGATGAGCAGCAAGGTCTGGACATTACCCAGCACCGGGAGCACGTAGGGCAGTAAGCATTGGCCCCCTGCTCCAGTCTGCAGGGTGCAGAGGGTGATCGCCATACCCCGGAGTAACGGCGGGTGGCGCAGCAATCAAGCGAGGAGTGGGTGATGGCAAACAGTGAACGTGTGGCAACGGCAGCGCACCTGCATGTAGCTTTGCGGCGCAAGGCAGCTCGTGTGACCGATACCGACTGGATGGCCGAAAACGACGACTACGCGCGCGAAGTGGTGCGCGTTGCACGGGCCAAAGCCCGAGAATACGGAGATACGCAGCTGGCTGACCTGGCCAGCAAGCTGGAGGCGCTGCTGCTGGCCAGTGCACAGCTCCCCCCGCCGCCGGCACCGCCGCTGGTGCAGCGGGTGACCCGAAATTTGCGCGAAAGCAATGCGCCGGGGGCGGACGATGCAGAACGCTATATCGGGGGCTTGCGCTGAGCGTTGCTGCCTTGGTGCTCCGGTGCGAGGATTTTTTGACCGGGCACGCGCGGTGGCTTGCCGCATGGCTCTGCACAATCGCATGCGTAAAAGACGGTGATTCTTAAAAGTGAGCGTCTAACGATTATGTAGCGGTGTTCTTGAGTACTTTTGTATTTGAAAGCGTTGTGTACTAAGCGCTAATAGCTCACTTTTAATTAAACCGACTGTTAAGCCGTTAAGCCGTTAAGACGTCAAACCGTCAGGGCGTGAATGGGCTCATCCATTGCAGAGACCGGGGCCGTGTCCACTTTGGTGGTGCGTGCCTTGCGGTCTGCGCGAATCCATTGCGCCGCTTTTTCAGCCAGCATCAGCGTTGGGCTGTTGGTGTTGCCGCTGGTGATGGTGGGCATGGCACCGGCATCCACCACGCGCAGCGCCTGCACGCCACGCACGCGCAAATGGCTGTCCAGCACGGCCATGCTGTCGCCGTCACGCCCCATCTTGGTGGTGCCTACGGGGTGGAAGATGGTGGTGGCAATGTCGCCCGCCAGCCGTGCCAGCTCTTCATCGGTCTGGTACTGCGTGCCCGGTTTCCATTCCTGGGGGTTGTAGCGTGCCAGCGCGGGCTGGCTGACGATGTTGCGCGTCACGCGCAGGCTGTCTGCTGCCACCTGGCGGTCGTGCGCAGTGCTCAGGTAATTGGGGGCAATCGTGGGCGCATCTTCAAAATTGGGGCTCTTGATCTGCACCGTGCCACGGCTGGAGGGGTTGAGGTTGCACACGCTGGCCGTGAAGGCCGGAAAGCTGTGCAGCGGCTCGCCAAACGCATCCAGCGACAAAGGCTGCACGTGGTATTGCAAATTGGGGTGCGGCATGTCGGGGTGACTGCGCGTGAACGCGCCCAGCTGTGAGGGGGCCATGCTCATGGGCCCCGTGCGATGCAGCAGGTATTCCAGCCCGATGCGCATCTTGCCCCAGCGTGTCGCAGTCAAGGTGTTGAGCGTGGGCGTGTCATTGACCTTGTAGACCGAGCGAATTTGCAGGTGGTCTTGCAAGTTGGCCCCCACGCCCGGTAAATCCAGCGTGACCGGAATGCCTTTGTCACGCAGCAAATTGGCTGGGCCTATGCCCGAAAGTTGCAGCAACTGCGGTGAATTGATGGCCCCGGCGCACAGGATGACTTCTTCCGTGGCTGTGAGGTGTTCCAGCTCATCGCCAATCCAGGCTTTCACCCCGGTGCAGCGCAACGAGCCATCGGGCTGGCGCTCTGTGACCAGACGGGTGGCCTGGGCCATGGTCCACATCTCAAAGTTAGGGCGGCCATAGCATTTTGGACGCAAGAAAGCCTTGGCGGTGTTCCAGCGCAGCCCATCTTTTTGGTTCACCTCAAAGTAGCCCACACCCTCGTTGATCCCGGTGTTGAAGTCCGGGGTGGCAGGAATGCCGGCCTGCTGTGCAGCCTCGGAAAAGGCATCCAGAATGTCCCAGCGCAGACGCTGTTTTTCAACGCGCCATTCGCCCTTGTTGCCGTGCGAAGCGGCAAACGCCGCATCGTGGGGCTGGCCTTCATCCAGTCGCCAGTGGCTTTCGTGTTTTTTGAAAGCGGGCAACACGTTGTCCCAGCGCCACGCATCATCGCCCGTCAGCTGTGCCCACTGGTCGTAATCACGCGCCTGGCCGCGCATGTAGATCATGCCGTTGATGCTGGAGCAGCCGCCCAGTGTTTTGCCACGTGGATAGCGCAGGCTGCGTCCGTTGAGCCCGGCATCTGGTTCTGTCTGATAGAGCCAGTCTGTGCGTGGGTTGCCAATGCAGTGCAGGTAACCAACGGGGATGTGGATCCAGTGGTAATCGTCTTTGCGACCCGCTTCGAGCAATAAGACCCGCACATTGCGGTCTGCGCTGAGGCGGTTGCACAGCAAGGCGCCTGCGGTTCCGCCTCCGATGATGATGTAGTCGAAAGTGGTGTCGCTCATGGTCTGTGCCAGCGGTAACTGGCCTAAAACAAGCACCCGACGTGGGTGCTAGTGCTGCCATTTTGAAGAGATGCTGCCGTCTGTCGATAGGGAAAGCGTGTAGTCCCAGGCTTACGGATTAGTAAGGTTGTTGCCAAGTGGCTGACACGCCTGCCCGCGCTCTGCCTGCGGGTTCTTCGGAGAAAACTTGTAAGCTTGGCGCACTTTGGCTTTGCACGTTGCTATGACAGATACCACTCCACGCTTGACGATCACCTCGGACGACCAGGGTGCGTGGGCGTTGCTGCAAGGGCGCTGGGGGGCGGCAGAGCTGGGGCAACGCAAGGCTTGGCAAGCACTGCAAAAAGCCTTGCATGCCTGTGGCGCAAACCCCGCACAAGGCTGGGATCTGGAGGGCCTGCAGTGGCTGGACCACGTGGGTGCGCAGTTGCTTTGGAACCACTGGCAGCATGCATGGCCACAGAAGCTGAGGCTCACAGACGGCCAGCGCGCCATGCTCACGCGCGTGGCCTCATTCCAGCAGGCCCCCGCGCCGCCGCGCAAACCCTGGAGCTGGATGGACCAGGTCAACCGGCTGGGTTTGCTGGTGCTGCATGCGCTGGACCACCTGTCGCATCTGGTGGAGCTGGTGGGCCAGCTGGCGCTGGATTTTTGGTTTTTGCTGCGCAATCCACGCAAGGGCCCGTGGCGCGACTTTTCCGGTCACCTCTACAGCATGGGCGCTACGGCGCTACCCATTACAGCGCTGGTGGGGTTCTTGATTGGGGTGGTGCTGGCCTATTTGATGGCCTTGCAGCTGCGTCAGTTTGGGGCGGAAGCCTTCATTGTGAATATTTTGGGTATCTCTTTGATCCGCGAGCTGGGCCCACTGCTGGCCGCCATCTTGGTGGCGGGCCGCTCAGGTTCTGCGATTACGGCGCAAATTGGGGTGATGCGCGTGACGGAGGAGCTGGACGCCATGCAGGTCATGGGTATACGCCACGGTTTCAGGCTGGTCATGCCGCGCGCCATGGCCCTGGCCGTGGCCATGCCTTTGATCAGCTTGTGGACCACGCTGGCCGCCTTGGGCGGCGGCATGCTGGCCGCGGATTTGACCATGGGCATCTCTGCAGGGTATTTCTGGCAGGCGTTGCCCGACGCTGTGGAGATTGGCAATCTGGTGCTGGCCATGTCCAAGTCTGTGGTGTTTGGCATCTTCATCGCCCTGATCGGCTGCCACTGGGGCCTGCGGGTGCAGCCCAATACCCAGAGCCTGGGGGAGGGCACCACGGCATCGGTGGTGTCGTCCATCACCATGGTCATCATCGTGGATGCTATTTTTGCCATTGCGTTCAAGGACGTGGGGTTCTAGGCCATGACAGCAATGCACAACACCGAACCCGTCGTCATCGTCGACAAGCTGTGGAGCATCTTTGGCGAGGGCGATAAAGCCTTTGCAGTGCACCAGGACTTGGATTTGACGGTGTTTCGCGGAGAAATGCTGTCGATTGTGGGTGGCTCTGGCACGGGCAAGACCGTGCTGCTGCGGCAAATTCTGGGCTTGCTCCACCCCGGTAAAGGCAGTGTCACAACCCTTGGCAAACCTGCGGCGCAACTGTGCGGTGAAGGCGCTGCCGCCCGTGTGGGCATGTTGTTTCAGCACGGGGCGCTGTATTCGGCCTTCAACGTGCTGGAGAACATCGGGTTTGCGCTGCGCGAGCAAGGCACGCTGCCAGACGCCATGGTCAATGAGGCCGCCATGATCAAGCTGCAGATGGTTGGCTTGAAACCAGAGCACGCAACGCGCATGCCTGCAGATCTTTCGGGTGGTATGGTCAAGCGCGTGGCGCTGGCACGTGCCTTGATCATGGATCCACCGCTGCTGTTGCTCGATGAGCCAACCGCTGGGCTGGATCCCACCAGTTCCGATGAATTTTGTGCGCTGCTGCGCGAGCTGCACGCCGAGCTGGGGCTGACCGTCATCATGGTCACGCACGACTTGGACACCTTGTTCGCTCTGTCCAGCCGCGTGGCCGTGCTGGCTGAAAAGCGGGTGCTGGTGACGGGTACGCCGCGCGAAGTGGCGCAATTTCAGCATCCGTTTATTGAAACGTTCTTTCAGGGTGAGCGTGGTCGTCGTGCCATGGCGCCAGTCCCGCAAGGAGGGCATTAACCATGGAAAACAAATCCCATGCCATGGCCGCAGGCACGTTTGTGCTGGTGCTGGCTGTTTTGCTGGCAGGGCTGGCCTTGTGGCTGACCCGCGATCGCCATGAATACAAGCTCTATGAGCTGTCCACGGCAGATGCCATCAGCGGGCTGCAAAACCAGGCCACGGTGCGCTACAAAGGGGTGGCTGTCGGCAAGGTGACGGACATTACGTTTGACGACGCGCAGCAAGGCAATGTGCTGATTCGCATTGCTGTTGACAGCAAGGCCCCGGTATCCACCACGGGGACCTTCGGCATGCTGGGTTATCAGGGGGTGACAGGCATTGCGCACATCCAGCTCGATGATCTGACCCCGCCGGGTGCCGAAATACCCAGTGGAGAAAGCGGCTTGCCCCGCCTGCCCATGAAATCGTCCCCTTTGAGTGTGCTGGCAGATCAGGGGATGACGATTTTGAGCAAAGTGGATGAGGCGACCAAGCGCATCAACCAGCTCTTGGGCGATGAGAACCAGGAGCGCTTCAGCAGTTTGCTGTCGAACCTGTCGGATGCCGCAGGCAATGTGAGCGAGGTGACGCGCTCAATGAACATCACCCTGCGTGAGCAGGTCGTGCCTGCGGTGCGCGAGTTTCCGGCCATGGCGCAGGATGCGCGGCGTGCCATGCAAGCGATGGAGCGCGCGGGTGACGAGGCGGGTGCGCTGGCCAAAGATGTGCGCAAGATGACCACGGCGGTGCAGGAGTCCGGCGGTGTGCTGGAGCAAATGACCGCCGGCTCTCAGTCCATGGCGCGTGCATCAGAGCGTTTTGACCGTGCCACCTTGCCCGGTATCAATCAGGCGGCCAGTGACGTGTCCTCTGCGGCGCGGCAGCTGGGCAGTGCAGTTTCTGGGATTGGAGACAATCCCCAGGCCTTGATATACGGCGTGGGCGGCAAGCCTGGCCCGGGTGAACCGGGTTTTGTTGCCCCACCAGCCAATCAATGAGGATGCAGCATATGCAAACAATGAAATCAGGCCTCTTGAACGGGCGCAGCTGGATGACTAGTGGCGTGCTGGCGGTGTTGCTGGCAGGTTGCAGCAACTTGCCACAGCCTCCCCAGGCGGTAGCGCGCTATGACTTGGGTGTGCCCCCCGCTTTGGCACCCGACAGCGTTGCGCTGCAACCTGTGGCGCTGACCAAAATGCTGGCCCCTTTGCAGTCAGACGGCAATACCGCCGTGCGTTACCGGCTGGCCTATGCCGATGCCCAAGTGCTGCATGCCTATGCCCAGGCCCGTTGGAGTTTGCCGCCCGCGCAGATGGTGTTGCAGCGGTTGCGTGAGCATCTGGGCCAAGGTGGCCGGGTGGTGCTCTCGGCAGAGGCTGGGGAGCTGCCGCCCAGTGTGCAGGGCAGGCAGGTTCCGGTCTTGCGCTTGTCGCTGGAAGAATTCAGCCATGTGTTCGCCAGTGCACGCCAGAGCGCTGGCTGGGTGCGGGTACGCGCCACCTTGGTTGACCCAGCACCGCAAGGCGATGTGCTGCTGGCGCAGCAGGTCTTTGAAGTGCGCCAGCCAGCCGCTGCGCCCAACGCATCGGCGGGCGTACAGGCTTTGACGCAGGGCGTCGATGCGATAGGCCAGCAAATGCTGCCTTGGCTACAGACCGTAACGGCTGTCAGCAAGCGTTGAGGCCAGCCTTGCAGCGATGGGCGGCATGGTCTTACCGTCCGTCGCCTGCAGTGACTACGTCCGGCACCCACGTGACTTAGTACAGTGAATGTTCGCGCTGCACAACAGCAAGGCCATGATTTATTTGGTTTTTCTGCTGTGCGGCATGGATGAATACACGTAAAGGAGTCGCTATGAATGAAGACCGTATCTCAGGAAACTGGAAACAATTCAAAGGCAAGATGCGTGAGCAGTGGGGCAAGCTGACGGACGACGACGTCGATGTGATTGCAGGCAAGCGCGACCAGTTTCTGGGCAAGCTGCAAGAGCGGCACGGTATCGCCAAGGAAGAGGCAGAAAAGCAGTTGACGGATTGGCAAAAGCGCCACCCCGACTTCCGTTGGGACAAGTAAGCCATTGATGGCGCAAAGCATGGGCGCGGGCCGCCCATGCTTTTTTTATACCTCTGAGACAAGGAGTCGCTATGCAATTCACCCCAAAATTATTAGCAATGACCGCAGCCGCATTGATGGCTACATCTGCTTTTGCACTGACTGCAGAAGAACATAAGGCCGAGCAACAGCGCATCACGGCCGAATACAAGGCAGCGAAAGCGCAGTGCACATCGCTGACCGCGAATGCCAAGGATGTCTGTGAAAAAGAGGCCGAGGGCCGCGAGAAAGTAGCCAAGGCAGAGCTGGAGCACCGCAAAGATCCAACCGAAAAGCGGCGCTACAACGTTGCCAAGACCAAAGCCGATACTGCCTACGCAGTAGCCAAGGAAAAGTGTGACGACCTAAAGGGTAACGCTGAGGATGTGTGTGAAAAAGATGCCAAGGCACAACACGTGAAAGCCCTGGAAGCTGCCAAGGTAGCGGATGCGCGGGCAGACGGCAGCAAAGATGGCAACGCCAAGGCGGCGCACGTGTCCGAAGTCCGTAAGGACGCCGCACAAAACGTGCGTGAAGCCGACTACAAGGCTGCCATGGAGCGTTGCGATGCTCTGTCGGGCGACGTGAAGGACAAATGCCAAAACGATGCCAAGCGTACTTTTGGCCAGTAGTGTCTAAAACCTGACGCGGCATGACACATGACGTGTGGCATACAGCGTGCACAACCAAGCCCTGCAATGCAGGGCTTTTTGCTTTAGGGAAAACAAGGCTGTAGGTCAATGCCTTGGGCTGGTCGGAATTTGATGTGACGCAAATCCCTAAGAAATCTCCTCTTTAAGCTTGGTTCACTGAAACAAACCCATAAGAAGGAGTTGCACTATGGCGACGTTGGAATGGAGCGCAGCTTTGGAGCTGAACGTTCCTGCCATGGATGAAACGCACAAAGAGTTTGTCGATCTGCTGGCTGCTGTAGAAAGCGCTGCGGACGAAGAACTTGAACCGCTGTGGCAAGAACTGATTGCGCATACGGAAGCACACTTTGGGCAGGAAGACCGCTGGATGGAATCCACGGGGTTTTCTGTGGGCAACTGCCATGCTACCCAGCACAAGGTGGTGTTGGAAATCATGCGAGAAGGCGCCAAGAATGGTGCACAGGGCAACTTCAGCATGATTCGCGGCATGACGCCGGAGCTGGCCTCCTGGTTCAGCTACCATGCCCAGACTATGGATGCGGCCTTGGCGCAGCACATGCAAAGCGTGGGCTTTGACCCGGAGACGGGCGAAGTGGCCCATACAGAGTCTTTGCCCGAGCAACTGATCAGCGGTTGTGGCGGCGCTTGCTCCAAGCCCGAAGACCATGACCAGCATTCGGTTCAGGCGCAAAAAGTAGCGCAAGCGGCGGCGTAGCCGCCAAGGTTTCTTGGAACGCACGGCGGCAACCGTGCGTGAACTGGAGCCTAGCCAGCCAGGACCGGAAAAATCTTCACCAGGCCGCCAGCCATCACCTCGATGGCCAGCGCGGCCAAAATCAAGCCCATCAGCCGCGTCATCACATTGATGCCGGTTTTGCCCAGTACGCGGGCAATAGGCTCTGCCATGGAAAAACTACCCCACACGCAGGCGGCCACCACAACGCCATAGCCCACCAGTGCCAGGTGTTGCCAGAAATTGGCTGCCTGATCGGCGTAAATCACCACGGTGGACATGGCCGCGGGGCCTGTGAGCAGGGGGATGGTGAGTGGAACGACCGCAATGCTGTTGCCCATGGCCGCTTTTTCGGCACCGGCTTCCAGCGTGGCTTCGTGGGGGCGGTCTTCAGCAGGGCGTGCGTTGAGCATGTTCATGGCGCTGAGCAGTAGCAGCAAGCCTCCGCCAACCTGAAAGCTTTGTAGCGATATGTTGAAAAAATCCAGCACCTGCAGGCCGATCAGTGCGCATGCGGCAATCACCACAAAAGCGCTGAATGCCGCGGTGCGAATGGTTTGCGTGCGCTGCTCAGCGTTAAAGCCTTGTGTGTAATGGATGAAAAACGGCACGATCGCCAGCGGGTTGACGATGGCGACCAGGGTGATCAGCGGTTTTAAATCCATGGGCGGTAGGCGTTGGGAGTGAATGGGCTAAGTGGAACGCAGATTGCTTAAAGTTGCCAGTGGTGTGGTCGAAGTGTAGGTAACGTTGGTGCGGATGAGAACATGGCACAACGACAACATACAAGGGGGCAAGCATGGGGCAGTTTGTACAGCTAATGGCAGCAGACGGGGTGCAAATCCCTGCGTGGGTGGCGCAGCCTGATGGGCCGGTGCGGGGCGCACTGGTGGTGGCACAGGAGATTTTTGGCGTGAATGCGCACATCCGTGCCGTGACCGATCGGCTGGCTGCGCGGGGTTTTGTGGCGATTGCTCCGGCACTTTTTACGCGGCTGGAGCCGGATGTGGAGCTGGGCTATGACGCCGAAGGCATGGCGCGCGGCAAAGCGCTGAAAGCAGCGGCAGAGGCTTTGCCGGGTGAGGGCGTGTTGCAAGATATTCGGGCTGCCGCGCAGTGGGTGCAGCAATCGAGCGGCGAGCGTGTGGGCATGCTGGGTTTTTGCTGGGGCGGCCTGCTGACGTGGCGCGCGGCGCAGCAGCTCGATGAACTGTCGGCAGCGGTGTGCTACTACGGTGGCGGTATGACGGTGGCACCTGACATGGCGCGCACGCCACGCATTCCGGTGATGGCGCACTTTGGCACGCTGGATGCGCATATCTCGGTGGACAGCGTGCAAGCCTTCAGCCATGCGCACCCCAGCGTGCAGGTGTATTTGTACGAGGCTGATCACGGTTTTAACTGTGACCAGCGCGGCAGTTATGACGACATCAGCGCGGTGCAGGCCAAAGACCGCACGTTGGCATTTTTTGACCAGCATTTGCGCCGTGCGCTGTAATGCACCATTAAAAGAGAAGCTGCTTGCGCTGTGTTCATAAGTGTTTCAAATAGTTTTATATCTGAAATGATTGCCTGATAAGCGCTAGCAGCTCTTGTTTTTAATCGTTGTTGCCCAGCAAGCTGTCTTTTTCAATGTACCGGCGGCGCCAGAAGAACACCAGCAGCACCAGGCCAATCAGGCCCATGGCGCCCATGGCCCACCAAAAACCGTCTTCTTTGTGCACCAGGGGCAGTACGTCAAAGTTCATGCCGAACACGGCCGCAATCAAATTCAGGGGCAGAAAGATGGCGGTCAGCGTGGTGAGGGTGCGCATGATGTCGTTGGCCCGGTTGCTCTGAGCGGAAAAATGCATTTGCATGGCGGCTTCGGCACTTTGCTCCATGCGGTGCACGTGGTGAATCACGCGTTCGATGTGCTCCAGCACGTCGCGCGAGCGCACGCGCAGCAGCTCCAGCGCGCGGCGTGCGGTTTTGCTGCTGTCTTCGCTGCTCCAGCCGTCCAGCGAATCAATCCAGTCCTGCACAGCGGAGCGCTGGTCTTCGCAGATTTCATCGAGCTGGTGCAGCCCCAGGCGCGCCTGCAGCACTTCGGCCCAGTCGTTAAAACGAGATTTTGGGTTGAGCAAGGCCATCTGCCAGCCATCAATTTGCTTGGCCATGTCGCGGCGCAGGCTCTGGTAGCCGTCCACCATCTGGTCGATCTGGCGCAGCATCAGGTCAGCGCTGCTGGGCGGCAGACGGCTGCCTGCGCTGCGTTTTTCGGGGAAGGTGCCTGCAGGTGACAGCAAGCGCTGCAGGTAGTGCTCGCGCACGGGGCATGCGCTGGGGTGCACGCTGAGCAACATTTCGTCAAACACCGCAAAGCCTACGGGCGCGGTAGGCAGCCCTTTGGTGGTGGAGGGTGCTTTGGCCTGTGGCAGGTCGAGTCGGCGAAACACCAGCACGTCGTAATCCGACGTGTAGTCAAACGTGGAGGGAATGTGCGCGTTCAGCAGGTCGGAGATGTGCAGATCCACCAATGGTGTGCCGCACAGTGACAGCAGCAGTGGCTGTACGGCGGGTAGCTGCGCCTCAAATTCGCTGCGTTCGCAAGAGAGCCAGTAAAACGCACCGGCCTCGGGGCGCGGCAGCGGGGTGGACTCGGTGGGGGGCCAGGTGCCCAGGTCTTGCACCTGTTTGGTGGCAGGCTGAATCAGCAGCAGTTGCATAGGTGTAAGGTCAAAAAGGCCAAAAACGCAGGCTGTTCAGGCGCTGACAGCTATGAAAGCCGGGCGGCTGTGCAGCCACCCGGTGTGCAGGTCCAGGGGTTACAGCCCGCGCAGCTTCTTGGCCGCGTCGATCGCAAAGTACGTCAAGATGCCATCGGCCCCGGCGCGCTTGAAGGCCAGCAGTGCTTCCATCATGACGGCATCGTGGTCCAGCCAGCCATTCGCTGCAGCGGCCTTGATCATGGCGTACTCGCCGCTGACCTGGTAGGCAAAGGTGGGTACCTTGAACTCATCTTTGACGCGGCGCACGATGTCCAGATAGGGCATGCCGGGTTTGACCATGACCATGTCTGCACCCTCGGCAATGTCCATGGCCACTTCGCGCAGGGCTTCATCGGAGTTGGCCGGGTCCATCTGGTAGACGTTCTTGTCGGCCTTGCCCAGCGCGCCACGCGTACCAACGGCATCGCGGAAGGGTCCGTAGAAGGCACTGGCGTACTTGGCGCTGTAGGCCATGATGCGCGTGTAGATGTGGCCTTGCAGCTCCAGCGCTTCGCGGATGGCGCCAATGCGGCCGTCCATCATGTCGCTGGGGGCGACCATGTCGACACCGGCTTCGGCGTGCGTGAGGGCCTGGCCGACCAGCACTTCCACGGTTTCTTCGTTGAGGATGTAGCCGGTTTCATCCAGGATGCCGTCCTGGCCGTGGCTGGTGTAGGGGTCCAGCGCTACGTCGGTCATGATGCCCAACTGGGGGAATTCTTTTTTCAGCGCGCGCACCACACGGGGGATCAGGCCGTCAGGGTTCAGTGCTTCTTTGCCGTCAGGTGTTTTCAGGCTGGTGTCAATGGCAGGGAACAGCGCCAGCACCGGAATTTCCAGCTTCACACACTCTTGGGCCACAGGCAGCAGCAGGTCCAGGCTCAGGCGGTCTACACCGGGCATCGAGGCAATGGCCTCGCGGCGGTTGCTGCCCTCGTGGACAAACACCGGGTAGATGAAGTCATGGGCTGTCAGGTGGTTCTCACGCACCAGGTTACGGGTGAAGGCATCGCGGCGCAGGCGGCGGGGACGGCTTTGCGGAAAAGGGGTAGGGCTAGACAGATGCATGCCTGCCATTGTGCTCCTGTCAATACTTCTGTGTGAGCGATCCCGGCACAGGTCAGTCAAGCTTGTCCTTGGGGATAGTCCCGGTGCGCGTGCCCAAACGCAATGCTAGATTGGCCTCCGAGCGCGGCTTGCCGCATTCCCTGCTTCACCTCCCTGAGCAGGCCTCTTTCCAGAGGAATTTTCACGCCCGGCCTTGGCCGGGCTTTTTTTGTACCAAGTCTGCGCCTTACACTGTGCCCATGTTGTGGGTCAAAGCTTTTCATATCGTCTTCGTGACCAGTTGGTTTGCTGGTCTTTTCTATCTGCCGCGCATCTTTGTGAATCTGGCCATGGTGACGCCGGGCTCTGTGGCAGAGCGTGAGCGTCTGATCGGTATGTCGCAGCGGTTGTTGCGTTTCACCACCATTCTGGCGATTCCTGCCATTGCACTGGGTCTGTGGCTGCTGTTGGGCTTTGGCTTTTGGCAGGCAGGAGGCTGGGTGCACGCCAAGCTGGTGCTGGTAGTGGCTGCGGTGGCTTACCACTACAGCTGTGGCGTGTTGCTGCGCCAACTGATGGCAGGCACTTGCCAGCGCAGCCACCGCTGGTTCCGCTGGTACAACGAGCTGCCCGTGCTGCTGCTGATGGCGATCGTGATCCTCGTCGTTGTGAAGCCTTTTTAAACCCACGTCCGCCCATCTGAAAGGGGCAGCCTGTGTTCAAAACCTCGGCATGGCCACTGGCCATGCTGTACACCGCACTGATTGTCTTTGCCAGCCTGTTTCCGTTTGACGGCTGGCGGGTGCAGGGCATTTCGCCCTGGGTGTTTGTGACGGCACCACTGCCGCCACCGTACTGGACGTGGTTTGACGTCAACACCAACATCGTTGGGTATGTACCTTTGGGTTTTCTGTTGGCTCTGGGAGGGCTGCGCAGTGGTTGGCGGGCATGGTCCATTCCCGCTGCGTTTTTGAGTGGTGCAGCGCTGTCGCTGAGCATGGAGTTTTTGCAAATCTATTTGCCACGACGTGTCCCCTCCAATCTGGATTTTGTTCTCAACGCCGCAGGCGCATTGATGGGCGCTTTACTGGCAGCAGCGCTGGAGCGGCTGGGCGCTTTGGAGCGCTGGAGCGTATTTAGGCAGCGCTGGTTTGATCAGCAGCCCCACGGGGGCTTGGTGCTGATTGGCCTGTGGCCCATTGCTTTGCTCTTTCCGGCCACGTTGCCTTTCAGTCTGGGGCAGGTGCTGGAGCGGCTGGACAAAACACTGGACGAATGGCTGGAGGGCACGCCCTTCATGGATTGGCTGCCCCTGCGGGAAGAGCCGCTGGTGCCACTGATGCCCAGTGCAGAAATGCTGTGCGTCATGCTGGGATTGCTGGCGCCGTGTCTGCTGGGCTACATGCTGATGGCGCACCGGGGTCGTCGGGCGGTGCTGGCCATCGTTGTCATAGCGGCGGGAATTGCGGCCACGGCGTTGTCATCGGCCATGGCTTACGGCCCCAGCCACGCCTGGGCGTGGAACACCCTGCCAACACAAGCGGGCATTGTGGCCGCCGTTTTGCTGGCTGCCTGCGCGCTGCCAGTGCCGCGCCGTTGGTGTGCAGTGCTGCTGATTTTGGTGCTGATGTGGCAGCTCAACTGGCTCAACCAGGCACCGCTCAATCCGTATTTTGCCGACACACTGCAGTCTTGGGAGCAGGGGCGTTTCATGCGTTTTTACGGACTGGGGCAATGGCTGGGGTGGGTCTGGCCCTACGCCGTGCTGGCCTATGTGGCGCTGCGCCTGACACAGCGGCAACCAGAACCTAATTAGGACACCTTTTCACCGGCCCAGTGCATTGCACGGCCACGGCCTAGAATGTTTGCACCATGAGTGAACACACCTCCAGCGGCTACTACAACCGCCATATTTTCTTTTGCCTGAACGAGCGCCCGAATGGCGAAGACTGCTGCGCTTTGCATGGCGCCAAGGAAGGTTTTGACCACTGCAAAAAAGCCGTGAAAGATGCAGGCCTGGCTGGTAAAGGCCAGGTGCGCGTGAACAAGGCGGGCTGTCTGGATCGCTGTGCAGCAGGCCCGGTGGCGGTGGTCTACCCCGAGGGGACGTGGTACACCTTTTTTGATACCGCAGACATCGACGAGATTGTCGAGTCGCACCTTAAAAACGGCACGGTGGTTGAGCGTTTGCTGGTTCCTCCGGAACTTGGCCGCTGAAACCGACTCACAGCCCCCATTCCAAGTGTTTCTGGCTGCTAGCGCTTGTTTTTAAAGCGCTGACAGCTATAAATTAGGTAGTTGCAATTGAACGCCCAAACCGAACGATTCACCCTCAGCGGCGCTGCCGGCCTGATCGAAGCCCTGCGTGACCGCCCTTCGGGCACACCTAAAGGCGTGGCTGTGATCGCCCATCCACATCCCTTGTTTGCCGGCACCATGGACAACAAAGTGGTGCAAACCTTGGCGCGCGCCTTTGTGCAAGCAGGCTGGCAAGCCATTCGCTTTAACTTTCGCGGTGTAGGTGCCAGCGAAGGTGTGCACGATGCAGGCAAGGGCGAGGCCCAGGATTTGATAGAGGTGGTACGCCAAGTAGCTCCCCAAGGTGCCGTGGCGCTGGCAGGTTTTTCTTTCGGGGCATTTGTCACTACGCACGCTGTGGCGGCTTTGTGGGATGAGGCTCGGGTTGAAAAAGTAGTACTGGTTGGCACAGCCGCCAGCCGTTTTGAGCCCGCCTCTCTGCCGCCAGCTGCTCATGACCGTACGCTGGTGCTGCATGGTGAGAAAGATGACACCGTGCCGCTGCAGTCCGTGATGGACTGGGCGCGCCCCCAGATACTGCCTGTAACAGTTGTCCCTGATGGGGGGCATTTCTTCCACGGACAATTGCCTTTACTCAAAGGCTTGGTGCTTCGCCACCTGAGTGCTGTGCACGTGTGAGTGCGCAGCTTTTTTTCTGCTGATTTTTTGATAACCGAGTTGTGTTCATGAAGCCTGTTTTCTCGACCCTGCGCACGCTGGCATTGACCGCGGCCATGGCACCTTTGTGGGCAAATGCCCAAATTGCACAACTGCAGCCGCCGGAAATTGCTGCACGCACCTATATGTTGGTGGATGTGACGGCCAATCAAGTGCTGGCTTCCAAGGATGTGGATGCGCCTGTAGAGCCTGCATCGCTGACCAAGCTGATGACCGGTTACCTCGTGTTTGATGCGCTGCGTTCCAAAAAGATCACGCTGGAGCAACGCCTGCCTGTGAGCGAGCAAGCCTGGAAGATGCCCGGTTCGCGCATGTTCATTGATCCCAAGATGCAAGTGCCTGTCGAGGACTTGATCAAGGGCATGATCGTGCAGTCGGGCAATGACGCCACCATGGCGCTGGCCGAGGGCGTGGGCGGTACCAAGGAAAACTTTGTGCGCCTGATGAACGAGCAGGCCAAAGCGCTGGGTATGACGGGCACCGCCTACAAGAATCCAGAAGGGCTGACCGAGCCGGGCCACCTGACGACCGCGCGTGACTTGTCTATTTTGGCAATCCGCCTGATGCGTGACTTCCCGCAGTACACACACTACTACGCCATCAAGGAGTATCGTTACCAAGGCACTCCTGCTGCCAACGGCCGTAACCGCAATACCTTGTTGTTCCGTGACCCTACTGTCGATGGCCTCAAAACTGGCCATACCAATGCGGCAGGCTACTGCCTGGTCTCCACTGCCAATCGCGAAATCCCCAACGTGGGTGGTCGCCGTATGCTCTCTATTTTGCTGGGTGCAGCCAGCGACAACGCGCGTGCTAATGAAAGCCAGAAGCTCCTGAACTGGGGCTATACGGCCTATGACGCTGTCAAGCTGTTTGATCCTGGACAGGCCATGGAAGAGGCGCAAATCTGGAAGGGCGCGAAGGGCACGATCAAGGTCGGTCGTGAAGGCGCAACTGTAGTGACAGTGCCTTCTGGCAGCTCTGGCAAGGTCACCACCCAGGTGGTGCGTACCGATCCTTTGATGGCGCCAATTGCCAAGGGCCAGCAAGTGGGTACTTTGAAGGTGTTGGTGGCGGATCAAGTGGCGGCTGAATTGCCCATCGTTGCGCTGGAAGGCGTAGACGAAGGTGGTTTCTTTGGCCGTACTTGGGATGCCATCCGACTGTGGATTCGTTAACGCGAGCCACGAAAACGGTAGGCGCCTAATACCTGGTGCCTACCGTTTAATCACATATGACTTGCTCTGGGTTTGCCAAGCTGGTACATTCGAGGGCTTTTCGGAATTTCCGAAGGGTTTCACGTTTTCGTTTTTTACGTTTAGGGACGTTATTTAATGCCAACCATTAACCAACTCGTGCGTCAGGGCCGCACGGTAGAAGTTGTTAAATCCAAGAGCCCTGCTATGGAAAACTGCCCCCAGCGCCGTGGCGTGTGTACCCGTGTGTACACCACGACACCTAAGAAGCCTAACTCGGCTTTGCGTAAGGTGGCTAAGGTGCGTCTGACCAACGGTTTCGAAGTTATTTCGTACATCGGCGGTGAAGGCCACAACCTGCAAGAGCACAGCGTGGTGCTGGTGCGTGGCGGTCGTGTAAAGGACTTGCCAGGTGTGCGTTACCACATCGTGCGCGGTTCGCTTGACCTGCAAGGCGTCAAGGATCGCAAGCAGTCCCGTTCGAAGTACGGTGCTAAGAAGCCTAAGGCTAAGTAAGCCCTGGTTTCGAAAAACAAACGGTGTTTGATTCGCCTGACTGGCGCGGTCAAACGTAGTGACCCGAAGCGCAAGTGTTTTGCGTGGGTCGAGTAAGTGAGAGTCTTTGATTAGCTCTCGCGGTGTCTGAAAAGTCACCAACTGAAGCAAAGATAGAGGTGAAAAATGCCACGTCGTCGCGAAGTCCCCAAACGTGAAATTCTGCCGGATCCTAAGTTCGGTAATGTAGAGCTGTCCAAATTCATGAACGTGATCATGGAAGGCGGCAAGAAGGCTGTTGCAGAACGCATCATTTATGGTGCTCTGGAACTGATCGCCAAGAAGCAGCCTGAAAAAGATGCTTTGGAAGTGTTCGTTACAGCTATCAACAACATCAAGCCCATGGTGGAAGTGAAGTCCCGCCGCGTGGGTGGTGCTAACTACCAAGTGCCTGTTGAAGTGCGTCCCGTCCGTCGTTTGGCTCTGTCCATGCGCTGGTTGAAGGAAGCTGCCCGTAAGCGTGGCGAGAAGTCGATGGCCCAACGTCTGGCCAACGAAATGATGGAAGCCACCGAAGGTCGTGGCGGCGCCATGAAGAAGCGTGATGAAGTGCACCGTATGGCCGAAGCCAACAAGGCCTTCAGCCACTTCCGCTTCTAATCTGCTTATTGCAGTTTGAAACAGACGGGCCGCTCGCAAAATCTTGCTGGCGGCCTTGTCTCGATTCAAGGCACCCTCATATAGAGCTGCTGGCCCCGGTGCCCATAAGGCAGGGTGATCAGACTCTCTCCCCCATACGATCAATCAAGGATCAATCATGGCTCGCAAGACCCCCATTGCCCGTTATCGCAACATCGGTATTTCGGCGCACATCGACGCAGGTAAGACCACTACCACTGAACGTATCCTGTTTTATACAGGCGTGACCCACAAGCTGGGTGAAGTGCATGATGGCGCTGCGACCACCGACTGGATGGAGCAAGAGCAAGAGCGCGGCATCACCATTACTTCGGCTGCTGTGACTTGCTTCTGGAAGGGCATGGACTTGTCCTACCCAGAGCACCGTTTCAACATCATTGACACCCCCGGTCACGTGGACTTCACAATTGAAGTTGAGCGTTCCATGCGCGTGCTGGACGGCGCTTGCATGGTGTACTGTGCTGTGGGTGGCGTGCAGCCTCAGTCTGAAACTGTATGGCGTCAGGCTAACAAGTACAAAGTGCCCCGTCTGGCCTTCGTGAACAAGATGGACCGTACCGGTGCCAACTTCTTCAAGGTCTATGAAGGCATGAAGACTCGCCTGAATGCGAACCCTGTGCCCGTGGTGATCCCAATTGGCGCTGAAGACAAGTTCGAAGGCGTAGTGGACTTGGTCAAGATGAAGGCCATCATCTGGGACGAAGCTTCCCAGGGTATGAAGTTTGAGTATCAGGACATTCCTGCTGACTTGGTGGAAACTGCCAACAAGTGGCGCGAAAACCTGGTCGAAGCTGCTGCTGAAGCCAATGAAGACCTGATGAACAAGTACCTGGAAGAAGGTACTTTGTCTGAAGAAGAAATCAAGGCCGGTATCCGTGCCCGTACGCTGGCTGTTGAAATTCAGCCCATGCTGTGCGGTACTGCCTTTAAGAACAAGGGTGTGCAGCGCATGCTGGACGCCGTGATCGACTATCTGCCAGCACCTGTGGATATCGACGACGTGACCGGTACCGATCCCGACGACGAAGAAAAGAAGCTGAGTCGCAAGGCCGACGACGAAGAGAAGTTCTCTGCGTTGGCGTTCAAGCTGATGACCGATCCGTTCGTGGGTCAGCTGACTTTCGTGCGCGTGTACTCGGGCGTTCTGACCAAGGGCGAAACTGTTCTGAACTCTGTCAAGGGTAAGAAAGAGCGTATTGGCCGTATCGTGCAAATGATGGCCAATGATCGCGTGGAAGTCGAAGAAATTCGCGCCGGCGACATTGCTGCTTGCGTGGGCTTGAAGGATGTAACTACAGGTGAAACCCTGTGCGCACTGGATGCTCCTATCGTGCTGGAACGCATGGTGTTCCCTGAGCCCGTGATTGCACAGGCTGTGGAACCTAAGACCAAGACTGACCAGGAAAAGATGGGTATTGCCCTGTCGCGCCTGGCGGCTGAAGATCCTTCTTTCCGCGTGCGTACCGATGAAGAATCGGGCCAGACCATCATTGCTGGTATGGGCGAGCTGCACTTGGAAATTATCGTGGACCGCATGAAGCGCGAGTTCAACGTGGAAGCCAACGTGGGCAAGCCCCAAGTTGCTTACCGCGAAACCGTGCGCAGCACGGTCAAGGATGTGGATGGCAAGTTCGTTCGTCAGTCCGGCGGTAAGGGTCAATACGGTCACGTGGTGTTCACATTGGAGCCACAAGAGCCAGGTAAGGGCTTTGAGTTTGTTGACGCCATCAAGGGTGGTGTGGTTCCTCGCGAATACATTCCTGCCGTTGAAAAGGGTGTGATCGAAGCCCTGACTTCCGGTGTGTTGGCGGGCTACCCTGTTGTGGACGTGAAGGTTACTCTGACCTTCGGTTCGTACCACGATGTGGACTCGAACGAAATGGCGTTCAAGATGGCCGCTATCTTCGGTTTCAAGGAAGCAGCTCGCAAGGCCAATCCTGTCATCCTCGAGCCAATGATGGCTGTGGAAGTGGAAACGCCAGAAGACTACGCCGGTACTGTGATGGGTGACTTGTCTTCCCGTCGTGGTCTGGTGCAGGGCATGGACGACATGGTTGGTGGTGGTAAGGCGATTAAGGCAGAAGTGCCTTTGTCCGAAATGTTTGGTTACGCTACTTCGTTGCGTTCGCAGACACAAGGTCGCGCCAGCTACACCATGGAGTTCAAGCACTACGCTGAAGCTCCTCGCAACGTGGCTGAAGCCATCGTTGCAGCCCGCGCTAAGTAATTAGCAAATCGGTCATAATTGATCGGTTGTCCGCAGTCGTTTTTGACGACTGCGGACAGATTGCCGGTCTGCGATCGCGTGCCACTTTGTTACCTGTGCGAAGTGAGTCAGCAATGCGATGCAGACCTTAAAACCACACACAGGTTTGCTCTTTTATTCGGAGAATTTGCAATGGCAAAAGAAAAATTCGAACGTACCAAGCCCCACGTGAACGTGGGTACTATTGGCCACGTTGACCACGGTAAGACTA